>Ga0157371_10000093_pt1 | contig 140564 bp, 136 predicted proteins | sample C45metaG_FD_113462 | JGI IMG/M metagenome (GOLD analysis project Ga0157371, IMG submission 113462) | Corn rhizosphere microbial communities from Kellogg Biological Station, Michigan, USA - C4-5 metaG | ecosystem: Host-associated > Plants > Roots > Rhizosphere > Soil | place: USA: Michigan...
AAAAAATTACCAATGGGTGCGTAGCTCAGCTGGATAGAGCATCTGCCTTCTAAGCAGACGGTCTCAGGTTCGAATCCTGACGCGCTCACTTTAGAACTCACAATTTTTGTTGTGAGTTTTCTTGTTTAAATATGTTTAAGGTTTATATTCTATTTTCAGACACACTCGACAAATTCTACGTTGGTCATACCTCCGACGAATTGGAGTAACGATTGCGCAAGCATTTGTCCGATCATTCTGGGTTTACGGCAAAAGCTAAAGATTGGAAAATTGTTTATCATGAATTATTTACAAATAAAAGTTTGGCCTATAAAAGAGAATTGCAAATAAAATCCTGGAAAAGTAAAGTCAAGATTTTACAATTAATTAAATATTCAGCTGGATAAAGCATCCCGATCTCAATCGGGGCAGTCTCAGGTTCGAATCCTGACGCGCTCACTTTAGAACTCACAATGCAGATTGTGAGTTTTTGTTTTTTCAAGGGTTACAGGTTTGAATCCTGTCGAGGTCACTTTAAACTTACAATTTTATATTGTGAGTTTTTTTATGTCTCAAAATTATAGCATTATTTATCGTATTTTGATTTGTTTATATTAAGTATTTTGTAATTATTATTTAATTATTCTTATTAATATTTAATTATGATATTAATTTTTTGATTTTTTTATTAAATATGATTTTCATATTGATATTTTTCCAATATTTGCAATCCAAAAATGAAAAGCCTAATTATATAATAATTAAACTTCTTTTTATAAATGATAAATGATAGAAAATATTCCAACAAAACTAAATTGGAGGAGAGACGGGAACTGGAAAAACGTTACAGACAAAATAAAAAAAGTAATGAACAACTACAGTTCAAAAGTTTTGGGTTTTATGATTTTCTATTTTTCTTTATCATTATCATAATTTCTGTTTTATGTAAAGTTTTAGATTTCAGCTTCAATAATTTTTGAAGTGGTCAATTTTAATTTTATTTATATTTTAAAATTAAATTTTGAGTTGCTAAAAAATAATTTTGTTTTATTTTCGCTGGAAATTTCTTTTTTAAAATGTGGAAGTTCATCAAGAAACTATTTTTTATCCTGATTGTAGCGAATGTTCTGTTCATAATCTTTGGTATTTTCTTTAATCCTCCGATCACGTGGACACAATTGGGCAGCGTTTTCAAATACGGAAAATTGCAGCGCGATTATATTTCTTATGACGATATGGGAAATAATATCAAAAAAGCAGTTTTGGCTTCAGAGGATCAGGCTTTTTTCACCCACAATGGTTTTGACTACAAGGCTATCGAAAAAGCGATGAAGAAAAATGATAAAAAAGGAAAAGTTGTGAGAGGTGGAAGTACAATTTCGCAGCAAACAGCAAAAAATGTTTTCCTCTGGCAGAGTAGAAGCTGGTTCAGGAAAGGTTTGGAAGCTATTTATACATTTATCATAGAAAAGATTTGGGGTAAGGATATTATTTTGGAAAGATACCTGAATTCGATTGAAATGGGACAAGGTGTTTTCGGCGTTGAAGCTGCTTCTCAATATTATTTTAGCAAGCCGGCAAAAGATTTGACTAAGAGCGAAGCTGCCTGGATCGCGGCTGTTTTACCGAATCCAAAAAAATACGATCCAAAAAATCCAAGCCCTTATCTCAATAAAAAACACAGCTGGATTATGCGCCAAATGAACAATATTGTTCTGAAATAATTACTTTTGTAGTTATATGGCGATAAGATTACTTCATAATGACAGTTTCAGCACTATTCTAAAGAAATATTTTAGCGATAGAAATGAGACAATGTCTCTGCAGCCTTTATCCGAAATTATCTCAAGTCTCAAACGGGAAGACCTTGGTGTTTTCACGGCTTATCTGAAAGATAATGAAAGAATTAAGAATAATCTGATCTACTATATCAACAATGTTTTCAGAGACAGGCCTTTCAATCTTTCTTTGACTGAGGCTGATATTCTCTCGGAAAATGCTTTTTTTCCAGAATTCAAAAAAAGAATTCTTAATAAAGTTTTGCCTCCGATAGAGAATGAAAATACGATCTGGTATTTGGTGGATAACGTTTTGGTGACACCCAAAAAAGATCTCCAATTTTTTCAGAATTCGGCGGAAGATAAAATGGATAAGCTTTTTCAGTTGTTGAAGATTGATCGATTCATTAATAATCCACACGTCAAAAAAGAACTTCTATTTTCCATTAATATTCTGGCGTGGCGGGTTATTGGAAACGCGCTGGATGTTGAAGTCATGAAAATGGTTCCGGAATACAGGAATTTTGACAATCCTTTTTTGGCCTTACAAAATGAATTAGATGTGTTGAATGCAGAATTCAAGGACAATCCACATTTTCAATTTTCATCTTCGGACGAAACTTATAAGCAAACTAAAATTTATCTTGAACAATGCCTGGAGTTCGTCAATATTGCTTTTAAAAACTCCTCAAAATATGGGATTTCAAGCAAAACCAATCAGTCGCTACTGAAGATCAGACAACAGCTGCAAAGAATGACGGATATTATTGTGTTGTTTGTTATAGATGATGAAAAAGACTATTTGATCAACTCTAAACATCTGTTTTTTAATATTATCAAATACAAATCTCACAAGAATAACCTTCGGGATTTGGTTTCAGACAGCACAAGGTTGATGTCGCATCTCATTACGAATCACACTGCCGAGATGGGGACTCATTATATCACATCGACTTTCAAAGCTTATATGAAAATGTTTTGGAAAGCGTCGGGCGGAGGTGTAATTGTTGGAGCGCTGTGTGTCTTGAAAATGCTTTACAGCTATGTTCCTGCGAGTGATTTTGCACACGCATTTTTGTTTTCGATGAATTACGCAATGGGATTTGTGATGATATATCTGATGCGATTTACTTTGGCAACCAAACAACCTGCAATGACAGCGGCTACAATGGCCAAAGTGCTCTCAGAGGGCGAAAATAAAAATACTTACGCAGAGTTTGCGCACGTGGTTTCTCAACTGTTCAGGTCACAGTTCATTGCATTTATAGGCAATGTTTTGCTGTCGTTTCCCGTTTCGTTGATTATTATCTATGGACTGGAAATCCTTTTCAAGCAGAATTTTGCGTTTGATAAATCCACAAGATTGCTCCACGATCTCAATCCATTTGACTCGAAGGCGATTTTGCACGCAAGTATTGCCGGAGTTTTTCTATTTATTTCGGGCGTGATTTCTGGCAATATCAGCAATAATTCGGTTTTCTTCCAGATTCCAAAGAGAATTGCGAAGAATCCTTTTCTCAATTATTTCTTTGGCGAAAAAATAGCAAAACGATTGTCTGATTATTATTCTAAAAATTGGGCAGGTATTGTTTCCAATTTTTGGTTCGGTGTTTTTCTAGGCGCAACCGCACCTGTAGGGCTTTTCTTAGGATTGGATTTAGACATTCGTCACATTACTTTTGCAGCCGGTAATTTTGCTTTAGGACTTTATGGAAAAGATTTTGTGGTGAGTTCTTACGCGTTTTGGATTTCCTTTGTCACAGTTTTCGTGATTGGATTCTTCAACTTTGCGGTAAGTTTTGGTTTGTCTATGTTATTGGCCTTCCGAAGCAGAAAAGTCGAGATGAGTGAGGCTAAAGAGATTTTCAGAGAGATTTTCACGTATTTTATCAAAAATCCTTTCCGGTTTTTCTTTCCATTAAGATCTATGATGGATGAGAAAAGCAAACAGATGATTCAGGATATTTCTATAAAATCAGAAGGTCATTAATTAAAGATTCGTTTTTCAAAACCTCCTGAAATTTCTTTAAGAAAAATGACTTTCTCATTCTGAAGTCATTTTTCAAAAGCGGCGATTTTATTCTGATGATCAAAACCTGTTCTTTCAGATTGACGCTGATAATTTCTGCAAAAAGGTCGTTGCTAAGATAATCTTCCAAAAAATCCTTGATTTCAAAAGCTCTCAATTTATCTTCAAAACCATAGATTCTTGCGAAAGAATTCACAAGTTCTGAGGATTGATATTCGCGTTTTTTTCTGCCCATAATTAAGATTGTAAAAGTAGAAAATTCAAATTCAAAATAGTATATTTGCGCGCCGAAAGTTTTGGTTGTAAAACATGTGATAAAGCATTGAACTTCAAACCTAAAACTTCAAACTTTAAATTTGATCTTATGAAATGTGGAATCGTAGGTCTTCCGAATGTAGGAAAATCAACCCTTTTTAACTGTCTTAGCAACGCTAAAGCGCAATCTGCAAACTATCCGTTTTGTACTATAGAACCTAACTTAGGCACGGTTTCTGTTCCGGATGTCAGACTTTTTGAATTAGAAAAAATCGTCAATCCAGAGCGTGTTTTGCCTGCAGTTGTAGAAATTGTAGATATTGCCGGATTGGTAAAAGGTGCGAGTAAAGGGGAAGGATTGGGAAATCAATTCCTGGCCAATATCCGCGAGTGTGAAGCGATTATCCACGTTTTGAGATGTTTCGATAATGGAAATATCATCCACGTAGAAGGTTCTGTGGATCCAATCAGAGATAAAGAAATCATCGACATCGAGCTTCAATTGAAAGATTTGGAAGCGATTGGAAAAGCCGTTGATAAAGCTAAAAAGTTTCTAAAATCAGGAAAAAAAGAAGATCTTTTGACTTATGATATTTTGCTGAAACTGCAGACTTTTGTAGAAGAAGGTAAAAATGCAAGAGAATTTCCTGCAGATGATTTTGCTGTTTCAGTCATTAGTGATATTCAGTTATTGACCAATAAGCCAGTTCTTTACGTTTGTAATGTGGATGAAAATTCTATCAAAAATGGAAACGACTGGATTGTCAAAATCGAAGAAATGGCAAAATCTGAAAATGCTGAAGTTGTAGTTCTAGCGGCACAAATCGAAGCGGATATCAACGAACTGGAAACGTTTGAAGAAAGACAAATGTTTTTGGAAGAACTTGGATTAGAAGAGCCGGGCGTAAACAGATTGATCAGAAAAGCTTATGATCTTTTAAAATTGCAGACGTATTTTACAGCTGGAGTTAAGGAAGTTAGAGCCTGGACAATTGGTCAGGGCTGGACTGCCCCACAAGCAGCCGGTGTGATTCACACAGATTTTGAGAAAGGTTTCATCCGTGCGGAAGTGATTAAATACGATGATTATATGACCTACGGGACAGAAGCTAAGGTAAAAGAAGCTGGAAAGCTATCTGTTGAAGGTAAAGAATATGTTGTTCAGGATGGTGATATTATGCATTTTAGATTTAATGTATAATTGATTATATCATCTTAATATAGTTTAAAGCTCTCGATTTATCGGGAGTTTTTTATTTGTATTTTAGCGAAAATTTAAAAATAAATTATATGCTTAAAAAATTACTTTGTTCTTCTCTATTAATTACAGGTTTAGCTGTTTCAGCACAAACGGTTGTTTTTAGTGAAGATTTTGAAACTGAAGCAGGAAGAAATGCATGGATTAATACAGATCGCGATGGCGACGGCGAAAAATGGGAATTTGATAACAGTACGGTAGATAATTTCACAGGCTATTACGCCACATCTTGGTCTTGGTTTTTTGAAACTTTTACACCCGACAATACTTTGGCAAGTCCTACTATCACTTTGCCAAATAATTCTGGCAAACAATTAAAATTAAAATTCGATGTTGGTGCTTTTGATGATGAGTTATTTCAGGAGCATTACGCAGTTTATATAATTCCAGCCAGTTCTAATTTTACGGGAACGGAAACTGCGGTTTTTGAAGAGACTTTGGATGCTGGATATATGAATGAAGCTAAACACGTGACAGTAGATGTTACAGATTTCGCAGGTCAGGATATTCGGGTGGTTTTCAGACATTATAATTGTACCGACCTTTTGGTTTTGATGCTTGATAATATTCAGGTTTTAGAAACAGAAGCATTAGCTGTTTCAGATTTTGGTAAAGCTAATCTTCAAGTTTATCCAAATCCGGCTTCAGATTTTGTGAAAATCAAAGGTGTGGAAAATATTGAAAAAATCAGAATTTTTGATATGAATGGAAAAATGGTTTTAGAAAATCAAGCTTCAGAAGCGGATATCAGAAAACTTCCAATTGGACAATATATTCTGAATGTTCATACAAAATCAGAAATTATTTCTAAGAAAATTATTAAAAAATAATATCAAAAGCCTTCTACTCGGAGGCTTTATTTTTTGTGACAATTTCAGAAAAATGTAATTAAAAAATTATCCATAAAACTTTCAAATTAAAATCCATTTCGTTAAATTTGTGAGTTACCGATTTTTACCCATCCAACGTTTTTAGAAATCCCATTATATGAGCGAACTTAATCCTGCAAATTATTCCGAAGACAACATCAGAACCCTCGAACCAAGAGAGCACGTAAGGCTGAGACCTGGGATGTATATTGGTAAATTGGGTGATGGTTCATCGGTGGATGACGGGATTTATATTTTGCTGAAAGAAGTTCTGGACAACTCTATCGATGAGTTCAGAATGAAAGCCGGGAAAAGAATTGATGTGAAAATCAAGGATGGCAGTGTCATCGTACGCGATTATGGCCGTGGAATACCTTTGGGGAAAATTGTCGACGTAGTTTCCATAATGAATACTGGTGGGAAATATGACGATGGCGCTTTCAAAAAATCGATTGGTTTAAATGGTGTCGGTACAAAAGCTGTCAATTTTTTGTCCACTTATTTCAAAGTAAAATCTGTCCGCGATGGCAAAACAAGAGTTGCCGAATTCCGAGAAGGGAGATTAGATATTTTACACGACGAAGCGGAGACTTCTGATAGAAATGGTACCGAGATAACTTTTGTTCCGGATGAAAGTATTTTTATCAATTACAAATTCAGGAATGAGTATGTAGAAAAAATGCTCCGTAATTACACATACCTAAATTTAGGTCTTAAAATTTATTTTAACGGAGAAGTATTCGAGTCTCAAAATGGTCTAAAAGACTTGTTGGAGGAAGAAATAGATGGGGAAATCGTTTATCCGATCATTCATATCAAAGATGAAGATATGGAATTGGCCATCACGCATTCCGACAAATCACAGTCAGAAACTTATTTTTCTTTCGTTAATGGACAATACACTTCGCAAGGCGGTACACATTTGAATGCTTTTAAAGAAGCTTATGTAAAAACGATTCGCGAATTTTTCAATAAAAATTTTGAGGCGGTTGATATTAGAAAAGCCATTATTGGTGCGGTTTATATCAACGTTGGTAATCCTGTCTTCGAATCTCAAACCAAAACAAAATTAGGGTCAGCAACGATGGGTCAGGATAAAGATGGAAAGGAACTGGAAACCATCAAGACATTCGTGATCAATTATCTTAAAAATAAACTCGATAATTTTCTTCATAAAAATCAGGAAGTTGCAGACGCCATTCTGAGAAAAATTATGATCTCGGAAAGAGAAAGGAAAGAATTATCCGGCATCCAAAAACTGGCAAGAGAACGTGCCAAAAAAGTGTCTCTTCACAACAAAAAGCTAAGAGATTGCCGTCATCATTACAACGATCAGAAAGCCTCCAGAAAATCTGAAACGATGATTTTCATTACCGAGGGAGATTCTGCATCGGGTTCTATCACAAAGTCCAGAGATGTGGAAACGCAGGCTGTTTTTTCTTTAAAAGGAAAACCTCTGAACTGCTACGGATTAACCAAAAAAGTAGTTTATGAAAATGAGGAATTCAATCTTCTTCAGGCTGCTTTGAACATTGAAGAAAGTCTGGAAGATTTGAGATACAATCACGTTGTTATCGCTACAGATGCCGATGTCGATGGGATGCACATCAGATTGTTGATGATTACATTCTTCCTCCAGTTTTTCCCGGATTTGATTAAAAACGGTCATTTGTATATTCTGCAAACGCCATTATTCCGCGTTCGAAATAAAAAAGAAACCAGATATTGCTATTCAGATGCGGAAAGATTGAAAGCTCTGGATGAACTTGGCAAAAATCCTGAAATTACCCGATTTAAAGGTTTAGGTGAGATTTCTCCGGATGAATTCAAACACTTTATCGGAAAAGATATCAGATTAGAACCTGTTGTTCTGGGAAAAGATCAGACGATCAATCAGCTTCTGGAATTTTATATGGGGAAAAATACACCAGACCGACAATTGTTTATTTTGGATAATCTGGTTGTGGAAGATGACACAGATATTGATAAAAAGAAAACTTTAGAATCAGCCTAATGCGACTCAGTAACAGAAATAGATACGCTTACTTTAGCTTTATATATTCACTCGTGGGTATTGCTTTTATTTTGGGTGGCATCGCTTACGTTTTGGAGATTAGTAAGTTTGATATTTTCGGTAAAAAAGCTTGGGTTTTGATGGCAGCTCCCTGCTTTTTATTTCTATTGCTTTATCTTTTTGGCAAACCCATTTTCGAATATGATAGTGATGGAGAAGCTCTTAACTTCAGGAATAATCATATTATCTATCTGTTATCTAAAAAAAATGCAAAAGACGAATTTCCAAAATATAAATTATTAAATTATAATGTGGTTAATAGTTTGATATTTAAAAGGTTATACATATATGTTTCCAGTAAAAAGAGTCACGTCATTATCCTGAAATATGACATCACTTATCTCAGCGGAAAGCAAATAAAAGATTTGAAATTTTCTTTGAACAAAGTAGTCAAAACCAACAAAGAAATTCGACACGACGAAAATACAGTTACAGATTAATGGAAGAAAGTACACATCACGAAGAGAGCCTGAAAAAAGTTTCAGGACTGTATAAAGACTGGTTTTTAGATTATGCATCTTATGTAATCCTCGACAGAGCAATTCCTTCTATTTTCGATGGTTTGAAGCCTGTTCAGCGTAGAATTATGCACTCTATGCGAGAGTTGGAAGATGGCCGCTACAATAAGGTTGCGAATATCGTCGGGAACACCATGAAATACCACCCACACGGTGATGCTTCTATTACAGACGCAATGGTTCAGATTGGACAAAAAGAACTATTGATCGATACCCAGGGAAACTGGGGGAATATCTACACTGGAGATTCAGCAGCAGCTGCGAGATATATCGAAGCAAGATTGACTCCGCTCGCTTTGGATGTTGTTTTTAACCCAAAAACAACGCATTGGACCAAATCTTATGATGGTAGAAATAATGAACCCATCGATTTACCGGTCAAATTTCCTTTGCTTCTGGCTCAAGGTGTTGAGGGAATTGGAGTAGGGCTTTCCACGAAAATAATGCCTCATAATTTCAATGAATTAATTACGGCTTCCATTCTTCATCTGAAAGGCAAAAAATTCGAACTGTATCCAGATTTCCTAACAGGAGGAATGTTGGATGTTTCCAATTATCACGATGGGCAGAGAGGTGGAAAAATCAGAGCACGTGCAAGGATTTCACAGAAAGACAAACACACGCTGACCATTACAGAATTACCTTTTTCAAAAAATACGGGTGATTTGATTGATAGTGTTTTGAAAGCCAATGAACGAGGTAAAATTAAAATTAAAAAAATTGAAGATAACACGTCTGATGTTGTAGAGATTAACATCTATCTTCATCCCGATGTTTCGCCTGATAAAACCATCGATGCACTTTACGCTTTCACAGATTGCGAAGTTCCGATTTCTCCGAATGCCTGCGTGATTGTCGGCGATAAACCAATGTTTCTGTCGGTTTCGGATATTCTGAAACACAACACAGATCACACGGTTTCTTTGCTCAAAAAAGAATTGGAAATCGAGCTTCACGAATTGCAGGAAAGCTGGCATTTTTCTTCTTTAGAAAGAATTTTCATAGAGAACAGGATTTACCACGATATCGAGGAAGTCAAATCCTGGGAAGACGTCATCAAAACCATTGACGAAGGTCTGAAACCTCATACCAAGCATTTGTTGAGAGCTGTAACAGAAGAAGATATCGTACGATTAACAGAAATCCGAATCAAAAGAATTTCTCGTTTTGATTTGGATAAATTTAAAGAAAATATTCTCGCATTAGAAGGCAAAATTGAGCAAGTAAAACATCATTTGGCAAACCTGATTGCTTATGCGATAGACTATTATACCAACATCCAAAAAAAATACGGCAAAGGAAAAGAAAGAAGAACAGAACTCAGAATTTTCGATACGATTGATGCGAGCAAAGTAGCTGTAGCCAACGAAAAACTGTACGTCAACAGGGAAGAAGGTTTCATTGGAACCTCACTCAAAAAAGACGAATATCTGTTCGATTGTTCTGATATTGATGACATCATCACGTTCCAAAAAGACGGAACAATGAAGGTCGTAAAAGTCGAAGGCAAAACGTTCATCGGCAAAAACATTGTTCACGTCGCGATTTGGAAAAAGAATGACAAACGCACGGTTTACAACTCCATTTACCGCGAAGGTCGCGAAGGTCCTTATTATATGAAGCGTTTCTCCGTGACCGGTGTTACCAGAAATACAGATTATAAATTGGCTTCCGACAAAAAATTCTCAGAAATGCTCTATTTTTCAGCCAATCCAAATGGTGAAGCTGAGGTAGTTTCTGTTTTACTTAAACCAAATGCTAGAGTCAGAAAGAACAAAATTGATATCGATTTTTCCGAAATTGCCATCAAAGGAAGAGATTCCAAAGGTAATTTGGTCACGAAATACGCGGTGAAAAAAGTTGATTTGAAGGAAGAAGGCGTTTCCACTTTGGCACCAAGAAAAATTTGGTTCGATGATTCTGTTCGTCGTCTGAATGCCGATGGACGTGGAAGTTTGCTCGGAAGTTTCAAAGGTGACGACAAGATTTTAACCATCAATTCTCAAGGTGAAACCAAATTAATTTCATTCGATTTGATGAACCGTTTCGATGACGATTATCTGATTCTCGAAAAATGGAAACCAGAACAGCCTGTAACTTGCATCTATTTTGATGGCGAGAAAGACAAATATTTCGTCAAACGTTTCCTTTTGGAAAATACCAGCAACGTTCAAACCTTCTTCAGCAACGAAAATCCGAAGTCATTCTTAGAATTCGTCACCACCGAAGTTGGAGCAACCGCAGAACTGATTTACCCAACCATCAAAGGAAAACAGAAAGAATCCGAAACCATAGATTTGGACGAATTTATCTCTGTAAAAGGAATCAAAGCCATTGGAAATCAATTGGCTAAAGAAAAAGTTAAAACCATCAACATCACAATTCCGGAACCACCGGAAATAATTGAAGAAGAACAGGAAATCGAAGAAAAAATCGACGAAGATTTGGATGATGAAGGCGGAACCATCGGAAGTCTTTTTGAAGAAGACGAAAATTAATAAAATTAAAAGTTAGAAATGAACATCATATTACTCATAATCATCGTAATTACTTGTGTCACAAGTTATATCGGATTCCAGAATCCCGAAATATTCCAAAAATACAAGTTCGAAGTAAGCGCCATCCAAAGAAGAAAAGAATACATCAGATTGTTGTCTGCCGGCTTTCTACACGCAGATTTTATGCACTTGCTGTTCAATATGTACACACTATACATTTTTGCACCCATAGTATTGATACCTTTTAATTATTATGGGGTTGGAATAGGCGGGTTTGGAGCAGGCGGATTTTTAATCATTTATTTTGGCTCGATAATCTTAGGAAATCTATTCTGCCTCTACCATTACAAGAATGTACCGTTTTATTCAGCAATCGGCGCCAGTGGAGGCGTTTCCGGAATCCTTTTCGCCGCTGTAGCTTTAGCCCCAACTGACATTAGAATCTGGTTCATCCCAGGTTACGCATTCGGCGCCATCTACTTCGGATACTCCGTTTATATGATGCTGAATCCAAGACAAAACGACAACATCGGTCACGCCGCGCATCTCGGTGGCGCATTTTTCGGCTTGGTTTACGCGGTAATTGCCTACCCAGAATTAGCTCAGCAAAATGCCCTTTTCATCGGAATTATGGCCTTGCCACTCATCTATCTAGCCTTCGAAATATTCGTCAGAAAAAGAATCGGATAAAAATAAAAAATTCCCCTTCCCTGAAGGGGTGACAAAATTTTTGAATTTTGGCGGGGTAGTTTTTTCAGGAGCATCAAGGTTTAAGTTTTGTCAGAAAATTCCAACCCGCTGTCCACTATATCTTTTTTTTACAAAAAAGGATGCCGTTCCCATCGGGGCTATGTTGAGATTTTGTCCTTCTTTCAAGATTAAAACATTACCCCTCTCTGAAAGGGTGGCAAAAATTTGAAAAATTTTTGACGGGGTAGTTTACTTTCGCGCAAAAATCATCCTGTCATTCCCCGAAATATCTTTCAAAAGCTCGACTTCCGAAAAATCATTTTTAAACAATTCGAGAGTTTCTCGTCCTAATTTCTGATTGATTTCCAGGAAAACCATTCCATTTTCAGAAAGGTGGTTGATGGAATCTTTCGCAATTTTCCGGTAAAAAATTAAAGCGTCAGAAGTAGGAGAGAAGAGCGCTAAATTTGGTTCAAAACCTTTCACAGAATTCTCAATCTCAACATTTTCCTCCATTCCAATATAAGGCGGATTGCTCATGATAACGTCATAAACTTCGTCCAATTTTTCATTCAAGTAATCCATCTGAATAAATTGGATTTCAGTTTTATTAAACTGTGCATTTTTCTTAGCTACTTCCAAAGCATCTTTAGAAATATCAATTGCAGAAACTTCTGCATTTGGAAAATGTTTCTTCAAAACAATCGGAATAATCCCGCTTCCGGTTCCAATATCCAGAATTTTGAGTTTGAGAGTTTTCGAATTTGAGAGTTCTGAATATTGAGGGTTTGAAACTTCAACATTATATTTGTTGTCAGGCTGAGGCTCTCGAAGCCCGCATACAAAATCTTGATTCTTTTTACTTTTCTCTTGAATCTTTCCAATCGCCAATTCCAACAATTCCTCCGTTTCAGGTCTTGGAATCAAAACGTGTTCATTAACGAAGAATTTCATTCCGAAGAATTCTGTTTCGCCAAGAATCTGTTGGAAAGGTTTTCCCGTTTTCAATTCAGAAATTGATTCTGAAAATTGCTTTGAATCACTTTCAGATAGTTCTTTGTCAAGATTAATTCTTAATTCAACTTTATTCAATTCCAGATAATGGTCACAAAAAATAGAGAATAATTCCTCAATTTCTGATTTGGAATAAAGTTCAGAAAGTTCATTTTGAAAAAGAATTTTAAGGTCAGAAATTGTCATATTTTAAATTTGCCGAATCAGCCAAATTAGCGTGATTTATAGGTCAATAATTATCTCGTAAAAACCAGATTAGTGTCCGTCGAAAGTTTTTCGTCAATCAAATAATTCTCATAATTGAATGCTTTCAACGCATCCAAAGTCTGAACCTGATTTTCCGCACAATAACGCAAAACCAATCCACGAGCGTGTTTTGTATAAACTACAATCGTTTTCAATTTCCCATCAGGCTGTATCTGCTTGAATTCGAAATCAATCACTTTGGACTTCAACTTTTTTCTGTCGATGACTTTGAAATATTCATTACTCGCCAAATTAACGAGCAATTCTCCTTTTTTTAATTCAGAATTCAATTGTTCAGTCACTTTCTCAGTCCAGAATTCATAAAGGTTTTTGTAAGAATCAAATTTGAACGGTCGTCCCATTTCCAAACGATAAAGCATCACTTTGTCCGACGGTTTCAAAAGTCCGTAAAGACCTGATAAGATTCTGTAATTTTTCTCAAGAAATTTCACCGCTTTTTCGTCCAAAGTTTTCGCATCAAGACCTCGGTAAACTTCGCCAGTGAAAGCAAACATCGCAGGTGCAGAGTTTTTAACAGTTGGTTTCGCTGTCCATTTTTGGTTGCGTTCCCAGTTTTCGTCTGCCAGTTTGGTGGAGATTTCCATCAATTCAGAAAGATATTTTGGAGATTTTTCTTTCAAAAAAGAATGAATAAACTCTGAATCTTTGATGAACTTTGGCGTTGTATTTTTAAAAAATTCGGTCGAATTCTCAATGTTCATCAATTTGGCAGGCGATGTTATGAATTTCATATTTTAGTTGTCAGTCGTTGGTTGTGAGTTTCGCGTTTGATTTGTCAGTATGAGGCTCTCGAAGACTTTTCGAGTATTGATTCTTTTGACTTTTATCTTGAATCTTTTACAAAATTCCTTTCCCTTGTCGGATAATCTCAGGCTCGCCGGAAGTCAAATCTACAATTGTGGAAGCGACGTTGTCTCCGTAACCAGAATCAATGACTAAGTCAACCAATTTCTCATATTTCTCAGCGATCAATTCTGGGTCTGTAGAATATTCCAGAATCTCATCATCATCGTGAATAGAAGTGGAGACAATCGGATGTCCCAATTTTTCAACAATCATTTGCGGAACGATATGGTCTGGTACCCGGATTCCTACGGTTTTGTAACCTTTGTAAGCCGTTGGTAGATTTCTGTTTGCTTCCAAAATAAATGTAAACGCGCCGGGCAAATGGTTTTTCAGAAAACGAAAAGTTGACGTTTCAATTGGTTTCGTAAATTCTGATAGATGACTCAGGTCGTTACAAATAATAGAGAATCTGTGCTTATCCAGTTTTATTCCTTTGATTTGAGCGAGTCTTTCCATTGCTTTATGGTTATAGATATCACAACCAATCGTGTAAATCGTATCGGATGGATAGATAATCACACCGCCATTTTGGAGAACTTTTACGGCTTCGTCTATTAAATTCTCTTGCGGATTTTGCGGATATATTTTTAAGATTTTTGCCATAGCCAAAGGTATTTAAATTATTTGAAATTAGTTGTTAACCCATTCATAATCAAAAATTGTGAAAAAGTAAACAGCATAAAAAAGAGAATCAAAAAATTGATTCTCTCTAGTTGGTTGCGAGGACACGACTCGAACGTGCGACCTCCGGGTTATGAGCCCGACGAGCTACCTACTGCTCTACCTCGCGATATTGTAGTGCAAATATACAGTTTTTTTGATATAAGTCAAGTTTTTTGTGATTTTTAATTTTGAAATTAAAATTTGTTGAAGATTTAGATGGAAAAATTTGTTGTCTAATTTCTCACAGATTTTGGAGATTTAGCAAATTATTAAAACAACAAATCTGCAGAATCAGTTTAATCTGCGAAAATTATCAAGATGTAAAACAATAAAAAAAGAGAATCAAAAAATTGATTCTCTTTAGTTGGTTGCGAGGACACGACTCGAACGTGCGACCTCCGGGTTATGAGCCCGACGAGCTACCTACTGCTCTACCTCGCGATATTGTAGTGCAAATATACGGCTTTTTTGATACAAGTCAAGTTTGTTGATGATATTTCGGTTTAATCAATATTTAAAGCTTGAAAATCAACGCCATTAATTTTTAACTTCATTTAACTAAAAAAATAGTTGTACGAATGGAAAATAATGCTACATTTGTATTACTAAGTTTTTAGTGATATAAGATTGATTGTTTTAAAGTAAAAGATTATGAATAAGTTAACCAAAGCAGAAGAACAAGTGATGCAGTACCTTTGGCAGATTGAGAAAGGATTCTTAAAAGACGTTTTAGAATTGTTCCCAGAACCAAAACCGCACACCAATACGATTTCCACCATTTTGAAAATATTGATGGAAAAAGGTTTCGTAAGCCACAAAACTTTCGGGAGACAGCACGAGTATTTTCCTTTGATAAGCAAAGAAAGTTACAGCGGAAGGTCTATAAAAAGTCTGGTAAAAAACTATTTCGAAGGTTCTTACACCAATGCTGTTTCGTTTTTGGTGGAAAAAAATGAGATCAGTGTGAAAGATCTGGAACTTTTGTTGAATGAACTTAAAAATAAGGACTAATGGAAGCTTTTATGTTTTATTTGGGCAAAATGATCCTGTGTTCAGGGGTGATGTTTGCTTACTATTTACTATTCTTAAAGGATAAAACATTTCATCATTACAATCGGTTTTACCTTTTATTGACGGTAATTATCAGTTTGGTTCTGCCGCTGATAAAAGTCTCGTATTTTACGATAGAAACCAATCAGAATTTTTATTTGTTGCTGAGTCAGCTTAATCAAAATCAACTAAAGACCATTAATTATGATATCATTATTTATTCAGTTTTTTATACAATTATTGGAGTGGTTTCAGTCGCTCTTTTAATCAGATTATTAGCCGGAATTTTTAGAATTCAAGCCATTAAAAATCACTTCCCGAATGAAACTATCGAGGGAATCAAATTTTATCAAACCAATCTTAATAACGCACCTTTTTCTTTCTTCAGAAATCTTTTTTGGAAGCAGACGATTCAGTTAGATTCGCCTGTAGGACAGCAGATTCTGAAGCACGAGATGGTTCATATCCAGCAAAAGCACAGTTGGGATAAGCTTCTGATGCAGACCGTAAAATCTGTTTTCTGGTTCAATCCTGTGTTTTATTTTATCAACAAAGAAATCAATCTTATTCACGAATACTTGGCGGACAACAAAGCAGTCAAGAAATCCGATACCAAGGCATTTGCGCAGATGCTTCTCGAGAGTCATTTCTCTGGTTCGGTTTTGCCTGTAACGAGTCCTTTTTTATCCTCTAACCTCAAAAAAAGATTAACAATGATTACAAAAAACAAAACCAAGTACAGCTACGCACGCAAACTTTTTGCGCTACCAATCCTCTTCTTTATGGTCTTTGCCTATATGGTGAATGCGAAAAATAAAGAAATCACAGAAACTAACAAAGCGATAGAAATCGCCGTTAATGAACTGAAAAACGATACGATAAAACCTAAAACTTCTGACTTAGACAGTTTATCAACCGAACATCAAAGACAAGCGAGAGTTTACACGGATGCTTTGCAGGAAGACCATTTGAAAATGGCTGCCATCAGCGCAAAATTGAATGATAAAAGCAAAGCATTATCAACATTGAAAAAAGCTAAGAAAGAAGAATCTTCCGAATATAAAGCTTTGGAAAATGAAATGGAGTCGCTTGCAAGCCAAATGGAAGACATCGTAAGTTCTGACAATTACAAAAGAAATATCAAAGGCTTGGAAGAACAATCTGAGGCTGTCGCCAAACTTTGCGATTCTCCGGAATTTAAAAAAAGAATTGCTGACGCAGAAAAGCAAGCTAAAAAAGCAGAAGCGATGGTGAACTCTGCTGAATTTAAGAAGAAAATTGCAGAGGCGGAAAGAAAAGCAAAAATTGCCGAACGAATGGTTAATTCTGCTAAATTTCAAAGGAATTTGAAAAATGCAGAGCAGCAAGCAGAAAAAATTCAGATTCAAATCAATTCTCCTGAGTTTCAGAAAAGAATCCAGGATGCTCAGAAAAAAGCACAGGAAGCGACTGAAAAATTAGGTAAAATTTGGACAGAAGAAGAATTCCAGAAAATGATAAAAGACCAATATGGAAAAGATGCGTTTACTGATGGAACTGTAGCTTTTGGTTTTGATGCTTCTGATTTGCCGGATTTTAAAGATATTTCTTCCAATTTCAATTATAATTTTTCTAATGATATATTTTATAATACGGAAAAAACAACGCTTACTCCAAAAGAGTTGAAAAAATTAGAAAAGAAAAGAGCAGAGCTTCAAAAAAAGCAAAAAGAATTATTGGAGGAACAAAAAAAGCTTCAGAAAAAACAGCAGGAATTGAATAAAGAAGCGCGTCAGAATAATCCTTTGAAAATCAGTTTCAATTCGTTGAAAGATAATCCGCAGATTTTTGTTATTGACAAAGATAGAATTGCTTCCAATTCTGATGTGACTACAGTTTATATTAATGGAAAAAAAGTGGATAGAGCAGATATTAAGAAAATTGATCCAAACAACATTTCTTCGATGAATGTTATCAGAAATAATGATGTAAGTTCTATCCAAATCATCACGAAATAAACATCAAATTCATAACACTTTAGCCGGTTCGCCGGCTTTTTCAATAATTAATAACTATGAAAAAAATATTACTTCATTTATTTCTTTTTTTAGGAATTCTGACATTTGCTCAAAACAAACGATTCATTTACGAGTACAAATTCATTCCCGATTCTACCAACGTGGAAGATATGAAAACCGAAATGATGTTTTTGGACACTTCAAAAGATGGTTCCAAATATTACAGCTACACAGTTTTTAATTCGGATTCTTTGATGAAAGTAGATTTGGAAAAACAATTGGCGGCTACTGGCTCGATAAATGTTCGTTCAGATATGCAGAAAGGAAGTGTGAGATATTCTGTGACCAAAACTTATCCGGATTACAAAACCAATCTCCACAGAAGGCTTTCTATGGATGCTTACAGTATTTCTGACGACCGAAAAATCAACTGGAAAATCTCATCCGAAAAAGAAAAAATAGGCGAGTGGAGCGCTCAAAAAGCTGAGGCTGATTTTGCAGGAAGACATTGGATGGCGTGGTTTTCTACAGAAATACCAATTCAGGATGGACCTTATAAATTCCACGGTTTGCCGGGACTGATTGTTAAGATTGAAGATAAAACCGGTTCTCACAAATTGGAACTGAGAGGTATTAAAAACATCCAGGGCGATTTGAATATCAATGTTTTTGAGGCTAAAGAAATTGCAATCAATTCAAAACAATTTCAAAAAGTTATCAAAGAATATGAAAATGACCCAACCAAAGGAATTAAACAAATGCAAATGGGCGGCGCAACAATCGTGATGACAGGAAAAGACGGAACAACTTCCAAAATTGCCAAAGAGCAGGAAGACCGTTTGAAAAATCAAATCAAAAAAGACAATAACAGAATTGAATTGGATATTGTGAATTAATAAAAAACTAAACATAACTATGAAACCATTTTTTTTAATACTTTCTTTTTTGATATCAATTTCAGTTTTTTCTCAAAGTCAGCGTTTTTATTACGATTATCAATTCCAGACAGATTCTACGGATTTGGAAACCAAAAAGTCAGAACTGATGGTTTTGGATATTGATAAAAAAGGCTCCAAATATTACAGCGAATATGTTTTCCAAAACGATTCAATTATGAATGCTCAATTCAAAAAGAATATGGCGACTCAAAGCGATGACCCTGTTTTGATGTCAGGAAAACAAGGTGTTGTAGGTTATAAAATACTGAAATCTTATCCCGATTTTAACATCAATCATATTGTGACTTTGGATATGACGCTTTATAATTCTAATCAGCAAGTTAAAATTGACTGGAAGATTTTGCCTAATAAAGAAAAAATAGGCGAGTGGAATGTTCAAAAAGCGGAAGCTGATTTCGCTGGCAGACATTGGATTGCCTGGTTTTCAACCGATATTCCGATCCAGGATGGACCTTATAAATTTTATGGATTGCCGGGTTTAATTGTAAAAATGGAAGATAAATCTGGTTTTCATAAAATGGAATTGAAAGGAATCAATAAAAATGTTTTGGAAAGAGATATTCTTGCTTTTGAATTTGAGAAAGCGATTGATATAGATTATAAAAAATATCAGACAGTTTATAAAAAATATAGAAAAGACCCGATGGCAAATCTGAAAAAGAAAGCTCAGGATGGTCAATTTTATGTAACAGACGATGCTGGAAACAAACTGAATAATGCAGATTATATGAAGTCTCAGGAAAAGATGATGCAAGAAAGAATGAAAAAAAACAACAACATTCTGGAACTTGACTTATTGAAATAAAAAATGCCACTGAAAAGTGGCATTTGTTTATTCTAAAGTGTCTGTTTTTTCTTTAGTTCATCGCGAATTTCGGCTAGCAAAACATCCGTAGAAGATGGTCCGGCTGGAGCGGCTTCTGGTTTCTTATTCACTTTGTTTGCAACTTTGATTAGCCAAAACAGAACAAATGCAATTACTAAGAAACTAATAACGGATGAAAGGAAATTCCCATAAGTGACACCGTGCCATGACAATTCCTTGATATTTTTTGCTCCGGCTAAATCTAATGCAGGTGTTAATATAAGTGGCGTAATAACATCATCTACAAGTGATTTTACAATGGCTCCAAATGCGCCACCAATGATTACACCGACTGCAAGATCTACCACATTTCCTTTGAAGGCAAATTCTTTAAATTCTTTTACAAATCCCATAGTTGTATTTTTTATAGTTAGTTGATAACAAAAATAGAATTTTTTATTGATAACAGTTTATTTATTCCTATTTAATAATCGATTTTATTGGTTAATTTTGAGATTAATTATTTTTATCAAATTCTGAAAATGAAAATATTAACTGCAAACCAAATCAGAAACTGCGACATTACAACCATTGAAAAAGGAATTAGTTCTATCGCCTTAATGGAAAAAGCGGCGAGAAAATGTTGTGATTGGATTACGGATAATTTTAGGAATACAAATAAGTTTCTTATTTTTTGCGGTAATGGAAATAATGGCGGAGACGGTTTTGCAATAGCCAGAATGCTCTATGAAAAAGCTTACGATGTTGAAGTTTATATTAATGAAAATGAATCTGAATTCTCTCCAGACGCTGAAATTAATTTCAAAAAAATAAAGGCTATTAGCGGGATTGATATCAAGAATTTTTCTGAATTTTCGATGATTAATAATGAAAATTCAGTTATTATCGATGCGATTTTCGGTTACGGACTGAACAGGGAATTATCCGGCGAAATCAAATCTATTGTTGGAAAATTAAATCAAATTCAACTTCCAAAAATCTCGATTGATATTCCAACAGGTTTATTTGCTGACAAAATCATTAATGAAAGTTATACAGTTTTTGAATCAGATCTTACTTTAACTTTTCAATTTTACAAGCAAAGTTTTCTTCATACTGAAACTGGGAAATTCTGTGGAAAAATCATAGTTTTAGATATTGATTTGGATAAAGATTTTATTGATGGAACCGAAACCGATTATTATGTCATTGATGAAAAATTAATTAGAAAAATTTACAAACCTCGTGAAGATTTCAGTCACAAAGGAATTTTCGGAAAAAGTATTTTGGTTGGCGGAAGCTACGGCAAGATTGGAGCGATTTTAATGTCCACTTTATCCGCTTTGAAAACAGGAAGTGGATTAACTTTCACTATTGCGCCAGAATGTGGTAATTTGATTTTACAATCTCAAGTTCCTGAAGCAATGTTTATGCAATCTGGCGAAAAGTATTTAGACAAAATCGAAATTCAGGAAAAGGCAGTTTATGGAATCGGTCCCGGATTGGGAAAGGAAAAACAAACACAAAAAGCGCTTTTTGTGTTTCTCGAAAATTACAATCAACCAGTTGTTTTAGATGCGGATGCGCTCAATATTCTGGCTGAAAATCATAAGTTAGATTTAATTCCTAAACATTCCGTTATCACACCACATCCTTTGGAATTTGAAAGGCTGTTTGGGAAAACTGAAAACTCTTTTGAAAGAATAGAATTAGCCAGGCAAAAAGCGAAAGAATTGCAGATTTTTATCATTCTAAAAGATCATCATACAGCTGTAATTACGCCAGAGAAAAATGTTTATTACAACATCACAGGCAATCCCGGAATGGCAAAAGGTGGAAGTGGAGATGTACTGACAGGGATTTTAACCTCCTTGGTTTCTCAAAAATACGACATAGAAAAAGCCTGCATTTTCGGTGTTTGGCTTCACGGAAAAGCAGGCGATTTTGCTGCGGAAAAATTCTCAAAAGAGGCGATGTTGCCAACGGATCTTATCAATGAAATCGGAGAAGTTTTCAAATATCTATCAAGGTAAAATCTCCTCAAAATGAGAAACTTCCAGCTATTTCATTTTCGACTTCAACATATACAAAACACCAACTTCCGTCTCCGATAAGTTTTCATTTTTCTTTAGAAGCTTTTTGATTTCTTTCTGAAAATAATTAACGGTGTGTCCATTTTTATAATGTTCAAAAATTCGCGGGTCTATGTAAGAATCTCTCGCAACAGATGGCGTATTTCCCAATTTTTCAGAAACACCAACAATCGCATTCCGGATTCTTTTTTTGAGTTCTTTTTGCTGTTGTTTTTCACAAATTCCGAGTTCATCCAAGATTCCTGCAGCAATCATAGTCCCTGCCCAAGTCCGGAAATCTTTTGCCGAAAATTCTTCACCCATAATTTCCTTGATGTATTGATTCAAATCCTGACTCTCAACCGTAATCAGATTATTATCTTTATCATAATATTTAAAAAGTCTGTAACCTGGTAATCCCTCAAGTTCAGCAATCATTTTAGCCAATTTCGCATTTACGATATGCTTCTCCTGAAACTTTCCGGATTTCCCTTTGTATGAGAAAATCATCTCATCACCTTCGATATTCAGATGCTTTTTTCTGATAGTTGTTAACCCGTAACTTTGATTTTGCTGTGTGTATTTTGGACTTCCAGGTCGGAAATAAGCGGAGTCTAAAAGCCTGACCATTGCTGCCAAAACTTTTTCGCGGGTCATCTTTTTCTTTCTGAGATGTTGCCCGGTCACACGTCTCATGTGTTCCAGATTTTCTGCAAAATGTAAGATTCTGTCAAATTTATCGGCGTCTTTTTTCGCCCGAAACTTGGGATTATAGATGTATTGTTTTCTTCCTTTTTGATCTCTTCCAATGGCGAGGATTTTTGCGCTTTTATTGGTTGTGATTTCCACATCTTTCCACGCTGGCGGAATGACAAGCGATTTGATGTAATCTATTTTCTGTGCATCTTTCAGCTTTTCTTTATTCTTATCATAGTAAGCAAAGTTTTTTCCAATAGCCTGTCGGGTGAGTTTCATATTTTATGATATTAATAAACTTCTGTAAACAAGAAAAATGCCGATTTTAACGTTTAAAGAAAACTAATTGAAATCCATACTTTCAGACTGTTTTATGATTTTATTAACAGTGATAGATACCGATTTCTAAACGAAAATCTATATTTTAGCAAAAATTTTATTGATGCCAAAGACAGTTGACGATTTTAATAAAAGCAGACTCAGATCCAGTAATATTACTGTGGTCATCAGTATTTCACTGGTTTTATTCCTTGTGGGATTATTTGGATTAATATTGATTAATGCTCAGAAATATTCCGATTATATCAAAGAACAATTGGTTGTAGAAGCTTATTTTGATGAGTATCTTGACCCGCGTGATTCTGCAAAAACACTGAAGTTCCAGGAAGAGACTTTTGCGAAAATCAAGGAGCAAAATTATGTGAAGCAAGCCAAATATATTTCTAAACAGCAGGCAACAGTTCTTGCAAAAAAACAGTTGGGAATAGATGCAGACGCATTATTTGAAGAAGATATTTTCCCTGCATCTGTAGAAGTAACTTTGAAGCCGGAGTTTGTAGATCCTGCTAAAATTGATGGTGTTGTGACGCAGCTAAAAGCCATTAATGGTGTGAAAGATGTTGCGAATGATAATCAGCTTACCATCGATGTTTACAACAATCTGAACAGGATTTTAACCTGGATTCTAGCCTTCTCGGTTTTATTTTTAATTGTCGCTATCGTCCTGATTAATAATTCAATCCGACTGAAGATATTCTCGAAAAGATTTATTATCAAAACAATGCAGTTGGTTGGCGCAAAACGAAGATTCATTTTGATGCCTTTTATCAAGGAAGCTTTGGTTCTGGGATTAATTGGATCTGTGATTGGAATTCTGGCTTTAGGCGGTCTCTGGTATTATTTTACGAGTCAGATCGGAACTCCATTTGTACAAGATACCAATCAATATGTCTTTTTAGTAATCATAGTTTTATTCGTAGGTATTTTCATTACCGTTGCAAGTACTATCTTTGCAACCTGGAGATTCTTACGAAGCAATGTAGATGATCTTTATTATTCTTAAAAAATGGCAAAGAAAACAAATAAATATTCGGCAGATCAAATTGGTAAAACAACTGAAACTGTAGAAAAAAAAGTATTCTATTTTGGAAGCAAAAATTTCAAATTGATGTTAATTGGTCTTGGACTTATTTTATTAGGATTTGTCCTCATGATGGGATCCGACGCAAACACAACCCCTGACGGAAAGTTTGATCCAAATTATTGGAACGAAGGGATTTTCTCTTTCAGAAGAATCAGATTAGCACCGATGTTGGTGATTGCTGGGTTTGTAGTCCAAATCGTTGCAATATTGAAAAGAAACAAAGATTAGAATTTAAATCAAATACAAAATACAAACTTTGTCTTAGTGAGAACTGAGACAAAGTTTTTTTTAATAAAACTAAACAAACAATGGATTTAATCAAAGCAATTATCATTGCAATCATAGAAGGACTTACAGAATATTTACCGATTTCTTCAACCGCTCATATGGGATTCGCTGCGAGTCTGATGGGATTGGAAGAAACCGAATTTCTGAAGATGTTTCAGGTTTCCATCCAATTCGGAGCCATACTTTCTGTGGTTGTAGCTTATGGCAAAAAGTTCTTTGATTTCAGCAATCTTCAGTTTTATTACAAATTGGCTTTTGCCGTTTTACCGGCTTTAATTATTGGCTTTTTCTTAGATGATTTGATTGAGTCTGTTCTTGGAAACCAAATCGCAATTTCATCTGTTTTGGTTTTGGGTGGAGTCGTTTTATTGTTTGCAGACAGCTGGTTCAAAAATCCAGTTATTCACGATGAGAAAGAAATCACCATCAAAAAAGCTGTGACGATTGGCTTTTGGCAATGTCTGGCGATGATGCCCGGAACGAGTAGAAGTGCCGCTTCCATTATAGGTGGAATGTCTCAGGGATTATCCAGAAAAGCTGCCGCGGAATTTTCATTTTTTCTGGCTGTTCCTACTATGCTTGCGGTAACACTTTATTCAGTTTTTGTTAAAACCTGGGGAAAAGAAACTGCGAATCCACAGAAAGGTTATCAGATGATTTTGGAATCTCAGGATCATATCATGATTTTTGTAATCGGAAATATTGTTGCATTTGTTGTGGCTTGGATTGCGATCAAATCTTTCATCAGCTTGTTGAATAAATTTGGTTTCAGGCCTTGGGGTTGGTATCGTATTTTTGTTGGAATCGCGTTGTTGATTTATTTTTATTTCTTTAAATAAGATTATTTGGGCAGCAATTTCCGCCTTCCGTTCCCAATCTTTTTGCCTGGCTTTTCCAGCCACAAAAAAGGATTTCCACTCAAGTCGGGCTGCATCAGATTCAAATGTTTAATAAATCAAAAAACTAGAAACCAATAATTAATAACAAATTAAATGACGGCAGAAGAACTACAATCCGGACACATATTTCTATTGGACAAACCTTTGGATTGGACCTCATTTCAGGCTGTCAATAAGCTAAAATATAAACTCAAAAGAGAATTCCCAGAATTACCAAAGAAATTCAAAATTGGTCATGCAGGAACTTTAGATCCACGGGCAACAGGACTTTTGATTGTTTGTACGGGTAAATTCACCAAAAGAATTCCCGAGATTCAGGATGCACCAAAAGAATATTGGACAGAAATCAAAATCGGTGTTCAAACCGAATCTTACGATACTGAGAAACCAGAAATCCTGCGAACCGATTATTCTCACATTACGGAAGAAAAGATTCACGAAGCTTTATCAAAATTCATCGGCGAAATCGACCAGAAACCACCTGTTTTTTCAGCGCTTAAGATTGATGGGAAAAGGGCTTATGATTTGGCGAGAGCCGGAACAGAAGTGGAAATGAAATCCAGAAAAACCACGATTCTATATCTCAATAATATAGAAATCAATCTGCCTTTTGTGTCTTTTATTGTTGGTTGCAGCAAGGGAACTTATATCAGAAGTTTAGCGCACGATATTGGTCAGGAACTGAAGGTTGGCGCTTATCTCACGCAATTGAGGCGTACAAAAATTGGAGCCTATTCCGTTGAAAGTGCAACTTCAGATTTCATTAATGATGATTTTAAAATCTCAGAATAATTGAATTAAATGAAGAAAAATTTACTTATATTGATATTGTTGTTTTCGACTTTTGTTTTCGGACAATCTGGAGAAAATAAAAGTAGAACGATGGGTTTTTATATCAGCCCGAATGTTCAGATTGGATATAATCTAGGGAACTCAATTAAAGATAATCAGAACAAAGATTCTCCGTACTATCAGCAACATGTTGCGCCTTATTTGCCGAATGATTTTACTTATGGAATTGGTTTGGTAGGAGGTTATCACATTTTACCATTTTTTGCTTTAGGAACAGGTTTGAAATATAATTATGTAACCGATAATCTTCATTTATTAAATTGGACGATTCAACCAAAATTTATTTTCGGAAAAGATGAAGGCAAATTTGTTCTTGAACTTGAATACGGAAAACAATTTAACCAATCGAATATCAGTAATACGCATTATTTTGGTGGGAAGTTGGGTTATCAGGATTCTTTTTCCAAGAACTTACTACAAGAAGGTGGGTTGTTTATTTATAAATATAATTCGGCAGTTTCTGATGCTTTTTTTATCGGGATTTCTGTCAGTGCCACTATTTTCAGTAATAAAAAATATACAGTTTACGGGCAGGATTAAATTTTTATATTTTCAGGTTATTTTTTTACCATTTTATAATTAGTAAAGATGTTTTATATTTTTCAATAAAATTATACCTATAATTATTTTTCAATACTTTTATTTCAATATTGTTTAGATGTTAAATTTTAAATAAATGTTTAATTTTCTTGTGTTATTCAGAGCTATAGCCTATTTTAGCTGTCCTTTTAAAATAAACGTTTAATTTAATTTTTAATAATATGAGAAAAATTTTATTTTCTTTAATTGCTACTTCTGCAATTTTTAATTCAATCAACGCACAAACAACCAAGTATTCTTTTGAAGCATCAGAAGGTTTTACTTTAGGTGATGTTTTGGGGCAAAATTCGAATATTAACACTTTTTGGAGTGACTCATCCTCTGTTGAGGAAACAGCAGAAGTAAGTTCTGAGCGCGCATCTGATGGAAGTAATTCTATCAAGATAGTTAATTACGATGATGGGGAACAAGGAGGGATTTACATTACAAATGTACCTTCATATGGAAAAACCACCATTTCCTATGATGTGTTTGTTCCTGAGTTAGGAGGTTCTGATAATATGTTCGTAGCCTTTACGTCAGAAGGTGGATTGATTAATGTAGACTTCGATTATGAAGGGAATGTTCTTATTGGGAATTATGAGACAGAAGAATATGAAGAAGTTACAACTTATAATAGCAACACTTGGTATAATCTAAAAGTTGAAATCGATTTTTCTATCAGAGAAATTAAATATTACCTCAACAATACTTTGATTCATACCGGTACAGCTGTTGGAACGTCAACAAGTATTTCGGAGCTGGATTTTGCAATTGATAATTTTGGGACTGATGCATATTTTGATAATATCCAAGTTAAGGATGCTACATTAGCTGTTTCTGAAGCGGGCAAAAAAGATATCTTCAGAGTATATCCAAATCCAACTGTAGATGTTGTTAACTTCGACGTAGTTGGAAAAATCAATTCTGTAGAAGTTTATGATGCAGCTGGAAAATTAGTGAAAAATACTAAAGATGGAGCAAAAAAATTAAGCTTATCTACATTGAGCAAAGGTAACTACGTTGTAAAAGTACAGACAGAAAATGCTGTTTACACGAAGAAAGTAATCAAAAAGTAATCAATTTATTTTGATTGATGTTAAGCCTCACAAATCTAAGTGAGGCTTTTTTATTGTATTGAACTCCAAGAAACCATATTTTTGTAAAAGATTTAGAAGAATAAAGAATTGGAAAAAATTAGAATCAATAAATATTTGTCAGAAGTTGGATTTTGCTCCAGAAGAGCAGCCGACAAATTGTTGGAAGAAGGCCGGATTTCCATCAACGGCTCAGTTCCGGAAATGGGAACCAAAGTGTCTGATGAAGACGAAATCTTCGTAGACGGCAAGACAATCAGGAAACCTAAGGATGAAGATTTTGTTTACATTGCCTTCAACAAACCTGTTGGAATCGTTTGTACAACGGATACGAAGCGCGAGAAGAACAATATTATTGAGTACATCAACCATCCAAAACGTATTTTCCCAATCGGACGGTTAGATAAACCTAGCGAAGGTTTGATTTTGTTAACTTCCGACGGTGATATCGTCAATAAAATACTAAGAGCCAGAAATAATCACGAGAAAGAATATTATGTGAGGGTCAACAAGCCAATTACTGAAAAATTTCTTGAGAAAATGAGAAATGGTGTTCCAATTCTTGACACAGTGACCAAAAAATGTGAAGTCGAAAAAATCGATACAATGAACTTCCGAATCGTTCTGACTCAAGGTCTCAACCGCCAAATCAGGAGAATGTGCGAACACCTGGATTACGAAGTAAAAAAGCTGAAAAGAATCCGAATTATGAATATTAAGCTCGATCTTCCGGTTGGAAAATGGCGAGATTTAACAGATTCTGAAATGAAGGAGTTGAATAACCTTCTTTCCGACTCTGAAAAAACTATTTAGTTAATGTTTATTTAATAAAGTTTTCCTATTATTTTTTACTTTTTTATCCTCTTTTCTGTTTATGATTATTTAGATTATACAATGCCTTTAATTGAAACTTTTGCTTTCTTTATGGTATTTCTAAAAAATTTGGATTGAAATAATTCAAAATTCAAATAATTTTAAAAGATCCGCGGTTTTAATTGCGGATCTTTATTTTATATAAAGCCTCATTTTCTCCTCATATTCAGGTTTCAATTTCAAATATTTCCAGATCTTTTTATCATCAGGATAAGATATTCTATAAAAGATAATTCTGTCTGCGGAAAATCGGAAATACGGATGTTTTTTCAGCCAATCTTCAGGCGCATTAACCAAAGAATATTTTGGAACATCAGAATTATCAAGTTTTGAAACGTATATTAGTTTTTCACCGAGAGCTCTGTCAATTTCATAAGTTTCAAGCAATTGATTTTTATTGATAAAACCGCCGAGTTTTTTTCGGAAAGCTAAAATCCCTGCAGAATCTTTTTCTGTGAATCCAAATTCCTGCAATTGTTTGAAAGTGATTTGATTAAGGTTAATTTTCGAAAAGTCGATTTTTTCTGCAACTGAGACTTTTTCTTCAGTAGGTTTAGGTTTATCGGGAATAGAAAGCTTAATCCAAGGTTTCATTTCCTCAAATTTTTCCGGCGAGATCATAAAGCATTTCTGAATATCTTCCAATGATCTGAAATAACCTTTCAGAATCTTATCTCGGTATTTCAAAATCGAAATAGCTTGTTTCTCCGAGAATCCTAATTGTTGCCATTGTTCTTGATTCAACTCATTGGGGTCGAAATAATGATTGATTTTTACCACTTCTTTTTCTTTCTTTTTCTCAAATTTTTGAGCGAAATTTTCAGGCGTCTTATCTTGCAAAATCAAGTAAGGTGACATTTGTGCGAATTGCTCATCATTAATCATAAAGCATTCTTTCAACTTTTCTTTGCTGATGAAACTTCCGCCAAGATAATTTTTATATTTAAGAATTGCAGAAGCTTGTTTCTCAGAAAAACCTAAGTTTTCCCAATCTTTTTGAGAATACAAATCAGGATTGAATTTCCCTCTGATATTAAGTTTTTTCTTTTCGTAAGATTTATAAGAAGATTGATTATTTTTGAAATCAGAATTACTTTCAGGAAGCAAGATATAACTATTCAGTTGTTCATATTTCTTTGGAGTAAGCGCATAACATTTTTTGAATTGTTCCTTAGATTTGAAATTTCCGCCAACAATTTGTTTGTATTTCAGAATCGTTTTGACTTGTCTTTCACTGAAACCAAGATTCTTCCATTGGCTTTCGTCCAAATCATTAGGATTGAATTCCGTGAGAATGATTTCCTGTTTAGATTCAGAAATAAACGTGATTTGTGGCGTTTCTGTGTGCTGATTCTTTTTGTAATATGAAAAAGCAAATTGTCCTAGAACTATGAAAATTCCGAAAATAGAAAGGCTGATAATTTGCCTTTTCTGGATTTGGAAAGGTAATTTTGGATTCATCTTTTGTGTTTTAACCAAAGTTAAATAAAAAATGAATCGAAAATCAGGTTTTGGTAATAATTTTAATTAATCGTTCAAAGAATTCTTCAGCTTCAAAAGTTCAGCTTTGATGAATTCTAATCGGTCGATAATCGTGATGGTTTCAGAGATTTTGGTGTTCGTCGTCAGCGCAATTCGCGCGCCATCCAATGTGTAGCCTTTTTCCTTAACCAAATGATAAATAATCTTCAAATTCTCAATGTCAGAAGGCGTAAAATAGCGGTTTCCTTTCTTGTTTTTCTTAGGTTTGATGATAGGAAATTCCTGTTCCCAATAGCGAATCAGGGAAGTATTGACATCAAAAGCCTTGGCAACTTCGCCAATGGAATAATAAAGTTTGTCCGGAAGATTGAGTTTCATTGATTAAAATCGAATTCTCAAAGATAATTATTTTTAATTCGTTTATACAAATCGTAAATTGCGACTTTATAATTTAGAATATGAAAAGTTTTTGGAAGTTTGGCTATCTCGCGGTTTTGATGATTTTGATGAATTGCAAAGTTCAGAATACGAAAGGAAAATTATTTGATGTTCCACCAACGTTGCTTTCTAGTCAATTCATTTTTACTGAAGGTCCGGCTTCTGACAAAGAAGGTAATGTCTATTTCACGGATCAGCCGAATGATAAAATCTACTTCTGGAACTGGAAAACCAATAAGATCGAATTATTTCTGGACAAAACCGGCCGAGCCAACGGAACATATTTCGATAAAAATGATAATCTGATTACCTGCTCCGATGACAACGGCGAAATCTGGAAAATCTCAAAAACTAAAAATATAGAAGTTTTGTCCAAAGGTTTTGAAGGTAAAAGACTGAATGGTCCTAATGATATTTGGATTGATAAATCTGGCGGAATGTATTTTACAGATCCGCTTTACAAAAGGGATTACTGGAAAAATTTTAAAGAAGAAATCAAAGATAAAAATCTCTATTACCGAAATCAGAACGGAACGATTACAAAATTGGAAACCTTTGTTCAGCCAAACGGAATTATCGGTTCCGAAAAATTGAAGAAGCTTTATGTTTCCGATATCGATGCTGGAAAAACTTATGTTTACCAAATTTTGGGCGAAGGGAAATTATCTGAAAAGAAATTGTTTTGCGAGATAGGTTCGGACGGAATGACTCTAGACAGCCAAGGCAATCTTTATCTGACGGGAAAAGGCGTGACGATTTTCAACAATAAAGGCGAAAAAATAACCAATATTTCGATTGATGAAGACTGGACTTCCAACGTGACTTTTGGCGGGAAAAATAATTCAACTTTGTTTATCACAGCGTCGCATTCGGTTTATGTTTTGCCCATGAATGTTTCCGGAATCAAATAAAAAAAATCGCTATTAATAAGCAATTTCTATCTTTATCTTTTTGCCTTTCAGTTTTTCGTTGGCCAATTGTTTGAGCAATTCGATGGTTTTTTTTCGGTTGACAGCAACGTAAGAAGTCGTGTCTTTCACTTCGATTAAACCGATGTCATCTTTTCCAAGACCACCTTTTTTAATCAGATAACCAACAATATCAACCTTGTTGACTTTATCCTTTTTTCCGGCACTGATGTAAATGGTTTGATTTGGTGTTCTTTCCGGAACGCGGTTGCTTTCTGAAACATTTTCTTCCGGCGTATTGCTTTTGATGAAAGGGAAATTTTCGTCCTCAGTCATTATCAGATAAGCAAAACCTTTCGCATTCATTCTCGCCGTTCGTCCGTTTCTGTGGATGAAAGCGTCTTCTTTCGGAGGTAATTGATAATGTACAATCGACTCCACTTCAGGAATATCCAAACCTCGCGAAGCCAAATCAGTCGTAATCAAAATTCTGGCAGAATCGTTTCTGAATTTCAAAAGTGCGCGTTCTCTTTCGTCCTGTTCCATTCCGCCGTGGAAGGTTTCTCGCTGGATTCCTTTTTCTCTTAATAATTCCGAAATTCTGTCCACGGCATCTCTGTGATTACAGAAAATCAATGTTCTTTTGTTTCCGATTTTACAGACGAGTTGGAAAAGTGTGTTCAGTTTTTCTTCCGGCGTTGTCATTACTTTTTTCAGCTGAATATTCGGTTTTGACTCATTTTCTTTGAGGAAGTTGATTTTCTTTTCGTTGTCCAGTTCTACAAATTTTGGAATGTTGTCCATTACCGTTGCGGAAGTCAGGATTCTTTGCTCAAGACCTGTCAAAGAACCGATAATGTATTCCATATCTTCCTGAAAGCCTAATTCCAAAGCTTTGTCGAACTCGTCCAAAACCAAAGTCTTGATGGTTTCCGGATCGAAGTTTTCGTTTTTCAAATGGTAAGCAATTCTTCCTGGTGTTCCTATTAAAACTGCTGGCGCTTCAATCAAATTATTGATCTCTATTTTTTTATCGTGACCGCCATAAGCAATAGAAACTTTAAAGTCTGTTCCCATTGATTTGAAAACCTGCTCAATTTGTAGAGCCAATTCTCTTGCCGGAACTAGAATTAAAGCTTGTATTCCTTTTATATCTGATTTTAAATTTCTAAGAACAGGAAACAAGAAAGCCAAAGTTTTTCCGGAACCTGTTGGCGATAGGAGAATAATGTCGGTTTCGTTTTCAGAAGCGGTGTATGTGGATTTCTGCATTTGATTCATATCCTGAATCTGCAGTTTTTCAAAAATCGGTTGTAATTCCATTTTGCAAAGATAAGAGATTTGGGAGATGGTTGAAAATTGAAAATGGTCTTGTATCATTAAATAGGAACGGGGAACCCATAGCCCCGATAGTAACGGTTACCCCACAGCAAGCGATGGGCAAAGCTTTGGTGCGAGGAGTAATAGTGGATAGCGGGAAATAGCTCCAAGTAATTCTCATAATATGATTTGATTATCAATAGGTTATAATTAAATTCAACTTCTGTAAAAGTATTGTTCATTTCAAATATTTTTCTTAATTTTGCACCACTTTTGTGAACATACTTTCGGCGAAGTAAAACATTAACAATTAACATCTTCCATATTTTTCAGGATTCACAGCAAAGCCAAAGTCTGAAGGAATTAGGAATACAAATTTTTTAGAAAATGTCAAAGGAGACAAATTCAGCAGAGGTTATTCTTAACCAAAACGTAGCACCAGAACAATTTGATTGGGATTCTTTCGAGTCAGGTCTTAACGCAGAAGACAGAAACGAGAAGAAAGAATTGGAAGAAATCTACAACGGTTCTCTTAACAATCTTGCAGACAACGATGTAATTATCGGGAAAGTTGTAAGATTAACTGATAAAGAAGCGATCGTAGATATCAACTTCAAATCAGAAGGTGTTATCTCTCTTAACGAATTCCGTTACAACCAAGGCCTTAAAGTAGGTGATGAAGTTGAAGTAATGGTTGACAGAAGAGAAGACAAAACAGGACAATTACAATTATCTCACAGAAAAGCTAGAACGCTTAAAGCTTGGGATAGAGTAAACGAACTTCACGAAACTGGAGAGATCGTAAACGGTTTTGTAAAATCTAGAACTAAAGGAGGTATGATCGTTGATGTTCACGGAATCGAGGCATTCTTGCCAGGTTCTCAGATCGACGTTAAGCCAATCAAAGATTACGATCAGTTCGTAGGTAAAACTATGGAGTTCAAAGTTGTGAAAATCAACCCTGAGTTCAAAAACGTAGTTGTATCTCACAAAGCGCTTATCGAAGCGGATCTTGAAGGACAGAAAAGAGAGATCATCGGTCAATTAGAAAAAGGACAGGTTCTTGAAGGAACTGTTAAAAATATTACTTCTTACGGTGTATTCGTAGATCTAGGAGGTGTTGACGGATTGATACACATTACAGACCTTTCTTGGTCTAGAGTTAATCATCCATCTGAAATCCTGGAAGACGGACAAACTGTAAAAGTTGTTATCCTTGATTTTGACGATGAGAAAACTAGAATCCAATTGGGTATGAAGCAATTAGAGGCTCATCCTTGGGATGCTCTTTCTGCTGACCTAAAAGTTGGTGACAAAGTAAAAGGAAAAGTAGTAGTTCTTGCTGACTATGGTGCATTCGTAGAAATCGCTCCAGGTGTAGAAGGTTTGATCCACGTTTCTGAAATGTCTTGGTCTACTCACTTGAGAAGCGCAGGAGATTTCGTAAAAGTAGGTGATGAGGTAGAAGCAGAAGTTCTTACTTTGGATAGAGAAGACAGAAAAATCTCTCTAGGTATCAAGCAATTGAACAAAGATCCTTGGGAAAATATCGAAGCGAAGTATCCAGTAGGTTCTCAACACGTTGGAACTGTAAGAAACTTTACAAACTTCGGAGTTTTCGTAGAATTGGAAGAAGGAATCGATGGATTGATCTATATCTCAGACCTTTCTTGGACTAAGAAAATCAAGCACCCATCTGAGTTCTGTGCAGTTGGAGATAAATTAGATGTTGTAGTATTAGAATTAGATACTCAAGCAAGAAGATTGTCTCTAGGTCACAAACAATTGACTGAGAATCCTTGGGATAAATTCGAAACTAAATATGCTGAAGGAACTGTACACGCTGGAAAAGCAACTGAAGTACACGACAAAGGTGCTTCTGTACAATTCGAGGATGCTGAGGTTGAAGCATTCTGCCCATCAAGATTATTAGAGAAGGAAGACGGATCTAAAATCAAAAAAGGAGAAGAAGCTCAATTCAAAGTGATCGAATTCAACAAAGAATTCAAAAGAGTAGTAGTTTCTCATACTGGTATCTTCAGAGACGAAGAGAAGAAAAACGTAAGAGAGTCTTCTAACAACAGATCTAATAATGTATCATCTTCTTCTAACAACGAAGAAAGATCAACTCTTGGTGATATCGATGCATTAGCAGAATTGAAAAGAAAAATGGAAGAAGGTAAATAATCACCTCTCATCATTTTAAAATATGAAGCCACCTTTCTTAGGTGGCTTTTTTAGCCAAAAAACAATTGACTTTATAAAAATTAACCTATGAAAAAAATTCTATTATCTATAAGCTTTATCACAGCCGCATTTTCATCTGCACAAATCAGTTTGAATGAAGGTTTTGAAAATGAGACTTACCCTTTCACAAACGATAAATTTTTTAGAAGTAAAGTCTTGCCTGCTTGTGTAGGTTCTTATACTTTAAATAAAGAATTCTATAAAGAAGAAACTGCATCAACTGTGTATGCTTCTTCTATCTCTAATGGAGGAAAATTGGATATTTCTTTTAAATACAAAACCCATATTCTTTTAAATGGTTCTGTCAATGGATCAATGAAAATAGAATATTCAATCGACGGAGGTCAGAATTACCAGACATTACAAACGATTAGTTTAACTTCTGTTGTTTCTTGTACATCTTGGTCAGGATCACTTCCACAAGGAACTGTTCCATCTGGATCAAATTTTAGATTGAAAATTTCCGGACAATGGACTGCTGGAGATTATTGGTTACTTTTAGATGATTTCAAAATAACTCAATCTCCGTTCTTAGCAGCTTCTGATATTACTAAAAAAGAATCTTTGGTTTACCCAAATCCATTCAAAGATGTCATCTTTTTAGACAATGCTGATGCAGTAAAATCTATTTCCATTGCTGATGTTTCCGGAAGAATTGTAAAAAACATATACAAAGTTTCTAAAGAATTACAATTGAGTGATTTGAAAAATGGCGTTTATATTTTGACCTTCAGCTATAAAGATGGTCAATCCAAAACAAGTAAAATTATCAAGAAATAATCTAATTGTTATTTTAATGAATCACCTCAATATGCTTGAGGTGATTTTTTTTGTTTTAAATGATCATATTTAAATTATTTTCAATAAATTCGATTAATTTTTTAATTAAAATTGAAAATTATTATGAAGAAAATAAAATTACCTCTTATTATTGCGGGATTTTTGTTACTTACACTCAACTCCGTTTATGGACAGGATCATAAAAGTGTTGTAGAAAATTACCTTAGAACTTCGGTTGGGAAAAATATTGCTAACAAAGATTTTTTAATCTCATCAGAAGATAATTCGAGATCTCTAAATGCAACCGTTGTAAAAATACAGCAAGCTTATAACGGAATTCCGGTTTTCGGAAACTCTTCTACCTTGTTGATTCGAGATAATAATGTCCTGAATTTCACAGGTGATTTCAGTGCCAATAGTGCTAAAACTAATTCTCAGCAAGCGCTAGATGCGGCCAGTATTCTTGTAAAAGTTATAGATAATATGAAATTGTCTGATGCTTCATCATACAAATCTTTGCTTGCAAAAGGAGATATTAAAACGCCAGGTTTGGTTTATTACGACAATGGTTCAGAACTGATTTTATCTTATGAATTAGAATTTTATCAGCAAAAATCCAGTAATCTTTGGCATATTGTAGCTGATGCTCAAACGGGACAAATCTACGATAAGACCAATCTGACACTATCTTGTAATTTTGCTGATGGTACTTTTGAAAGAGAACATAACCATAACGGTGAAGCTGTCAATCATACTGTAGCATATCCATTAAATAAAAAGAACAATGGTTTTTCTGTTGCTAATAATGCATCATACAGAGTTTTCCCATTCCCAATAGAAGCACCTAGTTTTGGAGGAAGAGAATTGCTTAACAATCCTTGGGATCTTACAGCTTCTTCTCTTGGTTGGCAAAATGATAACACTACAGAATATAACATCACAAGAGGGAATAATGTTCATACCTACTTAGACGAGAACAGTACCAATACTATTGGTGCGTCTGCTGATGGTGGATCATCTCACGTTTTTGATTTCCCGTTTGACTTTGCAAATGGTCTGGAAAGTTATAAAAATGCTTCTATTACCAACTTATTTTATGTCAACAACAGAGTTCATGACGTATTATATAAATTTGGATTTACCGAAACTTCAAAGAATTTCCAAGCTTATAATTTTGGGAAAGGCGGATCACAGAATGATTACGTACTGGCCGAAGCAAGAGATGGTGCTGGAGTAGCAGATCTTTCTCTAGGTTATTATGACAATGCCAACTTTTCCACACCATCTGATGGTCAAAAACCAAGGATGCAAATGTACATTTGGTTAGGAACACAACCCTATTTTTCTTTTAACGGACCTTCAAGTGTAGGCGGAACAACTATTCCTTCTATTGGTTTAGGTTATTTTGGAACACCATTGTGGAAACAGTCTGTTACAGGTGATGTTGCTATTTCTCCAATTTTGGATGCTTGTACGGCGCTACCTGCAGGATCACTTACAGGTAAAATTGGTATTGCCCAAAGAGGAGCTTGTAATTTTATTGTAAAAGTTAAAAATATTGAAAATGCTGGTGCGATCGGTGCAATTATCTACAACACGGCAGATGCTGCAACCAATCCTGGCGAAGCTATCAGTAATATGTCTGGAGACGGAACTACGGCAATCAATATTCCATCAGTATTTTTACCACAATCAAGAGGTGAAGCAATCAATGCATTGATCAACGGAGGTCAAACAGTTAATGTTACCCTTAAAGTTCCTGTAAAAGACGGAAGTCTTGATAACGGAATCATCAGCCACGAATATGGTCACGGTTTGTCTACAAGACTTACAGGAACTAGTGTTGCTTGTCTGAATTCAACAAATGATAAAGAGCAAATGGGTGAAGGTTGGTCAGATTTCTTAGCTTTAATGCTAACAATGAAAGCAACAGATAACGCTTCTGTGGCCAGAGGTATCGGAACTTACGCGACTGATGAACCAACTACTGGACCTGGAATCCGTCCGGCTAAGTACTCTCCAAACCCTGCAATTAATTCCTATACTTATGGAGATACGAATGGCATGGAATATACAAATGCCAACGGAGCTCTTGTACCGAATGTGCATTCAATTGGTTTTGTTTGGGCTACTATTCTGTGGGATCTACATTGGAAATATGTTGAAAAATATGGATTTAATAATGATATTACAGCTGATCCGAATTCCGGTTCTGCCAGAGTTTTCCAGGCGGTGGTAGATGGTTTGAAATTACAAGGATGTCTTCCAACTTTCATAATGGGTAGAGATGCAATTATAGCAGCTGATCAGGCTTCTACGAATGGAGATAACAAATGTTTAATCTGGAACACATTTGCAAAAAGAGGCGTTGGTGTAAATGCTAGCGCAGGATCTAAAACAAATATCAATGACCAGGTAGAGGATTTCACAGTACCTGCAGATTGTGCTTTAGCAACAAACGAGGTAACTGCTGCAAAAGGTTTTAGTATCTATCCAAATCCAGCGAAAAATGAATTTTACTTAAATTTCAAAAATAATATTTTAGGAAAAGTGAATGTTGAAATTTATGATGCATCTGGAAAAATAGTTGGAAGTCAGCAAGTAGATCCTTCCGCAAAAGAAGCCATTAATACTCAGAAATTACCAAATGGTGTTTATGTGGTAAAAGCTTCTGGTATCGGTGTTAACTACAGTTCTAAAATGATTGTGAACAAGTAATTGGTTTCCAATTTGAAAATACGAGCTAATTTAGCTTGAATGGCCGGAATTTATTCCGGCCATTTTTTTTTGTAAAAGATGAATTAAATTTTCTATTTGATGAATCCGTTTTAATTGGTTGAAAAATTTTAATTAATAACTTATATATCGTAAATTCGCCGGCTCTCTAAAAAATTATGGAAAAGAAAAATATTTTAAAAGGCGTTTTGTTCGTTGGAGTCGGAGCAAGTATCTACGGAATGCTCGCCACTTTTGTAAAAATGTCTTATAATGACGGATTCACAACTTCAGAAGTAACATCTGCACAATTCTTATTAGGCTTTATTGGATTGTTAATTTTGAATATCATCCAAACTAAAACGTCCAAAAAACCTTTATCTGCACCAAGCAAAAAAGAAATCAGGATGCTAATGCTGGCAGGAACATCTTTGGGTTGCACCAGTTTATTCTATTACATTGCCGTTCAGTATATCAATGTTTCGATTGCTATAGTCTTATTGATGCAATCGGTTTGGTTCAGTGTAGTTGTGGAAAGTTTCATTACCAAAAAATTCCCGAATGCGAGAAAAGTAGTTGCTACAATCATCGTTTTAATAGGAACAGTTTTAGCAACTAACCTCATTAATATGGATGTCAAAATCGACTGGCACGGTTTATTTTGGGGAATTTTAGCTGCTGCATCTTTTACAATGACGATGTTTACATCCAACACTTTAGCAACACATTTACCAGTTCTAAGAAAAAGTTTCACAATGCTTTGCGGAGGTTCTGTCATTATTATGTTGTTTTTGTTTTTCGCGCAAATTGGTCCAATGTATTTTGACGGACTTAAATCTTTTTACCTCAATTTTACGGAAAATACACAGCATATCAGACCTTTCGATTATTCGATTTTCTGGACTTACGGATTTGTTTTGGCATTATTTGGTACCATTATTCCACCGATTTTATTTAATATCGGATTTCCAAAAGCTGGTCTTGGATTAGGAAGTATCATCTCATCATTGGAACTGCCTGTTTCTGTTACGATGGCATTTATGCTGCTGGGAGAAAAGGTTATTCTGATTCAATGGCTGGGAATTGCATTGATTTTATTCGCTATTGTTTTGATGAATCTGCCATCCAAAAATAGTGATGCGGTAGCTAAAGCTTATCATTAAAAATTTAACATAAAAAAAACGTCTCAATCAAATGAGACGTTTTTTTATTTTTATTCTGCAGCTTGCTGAGCATCGTTTTTCAGCTCTTCAGCTTTGCTTTTTACCTGATCCAAAGATTGGTTAGCCTTATCTTTCAAATCATTCCCGAATTTTGTCAGGTTATCTTTTGCATTGTTGATAGTGTCTTTCACTTTTTGTTGATCTTCAGGAGATGCTTTTTTGTATTTCCACCAAGCCAAAGCTCCTAATCCTAATAAAGCCAAAAGACCATTTGTCTTATTTCCCATGATATATTTTTTATGATTAATATTTGATTCTTAAAGTTACTAGAAAAATTTGTGCCATAAAAACAGATTGATAAAATATTTTACAAAATCAATTCTTTTATCAATCCGGAAAGTTGTCTGGTCAATTCTTTTCTGCTGAACTCATTAATATCCGCAGAATTCTGAATCGATTTTCCGACCTTCCAATCCTCATAAAGTGAATAAATAAAATTTTGGATTTCAATATTCTCAGAATAATCAAAATGCTTTCCCGCTTTAGTTTTATTAAGAATAGTTTCTACATCCGCAGATTGTGGACCAAAAGAAATAATCTTTTTTCCAGTCGCCAGATATTCAAATAATTTTCCTGGAATGATGCCTTTGGAATTGTCGTTGGGGAAATTCGTAATCAATAACAAATCAGATTTTTCCATTTCTTTCACAGAGTCATCGTGAGCCAAGTATCCTAGATTTTGAATATTATCTTTCAGAACCGAATTCTCAATATCAATCAAAATTTTATCATCAACTCTCCCAACCAATTTTAATTCAAAATCCTCTGCAAAATCCTGATGTTTTTCGCAAAGTTCTTTCAAAGCATTCCAAAGATTCTCTGGATTTCTCAATTGCTCTAAAACGCCAACGTAACTCAAAGTGAATTTTGTCTTTTCAAATGTGACACTGAGCGTAGTCAAAGTACTTTCGTCAAATCCATTCGTTACACAAAAAGCATTCGCTCCGTTTTTTCTGAAATTTTCAGCATCAGTGTAACTTGTAGCTAAGGTCAAATCGGCGTTTTCAAAAACAGATTTTTCAAGCTGTCTGTGTTTTTTATCAGAACTCGAAGTTAATTTTAAGTGTTTATAATAAGAAATCTCCGTCCAGGGATCACGGAAATCTGCTATCCATTTTAAATTTGGCAAATCTTTTTTCAGTCCTAATCCAATCAAATGCAAGCTGTGCGGTGGTCCAGTTGTAACAATGATGTCAATCTGATTTTCAACCAAATATTGTTTCAGAAATTCAATTGAAGGTTTTACCCAGAATTTCCGCGCATCAGGAATGAAGAAATTACCTCTGATAAAAATCGAAAGCTTCGACATAAAAGATTGATTCTTGCCAACATCAAACTGTCCGCCTTTGAACTTCTTATTGCTCTTACTGAATTTCTCCGCAATCTGATAAGGCTCCCAAATTTTGGTTTTCACAATCTTTATATTCTCAGGAACTTCTTTGACCAAAGTCTCGTCTACCAAAGGATAGCTCGGATTTTCCGGCGTGTACATAATTGGTTCAAAACCAAACTCGGGGAGATATTTGGCAAATTTCAACCAACGCTGTACGCCGGGCCCGCCAGCGGGTGGCCAATAATAAGTAACGATTAAAACCTTTTTCAATGTATCCATTTTCAACTTTCAGACTGCTCAGAACTGTTCTGTAAATTTATCTGTTTTGAAACCGATTTCAAAATGATTTATAAAAATATATCATCTTGCAACGTCGCAGAATTGTTGATTTATAATCAATTTATAGCTATGGTATTATCTTTGTTCCATCTTATTTTTAAAAATATTAGTATGAAAAGATTAATTTTTATTCTGATGTTGGTCGCAACTGGCTTTACATCAGGTCTTTTAAGGGCACAAATTAATGTCAATATCAATCTCGACAGTCAGCCAAAATGGGGACCTTCTGGCTATAATTACGTGGAATCTTATTATTTACCGGAACACGATTTATACTACAACGTTCCAAAACATGGTTACTATTATCCGTCGGGTGGAAGATGGCTTTTCTCATCATCTCTACCTGCGAGATACCGTCAAATCGATTTGTATCAGACGCCAAAAATTGTTTTGGTAGACCGTTATCCGTATAAAAAACATAAGATTCATTACAATCGATATGCTAATTACAGAATTGTTCGAGGACCAAAATTAGTTGCGCATCATTACAAAGCAAAACCTTATAGAGTTAACTATTATAAAGCGCCGAAGTATAAATTCGCCAAAGTAGGTCACGGTTCGAAAGCACGTTTTCACAAAGAAAAATTCAAACGTCCGAAATGGAATCATCACAAAGGCGGTCCAAAAAGACACAGATAGTTTTAAAGATAAAAAAACCTCGATTTTATATTGAGGTTTTTTATTGGATTAAATATCAATTAAGATTTTTCTATCAGGAATTTCAAATTGGTAGGAGAACATTCTGTAAATTTATCTGTTTTTAAAATGTGTCAAAAATGATTTATGAAACTGGGAAAAGTTTCTCTTCGAAAGACTGTAAACCCGAACAAATAGAGAAAGGAGATTATGAAGAATGTGAGTTTCTCGGCTTAGACTTTTCCAATCAAAATTGGACTGATTTCAAGTTTTCCAATTGTGATTTTTCAGAATGTGATTTGAGCAATATTAAGCTTCATCAGACTGCTTTTCGGGATGTGAATTTTAAGAATTGCAAAATGATAGGTCTTAATTTTGAGGATGCTCACAGCTTCAATATTTCTTTCAAATTGGAAGATTGCGTTCTGGACCATTCCTCTTTTTATCAGTTGGATATTCGAAAAACAATTTTCAGGAACTGCAGTCTGAAAGAAGTTGATTTTACAGAAGCTAATTTGTCAAATTCATTTTTCGATAATTCGAATTTAATTGATGCCGTTTTTGACCGAACGATTTTAGACAATGCCAATCTTAAAAACGCACTCCATTTTTCCATCGACCCGAATAAAAATCAACTTAAGAAAACTAAATTTGCAAAAGATAATCTATCAGGACTACTGGACAGATTACAAATTATCATAGAATAAATTCCACTATTCTAAATTCCCATCCTCTGGAGGGGTGTTAAAAATTCGAAGAATTTTTAACGGGGTGGCCAATCATAATCATAAAATATCAATATGAAAAAAATACTTTACGCCAGTTTACTGCTTTCCATCACAGTTTCTGCACAATATACAGACATCAACATCATCAAAGAAGTCAAAGTTAAAAACAAAGGCGTTGTAGTTTCTGCGCATCCACTCGCTAGTGAAGCCGGTGCCAAAATGCTGAAACAAGGAGGGAACGCCTTCGACGCAGTGATTGCAACACAATTGGCGTTGGCAGTGGTTTATCCTCAGGCCGGAAATATTGGTGGTGGCGGTTTTTTAGTCGCAACAACTTCTGATGGAAAAAAAATAGCTTTAGATTACCGTGAGACAGCGCCTTCCAAAGCATCTTTCGATATGTATTGGGATAAGCAGGGCAATGCCAATACAGATTTGTCGCAAAACGGAAGACTCGCAGTTGGTGTTCCTGGAAGTATCTCGGGAATGTTCGAAACATTGAAATATGCCAAGTTGCCTTTCTCAAAACTCATTGAGCCAGCCATCGATTTGGCGGTAAAAGGTTTTGCCATTACAGAGCAGGAAGCCAATTTGCTGAATGACCACAGAGAGAAATTTCTAACGCATAATAAAAACAAAACGGCTTTCGTCAAAGACCAAAATTGGAAAATCGGGGATTTGCTGATTCAGCCGGAGTTGGCAGAGACTTTAAAACGAATTCAAAAAGGAGGTGAAAAAGAATTTTATCTAGGCAAAACAGCGCAATTAATTTTGGCTGAGATGAAACTCGGAAACGAAATTATCCAATCTCAAGACCTTAAAAATTATAAAACCAAGGAGAGAAAACCGTTGATTTTTGATTACAAAGGTCATCAGATTGTATCGATGCCAATGCCGTCAAGTGGCGGAACTTTGCTGGCCCAGATGCTGAAAATGGCGTCTTACGAAGACCTGTCAAAATATCAGTTAAATTCTGCAGAAGCTGTTCAGATAATGGTAGAGGCGGAGAGAAGAGCCTATGCCGACCGCGCAGAATATATGGGCGACCCGGATTTTGTTGAAGATAAAACGGCAATGCTAATCTCCGATGATTACTTGAAAAACCGTTGGAAATCCTTCAATACAAAACAGGCGACACCAAGTAAAGATGTGGGAAATATCATCAAGGCTAATAAAAAAGAAAGTACAGAAACAACGCAGATTTCCATTTTGGATAAATTTGGGAATGCCGTTTCTGTCACTACCACTTTGAATGGTTATTATGGTAGCACAACTGTCGTTTCCGGCGCAGGATTTTTCCTGAATAACGAGATGGACGACTTCTCTGTAAAACCGGGCGTTCCCAATATGTTCGGCGCTGTGGGAGGCGAAGCAAATAAAATTGAACCTGGAAAAAGAATGCTGTCTTCTATGACGCCAACTCTGGTTTTGAAAGATGACAAAGTGAAAATTGTTGTCGGAACGCCAGGCGGAACTACCATCCCAACTTCTGTTTTCCAGGCGATTGTAGATGTGATTGATTTTAAACAAAATACCAACTTTGCCGTAAACGCTCCAAAATTCCATCACCAATGGTTGCCGGAAGTGATCAAAGTGGAAAACAATTTCCCTGAAACGACCATCAAAACTTTGGAGCAGAAGAATTATAAATTCGAGAAAATCAAACAGATTGGAAGAACTGAAATGATTTTGGTGGATGACAATAAAACTATTCACGCGGTGGCAGATGGTAGAGGAGACGACTCGGTGGGTGTGGAATAAAAACGCGATATTATGTAACAAATTCACTAGGAAAATTGTCTTTTAATAATAAGAAATCCTATGAAAAAAACAATTATTCTCTTATTTTTTATTTCGCTCAAATTCCTGATTCAATATTCTCTAATCAATCCTGAATATGATTTACACAGAGACGAGTATCTGCATTTGGATCAGGCCAATTATCTGGCTTGGGGCTATTTGTCTGTTCCGCCGATGACATCTTGGATCTCGGTTATCATTAAATTCTTGGGTAATTCTGTTTTTTGGATTTACTTTTTTCCGGCACTTTTTGGTGCTTTGACGATGTTTTTCGTCTGGAAAGCGATTGAAGAACTCAAGGGAAACCTCTTTGCCTTGATACTCGGAGCCAGTTGCGTGACGTTCTCCGTTTTATTTCGATTGAATATGCTGTATCAGCCCAACTCATTGGATGTGCTTTGCTGGACGGCTATTTTTTATTTAGTCATCAAATATCTTAATACGCAACAGGACAAATGGATTTATTGGATTGCGATTACATTCGCTATCGGTTTCCTGAATAAATACAATATTGTTTTCCTCATTTTTGGATTGATTCCTGCGATATTATTAACTCCAGAAAGAAAAATTCTATTTAACAAACATCTGTATTTTGCGATTTTACTAGCGCTTATCATCATTGCTCCGAATTTGATTTGGCAATATAAAAATGATTTTCCAGTGATTCATCATATGCAGGTTTTGTCAGAAACACAGCTTGCCAACGTCAGTAGATGGAGTTTTATCAAATCACAATTCCTGTTTTTTCCCGGAACTTTTGTGGTTTTCTTTTTCGGGTTTTATGCTTTGTTTACAGTTCAGAATTTTAAAATGTACAGATTGTTTCTCTGGAGTTTCTTTATCACGATTGGTGTTTTTCTGTTGTTGAAAGCCAAAGATTATTACGCGATTGGTTTATATCCCATTTATTTTGCATTTGGTTCCGTTTACATTGCATCATTGTTAGAAAACAGGGTTGGGAAATTGATAAAACCGGTCTTGATCATTTTGATTCTGGTCTTATTCATTCCGATTTATAAGTTGGCATTTCCCAATCGGTCACCTCAGTATATTCTCACTCATCCCGCACTATATCAAAAGTTTGGATTGCTGAAATGGGAAGATGGCAAGGTACATCAATTGCCACAGGATTTTGCGGATATGCAAGGCTGGAAAGAGCTTGCCAAAAAGGTAGATGAGGCCTACGAGAAAATGCCTTCTCCAAAATCAACCTTAGTGCTATGCGACAATTATGGACAGGCAGGCGCTATTAATTATTTTTCAAAAAAAGGTATCCGTGCCGTGTCATTCAACGCAGATTATATCAATTGGTTTGATTTGAAAACGAAATACACGAATTTAATCAGAGTCAAAGAATACAGAGACAGCAAGGTGGAATTGAATGAAACTGCGCCTTATTTCCAGAAAGCATTCCAGTCGGGTTCAGTTGATAATCCTTATTCTCGGGAATATGGAACCGCCATTTTCTCCTTTATCAATGCGAATGTTGATATTAATAAAAGAATTGAAAAAGAGATTGAGGACAGCCGGTTTTGATGGATTTTCTATTTATAAAATAATATTTTTAGTCTTTCAAATCACCTATATTAGAGCTCCAGCTACCTATATTAGAGATTTTAAAACTTTTATTAGAGCTCGACAAACCTAGATTAGATAACGACGAACCTAGATTAGATAGCGACGAACCTATATTAGATGTCGGACAACCTGTAAGATATCTCTACAAAACTTTAATGCATTTCGACTAACCTATATAATATTTTTTAATGATTGAAGTCAGTTTCGACATTATCTAAGAAACAGTAAAGCTTATCAATCGGAGTATCATTCATATTAAATATTATCAACAAAACAATTTTGAAAGGATGATTAGCAATTGACTTATGAACGCAGGACTTCCTGATATAGCAGCACAAAAAAGGCTCCCAAATCTGGAAGCCTTTTATATTGATTCTAAAAACTGAATTATCTTGCGATGTTCACAGCTCTCGTTTCTCTGATAACCGTTACTCTTACTTGTCCAGGATAAGTCAACTCATTCTGGATTTTTTCTGAGATGTCGTATGATAATTGGTAAGCGTTTTCGTCATTCACTTTTCCGCTTTCTACCATTACTCTCAGCTCTCTACCCGCTTGGATGGCGTAAGCACTTGATACGCCGTCAAAACTTAAAGCGGCAGCTTCCAAATCTTTCAACCTTTGGATGTAAGATTCCAAAACCTGTCTTCTTGCACCAGGTCTTGCTCCGGAAATAGCATCTGCAACCTGGATGATTGGAGATAGGAGAGAAGTCATTTCGATCTCGTCGTGGTGAGCACCAATCGCGTTGATTACTTCAGCATTCTCGCCATATTTCTCTGCCCATTGCATCCCAAGAAGCGCGTGTGGCAATTCAGATTCCTGCTCAGGAACTTTCCCGATATCGTGTAATAGACCAGCTCTTTTTGCCAGTTTAACATTTAATCCTAATTCTGCAGCCATGGTTGCAGCGATGTTAGCTACTTCGCGTGAGTGTTGTAATAAGTTCTGTCCATAAGAAGAACGGAATTTCATTCTACCAACTACTTTCACCAATTCTGGATGTAATCCGTGGATTCCAAGATCGATGATGGTTCTTTTACCAACTTCGATGATTTCTTCCTCGATATGTTTTCTGGTTTTCTCAACCACTTCCTCGATTCTCGCTGGGTGGATTCTACCATCCGTTACCAATCTGTGTAGCGATAATCTCGCAATCTCTCTTCTCACAGGATCGAAACAAGAAAGAAGAATCGCTTCCGGCGTATCATCTACAATGATTTCTACACCTGTTGCAGCCTCCAAAGCACGGATGTTTCTACCTTCACGCCCGATGATTCTACCTTTGATCTCATCAGATTCGATATTGAAAACAGAAACAGAATTCTCTACTGCCTGCTCTGTTCCAATTCTTTGGATGGTTTGGATGATGATTTTTCTGGCTTCACTTTTTGCATTCAGTTGGGCTTCCTCCATAATGCTTTGAACGTGTGCTGATGCTTTGGTTTTAGCTTCGGCTTTCAAAGATTCTACCAATTCGTTCTTCGCTTCTTCGGCAGAATAGTTGGATATTTTTTCCAGCATTTCAACTTTTTGAGCGGTTGCGATATCCAGATCGTGTTGTTTTTTCTGAACAACTTCCAGTTTTTTGTTGTAATCGCTCACCTGTCTTTCAAGGTCTTTCTCCAGTTTTCCAGCTTTGCTAAGCTCGTCATTCAGTTTGTTTTCTTTGTCTTTGGTACGCTTTTCAGCTTCCTGCATTTTTCTCTCGCGAGACTGGATGTCTGCATCGTGTTGCGATTTCAGCTCCAAGAATTTTTCTTTAGCTTGAAGGTGTTTTTCCTTTTTTACAGCTTCTGCCTGTACATTCGCTTTTTCTATAATGTTTTCGGCTGTTTTTTTAGCATCTTCAACAACGTATTTCGCTTTTGTATTGATAGAACTTTTGCCAAACAAAAGTCCTGCGACCGCTCCGATGATAAGGGCAACGACACCGATAATAATGGTAATTGTGTCCATAAAATTTATATATATTGAGTTTAATTGTCTCTTTTTAATTGTTGGAAGTCAGAGGTCTGAAGTTGGATGTTGTACTTTCCTTCAAAGACTTTCTTTTCCCATTTTAATCAACTTCCATCATCCAGCTTTTGGCTTCCGACGGAACATAAAAAAACCTACAACAGTTCAGTTATAGAGTAAACTCCATAAAAACACGATTTGAACTGATTTTCACTCTCTGTAATCTGCGCAAGGCAGCACGCCATCGAATGAACTTTCGTCCGGTAATTTTTAATTGTTGAGTTTACTTCTTTGTGTTAGAACTATTGTAGGCAGCTTGTAATAGAAAAAATTATTTTTCCAATTGCTCCAGGAGTGTGTTGATTTTGGCAACACGCTCGTTTGTATTTTTAATATTTTTCTCGTTATTTAAAGAATATACTTCTGCATTGGTTCCCAGTTTCAAAGCGCACATCGCAAGAGCATCCTGTTTGTCTCTCACATCGAAACTCGCTTCGAAATCTTTGATCATACTATCTATCTGTTTCCCTACTTTACGCAAGGTCTCTTCCTCAGCAGCTGGCACATTCAAAGGATAATTTCTTCCGGCAATATTGATTGTTATTCTTCTGAAATCCATTGTTATAAACCGCTGTTTTGTAATTCAGAAACGCACATATCTATTTCTTTTACCAATCTGTTGATGTGATTTTTCATCAGTCGGTTGTGTTCTGCGTTTCCGGATAATGCTGAATAGAGCTTTAATTCTTTATTTTCTTCTGCTAATATCTGGTTTCTGCGTTTTTCCTCGGCATAATCTTCCTTCACTTTCTCCAGCTCCTCAGACGTTTCTGCGTGTTTCTCTGAAAGTATCCTGAACTTTTTATAAAGGTTCTGAATCTTTTTCTCTAACACAGAAAAGTTGTTTTCTAATTCGCCTAACATAACCAGAATTAAATTCTAACTTTTACAAAAATAGGAAAAATTAATGATGATTTAATACGATATTTCTCTTTTGTGAGATGCGCGCTGTTTCTGATTGATTTTTAATGATTTAACTTTAAGTAAATCCTTAAAACAACTACAAATGAAAGCTTTGAAGCGAATTTTATTAAGAATTTAAACAAAAAAAAGAGCCTTCAGAAAAAGCTCGATTTAATTTTATTCGAATTTCAGAACAAACATAAATGCTCTGGTTTGCATTGTGGAAATCGCTGGTGTCCAATAAGGCGGTGTGGTAGATTTGTCCTGAACCAACTCGTTATTGGTAAAAAAGGTTCCACGAATCGCCGGTGTCAACTTGAATCGGCTAAAGTAAAACTGAATCCCGAGTTCCGCGGACCAACCGAAATTGTGCGTGGTTGTACGGAAAGTATTCACGCTGTTGTCAGCTTCGGAAGTTTCATTGGACTGCAGATTCATCAGATAATTAACGCCTACTGCGGCATAAGGACGTGAGTTGTACCAACGGTCACCGTGGATTTCCAACAAAATCGGAACGTCTACATAAGTTGATTTGACGATTTTTTTCTGGTCAGTTTCTGTAAATTCTGCCAATGGCGTAAACGGTGGATTATGCGTTGTTCCGTTATTGGTAATATCATTAACGTGATCAAATGTATTGAACGTCAAATCTCTTTGTACAAAGTGTAAACCTGGTTCTATTCTAAGATCTAAATAATAATTAAGCCTCATTTTTCCAATTAATCCGGCACCGAAACTGTAAGTGGATTTGGATTCTACAAGACTTTTGTTGCCATCCATCCCGTAAGTTGGATTCAGAACCATTTTGTAATCAAAATTGTTACCGGCCAGATAAAATCCATAACTGAATTTTTCCAGATCCATTCCTTCTCGGTTTTCTACTCTGTCTTTTGTTCTGAAAAGATTGTTGTAAGTCTGTGCCTGAAGGTGGCTGCCAAATATTATGGCAGGTATTGATAAAATTTTAATTAATCTTTGCTTCATCCTATTTTGTAGCTTTATAAATGGTGGCTATGCCTAAACTTAATTTTGTGTATTCTACTTTTTTGAAACCGGTGTTCAAAAGAATAGTTTTCATTTTTTCTCCAAAAGGAAAAGCATTGACAGAATCAGGAAGATACGTGTAAGCGCGGTTGTCTTTGGAAACCAAACGCCCGATGGCCGGCAAAATGTTCTTAAAATAAAACATATAAAAAGGTCCTAAAAACCCTTCCACTTTTGAGAATTCTAAAATATAAATACTTTTGTTTTCTTTCACCACTCTTCTCAATTCTGACAATCCTTTTTCCAGATTTTCAAAATTTCTTACTCCAAATGCAACGGTAACGCCATCGAATTTATTGTCCTCAAAAGGAAGTTGTTCTGCATCACCTTTCTGCATTGTGATTTTGCGGTCAAGATTTTGTTTCTTGATTTTATCAATTCCAACATTTAGCATCTGTTGAGAAAGATCCAAACCAACTACGTCTGCATCAGTTCCTTTTTGAACGGTAATCGCCAAATCTCCGGTTCCTGTAGCCACATCCAAAACCAATTTTGGGTTGTCCTGTTTCAGCATATTCACCAATTTGTTTCTCCAAAGCACATCAATTTTCATTGATAAAACGTGGTTCAGAAGATCATATTTCGGCGCAATATTGTCAAACATATCTTCTACCTGACTTTTTTTGCTGTTGTCGGAGTTATATGGTGTTACGTTGTTGTGTTCCATTTTATTTATAAATGATAAATGATAAATGATAAATGATATTTGATAACTTAATCTAAAAATCATTTAAAATTTGTAATAATTATTGTAATAATTGATAAAATCCTGCTTTCTGAAAATCTTGGAACGGCTTTCTATTTTCGCCACATTTTTGATCACACGGTCATAGTCTTCGTCCAGATTGTAATAGAAATCTTCAGAATAAAGTTTGTTCATCTTTTTGACATCACCAAGATAAAGCTTCTTGTCAATCTCGATGCCTGGTTTGGAAGCCATCAGAGAATCTCTGTTCAAACCGTAACCATAATATTGATTGTTGATGTAATAATCTTTATTGGTAATATTCAGAAGGCCTCTCACCTTGTTCACCGTGAAGGCAGAATCATAAAGCAATTGTTTGTTCTGATCAAAAACCTGAATGCTGTTTTTTCCTTTGTTTAGATCGACTTTCAGATATTGTCCTGCTGATAAAATCTTTTCTTCCCCGTTGTTGACTTTGAAATAAAAAGTTTCCGGCGTTGGATTGTCCACCAAATAATAATTCGGTTTTGCCAGAAACAAAAAGTAAATGGCAAAAGCAAATCCCATTGCCAGCAAAGAAAAAATCAAACCTTTTGTAGACGCGCTCAGATTTTTCATAAAGTGATTCAAGCTGCGAATTTACGGAATTTTTTCTCAGCTCTAATTCTGATATTAATCAACACTTCTGTTGCTGAAAAATAAAACTTCTGTATCGCGAAGATTTTCTGTTTTCTCAGGATTAAATTTAAAGTCAGGAGCTTTGGTTCCGTTTTCCAATTTGAGATTGGGGTTTTTGAAAATTAAAGTTTCATCCCAAAGATTTTGATCAATGAATTGTTGCAATGTAAATCTTCCGCCTTCGATAATTACTGATTGAATTTGTAATTCATAAAGTTTTTCAAGAATTTCTTTAATCGAATTTTCTCTTTCTATTTTAATAAATTTCAGATTTTTCTCTTCTGAATTTTTTATTGAATTAAAGATAATCGTTTCCGCTTGATCATTGAAAATATTAAAATCAGCAGGAACTTCCAGATTAAAATCAATCAAAATTCTAATGGGATTTCGACCTTCGATTTCCCGTACGGTTAAACTCGGATTGTCGTGAAGTGCTGTGTTTTTCCCAACCAAAATAGCGTGCTCCTCACTTCTCATCTGATGAACCAACTGCTTCGAAAGCGAATTGCTGATTTGAGTGGGCTGGAAATCTTTGTCCATAAAACCGTCCGCAGATTGCGCCCATTTCAGAATAATGAAAGGTCTCTTTCTCTCATGATAAGTGAAAAATCTTTTATTCAGTTTTCTGCATTCATCTTCCAAAACGCTTGAAATGACTTCAATTCCTGCTTCGGTAATAATCTTTTTGCCTTTTCCGTTCACTTTATCGTGGCTGTCCATTGCGCCAATCACTACTTTTTTGAATCCCAATTCCACAATTTTCAGAGCACAAGGCGGTGTTTTTCCAAAATGTGCACAAGGTTCCAACGAAACATAAATTGTAGATTCTGGAATCAGATGTTTGTCTTCTTCCTTTATAGAATTGATGGCATTGATTTCTGCGTGCGGTTCACCCGCTTTTTTATGAAAACCTTCGCCGATAATTCTGCCGTTGTGAACAATCACGGAACCAACCAACGGATTGGGATAGGTTTTTCCTAAAGCTTTTCCGGCTAATTCAATACAACGTCTGATGTAAAACCCATCATCATTTTTAACTTCTGACATCTTAAAATCTCAATAAAATTTATTTTTTCGCTTCTACTGCGGTAGGTTTGTAGCTTACAACAGGAACTGCAGTCGCGATAACCGCTTCCATCAGTTTGCTTCTTTCTTTGTTTAGAGCTTTCGATGCGTATTTCAAATCGCCTGCAATTCTTTTTGAATAAGAGAAAATCACGAATGACTTTTTTCCATTGAGATCAAAATTTTTGAATCGGTCGATATTATATTCGGCGTAAGATTCGCCTTCTTTTGGAGTAACGGTTACAAGGTAATCTACAATAACTTCTTTTCCATCGGGACTTTCTGTTACGCCAACAAACGAATATTTGTCCTGAGTCTTATCTTTTCTCTTCTCCACATATTCCACTTTTTGTTTGACAGCCGTTTCGAGGTCGATTTCTTTATCAAAATAAGAAATATTAATAAGTTCTTTATAGTTTTTGAAATCATCGTCTCTCAAAATATATTGCTGTTGCGCCCAGGTTGGCGAATTTTGCTTGCTCCAAACTAAAAAATATTCACCTTCACGGAAAGTCAATGGTCCAGGAATGTTGAGTCTGTCTATCACTTCAACTGGCGCAGAAATTGACGCTCCTTCGGTTTTTGTTTCTTGAGAATGAAAACTTGATGTCAATGCGAAAAGGCAAAAAGCAGAAAGTAGAATTTTATTTTTCATAATATTTTTGATTTGGTGTCTTGAATCTAATGTTTTGTTTCGAATCTTATTTGAACTCTTTCGGAATCTCACAAACAGGAATCGGATTCATTTTGTGTTGAGTCGCTCTGTTGAATCTTAGATAAATCGACATTACTTCTTTTTGTCTGCCTTCAAAATCCGCTTCGGTTTTGCCGGCTTCCTGCTGTTCCATCGCCCATTCCAATTCTGGATAAGTCGCGCCAATCTGGTCTTCATCCGTTCTCTCTACTTCCCAAAGTCCGTCCGTTGGTTTAGCTACCTGAATGCTTTCTAAAATTCCTAATTCCTTAGCGATTTCATAAACCTGAGTTTTGTAAAGATCAGCAATAGGAGAGATGTCCACACCGCCGTCGCCATATTTTGTGAAAAATCCTACGCCAAAATCTTCCACTTTATTTCCGGTTCCGGTTACCAAAAGTCCGTTGATCTGACCATAATAATAAAGTGTTACCATTCTCAATCTCGATCTGGTATTAGCTTCCGCAAGATTTTTGCTTGGCGAATCATCTTTATAACCTTCAGTGGTTTTTTCGAAACTTTCAAAAGTGGGTGTCAAATCAACGCGGAAACCTTCAACATTCGGATAGTTGGCTTTCAAAAAATCGATGTGGTCTTGTGCTCTGTCCACTTGATCGGCTTTCTGGCGAATCGGCATTTCCAAAACCAAAACCGGCAAACCAGTTTTCGCTACCAAAACCGAAACTACCGCGGAATCAATTCCTCCTGAAACGCCCACTACAAAACCTTTTGAGTTAGCTTTTGTGGCATAATCTTTTAGCCAGTTGACGATATAATCTATTACTTTTTGTGTCTGCATCATTTTTATTTTCTATTATTTCTTATTTAATTCATACCAAAAACAATGGTCGCCTTTATCAATGAACGTTCCTTTATTTTCAAAACCTAATTTTGTCAAAACATGATTGGAAGATTCATTCTCGATATCAGCATAAGCATAGATTTTATAAGCGTTCAATTGATTGAAACCTAAATCTAACGAAGCCAGCGCTGATTCTGTGGCATAACCTTTTCCCCAGAATTCAGGAAGAAAGCGATAGCCTAATTCATGTACATTTTTGAAACCATTCACTTCCTCGGTCAAAAGTTTGATTCCGCTCCAGCCAATAAACCGATTGGATTCTTTTTCGATGACAGCCAACCTTCCGGTTCCGTTATTTTTATATTGATTGATGATATTTTCAACCATTTTTGCGGATTCTTCTTTGCTGGTTACAGGCGGAACTCCAACATATTTCATTACATCCGGATTGCTGTCCAGAAGAAAAATGCTGTCAACATCATCTTCTGTTAATTTTCTTAACAATAATCTTTCAGTAAATATTGGGAGCTTCATCTATTAAAATTGTATTTTTGCTTTTCGAAAATCTTAATGTAAAAATAATGAAGTTTTTCCGATATATCTCTTTTTCTGCTATAATTGTTTTCAGTTTATCCACCTGTAAAAAGAAAAACGAAAACCGATGGGATGTCGAAATCAAGAATCCGGTCAAAAAAGTAAACGTCACAGATTTGTCTGGAGAATTCTATAATCCTGCGGTCAGTTTAGAGGATTTTAAAAAGAAATATCCGTGGTTTCAAGGTTCTGTTGCAGACGCAGATTATGATGATCGCAGAAAAGATACGATGGAAGTCCGCATTTATAAAGAAGCGATTTCCAAGATTGATAAAACCAAACTAGATAAAAATTTGGTTGATCTTTTTTCTCATATCAAAAATTATTTTCCGAAGTTCGTTCCGCCTCATATTTATCTTTATTCATCAGTCGTTGATCCTCAAAATGTGACCGATCCGATTTTTCTGAGAGAAGATGAAAATATGCTTTTCGTAGACATCACAGGATTTTTAGGCGATGGAAATAAGAATTATAAAGGCCTCGATTTTTACTTTCAAAAATCGATGAATCCGGATAATTTGGTTCCAAAGATTTCGGCTTTTTTTGCGTCGAGATTGGTTCCCATTCAGGGCGATCAGCAAAAGTTTTTGGATCAAATGGTTTATCAGGGTAAAATTCAAATCCTTCAGGATGCTTTTTTACCAAATGTTCCAGATTATCTGAAAATGAATTATAATAAAGCGCAATACGATTGGGCAGTTGCGAATGAAGCTAATATCTGGAATTATTTCGTGGAAAATGATTTGCTTTTCAGTGCAGATGCCGGTCTATCCGAAAGATTCATCACGCCTGGACCGTTTTCAAAATTCTACACTGAAGTGGATAGAGAAAGTTCTCCTCAAATTGCGATCTGGACGGGTTGGCAAATTTGTAAACATTATTTAAAAGCTCATCCGGAAGAAAAATTGCCCGTGTTTTTGAAAAAAAATGCGACCGAAATTTTCAATGGCTCAGATTATAGACCCAAGTAGAGTTGGAGAATTATAATCTTAAGTTAAGTTTTACGCCTTTGTGAACTTTGTGTTCAAAAAAGAATATTAATATTAGAATAAAATCAATGAAAAAATCAAAAATAGTAGTCGATATAGAACTGGACGATAATCACGTTCCGGAAAAAATGTTTTGGAAAGCCGAAGATGGCGGTATCAAAAGACAGGAAACCAAAGCCGCCATGATTTCGGTTTGGGATAGCAAAACTATGGAAGCATTGAGAATTGACCTTTGGACAAAAGATATGCCTGTGGACGAGATGAAGAGATTCTTTCACCAAATCCTAGTTTCCATCGGACATACTTACGAAAGAGCAACCAGCGAAGAAGATGTAGCACAATGGTTGGGTGAAATGGCTGAGGAATTTGCTGTGAGGTCGGCGATAAAAATGTAATAATTGCTGGATGTTGGAAGTTTGATGCTGGAAGTTTTTCATCCATCTTCAGACTTCCATCTTCCAACTTAAAAATAAGAAATATGAAATTCAATACAAAAGTAATACACGGTGGGCAACAGCACGAGCCCGCAACTGGCGCAGTCAACGTTCCCGTATTTTTAACATCCACATTTGCACAAAAAAGCCCAGGACAATTGATTTCCGGCTACGAATATTCCAGAGGAGCAAACCCAACAAGACAAGCTCTGGAAGATTCTTTAGCAAGCATCGAAAACGGAGCGAGAGGTCTGGCTTTCGGTTCTGGTTTGGCTGCTATAGATTGTGTCCTGAAATTGCTAAGTCCTGGCGATGAAGTGATTGCTGTGGACGACCTTTACGGCGGTTCTTACAGAATGTTCACGAGATTATTCGAAAAGTATCAGTTGAAATTTACATTCATCGGTTTTGATAATGTTGAGCAATTGGAAAGTGTTATTACTGATAAAACCAAACTCATCTGGTTAGAAACACCAACCAATCCTTTGATGAAATTGGTCGACATCAAAATGGTCGCTGACACTGTAAAAGGTAGAGACATTTTGGTAGCGGTTGATAATACATTTGCGACGCCTTATATTCAGAAACCTTTGGATTTGGGAGCAGACATTGTGATGCATTCTGCGACTAAATATTTGGGCGGACATTCTGATGTGATTGCCGGTGCTTTGATTGCAAAAGATGCTGAATTAGGAGAGAAATTACATTTTATCCAATTTGCGAGTGGTGGAATTTTGGGACCTCACGATTCTTATTTGGTTTTACGAGGTATCAAAACTTTGGCGTTGAGAATGCAAAGGCATTCCGATAACGGTTTTGAAGTGGCCAAATATCTTGAGAATCATTCTTTGGTAGATAAGATTTTCTATCCCGGATTGTCGTCTCATCCGCAATACGATTTGGCAACGCGACAAATGACAGAATTTGGCGGAATGGTTTCTTTCACATTCAAATCTGGTAAGAAAGAAGACGCAATTAGATTCTTAGAAAATGTAAAAGTTTTCACTTTGGCAGAATCTTTGGGTGGAGTAGAATCATTAGCAAATCTTCCTGCAATGATGACGCACGCTTCAATCCCCGAAGACAAAAGAGCGGTTCTCGGAATCACTGATGATTTGGTGAGATTAAGCGTTGGAATCGAAGATGCAGAAGATTTGATTGCCGATTTGGAACAGGCGTTTAACTCAATAAATGATTAATGATAAATGATTATTGATTGAGAATATGATAAAATCATTTATCAATCATCATTCATCAACTATAATAAAAATATGACCTTTCGTGATGCGACTTTAGATGACCTTCCTAAGATTGTGGAAATTTATAATTCTACGGTTTCGTCGCGATTGGTTACTGCTGATTTGGAACCTGTTTCTGTCGAGAGCAAAATCGATTGGTTTTATCAGCATAACTCCGAATTTCGTCCGCTTTGGATAGTTTTGGATTCGGAGAAAAATACAGTTGGCTGGATAAGTTTTCAGGATTTCTACGGAAGGCCGGCTTATCAGAAAACTTCTGAAATCAGTATTTATATTGATGAAAAATATCGAGGAAAAGGTTTGGGCAGATTGATTCTGGAATATGCCATCGAAAAATCCCACGACCTCGGAATAGAAAATCTTCTCGCTTTCATTTTTTCTCATAATCTTCCGAGTTTGACTTTGTTCGAGAAATTCGGGTTTGAATTATGGGCCAATCTCAAAAATATTGCAGATTTGGACGGCGAAAAGAGAAGCCTTATTATTCTCGGAAAAAATATCAAGGATTAAAGCAAATGGAAAGTATCACACACTGTCTGTATTTGATTACTTCTATTTTAGCGATTATGTCGGTATTGATTCCTGCTATCAAAAACACTTATTGGACTTTTAGGGTTTTCGATTATCCTCGGTTTCAGAAATTTGTCATTCTTTTAATTCTCATTTTTGCTTGGTTTTTCACATTCGAAAATCCCAATATTTCCGAGTATATCATTCTTGCTGTTGAGGTTGTCTGTGCAGGATATTTGTTCTACATCATTCTTCCCTATACAGATTATGGAAAAACGATGATTGATAAAGCGCAACCCAATCCTGACGAAAAAGTTTTGGATATTCTCGTTTGTAATGTTTATCAGCATAACAGGAATTATCAGAAATTAATTGATTTGGTAGAAAAGGAAAATCCATCGGTTTTATTTTTTCTGGAGACTGATGAAGAATGGCAAAACGCTTTAAAACCGATTACAAAACATTACGAATATAAAATTGAAGTTCCTCTCGCCAATACTTACGGGCTTTTATTTTACAGCCATTTTCCGGTTAAGAATTACGAAATTAATTATTTGATTGATGACGATATTCCGTCTATTGTGGCAGATTTGGAATATAATAATCAAACGGTTAGATTATTTGGAATCCATCCAACACCGCCTGTTCCGCAGGAAAATCCGGAAAGTACAGAACGTGATGCAGAGATTCTTTTGGTTGGTAAAAAAGCCAAAGAATTTGAAAAACCTGCCATTGTTTTTGGAGATTTGAATGATGTTGCTTGGTCCAGAACCACCAAATTATTTCTAAAATCCAGCGGAATGCTCGACCCGCGCCGTGGGCGAGGAATGTTCAATACCTTTCACGTCAAATATTGGTTTCTGCGTTGGCCTCTCGACCATTTTTTCGTAAGTCCGCATTTCAGATTAGTCGATATGAAAGTGATGAAATCTGTTGATTCTGACCACTTTCCGATTTGGATTTCGCTTGTTGTGAGGAAGGAAGATAAGGAAGATCAATTCGAGATTTCGCTGGATGAAAATGAAGAAGTCGTAGAGAAAATCGAAGAAGGCATCGAAAAAGGCGACGCTAATTAAAATACTTAACTTAGCGCTTCAAATCCAAAATTTATGAAAAAGCTGATTCTTGCTTTCGCAGTTTTCTTTTGTGTTCAATTCTCTTTTGCACAAAATTCTGAAGCTAATCCGATTTATATTGTTGATAATGTGATTGTTTCTAATGTGTTGCTTCATAGTTTCAATCCGGAAGATATCGAAAGCGTTCAGGTTTACAAATCGCCTTCCTCACAAATCCAACAGTACGATGACCTTGTGAAAAATGGTTTGATTAATATTGTAATGAAAAAGCCTCAGGCTATCGAAAAAGTAACAATTGCTGAAGCCAAAACAAAATTGAATCTCACATCAGAATCAAGATTTTTTCTGAATGATATCGAAGTTCACAACGAATCGATTTTAATTGCTGAAGACCTTTTGAAAAGAGCCCGAATTCTGCAACCTGACAGGAATTTCAATAATTATAAAGTTCCTGCAATCAGCATAGAAACTAATTAAATCTTAACGAAGTTAAAATTTTTGTGTCTTAAAAAAAATAGATTTTCATTTAAATAATTTTGTGCCTTTGCGTTAAAACTAATTGTAGCCTAACCAATTTGCTTTTCCCTTTCTGAATCGTTAGTTTTGTAGAAATCGATAAAATTTCAATATGATTTTCACTAAAGCAAAATTATTCTTTAGCGCATTGTTCTTAGTTTTAATTTCAAATTCTTTTTCTGCACAAAACCGAATCAGCAATCACAATAATATAGGCTGGTACGCTTATAACGGAACTTTCAAATTAGATTCCAAATTCTCCATTCATACCGAATATCAGTGGAGACGAAATGATTATATCACAACCTGGCAACAGAGTCTTTTGCGTCTGGGAATCAATTATCAGGCAAACCCGAATCTGCAATTACGACTTGGTTACGCTTGGGCAGAGACTTTTCCTTACGGCGAAATCCCGTTGAACGGAATGGGGAAAGACTTCACAGAACATAGGATTTACGAAAAGGCAACTGTGACTGACAAGATTGGAAAAATCGATTTGTCGCATCGTTTTATGCTTGAACAACGCTGGGTTGGAAGATATTCTAATGCGAATCTGACCTCGGAAGACCAATATCCTTTTATGAACAGAGCACGGTATATGATTCGTTTGCAAATGCCTTTGAAGGGAACTTCGATTGCTGAGAAAACGCCGTATGTTGCAGTTTATGATGAGGTAATGATTGGTTTTGGTAAAAATGTTGGCGAAAATATTTTTGACCAAAATAGAATCGGAGTTTTGTTAGGTTATAAATTCAATGATTTGGTTAGAGTAGAAGGCGGTTATTTGAATCAGATAGTGCAGTTGGGAAGGGAAGTGGAAGGTAAAAATGTGTTCCAATACAACAATGGTTTTATCGTAAGCGTAAATTTTAATTTTAATTTCTCCAAAAAATCTGAATAATCTTTAATTTCGCAAAATGAAAATAGCATTCTTAGGACCCGAAGCCTCTTTTACGCAGTTGACCGCGACTCAATTATTCCCAAACGAAGAATTGATTCCGAAAGCCAATATTTTGGATTGCTTTCTGGCGGTTCAGAATAATGAAGTTGATAAAGCGGTTGTCCCTTTGGAAAACTCGATAGAAGGAACGGTTTCTATGACCTTGGATTATCTTTATCAGACACCTGAAATCCGAGTTGAGGCTGAAGCTGTAATGCCAATTGCGCATCATCTGATGATTCATCCAAGTAACGATAACGATAACCAAATTGAGAAAATCTATTCTCATCCGCAAGCTCTTGCGCAAAGTTTTCATTCTTTGAATAAAAATTATCCTGACGTTCCGAAACAGGAATTCGCTTCTACAGCAGCAGCAGCAAAACGTGTTTCTGAAAATCCTGATAGGAAAATTGCAGCTGTTGCAAACAAATTTGCTGCGGAATTATACGGATTGAGAATCATTAACGATAATATTCACGATGTCGAAGAAAATCATACGAGATTCATTGTTATTTCTAAAAGTGAGGAAAATTTTGACAGCGATTTGAACAGTTCCGGAAAAAAAACCGGGCTATTGATTACGCTTCCTCAAGACCACGCCGGTGGACTTCATCAGGTTTTATCAGTTTTTGCGTGGCGAAATATGAACCTTAGCAAAATCGAATCCCGAACTTTAAAAACCAAACTCGGTAATTATTTCTTTTTTGTAACCGTTGTTGGAGATTGGAATAATGTGCTTTACATTAACTCAATTGATGAGTTAAGAGCAATTGGTGCTGATGTTAAGTTTTTAGGGAATTATAAGGAGTTTTTGTTAGAGAGTTAAATAATTTCTAATTCTCTTTGAATATTTTCTCTTGCTTTTTCTTCATATTTACCTTTGAAATAATCTGTTTTGAAAATTTCTTCGAATTCTAAAAAGTGAATCAATACTTTTTTGCGCCCAGGCTTATACATAAAGTCTGGATAAATAGAATATTCTTTTCGGATTTGTTGGGTGTAATTTTCATAGATTTTCCAATCTTGACCGAGAATTGCTAAGTCTGCATCAAGGAGAAAATTGGTGTCAGAATCTTCACTTTTTCTGTGTGACTTTGTGGCAAGAATTTGATTGTAAATTCGAGTTATTTTCTCTTGAGGAATATTTAGTTTTTCAAGTCTGATTTTTGCTATTTCTGCACTTTTTTCTTCGTTGTCTTTTGATGTCGCTTTATAAATAATGTCGTGATAGAAAATGGAGAAATGTAAAGAATCACAATCTGAAATTTTATCATTCACTTCTTCCAATTCAAGAATCATATTTTCAAGATGAATGAGATTGTGATATTTTCTGCTTTTCTGAGAATAAGATTTTTCTATTTCTTTCCAATAATCAGTTTTTAATATTTCATTATCGGAATATTTTGAGATTAAATTTGAAAAAATTGAATTTAAATTTATCGACATTATTTAAGAATTAAAAATCTAAAAATAATAGATATTCTGAGTTAGGATTTTCTTCAATCCTAATATTTTTCTTTATTAATGTCAGCATTTTCCTTTCATTAATTCCAATTTTTTTTATGGACTGTATTTCTACAATATTATTTTCAGAATCTATCTTGACTTTATAAACTCCAAATTTATTTTTTATTTGTTTTCCAAAAACAGATTCAAATTCATTTGTAGTATTCTTTTCTATATTATTCCAGCCTTCTGATTTATCCTCATAATCTACAAATTTTAAATCTTTGAAGAGGTTTTTGTTTTTCTTTAAATAATGGAATTGTTTGCTGTATTTATTTACTTCATTTAGATTGTTATCATAAATTTTATACATACTGCTACAAAGAGACATAACATATTCTCCATTTTGGTTTTTATTCGTAAGAAGAAGATATTTTTCTCCAGCTTTGACAAGCTTTTCACAACCTCCAGAACGAGCATTTGTAGTGCTACCAAAGATTACTAATTCTTCAAATTTATTTCCTTTGTATAATTTGTCAAAACTTATTTTAGCTCTATAAATTCTTACACCAGACATTATGTCATTTCGCTCTTCATTTCCATAAGTTGATTCAATTGTAATAATTCCAGCAACATCGGAGTCAAAATAATCTTGAGCTATAACATCTTTTTGACATTTGCAGGCTGAAAATTTAACAGATAAAAAAATTAGTATCAATAAAAATTTAATCTTCATCTTGAGTGTTGTCAAGGTTAATAATTTTCTTATTAATAAAAAAATAAACAGGCAGTCCAAGTAAAATCAATCCCAATCCCGGCCACGTATATTGTGGTTTATAAATAAATAACAGAATACAAAATCCAGTTCCAATCAAAAGATAAAGAACAGGTGTGAAAGGATAAAGAAAGGTTTTGTAACCTCTTTCCAGCTCAGGTTTTTTGATTCTCAGATAGATTACTCCAAAAACTGTAATCATATAAAACAAAACAATCACAAACGAAATCATATCCAGCAAATCGCCATATTGTCCGCTCAGACAAAGTAAACTTGCCCAAATGCCCTGCATCCAAAGTGATTTTGCAGGAACACCGTTTTTGTTATTTTCAACTGCAGATTTTAGGAATAATCCGTCTTTTGCCATTGTCTGAAAAACTCTTGCTCCTGCCAAAACAATTCCGTTCACGCAGCCAAAAGTCGAAATCATCACAAGAACTGCAATGATAATAGTTCCGGCATTTCCAAACATTTTTTCGGCCGTGGCAACAGCAACTCTGTCATTCGCAGCAAAAGCGATAGAATCTCTGTCGAGCGCATTGAGGTAAACAAAATTCACTAAAAGATAAAGAATCATCACAGCAGAAGTTCCCAGAATCATTGCTTTTACAACGTTCTTTTTCGGATTTTCGATTTCTCCGGAAATAAAAGTCACATTTTCCCAAGCCACAGAACTGAAAACAGATCCAACCATCGCTGCAGCAATTCCGCCAAGAACAGTTGCGCCAGAAATACTTTTCCACTCGGTTTGTTTCAGATTTTGGAACGCGTCCCAGCCGAAACTCATATTGGAAGTCCAGTTGGATTGATTAATCAAAACAAAACCTAAAATAATCAAACCCAGAAGCGCAATGATTTTGGATGAGGTAAAAATGTTCTGCAGAATTTTACCAAACTGAACACCTTTTGTATTCACAAAAGTCAGAAATAGAATCACGACAATCGCCAGAATCTGAATCCATGTTATTTTAAATTCGCCACTTTGGAAAATCGGTGCAGCATCGTTGAGACTAGGCACAAGGTAAGCTGTAAACTTCCCGAAAGCCACAGCCACAGCCGCAATTGTTCCAGTTTGGATGACGGTGAACATTCCCCAACCGTAGAGGAAACCCATCAGCTTTCCGAAAATTTCTGTTATATAGGTGTATTGTCCGCCCGCTTTTGGGAACATTGCAGAAAGTTCGCCGTAGCTTATCGCCGCTGCGATGGTCATTACGGTTGTAATTAGCCAAACGACAATCAGCCAATAACCGGAACCTAGATTCCGCATAATGTCTGCACTCACGATAAAAATTCCGCTTCCTATCATCGAGCCCATCACGATCATCACAGCGTCCCAAAGTTTGAGTTTCTTTTCCATAGTTTTTATTAATAATCAAATATAATAATATTCAGGACATTAAAACGTGTATATTTAGCCTGAAAAAACTTTTAATCTATGAAAATCAGTTTATGTCTCATTGTTAAAAATGAAGAAGCGGTTCTCGGAAGATGTCTGAAAAGTGCCAGGGATTTTGCTGACGAAATCATCATTGTCGATACCGGTTCAACCGATAAAACGAAAGAAATTGCGAGACAATTTACGGATAAGGTTTACGATTTTGAATGGATCAATGACTTTTCTGCAGCGCGTAATTTTGCCTTTTCTAAAGCAACTTTGGATTATCAAATGTGGCTGGATGCGGATGATGTGGTTCCGGAAAAATCAGTTAAAGAAATCAATGAACTGAAAAAGACTTTAAGGGATCACATTGAAATCGTAACCATGAAATATGTGTTGTCATTCGACCAAAATAATGATCCTACATTTCATTCGACCCGAGAAAGATTGTTCAAGCGAAGTAAGAATTATCAATGGATTGACCCTGTTCACGAATGTATTCCGTTGATTGGGAATCTGCATTATACAGATATTGAAATTTGGCATAAAAAAGAAAAATTCGAAGAACTTTCTACGAGGAATATTGATATTTATAAAGATTTGGAGAAAAGTGGAAAAGAATTTTCTCCAAGACAATTATATTATTATGCAAGAGAATTGCGGGATCATCATCGAACTGATGAAGCTATTATTTATTATGAAAAATTCTTGCAAACCGGCTTAGGTTGGGTAGAAGATGTTGTGACGTGCTGTCATCAATTGGCTGTCGAATATAAAAAGATTGGTAAGAAAGAAAAAATTCTGCCGACTTTACTCAAAAGCTTCGAATATGACATTCCAAGACCGGAAATCTGTTGTGAATTGGGTTATTATTATAAAGAAGATGGAAGATATGATCAGGCATTTCGATGGTTTGATTTGGCAACGAGATTGCCTCAAGCTGCGTCTGTCGGTTTTGTATTTTCAGACTACTCAGGATATATTCCGAATTTAGAAGCATGTGTCTGTTTATCATTATTAGGAGATTATAAAAGAGCTAATGAATATAATGAAAAAGCTTCTTTTTTTAAGCCCGATTGTTCATCTGTTCAGCACAATAGAGAATATTTGAAGACGATGATGGGCAATTGATTTTAGATAAAATTAATTTTTCCACAGATTTATTTATCTGAGAATTCAGGATTAATCATTGTTTTAGGATGGTGATTATTTTCTTCATTAAAAATATGTCTAATTTATTGATTTTTAATTTTTTATATTAATTATAAGTTTATATTTGTATATCAATGAAAAACTAATAATAATATGATATGAAAACTACATTTTTCTCATCTTGTTTGCCTGTACGACCTTTCTCATCAATATATTCTATCGGAAATCATAAGTCGAGTTCTGATAAAAGCGAAAATACTTTGATATTGTTTTTTTATCAAAGCATAGATTCCTTTGATAAAAGTGGTAATTTTTCTATTCAATTTTCTTCAGAACTATCTGAAATAAAATTTAGATAAACCCAACTCTGGATATGAAGTTCCAAGGTTGGGTTTATTCTTTCACAAAAGTTGAATCACAATATAACTTGAATTATTTCAATATAAAATTTAAAAAAAAACAGATTAATAACATTAATAATTAAAACTAATCTACTATGAAAAAGCTTTCTTTTTTAGCAGCGTCATTGGTTTCAACTTTTGCATTTGCACAGGTTCAAGACGCAATGAGTTATCAGGCAATTATCAGAAATTCCAGCAATGATCTGGTGAAAAATCAAAATGTAGGAATGAGATTTTCTATATTGAAAGGTTCTGCGACAGGACCTGTGGTATATTCCGAAACGCAAACACAGGCAACTAATGCCAATGGTCTGGTGACTGTGAAAATTGGCGGCGGAACATTGTTAAGTGGTTCTTATTCCACCATTAATTGGGGAGCGGATACTTATTTTATCAAGGTTGAAACAGATCCGAATGGTGCATCAAATTACAGTATAACTGGAACATCGCAATTATTAAGTGTACCTTATGCATTGTATGCTAAAACTTCAGGAAGTTCAATTCCGGGACCTCAGGGAGCGACTGGAGCAACTGGGCCAATGGGATTACAAGGGACTCAAGGTATACAGGGAATTCAAGGAGCGACGGGCGCAACTGGTTCGACAGGTGCTCAAGGGATTCAAGGTGTAACAGGAGCAACAGGTTCTACTGGTGCTCAGGGAATACAAGGTGTCACCGGAGCAACAGGCTCTCAAGGTCTCCAGGGAGTAACAGGTGCAACGGGATTACAAGGGATTCAGGGAATCCAGGGTATAATGGGAGCTACTGGTTCGACAGGTGCTCAAGGGATTCAAGGTGTAACAGGAGCAACAGGTTCTACCGGTGCTCAGGGAATACAAGGTGTCACCGGAGCAACAGGCTCTCAAGGTCTCCAGGGAGTAACAGGTGCAACGGGATTACAAGGAATTCAGGGAATCCAGGGTGTAATGGGAGCCACTGGTTCGACAGGTGCTCAAGGGATTCAAGGTGTAACAGGAGCAACAGGTTCTACCGGTGCTCAGGGAATACAAGGTGTTACCGGAGCAACAGGCTCTCAAGGTCTTCAAGGTACAACGGGAGCGACTGGATCTACTGGAGCAAATGGGGCACAAGGGATTCAGGGTGCTACAGGTGTACAAGGACCGCAAGGAATTCAAGGTGTAACTGGAGCCACTGGATCGACAGGCGCGCAGGGAGTTCAAGGAGTAACTGGAGCTACCGGAATCACGGGTGCAACAGGAGTCACGGGTGCTGGTTTTGCAAATGGAACTGCCAGTAACCAGATTTATATAACAGGAAGTAATCCATATTCGCCAACCTCTCCGGTCAGTACTTTGCCAACAAGTGCTATGCCTGCCCATACGGGAGATGTTACATCCACTTCCGGGTCAGTAGCTTTATCGATTGCTAATAATTCTACCGCTGGTAATAATATTGTTACAGCTATTAATTCAGCTACTTCAGGTACAATCCCAACTGGTCGTTTAGGTACAGGTACTGCAAATTCTTCAACTTATCTTAGAGGTGATGGATCCTGGGCTACGCCAAGCGGTGGCGGAGGTAGTTTAGCAATAACTACAGTGACCAGTAATGTAACATTAACTGATGCTAATCAAATGGTATATATTATGGGAGCTTATACGGTGGCCCTTCCTGCAAACCCAACTACTGGTATGACGATTTATATCTTTTCGGAAAACAAACTGGCAAGTATAGATCCAAACGGTAAATCATTTCGTCAAAGCGGTAATGATTATCAGGCAACAAAAATATATGAATTTGGTAAGGACAATGGTCTTAATGCCTCTAGTACCAGAACTGCAAATGCAATAGGAGTGGTATTGGTTTATAATGGAAGCAAGTGGTTTGCATTCTAAAGCTTCTAATTGAATATCAAATGAATATGGTTATCACAAATTATAAATTAAAGCAATGAAATCAATAATAATATCAATATTTGTTGTAGGATTTTCGATACAATCTTATGCTCAAGAGTCATTCAATACTGCTGGAAATAATACTTCTGGATCCAATGGAAATGTAACTTCTTCCATTGGAGAAGTTTTTTATGATACAGCAATCTCCTCAACGGGAAGTGTTGCTGCGGGTGTTCAACAACCTTACGAAATAACAGAAACATTAGGAGTAGATATTACCGAAATTAGTCTAAGCCTGAAAATCTATCCCAACCCAACGCCCGATATTCTTAATCTGAAAGTTGGCTTTAGTGATTTTAAAAAGTACAGCTATGAAATCTCTGATAGTAGCGGGAAATTATTAACAACCAAAAAACCTGTTATAGAATCTCAGACGTCTATCAGAATGGCTTCTTATCCTGCTGCTATTTATTATCTTAAAATAATGAAAGAAGGTAAAGTAATCAAGATTTTCAAAGTGTTAAAATCAGATAAATAAAAACTAACCAACTATGAAAAAGTTTTCTTTTTTAGCGGCGTCACTGGTTTCAACTTTTGCATTTGCGCAGGTTCAGGACGCGATGAGTTATCAGGCAATCATCAGAAATTCCAGTAATGAACTGGTGAAGAGTCAAAATGTAGGAATGAGATTTTCTATATTAAAAGGTTCTGCTTCAGGACCTGTAATATATTCAGAAACTCAGACGCAAACGACTAATATAAATGGTTTGGTAACTGTGAAGATAGGAGCGGGAACATTTGTTAGTGGATCTTATTCCACCATTGACTGGGGAGCGGATACCTATTTTATTAAAATAGAAACGGATCCAACTGGTACAGCAAACTATACAATAACTGGAACATCACAATTATTAAGTGTACCTTATGCATTGTATGCTAAAACTTCAGGAAGTTCAATTCCAGGACCTCAGGGAGCTACTGGAGCAACAGGCCCAATGGGGCTACAAGGAGCTACCGGAGCCACTGGAAATCAAGGCCCACAGGGAACCCAAGGTATTACTGGAGCGACTGGTTCAGTAGGTGCTCAGGGACCACAAGGTTTGACTGGCGCACAAGGAGTAACCGGTGCTCAAGGATTACAAGGTGTCACCGGCGCAACTGGGGCTCCAGGTATTCAAGGAGTTCAGGGTACAACTGGAGCAACTGGTTCCACTGGAGCACAAGGTCTAACTGGCGCAACAGGTTCTACCGGAGCTCAAGGAATTCAAGGTGTTACGGGAGCAACCGGCTCTCAAGGGATTCAAGGGATTCAAGGTGTCACTGGAGTAGCTGGAGCTCAAGGAGTTCAAGGTTTGACAGGTGCAACTGGCGCACAGGGTATACAAGGAGTTACTGGTGCTACTGGAGCAGTAGGCGCAACCGGTGCTCAAGGCTTACCTGGAATAATTCAAAAATACCATACTTATGGAAGTTCCGGAAGACTTGCAGTTGCTTCTAATGTAGCAACAGTACAACCCGGGCTCACTCAAACCTTTACACTAGCTTCGCCTGCGACTGTTGTAATTTGGGCTACCATTGGAGCACGAAATACCGTAACAACAGCAGGAGCTTACTCTAATGTTGATGTAATAATCTATCTTAATAATAATTTTTTAGCCAATGGAGGATGGAATCGTTTTAGTAATGTAAACGGTACGGCGCAAAATAGCTTTAATACATGTGCTATTAATACCGTGATTAGCCTGCCAGCAGGTACTCATACAATTGATTTGCGTACAGCAAGATCCAATGGTACATCGCCAGTAGATATTGGAGGTAATTCTGCTGCTGACACCAACCCTGGAGAAATGACAATTTTGATTCTAAATTAACAGTTATGAAGAAAATAATTATAATATTCATTTTATGTATTTATACAAAATCCTTTTCTCAGTTAGTTTCTAATGCTAGAAATGCGAATATATCAACAATAAAAACGGATGAGAAAATTGAAGAAAATACTCAAAAAAATATAACTGTTTTGAGTCCTATAGGAAGGCTGGCAAAGCCTATAATCATTAATAAAATGGATACAACAAAAGACAATAAAATGATTTCTGAAAAAATCCAACCTCAGTTATTGTCTACAAAGCGAAAACAAGAATAATTAGCACAGCCAAATGCTTATTATAATCATCAATTGGACTAACATGATAGAAAACGCTTCATTACTGGAGCGTTTTTTTATCAAATAAAAATCGTTAGGTTTAAAAAATCCATTTGAAGAAGGATTTTGTATAAAGCTAAACGAATAATATTCTGAAAAATATTCTATAAAATTAAGATTTTATTAAACTTTAGATAATGATTTGTTACGCTGGATATAAAAGTGTAATTTTGCCAACTTAATTTTGAACCTGATGGAATTAGAATACATAGAACATCTTAGCCCAATGCTGAAAGGCGATATCAAGAATTATCTGATTGATATCGATGGTACAATTACGGAAGATGTTCCTAATGAAGAACCAGAAAGAATGGTAACCTGCGAGCCTTTTCCGGACGCTCTGGCCACAATCAACAAGTGGTATGACGAGGGTCATCAGATTTGTTTTTTCACTTCCAGAACCGAGGATTTGAGAGAAGTTACAGAAACCTGGCTGAATAAACACGGTTTCAAATACCACAGCGTTTTGCTGGGCAAGCCACGAGGCGGAAACTACCACTGGATAGATAACCACCTTGTGAAAGCAACAAGATACAAAGGAAAATTCACGGATATGGTTGAAAAACAAGTGACCATAGAAGTTTTCCGTGACTAAAAATATCCGATTCAATATAATTCCCGAAGTTTCTATTTTCGGGAATTTTTGATTGGATGACAAAACCCATAGCCCCGATTGCAGCGGCATCCTTTTTTGTTTTTGTTGTCATTTTCTATTGAAGGCAAATGGTCGTAAAACAAAAAAGATACAGCGGAAAGCGGGATTAAGCTCCTAAATCAACTAATTAACGAACAGATTCTGTTCTTCAAAAAAATATAAAATATAATGAAAGTACTTGCTAATGACGGATTGACGCAATCTGGAATAGACGCGCTAAAAGAAAATGGATTCGAGATGATCACGGATAAAGTGGCTCAGGAAAATCTAATTACATACATCAACGAAAATCAGGTGAAGGTTTTGCTTGTGAGAAGCGCAACCAAGGTGACAAAGGAAATGGTTGACCATTGTCCAAGTCTGGAAATCATCGGTAGAGGTGGCGTTGGGATGGACAACATCGAGGTGGCTTACGCAAGAGAAAAAGGAAAACACGTGATCAATACGCCGGCAGCGTCATCGGAATCTGTAGCAGAATTGGTGTTTGCACACCTTTTTTCAGGTTGTAGATTTTTACAGGATGCGAACAGACAAATGCCCGTGAAAGGAAATACGGAATTTGCGAAACTGAAGAAAAAATACGAAGCTGGAATAGAACTTAGAGGAAAAACCATCGGGATTGTCGGAATCGGAAGAATCGGGCAGGAGGTTGCAAGAATCGCATTGGGATTGGGAATGAAAGTGATCGCTTCTGACACAAGAATCGGGAAAGCGAGCGTGCGAGTGGATTTCTACAACCAACAATATATCAATGTCGAGATTGAAACAGAGCCTTTGGAAGAATTGATTCAACACTCAGATTTCATTACGCTTCACGTTCCGGCTCAGAATGGACCGATTATCGGAAAAGCTGAATTGGAAAAAATGAAAACGGGTGCAGCAATCGTCAACTGCGCTAGAGGAGGCGTGATCGACGAAAATGCTTTGATAGAAGCTCTGGATTCAGGAAAATTGGCGTTTGCAGGTTTGGATGTTTTCGAAAACGAACCAACGCCTTCAGACGCGATATTGACGCATCCAAAGATTTCTTTGACGCCTCACACAGGTGCAGCGACGGAGGAAGCTCAGGACAGAATTGGAACTGAGTTGGCCAATCAGATTGCAAGTATTCTTTTGGTTAAATAATTTAACTAAAACATCAATATAATGCTCGTTTTTTAACGGGCATTTTTTATTTTCCACATTCAGATTAAAAATTTACTTTTGCTGAGAATTTTTATGGCAGCTATTTCCGTCTTCCGTTCCCAATCTTTTTTGCCAGCGCTTTTCCAGCCACAAAAAAGGATTTCCACTCAAGCCGGGCTGCAGTTTACACCTTCGAATCAACATTAGTCTATGAAAAGAAAAGTTCTATTAATTTATACCGGCGGAACCATCGGGATGGAAAAAGATTACGAAACCGGAAGTCTTGTTCCGTTTGATTTTTCCACCATTTTCAAAAGAATCCCGGAAATGAATCTTTTGGAATGTGAAGTTTCCGTTCATCCGTTTGAAAATCCTGTAGATTCGTCCGATATGGGACCGCAGGAATGGCGAATGGTTGCAGAATGGATTCATAAAAATTACGACGCTTTTGATGGCTTTCTGATTCTCCACGGAACCGATACAATGTCTTACACGGCTTCTGCATTGAGTTTTATGTTGAAAAATCTAGGAAAACCAGTGATTTTGACAGGTTCTCAATTACCCATTGGAGATTTGCGAACCGATGCGAAAGAAAATCTGCTGACAAGTTTATATTATGCCAGTCTTTATGAAAACGATGAACCGGTTATCAAAGAAGTAGCAGTTTATTTCGAGTACAAGCTTCTTCGCGGAAACCGAAGTCTGAAATATTCTGCTGAATTTTTCGATGCCTACCAAAGTCCGAATTACCCGATTCTTGGACAATCAGGCGTTCATCTCAACATCGAAAAAGATCTGCTTTGGAAACCAAAAGGAGAATTTGAGCTCGATATTTATCTCAATGAAAAAGTAATTTTTTACAGAATTTTCCCAGGAATGAACTTCGAATCTCTATTGGAATTCCAAACGCCAGAGGCAATAGTCTTGCAGGTTTTCGGTTCGGGAACAATTTTTAATAATGAAAAAACCCAGAATGTTCTTCAGGAATTGAGAAACCGAGGAATTGAAATCGTGGTTATAAGTCAGTGTGTGTCAGGTGGAATCAGTTTTGGAAAGTACAGCAATAGTAATGTTTTTACAAAAATTGGTGCTATCAGCGGAAAAGATATGACAGCAGAATCGGCGATTACCAAAGTGATGCACATTCTCAATAATCCGAAATATGATAAATCGTTCGCGGAACTATTCAGTGAAAATATTTGTGGAGAAGTGACAGAAGATTTTTAAAAATCCTTGTAGAAATAAGATATTTCATTATATTTGCAACCTCAATTAGAAAGGTGTCCGAGTGGTTGAAGGAGCTAGCCTGGAAAGCTAGTGTGCGGGTAACTGTACCGAGGGTTCGAATCCCTTCCTTTCTGCAAAAAATCCGTCTAAAATTTTAGACGGATTTTTTTATTCTTGTAAGTTCAAAAGTTACTTTACCTTTTCCAATAAATAAAGCTTCCCACCAGAAAAAGCCATTTTAGGCATCAGATTGCCTTCCAGAATCATCGTTTTGCTGTTAATATCGATGACAGAAATATAATTGCTGGAATTGTATTCGATGTAGTTTTCTTTTTCTTTGGTCAAAGGGTTTTTGCCGAATTCAAAATCATACTTTTCCCAATCTACTTTCTCTGTGCTGCAATGCACCGGTTTGAATTTCGATCTTCTGGAATTGAAAATAATTTGGTCAAAGCCTTCCGTGCATTCGCTTTCGAAAGAACTGTCGGGATTTTGGTCATTGGAAAATGTTTCGAATGAACCTTTGTAAACACCAATCACTTTCCAGGTGCCGTCGATGCGGTCTTCGTCTATTTTGCCGTTGGCTTTGCTCACCGCCCAACTCACGCCTTTCACCGTTCCTTTGACTGTTTTGTACCCCAGCTTCGCAACACCTCCAACAACTTTTGTGGCAGTGGAAACAATGCAGGATTGCAACATAGCAACAGTACAGACAGCAACAATTATTTTTCTCATAACATTAGATTTTCTTTTACGAATATAATGTTAATAAAATTCAGAATCTACATTATTGATATAAATTGCTGTAATTTTATTTCAAGAAATCAAATTATTGGTAACGCTGATGTTCTTTTGGTTTTGAGAATTTGTCGATTATCGGCTTGAACAGAGCTTTGTATTTCTCAATGTCAAACAACTGAGAATCTGTCAGAGCTTTATAAGTCAACCAAACACTAAAAGGAAAGAGAACCATATTCGGAATCCAAGCGGCCAAATAAGGATCAAGATTCCCCTTCCAGGAAAGATTTTCCACTGAGAGATTTAAAACATAAAAAATGATGAAAATAATGATTGAAATGACCACAGGCAAACCCATTCCGCCTTTTCTGATAATCGAACCGAGACTCGCTCCAATCAAAAAGAAAATGATACAAGTGAAGGAATAAGAGATGATCCGCTGCTGATACATAACGATTTTGTTATGAACTTTCACAGTGTCACTGATGGCGCTTTCGCTGGTTTCTATACTGGCTTTCAGCGCATCAATTTTGTTGTATGCATTCCAAAGGACGTCCAGTTTTTTATCTTTTTTGAGTGTATCTATTTTGTAAGGCTCTTTTATTTTGTCTTTGGTTTTCGTTTTGTCAATATATTCCACATAGTTATTGGTTTGTGAAATAATGGGCGACGCAATCGAGTTGATTGTAGAAGCATTACTTTTTCGGTTTTTCGCCAAAGTCTCATTTACCTCTGTGTACGTCTGGAAACGGTAATCATCCGTAATTTTCTCTTTCTCGATGGCATTATTGATCAATTCACTGATGTCGAAATGATTGACCAGACTATCAAATTTTATAGATTGATTGGGTTGTTTTTTCCTTTCTTCGTAAGGTTTATTCGTGATGTTATCTGTGAAAACATAACCTTTATACAGAATCAGTTTCAGATAATTTTTATCAACAGCTGGCGCAAATTTCCCCGTAGTCGCAATGATCGTCTGTTGATCATCATAAGGACTTGCATTTTTGTGAAGAAAAACACCTTCCAGCTTTTCACCATTCACGCCTGAAATCTTATCAAATTTTACTGAAAATCCCGAAATCTGATCAATAAAAACACCTGGTGTAAAGTTGATCGCAGGTTTAGATGATATGATATTGAACATCATATTCTTCGCTTTCCTTTGGAAATCCGGTATGACATTATTAGAAAATAGAAACAAAATCCCTGCGAGAAAAGAAACCGTAACAAAAAGCGGTAACATCACACGCACGAGCGAAATTCCCGCCGCTTTCATCGCAGCAAGTTCGTAGCGTTCACCAAAATCTCCGAAAGTCATAATCGAGGACAGTAGAATTGTGAGCGGCAGAACCATACTCACAACATTGATTCCCAGATAAAAAAGAAACTTAGAAATCTCCCAGTAAGTCAGACCTTTTCCCGTCAGCTGCGACATTTGCGTCCAGATGATGTTAACAATAAAGATGAAAAACAACACACTGAAAATAAATAAAAACGGCCCGAAAAAAGTCTTGATTATATATTTGTCTAATTTTTTCAATTCAGAAATTTAAACCTCAAAAATACTCTAAAAAAAGCAATACTGAAATCGATTCAGGAATTTTAGGAATATTTTTGAGTTTAAGTAATGAATTTTAATATGGGCAGCTTTTCCGCGCTCCGTTCCCGCTATTTTTTGCCAAGGCTTAGGCCCGTCAAAAAATGAGCTCCACTCAGCTCGGGCTGCGACTAGTTTACCTTTAAAAAAATCCGCAACGATTAAGTCACGGATTCAATTTATCAAAAAAGAAAAAAGTCTATAATCTTTTATCTATAATCTATTAGTCTCATACTAGAAAATATAATCTGTACTCAGGAAATTAGAATCGTGGTCTCTCACAATCGTGTTCAGTAATTCTTTGTTAGAATCTGTGATTTTCGCTGCAATCAAAGATCGGATGGAGAAAGATCTCAACGCGTCAAAAACCGAAAGCGTTCCTTCCGCACTGTCTTTTCTTCCTGTGAACGGGAAAACGTCTGGTCCACGTTGCGCCTGGCAATTGATGTTCACACGACTTACCAGATTCACAAAAGGATCAATCAGTTTTGAAACTTCCATCGCATCTTCACTAAAAATACTGACTTGCATCCCGTGATCTGCGTTCACCTGATAATCGATTGGTTCTTCTATCGTCTCAAACGGTACAACAGGGATCACTGGTCCGAATTGCTCTTCATGGTACAATTTCATTTGGTCATTAACCGGATAAACAACCGCTGGGAAAACAAAAGAAGCCTCGTTATAGCCACCATTTTCATTCAAAACTTTGGCACCTTTTGAAATGGCATCTGCAATACATTCTTCCAGATATGGCGGTTTGTTCACTTCCGGAAGTGGTGTGATTTTCACATCTTTTTCCCAAGGCAATCCTCCCTTCAAAGCCGAAACAGCTTCGGTTAATTTTTTTGTAAATTCTTCGGCAACGTCTTTCTGAACAAAGATTAATTTCAACGCGGTGCAACGCTGTCCATTGAAAGATAATGAACCTAAAATACATTCGCTTACCGCAACATCTAAGTTGGCATTTTTGGTAACGATTGCGGCATTTTTAGCGTCGAGACTAAGGATAGCTCTCAGTCTGTTGACTTTTGGATGAAGTTTTTTCAAACCATTTGCTACTTTACTGGAACCAATGAAAGCCAGAACATTCACTTTGCCACTTTCCATAATTGGGGTGATGATCTCTGAACCTTTTCCGTACAATGTGTTCACAGTTCCTTTTGGAAACGCTTCCTGAAAAGATTTTAGCAATGGATAATGCGCAAGGACACCGTGTTTTGGTAATTTGAACAAAATTGTATTTCCCATAATCAAAGCAGGAATCAACGTCGTGAAGATTTCATTCAAAGGATAATTAAAAGGTCCCATACTTAGAACCACCCCAAGTGGCGCTCTTCGGATTTGGGCAATCGTTCCTTCGGCTTGCTGGAAACGGGAAGATTCTCTGTCCAGATCTTTCAAAGCATCGATGGTTTGGTTAATGTAATCTACGGTTCTGTCAAATTCTTTCGTAGAATCGGGTAGGGTTTTTCCGATTTCCCACATCAGGAGTTTGATAATAAGATCACGTTCTTTGATCATTAGGTAAACAAATTTCTGCATACATTTGATCCTGCCTTCTACGGACATTGTTGGCCATTCGCCAAGTCCGTTGTCATAGGCTTTTACACAGGCGTCCAAAACGTCAAGCGCTTCTTTTGGGCCAATGTTTGGGATTGTGCCGAGGAGTTTTCTTTCCAGTCCGTTTTCTGTGGGGATGCAGACTGGCGAATAGATTTCGGTCACGTCGCCGTTCCATTGTACGAGTTCTCCGTTGAGAAGATATTCGCGCTGGTGGATGATGGGGACTTTATATTCTTCCGGGATTTCTGATTCTGACTTGAATAGGTTTTTGAAATTATTGTCTGCTGAACTCATAGTTTTTTGATTTAATGTAGAATTAAATTCTGTTTTCGAAGTATAAATTTAGAGATAAAGATTGATTCTCGGTGTTTGTTAACATAGATTTATTCTATGCGGAAATGAAAAAAACTCAACCATTGATTGAGTTTTGTGTTTTCAATATTGTCATTCCGAAGGAATCTAAGCAATCAGAATGTTATCTAAGTCGAGATTGACTTCGTCGGACCACTGCGTTAGGTTTCCTTCGGAATGACAATATTATGTTTATGACTATTTATTATCTGTCGACTTCAGCGCCCAGGCAATCAAAGCGGGTTGCATAAATAATCTTGCGAATCTTTTGTTGTCTGTGTTGAGTCCAAAAGCATTTCTTCTTTCTTTGTATTGTGTGTAATTTCCAGGGAAAACGGCAGTGAATAATCCGGCAGCGAGTTGCCCTACGAGTGATTCATATTTCTTTGGTGCAGCGATGATGGCGGCTCCCATTGCGATCTCTACGATTCCGGAATAGATAACGGTATCGTCTTTTTCCAATGGTACCCACTCCGGAACCTGAGCCTGAAATTCTTTTCTTGCGAACGTAAGGTGTCCGATTCCGGCGGAGATTAGCATTGCGCCTAAGCCGTATTTTGCGATGGTTTTGATTGTACTTGTTTCCATAATAGGGGATTTTCCGGGAGTAGGTTCAAGAATGATTCCAAAGGTTGGGATGTGATGTTAAAAGATTTCATAAATTTTGTGTTTTTGACAAGGGAATTTTGTCATTTTGATATCAATTTCTTCTGAGTTATGTCTGTACACTTTCCGTACCTTAGATGTACTTTTGTTCTTTTTAAGTTTTGGATGGTTTTTGACATTTTGACAGATGATTCTTGAAGGTGATTTCTGTTACATCGCTTACCTAAGTGTGTTTTTGTTTGCTTTGAGTTTTTGATAGTTTAGCAGAGTAATTTTTTTGTTTTTAGATTCCAATTCTAAAACCTAACTCATTTTACTTCCCATTTTTCAGTTTCCTTTTCAAAGTAATAACAACAGCACCACCTTTAGCTTTTGTACCGTATTTGGAAATGGCGTCCTTGCTTTTTAAAAATTTCATTTTGTCGATGGTGTTGGGATCAATCTTTCTGAATTTTTCTTCAGTGATTATCTTTCCATCAACAACGTATATCGGTACATTGGATACGTTTCCTGTTGCTATCATTTTGCCCAAAACTATTGAATTGGACTGATCTATCTGAACAGGTTGTGTTTTAGGCGGCTGAACTTGTGATACTTCGCCTTTAATCTGTAGCGGAACATGAGTTTTTATGAGATTATTCTCCTTCTGCTGCGCCGAAACAATGCCGCCAGACGTGAGTACAAAACCAACGGCAAATTTCGCAAACAAAGAATTGATGAAAGAATGGCTGAGGTTTCTGTCCAGTTGGTCTGCCCGGAAATTGCCGCAGATGTTTGACGTGCCGGAAAGATCATTCATAATTTCCAGGTCAGATGCCTGGGTAAAATCTCTTACGCTCTTGGAACAGACCTGGCAGAATCTGCCTTTTTCTTCGGGTGTCATAGCTGCCCAGTTTTCGTGACATGGTTTTGGGATGGTAACTTTCATAATGTCTTTTATTGACTAAGATGCGTTCTCCTCCGCAAAGGTTGGAAATCACTTGAAATATTTACAAATGAAAATACCGCGGATCGGGATATTGGAATTCGAAGTCCAGATCTGAGATTAATTTTTGTGGAGAAATGGTTCTTCCTACAGCGGTTCGCTCGCCGGAATAGGAGAGTCCTTTCTGTGCATTGATGACTTCTTCTTTATTCGGATGAATGGGTGCTGTGACATTGTAAACTCTGGACTGAGATTGTTGCTCCAGCATTTTTTCAACGACGGAACAAATGTCAGCGTAATGGATATGATTCACCAACAGATGAAGGTCGGAAATATTATAATTCTTCAAAAGCCTTTCACCACCCATTAATCCGGCTAATCTCAGAATGTTGGTCTGAGGAAATTGCTCTAAAATAAAACTTTCACTTTCTACATTTTCAGCAGGCGTATCATCTTCCGTAAACTCTTTTTCTGTCTGAGGATAAACGCCGGTGGAGCTGAGCAGGAAAAGCTGACCTTTGTAATCGCCCAGGAAATTGAGCAGGTTTTGACGTTTGTCATTCATCGGAATCTGCGCACCTCTAAGTCCCGAAAACGGAACGCTGATGATGATAGCGTCCAAGTCTTTTGAGACTTCCCACGGTTTCATCTCAGCATCTAATTCGTTGGGGAAACTGGCTAAAGTTGTGTGATAACCCTTGGCTTTGAGGTCTTGTGCTTTAGAAGGCGTAGTGGTGGTTGCGAAGATGTTGTATCGGTTTGACAGTCTTTCTGCGATGTGATTGCCGAGCCAGCCGAAGCCGATGATTCCTAGGTTTTGCATTTTAACTTTTGATGGATTTCTGATTGTCGGTTGGGTCTTGGAAGTTTTGGAGGACTCTATGAATATATAGAACATTTTCTCCGTAGTAATAAATAATTGTATTGTGCTTTGTGAGGAGAAATTTATGAAAATTGGTGCCTTCGTATTTTTGAAAAATAGCTTTCTTTTCTAATTACAGATTAATTGCTTTTTGAAATTTTTCAAAGAAATCTTCTAATACATCTATGTTCCATTCTTCCACAAGATAGTTCTCTATATTAATGAGGTCTTGCTCAGCTTTCTCAGATATTTCGTAACGCATTTTCTTTATATTTTTCAATACGTTTTCTCATATTTTCCATTACCACTTCGCCTGGGATACCTTTTCCATTTTTAAAATCTTCTTCAGTTTTTTTCAAAGATTCCAAAATCTCTTCTTTGGTTTCATTGCGCCACGTTTTTGGTTCTACGTGTTCCGCAATAATCAGAAGTTCCTGGGGTGTGAATCTTTTCTCTTTTAGTTTCTTGAAGAATGTCGGTTTTTTGATTCCTGATTTTTCTATGATAAAGGATAATTTGACCGGAGAATTTTTCAGAATCTGGTCAATGTTATTTTGAATCTCGATGAATTTTTGGATTTCTGCTATCATAATTTTATGTTTTTTGGTATCGAATATTGAGACAAATATAATCATTATTTGAGAACTTCAAAAGCGATTCCGGCAAACAAAAACATCAAAAGCCACCAAAGAAAAAATAATACAATACAGACTACAAATATTAATGGCACAAAATCAATCCATTGGTCTGTTACAGACTGAGCTTTGATTGCTCTATACTTCTTGCTTTTGAGAAACTTTATAATTGAAAGAAATAATATTCCTACACAAATAAGAGTTGCACAAGTCATTCCTATTACTGGTTCTACGATTGGACCGCCTGATAAAAAAATGTTCATATTTATTAGTAAATGGACAATTTTGATTAAGGTTTCTTTTGAAATTAGAAAAGTCTTTATCTTTCTAATGGTATATCAAATAATTTATGTAATTCTACAAACTTCATTAATGGAGAATCTTTTCTGGAGCAGTTTAAATTATTTAATGGAAGATAAACCATTGTAGTGTTCTGTTTTTGATTTTGCATAATCATAACAAAATTTTCTGGTGCATCATCAATACTAGTACTACTACAAATTTGATGGTTGTTTTCTGAATATTGAAAAGTTGTTTGTGTTAATTTTGAAAAGTTTTGAAAAAAATCTGATTGAATTATATTTTTTAGTTGATTTTTTTTAAATTCAGAAAGTTTAACATTTCTTTTCTTACACTTTTTTCGTCTTTTATAAAAAATCTCTTCTTTATAATGTTTGACGTCTCCGTTTTCTTTAAAAATAAAATTATCAATATTTAAATGATATCCTAATCCGCCATTTGTGTAAAATGAAACTGCTATTTCATCATTTTTGAGTTTCAATAAATTTTTAACATCATTACTTTCTGAATCATTTTTAAAATCAATAGAATTCGGCAGATTCAAATTCGGAAGCATATTCTGTCCAAAAATCCCTGTAGAAAACATCGTGAAAATTAAAACAATATACTTCATATTTATAGGCTTACAGAATTTAAAACAAACTCTCATCCACAAAATTCGGCAACGTCACCTTCAAATTCGGTTCAGCTTCCATCGCTCTTTTAATCGCAAAAACAGCACCTTCATTTCTTGCCCAGCTTCGTCGGGAGATGCCGTTGTTCACGTCCCAGAACAGCATTGATTTTAGTCTTCTGTCGGCATCGTCGCTTCCATCGAGCAACATCCCGAAACCACCGTTGATGACCTCGCCCCAGCCAACGCCGCCACCATTGTGGATGCTCACCCAGGTCGCCCCACGGAAACTGTCGCCAATCACATTGTGAATCGCCATATCTGCCGTAAATCTCGACCCGTCATAAATATTGGAAGTCTCTCTGTACGGCGAATCCGTCCCCGAAACATCGTGATGATCTCTCCCCAAAACCACCGCTCCGATTTCTCCGTTGGCAATAGCTTTGTTGAAGGCTTCAGCGATTTTCATTCTTCCTTCTGCATCGGCATAGAGAATTCTCGCCTGCGAACCAACGACCAGATTGTTTTCCTGAGCACCTTTGATCCAGGTGATATTGTCTTTCATCTGCTGTTGGATTTCTTCGGGCGACGTTTTAATCATTTCCTCTAAAACGGCACACGCAATATCATCGGTTTTCTGCAAATCTTCAGGTTTTCCGCTCGTACAAACCCAACGGAACGGCCCGAAACCATAATCAAAACACATCGGCCCCATAATATCCTGAACGTACGAAGGATATTTGAACTCCCTTCCAATCGTAGGATTTTCCGACATTACATCGGCTCCGGCTCTGGAAGCTTCGAGTAAAAAGGCATTTCCGTAATCGAAGAAATAGGTTCCTTTTGCTGTGTGTTTATTGATAGCGGAAGCATGTCTTCTCAAGGTTTCCTGAACTTTTTCTTTGAATAATTCAGGGGTTTCTGCCATCATCGTATTGGATTCCTCAAAGGTTTGCCCGACCGGATAATAACCGCCCGCCCAAGGGTTGTGAAGCGAAGTCTGGTCTGAACCGATATGGATTCTTAAATTTTCTTCATCAAATTTCTCCCAGATATCGACGATATTTCCAAGGTAAGCCAAAGAAACCGTTTCTTTATTTTGCTGAGCTTTTCTTACTCTTGCCACCAGTTCATCCAAATTTTCGTGGATTTCATTCACCCATTTCTGTTCGTGACGAATTTTGGTAATCTTTGGATTCACTTCTGCAATCACCGTAATACAACCTGCGATATTTCCGGCTTTTGGCTGAGCTCCGGACATTCCGCCCAAACCTGAAGTCACGAATAATCCACCTTTTGGTTCTTTATTGATTTTTCTGAAAGCATTCAAAACGGTAATCGTCGTTCCGTGCACAATTCCCTGCGGACCGATGTACATATAACTTCCCGCCGTCATTTGTCCGTACTGCGAAACACCCAGTGCATTGAATTTTTCCCAATCATCCGGTTTAGAATAATTTGGAATCATCATCCCGTTCGTCACGACCACTCTGGGTGCATCTTTGTGCGAAGGAAACAATCCCATCGGATGCCCGGAATACATCGTCAACGTTTGCTCGTCCGTCATTTCCGAAAGATATTTCATCGTCAGAAGATATTGCGCCCAATTGCTGAAAACGGCACCATTTCCACCGTAAGTGATGAGTTCGTGCGGATGTTGCGCCACAGCATAATCCAGATTGTTCTGAATCATCAGCATAATGGCTTTAGCCTGCTCAGATTTTCCGGGATATTCTGCAATATGTCTTGCTTTCATCTCATAGTCCGGACGGAAACGGTACATATAAATTCGTCCGTATTTTTCCAATTCTTCCCTGAATTCCGGCAACAGTTCTGCGTGGAATTTCGGTTCGAAATAACGTAAAGCGTTTTTCAGAGCGAGTTTTTTCTCTTCATTTGAAAGGATTTCTTTACGTTTCGGAGCGTGGTTGATTTGGGTCTCGTATGGTTTTGGCTGAGGTAATTCGGTGGGAATGCCTTGTTGTATCTGTTGTTGGAAAGTCATTGTATAGTTGATGGGTTTTTTGTGGTTTTAAAGATATTCAATTTGAAAAATATATGGTAAAGAAATGCGAAAAAATTCCCCTCCCTTGGAGGGGGGACGGAAATTCGGATAATTTTTGGCGGGGTGGTCAATCGTGTGTGACCACCCCGTCTTCTCCCTGCGGTCGAAGCCACCCCTCCAGAGGAGGGGAATTTTATTATAGACCATAATTTTCTATGATATAATTTTCTAATTCTTTCATTACCACTGTTAGATTATGCTTTACATCAAAATCGGAGATTCTGAAAACTTTCAATCCTAGAGATTCCAAATAAGTTTGTCTTATTCCATCATAAATTCCTTTTTCATCGTGACTGGAACCGTCGATTTCAATGATTAATCCAAGAGTTTTGACATAAAAATCGACAATGTAATTTCCAATAATTCTTTGTCTGTCAAAATCAATGTTGTAAAATGTTCTTGCTCGGACTTGTTTCCAGAATAATACTTCGCTCAGGATTCCGGCTTTTCGTTTTCCGGGTAAAAGTTTTTTGAGTTGAGGGTTATAAGGTAGGTTTTCTACGAAATTTCTACGGATGGGAACGCCGTGGATATGGGTTTGGATTTCGTTCATTTGTTTGTGTTTTTAGTGATCCTCCGATGATTTACCTTTGGTAAATCATCGGAGGGGAATTTTGCAATTCAGATTGCTGAATTTTCTGTTTAAGTGGCTGTTCGAAATTAATAAAAATTTCGTTTCACGGTTTGTAAAACCTATATTTGCATCCATAAAAAAGAAGGGTGAATCGTGCGCAAGTCACGAGCTGTCGCGCAACCGTGATTCGCTGAGGCGGAAAGTCGGGTCCCCAAAAAAGCTTTCGCGATTTGAAGTAGAAACTTGATTTTCTATTCATTTCAATGTTTATCTAAATTCTAAAAAAAGAAATGAATTACGAAACCCAAATTAAGGAGTCGGAAACCCACGTTTTCAAAGTTGTTTTTCCTAATACGACCAATCATCACAATACAATGTTTGGTGGAAAAGTGATGGAAATGATGGATGAAGTCGCCTTTATGACCGCCACCAGATTTGCCAGAAAATCCTTTGTAACGGTAAGTTGTGACCGTATCGATTTCAAAAAACCAATTCCTGCGGATACCTTGGTAGAACTTATTGGAAAAGTGAAATATGTTGGTAATACAAGTGTAAAAGTGAATGTAGAAATCTTTGTCGAAGAAATGTATAAAGATATCCGGGAGAAAGCCGTTTCTGGTGATTTTACTTTGGTTGCAATTGATGAGAACAAAAAACCTTTGAAGATATTCCAAAATTAAAAACAAAAAAGCTTACCAAATTCGGTAAGCTTTAATTTTATTCGATGAGGTCTTCGTTTTCTTCTTCGTGATCGTCCTCATTGTCACTTTGGCTGTAATAATTATTTTCTTCGTCGGGAAGATGGTCAGTAATCTGGTCAAAATTATCATCGTCTTCAGCGCCTGGAACGTCTAGTCCAAAAGGCATTTCATCATTCACGTGGGCTGGATTTCTGATTGGATTGCCATCGCCGTCGATTGGGATGTGTTCTTCTCGGTTGAAAATATCTTCGCCAGGATTGTAATCCAAGTCTTCCAAATTTTTTTCGATGTTATCTTCTGTTGTGCTCATAATAATTTATTTTTTGGTTAATGAATGACACTCAAATTTGATTCCAAGATTTCAAATTAAGAAGTTAATTATTCATAAACTTCGGGATTCACGACAGTTGGCATTTTTTCGCCTTTTGAAAATGCGACGACGTTTTCTGATGCTAATTTTGACATTCCGTTTCTCGCTTCTATTGTTGCAGAACCTATGTGTGGCAAAACGCAGACGTTCGAAAGTTGTAGTAACGGACTATCACTTTCCATCGGTTCTGGATTGGTAACGTCTAAACCTGCGCCCCAGATTTTCCCTGATTCCAAAGCTTCCAATAAATCTTTTTCATTGTGAAAACCGCCTCTTGCTGTGTTGATGAAAATCAAATTGGGTTTCATTTTTTCGAAAGTTTTCTTGTTGAAAATATCAGCTTGTTCCGGCGTATAATTGGCGTGAATGCTAATGATATCCGATTGCTGAACCAACTCTTCAAAAGAAACATATTGGGCGTTGAGTTCTTTTTCTGCTTCTTCGTTATGGCTTCTGTTGTGATAAATGATGTTCATTCCAAATGCTTTCTCACATTTTTCCGCCATCTCAAAACCGATTCTTCCTAAGCCTAAAATGCCTAAAGTTTTTCCATATAATTCTTGACCGAGTTCTTCCAAGGCATCAAAATCTTTCCAGTTTCCGGATTTTACTTTGTCGATATTGTAGCTTGCTTTTCGTGACACCATTTGCATCAATAGAAATGCGACATCGGATGTTGCTCTGCTCAAAACATCGGGTGTGTTTCCGATTGGGATTTTTCTTTTTGTAGCTTCTGCGATATCGACTTGGTCAAATCCTACTGAGAAAAGTGCAATGGCTTTTACATTTGGGCAACTGTCAAAGAATTCTTTGTCGTATTTGCTTTTTCCGACACTCAGAATGATGTCTGCTTTTTTACAGTTTTCCAGCCATTCATCGTGGCTTGGATTTTCGGATTCTGATGTGATGATTTCGAGGTTGTTTTCTTTGATAATATCTAATCCAACTTGTGGAATTCTTTTGTTGATGAATACTTTCATTTTATTTAGATTTCATAATTTTAATAATGAATGTTTAACCACCCCGATTTTTTACCTTTGGTAAATTATCGCCCCTGCAAGGGAAGGGAATTTTTTTTAACAGCGAATCTGCAGCCCGGCCTGAATGGAGCTCATTTTTTTGCGGCTGGTTATAGCCTGGCAAAAAATAGCGGGAATGGAGGACGGAAATAGCTGCCCAAATCTTACTATTTAAAATACAAAAACCGGAAATAGCTCTCCGGTTTATATGTTTTATTTTGATAATCAAAAATTATTCCTGCGTTGGTCTTTCTTTATCTTTTGTGAAAAAAAATTTGATGATAATTGGTAAAGTAGTTACCAGAACGATGATCAGGACAATGATTTCCAGTTTTTTCTTCAAATCGATTCCGAATTGGTCCATAAATAATTTGTCCAGATAATGACCTGCGTATATCATAATGTATGACCAAAGTACGGCTCCAACAACGTTGTAAAGGAAGAATTTCTTTTTGTCCATTTTCACAATTCCTGCAACGATGGGAGAGAAGGTTCTTACAATTGGTAGAAATCTGGATAAAATAACTGCGACGGTTCCGTGTTCTTCAAAGAAATCGTGTGCTTTGAAAAGGTATTTTTTCTTGAAAAGGAAAGTGTCTTTTCTCTCGTATAACAATGGTCCGCTTTTGTAACCAAACCAATATCCAACCTCGTTTCCGATAATTGCTGCAATTGCAACAGCTGTCGCCAAAATAGTAGTATCCAGAAAATCTGAACCTGTGGTTCCGAAAGTAGTGTCTATGATTTTTACTGCATAGATTCCGGAAATGAAAAGTAAACTGTCACCTGGAAGGAAGAAACCCACGAAAAGTCCGGTTTCTGCAAAAATGATGAATAAGATAAGCCAAAATCCACCCAAATGGATGTAAAATTCGGGATTTAATAAGTCTTTCCAGCTCTGGTATTCCATAAATTATAAGTCTTCGGCAAATATATTAAAAGGAATCTGAATTAATCAGTTTAAAAAAAATATTTAGGATTATTTAACGTCAAGCACGATGTTTAGTCATATTTGTCGCCCCATTTATCTTTGAGCTGTTCCTTGATTTTTTTCTCCGTCGAGTTGCTAGCCGGTTGATAAAATGCAGTTCCCTTGATTTCGTCGGGCAGAAATTCCAAATCCACAAAATTACCTTCATAGGAATGAGCATATTGATAATCTTTTCCGTAATCCAGATTTTTCATCAGTTTCGTCGGCGCATTTCTGAGATGGAGCGGAACGGGAAGATTTCCGGTTTTTTTTACAAAAGCCATCGCTTCGTTGATGGCATTGTACGTCGAATTACTTTTTGGCGAAACGGCGAGATAAACTGCGGTTTCGCTGAGGATGATTCTGGCTTCTGGATTTCCAATTACGTTGATGGCTTGGAAACAATTATTCGCCATTATCAGAGCGTTTGGATTGGCTAAACCAATATCTTCCGCAGCGAGAATCATCATTCTTCGGGCGATGAATTTTATATCTTCGCCACCAACCAACATTCTGGCGAGCCAATAAACAGCACCATTTGGGTCAGAACCTCGCATCGACTTTATGAAAGCTGAGATGATATCATAATGTTGTTCGCCATTTTTATCATACAAAGCCATATTTTCCTGCAAAACAGAAAGAACATCTTTGTTTGAAATTTTATTTTTCTTGGCAGATTTGAATTGATTCAAAACCAATTCGATGGAATTAATCAATTTTCTGGCGTCGCCACCGGAATATTGGATGAAAGCTTGTTTCTCGTCAAGCGAAAATTTGGTGTTATAAAGTTCATTGTATTTTGAAACAGAAATATCCGCCAACTCTTCTAATTTCTCAAAAGTCAAAGCTTTCAAAATATAAACCTGAGTCCGTGAAAGCAACGCCGAAACGACTTCAAAACTTGGATTTTCCGTCGTTGCTCCAATCAAAACAATCCAGCCTTTTTCAACCGCGTGAAGCAAAGAATCCTGCTGAGATTTATTAAATCTGTGAATCTCATCAATAAACAAAATCGGACTTTTACCGGAAAATAGATTCTGCTTTTTAGCTTCGTCGATGATATCACGAACATCTTTTACGCCAGCCGAAACTGCAGATAATTTGTAGAATTTTCGTCCTGAACTTTCCGATATTATTTCTGCCAAAGTAGTTTTTCCTGTTCCGGGCGGTCCCCAGAAAATCAGAGAATTAATCGTGTCATTCTCCATCATTCTTTTGATGGTTCCGGATTTTCCTGTGAGATGTTCTTGGCCCAAAACGTCATCAAGCGTCTTTGGGCGGAGAATTTCGGCTAAAGGACTATTCTGATTCATCTTACAAAAATATAGGATTTATGTGTATTTGTGAAGAATTTAAATAAAAATAACATAATTCAATTTTTTTTGTAATTTTAACAAGAGATAATCAGTATGGTTATAGATTTAATACTTATTAATTTAATATATCAATAAAATGCTACAGTACAATTTAAAAATCACAAATTATGAAAACAACAAAAAAAATTCTGCTTTTCGGGCATGTTTGCATCTTCGCATCATTCTATACTCAAATTGGTATTAATACACCAACACCTTTAGCTGCTCTGGATGTCAACGGCAATCTTAAAGTCCGTACAGTTCCCGAGATAACAGATTTGACAGGTCATCATCTGCTTACAGTTAAATTGAGTGATAATGAGGTAAATCAGGTTAATCCTAATATCTTTGCTCTCAACAATAATGCATCAGTTTCAAAAGCTAAATCGACTTCTGGTGTATATTTATTAGCCATCGGTTTGGCTTTATTTGATACTTCCTGGTATATGATGAGATTTGATAATATAACCATCAACTCTTCTAATTTCACAACTTCCGCATCCGATTTTTATTATACAGTTCCAACTTCTGGAAAATATGTTATTGATCTCAATTTTAAAAACAGCACACTTCTTTCGCTTGGTGTTGCAACCAATGCGCAAATAGGCATTTTGAGAACTCCCGTGTCTGGTTCATCTGTTTTGGTTGACTCGAAATATATGAATGTTGTAGGATTGGCATTAGTGGCAAACTATTATTTTGAAACAATTAATTCTGTGTATGAGTTGGAAGCAGGAGACAAAATTAGGTTTATTTATAACAGAGGCGCTTTGGCTTTAGGATTGGGATTGCTTTCTAATTCTTCTGGGGGAACGTATATTTATAAAGTTTCCAATTAATGTAAAAAAAGAATTACAGCTTTCGGCTAATCACGTAATCCAGCATCAATTTCAAAGATTTTTTGGCTTCGTTATCAGGAAATTCAGCTAAAATATCAAGGGCTCTTTGCTGGTAATTTTTCATCGTTTGGATGGCATAATCCATTCCGCCGGAAGATTTCACGAATTCTACCAATTCGCGCACTTTTTTAGAATCGTTATTATAACGCTTTATCGTTGCGAAATATTTTTTGTAATTCTCAGAACTTGCGTTTTTTAAAGTATAGATCAAAGGCAAAGTCATCTTCTGCTCCTTGATGTCGATTCCCACAGGTTTTCCAATGATGTTGCTCGTCTGATAGTCAAAAAGGTCATCTTTAATTTGAAAAGCCATTCCGGTTAAAGTCCCGAATTCCTGCATTTTTTTCGCAGTCGCTTCATCCACATTGTTGGAAAGAACGCCAACTTCACAGCAAGCCGCAATCAAAGTTGCGGTTTTTTGGCGAATGATTTCGTAATAAACATCCTCCGTAATATCTAGTTTTCTGGCTTTTTCCAACTGCAACAATTCACCTTCAGACATTTCGCGGATCGTCCTTGCAATCACAGAAAGCAAATCAAAATCTTTATTGTCCGTAGAAAGCAAAACCGATTTCGAAAGCAGATAATCCCCCACCAAAACTGCAATTTTATTCTTCCAAAGTGCATTGATGGAAAAGAAATTCCGGCGTTTGAAACTCTCATCCACCACATCATCGTGAACCAACGTCGCCGTGTGAATCAGCTCAATCATACTCGCACCACGGAAGGTTTTTTCGTTCACATTTCCGACCAGTTTGGCGCACAGAAACACAAACATCGGACGCATCTGTTTCCCCTTTGTGGTCACAATAAAACGCGTGACTTTGTCCAACAGCGCCACATTACTTTTCATCGATTCATAAAACTTTTGTTCAAAAAGTTTCATTTCTTCAGAAATCGGAGCTTTGATGAGTTCTACTGTATTTGCCACTGTTTGTGATTAAAAAATGATGTTTTTTTGGAGCAAGAAGATTCGTATTTCTTTTCACATTTCCTACCCGCTGCCCGTTGCAATCTTTTTTTTCAAAAAAGGATTTCCACTGCCATCGGGGCTATGTTGAGGCTTTGTCTATCGATTGACCAAAAAACTATTCAGCAAATATAAATATTCTAAATCTTTCAAAGGAATAAAATAAAAACTTTGAAACGCTTTTTGATTTTAATCACAAATTACAAATTCTTAATCATAAAGTCAATTCATTTAATTTTGATAAAATTGAATCAAACACTTTCTCTATCAATCCATTTTGCAACGTCTGGCGCAACATAGTTTTTCATCATTTCGAGAAGTTCATCAACATCATCACTTACCAAAACCATATCTCGGTTAACTTCTTTCAGAAAACCTTTGTCAACCATATTTTGGATAAAAGTGATTAAAGAATCGTAGAAACCGGCCGTATTCAAAATGGCAATCGGTTTTTTGTGAAGTCCCAATTGCGCCCAAGTCAGCATTTCAAAAAACTCTTCCAAAGTTCCGAAACCGCCTGGCAAAGCAATGACGCCATCGCAAAGTTCGTTCATTTTGGTTTTTCGTTCGTGCATTGTTTCCACCAGAATAAGTTCGGTCAAGTTTTTGTGAGCAATTTCTTTGGATTTTAAAAAGTTGGGCAAAACGCCAATTGCTTTTCCGCCATTGTCTAAAACACCGTCGCAAACTGCACCCATCAAACCAACATTGGCACCTCCGTAAACCAATTCGATTTGATATTCTGCTAATGTTTTCCCTAATAAATTGGCCTGTGATTTATAAATTTCTTCTGTCCCAAAACTTGAACCGCAAAATACTGTAACTCTTTTCATTTTCTAATAAAATTTCACCTTTTTTTGATTAAAAGTAATGTGCAAATATAATTATTGCAAATCCTCAAACGGAATAAAGTAGAGACTTTGCGGTACTTTTTTGACTTTAATATTAAACCTTTCTCCCGAAATATAAACGCCTTTTTCCATCGCAGTAATTCCCTCAATTTGTCCAATGTTGAACGATCTTCCCAAAGCAAATTTCTTTAAAGGTTTATTGAAAAAGAGATTTCCAGAATCATCTTTCTCAAAAATCATCATATAAACTGAAGCTTTTTTGGTATAGCCAACAACATATAATTTATTCTCATGATACGAAGCATCTGTAACCACAAATCCAGTTTCAAACGATTCCAGTTTTTGAGCTGGCTGATTTTCTGCCAGGTTTTTATCGATGACGTAATGAGAAACTGTATTTGTAATCCATTCTTTCGTGAAAATATGAAGATTTCCATCCAAGAAAATCATCGCTTCTGCATCAAAATTATTATTAACATTTCTTGGGGTGAAATCTGTCTGTTCAGGATAAAAAAACGGAATGTTTTTGATAGAATCTGCAATAATGGAATCATTTTTAAAAGGAATCTGATAAACCTTCAAATCTTTCCTGCTTCCCAGATTATTTCCAAATTCTCCAACATAGAAATTCTCGCCATCATTCGTCATGGCTTCCCAATCGATGTTTTTAAGACCAATTTGAAAAGTCTTTTTGATGTGTGAACTTCCTGGTATTATTTCGAAGATTTCGCTCGTATTTCCGCTGTCGTTGAAAGAAAAAATTCGTCCATCGATATTGGTGAGACCAGAAGATTCTTCCAAAGAATCACTTAGAACTGCGATTTTATATTTTTTAAGATTGAGTTTTTCAATTTTCTGAGAGAATCCCAAAAATGAAATCAACAAAAAGTGAATGACAAATAATTTTTTCATTGGATTAAAAATTCAAAATAAAAAGAAGCTTCGAAAATAAAATTAAGACTGATTTTTCGCCTTGTTTTTCTTAGCAAAATACTCTTTTTGATATTGTTTTACGGTTTTTCCGGTGCCGTCATGTCGCCAGCCTGGAGAATTAAAAAGATAATTGAATCGGTCGCTGATGGTCAAATTGGGCTGTTTCAAATCTTTCCAGATTTTTCGCCATTCATAAAGTAGAGTAGTCATTGGTCCATCATCCGGCATTTTTGGATAAATCCCGAATTTCACGGGAACATTCGGGTCTTCCGGTTCAAAAGTTCCGAACAATTTATCCCAAAAAATGAAAACCATCCCCATATTCCGGTCCAGATATTTGATGTTGCAACCGTGATGAACACGATGATGCGAAGGTGTCACAAAAATATATTCCAGAAAGCCCATTTTTTTGATAGTCTGTGTATGAACCCAGGTTCCATAGACCTGACCAACAGCGTAACAAACCATTATTGACCAAGGATTAAACCCTAAAAAAGCCAAGGGCGAGAAGAAAAGATAACGATAAAGTGGTTGAAAAACCGGACTTCGAAATCCTGTCGTCAAATTGAAATATTCCGAATTGTGATGCGTAATGTGAACTGCCCAAAAAACTCTTGAACGATGGTCTGCCAAATGATGGAAATAATAAGCCAAATCCGTTATCAAAAAGCATAAAACCCAATAATACCAGGTGGAAATGTTGAAGTCAAAAATTCGGAATTGGTAAAAGAAAAACATCACCGCCATCGCAAAAACCTTCATCACCAAGTCTAATCCGAAGTTCATCACCGCAAGATAAATATTCGTGGCCAGGTCTTTTCTGCTGTACAGCTGGGCTTCCATTATGTGGCTGTAAATCATCTCTGCCAAGATAACTGTGGCGTGAAGCGGAATCGCCCAAACATAAACACTTTCCAAAGCATTTTCACCAAAAATGAATTCCATTTGATTAGTTTGTCAGGTTATTAAGAATGGGAAAATTATTTTCCTTACTATCACAAATATACAATCTATTTTTGATGTTGAATATTGTGTAATTGTTAAGATAAAAATTTGCTATTCAGCGGTTTTATTCGCCAACTGTCCACATGCCGCGTCGATATCGCCACCACGGCTTTTTCTGACTACAATCGTGATTCCTGCTTTTTCCAAATCCCGCACATATTTTTGCTCAGCTTCAATACTTCTATGGTCAAATTTTCCTTCGCCAATTGGATTGTATTGAATCAAATTAACCTTGCTTGGAACTTGTCGGCAATATTTGATCAAAGCTTTGATATCTTCGTCGCCATCATTGATGCCTTTCCAAACGCAATATTCAAAAGTCACCGGCGAACCCGTTTTCTGATACCAATATTGAAGCGAATCCATAATGTCGGTCAAAGGAAATTTCTCAGAAAAAGGCATTATCTCATTTCGTTTATGCTCGATGGCTGAGTGTAATGAAAGCGCCAATTTCACTTTGATTTCTTCGTCCGCCAGCATTTTTATCATCTTCGGAATTCCAGATGTGGAAACCGTAATTCTTCTTGGTGACATTCCCAAACCTTCCGGTTTCGTGATTTTGTGAATGGCTTCGACAACGTTTTTGTAATTCATCATCGGTTCGCCCATTCCCATAAACACGATGTTTGTGAGTGGTCTGTCAAAATATTCTTTGCTTTGTCTGTCAATCAACGCAACTTGGTCCACGATTTCGGCTACTTCCAGATTTCGCATTCTTTTCAGTTTGGCAGTTGCGCAGAATTCGCAGTTTAGAGAACATCCAACTTGAGAAGAAACGCACGCTGTAGAACGAGTTTCTGTAGGAATCAAAACCGATTCTACCATTAAGCCGTCGTGCAATTTAACACCATTTTTTATCGTTCCGTCCGTAGATTTTTGTAGTAAATCCACCGAAATGGGATTGATGAAAAAATCACGCATCAAACTTTCTCGAAGGTCTTTAGAAAGATTCGTCATCTCATCAAAAGAATGCAGATTCTTGCTCCAAAGCCAATCGTAAACCTGTTTTGCACGAAAAGGTTTTTCACCAATGGTGCTGAAATGGTCTTTTAACTGGTCGAGGGAAAAGGTGCGGATATCTTTCAATGTTTTCGGGAAATTTTTGCAAAGATACGGTTATTGTAACAATTTTAAAATCGGCTAATGAAACGATAGATATATCTAATAATCTTAAAATTAGTAAATTTGAATAAGAATTTTTAATGCTAAGTTTTACATTGATAATTGGTTATGAATTCTCTTATCATTATTATCACAGAGAATTAGAGTATTATTAATTTTAAATCGACTTTATTAATATATTCCTAATTCTTACATTTGCATTGATATTTACCCGATGAAGTTCCAAGCCTTTTACGACAGCCCATTTATATTGAATTTTTCATTTGAAAAACTCATCCAGAAAATGGAAGCAGAAGCTTCCGATAATCCAGAATATGCGCTTTCACATCAGAGAATCTTGGATAAAGCCAAGCAACTCCCCGAACTTTCGAATGGCATCAGCAATCTTGATTTTTTCGATGAAAATGAGGTTTTGATGAAGGAACTTCTCCGCGACCTCTTCCCTCCAATGCTGACGGAAAATGAAATCAAAGCCATCAGTTTTCCTTTTTATAATTTCTTTTTCAATCCCACAAAAAGGTTTGAAACCATCATCAAAAAAGCAGGCGACAATTTTGATATGATTATCAAAGATATGGACCCGCATCGCTTTTATGTGATGAGCTGTTGCATTATTCTGAATGATTTTTATGATGTTCCGCTGAATGTATCAATGCCTTTTATTTTCGATATTCCGAATGAAGATGGTGTTGTCAAACATTACAGGTTTTTGACCAACGCTGATTTTATGGACGTCAATCCATTGGGAAATTTCAAAAGATTATCGCCGGAAGAAATTTCTGAATTGCTCGATAATTTCGAAGATTATGAATTGTGGAAGGAAAAATTTCCGCCACAAAGTTGGGAACTGAAAGGTTTTGCCGTAGTTAATTTCTTTGATGCAACTACGGAAATTGCAATTTCAAATCTTAAAAGTAAATTGATTAATCTTGAGGATGATAAAAAGCTTAAGCCAGAATTGAACAAAGTTTTCCGTTCGATTTTTCAGGTTTCTGATTTGGAAGTTGGCTATACGTCTATCAATCACGATGAAAACAAGTTTATTCGAAGTCCAATCAATGGCGTAATTGAAAGTTATATTCTGTTAGGGGATTCGCAAGAATGCAAAAAGGAATTGCTTTGTGAGAAGAATTTTAACACAATGGTAGAATCTCGAAAATTCTTCAGTATTTCCGATATTGAGCGGACTTATAAAGAATTTCCGGAGAGCCAGATGGCGAAACATTTCTATGAAGCCGGAATCAGAAGTGCGATTTTTGCACCAATTATTAAGAACAAAAAAATTCTCGGAATCATCGAATTGGTATCAAGAAAAAAAATGCTGAACAGCATCAACGCTCAAAAAATGGAAATCGTAATGCCATATCTGGAAGATACGATGGATAGGCTTTATGACGGCATTGAAACGCGAATCCAAGCGATTATTCAGCGGGAATATACATCGATACATCCAAGTGTTTACTGGAAATTCCGACAAGAGGCGGAACGTCATATCGGTTTTTACAGAGAGGAATTTGATTTGCCTTACAGAAAAATCACGTTTGAAAATCTGACGCCACTTTTCGGGCAAACAGACATCAGAAATTCTTCAATTTCCAGAAATCTGGCAATTAAAAAAGATTTGGAAATCAATCTGATGTTGATTTCTGATGTTTTCAAAAACCTGATTTCTGATAATGATTTGACTGAAATCAATGGAAAATTAATCCAATTTCAGCAGCTTTTGAGCAAAGATTTGCGCGCTGATACAGAAAGTCAGGTTCAGAACTTTATTCATCAGGAAGTTCATCCTTTGCTGGAATCGATTAAGCTTCAGAATGTTAATTATAATCAAATCGTTACAGATTACTATAAACAACTGGATTCTAAAACCGATTTGGTTTACAACTTCAGAAAGAAATTTGATGATAGTTTGTCTTCCATCAATAAATTTTTGGCGGATATTCTGGACAAGCGTCAGGAAGAGCAACAGCACAGATTTCCGTTCTATTACGAGCGCTTCAAAACCGATGGAGTTGAGCATAATATGTACATTGGCTCGTCCATAGAGCCGGATCTGACTTACGACCCGATTTTTCTTAAGGATCTAAGATTGTGGCAATTGCGTGTGATTTGCGAAAGTGAATTGCAGTATCAAAAATACAAAGAAACACTGGATTATTCTCTGGATGTTTCGTCTTTGATTTTGGTTTACAGCACGCCAATCAGTATCAGATTCAGGATGGATGAAAAACGTTTTGATGTTGATGGAAGCTACAATGCGCGTTACGAAATGATTAAAAAACGCATCGATAAATCTTTGGTCAAAAACTCGAGCGAACGCATCACACAAGCGGGGAAAATCAGCATCATTTATTCCCAGGATAAAGAACGTGAAGAGTATTTGAAATTAATCAAAATCCTTCAAGAGCAAAATATACTTTCAACGATTGAAGAATTGGAAGTTGAAGATTTACAGGGAATTAACGGTTTGCGAGCTTTGCGTGTTGCGGTTAATTATGAGGCGGAAGATGTGGATTATGAATTTGTGGAAGGAGTTTGAATTATTCTCCGTGAATTAATTCTATAATTTTTCCGTTTTTAGAATTCATTAGAATTAAAAAATCGCCACCAATCATTGGTTTTTGTCTTGTGCCGTTTAAAATCCAATAGCCATTCTGAAGAACGAGATTGTAAGGTCTTTGTTCTTTTATGTTGTCTTTACCATAAATCTCAAAAAGAATTTTTTCAGCAATATTTACTGCAGATTTAGAATCAGGAATTGGCTTTGCTGTATAATTAATTTCTGATTCTGTAATGGTTCAAATAGGTTCTGCCATTTGATTCAATTTCTAATAACATAATATTATATTTTTAATAATACAATATTAGATTGAAACATTAGTTTAGAATTTTTGCTTATTGAGAAATACAATAAGTTGATTTTCAAATTATTAAAAATAAAAATTTAAAAAGTCCCGCCAATCCCAACAACTAATCTTCCGCCATCGGAAGATGTAAAATAGGAAACGTTCGCAGAAATCGCATCAACGGCATTCAGCCAAAAACCACCGCCATACGAGTTATGCCACTTGTTTGATTTTTCTGTCGGAACCCAAACTCTTCCCAAATCAAAGCCACCGAAAAACCCGTAACTCAAAGGTAAAATCGAATTTTTAATTTTGCCGATTTCATAACGTAAATCCGAAGTTTGATAGAAAGAATTCTTCCCATAAAAACGGTTAAAACGGAAACCTCTCAAATCTGTATTTCCGCCCAAAGTGGACATTTGATAAAATTCATAATCGTTGCCGAGAAGCCATTTTGCTTTCGCATAAGATGACAAAACGAGTTTCTGATTCGGCGTCAAATAATGTAAAAATCCAAGTCCGGTTTCAAGAGAAGCGAACTGCCTGTCCGCATCTTGAAGATTGATATTATAAACTGTTCGGATGTCGAACTTCATTCCTTTTTTTGGATTGGCAACATTATCAAAATTGGCATAAACGAAAGAAAAATCAGCGCCTCCAAATTGTTTCGAATTGAATACATCATCATTCACAACATTAGGAATTGAGATAAAACGATTCGCAGTTCTATCGATTTTCAGGATTTCATATTTCAGTTTTGCGGAAAAAGTCGATGCGTTTTTGTTCCAATTGATTGACGGCGAAAATAGAAATTCTCTCGCTCGAACGTTGTTAAATCGTTCCCCAAACTCACTTTTTGGATTGATGGTTTCATTTCCAATTCCATAGAAATTTCGGATGTAATGCGAGCTCGTAACCCTCGTGTCCAAGCCATAAAACCAATTGCTTTTCAATAAAGGAAATAATCCTTGATAAGCCAATTCATAACCTTTGGTTCCCGTGAAATAGTTCGCGGAAAAGTGATGTTTTTGCAAATACGGATTTTTGATAAAATCATTCACCGTATAATCTGCGTTGAAACCCACTGCCAAAGCGTCATCCGGATTAAAATTGAAATTCATATACGTTGTGAAAACATTGTATTTCGGATTGCTGAAATTGTATTGATTGATGTCATAATTATCGGTCAATTTCAGCGTCGCGTTTCCTTTATTTTCGAAGTTATTCGGTTTGCTTTTGTAATCGTAAATCGTGACTTTTTTGGAATTGGAAACCGTATATTTATCATTATCCAAACCTCCTAAAAGTTTGATTCTGATTCTCGAATTTGGTTTTCCTTCAACGACAAATTCGTCCTCATCATCCAAACCATAAAGCAAGATTTCCTTCGTCATTAAGCCAGAATAAAGCTTTGAAGATTGCAACTCTTCTCCCAATTTTTTCAGTCTGATGATTTTGATTTCGGTTTCGTTGTTGGGCAATCTGGTGACTACAAATCTGTCTTTTTTATCCGTTCCAGTCAAAATCACTTTTTCCTGAAGGAATTTGAAATAAGCCGAAGCATATTTTTGAAGGTCACTTTTTCTCGTCAATAATTTCTGAATCAAATCTTCCGAAACTTGGTCCTGAACTTCTTTTGGCAGATTTTTAAAAGCTTCGCGAATATCATTTTCAGTTAAATTTGTTTGAATAAATTCTGCCACATCTAACCAATCTTTCCCAATTGAATTTTTAGCAAAAACCAAATCCAAAGGATATGGCTCACGATTGAACCATTTCACACTTTCCATCTGAAAATCAAAAGTCTGCATATGTTTAAGCTCCGGAAATTCCATCAAAATTCCCGTGATAAAACCGTCATATTTCGCAAAAGCCTGGTCTCTGTCTTTCGGAATCGGGCTGTAAATCACGTTGCCATTTTCCTTTCTGGATTCGAATTTCCATTGGTCGTGATGCCTGTCCCAATCGCCAATCAACATATCGAACAAACGCGCTTTTATCCACGCTTTTTCATCCATTCTGTACTTTTCATCTTTGGCAAGATTCAGGATAATTTCGTCTGTTCCGAGAACTTTGTTGGGATTTTCTTCGGTTTCCATCGGGCGGTCTTCGAGATAATATAATTCGTCGCCAAAATTCTCATTGAAGTTTTTCAAAGTCTTTTGTTTCGGAATGTAAAATAGTTCCGGCGTCGTGTGACGAATTCCCAATTTATCCGCCATTCCGCCAATGACCAAAGGCGTGTATGGATGAGAAGTGGTGTAAAAATCAAGCAAAAATTTGTCCGCATAACTTCCCGAAAAATCATCAATCACATATTGATTTTTAAAAGCAACCGATTGCAAAAACCGAACACCACTTTTTTTCAAAGCCCGAATCACATATTCGTTTCCGGATTTGGTTTCCAGACGGAGCGATTTGGTTTGATGTCCGCCTCCTGCTCTATCGGTTTTCACGCCGCCAAAAAGCGTGTCCAATTCCAGATTTTTGACCTTGATTTTTTTCGAATAATATTCTCGGTAATGTTTTCCCCAAAGGAAGCTGTAGAACTTACTTTTCTTCGTCATTGCAGAATCGTAAATCGAAGCTTCTGTATTTTGAGGAAATTGATTCGGGTAATCTTTTGAAATTTTCGGTTCGTTTTCCAAAACCGTTTTTCTGAATAAAAGTTCCGATTTTTTTGGATTAAGGTTATAAAAACTGACTTCCGCATTCCCCGATTTTGATATTTTCAATTCTGCGTACCCATTTTTTCCGAATGAAAAATCATTGGTTCCAACCGCTTTTGCAGATTCGGTTTTGGAGCCTGCTCCGCTCACGATTTGTCGGATGTCGCCTTGTTCGATGTATTGTAAATTATGGTCATGACCGGAAACTACGATAACGTTTTTCCTTCCGCTAATCAAGGTTTTGATTCGGTCTGCCAGATTTTTATAATTCTGATTGCTGATATCCTGATGCGTGATTCCGCCGGTTGCTCTTGTCAAATTGATAATTGAACCCAAGATTGGCAAAGGAAATTTATTTTCCAATGGAAAAATCTGCTTTTCCCAAGAATATTTTCCGCCGTGCGAACCGTTGGTCATCAACGGATGATGTGTTGCAATTACGATGGTTTTATTTTGATTTTTATTCAGTTGGTCCTCGAATACTGTGTAGAAATCTTCGCGGGTTTTTAGATCACATTTTTCATTAATTCCGGGATTTTTGCTCCAGTCTGCCAAAACCCATTCTGTGTCCACCAAAATCAAAGTCAGTTTTTTGTTGATTTTTCTGGTTTCGATGGGACAGCCGTTTCTGGGTGAAAATGCAGATTTGTCGTTCAGTTTTTCTGTGATGTAATCTTCTTCGCGTTTCAGACCTTTGATGCCGTTGTTGTACCAATCGTGATTGCCGGGAATAAAAATCGTTTTCCCTTTGAAGTGTTGAGATAATGAGATTTGATTATCCATTTTTTTCTCAGCTAATGCTCGATGTTCGTCCACTTTTTTTGGCATTCCAGCTGGGTAAATATTGTCGCCGAGAAACATCAGCGTGCTATTTTCTGAAGCTTTGGATAATGAATCTTTCAGAATATTCATATTGTGGAACGCTTCGTCCTGGTCGAGATTTCCTGCGTCGCCAACGAGATAAAAGGTATGAATGATGCTGTCCTTTATCGTCGGGTTTTTGGCGAAATCTTTGGCATTTTTCCCGTAATCTGCGCGTTGGACTGCACAGGAAATTGCCGTGACTGAGATTAAAAGTAAAAGATAAAGCTGATATATTTTTTTCATAGTTTTCTTATTGATTGTTTTAACCTAAATCTCTAATTTGAATGACCAATCTTAAATTGATGTAGAATCTGCAACCCGACCTGAATGGAGCTCATTTTTTGTGGCTGGAAAAGCTTGGTAAAAAATAGCGGGAATGGAGGGCGGAAAAGTTGCCCTAAATCAAATACTTACATTGATAAATTCAAAAAATTAAAAGATTATGGATTAAAAATCTAAAATTACTGAAACTCTAACAATATTTAACAAAATTAAAATTTTTCGCTATACAATACTTTCTTAAATTTGTTCTAAATTGCTTTTATGGATATTTTAAAAATTTCGGAAGATCACGTTAAAAATTTATTCAAAGATAGATTATCTTCTGATTACACCTACCATAATCTGGATCACACGATTCAGGTTGTGGATAAGATAAAAATCCTTGCAAAAGAAGAAAATATTGGGGCAGAAGACACGGAAAATTTGCTTCTGGCTGGCTGGTTTCACGATTTGGGATATATTTCTGACTGCGACAATCACGAGGAGGAAAGCCGGAAGGCGATTCAGGATTTTTTAAGACAAAATCAGTTTAGCGAAGAGCGAATCCAGAAAATTGGTGAGTTGATTCTGGCGACCGATAAGTTTTATAAACCGAAAAATCAGCTGGAAGAAATCATCAAAGATGCGGATTTGTATCATTTGGCTTCAGACGATTATTTTAGGATTTGTGAGAATCTGAGACAGGAAATCAAGGAGGTTCATCATCAGAAATTCAGTAAGATGAAATGGGCGGAACTGAATGTTACTTTCTTCTCCAAACACCAATTTTACACAAAATTTGCCAAAGAAAACTGGCAACCGCAAAAGGAGAAAAATGTCGAAAAAATGATTGAGAATATCAAATTTCTGAAAGACGACAAATCCGAAAAAAAATCTGAGAACAAAGACAAAGTCCTTCTTAATAAAAAGAAACTGGAGAAACTGGATTCGCCGGAGCGAGGCATTGAGACGATGTTCAGAATCACGCTGAACAACCACACCAAACTGAGCCAAATCGCTGACAGCAAGGCTAATATATTACTTTCCGTAAACGCAATTATAATTTCTGTTGCGCTTTCTACTTTGGTTCCGAAACTGGATTCGCCGAGTAATTCGCATTTAATTATTCCGACTTTTGTGATGGTGATTTTCAGTGTGGCTTGTATTATTTTGGCGATAATGTCAACGCGACCTAAAGTGTCCAGCGGAACGTTTACCAGAAAGGAAATCGAGGAGAAAAAAGTGAATCTTCTGTTCTTCGGAAACTTCTACAAAATGCCGATGGAAGAATATCTTTGGGCGATGAAGGAAATGATGACCGACCGACAGTATCTGTACGATACGATGATAAAAGACCTCTATTACCTCGGAATTGTGCTGAACAGAAAATATAAATTATTGAGGCTGACTTACACGGTTTTCACGATTGGGATTATTGTTTCGGTTGTGGTTTTTGTGGTGGCTTTTCGGAATGTGACGGTTTAAATATTCTGAAGATGAAAAATATTTTGCTTTTTTTCGGAATTTTATTTTTGAATTTTTCTTGTTCAGAAAAAATTGATTCTAACAAATTCTCTGTAGAAAGTGATTCAAACAAAATTTTCTTAGAAAATCAAGACCGAGAATATGCAATTTCTGAACTTCAAAATGCACTTAAGAATATTTAGCCGAAGTGAAAAAAGAGACCAAAAACTTCATTTTTATTCTCCGGATAAAAAATAGTCTTATTGAACATTGTGAAGAATATCTTTTTCAAAAATTTTATTGTTCTTTAAATTGTAGATTAAAACATTATAAAGAATTCAAAGAAAGAGTTTTTAATCCAGAATATGCTAGAAGATTTATAAATTTAATATGAAAATATGGTTGTTTCAATATAAAATTAACAATCATCATAAAACATAATTTTGTCATTCCGTAGGAATCTAAACTTAGCTGCCGAGATTCCTACGGAATGACAATAAACTGTTAAGATTGTACTTTGTTAAACTTACTTCAACTTCAATTGATAAAGATTTCCCGTGATTTTCTTATCACCTTCATCTGTCATCAAGATGGTATTTTCATCTTTGAAACAAAGACCTTCTTTCTGCGTATGATGATTCAATTCGATTTTTTCGACGTTTCCGGAGAAGAAATTATTGCCTTTCCAATTGGTGAAAATCCAGACTTTGTCCGAGCTTAAAATCGCCACTTTATCTTTATTCGGACTGATGTCTGCGCTCGTCACAGCACAATGATTGAACTGCTCACAAGTCACAAAACTCCCAATTTTCTTCGCAGGCAATTTCTGAGTGGAATTGTTATCCACTTCATATAAAACCGATTTTCCATCAAATTTGGAACTTCTGTTTTTTGTGAAAAGATAAAATTTGTTATTATGAATAAAGAATGATTCCACATCAAAAATCCGGTCTTTTTTCTTTGGTGGAAATTCGGTTTGCTCAGGATAGTAAAACTGAACAATCGATTCTGCTTTGGCTTCATCTTTATTAAGATCAGCAGCATTGATTTTGTAAATTGCTAAGTTCTGTCTTTCATTATCATTATTTCCAAAATCTCCGATATAAATATTGCCTTCATCATCAGAAGTCAAATCTTCCCAATCGTTATTTTCAGCATTCGTGATTTTTATGGATTTGATTAATTCTCCTTTTTCATTAAAACCAAACAAAATATTATGGTTATGATTGTCCTCAATAGTCCAAATCAATGTCGAAGCTTTCGAAATTTCACAAGCAGAAGCCTCTTTTATTTTTTTTGGTAAAGACGAAATGATGGAAAAATTCTCCTGAGTTTGCGAACAAGAAAATGTAATCGACAATAATGCTAAAAAAGAAAGTGCTTTCATAGGATGAAATTAAATAAAATATAAGACATAAAAAAATGCACAACCGTAAAAGTTGTGCATCCATTATCTGAAAAATTCAAATCTTAAAGAATCAGCATTGCGTCTCCGTAAGAATAGAATTTGTATTTTTCTTTGATGGCTTCCTCGTAAGCTCTCATTATGAAATCTTTGTTCGCGAAAGCGGCAATCATCATAATCAAAGTAGATTTTGGCGTGTGGAAATTGGTAATCATTGCGTTGGCAACTCCAAAATCGTGTGGCGGATAAATGAATTTGTTGGTCCAACCTCTGTAAGCCGAAATCTTTTTGTTAGAAGAAACCGAAGTTTCCAAAGCTCTCATCGTCGTCGTTCCAACGGCGCAAACTCTGCGTCCTTCCTGAACCGCTCTGTTGATGATTTCTGCGTTTTTCTCATCGATAATCGCTTCTTCAGATTCCATTTTGTGCTTAGACAAATCCTCAACTTCAATCGGGTTAAAAGTTCCTAAACCGACGTGAAGCGTGATTTCTGCAAAGTCGATTCCTTTGATTTCTAATCTCTTCATCAAATGTTTTGAGAAGTGAAGACCCGCAGTTGGCGCTGCAACGGCGCCTTCTACTTTGGCGTAGATGGTTTGGTATCTTTCTGCGTCTTCTGGCTCAACGTCTCTTTTGATATATTTCGGAAGTGGCGTTTCTCCAAGTTCTGTCAATTTTGCACGGAATTCTTCATAAGAACCATCGAACAGGAATCTCAATGTTCTACCTCTGGAAGTGGTGTTGTCGATAACTTCAGCAACTAGAGATTCGTCTTCTGTGAAGAATAATTTGTTACCGATTCTGATTTTTCTAGCCGGGTCAACCAGAACGTCCCAAACGCGAGTTTCAGCATCTAGTTCTCTCAATAAGAAAACTTCGATCTTAGCGCCGGTTTTTTCTTTGTTTCCGAATAATCTTGCTGGGAAAACTTTGGTATTGTTGAAGATGAAAAGGTCTTTCTCGTCGAAATATTCGATGACATCTTTGAAAAGACGGTGCGTGATAGTTTCTGTTTTTCTGTCAAGAACCATTAGTCTTGCCTCGTCACGGTTTTCTGTGGGGTGTTCTGCCAATAATTCTTCTGGCAAATCGAAATTGAAATCAGATGTTTTCATAAAATTTACGGATTTTATTTTAGGACAGGCAAAGCCTGATATTATTTTTTAGCGGATTGCAAAGATACGACATCAGAAAGCCTTTGTCAAGTAATTAGTGATTTTTAAATATTTGGTGATAACGTTAGGGAATATTTGATGTTTTTTAAGAAAATTGGAATTTATATTTGGTGTTTGCTGGAAAAAACAGTTAATTTAGTGCATTTAAAAGTTGTTATTGTCAACTAATTTGCTTTGTTATGAGTATTGAGAACGGAAATCCTGAAAATGAAAATCTAAATCCTGAACCTAATGTTACTGAAAATCAATCAGTAGAAGAAGTGACTGCAGAAGCCAATCCAGAAGTTGTCGCTGAAACTGAAATCCCTCAGGAAATAGAAACTGCAGAAGATAATTTTTCTGGTCTTTCTTTGAAAGAAGCTTTAGCGGAGATGGAAACCATCGTGAACAAACACGATGCGCATCATTTTTCTAAACAATTCAATGCTTTGAGAGAACAGGCAAATCACAAAATTGCTGATGAGCTGGAAGATAAAAAACACGATTATCTGGAGCAAGGCAATCCGGAGGAACATTTTGACAATCATCACCCAGAATCTTCAAAACTGTCTGCGCTGGTTCATATTTACAGAGAAAAGCAGGACAAATTCCATAAATCTCAAGAAGCAGAACATCAAAAAAATCTTGACGAAAGACTTTCAATCATCGAAAAATTGAAAAATCTTTACACCAATTCTGAGCCTGGAACCAATCTTTTCAAAGCGATAAGAGAAGTGAAAGAAGCTTGGGGAAATGCCGGGCAAGTCGCAAAATCCGAATTCAAAAATCTGAATAATAATTACTTCCATCATTTGAAAATGTTCAATGAAATGTTGGATTTGAATAAAGAATATTTGGAACAGGAATTTGCTCATAATCTTGAGAAAAGACAACACATTATTTCCAGAGCTAAAGAATTGCTGGACGAAAAAGTAGTTCAAAAAGCTTTGAATGAATTGCAATATCTGCACAAACTTTGGAAAGAAGAAGCTGAACCTGTGGCAGAGGAATTCCGTGAGAAGACTTGGGAAGAATTCAAAGAAATTTCCAATAAAATCCACGAAAGAAAATCTGAATTGATTGCCGTTTTGGAATCTGAACAACAGGAAAATCTTGAGAAAAAAAATAAGGTCATTGAGGAATTGAAAACGCTTTCTGCACCTCAAAACATCAACCATTCTTTCTGGCAACAAGCGATAAAAAGAGTTGAGGAATTGCGTGCGGAATTTCTGAAATTAGGACCTGTTCCTAAGAAATTATCCAACCAAAATTGGACAGATTTCAAGCAGGTTTTGAGAGATTTCAACACCGCTAAAAATGATTTTTATAAGAATCTTAAGGGATCTCAGATTCATAATCTTGAAGCGAAATTAGGTTTGATAAAAACCGCTCAGGACAATATGAACTCTGAAGACTGGGAAACTGTGGTTCCGCTATTCAAAAAACTTCAGGAAGATTGGAAAACGATTGGTCACGTTCCTAGAAGTCAGGCGAACAAAGTTTGGGATGATTTCCGTGATGCTTGTAATACTTTCTTCAAAAATTATAGAGATAAAAATAACGCTACAGGTGACAACTGGAAAGAAAATTATAAGAACAAAAAAGCGCTTTTGGAAGAGTTGAAAGCTTTGAATGATGAAGAAGGTGCTGTAGAAAAAATTGAAACTATCAAGAATTCCTGGAATGCGATTGGGAAAGTTCCTAAGGATAAATTGTCTATTAATACAGAATTTAACAAAACTTTAAGAGAAAAATTAAAGCTTAATAAAATCAATGAGTTTGATTTGAAAGAAGAGAATCTTACTGAAAATCAATTGACTGACAAAGCGAGAAAAATCAAAAATCAAATCGCAGATTTAGAATCGGAAGTGGTACAGTTGGAAAACAACTTGGCTTTCTTTGGTAATGCAAAACGAGATAATCCATTATTGAAAGATACTTACGACAAATTGGATTCTAAAAAAGAACAATTGGAAAGTTTGAAATTGACACTTCATAATATTATTGTTGGAGAATAAAATTTCATTTTTATAAAGTATTTAAATCCTCTTTTCGAAGAGGATTTTTTTATTGAAATAATTGATGTAAATAAATATTAACATTCAATTTTAAAATAATAGACTGTATATTCTGAAAAAATGATACTTTTATGACCCGTTATTTAAAAATATCGATATGCTGAAAAAATACTTATTCGCAATCATTGCTTTTCCCGCTATTATCTCTTCGCAAGCTCCTGAAGGCTATTATTCTGGAACAGAAAGTCTTTCTGGTTACGCTTTGAAGAGCAAGCTCCACGATATCATTTCGACCAAAACTTACAATTATCATTACGATGATTTGAAAACGCTTTATGGACAGACCGATATCGATAAATATTATGATTATGATGCCAGTAATTCGACATATTTATTAGATATTTATTCCAATAATCCGACTGGAACAACGGCCTATCATTACACGCTCAACAATATTATTGGAAGTGCCAATGCGGAAGGTCTGGGGTGGAATCGTGAACATATGATGCCACAAAGTTCCTTCAACAGTGCTTATCCAATGTATTCTGATTTGTTTTTTGTGGTTCCGACGGATGCGAGAATCAATCAGTTGAGAAGTAATTATCCCTACGGAAAAGCAGGTTCAACGGTTTATTATAATTTCACAAACGGCTCAAAACAAGCTTCCAATGGAACCCCAAATGCAACTTACACAGGAAGAGTTTTTGAACCCATCAATGAGTTCAAAGGTGATATCGCGAGAAGTTTGCTTTATTATGCTGTTCGATATGAAGGGAAATTAGGAAGTTTCAACTTCACGACCAACGCAAGCGACCCGACAAAAGACCAAAATCCTTTGGACGGAACGGAGGAAAAAGCGTATGAAAACTGGTACATTGCGATGCTATTGAATTGGCATCAGTTAGACCCGGTTTCTCAACGAGAGATTGATAGAAATAATTCTGTTTTCAACATTCAGAAAAATAGAAATCCGTTTATCGACCATCCGGAATGGGTTGGTTTGATTTGGAATCAGACGCCTGATAATGTTGCTCCTTCAGCGCCTTCACAACTTGCTTTAGCGCGTAATTCTGCTTATTTTGTTAATCTGAATTGGCTGGCCAATCCGGAAAGTGATGTTTTGGGTTATAACATTTATCAGGACGGTGTTTTAGTGGCTAAATCAAAAACAAATACTATTTCAGTTGACCGTTTGACGCCCGCTACGACTTATAATTTTACCGTTAAAGCTTACGATAGTTCTTATTTGGAAAGTCCGCAAAGCAATACGATGAACGTTACAACTTTGGCTACGGATGTTTTTGCGAAAGATTTACAAATAATCAAATATCTTGAAGGAACTGGAAATAACAAAGCGCTTGAAATTGTTAATAAAACAGGTCATAAAATCAATCTTCAAGGCTACAAATTATCCATTCAATACAAAGGAACAGCTTACTATTTTGGTGAACCATTTGAGTTGGAAGGTGAGATAGAAAATAATGAAAGTTTTGTAGCGATTAATCCAAATGCGAACTTCAGTTGTTTCAGTGTTCCAAATGCAAAATTCGTTACCAATGCACCTTCTCTCACTTTTACAGGTGTCAATTACATTGACCTTTCTTACAGATCTGCCACTGTAGATGCAATTGGCGCAAAAGGAGTTGACAATACAAATGCCAACAAATCGCTTTACAGAAAATCAGAAATTACCAATCCAGCAGCCACTTTTGATATCAATGAATGGACTAGTTTTGCTTCAGATTATTGCCAAGGTTTAGGCGTTTTAGGTATTAATGATATTTCAAATAAAACTTTAGATTTTAATATTTATCCAAATCCGGTTGTTAATCAGCTTAATGTCATTGGAGAAATAAGCAAAGCAAAATCGGCGAAGATTTATGATCTTTCTGGTAAGCTGATAAAGGAGGTCAATAATCCTTTCATCAATCAAAAATCAATTGATGTCCAATCTTTGCTTCCAAATACATACATTTTGAATATCGATGGAAAATCGGTGAAGTTTATTAAGAAATAAACTCAATTAGAATAAATTTAAAAAAGCATTTCAAATTTTTGAAATGCTTTTTTATTGTTCAAGATTATTGAGAGTAAGAATATATTTATCAATATACATTTGCTTTTCTTTCGATTTGTATTGTTGGATATACCTTGGATGTTCCAAAATTTTTAATTCATCAAATAACTTCGCTTCACGATTTAATTTCTGGATAAAATCTGCATTTTTCTTTCCCAAAACAAAAACTTTCGAAGTGTCAATTCCCAAACTGATGTTTTTTTTCAGGGAGTCAATCATAAATTCTTTAACCATTTCGAAGAGGGTTTTGTCATCATAATAATTTGCATTAATTCATTTGTTTTCTTTTGTTTTTCTGATGATGGCCAAAGGAAAAGGTGGGTTGATATAAAAGTTTTGATAGAAAACTTCCGCACCTCCGAATGCTTCAATCATATCGTATATAAAAACCGACGAAATCTCGTGTGTATAAGCTGATTTCATTGTGATTCCGCCAATATCTTTCAATCGTTTGGTGTCTGTAAAAGGAACTCCGGTTACACCAGCGCCGTGTCTGCTTGGGTTGATCCCGATGATGAATTTCCTTATTTCCGAATCATTATAATATTTGTGATAAAATTGTTGCATCATATCCAAAGTTTCCGGATTATCTAAGTAAGGATTTAAAACACGGAATCCATCTGGAAGCAAACCGGAATATTTTAGATTTAGATTAAAATCAATCACTTTTTCGCCGAAAATTTTTTTCATAAATTAGATTTATCGTCTTCTTTTTATCAACATTAATACCCAACAAGTGTTTGTTAATCGATAATTATTACTGAGTTTATAATTTTATAAAAAAGAAATATAAAATTCGTAAATTTGTGCGTAAATCTAATAGTAAAAGTTTAAACTGAAATCGTCATCTAAGCGAATTCAGTTTAAAAAAATGAAAGTAATTATGAGTCAAAAGAAAGAAATGCTTTACGAAGGTAAAGCTAAACAGGTTTTCGCTACCGAGAACCCAGACGAAGTCGTTGTACGTTACAAAGATGATGCAACAGCTTTTAACGCACAAAAACGCGGACAGTTCGATAGAAAGGGCGAGCTGAACAATGCGATTTCTACATTAATATTTGGTTATCTTATCGAAAACGGAATTCCAACGCACTTCATCTCAAAATTAGATGACAGAGAGCAGTTGGTGAAAAAAGTGGACATCATTCCTTTGGAAATGGTTGTTCGTAACTACGTTGCAGGAAGTATGGCTCAGCGATTGGGCGTGGAAGAAGGTTTGAAATCGCCAGTTACCATTTTCGACCTTTGCTATAAAAAGGACGAATTGGGAGACCCGTTGATTAACGACCATCACGCTGTTTTTCTTGGCGCAGCAACTTACGAAGAACTGAATGAAATGTACGCTTTAACCGATAAAATCAATCAGTTGTTGATGGCTTTGTTTGATAGAGCTAACGTGATTCTTGTCGATTTCAAAATCGAATTGGGAAAAACTTCTGATGGCAAAATTGTTTTGGCAGACGAGATTTCTCCGGACACTTGCAGACTTTGGGACAAGGACACCATGAAAAAACTCGACAAAGACAGATTCCGAAGAGATTTGGGCGAAATCACTGAAGCGTACGTCGAGATTTATGACAGATTACAAACAGCTTTAGAAAAATAGAATCCGAGATAAATAAAAAATGGATTTAGAATTTCAAAAATATAGCACGTTACCGAAATACGCATTTCAAAACCGCTATGAGGAATTCGAAGACACCAAACATCTTTCAAAAGAAGAAAAGGATGAACATTATCCTTTCGACAAAATGGAAGAAGAATGTGGCGTTTTCGGATTGCATTCCACAGAAACACAGGATACCTTTTCGCTTTCTCAGTTCGGACTTTTTGCGTTACAGCATCGCGGTCAGGAAGCTTGCGGAATTGCGGTTGGAAACAACGGGAAAATCCTTTCTGTAAAAGATGAAGGTCTGGTTTTGGATGTTTTCAAATCGATACAGGATCCGCAGCAATATATGGGCAGTACCGTCATCGGTCACACCAGATATACCACTGCGGGAGATAAAAAGAAATACAACTTTCAGCCGTTTTTTGCGAAGAACGAATATGACCAAATCATATTATCAATTGCTCACAACGGAAACTTGACCAATGCGAAACAACTTAGAAAAGAACTAGAAGAAGAAGGCGTGGTTTTCCGTGCAACTTCTGATACGGAGGTCATTTTAAGATTGATTCAAAAAAATCTTGACCTTGGACTTCGTGGCGCTATCAAAGCGACAATGGAGAAAATCGAAGGTGCTTATTCGGTGGTTGGAATTACAAGAAACAAGTTTTTTGCGTTCAGAGATTTCAACGGAATCCGACCTTTGGTTTTAGGTGCGATTGACGAAAATACCTTTGTGGTAGCTTCAGAAAGTTGTGCTTTGGATGGAGTAGGTGCACAATACGTTCGAGATGTTTTGCCTGGCGAAATTATTTACACCAGCGATAACGAAGAAGGTTTGCAATCTTATATTGTAAAAGACGATTGCGTAAACAAAATTTGCGCTTTCGAATATATTTATTTTGCAAGACCAGATTCAACTTTGGAAGGCATCAATGTTCACGAAGTTCGGGAGAAATCTGGTAAGAAAATCTGGGAACAAGCGCCTGTGGAAGCCGATATCGTGATTGGTGTTCCGGATTCTGGTGTTCCTGCGGCGATTGGTTTTTCCAAGGCTTCTGGCATTCCTTTCCGACCGGTTTTGATTAAAAATAGGTACATTGGTCGTTCGTTCATTATTCCGTCACAGGAGATGAGAGAGCATTTGGTTAACTTAAAACTTAATCCAATTGTTTCTGAAATCAAAGGAAAAAGAGTTGTGATTATCGATGATTCTATCGTTCGTGGAACGACTTCAAAACGTTTGGTCAAGATTCTGAAAAAAGCTGGTGTCAAGGAAATCCACTTCAGAAGTGTGTCTCCGCCGATTATTGCGCCTTGTTTCTTAGGAATTGATACGCCAACCAAAGACGATTTGATTTCTGCCAATATGAGCAAAGAAGAATTGAGACAATATTTGGATGTTGACAGTTTAGAATTTTTGACGGTCGATAATCTGGTCAATATTTTAGGTTCACCAAACCATTGTTTTGGCTGCTTTACTGAGAAATATCCAGTGAAAAATCCAGACGAATTGGCATTTGTGGACCAAGGAGATTAGAATCGCAGTTTTGTTTGTTGCATTGAATGATTTGGGCAGCTTTTCCGCCTTCCGTTCCCGCTTTTTTGCAAATTTCCCAAAGCTTTTCCCAAAGCTGAAATTTACAAAAAGAGCTCCACTCAAGTCGGGCTGCAGATTCGGTGTGATAATGATGTTGTGACAATCAATTTGACATTAAATAAACTTAATAATATAAAACCGCCAAGACAAATTAATTGTTTTGGCGGTTTTTTTTGTCATAATATCACCTCTATAAAATAAAAAACCCCAACCGAAGTTGGGGTAAAAACTAATAACCATGAAAACTCAAATTAAACATGAGAATCAAATAAATTGTAACAAATACTGTGCCAAATAATATCGTTTCTCAGAAAAGAATTTCCGAGGACAAATTTAAGAAAAAATTATTGTAAATTTGCAACTCTTAAAAAATAAAATTAAAATAATGTCAGGAAAAATCACATTTACCATGATCAAGCCAGATGCAGTTGCAGACGGTCACATTGGTGCGATTCTTGGAAAAATCAGTGAAGCTGGTTTTAAAATCAAAGCTTTAAAATTGACGCAGCTTACTGTTGCTGATGCAAAAAAATTCTATGAAGTTCATTCTGAAAGACCTTTCTATGGAGAATTAGTTGATTTTATGTCTTCTGGTCCAATCGTAGCGGCGGTTTTGGAAAAAGATAATGCAGTGGAAGATTTCAGAACTACAATTGGAGCAACTAATCCAGCTGAAGCGGCTGAAGGAACTATCAGAAAGCTTTTCGCAAGAAGCATCGGAGAAAATGCTGTTCACGGTTCTGACTCTGACGAGAATGCATTAATCGAAGCGCAATTTCATTTTTCAGGTAGAGAGATTTTTTAATTTCTTCTGAAAATCAAATACAAAATAGGCTATCAATTTTGATAGCCTATTTTTATGGTCATAATTTCTGAATAGCCCCGATGGAAACGGCATCCTTTTTTTTTTGTCTTGTCCGGAAATTTTCTATTGATGACAAAATGTCTAAGACAAAAAAAGATACAGTGGACAGCGGGATTAAGCTCCTGAAAAAATTAAATCTTCAATAATTCAATCGTTTTTTCTGGATTTTCTGTTGAGAAAACGGCGTTTCCTGCTACTAAAACGTCTGCGCCAGCTTCGAAAAGTTTAGAAGCATTGTCAAGATTCACACCGCCATCAATTTGGATTAACGCTGTGGAATTGTTGCTTAAAATCAAATCTTTGGTCTCGCTGATTTTCTTGTAAGTATTTTGAATGAATTTCTGTCCGCCAAATCCAGGATTGACGCTCATTAACAAAACCAAATCTACATCTGAGATGATATCTTCCAGCATCAAAACGGGCGTTGCAGGATTGAGAACAACACCGGCTTTTGCGCCTTTGCTCTGAATCAAATGAATGGTTCTGTGGAGATGCGTGCAAGCTTCGTAATGTACGGAAACCAAATCTGCTCCCAGATCGATGAATTCTTCAACATATTTTTCAGGTTCCAAAATCATCAGATGGACATCCACGAATTTTTTGGCGTGTTGCTGTACGGTTTTCATTACCGGAAATCCGAAAGAGATATTCGGGACAAAACGGCCGTCCATTACATCGACGTGAATCCAGTCTGCCTGGGAATTGTTGAGCATCTCAATGTCTCTCTGAAGATTTCCAAAATCTGCGGAAAGAAGCGAAGGTGCAATGAGTTTTGTTTTCATTTTTTTTTATTACTTTTTACTTTATTAATGATATTTCAGTTTCATTGTTGGCTGGATTTTCAGAAGGCTTTCGTAAATCAATTGGATGACGTTGGCAACATCTTCTTTTGAAACCATTTCCACTGTGGTGTGCATATATCGCAAAGGTAAAGAAATCAAAGCACTTGGAACGCCGCCGTTGGAGTGTGCGAATGCGTCGGTATCGGTTCCGGTTGCTCTGCTTGCGGCGGCTCTTTGGAAAGGTATTTCTTTTTCTTTGGCAGTGTCAATAATCAACTCTCGAATGGTGTGATGAACGCTTGGTGCGAAGAAAACCACAGGCCCGTCGCCACATTTCTGGTCGCCTTCCTTTTTCTTTTCAATCATCGGGGTTGTGGTATCGTGGGTCACGTCTGTCACAATCGCAATGTTTGGTTTGATGGTGTCGGCGATCATATCTGCGCCATAAAGTCCCACTTCTTCCTGAACGGAATTGGTAACGTAAAGTCCAAAAGGCAGTTCTTTTTTATTTTCTTTCAAAAGTCTTGCAACTTCGGCAATCATAAATCCACCAATTCTGTTATCCAACGCACGACAAACGAAATATCTGTCATTCAGTTCAAAAAACTCATCCGGATAGGTAATCATACAGCCAACGAAAACTCCCAAATCTTCAACTTCTTTTTTACAAGTTGCGCCACAGTCGATGAAAATGTTGTCGATTTTTGGAGTCGGTTCGTTTTGATTAGCGCTTCTGGTGTGGATGGCCGGCCAGCCGAACACGCCTTTCACGATTCCTTTTTCTCCGTGAATATGAACGACTTTAGAAGGTGCGATGGTTTGGTCGGAACCTCCGTTTCTAATAACATAAATTAATCCATCATCCGTGATATAATTCACATACCAGCTGATTTCGTCTGCGTGAGCCTCAATCACTACTTTGAAATCTGCTTCCGGATTGATGATTCCGTAAGCTGTTCCATAATGGTCCACTTCGATTTTATCAACATAAGGTTTAATATAATCCATCCAGACTTTTTGACCTTGATGTTCATAACCAGTCGGCGAAGCAGTGTTCAAATATTCTTCTAAGAACTTAATTGATTTATTTTCGAATTTCATATGTAAAGGGAATGATTTTTGATGTTAAATTTTGTTAATTTTTTTATGAGAGTAAAAGTAATGATTTTTGGTAAATTGATTCCGATTCTTTTCGTATTTGTTGGTGTATTTTGTTTTTCACAGCAAGATACATTGAAGGTGAAATCCTTTGATGACATCCCCAAAAGCAAGCTACAAAAAGATGAATACGGAAATGAATATTTTTATGACGAAGCTCAAAAAGCCAAAATCTACAAAATAAACGGAGAACAAGTTATTGTAATGGACGAGCTTACTTTGAGAGCCAATCCTCACTTTAATAATCAACTGGATAGAAATTACTATTTCTTTCTTAATAAAAAACTGAATCGTGTTTATCCCTTATTTGTCAATGCCCTAGACCAATATCGCAATATACAAAGGGAAAGTGCGAATATGAAAGGTTCAGAAAGAAGCCAATATATCAAGCAGAAACAAACTGAGTTAGCCGCCAGCTATGAAAAACAATTGCGAGGTTTAACAACTTCTGAAGGTCAGGTTTTTGCAAAATTAATGTACAGAGCAACCGGGAAAACAGTCTATGAAATTATCAAAGAACTACGAGGTGGATGGAGCGCTTTTTGGTGGAACGTGAAAGGAAATATCGCCGATGTTAGTTTAAAAACTCCATATGATCCGCATAGATTTCGCGATGATTTGTTTATCGAATCTTTGCTTCAGTCCAACTGGAATTTAGGTTACCTTCAGCCTTATCCTGGTGCCAATGATTATAAAGTTAATAAATAAAAAAACGGCATTACAATTTTGTAATGCCGTTTTTTTGTGAAATGATTTTTTATAATTCTGTTATCAGATAATTTTGATATTTGGATTTATCGAAACTAAATAATGATGGAGATAAAACTTGATTTTCTTTATAATTGCTGATACTGATTACGGCAATTTCGTTGTTGGTAGAAACTTGCTCCAGTTTTATTAATTTTTTTTGAGGAGAATTAACATATAATGTGACACTTTTTAAGCCATTAGCTTTGACAGGAGTCATTTTGATAACATCAACAGGAATTCCGCTGATTGTTTTTTTTCCGGAATAATTGACGTTATATTCTTTTTTGTAGGAATCCAAATAACTTAACGGAGAGAAATGAACTTGGTCATCATTAGCTTTTGAAATGGTAATTTCTTTATCCTCATCATTGATATTATAAAGTTTGTTACCGTCAAATATCTGTTCTGTACCCATTATTTTCAACTTATATCTTATATTGTCAGAATAGAAAATACCTGTCTGTGTTTGATTTTGTTTGGAATTATCTGTGGAATAAGAAAATTTGAAATAAGAATTTTTTTTGCTCTTATAACTTTTTGTGATGTCGTCTAAAATTGTTTTAGATTTTGTATCGATAGTTTGACCAAATGTCGCGTATCCGACACTTAGAAATGTAACTATTGAAATTGACTTTACAATATTGAAATTCATTTACTTTTATGTTTTATTGATGCAAAGTTAAGTTTTCAATATTGATACCAAACTTCTCAAATGATAAAGTTTGTTAAATGAAATCATAAAAAAACCTTTTCAGTAAAGACTGAAAAGGTTTTAAATGTATAGAATATCTAAGAGGCTATTCTACGATTAACTTCTCAGCATTTGATTTTCCGTTTTCTGTAATCACAACTAGATAAGTTCCTTTTACCAATCCTTTGGTGGAAATAGAATCTGAACTGTTTTTCTTTCTTTCAAGAGATTTAACCAATTTTCCATTCATATCAAGAACTTCAACTTTGATATTAGCATTTCCTACTGTAGGAGCTGTTTTGATGAAGAATTCCCCTTTTGCTGGATTTGGATAGATTCCAAAAGCTTTATTTTTAGCAATTTCCTCTGTTCCAAGTACACATCCTGCAGGAACCGTGGTATCTTCAACTTGATCAGTAATGCTTGTAGATGTTCCAGCAGAAGCATTAAGTCCTAAACCTCTTCTGGCAAAAACATTCCAAATTAAACAATTGTCAGCACCACCAGCTAATTGATCTGCCTGTAAAATAGCGTCTCTACCAGATACAAAATTTGGATTACAAGGTTGTAATTTTAATCCATCCATCACTAGCTGAAGAACTTTTGCGCTTCCAGAAGTTGCACTAGCAGTTACGTCAGAACTATAACCATACTTTTCAGCCATTTTCCAGTGAAGATCCCAAAGCATTGTAGCCCAAATTTCACCTACTGCGTGAGGTTGGCCTCCTGTACTATTAGTGTCCGCATATGTATGAGGATTTATGGTCATATCAGTTGAGTATCTGTATTGTCTGATTCCGCCGGCTGTTGTTGGAGTGTTACTAGAATAAGTTCCAATTCCTCTTCCTGCTGTTGCGCTTGCGTTAGGGGAATTGGTCAACATTAAAGCAAAGAAATCTGACCAGCCTTCTCCCATTTGTTCTAAGTTGGTCAAACAGTTGTAGCCTTGTGCGGTTAATCTATTAGAGATTCCGTGTCCGTATTCGTGAATCATAACACCATTGTCGAAGCTCGAATTTTTGTAACCTACAGCAAGGTTTTTTAAATTAACGTTCACGGTTCTTCCAGCTGTTATTTCTGATGTGATAAAATCTCCTTCATCTTTAGGAATCATTATTGACGGGATACTAACATTGGTCACATTACTGACGCTCATATTGGAGATAGTGTTGGATGTTGTCCTGTGAACAATTAATCCTATTGCACCAGCGTCTTGCATTGTTTTCGCTTTTATATTATATCCGCATCCTCCAGAAGTGATGGCGTTTACCATAGCAATTTTGCCACTAAGGCTGCCGGCTGCCATTGCAGTACAGCCATTTGCTACAGGCGGAATTACAATATCTGCAGTAATTCCTTCTTCCATTAATTGTCTTCCATAATTTGCTGAACCTGTATTAACAAGTGGCCTGGTGGCTAATGCAGGATCTGTATAGAATAACCTATTATTTGTAGATACGCCATTATTCCAAAGATACATTTGCATTCTTGGTGCCTGAACTGTATAATTTCCACTGCCGTTAGGAATTTCATAACCAGATGCAAAATTAGCATTATTATAACCACTTCCATCATAAGCTTCTGCTCTTACAGCATCATTACCACCACCTCCTTTTCCAAAGTTATTAGATTGGAAGTTTCTGGTAGTTTCTGTAAAACCAAATTTATACATAATATCATGAATCATGTTATTAGCATAAAATAAATTTGTCACAGCTGATGCTCTATTGTCATATGCGCTCAGACTTGGAGATTCGGCAAAGGGAAAATCGAAAGTAAGACTTCCTGTTGTACTGCTTACAGGGGAGAATCCTGCACTATTGCTTGCATTATTGTCTACATAAGCCAGCACATTGTTACCATATGTATTGGTATAGCTGGTATTTCCATTAGAGTGCCATCCTTCTGGAGAAGCTGTTAAATCCCAAGGATTTGTTACAATTGTTCTAGCGCCAAAAGTGGGAGCTTCTAGAGGAAAAGGAAATACATTATATGAAGCATCGGTTGCTGCTATTTTTTGATTATTACTTGTGATTGAAGTGTTAAAATGTGTTAAAAGATGGTTAGAAGGTGATGTTGTATCACTAGAGAAATGATTGTCTTCGAATTTGCATTCATCAATCATATTATTCTTTTCTAAGATTTCGCCATCAGTCAAGCTTACAAGAATGCCATAAAACTTATTCTCTTTACTTTGATTAACAAAAAATAACTGAGCTGGTATTAAACTATTATTTTTTTCAAAATAAAAACGAATGCTTGCTACCTTATTATCCGGAAGATTAATAAGATCTCCACTCTTGTCATCCATCAATTCAAAACCGGAATCATTGATGTTCAGATATCTTAAAGCAGTAGAGAAAGCTTCAGATCTGTCTATTTTATCTGCAACAACACTATTGCTTCCTATTGGTCTGAAGTTATTATTGAATGAAATCACTTTTCCATCTCTGATAACTGCTTTTGCCAAAGATTTGTAAATAGGAGTATTGTTGTGATATTGCTGAATGTTTACTATTTCAGCTTTTAAACTGCTGGATTTATCTTCATTCTGGATTTTAAAATCAGCAGTAGAGTTGTTACGAAAAGAAGGGTCAGATTTTATAAAATTTCTTACAGCCTGATCATTACTTTGTGCACTAAGATTGGCAAATAAAAAGAAAGCGCCGATTCCTGCAGATTTAGTGAGTTGATTTATTTTCATATTAAAATTTATATTAGATTAAATTTAAGATTAGCAAAAATATTGAAAATTTTCTTTTTTAATGAATAAAACACAAACAAAATTCAATTAATTAGTGTTTTGTTAAAACTTTAACTATAATTTTATCAATACAATAATTAAAAAAGTTTGTTCCCACTGTAAACTATATTTGGTTTTTCTAATAATGATAATATGGCTTCACGAAATTTCATCATATAATCAGATACTTGATGGTTGTGCAAATCTTCATTGGTTTCCCAATTTTCGTGGATGAAAAAAACGCCTTTGTTCCTATTGTCTTCGAAGAGGTCATACTGGATACAGCCTTTTTCTTTGCGGGTTTCTATCACTAGTTTTTTCAATATTTCGATGGCATCCATCATATAGTTTTCCTTAATGTGAATGATGGCACTGAGGTAAATATTCATTCTTTTATTTTAAAAATTTTGATTATCAAATTTATAAAAAATCAAGGTCGTAAAATTTTAAAAATTAGAATTATATAATTAATAAAAAAAAATGTACTTTTGAACAAATTCAAAAAAGCGTAAAATGGCAGAATACAAACTATTGCTCCCAAGTATGGGCGAAGGAGTTATGGAAGCGACAATTATCAGCTGGATGTTTAATGAAGGTGATTTTATAAAGGAGGACGAATCTGTGGTAGAAATTGCAACGGATAAGGTAGATTCCGATGTTCCGACACCAGTTTCGGGAAAAATCATTAAGATTCTTAAGCAGAAAGACGAAATTGCAAAAATTGGAGAAGCCATTGCGATTTTGGAAACAGAAGGCGGTTCTCAGGATTCTGAAACACCTGAACCAAAGTCTTATGAAGAAGTGAAAGACCAGATTCATCAGCCTGAGCCGGAAGTTATGAGTGCTTTGGAAAAACCATTGACCAGCTATTCTGATAATTCATACAATACTCAAAATTCAGATTTATATCTTTCGCCTTTGGTGAAATCTATTGTTCAGGAAGAGAAAATTTCTGAATCTGAGCTTAAAACCATAAAAGGAAGCGGACTTGAAGGTAGAATTACCAAAGAAGATATTCTTGGTTTTGTGAAAAACAGAAGTGCGGTTCAATCTGTTCCGGTTCAGCAAAGTGTTTCTCAACCAGTTTCTGAAGTTAAAACTCAACCTATTGCTCCAGCAAAACCAATTAGTTTAAACGATGGCGACGAAATCATCCAGATGGACAGAGTGCGTAAAATCATTGCAGAAGCGATGGTCAATAGCAAACATACTTCGCCACACGTGACTTCTTTCATCGAAGCTGATGTGACAAATGTTGTGACTTGGAGAAATGCCAACAAGAATTCTTACCAAAAAAGAGACGGCGAGAAATTGACTTTTATGCCGATTTTCATTCGTGCAGTTGTGAAAGCGATTCAGGATTTTCCAATGATTAACGTTTCTGTGGATGGTGATAAGATCATCAAGAAAAAGAATATCAATATTGGAATGGCAACCGCTCTTCCTGACGGAAATCTAATTGTTCCGGTGATTAAAAATGCAGACCAATTGAGTTTGTCAGGATTGGCAAAAGCGATTAACGATTTGGCTTACAGAGCAAGAAATAAAAAACTGACCCCAGCAGATACACAAGGCGCAACTTACACAATTTCCAATGTTGGAACTTTCGGAAACCTTATGGGAACACCGATTATTCCTCAGCCTCAAGTCGCTATTTTGGCAGTTGGAGCGATTGTGAAAAAACCTGCAGTTATCGAAACTGAGTTTGGAGATGTGATTGCCATCCGTCAGAAGATGTTTATGTCGCATTCTTACGACCATAGAGTAGTGGACGGAAGTTTAGGCGGAATGTTCCTGAAACACGTCAACGATTATCTCGAAAATTGGGACCTCAATACAGAAATATAAAATCAAAGCCTCAGAATTTTCTGAGGCTTTTTATTTTTAAAATTATAATTTCTTTTTATCTGGAGATTGTCTGTTGGAGAAGAATGATAGAATTTCAATCTTATCATTCATAATTCTATAATATAAAGTGTTAAATTTTAAAATTACCGCTTTTCTAGTTTGTAATCTATCAGAATGAGGAAAAATATTTGGATTTTGTGATATGATTGAACTAATTCTTTCAATTTCATCTCCCAAATTGTCAATTTCTTTTTGAGAAAATTCTCTTTCAAGATATCCAACAGTTTCAGAAAGTTCTTCCAAAGCAAAATCAGTCCAAAGAATTTCAAATCCTTTTTCCATAAATTTCTCTCGCTTTAGAATGTGGATTTAATTTTCCGGCGTCTGCTTGTGCAATTCCTTTTTCAATAGATTGTCTTTCAGTGTCCGAAATTTGATCTGCCCAATCTTTTTTGTTTTCACGAGATATTAAATCTGAAATTTTTTCCAGAAAATTTAAATCTTCAATAGTTGATAACCATTGAATTAACTCTAATTTTTTATTCTGTATTTGTAAATTCGTATCCATTTTTAATCTTTTATCAAATTTAAAAATATTATTTCAAATTGATTTAATGTTTTCTACAATTCATCCATCTCATCACTTCCAGCTTGCCCCTCATTCATCAGATAAGCTTTCAGGAAAGGTGTGATATTCCCGTTCATCACGCTGTCTACGTCGGAAGTTTCGTAACCGGAGCGTACATCTTTTACCAATTTGTAAGGTTGCATCACATAATTACGGATTTGAGAACCCCATTCGATTTTCATTTTTCCAGCTTCGATTTCATTTCGTGCTTTCAATCGTTCGTCGAGTTCGATTTGATAAAGTCGGGATTTCAGGAGTTGCATTGCTTTTTCCTTATTCTGAAGCTGAGAACGCGATTCTGAATTTTCAATAATAATTCCGGTCGGTGCGTGACGAAGACGAACCGCTGTTTCTACCTTGTTCACGTTCTGTCCACCAGCGCCGGAACTTCGCATCGTTTCAAAACTGATGTCGGCTGGATTGATGTTAATTTCAATCGTGTCGTCCACCAAAGGATAAACATAAACCGAAACGAAACTTGTATGACGCTTCGCATTACTATCAAAAGGCGAAATTCTTACCAATCTGTGAACGCCATTTTCACCCTTCAAATATCCGAAAGCAAATTCACCTTCAAGTTCCAAAGTCACAGTTTTTACGCCTGCAACGTCGCCTTCTTGGTAATTCAGTTCTTTGATTTTGTAGCCTTGCTTGTCTGCCCACATGCTGTACATCCGCATCAGCATACTTGCCCAGTCGCAGGATTCTGTTCCGCCGGCGCCTGCTGTAATTTGTAGAACGGCCGACAACTCGTCGCCTTCGTTAGACAACATATTTTTAAATTCCAGATTTTCGATTTTTTCTACCAACACTGGAAAAATTTCATCTAATTCTTTTTCAGAATCTGGGTCTTCTTTGGCAAATTCCATCAAGACTTGTAAATCCTCGAATTGCATTTTGATTTCATCATAACCTTCCACCCATTTTTTCTTAGAACGCAATTGTTTCAGGAAAACTTCGGCTTCTTTTGGCTTTTCCCAGAATTCTGGTGCAGCAGTTTTCTCATCATCGTTAGAAATCTCGATTTTCTTTTTCTCGATGCCAAGGAACTTGTGAAGGTCTTCAATCCTGGATTGTATATCTTTTATTTGGTCTGTGTTTACCACGTTTTCATTGATTTTTGGATAGCAAATTTACGATTTTTATGCTTATTTAATTGCTTTTATGTAGAATAGGAATTTGTGGAATTTCAAAATTCACGATATTTACGGCTTATTGAAAAAAACTACAGAATCTATGAAAGTCAATCTATTCGTTAAAATAATATTTGTAACGCTGTTTGCAATTGTGACCAATATCTTTGTTTATTTTGCTTTTGGAAGTGTTTATACGGCTCCTTTGTTCAATATAGATTCTTTCAAAGAGCAATATGAAAGTGGTGTTTATCAATATAGATGGCTAAGTACTTCTTTGTTGATTTATATTTATGATTTTCTGGAAAGTCTTCCATTTAGAATAAGGCTTAAGATGGATTTTTGGGATAAGAATGCACAACCTAATATGTTTTTCGCTTACGCATTTCTCAACACATTTTTTTTGATACTATCGAATATCGTTCTATTATTAATAACCGAAACCAAATATTTCTTGGCAAATCAATCTGAGAAAATATTTGTCATCACACTTTCCACATTATCAATAGGACTTTCACAGTTTGTATTGGTTCCATATGATTGCAGCAGTTATTTCTTTTTATTTGCTTTTGTCTTTGTATTTCTGAAATATTTGGAGAATCAAAAATTGATTCTACTTCTTGCTTCGATTTTTATTTTGATGATTTCTACGCTTAATAGAGAATCTTCAGCCTTATCAATATCTTTCGCTGGAGTATTTTTGTATTCCAAATATGGTTTAAAAAAAGAAAGCTTACTACCATTATTATATTTAGTAACTGGTTTTTTAGTAACCTATATTTGGGTAAGATTAGTTTCCGACAGCTTTGAAATTAGAAATGACAACTTTTTCCTAGGAAATTTGACTGAAACCCGAAGCCGATTTGGGATTTTATTTTGGATCGTATTTTTTGTATTCAGTTTATTGGTATCTAATAATAGTCGGACAACCAGAAATATATTGATTTTCCATCTTTTTTCGATTCCGTACATTTTTATGTGTTTTTATACGGGCGCTTTGTATGAGATAAGGTTATATATTCCAATTTTCCTAAGTAGTCTTCTTATTTCGAAACTTTCCATCGATAAAATAAAAATTAGTTGAAAATTTAATTATTGATTTTCAATTAGTTATATATTTAATTCAATTAATTATAAAATTTCAGGCAACCATTTTAATGATTCGCCGTCTTATAGTCAGAAAGAAAAAATGAATCGAGATTTACAACATATCTTTTCCAAAGCAAAGAAAAATGACAGGCTGGCTCATAAGAGTTTGTTCGAGATGTTTTCGGGGAAAATGTTGTCGGTCGCGAATTCTTACATCAACAATCGGGATGATGCGGAAGATGTTTTGATGAATGCTTTCTACAAAGCGTTTACGAAGTTGGAAGATTGTAAGAATTATGAATCATTTCCGTTTTGGCTAAGGAAAATCGTGGTGAATGATTCCATCAATTTCATTCGGAAAAACAAACATATTTTGTATGCGGAAACTGAATTTAACGATTCGATCACTGAACAAATTGATGATGTGGATGAACTTTCTAAAGACATTGATTTGGATGTGATTTTCAAGGAAATGCCAATTGGTTACAAACTGGTTTTCAATCTTTCGGTTTTTGAGGAAAAGAAACATCAGGAGATTGCAGAAATCCTGAACATCTCCGAAGGTACCAGCAAAAGCCAGCTGAGCAAAGCGAAAAAATGGCTGAAAGATTATTTTAATCAACAAAATACAACACAAAATGCAGAATCTGAAATCTAAATATGAACAACAGGAAATGAAAATTTCCGACGGTCTTTGGGGCAGATTGGAAGAGAAACTCGACCAAATTCCTGCGAAAGAAGAGAAACCGAAAATGGCTTGGTTGAGATATGCTGCGGTTGTTTTATTGATGATTGGATTGGGCGGAAGTTTTTTGATGATTAATCATAAATCTGATATTAATGATAATCAAGAATTTGCAAATCAAACCGAAAATCTAAATCTAAATTCGAAACCAATTGAAGAGTCAGAAAATAGTGAACTTGAAAAATTAATTTCAATAAAGAGTAATTCTGAAACTGATAATCAAAGACTGGCTGTTGAAAATGTAAAAGATTCTTCGACTCCGCTCAGAATGACAGATGGAATTAAAAAAGAAAATACAAATCCACTTTCAGAGAAGGAAGTCGTAATTAAAAAAGAAGAAATTTCTATTCCTAAACCAGAAGAAAAACTGGCTCAGAATGAGATTCAAAAACCTAAAGAAAGACCAAAATATATTACCTCTTCCGATTTACTTTTCGGAGTGGAAATCGACAAAGCGAAATCTGAAACGCCAAAATCGGCGATGGGAATCAATACTTTGAAACCAAAAAACGATTCGGATTTTCCCAATCCAAAACGTATCAAACTCTTCGGAATTACGCTTTACAACAAAGATTCTATAACAACTAAATAAACTATTATGAAAACCAAAATTCTACTTTTGGCAATGCTTTCCAGCTTTGCTACAGCTCAAACTACGCTCGATAATCAGATGAAATCTTATACGGAAAAAGTCAATTCCATCGTATCGACAGAAAAAGCGAATATGAAATCTGAAACCGACAAAATCGATGAAGCTTTCTCTTCTGGAAAGATCACAAAAGCGGAACAGATTGCACAGAAAGAAGCAGTTTCTAAAAAGTACGAAACGATCATCAATGATAAAATTGAAAACGAGCGCGAACAACTGGAAAATATTACTAAAACGGCGGTTACTAATTCTGTTTACGATATTAAACCAGATACCATCAAGAACAAGAATTCTGTAAGTTTCGGGACTTCCGGATTGTCAATTAATATCAAAAAAAATGATAAATCGCCTAAGGAATACATCAATCAAAGCTCGTTAAGTGTTGGTTACGCCTTCGCAAATTTGACCAAAGACAAAGGCAGTTTCAATCCTTTTGAGAATGATTCTGAAATGCGAATCGGGAATTCTCATAGTGTGGAAGTTCAGTTCAGAAAAGACCGTCAACTGGGAAGTTTCACGAGTCCGTGGGTTTTGAGATACGGTTTGGCTTACAGAACCGATACTTATATGCCGAAACGTCCGCAGGTTTTTGTTCAGGAAAATTCGCAGTTGTTTCTTGAGAATTTTGAAGAAGGCAGACTGAAACGTTCCAAACTTCGAAATGTTTATTTGACTTTGCCGATAGAATTTCAGTTTTATCTTAATCCAAAATATACCGAGTACGATGGCAAAAAATATCTGGATGTGAAGAAAAATATGTGGAAAATTGGTGTTGGAGCGTATGCGGGAATCAATACGAGAAGTATTGTAAAAGTGAAATATTATAATGAAAATGATAATTTCAAAAAATACGATTACACTTTGGATGATGGCGTGAATGCTTTCTTATTCGGAGGGAAATTTAGTTTGGGTTACGGCGGCGTTAACTTGTTTATTAAAAAAGATTTCACACCCATTTTCAATGACAAAGCCAATTTACCAAGCAAAAACGGAATCCAGTTCGGAATCGAGATTGCGAATATTGATTTTTAATTGATGACATTTTCATAGAACACTATTTATTATTTTCTTAAATCACATCTTGAAAGGGGTGTGGTTTTTTTATTTCGAATATCCGACGTTTTTGTCATTCCGTAGGAATCTCGGCAGTCTGGATTCCTACGGAATGACAAATTGACGTTTTAAAAAATCTTCTTGATTCATTTTTGCAAGTCAAGAATTTTTATTTACATTGGCAAATAAGATTTAGGAATGAAAAATTTACAGTTAATCGGATTATTTTTGGTTGTGGCAGGCAGTTTTTTGCCGTTGGTTCATATTCCAATCGTTGGAAACTGGAACTATTGGAAAGTTGATAACACACTTGCGATGGCGGTTTGGGGATTTTCTTTATTGACGCTGGTTTTCATCTTAATCGACAAAAGTAAATGGGTGAAAATAATGGCATTTCTAATGATATTGCTGTTTGTTTTCACAATCGTTGCTGTTAAGCTAAAATCTTTAGATTATTTCAGCTTTTTACCCTTCAAATCTTGGCAATCTACATTTGCAGGAATCGTAAAATTATCGTGGGGATGGTTCATCGAATTCTTAGGAGTGGTGATTATTTTAATTACATCAAGAAAAAATATCAATACAACAAAAAATTAAAAATATTATGAAAGAAGTATTCATTGTATCAGCGGTCAGAACGCCAATGGGAAGTTTTATGGGAAGCCTTTCGGGTGTTCCTGCAACACAATTGGGAACTGTGGCTGTAAAAGGAGCTTTAGACAAAATCAACCTTGATCCAAGTTTAGTTGAGGAAATTTATATGGGTAATGTTCTTCAGGCGAATTTAGGACAAGCGCCTGCAAGACAAGTCGCTCTGGGCGCAGGTTTATCCAATCATACACCTTCTACAACCATCAATAAAGTTTGTGCTTCAGGAATGAAAGCGGTAACAATGGCAACTCAGGCTATCAAAGCAGGAGACGTGGATATCATCGTGGCTGGCGGAATGGAAAATATGTCCAGCGTTCCACATTATCTGGATGGAAGAAACGGTGTGAAATTAGGTGACATCAAAATGCAGGACGGACTTTTGAAAGATGGTTTGACAGATGTTTACAACAAAGTTCATATGGGTGTTTGTGCGGAACTATGTGCAAAAGAAAACGACATTACCAGAGAAGAACAGGATGCATTTGCAATCCAATCTTACAAAAGATCAGCTGCAGCTTGGGAAGCTGGGAAATTTGCTGATGAGGTTGTTCCAGTTTCAATTCCACAAAGAAAAGGCGACCCGATTATTTTCTCTGAAGATGAAGAATACAAAGCGGTTAAATTCGATAAAATCCCAAGTTTGCCAACGGTTTTCCAAAAAGAAAACGGAACAGTTACAGCGGCCAATGCTTCTACTTTGAATGACGGTGCTTCTGCTCTCATTCTAATGTCAAAAGAAAAAATGGAAGAATTGGGATTGAAACCTTTAGCAAAAATCATTTCTTATGCAGATGCAGCAGTTGAGCCGGAAAGATTCACCACTGCGCCTTCCAAAGCGTTGCCCATTGCGCTTAAAAAAGCAAACTTAACCAAAGACGACATCGATTTCTTCGAGTTCAACGAGGCGTTTTCTGTAGTTGGTTTGGCGAATAATAAAATCTTAGGTTTAGACGCTTCAAAAGTTAATGTCAACGGTGGCGCAGTGTCTCTAGGTCATCCACTTGGAAGTTCTGGTTCCAGAATCATCGTAACTTTGATTAATGTTCTAAAACAGAACAATGGAAAATATGGAGCTGCAGCAATCTGCAACGGTGGCGGTGGCGCAACTGCTATTGTGATTGAAAATTTACAATAATAATTTGATTAAATAAATTCAAAACCCTTTCGGATTTCAAACGCCGAAAGGGTTTTTGTATTAATTATTTGTTACTGAACGCAATTTTTTAATTCGAAATGTCATTCCTTTTTTTACTTTTGTCTAAATAATATATTTCCAATGTCAGAAATAGAAACAACGACCACAGAAAATTCAATCAAAAATAATCCGAAAATAATGCGCGCCTGGGCATTGTACGATTGGGCAAATTCAGTTTATTCACTGGTAATCACATCTACAATTTTCCCGATTTATTACGCTATTCTAACAACGGCGAGCGAGAAAAAAGAATTTGTGGCAGAAACCAACCGATGGATTGACGTTGCAGTGCCTCATATGATTAAGATTTTCGGCAAAGAATACCATCCCGACACGGTTTACGGGTATTCTCTCACACTTTCATTCATCATCGTGGTTTTACTGTCTCCGATTTTGTCGTCTTTGGCAGATACTATTGGGAACAAAAAATCTTTCCTTCAGTTTTTCTGTTATCTGGGTGCAACTTCTTGTATGGGTTTGGCGATGTTTACTGGGATGGGCTCGGTTTGGCTCGGATTGTTATTCAGCGTGACGGCCAGTGTCGGTTTCTGGGGAAGTTTGGTCTTCTATAACTCATTTCTACCGGATATTGCAACACCGGACAAGCAAGATGCATTGTCTGCGAAAGGCTATGTTTACGGTTACATCGGCTCTGTGATTTTGGTTGTGATTTGTCTTGTTTTGATTCAGGTTTGCGCGAAAGATGCCAATCAGGCTAAGTTGTACACCCGAATATCATTCTTATTGACAGGTGCTTGGTGGTTCGGATTTTCGCAATATACGTTCAAACATTTGCCACAATTTGGTCAGGTAAAAGAGCAATTGCCGAAAGATCTGGTTTTGCTTAATTATAAAAACATCTTCAAAAGTCATTCCCAGCAAGGTGGTTTTTTCGAAGTTCTGAAAGATAATATCAGTTTCTACAAAGATATCGTGAAGCAGAGTTTCCGCGAATTGTTTAAAGTAGGAAATCATCTTTTCGGAGACCGAAATCTGAAATATTTCCTTTCCAGTTTCTTCTTCTACAGCGTTGGGATGCAGACTATTTTCCTGATGGCTACGTTGTTCGGAAAAAGAGAAATCAATATGGCTCAGGACAAATTGATAATGACATTATTATTAATTCAAATCGAAGCCATTATAGGTGCGCTATTTTTCTCTTGGTTATCAAAGAAAATCGGCAACAAAAATGTCATCAGCATCACCGTTGCAATGTGGATTGGCGCTTGTCTGGCAGCATATTATCTCAACAAAGAAAACCCAAATGTAGAATACCAATTCTACGGAATTGCAGGCGTAATCGGTTTGGTAATGGGCGGTTTACAGGCAATGTCCAGGTCAACTTATTCCAAATTGCTTCCGACTGATTCTATGGATAATACAACCTATTTCAGTTTTTATGATGTTTTGGAAAAATTGGCGATTATTTTAGGAACTTTCATCTTCGCAACATTAATTGAGCATTACAACAATATGCGTTACGCCGCTTTGTCAATGACGATTTTCTTTGCGATTGGATTGATTTTAATCCGTTTTATGAAAGGAAAAAAATAACCCCAAATCATTATTATTTTGAAAATTTTAAGCACATTACTTTTATTTGTTTTTACGATTCTAAGTTCTCAAACTCCAGTTGTCGAAGATTTGAAAATTGGACAAAGAGTAACTTTAAATTCTAAAGTTCTCAATGAAAAAAGAATCCTGAATATCTATCTTCCACAAACTTACGATAAGACCAAAACTTATCCTGTAATCTATATTCTGGACGGAAGTATGAACGAGGATTTTCTTCATCTGGCAGGACTTCAGCAGTTTTTCAATTTATCATTCGGAATGCCGGATTTCATCATTGTTGGAATTGAAAATGTGGATAGAAAACGGGATTTCACTTTCCATACAGATTTGAAAGATTTGCAGAAAGATTATCCAACAACGGGACATTCGGATAAGTTTATTCAGTTCGTTGCGGAGGAATTGCAACCTTACATCGAAAAAAATTATAAAACAAATCAAACTAGATATGTCATTGGGCAATCACTTGGCGGATTGTTGGCAACAGAAGTTTTATTGAAAAAACCGGAACTTTTCACGCATTATTTCATCATTAGTCCAAGTCTTTGGTGGGACGACGAAAGTTTATATAACAATGCATCGAAACTGATTTCTCAACAAAAAGATGAAGACAGGTTTGTGTATATTTCGGTTGGAAAGCAGGAACATCCAATGATGGTAAAAGAAGCAGACGGATTATATCAGATTCTTAAAAATTCTGGAAAAAAGAAACTGAAATTAGAATATAAACTGATGACCGACGATGACCACGCAACTATTTTGCACAAAAGTGTTTACGAAGGTTTCCTGAAATTGTTTCCGCCGAAAAATTAATTTTGATGGATTAATGAAAATTCAAATTTTCGGTTCATTTATTGATAACATTGGAATAGTTTATTTTTTGTAAATTTGCCTCATCAAAGCACGATATGAATAACCCTTTATTTTACGCGAAAATAATTTTGTTCGGAGAATACGGAATGATTGAGAACTCTCAAGGGCTCGTCGTTCCATATAGTTTTTATAAAGGAACGCTCAAGTTTTCTGATTTAGACAACGATTTTGAGAAAAACTCAAACCAATCTCTAGGAAAATATTCCAATTATTTAGCCGATTTAGAATTGCCTTCAGATTTTAAACTGAATGTTGATGCTTTCAAAAGTGATATCAGCAAAGGTTTGTTTTTTGATTCCAATATTCCGCAAGGTTATGGTGTTGGAAGTTCAGGCGCCTTGGTTGCTGCAATTTTCGAAAAATATTCTTTCACAAAACGAGACCCAGAAACCATTTCCAAAGACGAACTGAAAGACTTGAAAAAAGTTTTCGGAATGTTGGAAAGCTATTTCCACGGCACAAGTTCTGGAATGGATCCCTTGATTTGCTATATGAATCTTCCGATTTTGGTGGAGAATAGAGACAACGTCGGAAAAGTTTCCCTTCCAAAAGAAGAATTAGGAAAAGGCGCTATTTTCTTGATAGATTCCGGAATGACCGGCGAGACCGGACCAATGATTCAGATTTTCTTCGAGAAATTAAAGAACGAAGGTTTCCGCAAAACTCTGAAAGAAGAATTCATCCGTTACAACAATGCTTGCATAGAAGCTTTCCTGAAAAAAGATATGAATCCGTTTTTCCGAAATATGAAAAAATTATCGGTTTGGGCTTACGAACATTTTCGCCCGATGATTCCTGAAAACGTTTTCAATGCGTGGAAAAAAGGTTTGGATTCCAATGCCTATTACCTGAAACTTTGCGGAAGTGGAGGCGGAGGTTACATTCTTGGTTTCACAAAAGATTATGCGAAAGCCGAGAAAATGTTGGATGGTTTCCAAAAAGAAGTGATTTACAGATTTTAAAATCAAAAATATAAAGTAATACAAGCCTTTCATCGTCTGACTTTGAAAGGTTTTTTATAATAAAGAAAAAATGAACGACGAAGCAAAACCGACTTCCCGAAATGCTCTTTACCGTATTTCTCAGTTGATGGGTTTTCTTTTGGGCGCCCGTTTTTTCGTAGCTGTTTTGCTCACTTTTGCGCTCTATGTTTCCACATTTTTCCTGTTCAATAGAGAAGAAAGTTTCAGCAATTTCGTCTTCGATTATAAAGTTCATGCCATCATCATTTGTTCCGTTCTCAGCATTTTGGCAGGCGGAATTATCAATCGGTTTTATGATAAGGAAAAAGACCAGCTCATCAAGCCTTTTCGTTCCAAATTACAGAATTTCCTCAAAGAAAAATACTTTCTCACGGCCTACGTTTTACTGAATACTTTGTCGCTCAGTCTGGCATTTTTAGTGTCCTACAGGGTTTTAATTTTCTTTTTAGTTTATCAATTCCTGATGTGGTTTTACAGTCACAAACTCAGCAAAGTAGTTGTTCTCAATAACATCACATTTGTTGCGCTGACACTGTATCCATTTTTCGGAATGTTGATTTATTACGATACGTTCTCACTGAAGATTTTGTTTCTGGCAATTTTTCTCTTTCTGATGCTTTTCATCATTGACATCATCAAAGATACTTTGACCAAAAATGCCGATAAAATGTTCGGTTACGACACGATTGCAAACCGAATTGGATTCCAAAATACAAGGTCGGTTTTATTGGTTTTGCTCATCATCACATTTTTAGTTTCCATTATTCTAAGTGTCGGAATTGGTTTCAAAAATATCATTTCGTGGTATTTTCTAATGACTGCAATTGTGATTATCGGAACAGTTTTTATGTTGTTCCGAAATCAAAAAAATGATAAATTCAAATCTTTGAACCTTCTGAGACTGTGGATTTTCTTCGGGATTTTAGCGATGTTGTTGGATGGGATTTATCATAAATATCCTTGGTTGATTTAAAAAAAATTAGTAATTATTTGGGCAGCTATTCCGCCTTCCACTCCCGCTATTTTTTGCCTTCACTTTCCAGCCACAAAAAAATGAGCTCCGTTCAAGTCGGGCTGCAGGGTAAATAAAAAACCTTTCAAAGTACAAGTTTTGAAAGGTTTTAATTTATATTTTCAATTTAGATTTTACCCAAAAATCTCATTCAGAACCTTCGCTAAACGCAATCCGCCGTAAAGCAATTGTCTTTCCAATGTAGGTTCGAATCGGTAACCATAAGCGTAACTCAACTTAGAATCCTTCGGAGTTTGATAATAGATTGAATTGGCAATTTTATGACTGTCAAACAACCATTCTTCCAATGTTCCGCTTTGGATTTGCTTCACTTCATCTTTGGATTTGATGTCGAGAAGATTGGCAAATTCTGTGTACGTATATTTTTGGTCATCCACCAATTTAGAATCCCAAAGCGAATGCAGATTGGTATTTTGTCCAAAATAAGTGATGTTAATTTTGTTTCCGCCCAAATCCTCAGCTCTGCCAACGTGCAAAGGCTGATGAAGGTCACCAACTAAATGAATCAGAAACATTAGCGCTTCTTTTTTATCTTTCTCAGCAACATTTTTATCCTTGATTTTGGCAGAAAGAATCTTGATTTGAGTATAAAGATTAGGCGCTTTTTGAACCTCCAAAGAATCTTTGAATTGCTGGAAATTCTTCTGTGGATTGATGTTCACATAATGCCAAGACGACGTTTCTTTCCAAACGCCCGTTGTATCAGATTTGATAAAATCCGGCCAGTTCGCATAATAAGCCATTTTCTGGTCGCCAAATAGTTTTTTGATATTTCTCTGCGCTTTGGAAGTCAAGTGATGTTGTGCGATTTCTGCGACAATTCTGTGTCCCGTCAATCCCCAGGCGAAGCAGTAAAATGAAGAAAACAGAAGTGTTGCGAATGCCAATTTTGATAAAATACGTTTCATCTGTATAGATTTATTTTTAGTTGATGGTCAGATGGAACACCAAGATATTTTTCCTTTTCAAAGAAATTTTAGCTAGAGGTGTTTCATTTTTTTTAATTATTTCAAGTTGCAAAGATAAGTTTATCATCAATTTAAATCTTGCCAAAAGTCTGTTAAATATTATTAAACTTAAGTTCTGGTAAAGTGCAATCGTCGATTAAATTCCGTAAATTTGCGTTTTCCCAGAATGAGACTTTTAAATGAAGAATAATCAGGATTTTATCGAAATATACGGCGCTAGAGAACACAATCTCAAGAACATCAACGTCAAAATCCCAAGAAACGAATTGGTCGTTATCACAGGACTTTCCGGAAGCGGAAAATCTTCGCTGGCTTTTGATACGATTTTCGCCGAAGGACAACGCCGTTATATCGAAACTTTTTCGGCTTACGCAAGACAGTTTTTGGGCGGATTGGAACGTCCGGATGTCGATAAAATCGAAGGTTTGTCGCCCGTGATTGCCATTGAGCAAAAGACAACGAACAAAAATCCACGTTCAACCGTGGGAACAATTACAGAATTATATGATTTCCTAAGGCTTTTGTTCGCCAGAGTTTCTGATGCTTATTCATTGAGCTCTGGAAAACGTTTGGTAAGTTATACGGAAGAACAGATTCTTGAGACAATTAAAGACAATTTCAAAGGGAAAAAAGTGTATTTGCTGGCTCCGGTTGTGCGCTCCAGAAAAGGACATTACCACGAATTGTTCATTCACCTTTCCAAAAAAGGCTATTCTCAAGCCAGAATCGACGGCGTCCTTCAAGATATCGAATACGATTTGAAACTCGACCGTTACAAAACCCACGATGTGGAAGTGGTGGTGGACAGATGGATTATCGGAGAATCGGCGACGGAACTGAGAATGCAAAAATCCCTGAAAACCGCTTCTGATATGGGCGAAGGATTGATTGCGATTCAGGAAATGGGAAGTGAAGAAATCCATTTTTTCTCGAAGAATTTGATGGACGATATCACGGGAGATTCAATGGCTTTGCCGGAACCGAATACGTTCTCATTCAACTCGCCGAAAGGAAGCTGCGAAACGTGCAAAGGTCTTGGAACGGTCAAAAAAGTGAACACCGACTATTTTGTCGAAAATGATAAATTATCCATCAACCAAGGTGCGCTTTTGCCTTTGGAACAAATCAAATCCAACAAATGGATTTTGTCTCAAATCAAATTGATTCTTGAAGTTTTCGATCTAAGTTTGATGACGCCCTTCAAAGATATCCCGAAAGAAGCGTTGGGATTCATCTACAACGGTTACAGCAGTGATGTAACTAAGGAATTGAAACACGCTGGAATCTCGAAAAAAATCAAAATCAATTTTGAAGGTTTAGTGAAAATCCTTGAAGAAATTGTTGGCGAAAGAGAAAATTACGATGCTGTTTTGGTCGAAAGAAATTTCACAACTGAGGAAACTTGCCCGACTTGTAAAGGCGCGCGTCTCCGTCAGGAAAGTTTGAGTTTCAAAATTGATGGGAAAAATATTGCGGAAGTCAACGGTTTGTCTTTGCTCGATTTCAAAGATTGGTTGGCGGATGTGAAAGATAAATTCAGTGATAAAAATAAAATCATTGCTCACGAGATTCTGAAAGAAATAGAAACCAGATTGCAATTCCTTTTGGATGTTGGTTTGGATTATCTAAGTCTCAGCAGAAGCTCCAAAACGCTTTCCGGAGGAGAATCTCAGAGAATTCGATTGGCAACTCAGATTGGTTCTCAGTTGGTCAATGTACTTTATATTTTGGATGAACCTTCGATTGGTTTGCATCAACGTGACAACGAAAGATTGATTAATTCTTTGAAACATCTTCGTGATATCGGGAATTCGGTCTTGGTGGTAGAGCACGATAAAGATATGATTCTGGAAGCCGATCACGTTCTGGACATTGGTCCAAGAGCAGGGAAATTCGGTGGAGAAATTCTTTGGCAAGGTCATCCGAAAGACATCAAAAAAGCCAAAACAATCACTGCAGATTACATTACAGGAAAACGAAAAATCGAAATTCCTGCAGAAAGAAGAGCCGGAAACGGAAAATCAATTGTTTTGAAAGGCGCAGCTGGAAATAATTTGAAGAACGTTAATCTCACAATTCCTTTAGGAAAACTGGTGGTTGTTTCAGGGATTTCCGGAAGTGGAAAATCGTCTTTGATTAATGGAACACTTTATCCAATTCTGAACCGTCATTTTTACAGAGCTATCCAAGAACCATTGCCTTATAAAAGTATTGATGGGATTGATAATATCGACAAAATCGTAGATGTTGACCAAAGTCCAATCGGAAGAACACCGCGTTCCAATCCAGCGACTTACACGGGAATGTTCACGGATATCAGAAATCTTTTCGCCGAATTGCCTGAGAGCAAAATCCGAGGTTACAAAGCGGGACGTTTTTCTTTCAATGTGAAGGGCGGACGTTGCGAAACTTGCCAAGGTGGCGGTTTGAAAGTCATTGAAATGAATTTCTTGCCAGATGTTTACGTTCATTGCGAAACCTGCCACGGAAAACGTTTCAACCGCGAAACTTTAGAAGTCCGTTACAAAGGAAAATCGATTTCCGATGTTTTGGATATGACCATCAATGAAGCGGTAGAATTTTTCCAGCCAATCACGAAAATCTATCTGAAAGTGAAAACATTGAAAGATGTTGGTTTGGGTTACATCACGATTGGGCAACAATCCACAACCTTAAGTGGAGGAGAAGCACAACGTGTGAAACTCGCTACAGAATTGTCCAAAAAACAAACTGGAAACACACTTTATATTTTAGATGAGCCAACAACAGGACTTCATTTCGAAGATGTGAAAATCCTGATGGAAGCCATTACGCAATTGGTAGAACTAGGAAACTCGTTCATCATTATCGAACATAATATGGATGTGATAAAACTCGCTGACCACATCATCGACGTTGGACCAGAAGGTGGAAAGCACGGCGGACAAATCATCGCCGAAGGAACACCTGAAGAAGTAATTAAATCTAAAAAGAGTTTGACAGCGAGGTTTTTGAAGAAGGAAATGTAATTGGTATCAGATTTGTCAATACTAAAGAAAACCTCTTATGAAATCAATTAAAATCTATCTGTCAATTATGATTTTCTCACTCGGATTAGTTTCTTGTGAAGTCCAAACAACTAATGTAAGACGCTCCAGTGGTAAATCAATTCCGCCAGGACAGGCCAAAAAAATCTACGGAACCAAGTCTGCAAAGCCTTTCGCTCCGGGACAAAACAAATAAGATAAACATCAAGGATTTTGAAATTTCAAAATCCTTTTTCTTTTTCCAATATTAAATTTTCACTGCTAATGTTAATTTAATATTAACCAAAGGTTAATTTAATGTATCTTTGTTGTAATATTAGATAAATAATAACTTAAAATCAATTGATTATGAACAAGAAAATGCTAGTGTTATCAATATTTTTATTTGGAATTTTAGGAACGCTCAACTTAGTAAAAGCTCAAACGTCAGACAACAAAATACAGGAAGTCTTCTTACAATCAGGAGACGGTTTCGGGGAATTAAGGAATTTGTTGAAAGATAATTTCGATTTTACCAACCAGGATTACAAAGAAGGCATCGTTAATTCCGACGTGAGATTCAGTCTTTCTGAAGACGGAAAAATCACTAATGTGCACGCCAAAGGCGATTGCAACAACGTGAGCAAAGAAATCGAAAACGTTTTGTCACACCTCATCTACAAAGTTGATATGGACAAAATGAGCCAAAAAATGATCGCAACATCCTACGTAATGCCCGTGAGCGTTACGATAGCGAACCGATAAAAGTTTTAAATTGTTAGGAAAAAGTCGTACATTTTTGGTGTATGGCTTTTTTTGTGACTAATTTTCAGAATTATTTGGGCAGCTTTTCCGCCTTCCGTTCCCAATGTTTTTTGCAAGACGATTTTATATTCAATAGAACTTTAGTAGATGCGAAAAGGATTTCTACTCAAACCTAACGAAGTGGTTCATCGATTCAAAAAAAAAAAAGAACAGATGAGATAAGCCGGGCTTCGCTTCGCAAGTAAGAAATTTTTCTACATTAAAAATTAGAGACAATTTTTCAAGAAACCCTAAAATATCAAAGTCTTTCATCTTTTCTCTATTTTATTTCCTGTAATAATGCAGATTTTTCTATATTTATCAACCAACAATTGGAACAAAAGAAAACTCAATTTTATGATTGATAAACGAGTGAAAAACGCTCAGGAAGCGGTAAAAGATATAGAAAACGGAATGACGATAATGCTTGGCGGATTCGGGCTTTGCGGGATTCCTGAGAATTGTATTTCGGAATTGGTAAAGAAAAATGTAAACAACCTGACCTGTATTTCCAACAACGCTGGCGTAGATGATTTCGGATTGGGATTGTTGTTACAGAAAAAACAAATCAGGAAAATGATTTCTTCCTACGTTGGAGAAAACGCAGAATTCGAGCGCCAAATGCTTTCCGGAGAATTGGAAGTAGAACTCACGCCACAAGGAACACTTGCCGAAAAATGCAGAGCCGCACAAGCCGGGATTCCTGCATTCTACACACCAGCAGGATTCGGGACAGAAGTGGCGGAAGGCAAAGAAGTTAAAGATTTCAACGGCAAACCACATATTTTGGAACACGCTTACCAAGCAGAATTCTCAATTGTTAAAGCCTGGAAAGGCGACCACGCGGGAAATTTGATTTTCAAAGGTTCAGCTCGTAATTTCAATTTTCCAATGGCCGGAGCCGGAAAAATAACAATTGCAGAAGTGGAAGAGTTGGTAGAACCAGGACAGCTTGACCCAAATGAAATCCACATTCCCGGAATTATGGTTCAGAGGATTTTCCAAGGCGAGAATTATGAGAAAAGGATAGAGCAGAGGACTATTAGAAAAAAATAGAAAAGCGCTGAAATTTTTCAGCGCTTTTTTATTATAAAGAATTATTGAATTTTAGTTTTAAAGTAACCTCTGCCTTTATGTTTGAATTTTTGGTTTCCTTCAATTTCTAAAGATGAAAAATCAATGAATCCAAAAATACTATCTCCTTTTTTATAATTAGTTTTATTTAATACAAGTCTTTGATTGTGAAAAAAATGTTTCGGAGGTAATCCCTGTATTTCTTTTCCATTATCATCCACAATTATTGCTACATTATCAGTTCCATAATATGGTACAATATTATATTTTTTGTCATAATATAATACTTCAAATCCGTGTGACGAAAATCCAGTTGAATAACCAATGTTTATATGTAATGTATCATTTACAATTTTTACTTTACATATATTCTTGTTATCATCATTATCATAGATTACAAAAGATGTTTTTTTGTTGCTCGAAATAGAATCATCATACAATTCTTCTGGGTCATAAAACTTATTCATTAGTTTCATACTATCATTAGTAGAAATTTTTTCATCAAAAATTGATGGTTTCCAATCTTGTTTTTTATTACAAGATATAATTGATAGAATACTGAATGTGAAAATTTTATATAAATTATTCATTTATGTTAAAGTCGAAAGCTAAATATATTTAATTTCGAGGTAAAATAATAATAAAACTTAAGATTTTCTTTCCCCAATCTGCTGTCTCCACATCGCATAATACAAACCTTTTTCTGCAATCAGATTGTCGTGAGAGCCGGTTTCTATAACTTGTCCTCGTTCCAAAACGTAGATTCGATCGGCGTGCATAATTGTGCTTAATCTGTGAGCGATGAGAACTGTGATTTGTTCTTTTTGCTGCGATATTTCTTTGATTGTTGAAGTGATTTCTTCCTCCGTAATACTGTCCAAAGCAGAAGTGGCTTCGTCAAAAATTAGTAAGTGAGGTTGTCTCAGTAAAGCTCTGGCAATTGCTATTCTCTGTTTTTCTCCGCCGCTCAATTTCAATCCGCCTTCTCCAATCACGGTTTCTATTCCGTTTTCGGCTCTTTCGAGTAGGCCTGTGCAACTTGATTTTTTCAGGGCGAGTTGGATTTCTTCTTCAGTAGCGTTTGGATTCACAAAAAGGAGATTTTCTCGGATGGTTCCGGCAAAAAGTTGGGTGTCTTGTGTCACGAAACCAATCTGATTTCTCAATTCATCAAAATCGAATTCTTTTCCATTGATTTGATTATAAAATATATTGCCTTCTTCGGAGCGGTAAAGTCCGACCAGAAGCTTTACCAGCGTACTTTTTCCCGAACCACTTGGACCAACAAACGCAATGGTTTCACCATTTTTGACATCAAACGAAATATTATTCAAAGCCTTGAACTGTGCCGACTGATGTTTGAAAGAAACGTGTCTGAATTCCAGTTCTTCAATCGCACCGATTTGTTTCGGCGTCAAAGGTTTTTGTTCGACTGGTTTTTTCATCAGATTGTCAAAATTCTTCAAAGATGCTTCGGCTTCACGGTAAGAAATAATGATGTTCCCAATTTCCTGCATCGGACCAAAAATGAAGAATCCGTAGAACATTAAAGATAAATATTGTCCTGGTGTTACGATGTTTCTGAAAATTAAAAACAACAAAGTCAACGTGATCAATTGCTGAAGAAAATTGACCATCGTCCCCTGGATGAAACTTAGAGAACGGATGCTTTTTACTTTTTTTAATTCAAGTCCGAGAATTTTATAAGTATTGTTATTCAGTCGTTTAACTTCCTGATTGGTCAATCCTAAACTTTTTACAATCTCGATATTTCTCAAACTTTCAGTCGTGCTTCCAGCCAAACTTGTGGTTTCCAAAACAATCGTTTTCTGAATATTCTTAATCCTTTTACTCAGCCAATTGGTAATAAAAGCAATAAAGAAAATCCCGACAATATAAACCGGCATTATCGACCAATGCAGACGAATCGCATAAACCGAAACGAAAACAATACTCACCAAAATACCGAAAAATACATTAATGAAATTCGTAATAAACTTCACCGAATCTTCCCGTACTTTAGTTAAAATCGACAAAGTTTCACCACTTCTCTGGTCTTCGAATTCCTGATACGGCAACGCCATCGAATGTCGCAAACCATCGGTAAAAATATTGGCTCCAAACTTCTGCGTAATCACACTCACCACATAATCCTGGAAAGCTTTGGCGATTCTGCTCACCATCGCCGTTCCAATCAATAATGCCAAAAAATAAAATGCACCGTGGAACAAATCATTCCCGTACAGAAATTGATTTAAGTCTCTGGGAATCGTTTTGTCTTTATCAAAAAAGTTGGGATGCGTTACCAGTTGGTCAAGAATATTTCCCGTGATAGCCGGCGCAAACAAAGAAAAAACCTGATTAACAGTTGCCAAGAATAACGATGCAAAAAGTAACCATTTATGAGGTTTGAGATAATGTAATAGTGTCTTCATAATAATGGTGCAAAAATACTGATATAATTTTTCTTAGCTCAGATAATAATTTTAATATCGATGATAGCATTTTTGTATAAAGCGGAATTTATATATATATTGCGATTTCAATTTTTACTATGCTTAACAAAGAACAAATCGCGCAACGCATCTCCAGAGAAGTCAAAGACGGCTATTATGTCAACCTTGGAATCGGAATTCCGACTTTGGTTGCCAACTACGTTTCAGACGAACTTTCCGTGGAATTCCAGAGTGAAAATGGCGTTCTGGGAATGGGACCATTTCCTTTTGAAGGCGAAGAAGATGCAGACTTGATTAATGCCGGAAAACAAACCATCACAATTCTGCCAGGTGGTTCTTTTTTTGATTCGGCTTTCAGTTTTGGGATGATTAGAAGTCAGAAAGTAGATTTGACCATTCTTGGTGCGATGGAAGTTTCCGAAAACGGCGATATCGCTAACTGGAAAATCCCAGGCAAAATGGTAAAAGGAATGGGTGGCGCAATGGATTTGGTCGCTTCTGCAGAAAATATCATTGTTGCAATGATGCA
>Ga0157371_10000094_pt1 | contig 139074 bp, 114 predicted proteins | sample C45metaG_FD_113462 | JGI IMG/M metagenome (GOLD analysis project Ga0157371, IMG submission 113462) | Corn rhizosphere microbial communities from Kellogg Biological Station, Michigan, USA - C4-5 metaG | ecosystem: Host-associated > Plants > Roots > Rhizosphere > Soil | place: USA: Michigan...
GTTCGCTGGCAAGGAGCGGTGTGCAGCGCGTAGCGGCGCTACGCGCAAGGACCGCGACGCAGACCAGCGGGCGCGCCCGGGCAACCGCACAGCGGCGGGCGCCTTTTGGCGCATGGCAGCGTCTCTCGTCGGTCACGATGCATTCTGCATCGCTCCCTCCTCGTTCCTCGCCCTACGTCAAAATCCGCTCCGTCACGGCGGGGCAAACTCACGCCATCATGCTCTAATCAGCCAGCGGGATCGCCATAAAGAATGCCCCGTCCGTCGGTCCCGATATAGACCCGGCCGCGGCGGCGGGGATCGCCCGAAATCACGCGGAAGCGGCCGCCCCAGCGATGACCGGCATCGTCGATCCGAACCCAGCGAGCGCCGCCATCCGGCGATTTCCAGATGCCGGTCTCTCCGGCTCGCCTGGCGACGGCATAGATAGCAGGATTTGCGGGAGAGCTGCCGAGCCCCAAGCCGAACAGGGCGATGTCGAGATCGGGCGCAAGTCGCTGGAAGGTCGAGCCGCCGTCATGGCTGCGGTAAAGCTCTGTGCCGCACAACAGGAACAGATCGCCCGGTGCAAAGGGCGAAGCGACCAAGGCGGGTTGGCTTTCGCGGTTGCGGGCACGCGCCAGCGACAAATCCGCGCACAGGCCCCGTGTCGCCATCGGCGCGAAATGCTCGCCGCCATCGGCACTGGCGAAGATCCGGCGTGTGTCGGGATCGATCGCCCAGGCGAGCCGGGCATCGACCTTGTCGGCAACGATCCGGAGATTGCCGGGCAGCCCGGCGATCGCGACCCAGTTCTTGCCGCGATCGCGCGTCAGCAGCGGACGTTCGGCGGCGACGAAGAAACGCTGGCCGTCGGCCGAGACGGTGATCGGCGCCCTGCCTTGCGCCTCCAGGCCATGCCCAGCGTTCCACAGCGGCGTCCGCAGCGGATGCCAGCTGGCGCCGCCATCGTCGCTCCAGCCGAGCCCAGCCTCGATCTCCTGCCCCTCATGGACATTGCCGCTGCGCACCAGCACGAGCCCGGCGCGGCCGGCATAATCGAGCGTGTTGGTATTGGTGTTGCGCGGCGACAGGAACATGCCTGGCGGCGAGCGCCCGAAATCGCGGTGCACGAAACCGCCGAGGTCGCCGAAGCCGGAGACCAGCGACGCGCCGGCGGTCGGACTGGTCAGCGTGATGATTGCGGTCTGCTCGACGCCTTTGGTCCAGGGTGTCCAGAGCAACGCAGGTTTGGCGGCGTCGCTGGTGACATAGACCGTGTCGCCGGTCGTATAGGCCAGCCGCCCGGGATCGAACGGGTCGAGCGCCAGCCCGGCTATCCAATGTCCGAGAGCTGCCTCGGGACGGCCCCAGTTGAGGAACGGCGTGGCGCGCGTGTCGCGGCGGCTGCGTGGACCGAGGTCGGTCCAGTGCCGGCCGCCATCGGCCGTGCGCCACAAGGTATCGCCCGGCTTCCAGCGGTTGAAGGTCGAGGCGTAGGCCACGCCGTCGCGTGCGGGATCGGCGGCGATGCCGATATAGCCTCCCGGCGGTGCGCCGGCACTGCGGTCGGGTGTGATGTCGTGGAATGCGCCGGAGCGCTCCAAAGCCCATATCGCGCCGCGCGTCACGCCGCTCGGGCCGATGCCGTCGGCCCAGGTGACGTAAAGCCGTCCGGCGCCGTCGAGCGCGGCCTTGACCGGCACCAGCCCATCGGGTCCGCCCGCCAGCCGCACCCAGTGTGCGCCGTCGTCATCCGACTGGAACAGCCCCGCACTACCCGCATCGGCAACCCCGGCGAATACGCGCCGCGCCTTGGGATCGAACAGAACGAACGCGATGCCGGGATGCGTGGACCAGGGCGCGGCGGGACCGGCACCGGCATAGGGAAAGGCGGTGTCGCGCCGCCAGTGCGCGCCGGCATCCTCGCTCAGCCACAGTCCGTCATGGCGCGAGCCGAACAGCAGACGGCGTGGGTGACGCGGATCGACCGCCAGCCGCTCGCCGAGACCGCGCCCGGGCTCGTTGCCGCCCATGCGGAACGGCACCGGCACGATCGTCCAATGCGCGCCCCGATCGTCGGAGCGCAGGATTGCCGCCGGAGCGCGCGCCGACATGCCGGCCGCGGCATAAACGCGATCGGCGTTAACCGGGTCCGGGGCGATACTCTCGACGCCGAAAAAGCTGCCCTGCGCGAAACCGTCCATCAGCGGCACCCAGGTGCCGACGCGGTCCTCCCAGCGATAGGCGCCGCCCATGTCGGTGCGCAGATAGGCCAGCCCGCGTTCAGCCGGGCTGAACACGATTCCCGGCGCGAAGCCCCCTCCGCCGACCGTCACATTGGTCCAGCGATAGGGAAAAGCGGCGGGGCCCCGCGCCGCGGCGGGCGCCAGTGAGGCAAGCGCCAGCGCGGCGCCGAGAATGATCGATCGCAATGTCATGGTTCAGCTCGTGATACGCATCTTCAGCGCGAGGGTTTCGCCAGGGTCGAGCGTGTCGATCGCGAAGTCCTGGTTGAGCGCATCGGGCAGATGCGACACCGGCTCGACGCACAGGAAGGTTTCGCCTGGCGGCACGTAGAGATGGACGGTCCGCGCGCCGATCGCGGCGATCCGCGTGACTCCGTCCGCGCCGTCGATCGTGGCGTGACCCGTCCAGCCGTCAAAGCTGTTATCGATCAGCCGATCGGGAAAGCCCGCGCCCGCGCTCCAGTCGCCCAACGCGTCGGCCGCGACCGGCCGGGTCGGAATCATCGTCTCGTCGCCTTCCCACATCCGCCGCGTACTCATCGTCAGCCGCGTCGATGCGTCGCGAGGGAAATAGGGATGAAAGCCGAGACCGGCGGGCATCGTCCGGTCGCCCTCGTTCATGAGCGACAAGCTGACCGTCAGGCCTTCATCGTCCAGCGCGAGGCGCTGCTCGGCGCGGAACGGCCATGGCCAACCGCCGCCGCCGGCATGGCGTAACGCCATCACTGCCTCGGCCTCCCCCGTCATGCTCGTCGTCCAAGGCGACTGCCAGCCGATACCGTGCAGGCTGTGCGGGTGATCGCCGAAATTGAGCGGCAGCCGATGCGCTTCGCCGGCGAAGGAGAAACGCCCATGCGCAATACGATTGGCATAAGGGACAAGCGGGAAGCAGCCGGTCGCGAGCGGATCATCAACCCCCTCAGGCGCACGCCGCAACACGTGGCGGCCGTCGCGCGTCAGGTAGGCGATCGCACCGCCCAGGCTGGGGAGCAGCCCCGCTTCCCAGGGGCCCGCACGTAAAATCACGTTATCATGCTCTAATCCTTCAGCGCGGGCACACATTCCGATCATCTCCTTGTGGTCCGTCAATCCGCCAGCGGCGGCGCCGCGCAATGTCGGGCGATGAACTCTGCCTGGGTCGGCATGGCGGTGGCGGTCTTGCCGATCACCTCGCGCAGATGGGCGAGGAAATCGCGGGATTCATCGGCGGGCAAAGCATCGGCCAAGGGATCCTGGCCGCGCGGCACCTCGTTCTGGCCCACGAGGACGGCAACCCAACTATCTTCGGTAAACAAATCGTCCTGCCGCCGAAAAACGCGCGCCTTGCCGCGCCATAATTCGAGTTTTTCGGCCAGACTGTCGGGCACCGGCATCGTCCGGCAATATTGCCAGAACGGCGTGTCGTCGCGGCGGGTGGCATGGTAATGGAGGATGACGAAGTCGCGCACCTGCTCATATTCCAGGCGCAACGTGCGGTTATATTCGTCGATCTCGTGCTGCGCGAAACTCCGGTCGGGAAACAAGGCCAGCAACCGGGCGATGCCCGACTGGATGAGGTGGATGCTGGTCGATTCGAGCGGCTCGAGGAAACCGGCCGACAATCCGATGGCGACGCAATTCCTGACCCAAAGCGCTTCGCGCCGTCCGGCGGTGAAACGCAGCCGGCGCGGCTCCGCGGTCAATTCACCTTCGAGTGTGGCGCGCAGCCGCGCCTCGGCCGCGTCATCTTCGAGATGCGCGCTCGAATAGACATAGCCGTTGCCCATCCGGTGCTGCAACGGAATGCGCCAGCGCCAGCCGGCCGCATCGGCGGTGGCTCGCGTGTAGGGAACCGGCGGCTCGGGATTGGCGCAAGGCGCCGCGATCGCGCGATCGCACGGAAGCCAGTGCTGCCAGCTTTCGAACCCCACACCGAGCGTGCCGCCCAGGATAAGAGAGCGAAAGCCGGAGCAATCGACGAACAACTCGCCCTCGACACGTCGCCCATCGGCGAGCACCACCCCGGTGACGAAGCCGTTCTCAGGATCGAGGTCGACTTTTTCGATCCGCCCTTCGACCCGCTCCACGCCTGCCCGCGCGGCGAGCCCGCGAAGATAGCAGGCGTAAAGCCCGGCATCGAAGTGGAAGGCATATCCCAGCGACGCCAGGACCGATGCGGGATCGCCTGCCGGCCGCGTGAAGCGGCCGAGCAGCGCCGCCTGGACGGCAATGCTGTAATCGCCGATCCGACCGACCTCGCGCGCCGAGGCGCCGGCGCGCATCTGGCGCAGCCAGATGTTGTGGAATTTGATCCCCACCGCGTCGCGGCCAAGCCGCCCGAACGGATGAATATAGCGGTCGTCCGGCAGGCCCCAGCCGACGAACTCGATGCCGAGCTTGAACGTCGCTTGCGTCGCGCGCACGAAATCGTCTTCGTCGATACCAAGCAGGCGGTTGAAATCGTGCAACGTGGGAATCGTCGCCTCGCCGACGCCGACCGTGCCGATCTCGTCGGACTCGACCAAGGTCACCGCGACGCCGGCAGCCGTCAGGCGCGCCAAAGCCGCCGCGGTCATCCAGCCGGCGGTGCCGCCACCGACGATGACGACACGCGTGATCGGCCCTTCGCCGCGCCCACCAGTCATGCCCGCTTCCCCTGCGGACCGAATCCGGCGGTCTGCGCATATTGCACGAGCTGACGGTTGCTCGGTAACGTCCGGATCGCATAATCGGCTTGCCGTTGCACATCGGCAAAGGCGGCGCGCGCATCGTCATGATAGCGGTAAACGCCGGACTTGGCCGACAGATCGGTCTTCCAGCCCATGCCGTACAGGACATATTGCCAGCTCGGCTCGGTGAAGATGTCGATATTGGTGTCGATATCCATCTCGGTCGGGGGACGAAAACGCCAGCGATCGAGCAGTTCGTGCAACGAATCACGGCTCGTCGACGGATCGACATTGTCGCGCCAGAAGTCACTGTCCCGGCGCTGGCTGATCGCATAGTGCAGCTTGATGAAATCGAGCGTACGCTCGTAGCGGCGACGCATGATATGGTTGAATTGGCGCGCCGAGGTTTCGAAATCGCCGGCCCAGGGAAAGAGATTGGCGACCAGCGCCGCGGCGACTTCGGCGAAGACGATGCCGGTCGCCTCGAGCGGCTCGAAAAACCCGCTCGACAGACCGATCGCAACGCAGTTTTTCACCCAATTGATTTCGCGGTAGCCGCCTTCGAAGCGAATCTTGCGCGTCTCGAGCCGCTCGGCGGCCGGACCAACATAATCGCGCAGCACCGTCTCGGCGCGGGCATCGTCGGTATGCGACGAGGAATAAACGTGCCCGATACCGCGGCGCTGGTCGAGCCCGATGTCCCAGATCCATCCCGCTTCCTGCGCGGTCGAGATGGTATAGGAAGCAATCGGCACGTCCTCAGTTGCGTAGGGCACTTGAATCGCCAATGCAGTATCGCAGAACAGGACGTCGCGGCACGATCGATACGGACTGCCCAGCGCCTTGCCGATCAGTTCCGCCCGAAAGCCGGTGCAATCGATATAAAGGTCGCCGGTCAGCACGCCGTTGGCGGCGGTGCGCACGCCGGCGATGCCGTCGTCGCCCGTCAACACCTCTTCGACGGTATCGATCAGATGCGTGACGCCGTTGGCGATGCCCTGGTCGCGCAGCAATTGCGCGAGCGTCACCGCATCGAAATGGAAGGCGTAGTTGAGCGGCGCGACATAGTCGGGATGAGTCGGCAGCTTTGGCGCGCGATGCGCGTCGGATGCCTTCTTTTGCGGCGTGTTGACCTCGTCCCAATTCTCGTCGCCGGCCAGACCAAGCAGCCAATAGGGCAATAGATCAAGCCCTCCGCGATCCTCGGTGCTCTGGAACGAATGGAGATAGTGATCGTGCCGACCGGTGCCCGGAGCGTGCCGCCAATGGGCGAATTTGGCCCCTTGCTTGAACGTCGCGCCGCAACGACGGATCATCTCGGCCTCCTCGACGCCGATCGTCGCCAATGTCTTGCGGATCGTCGGAAAGGTGCCTTCCCCCACGCCGAGGATGCCGATCTCTTTCGATTCAACGAGCGTGATCGCGACCCCGCCGGGCAGATCGGCGCCAAGCCTCTTGGCGAGATACCCCGCGGTCAGCCAACCGGCGGTCCCGCCGCCGACGATAATCACCCGCTTCATCATGTCCTGTCCGCCCGATCATTTCGGCCGCCAGGCTATCCAACCCGGCGGCCGAAGGCGACACATCAGAATGCGAGACTGATCCCGGTGCTGATGCGCCGGTCGGTCTGGAACCAGCTACGCCCGTACAGCTTGTCGCCGGGATACCCGCCCATCAAGGTGCGCTGCATCGAGTTGGTCAGGTTGGTGCCCTGGATCGAGAAGGAGAAGTTCTCGGTGACCTTGAACCTGACGCCCGCTTCCAGCTGACCGTAGCTGGCGCCGTAGATCGGCAGCGCGATCTGGATGGGCATGGAGACGCCTGGCGCGGAATAGTAACTATAGGTCGGATTGGTGCCGTTGCTGTTGGTCGACTGCAGATAGCGCGACCGCCAGGAATAGGCGATGCGGGCGGAGACGGTCTTGCGCTCGTAGAGCAGCACCGCGTTGAAATTATGCCTGGACAATCCCACCAGTGGCGCGTTGTTGTGAATCCCGCCATTGATGTCGCGATACAGGTCGCCCGGACTCTTGCTGTCGACGAAGGTGTAATTGCCCTCAAAGCCGAACCCGCTGAGCAATCCCGGCAACTTGTCGAAGAAGATGCGCCCGCCGACCTCGACGCCCTTGACCGTCGCGGCTTTGGACGAATTGATATAGTCGCTCGCCGCGGCAACCGCCGTCTCGGTGTGTCCGTCCGCGAAGACGAACGTCACATTCCGCTGCGTCAGCGAATAGATCGGCAGGTTGGTTATGCGCTTATAGAAAGGCGCCAGGTGGAAGGACGTGCCGGCGCGGGGATAATATTCGAGCGACAGGTCGAAATTGTTCGACATCGCCGGCTTGAGCAGCGGGTTGCCCGTATCGGCGGTGAAATTGGTAAAGATGTTCGGCAGGTTGACTCCATTATTGGGATCGTTTGCGGGATTGGAAATCGTGGCGGCCCCGATTGACCCCGACGCCCGCAACGCATTGAACGTCGGCAAGTCCATGGTGATGTTGTAGCCGAAGCGGAGCTTCGCGTTCGGCGCCAGCGCATAATCGAAATTGATCGACGGCAGGACGCGCGTGAACGACGCCTTGCCGCCACGCGGAACCGCGACGTTGAGGAGTTCCTGTGTCTGGCCATTCCGGATGAACGTCGCAGCGTTCTGCTGAACGAAGCCGTTGCCCTCATTCTCGATATGGACGACGCGCACACCGACATTGCCGGAAAGCCCAATGCTTTCGGCCCCGAACCGCGCGAGCGCATAGCCGGCGAAGGTCTTGGTCTCGTTATCCACCCGATCGATCGGCAGCACGAAACCGATCGGCCGGATGCCTGCGCCGCCGCCATAGCCGGTCTGCGGCAGCGGACCGGAGGCGGAACAATTGTTCCACAAGGGATTCGGCTTTTCATCCGTCGGCGGCTCACCGCAAAAACCCGCGGGCGGCGAGGCGGTGAGCTGCGCGCGATCGAAGCGACGGACGAGCGCGTCGGTCGGGAACATCAAATTCCCTGGCAGCACCGCCTGGCCATGGAAGAAGTTCTTGAAGACATGAAGCTCGACGTCGCCCGGCGCGGCGTTGGCATAGGTAAGCTGCGGATCGCCGTTCCAGCCGCGGCCCAGCGCCGCCCAATTATAGCCGTTATTATAGTCGCGCTCGGTCCGCTTGGCGGCACGGCCGCCGATCTTGATCGATTTGAAGAAGCTGTCCTCGAACTTGTATTCGAGATCGAGGTTCGCCGCATCGAGCCGCCCGTTATTGTCCTCCTCATGCGGCATCGACGCCCCCCAGGAATAACTGGCGGGATCGTTGAATACCGCCTGCGACCCCGCAGGCATGGTGACGAGCGGCAAGTCGCCGCTCAGATCGAAGCCGAATCCACCCGGGAACGGGACGTCGCGGAACACGTCCAGGCGATGGGATATCTGTGCGGAATCGACGCGCTGGAGAGCACCCTTGATCGACAGCGGGCTGCCCTCCGGCGACCAGTTGAAGCTCAGCGAATAATCCTTGGTCGTCGTCCTGCTGGCATAAGCGCCCTTATTGCCGCCGCTGGTCGTGACACCGCTCGGCAGAAAGGTCGACTGATCGCGATTGAACAGCTCGGGTGTCGAGATCAGCATGTTGTTGCTGTCGAACTTGCTGTTCGCCGGATCGACGGCCATCGTCTGCGAGTTTACGAACGACCCCCAGTCGCCCGATTTGTTCTTGTACCGCGACTGGAAGAAGGTGCCGGTGAAGGTCAGCGAATCGGACGGCGCCCATTGCACGGCGCCATAGATGCCGGTGCGGGTGCGCTGGAACTGCTCCTCGCCATACATATAGCCGCCCGGAATATAATAATCGGCGCCCGCGATGTGCTGACGGAAATAGGGTTCTGCCCGGAAGAAGTGCGAAGCGCTGCTAAGGCGGCTATACGCCACGTCGCCGAGGATGCCGATCTCGCCGATCGGAGTCGACCAGCGCTTGGTGACCAGGATCGAGCCCGACAAATCGCCCTTGCGCGCCAGATCGCCCATGCTGAGCTCGCCGGTCGCGGAAACGTGAAAGCGTTCGTCCTTAAAGTCGAACGGCACTTTGGTGCGCAGGTCGATCTGGCCGCCCGTGCCGCCCTCGATCAGGTCCGCGGTCGATGCCTTATACACGTCGACCGCCGCCATCATTTCCGGAGTGACGTCGGCGAATTGCAGCGAGCGCCCGTTGTTCGCGCTGAAGATCTCGCGTCCATTGAGCCGCGACGCAACGCCGGTCAGGCCACGCACCTGGATGCCCGTGCCCTCGACCGAATAGTGATCGGGGTCGTTCAGCGCGCCGAAGCGCACGATGGTGACGCCCGACACGCGCTGCAGCACCTCGGTGATCGAATTGTCCGGCAATTTGCCGGCATCATCGGCTACGATCGAGTCGATGATAGTCTCGCTCCGGCGCTTGCGCTCATCGGCGGCCTGCAGCGCTGCCCGACGACCGGTTACGACGATGTCCTTGCTGCCACTGTTCGCCGGAACATCGCCGGCACTCTGCGCGTCCGATGCGCCCACAGCAGGCGACGTGTCCTGCGCACAAGCGGGCCCGACATATCCGGCCGCGACGATAGCGACGAGCGACGCTCCCGCGAGAATGAATGGATTGCGCCTCATGCCTGCGCGCAAGTTGTGGCGATCGGCGGTCGGCTGCGTCGCGCCTTTAAGCATATTCGACTGGAACATTCATCTTCCCTTCCTGAAGGCAGGCCAGGGAAGCGCGAGCACGATAAGTCGGATAGCATCCGGTTTCCTCTCCACGCGCACCTCCCGGGGTGCTTTCTGCCGCCGTGGTCTGGTGCCTCGGCTGATTGTGTGAATATCACTCTGGTACCGCTACCTCATCATAAATGGTTGCGCTACCAATTTTTTTGTTAGACCTTTGATGCTAGGCGTTTCTGGCGCCGACATCGGCGGAATTGGCATTTCCTTTTTAGCAATGCGATGGGGAGGAGTGGCAAATGGATGGCAACATCGGTCGGCGTCGCGGCGGGCGCAGCGCGTGACGGCCATTCGAGCGATCACGCTGGACCTCAACGACAGCGTCGCCCCTGAGCGGCTTGCCCGCCCGGTAGCGGCCGCCCACCCCATAATGCGCGGACAGGCGCGCGATTGGCCGGTCGTGGCGGCTCGACCATCTCGTTTTCGCCGACGATACCGGACAGGCGGCCCACTTGCCCGAGCGTGCGCGCGGGATGTTGAGCGCCATCTCGCCCGAGATGCGGCGTGATCTGCACCGCGTGATCGCCGCGGTGCTGCAATCGAAATAATCAGGAGAGGAAAGATGATGCAGTGGATGATCGTGGCATTCGGCATGTTGGCGGCAGCGCCGGCGGCGGCGCAGGTGACGTTCGACGCGCCGTTCACCGACCATGCGGTGCTGCAGCGTGATCGTGCGATCGCGGTGCATGGCCATGCCGCGCCCAAGGCGGAGATCGTGCTGAACTTCGCCGGCGCGACTGTCCGCACCGTGGCCGACGCCAAGGGCGCGTGGCGCGCGACCTTGCCGGCCAGGCCCGCCGGCGGCCCCTATTCGCTCGTCGCGTCGAGCGGCGGCGCGAGCGCGACGCTCGGCGATGTCATGGTCGGCGACGTCTGGCTGTGTTCCGGCCAGTCGAACATGGAATTCACGCTGCGCCACGCGACTAATACCGATGCCGAGGTGCAGCAATCGGCCCATCCGTTGCTGCGCCTGTTTAACGTGCCGCGCCAGTCGAGCGCGACGCCGCAAGCAGGCTTCGGCACCCCCGTCGGCTGGCAGGTCTCGGCGCCCGCCAGCGCGGCGGACTTCTCGGCGGCCTGCTATTTCATGGGTCGCGACCTCCAGCAGCGGCAAGGCATCGCGGTCGGGCTCATCGCCTCGTCCTGGGGCGGATCGGTGATCGAGGATTGGATCAGCCGCGAGGCGCTGGCGACGCTGCCGCGCTATCGACCAGCGCTCGACTTGCTGGACCTCTACGGGCGCGACCCCGCGGCGGCATCGCGGCAATGGCACGCGCGGCTCGAGAATTGGCTCGGCGCGCGCGCGTCAGCGCCGGCCAATGCCACCTGGCGTTCGGTACCCTCGATTACGGCCTGGGAGAATTGGGGCGACCCCGCGCTCGCGAACTTCGACGGCATCGGCTATTATCGCGCGCATGTGACGCTCACCGCGGCGCAGGCGGGCAAGGCCGAACTGGCGATCGGCGCGGTCGACGATATCGACGTCACGCGAGTCAACGGAACCGCGGTCGGCACGCTCGAGGGATGGCAAGCGCTGCGCCGCTATCCGGTCGCGCCCGGTCTGCTCCACGCCGGTGACAATGTGATCGACGTCGCTGCGATCGATACCGGCGGCGGCGGCGGTTTGTGGGGCACCGCGCCACGCACGCTGACCTTGGCCGATGGGACGGTCCTTCCGCTCAAGGACTGGCAGTTCGCGCGCGGCGACGCGCTCGCGGCGATCGGTATGCCGCCCGGCGTGCCGTGGGTCGGCGGGAACGGGCGGACCACACTCTACAACGGCATGATCGCACCGTTGGATGGTTATCCGGTCAAAGGGTTCGCCTGGTATCAGGGTGAAGCGAACGTTGCCGACGCCGCCGGTTATGCCGAACTGATGCCGCTGCTGATCGCCGACTGGCGCAAGCGCTTCGGCGCCGCGCCGTTCCTGATGGTCCAGCTTGCCGGATTCGGGCCGCTTACCTCACGGCCGGTCGATGACGTCTGGGCGCAATTGCGCGACGTCCAGCGCCGCGTCGCCGATGCCGACCCGAAGGTCGGGCTGGCCAGCGCGCTCGATATCGGTCAGGTCGCCGATATCCACCCGACCAACAAGCAGGACGTGGGCTATCGCCTCGCGCTCGGTGCGCGCGCCATCGCCTTGGGGGAAAAAGTCGAGGCGCGGGGCCCCGCACCGACCGCAGTCGTCCGGCGCGATGGCAAGATCGCGATCCGCTTCGCCCATGGCCCGCTGGTGACCGTCGGCGGCGGCCAGGTCATCGGGTTCGAAGTGTGCGACGCCAGCGGGAAGTGCGGTTATGCCAATGCGGTCGCGAGCGGCGATACGGTGCTGGTCCCGGACGACGGCAAGGCGAGCGAAGTCCGCTATCTGTGGCAGGCAAGCCCGATCGTGAACCTCTACAATCCGGACGGGCTGCCGGCGACCGGGTTCCGCTTACCGATCGGGGGATAGCAGCGAACCTAGGCCCCTAGATGTCCGTCCGACTCGCGCTCGACCAAGGTAAAGTCGAGTACCAGCCGGCGTGGTTCCGGCGTCTTGCCTTGCCGCCGTGCGTTGACCTCGGCGACCAGCATTTCGATCGCGGCGCGCGACATCGCCGCGATCGGCTGGCGCACGGTAGTGAGCTCCGGCCAGATCGCAGTGGCGAGCGCGGTGTCGTCGAACCCGCACACGCTGACGTCGCCCGGCACGTCCAGCCCGCGGCGATGCGCGACGGCGACCGCGGCAGCCGCCATGTCGTCGTTGCTGGCGAAGATGGCGGTTGGCGGCTGGGGCAGATCGAGCAGCGCCTCGCTCGCCTCGAGCCCGGAGCGATAGGTGAACAGCCCCTGCCTGATCAGCGCGTCGTCGATCGCGATCCCGGCCTCGGCCAGCGCCGCCTTATAGCCTTCGAGCCGCCGCGCGCTCGCGGTCTGGTCGGGATTGCCGATGATGAAGCCGACGCGCCGATGGCCCTGTGCGATGATGTGCCGCGTCATCGCCTCGGCCGCCGCGAAATCGTCGATCGACACGGTCGAGATGCCGTCCGCCAGCCGGGCAGTGGCGACCGCGACCGCGGTCACGTTCTCGGCCGCGAGCAGATCGATCAGCGGTTGCGAATCGCATAAGGGCGGAGGCAGCAGGATGCCGTCGACCCCGCTTCGGATCAGGTGGCGCGCGCTCGTCTCCTCGCCTTCTCCACGGTCGCACTTCTCGACCACAAGTTGGACGTCGGAGCGACTCGCCTGATCGAGGCTGCCGACCAGGAACTCGCTGAGATAGGCGGCGCTGGGATTGCTGTAGAGCAGTCCAAGACGCACTTGACCGCCGCCGGCAAGGCTGCGCGCCGCACGGTTGGGAGCGTAGTTGAGCGCGGTGATCGCCTCGTTGACCGCGTCGCGCGCGGCTTGGCGGACATGGCTCGCGCCGTTGATCACGCGCGACACCGTCATCGGCGAGACGCCCGCCCGCTTGGCGACGTCCTCGATCCTCGGCGCATCGCCACCGCGACCCTTGCGCTTCTGTGGTGTTCCCCCGCTCATCCGCGTGCGTGTAGCGCAGCATTACGCGTCAAGCCCAGCCAAAATCCTTCGTCACATTCCGACACGATCCGATTGCTATTGACACAACTCTTATGGTAGCGCTCCCAATGACTCGGGAACAACCCGGCGTGGAGGGGAGATATGCGTGCCTGAAATTGCTCGCCGACGACGTTCCGGACCGATTGCGCGTGCCGTCCTGCTCGCGGCGATCACGGGGTTGTCGGCGACACCGGTCACCGCGGCACCGCCCCTGTTGCAGGCGGCGCCTGCCTCCCCTGCTGCCTCATATCGCAACTTCAAGGTCGCGATCTATGTCGTCGTCGGCAACGTACGCGCGCTGGCCGACCGCGCGACGTTCGACCGCGAATATGCCCGCGTCGCCGGCCAGCTCCATTTCGACAAGGTCTATGTCGAGGCCTATCGCGACCACCAATTCGCGACCGATGACGAACTGGCGAAGGTGTCGTCCTATTTCCGCGAGAAAGGCATTGAGGTCGCCGGCGGCATCACGCTCGCGGCGGGCGGCAGGAACGGCCAGTTCGGCACGTTCGATTACGAGGATCGTGACGACCGCGCTGAATGCGAGCGCGCCGTGCGACTCGCGGCGCGGCATTTCGATCAGGTCATCCTGGACGACTTCTTCTTCTTCACCTCCAAGAGCGACGCCAACATCGCCGCCAAGGGCAAGCGCAGCTGGTCGCAATACCGGCTCGACACGATGCGCGGCGTCGCGCGCGACCTCGTGCTGCGCCCGGCCAAGGCAGAGAATCCCAAGGTCCGGATGATCATCAAATATCCGAACTGGTACGAGCATTTTCAGGGGCTGGGCTACGACCTCGACCAGGAAGCCAAGGCGTTCGACGGCATCTATACCGGAACCGAGACGCGCGACCCGGTGATCACCGACCAATTGCTCCAGCAATATGAGAGCTATTCGGTCTATCGCTATTACGCGAACATCCGTCCGGGCGCGAACGGCGGCGGCTGGGTCGATACGTTCAGCACGCGCTACCTCGACCGCTATGCCGAGCAATTGTGGGATACAATGCTGGCCAAGGCGCCGGAAATCACATTGTTCAACTGGAGCCCGATGGCGTCCGACATGGGCGCCGACGAGGGTGAGCGGCCCTGGGCCACGATGGGGACCAGTTTCGACTGGTCGGGAGCCATGCGCGCCTGGCGACAGTCGGGATCGCGCGCCCCGGCGGGCTGGGCACGCGCGGCGGGGCTGTCGCTCGACGCGATCGATTCGGTGCTCGGATCACTCGGCAAGCCGATCGGCGTGGCGAGCTACAAGCCGTATCAATCGAGCGGCGACGACTTCCTGCACAATTATCTCGGCAATATCGGCATCCCGATCGAGCTGGCGCCGACTTATCCCGCCGACGCCAGGACGATCCTGCTGACCGAGGCTGCCGCGGCCGATCCGGGAATCGTCGCGAAAGTGCAAGCGAGCCTGAAGGGCGGCGCGACGGTGATCGTCACGTCGGGCTTTGTCTCGGCGCTCGGCCCACGCTTCGCCGACCTCGCGGAATGGACGCCGACCGGGCGGACCGTCGCGGTCGATCATTTCGTCGAGGGATTCGGCGCGGGCAATGGCCGCCTACTCGACGATCCGGGCGGTTCGGCACGGCCGATATTGTTCCCCGATCTGCGCTTCTACACCAATGACAGCTGGGCGGTCGTGCGCGGGGTGTCGGGGCAGAAGGGATTCCCGATCCTGCTGATGAACAGATATTCGCAAGGCACGCTGGTGATGCTGGCGACACCCGAAAATCCCAGCGACCTCTACAATCTGCCGACCGCGGCGCTCGACCATATCCGCGCAATGACGATGCAGGACTTTCCCGCGCATCTCGCCGCGCCAGCCAATGTCGCACTCTTCGCCTATGACAATGGATCGTACGTCGTGGAGAATTTCCGCGACCAGCCCGTCGCGGCAACGCTGACGGTCAAGGGCGAAGGAATAAAGGCAGTCGAGCTGTCCGGAAACACGCCGATCGCTGCCGCCGCTCCGGTGCCGGGCGGCAAGGATGCCCAGCCGGGCTGGACGCGCTTCGTGCTCGACCTCCCGCCGCATTCGTTCCGGGCGATCGCCACCAGCAAATGATTTCAGGGAAAGAACAGTCGGTGAAGAGGGTTACGATGAGGGCAAAGACGGGGTTAATGGCATTGTTATCCGCGACGATGATCGGCGCGACTGCGGTCGCCGGCGCGCCGGACGCGCCGACCGTTGCCAATCCGGCATTATGGCCGGCCGCGAAGAGCCGCGGCCTGGTGCGTCCCGCCACCGAGGCGAAGATCACCGCGCTGATGGCGAAGATGTCGCTCGAGGAGAAAATTGGGCAGATGATCCAGGCCGATATCGGCTCGATCAAGCCCGAGGATCTCCGGAAATATCCGCTCGGCAGCATCCTCGCCGGCGGTAGTTCACCGCCCCTGGGCAGCCCCGACCGCTCGCCACAGGCGCCGTGGGTCGCGACCTCCAGGGCCTTCGCCGCTGTCGCAAATGAGGCACGGCCAGGCCATATCGCGATCCCGCTGATGTTCGGCATCGACGCGGTTCACGGCAATTCGAACGTCGTCGGCGCCACGCTGTTTCCGCACAATATCGGCCTTGGTGCCGCCAACGATCCGGCGCTGATGACGCGGATCGGTCGCGCCACCGCTGAGGAGACCGCCGCAACAGGCATCGACTGGGCATTCGGGCCGACGCTGGCGGTGCCGCAGGACGACCGTTGGGGCCGGACCTATGAAGGCTATTCGGAAAATCCCGCGATCACCGCGCGTTATGCCGGCGCGATGATCCGCGGACTGCAAGGCAACCCAGGTAAGGGTCGCATCCAGTTGGGCAATGTTGCGGCGAGCGCCAAGCACTTCCTGGGTGACGGCGGAACCAAAGACGGGATCGATCAGGGCGACGATCAGATCGACGAGGCGACGCTGATCCGGATCCACGCGCAAGGCTATCCGTCGGCGATCAACGCCGGAACGATGACCGTGATGGCGTCCTATTCCAGCTGGAATGGGCAAAAGATGCACGGCAACAAATCGCTGCTGACCGATGTCCTGAAAGGACGGATGGGCTTTGCCGGGTTCGTCGTCGGCGACTGGAACGGCCATGGACAGGTCCCAGGCTGCAGCAACACCGACTGCGCGATCGCGTTCAACGCCGGGCTCGACATGGCGATGGCGCCGGACAGCTGGCGCGACTTGTTCGACAACACGCTGAAGGAAGCGAAATCGGGCGTGATCCCGATGACCCGGATCGACGATGCGGTGCGCCGCATCCTGCGCGTCAAATTCGCGCTCGGCCTGTTCGACGACGCGCGGCCCTGGGAAGGGCGCGCCAATGTGCTCGGCTCGCCGGCGCATCGCGCGCTTGCCCGCGAAGCCGTGGCCAAGACCCTGGTGCTGCTCAAGAATGACGGCGTGCTGCCGCTCAAGGCGGGTGCCAATGTGCTCGTCGCCGGCCCGGGCGCGGACTCGATCGCGATGCAATCGGGCGGTTGGACCCTGAGCTGGCAAGGCGACGGCAACAGCAACTCCGATTTCCCCAATGCGCAGTCGATTTATTCGGGCATCGCCGCGGCGATGAAAGCGGGCGGCGGATCGGCGACCCTGTCGGCGGACGGCAGCTTCGCCAACAAGCCCGATGCCGCGATCGTCGTGTTCGGCGAGACGCCCTATGCCGAAATGCGCGGCGACGTCAGGACGCTCGAGTTCCAGCCCGGCGACAAGGAGGCGCTGGCCTTGCTCAAGAAACTCCGCGCGGCCGGTATCCCGACCGTGTCGGTGTTCCTGTCAGGCCGGCCGCTATGGGTGAATCCCGAACTCAACCAGTCGGACGCGTTCGTCGCCGCCTGGCTGCCGGGAAGCGAAGGCGGCGGTATCGCCGACGTGCTGATCGGCACGCGCGATGGTAAGCCGCGCAAGGATTTCACCGGTCGGCTGTCGTACAGCTGGCCGAAGACCGCGGGCCAGTTCACCCTCAACACGGGACAACCGGGCTACGACCCGCTGTTCCCATTCGGTTACGGACTGAGCTACGCCAAACCCGGCAAGGTCGGCGTGCTCGGCGAAGTGGCCGGTGTCGATCCCGGGCTGGCCAATACCAGCCAATTCTTCGCCAAGGGCAAGGTTCCGGCACCGTTCTCCTGGACATCCGATTCGCGCGTCGCGCGCGAACCGATCGATGGTCCGCATACCCAGGAAGGCGCGGCGCGCCTGACCTGGCCCGCCGGGGGCTCGGCGACGCTCGCCATCAACAGTGCGCCCCTCAACCTTACGCGCGAGACCAATGCCGAGCTGGTGCTCGAAATGACCTATCGCGTCGACACGGCGGCGACCGGGCCGGTAACACTCGGCTTCGGCAACGCAAAACTCGACGCGACCGCGCTGTTCGCCGCCGGGCCGCAATGGCGGACAGTACGCATTGGCCTCAAGTGCCTGCGCGACCGCGGGGCCGACATGCAGAACGTGACCGTGCCGTGGGCACTGACCGCGAGCGGGCCGTTCGCGATATCGGTCGCCGACCTCCATTTGGCCAGCGACCCGAGTGGCGCAATCTGCCCAGGAGCATTGAAATGAGGCTGATCCGATTATTGCCGCTCGCGTTGGCCGCCGTGACCGTGTCCGCGCAAGCGGCACCCGAATTGCCGCGCGTGGTGACCAAAGATGGCCGCTCGGCCTTGTTCGTAGATGGCGCGCCGTTCCTGATGCTCGGCGCGCAGGCGAACAATTCGAGCAACTATCCCGCCGCCCTGCCCAAGGTCTGGCCGGTGCTCGACAAGCTCAACGCCAACACGCTCGAAATCCCGGTCGCCTGGCAACAGATCGAACCGGTCGAGGGCAAGTTCGACTTTTCGTACCTCGATGCCTTGCTGAAAGGCGCCCGTGAGCACAATCTGCGGCTCGTCCTGTTATGGTTCGGGACGTGGAAGAACACCTCGTCGAGCTATGCGCCGGACTGGGTGAAGACCGACAATAGCCGCTTCCCGCGGATGCGGACGCGCGACGGCAAGCCGCATTATGTCCTGAGCCCGCACGCCCGCACCACGCTCGATGCCGACAAGCGCGCCTTCGTCGCCCTGATGCAGCGGCTGAAGGCGATCGACCCGCAGAACACCGTGATCATGGTGCAGGTCGAGAACGAGACCGGCAGTTACGGCTCGACGCGCGATTTCTCGGCCGAGGCCAACGCCCTGTTCGCCCAGCCGATCCCGAAAGCGCTCGCCGCCAAGACGGGTAAGTCGGGCAACTGGACGCAGGCATTCGGCAAGCTCGCCGATACCGCCTTCAATGCCTGGTACGTCTCGCGCTACGTCGATGAGGTCGCGGCGGCCGGCCAGGCGGTCAAGAACCTGCCTATGTATGCCAATGCAGCGCTTGGCGGCCCGTTCGGGCCGGCGGAATCGGGCGGAGCGAGCGGTGGGCCCGACTGGCCGGTGATCGATGTGTGGCGCGCCGGCGCTCCGCACCTCGCGTTGGTCGCGCCCGACATCTACAGCCGCGACCCCAAAGCCTATGCCAAATATCTCGATCTCTATGCGCGGCCCGACAATCCCCTGTTGGTGCCCGAAACCGGCAATTCGGCCGACTATGCGCGTTTCCTGTGGCCGGTGTTGGGCAAGGGCGGGATCGGCTTCTCGCCATTCGGCTTCGACGATACGGGTTATGCCAATTATCCCCTCGGCGCGAAGGACGTCGACGCCGCGACGATAGAGGCCTTCGCCTCCAAATACCGTGTGCTCGCGCCGATGGCAGGTACCTGGGCGAAGATCGCGTTCGAGCATCCCGTGTGGGGCGCCGCCAAGATGGACGATGCCGCCGACCAGACGACGACCCTAGGACGGTGGAAGATCACCGCGAAATACGATCTCTGGCGGTTCGGCGCCGGCGACATCAGCTGGCTCAAACCCGACCCCTCCCCCACCAAGGGGCAGCCGGTCGGCGGCGCGTTGGTCGCGCAGCTCGGTCCCGACCAATTCCTGCTCACCGGGACCGACGTCCGGCTGAATATCGACGATACGAGCGGCGGCAACGGCATGATCCTGAGGGTCGAGGAAGGGCATTTCGACGCGCAGGGCAATTGGGTGTTCGAGCGCGTGTGGAACGGCGATCAGACCGATTACGGACTCAATTTCACCGGAACGCCGGTGTGGCTCAAAGTAACGATGGGGGCGTGGAAATGATGGCGATGCGCTGGTTGATGATGGGCTCCGCGGCGATCGCGCTGGCGGGGGCCGGAAGCGTAGCGGCGTTGGCGGCCGACGCGGCCGCGGCAGCACCGGCGGCGGACGGATCGGTGGCGAAAGTCGATCACGGCGTCGTGGTCGCTCCGCTGGCCGGTCCGGCGAAGCGCGTCCGGGTGCTCGCTTATGGCGACGCGAATTTCCGCGTTACGGCGGTGCCCGGGACCAATTTCGATGACGTGCCCGAGAGCCTGATGGTGATCGCCCAGCCCGATGGCGATCCGATCGTCAGCACGGCCGGCGGCTATGTCACGCTCAAGCTGCCCAAGGCGAGCGCGCGCATCCGCCTGGCCGACGGCGCGGTCAGCTTCCTCGACGCCGCCGGCAAGCCGCTGCTCGCGGAGGCGCCGCGCGGGGCGTTCCGGCCGGTATCGGTCGAGGGCAAGCCGTATTTTTCGGTCAGCCAGCAATTCAATCGCGGTACCGACGAAGGGTTTTACGGCCTGGGCCAGCACCAGAACCGCCAGATGAACTATAATGGCGAGGACGTCGAACTCGCCCAGCACAATATGGACATCGCGATCCCGTTCCTGGTCTCGACCCGTGGCTACGGCTTGTTGTGGGATAATGACGGGATCACGCGGTTCGGCAATCCGCGGTCCTATACCCTGGTCGGTAACGACGAGCTCAAGGTAACGAGCGGCGGCAAGCCCGGCTGGAAGGCTGATTATTTTCTCGGCGGCAAGCTCGCGGTCAGCCGCCAGGAAGAGACGATCAACTATCAATATATCCGCGATCAGAAGACATGGCCGGCCGAGGCGAAGGCGGCGACCAAGGCATCGGGCGAGAGCGGGCAGAACACCGCCGGCGTCAACACCCAGGAACAGCGCGTCGTCTGGACCGGCAATGTGACGGCCGACAAGAGTGGCGTGCACAAGTTCCGGCTCTACGCGTCGAGCTACATGAAAGTCTATGCCGACGGAAAGCTGGTGATGTCGCACTGGCGGCAGAACTGGAATCCCTGGTACCACAATTTCGACCTGCCGATGACCGCGGGCAAGCCGGTCGCGATCCGCGTCGAATGGGATCCGAATGCCGGCTATATCGGGCTGGTCCATAACGATCCCCTGCCCGCCGCCGATCGCCATTCGCTGTGGATGACGTCGGACGTCGGCAAGGATCTGGATTATTATTTCGTCGGCGGCAGCGGCAGCATCGACGGCGCGATCGCCGGCTATCATGCGCTCACCGGCAAGGCGACCCTGCTGCCCAAATGGGCCTATGGTTTCTGGCAGAGCCGCCAGCGCTACGAGACGCAGGACCAATTGGTCGGCGTGGTGCGTGAATATCGCAAGCGCGGTATTCCGCTCGACAATATCGTGCTCGACTGGCGCTATTGGGTCGACGACCAATGGGGCAGCCACGATTTCGACACGAGCCGCTTCCCCGATGCCAAGAAGATGGTCGATGACGTCCACGCAATGGACGCGCACATCATGATCTCGGTGTGGGGGAAATTCTATCCGAACACCGCGAATGGCAAGGCGCTCGATGCCAAGGGCTATCTCTACCGCCGTCCGCTCGAAGCCGGGCAGAAGGACTGGGTCGGCCCGGGCTATGCCAACACCTTCTACAATCCCTATGCAAAAGGCGCGCGCGACCTGTTCTTCGATCAGGTCAACGACAAGCTCGTGTCGAAGGGGTTCGATGGCTGGTGGCTCGATTCCGACGAGCCCGACTGGCATTCGAACCTCTCGATCGCGGAACGCGCGTTCCAGATGGGCCCGACCGTGCGCGGGCCTGGAGCGGTTGAGTTCAACACCTATCCGCTCGTCCACGTCCAGGGCGTCGCCGACAATCTGCGCCGCGTCGAACCCGGCCGGCGGCCCTTCATCCTGACGCGATCGGCGTTCGGCGGTATCCAGCGGTCGAGCGCGGCGGTCTGGTCGGGCGATGTCGCGGCGCGCTGGGACAATCTGCGCGACCAGATCTCGGCCGGGGTCAATCTGTCGATGTCGGGACTGCCCAATTGGAGCCAGGATATCGGCGGCTTCGCGGTAGAGGATCGCTACACCCAGCAGCGCCCCGCCGATCAGCCCGAATGGCGCGAGCTCAATTTGCGCTGGTTCCAGTTCGGCGCCTTCTCGCCTTTGTTCCGCAGCCATGGCGAATTTCCGTATCGCGAGATCTACGAGATCTCGGCGAACGATCCGGCGATGCAGGCGTCGATGATCTGGTACGACAAGCTCCGCTACCGCCTGATGCCCTACATCTACACCAGCGCCGCGGATACCTGGTTTGCCGACGGCAGCATCATGCGCGGACTGGTGATGGATTTCGGCGGCGATCGGCGCACCTGGGGGATCAACGACGAATATATGTTCGGTCCGTCGTTCCTCGTCGCGCCGGTTTCCGAATTCAAGGCGCGCAGCCGGCAGGTCTACCTGCCCGCCGGGACCGGCTGGTACGACTTCAACCGCGGGACTTATTATACCGGCGGCCAGTCGATCGTCGCGGCGGCGCCGTACGAGCGCATGCCGCTGTTCGTCCGGGCGGGCGCGATCGTGCCGACCGGCCCCGACGTGCAGACGACCAGCGAACAGCCCGGCGGGCCGATCGTGCTCCAGGTCTTTACCGGCGCCGACGGACGCTATTCGCTCTATGAGGATGACGGCCTGAGCGACGGCTATGCCAAGGGCAGATATGCGCGCATCCCGATCCGCTGGGACGACAAAAACGGCACGCTGACGATCGGCGCGCGGACCGGCGGCTATGACGGGATGGCGGCGAAGCGGTCGATCTCGGTGCGTTTCTATGGTCCGCGCTCGGCCGCAACGCCCGACTTTAGCGCCAACCCGGCGCGCAGCGTGACCTATGACGGCCGCCCGGTAACGATCCGCCGCTGATCTCTCGTTGAAACGAAAAGGGCGTGGGAAACTGCCGCTTCCCACGCCCTTTTCTTGACAATTGCCGCATTACGGGCGCTTCGCCCAATCGTCATGCCGGGCTTGTCCCGGCATCCACCGCACCGCACTCCCATCGGCCGCTGGTAATGCAGTGCGGTGGATCCCGGCACAAGGCCGGGATGACGAGCTTGCGGCTCAGCCTGGCCCATCCTCAGCCGGTCATTTCCTCGAGTTCCTTACCCTTGGTCTCGTGGATGAACTTCTGGACCAGGAAGAAGCTGATCACCGCGCACACCGCGTAGAAGGTGTAACTGGTTGCGAGCCCCAGCTTGGCGGCCATGACCGGGAAGCTCTGCGCGACGAGATAGTTCGCGAACCATTGCGCGAAGCCGCACACCGCCAGCGCCGAACCGCGAATCTGGTTGGGGAACATTTCGCCCAGCATCACCCACATGACCGGGCCCCAGCTCAGGTTGAAGAAGATCACATAGAGATTCGCCGCGATCACCGCGATGGTGCCCAGTTGCGGCGACAGCTGGAGCTTGCCCGCGGCGTCGAGCGAGCCCTGGCTGAACGCATAGACGAGCGCGAACAACGTCACCGCCATTCCGGCCGAGCCGATCAGCAACAGCGGCTTGCGTCCGATCCGGTCGACCAATGCGACGGTGACCAGGCACGCGCCGATCGACACCACGCCCGACACGATATTGATCAGCAGCGAGTCGTTCTCGGTGAAGCCGGCGAGTTGCCACAAGGTCGAGCCGTAATAGAAGATCACGTTGATCCCGACGAGTTGCTGGAACACCGCCAGCAGCAATCCGGCCCAGACCACTGGACGGATGCCGCCCTTCACCGGATCCAGGATGTCGCGCAGCTGCGGCCGGTGATCGGCATTGAAGCTGCCGCGGATCTCGGCGAGCTTGGTCGCGGCGGTATCGGCGCCGAACAGGCGGGTAAGGACGACTTCCGCCTCGCCTTCGCGGCCCTTCGACACGAGAAAGCGCGGGCTCTCCGGGATCAGGAACAAGGCGAGCAGAAAGACCGCCGCCGGGATCGCCTGCATCAGGTACATCCAGCGCCACGCCTCGAGCCCGCCGAGCTTTTCGGTCGAGGCGCCGGCGGCGGCGGCGAGATAGTAATTGACCACGAACGCGGCGGTCAGACCCGAGATGATCATGATCTGCTGCACCGTCGTCATCCGCCCGCGGATATTGGCCGGCGCGACTTCGGAAATGTAGGCGGGCGACAAGACGCTCGCCGCCCCCACCGCCATACCGCCGATGATCCGCGCGGTCACGAAGATCGGCTGGAGATGCGCGAAACCCTGGACCAGCGCACCGCCCAGGAACAGCAATGCCGCGACGCGCATCACATTGCGGCGGCCCATCCGGTCCGCGAGCGTGCCGGCGAAGAACGCGCCAATGAAGCAGCCGATCAGCAGCGACCCGACAGTGAAGCCAAGCCCGCTCTCGCTCAGGTCGAATGCCGCCTTCAGCCCCGGCTGGGTGCCGTTCACCGCGCCGCTGTCATAGCCGAACAACAATCCACCGATCGTCGCTACTGCGACGATCATGGCGATGAGGCCACTATTGGCCCGTGTCGCTCCCCCGTTCATTCTGCTCTCCATTTATCGTTCTCGTCATGATGATATGGCGTTGACCGGCACGCCGGCGACTCCGGCGTCGAACGCGAAGAGGTGCCCGGCAAGCGGCTGCGCGTCGAGCGCGGCGGCATCGAGCGCGAGCTTCGCGGTGGTCGCATAAGCGGTGCGCAAACCGGCCCCGCCAAAGGCGATCTTGGTAATGTTGGCGACCGGAAAGCGCACGCTCGCGATCAGCGCGCCCGCGGGGTCGTAGCGCCGCGCGCTCCAGCCGCCGAACAGGCCGGTCCACACGCACCCGTCCGCATCGACGGTCGGGCCGTCGGGATAGCCGTGGCTCTTGTCGATGGTGACGAACGGACGCAGCGAGCCCAACGAACCGTCGTCGTTGATATCCGCCTGACCGATCGTTCCCGCGAATGTGTCGGTGACGTAGAGCGTGCGGCCGTCGGGCGAAATAGCCGGGCCGTTGGTCACGATCGCGGCCGGCAGCCCGGTGTCCGAGACGCGTCCGCCCGCAAAACGGTAGAAGCGGCCCGACGCTTGCGCCTCTTCATCGTCCATCGACCCGAACCATAAAGAACCGTCGGGACCAACCACCGCGTCGTTGAGCCGATTGTTCGGCAAGCCAGGCTCGACCTCGATCCGTGCCGAGAAGCTGCCATCATTCGGGTCGAAGCGGTGCAGGCCGGTCTTGAGTCCCGCCATCAGTCCACCGCCGGCGACCGGCATCACCCACCCCACCGGCGCCGGCGCGGCCCAGCGCGTCACCTCGCCATCGCCGCCGAGGCGGTAGAGGCATGGCGCCTTGATATCGACGAACCAGAGCGCGTCCCCGATCCACACCGGCCCCTCGCCCAGCATTGCCCCGACCGGGGCGATAACCTCGGGCGTGGCGGTCACCGCCAGCCCGCGTCGACGAAATATTCGTGGCCCGTGCACATCCGGGCGTCGTCGGAGGCGAGGAACAGTACCAGCGCCGCGACATCGGCCGGCTGGATGCGTCCGTCGAGGCATTGCGCGGCGACCAGTTCGGCCTCTGCCTCGGGCGTATACCAGCGTTCCTGCCGCGGGGTCTGCACATTGCCCGGAATGACCGCGTTGACGCGGATGCCGTCCCGGCCAAGGTCACGCGCCATCGATCGCGTCAGCCCTTCGATCGCCGCCTTGGCGGTCTGGTAGAGAAGCAGATCGGGCAAAGCGAGATGCCAGCTGATCGAACCGAAATTGACGATCGCCCCGCCGCCCGCGCGGCGCATCGCGGGGATGACCGCCTGGCTGGCGAAGAATTGGTGGCGCAGGTTCACCGCCATCCGTTCGTCCCAATAGACCGGGGTGATCTCGTCGATCTTGTGACGGTCGTCATTGGCGGCGTTGTTGACCAGGACGTCTACCCCGCCGAGTTGTTCCTCGATCGCCGCGAAACGCGCCTTGATACCGTCGAGATCGGTGAGGTCGCAGCGGCTGTAGAGTACCGCGTCGGGTCCGCCGAGCCGGTCGACCAGCGCGTGCGCCGCATCGTCCTGTACGTCGACAAAGGCCACCCGCGACCCTTGCGCCGCGAACGCCTCGACCAGTCCCTCGCCGATCCCCGTCGCGCCGCCGGTGATCAGGACGCGCTTGTCGGCGAGACTGGGATAGTTCGCCCGGGCGCTATCGATGGCGGCCTGCAGCATCAATTGGCGGCCTCGGCGAGCACCGGTTGCGGGGCCAAGAGGCCGCGCGCGGCGAGGTTGCGCATCAGATCGCCGATCCCGAACGACCATGCCGGCGCCGCCTTGGCGCTGGTGACCTTGTTGACCAACGTCCCCAGTCTCTCACTCGAAATCGTGACGATGTCGCCCTCCTTGTGGGTGAAGCCTCGGCCCGGCGCATCGCGATCCTGGGTCGGCGCGAACATCGTGCCCAGAAACAGGGCGAAACCGTCGGGATAATGGTGCTCGCTCATCGCCTGACGCACCAGATCGGCGGGGTCGCGGCTGATCTGCGCCATGCTGCTCGAGCCCGTAAGGCGATAGCCGTCCATGCCCTCGATCATCAGGTCGACGACCGCCGCGCGCACGTCGTCGAACGTGAAGTCACCGTCGAACAGACGGATCAGCGGGCCGATCGCGCACGCGGCATTATTGTCCTTGGCCTTGCCGAGCAGCAGCGCCGAGCGGCCTTCGAAATCGCGCAGATTGACGTCGTTGCCCAATGTCGCGCCGACTACCTCGCCACCGGCATCGGCCACCAGCACGATTTCGGGCTCGGGGTTGTTCCAGGTCGAGTCGGAGCGCACGCCGATCACTGCGCCGAACCCGACCGCCGACAGCACCGGCGCCTTGGTGAAGATTTCCGCATCGGGGCCGATCGCGACCTCGAGATATTGCGACCACATGCCGTCGGCGATCAGCTTGTCCTTGAGCGCGGCCGCTTCGGGCGATCCCGGTACCACCGCGCGCAGATCGCCGCCGACATGCGCGGCAAGACGGTCGCGGATCGCCGCCGCTGCCCCGGCATCGCCACGGGCACGCTCTTCGATCACGCGCTCGAGCGTCGACACCGCGAAGGTTACGCCCGCCGCCTTGACGCATTGCAGATCGATCGGGCTCAGCCAGTCGAGCGCCTCGATCGCGCCGAGCCGCTCGCCGCCCGCAGGCTCGAACACGCGGCGCGCCAGAAGGTCGGAGACGGTCGGCGCCACGTGTGCCATGTCATGAACCGTGCCGTCGACGACGAGCACCGGACTCGGTCCCTCGGCACGCGCCACGCGGCCGACAAAACGACCTTGCCGCCAGTCGGCAGGCAGAAAATCGGCGGAAAAAGTTTCCCAGCCGGCCATGTCCAGCCATCCCCTCGTTACTTTGGTAACGCTACCTTTACCGGGAAGGCCGGCATGTCAAGCCTACCCATCGCCATTTGGGGCATTATGGCGATCTTACACGCGCCCTTGTCGGCGTCGCAATGCCTCCGCCGAAGTTCCAGGATCGAGCAGCCCGCTGATCGCCGATAGTAGACGCGACGCAAATGCCGTGAAAGCGAAGCAAATCAATGGCAGCAATTCGCGAAGGTGTTGTGGGCGCGCGGCAAGACGACGCGATCCTTCGGACGCCGTCGAAGCGATCCACCAAGCGACTGCTTAGGTGTTTAGTCCCGGCATTTGATGGTGTGGATCGAGGGTGAATCGTTTCGGCTCGATTGTCCAGATTTTGCAGATGTATTCGAAGGGGGTGAGGTCCTTGAGGGTTTTGAGACGCCGGCAGTAGTTGTAGGCGTCGATGAAGTCGTGGAGGTGCGTCTTGAGCTGCCGGTGGCTATCGTGATGGTAGCGTTTGACGGTGGCTTCCTTGATGTACGGTTCATCCGTTCGACCTGGCCGTTGATCAGGGGGGCTGATTTTGGTGAGGCGGTGCTCGATGCCGTTCTCGCGGCAGCGCATGTCGAACATATGGGAGATGTAGCGCACAGTCGGTCCATCAGCATATCGCGACGGGAAAGTGAACTCGGTGCCGTAGCACATTGGGAAGCGCCAGATCAGGGCAAGCCATGGCCGGCCAGCAGGTGTCTAAAGTGAAGTTGTCGAGACAACACTTTGGAGGCCGACCGACCACGACCAAGCTCTGTTCTACACCCGCCGGCGCTGTGCTGGTAGCGATCGATATGTCCAAGAACCGGCAGGAGGTACTCATCAAGCGACCGGAAGGAGGCCGGCGCCGACGTATGACCGGGGAGTGTCAGATAATCTGTGTAAGTGCGTCGGCGGGTCATTGATTGCGGTCTCAGCTAGCTGAGACCGCGAAGCGATCGCCGAACAGGACGGCAAACTGGCCCATCGCGGCGGTCCATTCAATGGGCCTTCGCCATCTGACCCCGGCATTGCGGATGGCCAGGAACAACAGCTTCATCGCCGCCTCGTCATTCGGGAAGCTGCCGCGGGTCTTGATGATCTTGCGCAAGCTGCGGTGGAGGCTCTCCACGGCATTGGTCGTGTAGATCGTCTTGCGGATGTCGGGCGAAAACGCGAACAGCGGGATGACATACTCCCAGGCACGTCGCCAACTGTCGCCGATCGCCGGGTATCGGGTGCCCCAGGCGGCTTCGAAGTCGGCCAGCCGATCCCGTGCGGCCTCGGCGCTCTCGGCCCGGTAGATCGCCTTGAGGTCGGGCATGATCCGCTTGCGGTCCTTCCACGATACGAACGCCAGGCTGTTGCGGATCAGATGGACGATGCATGTCTGGACGACCGTCTCGGGGAACACGGTGCCGATCGCTTCGGGGAACCCCTTGAGGCCATCGACGACGGCGATCAGAATATCGCCCACGCCGCGGGTCCTGAGATCGTTCATGACCTTGAGCCAGAACTTCGCGCCTTCGCTGTGCTCGATCCACAGCCCGAGCACGTGCTTGCGCCCTTCGGCGTCGAGCGCCAGCGCGACGTAGACCGCCTTGTTGCGAACCAGACCTTCGTCGCGGACCTTCACCCGCAGCGCGTCGAAGAACACGATCGGATAACAGGCATCGAGCGGCCGAGCTTGCCACTCCTTGACCTCGTCCAGCACCGCGTCGGTCACTCGGCTGATCAGGTCGGGCGATACCTCGGTGCCATAAAGCTCCTTCAAATGTCCCTGTATCTCGCGAACTGATGGTTCAACGCCTCAAACGCGCCCGTGTCGCGCAACTCGCAAAACCAGCGATAGACGGTGCGCCACGGCAGGAAACTGTCCGGTAGATATCGCCACGGACAGCCCGTGCGCAGCACGTAGAAGATCGCCTCGAGTATCGCGCGCCACCCCTAACGTCGGCGCCGGCCGCGGCTACAGGCTCTGGGCAGAAACGGCTCGACAATCTGCCACTCGGCAACGGTAAGGTCACTTCCATAGCGTACGCTCGCGCGGTTATGGTGCGCACGAGCGATGGGGTTCCACATGAGCCGCTCCAGATAAGGTCTCGCAACCCTCTGGAATCACATCGATACCCGATCGTCCACCGTTATGACGTCGCTATGACATAGCCCCTTAAAGCGCTCCGCAACCCGCTATCATGATTAACGCTATACTCCCACTGAGAAGGTCGAATAGCCAAATGAACTGCACGTCTCCAGCCGACGCGCAGCGAGGGGCTGGTATCGGCCTTTCTCCAGAAAGCCTCAGCCGGAACAGCCAGCTTATTCAGATGCATCAATACTTTGGCCCAATGCGTGGGAAGTTTGCAGCCTGAAAAGACCCTCCAACCACAAGCACCGCCCACTATCGGGGCGCCCTTCAACGAATTAGAATAGAGGTCGCCGAGAGTAATATTGCGATTGGCGTGCCGCTTTATACGAAACAATATCGCTGTAGATATTACGACATTTTTCAGATATATATAAATTATCCAACATAACTAGCAATATTTCAACACACTTATTGAATAATACTTCCACTCCGACATTAAACCAAAATGAACTTTTACCCGCGCGGGGCGTGGATCGTTGCATAGGTGTTACAGGAGAGCGACGGACAACGGGCCAAAAAGGGGTGTGCTACTTGCATTGACAATCCGATATCGCGGCGACAGAAGGCACCCCGGATCAACGGAGCAGTTCTTTGTCACGTGTGGTACTTCTCGCTGGCGGCTTAGGAACACGTCTCGGTGAAGAGACGAGCATACGCCCAAAGCCGATGGTCGAGGTCGGAGGCATGCCAATCTTGTGGCATATCATGAAAATTTATTCCCATTATGGCCTAAATGATTTTATCATTTGCCTGGGGTACAAAGGGTATTTGATCAAAGAATACTTTGCGAATTACTTCCTGCACACTGCCGATGTGACGATTGACCTGCATAGCAATTCAACGACGGTACACCATAAACGTAGCGAACCTTGGCGTATAACCATGGTTGATACGGGTGCTGCGACGATGACTGGAGGCCGCCTCAAGGCTATCCGCCCCTATCTCACTGAGGGGGAACCCTTCTGCTTCACGTATGGCGACGGTTTGGCCGCAATCGATGTACGTGAACAATTAGCGTTCCATCGAAGCCACGGTCGCAAAGCGACTATGACCGCCGTGGCACCTCCTGGCAGATTCGGTGCGCTCGACCTGGATGGCGATCTGGTCGTCGATTTTAAGGAAAAGCCCGCCGGTGACGGCGGCCTCATCAATGGCGGCTTTTTTGTTGCAGATCCTTCGGTCCTTGACCTAGTCGAGAGCGCCGATACCGTCTGGGAACAGGAACCATTGGAGCAACTCGCGCGGAGTGGCGATCTCGTTGCTTACCGGTATGACGGCTTCTGGCAGGCGATGGATACGCTGCGGGACAAGGTTCACCTGGAGCAGTTGTGGGAACGGGGCGCGCCGTGGAAGGTCTGGTGAGCCCCGAAGGTTGGGCCGGGCGTAAAGTCTTCATCACCGGCCACACTGGATTTAAGGGTAGCTGGCTTGCCCTGTGGTTGGCGCAAATGGGGGCTGACGTCGTCGGGTTCTCGCTCCCAGCCCCGACGGAACCGAGTCTGTTCGACCTGGCTCGAATCAGCGAGTTGATAACCCATGTGGAAGGCGACGTGCGCGATTTTGCTGCTGTCGAAGCAGCGATGGACCGGGCTCGCCCGGAAGTCGTCTTCCATCTGGCAGCTCAACCGCTGGTGCGTCTCTCTTATGAGCAGCCTGTCGAAACCTTCGCGACCAACGTCCAGGGCACGGTCCACGTGCTCGATGCCAGCCGCCGCGTGCCGGGCTTGCGCGCTGTAGTCTGCGTAACCAGCGATAAATGCTATGAAAATCGTGAATGGATCTGGCCCTATCGCGAAAGCGATCCGATGGGTGGATACGATCCCTACAGTAGTAGCAAGGGCGCCGCAGAACTGGTGATTTCCGCTTATCGGCGAAGCTATTTCGAAAACGGGCCGCTCGTAGCCTCGGTGCGAGCCGGCAACGTTATCGGTGGCGGGGATTGGTCCGCCGATCGGCTTATTCCCGATATCATTCGCGCGCTGACGGCCGGAGAGCCGCCTTTGATTCGTTCGCCGGCGTCGGTGCGACCATGGCAACACGTTCTCGATGCACTCAGCGGCTACCTTTTGGTGGCGCAACATCTCATGCGCGGTGACAGATGGGCGGCAGACGGTTGGAACTTCGGACCTTCTGATGATGACGCTCGACCTGTTCGCTGGATTGCCGATCGACTGGTTACGACGTGGGGCGGGCTGCCCTGGGATGGCGCTGCGGGCGCACAACCGCACGAAGCGCGGATGCTCAGGTTGGATTGTTCCAAGGCACGCAACGAACTGCGCTGGCGGCCGGTGCTGGGGCTCGACAAGGCAATCGACATGATCGTCGAATGGCACCGCCAGATGATCGACAAGGACGACGCGAGAGCAATATCTCTCGCCCAGTTAACGCATTACAGGGCGCAACAGCGCGCATTGGGGTTAGATTAAATGACCGTTGAAGAAGCCATTCCCAACGTGGCGGCGCTGGCAAATCTTGTTGACGAGGCGCAGCTAAGGGAGCTGATCCTCGACCTCACGGGGGAATATGCGCGACGCTTCCATGCCCCCAAGACGTTTGTGCCGGGCACCAGTCCGGTGCCCGTTGCGGGCAAGGTGTATGACGAGCGCGACATGCGGTCGCTGGTCGATTCGGCACTCGATTTCTGGCTAACCACGGGGCGCTTCAACAGCGCCTTTGAAGAGCGGTTGGGGCAGCGGCTCGGTGTGCCGCATGTTCTAACGACCAACTCGGGTTCGTCGGCCAACCTTTTGGCCTTGTCCACGCTGACCTCGCACTATTTCCGCGGCGACGCTCTCGTCCCGGGTGACGAGGTAATCACCGTCGCCACCGGATTTCCGACCACCGTAAACCCTTCGCTTCAATATGGGCTCGTTCCCGTCTTCGTCGACGTCGATATTCCGACGTACAACATCAAGCCCGAGATGATTGAAGCCGCCGTAACGGATCGCACGCGAGCGATCATGATCGCGCACACGCTCGGCAATCCGTTCGACCTCGGCGAGGTCATGCGCGTGGCCGAGAAATACGATCTCTGGGTGGTGGAGGATTGCTGCGACGCTCTCGGCGCCACCTATAGCGGCAAGGGCGTCGGTACATTTGGTGACATCGGCACGCTGAGCTTCTACCCAGCACATCACATTACGATGGGCGAAGGCGGTGCAGTTTTCACTCAGAAGCCGCGTATCCGGCGCGTGATCGAGTCGATGCGCGATTGGGGACGTGACTGTTGGTGCGCCCCGGGCATGGATAATACCTGCGGGAAGCGTTTCGGCCGCAAGCTGGGCTTATTGCCGGAAGGATATGACCACAAATACACCTACAGCCATGTCGGCTATAATCTGAAAATAACCGACATGCAGGCGGCGGTGGGACTCGCGCAGCTGGATCATCTCGAAAGTTTTGTTGACGCGCGGCGACGCAATTTCGATTGCCTGAAAAGCGCACTTGCTCCTTTCGAGGACATATTCATTCTGCCGGAAGCGACGCCGAACAGCGAGCCTTCCTGGTTCGGATTTCCAATCACGCTGCGTCCTGGGGCACCATTCACGCGCGACGCGCTGGTCAAGCATCTCGACGCGAACAAGATCGGCACGCGCCTCCTATTTGGCGGCAACCTGATCCGTCAGCCTTATATGAAGGGACGAAACTATCGGGTCGTCGGGGATCTCACGAATGCCGATATCGTTACGGAAAATACGTTTTGGATCGGCGTTTATCCGGGTCTGACCGAAGACCACATCTCCTACACAGTAGAAACCATCGCCGGGTTTATTGCCGGGCAGGGTCGCTAACAGCCAATTCGACGCATGGGCGCTAGGCGCCATGCCGTTAGGCGGCAATGGAGCATCTATGAATTTTTCGAGAATCGTAGCGCTCAAGGGCGAGTTCGAAGCTGAAGGTCTGTCGCGTGACTGCGTCGCGGCAGAGGCGGCTTTCGCGGCACGCCATGGTTTGCCTTACCTCGTCAAGATCGGCGGTTGCGAAGCCAAGTCGGACATCAGATTTCTGACGCAGATCGGCGTGCGTCACGTCGTGGCACCGATGATCGAGAGCGCCTTCGCCATGCGCAAATATATGCAGATGCTTCCGGAGGACGCCTTCGATCACGTCGGCGTGACGATAGAAACCATCGATGCGGTGCGGCGGATAGACGACATTCTCGATGCCGGCGTGAAACTATCTGAGGTCACTGTCGGGCGCACCGATCTCACCGCCAGCTTCGCAGGGACGGGCGTCGACAGCGACGAGACCATCGCAATGGTCAAGACAGTGGCAAAAGCGGCCAGGGCGCGCGGACTTAAGACGACGATGGGCGGATCTGTTGGCGCGGGCACCCGTCAGCGGCTCGAACGGGACGAGGAGTTGCGTGATTCGCTGGCCTGCCTGGAGACCCGCAAGTGCGTGATGCCGGTCGCAAAGTTTCTCGAGGAGGGAGCGATTTCGGCCGCCTTCGCGATCGAGGAAGCGCTGCTGGAGATGCAGTTGGCACATCATGGCCTCATCGCACAGGCGGCGTCTGCCCGAATCGACCAAATTCGGAGCCGCCTCTGATGCAGATCAAATTCGTCCTCGATTTCGACGGCGTGTTATTCAACAGCGCCTTTGAAGCATATACGGTCGCTAACAGAGCGACCGCCGGCCGACCGGAATTCCGCCAGGACGTCAGTTACGAAGAGTTCCTTGCCTTCCGGGCGGTGGTGACCGACGCTTGGCATTACAACCGCCTTTACAGCGCGAGCCACGCGCTCCCGGCGTCGATGGTCAGCAAGTTCGAGCCTGAAGAAATCGATTGGGCCTTCGCTCGCGAATTCTTTGAAGCGCGTAAGGCGATCATGGCGGATCCAGAGTGGCCGAAAGTCATGCCGCCCTATGACTTTTTTCTGTTGCTCAAACCCATGCTGCTCGAAAGCCCCGATCGCTTCGCTATACTGTCGACACGCAACATCGAGTCGATTCGAGAGACGATGGCGTTCCACGGAGCCGACGTTGTCAAGGTGTTCGGCCAACAGGACATCCGCACCAGCGGCAGCAAGCTGGCGGTCGCCAAGTCGCAACACTGGCTGGATCGTGGCCAGTTCCTCATCGTCTATGTCGATGACATGAATAGCCACCTCGAACCTTTTGAGGGTCAAATCCACCTGCCTCTGCATGCCGACTGGGGCTATGACAACGGAACGCCAGGCAGCCTTTCAGCCAACCAAATACACACGATCATTACGTCACTGCTGACGATCGCGGAAAGGGATAGCGCGTGAAGTACAGCGACCAGATCGGCGCTTGGCTCAAGGCTGCGGGCTATACGCACTATTTCTATGTCGGCGGGGGCAATATCATGCACCTGACCGAGAGCCTCGATCGCTACCTGACCGGCGTTCCAGTTGTGCATGAGGTAGCCGCGGGCATCGCCGCCGAATATTTCAACGTTATCGCCGCGCCGCGCAAGGCGCTCGCACTAGTAACGGCCGGCCCCGGCCTGACGAACGCTGTGACCGCCATCAGCGGCGCTTGGCTTGAGAGCCGCGAGCTTTTGGTGATCGGAGGGCAGGTCAAGACGAGCGATCTCGCTCGGCAGCAATTACGATCGAGGGGCATACAGGAAGTCGATGGCATCGAACTGGTGCGCTCGACCACCAAACTAGCCTATCGTTTCGAGGCGCCCATCGCTGCCGCCGACTTCTTGCACCTGATCGAACAGAGCTGGACGCCGCGCAAGGGACCCGTATTCCTCGAAATGCCGCTGGACGTGCAGGCCGCGGCGGTGGATGAGACTGGACTCCCGCCTATCGCTCCGCCGGCGCTGCCCCGCGCCGACGACAGCGACGTAGCGCAAGTCGCCGCATTCTATCGTGAGGCAGAGCGTCCGATTCTCCTGGTTGGCGGCGGCGTCGATTACGAGACGGCGGATCGATTGCGCGATCGTATCGCCGCGCTCGGCATTCCGGTCATGACGACCTATAACGCGGCGGACCGGTTCGATGGCGACGCCACCAATTATCTCGGTCGCCCGAATACCTGGGGGCAGCGCAGCTCGAACCTCATCATCCAGCAGTCGGATCTGATCATCGCGCTCGGCACGCGACTTGGTCTGCAGCAGACTGGTTTCAATTGGCAGGAATTCGGCCGATCGGCGCGAGTCGTGCAGGTAGAGATCGATCCGCGTGAGCTAGCCAAGGGCCATCCACATGTCGATCTCGCTCTGGCGGTCGATGCCAACGACTTCCTGCAACGGCTCGTTGCCGCCGATCTCCCGCCCAAGGAGGCCTGGCTTGCCCGGTCACAGCGTGTGCGCGGCGCTGTGCCCAGGGTCGAGCAGGTAAACGTTACGGGCGCGGGCTATATCTCGCCCTATGACTTCATCGTGCAGTTGGAAACGCAGACCAGGCCGGACGATCTGATCATCCCCTGTTCGAGCGGCAGCGCGTTCACCCTGTCGATGCAGCTTTACAAGCAGAAGCTTGGCCAGCGGGTGATCACCAACAAGTCGCTCGCGTCGATGGGCTACGGGCTGTCGGGCGCGATTGGCGCCGCGATCGCCGATGGCTCCAAGCGAACGATCTTGATCGAGGGCGACGGCGGATTTGCCCAGAACATGCAGGAACTCGGCACCGTCGCGATCAACCGCCTCAATCTCAAGATGTTCATCTTCGACGATCAGGGTCACGCGTCAATCCGCATGACCCAGCGCAGCTATTTCGGGGGCAAGTATCTGGGTTGCGACACGCGCTCGGGTCTCGGTCTGCCGCGGTGGGACAAGCTGTTTGACGCCTGGGACATCCCAGTCATGCGCCTTCCGCTCGACTTTATCCAAGATGCCGATTTCCAGGCTCGCATGACAGCGGCAGGACCATTCGCGTTCATTGTGCCGATCGATCCCGAACAGACATATTTCCCCAAGATCAGCAGCCGCATCACGGCGACCGGTTCGATGGAATCCAATCCGATCGATCGGATGACACCGGAGATCGACTACCTCGAAGATCAGAATGCTTGACCACGGCTGATGCCACTCGAGAACGATCTTGACGTAAAGCAGTCCCGTTTCGCCGAAAGGGTGCGCCGTGCGGTACGCGATGACGCGCGGCGCATCGTGATCGTCGGAGCACGCGGGTGGATCGGGCGCACGGCGGTCGCATTGCTCCTAGAAGCTTTGGGTGCTGATACTTTTGCCGCACGGGTGAGTTGTTTCGGGTCGTCCGAAGGGATAGTTCGGGTAGGAGCCATCGACGTACCGCAGCGTCCGCTCAGCGATCTGGCGACGCTCGACTCGCGGCCCACGTTGCTTTTCCACCTCGCGTTCCTGACGATGGACAAATTCGGCACAATGGACGCGGACGACTATGTGGAGGGCAATCGCGCCCTGTCGCGCACCGTGCTGGCCGGGTTGGAACCGATCGGCGTGGACAGGTTGTTCGTCGCGTCATCCGGTGCGGCAGCCTTCGCCAACGACGCGAGCGCCGCCGATAACCTTCGCTGCTATGGCCGACTGAAACTGGACGACGAAGCCCTGTTCGCCGGTTGGGTCGAAGCGGCGGACAGCCGCCGTGCGGCGATCGCAAGAATCTACAGCGTATCGGGTCCGCATATCAACAAGCATCAGACCTATGCCTTGGCCAGCCTCATCCTCGCCGCGCTGGCGAACCAGCCTATCGAGGTTCATGCGCCGATGCGCGTTATCAGAAGCTATGTTGCCGTACGGGATCTACTTTCGTTAGTCTTTGCCGCACTTCTCGCGCCGGAGGGCGATCGGGTGCTCCGGTTTGACACCGGCGGAGAAGCGCTCGAACTGGGGGACGTGGCTGCCTCGGTGGCACGGGCACTAGGCGGCACGGTGCTGCGCCGGCCAATTAGCGAACCGCGAGAGAACCGATATGTTGGTGATGCCAGCAGTTGGGCCGCATTGCTTGCCCGGTTCGAACTGACGGAATTGCCGCTCGATCGGCAAATCGCCGAAACGGCCGCTTGGCTGGCCCGGCAGACGGAGCCAACCACGTGATACGGCTGGTTAATCGCCTGGCGAACTGGTAGCGGCGCAGCCAGACACGTGGCGGCGTCCAAAATTGTTGCACATGCATCCGCTCGCAGCGGAATTGAGTTAAGGGGTTGAGAGAGTGGCATTCGCCAAGACATTCATGCGCGGAGGGAAAGTCGCGGTTGCCGGTATTTGGCTGAGCCTGGCGTCAGCGGGTTTCGCGCAGGTCGCGAATTTACCGAGCGGCTCGCCGGTTTCGCCCGATCAGTCGACGTCGTCGAATTCCGGTACGAATGCGCAGCCGAATTCGACGAGCGTCAGTAACAATAATAGTAACAACAATCCTTACACCAATAATCAGACCATCAGTTCATTGGATGTCAGCGAGAAGGGCCAGAGCGACCTGCTGACTCTGGACCAGATCCTTTCGGCAAAGAACGCCCCCGGCGACAAAACCGACAACATTATCAAGAAGCCGCCCCAGCCGGGTGAGTTCGAAAAGTATATCGAAGCTCTGCTTGGCCGCAAGGTGCCGCTGTTCGGCACCAAGCTGGTGCTGCCATCACTGCGCGATTTCGCCGCGCCCGCGACCGCGACGGTACCGCCCGATTACATCGTGCAGCCGGGCGACAAGATTGACATCGCCTTATCCGGCTCGCTTGAAGGATCGGTCGAACGGGAGGTCGATACCAACGGCAAGATCTTCCTGACCGGAGTCGGCGCGGTGCGCGTCGCCGGCGTGCGCAATTCCGATCTGCATGACTTGGTCGCACGTGCGATCGGCACCAAATTTCGCGGTTTCACCGCGTCGGTAACAATAACCAAGCTGCGTGGAATCCGCGTCTACGTAACCGGTCTGGCCAATAACCCGGGCGCTTTTACGGTTAGTAGTCTGTCGACCCTCGCCAACGCGGTATTTCAGGCAGGGGGCCCCAGCGAAGGCGGCAGTTGGCGGACGATCAAACTCTATCGCAATGGACGCCAAGTCGCCGACTTCGACCTCTACCAGTTAATGCGTGGCGGTAGCCGGGTCAGCGATGTTCAGCTGCAAAATGAGGACGTCTTGTTCATCCCACCGGCAGGCCCGCAAGTAGCGGTGATCGGCAGCGTCCATGAAGAGGCCATCTATGAGGCCAAGCCGGGCGAGAGTGTCGCCGACATACTAGCCGCCGCCGGCGGGGCGAACACGGTGGGCGATCCGGCGCATTTCGTGCTCTATCAGACCGGTGATCCCGAGCGGGCTGGCCCGCAGTGGCTGGCGACCTCGCTAGCGGCTGCTACCCCTATTGGAGCGGGGGACATTGTCCAGGTCCTGTCGACCGGCACCTTGGCCATGCCAATCGCCCAGCAAAAGGTTCTGGTGCGAATCGAAGGCGAAGTTCAAAAACCGGGCGTCTACTTTGTGCCCCCCGGTACGACATTTGCGGATATTGTCGGCCAAGCTGGTGGGCTGACGTCGAAAGCCTATTCATTCGGCACGAAGTTCACTCGCCAGTCTGTAAAAATCCAACAGCAAGAAAGCTTCAAGGAAGCGCTCGATCAGTTGGAAATCTCGCTGGCAGCAGCCCCGCTGAGCCAGGATCCGACACTCGCTGCGGGCGATCGGGATTCTCAACTGGCCGCCGCGCGCGCAGTTCTCGTGCGATTGCGTGAAGCCAAACCGGACGGACGCGTCGTTCTGGGGATCGCGCCCGATGCCACGACGCTGCCCGGAAATGTCGTGCTTGAAAACAATGATGCCATCTACATCCCACCACTGGCATCAACAGTGGGGGTATTCGGTGCGGTGTATCGCCCGGCGTCATTTCTCATCGATGCCGACCACAAGGGAAAGCGCGTGAGGGACTATATCGACCAGGCTGGCGGCAGCCTGCGCTCCGCGGACAAAGGTGGCATATTCGTGGTGCGCGCGAACGGCGAAGTCATTTCGAAGAAGCGCGGCTCGCTTAATACGACAGTGCTGCCCGGCGACGTCATCTTCGTGCCGGTGCGCACTCAGCCAAATCTGTTTTGGGCCCATTTGCGCGACATAACATCTACGCTGTTTTCATTCGGGCTGAGCGCTGCCACGCTTGTAGCGGTGACGAAATGAGGCCACGACACAGCGCATTGGGCGCATTGGCTGGCTGGAGCTGGTTCGCGCGCTTTCGCTATCGGGCCCTCGTTTTCGGGGTCGCGATCGCTGTTTCGCTGGTGCTCACTTTTTTCCCGCAACGCTTTCGCGCCGAAGCGCTCCTTTCGCCGACTGACCCGAGCAGCCTCGGGTTGAGTGGCACGCTCGGACAACTGGGCGCTTTGGGAAGTGTCTTTGGTAATCAGGCCGCGATCGAAGTCGCGCTACGGATCGCCGACAGCTCCGAAGTGCGTGAACGTGTCATTGCCGATGCGCATCTGCAGGCGCGATTGGGGATGACGCCCCTCCAATTGCAGCGCTGGCTCCGACGCAATATCGATGTCCGGTCGTTGCGGGGCGGGATCATCCAGGTCGACGTCGACAACACCGATCCTCAGCTTGCTCAAGACATCGTCACAGCGTTTACCAATTCATTGCAGCAGCGATTGGGCGAAATCAGTCGCCAACAGACGTCCTACAAGCGCCAGATACTCGAGAAATTGGTGCGCGACGCCTCCGAGGGGCTTGCGCTGGCGCAAACCAATTACGACAATTACCGTCTCACGAACCAGGAGGCCGTGCCCGAACTCCAGACCGGCAGCGTCGCCGGCCGGATTGCGCAGCTGGAAGCGGGGATCAAGGGCAAACGCATTGCGTTGTCGCTCGCGCGTCAGATGTATACTGACGAGAATATTAACGTAAAACAGATACTTGCTGAAATATCAGCGATGCAGCAGCAACTTAGCGAAGCTAAAGCGACCAGTCCGCAATCGTCGCAGAGCGTTGGCAGCGTCGTCGCAAGCACGAGTAAACTCTATCGACTGCAGCGAGAGCTTGGCCTTCAGCGCGCGCTCTATGATAGCTATATGCGTTTTCTGCAGGGAACTTCGGTAGAGGACCTGACCTCGACCGCGAATATGCGCGTACTCGAACCGTCGCATATTGATTCTCAGCGACAGCATTGGCTCCCCGCCCTGGCGATTGGGCTCGCGCTCATTCTGTTGTGGGCCATGATAGAATTCTATCGTCTGCGTCCGCCGCTGGGCGCACCGATCGCTTCGAAAGAACGCCTTCCGATCAACGAAGCGCGAGAGGGTCAACATGCGTGATACGCTGCGCGACGCACCCGAAGTCTCCGTGGTCCTGGCCTGCCGCAATGAAGAAGACAACGCGGAGGCGATCGCCACGGCGGTCATCGAAAAGCTAGAGCCGATCGTTAAAGATTTCGAGCTGATTTTTATCGACAATGAATCGCAGGATCGCACGGTCGAGATCGTGAGAGACCTGTGCGCGCGCGATCCACGAATCCGCCTGATCATCAACACGCGCAACTTCGGCCAGATGCGGTCACCTACATACGGAATCTATCAGGCGAGCGGTCGCGCGGTGATTTCAATGTGCTCCGATTTTCAGGACACGCCTGATTTGTTACCTGAATTCGTCCGACGCTGGCGTGGCGGGACGGACATCGTGCTGGGAGTACGCGAAAGCGAGAAATCCGGCGCCATCCTGACCCTGATGCGCGGACTGTCCTACCGCCTCCAGAAGCGCTTCGGCGATCATCCCATCATTCCCAATGCTACCGGTTTCGGCATCTACGACCGCCGCGTGGTGGAGGCGATCCGGGCGCTCAATGAACCGGAACCGTTCTTTCGCGGTCTGCTGGTCGAGACCGGTTACGCAATAGAAACGATCTCTTTCAAGCGTCCGCCGCGTGCGGGCGGCAAATCGAACAACAACTTCTTCACTCTGCTCGATTTCGCCCTCAATGGCCTGGCAGGATCCTCGAAGAAGCTGCTGCGCGCGCCACTCTACGTATCGTTCTTTATCGCCTTGCTAACCTCTTGTTGCCTGTTGGGTGCAATGGTCGCCGCGTTCACAGGCCATTCGTGGCAATTGTGGTTATTCGCCGCCATGCTGGAGGGACAGTTTGGCCTTTTGTTCCTCTTTATGGGACTCATAGGCGTCCAAGTTGCACTCGTGTCTGAGCGCACGCGTAATCAGCCGTTGGTGATCGAACGCGAGCGCATTAACTTCCCGAATGGAGCCTGAGGTAATGTTCGATTGGAAGTCCGCCAAAGAATGGAAAAGGGTATTCCGTTATTACCAGGCCGGTCTACTCAACATGGCGTTTGGTTTCGGACTTTACGCGTTATTTGTTCGTCTGGGGATGAACATCTATTTTGCCCAGATTTTGAGCCATTTTATGGGCGTGGCTTTTAATTATTTGACATATAGCCGCTACGTGTTCGCCGACAATGCCGACAGGCGAAATTTGTTCATCGCTTCATATTTAGCTAACTATCTATTAAACCTCGCCACCCTTGCGCTAACTTCCACAGCCATAAAATCCCCCTATTTAGCGGGCCTAATAGCAACGGCTTTTGTTTCGCTTGTAAACTACTTCGTTTTAAAGAACTTAGTCTTTCGCGAGCGTGGGGTATGATAGCCAAGCATTCTGTGTTCCGTGCATTCGAATACCTTATGGCGCTGACAATAATAGCCGCCTTGGTATATGATTTTTGGTATTTCTTTACGTATAAATACTTCCCACAGCCATTCTTCTACGATATGGGCGATACGTGGATGGATTGGTTCAATCCGGCATACTGGTCGCACGTGTCTGGAACCTATGATTCCTATCTGACGATTTATCCGCCGCTGACCTACGTCATTCTAAAAGGCATAACTTGGGGGCCTTGTTATCCGGGCGCGCAGGGCGGATGGTCGCGTGAATGCGATGTGCTGGGCATTGTTTCGTTACACATAGTCTATCTCCTCTGCGTTATACTAACCGCTTGGACCTTTCTTAAAGTTGACCGCCGCACCGCGCTGCCTCGCTCTCTTGCAATTTCTATCGGTTTGCCGATGTTATGGGGACTCGACCGAGGAAACGTCATCCTCATTACCTACATCTTCATGTTGCTTGCTTATGGCCCGTTGCTTCGGAGTGCGCGCCTGCGCTGGCTATTCGCAGGCCTCGCAGTCAACATGAAGGTCTACCTTATCGGAACGATCGCCGCGCAGCTCCTCCATCGTCGCTGGCGCTGGGCCGAGGGCGCACTGATCGCCACGGCGTTGGTCTATCTCGTTACCTACGCGCTGTTCGGGTCCGGCACCCCAGTCGAAATCTACCATAACATCACTGCTTATGCCGATGGCCTGGTCATCAACAATCCGCTCGACATTTGGATGGCATCGACCCTTTTGCCATTACAGCAATTGACCTATTCGGATGTATTTCCCACGTTGCTCATCCTCGGCTCCAGGCTGACGGTCCTTATAGACACATTGGTCCCGATCATCATGCACTCGGCTCAGACCATCATCTTAATAGGGGCATTTGCATGCTTCGTTCGTCCTGAGGTGATTCCTCGCAGTCGCATGCTGGTCTTGAGCGTCGGTCTCGCCGTTATGTCGACGGAGGTCAGCGGCTATACCGAGATCATAGTCCTGCTATTCGCTTTCATGGAGCCGGCACGTGGTTTCCTGCGGCGCTACGCGCTGGCGGCGGGATATTTGGTTTGTATTCCCTTTGACATCAATATCGACTCTCTTCCGCCGCTCGCCAAGGATACCTTCTTCTTCGGCACAAGCGTGATCGTCGAATACGCTGTCCAGATAGGGCCGTTCATTCGCCCGTTGGTAACGCTTTCCATTCCGGTCGCGCTGGCACTGCTCACGATTATCGAGGTTTGGCGCGACATTCGCCTCCAGGGGTGGGCGGCTCGTTGGCGTTTTCGCCATGACGCGCCGCTCCTGCCTGGGGTCCTTCGACCGCTTCAACCGGCCGGACGGGCGATTGCCGGTACGGGCGAATGGACGCCGCGGCCGCCAAGCCTGCCAGTCTAATCAGCAATGTGTCGAACAAATCGATTTCGGCGGCGGTATATTACCGCCGCGATATTGCTGGTCGCGCTGGGGTTGCGACTACACGCAGTGTCGTTTGGCCTTCCTGCGCTAAACGATCCAGACGAATTGATGTTCGAGCTTGGCGCGGTCCGCATGTTGCGCGGCGCGACGCTCAACCCGGGATGGTTCGGGCACCCGGCGACGACGACGATGTATGTCCTCGCTCTGATCGACATCGCTGTATTTGGCGTAGCTTGGCTCGCTGGCTGGGTGGCGGGACCGGCAGGTTTCGCCGAGGCGATTTGGCTCAACCCCGGTCTGATCGTCCTCCCCGGGCGCGTGATGATCGTATTGTGCGGTGTACTCACGGTCGCATTGACCGCGCGATTGGGAGAGCGACTGTTCGATCGTCGGACAGGCCTGGCGGCAGCCGCATTCCTGGCGATTGATCCCGTACATATCCTTTGGTCGCAGGTGATACGCTCGGACATCATGGCCAGCATGTTTCTCATGTTGTGCCTGCTTTCTACACTCAAGGTCGCGCACGAGGGAAAACGGCGCGATACGCTGCTGGCTGGTCTGTGGGTCGGACTTGCCGTCGCGACGAAGTGGCCGTTCGCCGCCGCAAGCCTCGGCATGGCGGGAGTGGTGATGCTGCGGATTGGCGAGGACAGCAGCCAGCGAAATCGCGAGATACTCCGGGTCTCGATATTCGGAACCGCGGCGCTTGCCACGCTCGTCATCGCGTCACCGTTCCTCCTGATCGACTATCCGACCGTTGCTCGCAATCTGGTGGGGACGGTGGAGCCGTATCACCTAGGCGCGACAGGGGGATCTCCATTGTGGAACCTGGGCTGGTATCTTGCGCACCCCTTGCGCATGGGGCTGGGGCTGGTCGGTCTGGCGCTGACCCTGATCGGGCTGGTACTCGCCGCGCGGCACCGAGAGGCGCGCGCGATTCTCGCCCCCCCGGCAGCAGGCTTCCTGATCATGTTGCTCGTACAAAGGACGGTATGGGATCGCTGGGCGCTCCCGCTCTTCCCGATTCTGGCGATCATCGGAGCTTGGGGAGCTGTCTGGCTGATCGACAAGGTCACGCTGCACAGGGCGAGAGGGTGGAAGATTGCGGCGACTATCGTCATGGCCATCGCTGCCGGCGGCCCTCTGCTCGCGACGGATATCGCGCAGGCCAGGGAACGACTGAATGACACGCGCCAACAAGCGTCGCGCTGGGCGGAAGCCCATATCCCGCCCAACAAGAGCGTTCTGCTGGAACATTTCGCTTTCGATCTGGTGAGGCGGCCTAACCCCTTCCTGTTCCCTCTCGCGGCCGCAGGATGCGTCGACGCCATGTCGCTCCTCAAGGGCAAGATCGCGTATTCCACCGTCGACAGGCTTCGTCAGACGCGGTCGAATATCGATATCGGCACGGTCGCGCATGACAAGTTCGAAACTTGTCGCGCCGATTACGCGATCACCACGCAGTTCGACCGCTATGCCGCGGAGCGGGAACGTTTCCCCGCGGAATATGCGCAATATCGCAACTTGCTGGCGGGCGCACGGCAGGTTGCGGTGTTCGCTCCTCGACCTGGCGCGGTCGGCGGCCCGGTGACGCGGATCTTTAAACTAAGTCGACCGACCGCTCCGCCGCGATAGGCCGGCCTGCCTGACAGCGGCGGCACAGACCCACCTCTCGGTACGTTCATCCGCTCGCTTCAATATTGTGTAGCAAACTTATCACAATCTCAGAGAAACCCCCGCGGCATGAGGCGATGCCCGAGGTTGGACGTTGGACCTCTTGGTTTCAGGAGAAAAAAGTATGCGTTCATCAGCAGTTATCTGTATCGCCGGAGCTCTGCTGGCTTTCCCCCTCGTGGCATTGCCTGCGAGCGCCCAGTCCGACGATCAGCCCTATAGCGGCCTTTATGCCGGAGCCACGGTCGGCTACGATTTCCAGGGCAACGATGTTGGCGAGAAGTTCGATTTCGATCGCGACCTGAACGGCACGTTCGGCGATACCGTCACCACCGCGAGCGGCGCCGATGCGTTTTCCCCAGGATTCTGCGACGGACGCGCACAAGGCGTGACGCGGTCGTCCGGGGGCGGCTGTGAGAATGATCGAAGCCGTATAAGCTATAGCGGAAGGATCGGGTACGACCGCCAGTTCGGAAATATCGTGGTGGGCGTAGTAGGCGAAGTCGGGAAAACGAACATTCGCGACTATGTGTCCGCGTTCAGCATCGAGCCCGCGGATTATATTCTAACGACGAAAGTCAACTACAACGCTTCGCTCAGGGGGCGCGTTGGCTACGCCGCCAACCGAACGCTATTCTATGCCACGGGCGGCGGAGCATATGCGCGTCTCGGCCAACGCTTCGAGACATCCAACACGACGAACAGCTTCTCGACCAGCGGCAAGCGAGATGCTTGGGGCTACACCGCCGGCGGCGGTCTTGAGCAAAAAATCACCAAGCACGTCTCCTTCAATGTCGAGTATCTCTTCAACGATGTGAAGGCGGACCGCTACATCGTTCATGCCGGTGCCGGCACGGCCGGGCCGACAAACCAGTTTGTGCTGGGCAACGCCAACGGCACAGACATGACCAGGGTAGATCGACGGCTGCGTTGGCAGTCGATCCGCGCCGGCCTAAATTTTCGCTTTTAGTACATCACGCGTTTGGCTGGTGGCGACGGCGCACGGAAAAGCGCCGACGTTGCCAGCCGAGCCCGCCAGCCCATGAGCGGAGCCGGGATAGAAACCGTTGGACCTTGGCCTCCCTCGCCGACGATCCATTCGGCCCATTCGGCGATTGATGACCACCACACGCTTGTTATATTTGTAGATATAATGGATTGATGCTCCGTTTCGGGCCGTATCGCCGAACGCGAGAGCGACATTCAGATCGGCTTGTGGCAAAAACACGATGAGCGTCTGCGATGGATGGCGCCGCCTTATTCGTGCAAACGCAGGCGCGAATGCCGGGTTTCTTCGCCAATCACGATCATTCCAACGGAAGACCAAGCACCCAAGGCTAGGCTGACGGGGGTCGGCGGTTCGTCCCGATCCAAGCAGCTGATTCCGGTGTTTTTTCTGTAAGATCACCCATTTGCCCCGCCTGTCTGCTAACGCGACATTTGCAACCGGTAGAGATTGTCGGCCAGATCATTGTTACGGCGCATTCATATGCTCAAATTCCCCCGAAAGGTCGCCATCGCCGTTGGCCTGATCGTTCTCGCGGCGGCCGGCAGCGTGGTTTGGTTGCTGGTGACGCTGGGCTGGTTCACGCCGCCGCCGACAAAATTCGGTTGGCCGGTCGCAATGACCAATGCGGCCGGCGAGGGAGCGCGAGGACTGGCTGACGGCGGACGAGCAAAGGCGCGCTTCAGCGACCCCTTCGCGGTCGTCCTGGATTCACGCGGCACGCTCTTCGTGGCGGACGCCGGCGACGTCGGCCGCATCCGCAGGATCGACCCCGATGGCAAGGTGACCACCTTGCCGGGATCGTTCGATACGCCGTCGGGCCTTGCGCTGGACGCCGCCGGCAACCTCTTCGTCGCGGACACCAGCGCCAATACGATCCGCAAGATCAGTCCTACCGGGAACGCGACGACACTCGCCGGAGACGGAACCGCGGGGTATCGCGACGGCCCCGCCGCGACGGCGCGCTTCAATGGGCCGATCGGCGTGGCAGCCGATGACAAAGGCAATGTCTATGTCGCGGACAGCTACAACGATCGTATCCGCGTCATCACGTCGGAAGGTCAGGTGCGGACGCTGGCGGGGCAGGACGCGCCGGGCTTTGCCGATGGACAGGGCGCGGTCGCGGCGTTCGACACGCCGACCGGGATCGCGCTCGACCGCCACGGCATGCTCCTCGTCGCGGACTCGGGCAACGATGCGATCCGCAAGATCGAAAAGGACGGCCGTGTCTCGACTCTCGCCCGTACCGATCCCAATGACGGCGCCGGCCTGTTGCAAGGGATAGTTGGACTGGCGCCCACCTGGGACGGGTTCGTTTATATCGCGTCCTATCGCCGCGGCCGGGTCGTCGAGATGTCGCCGGCGGGATCGCTGCGCGTGCTCGCCGGGCCAGGGTCGACGATCGACGGCAATGCCGCGCTGCCGCTAACGGGACCGGCCGGGCTCGCGGTCGATCGTTCGGGCGGCCTCTACGTTGCCGATGCCTCGGCTTATGCGATTCGCAAACTCAGTCCGCGTCGTGCGGGTGTTGCCCCGATCCCTGCCGCTATTCCCGGACCAATTGCCCCCGCGCTGGTCGGCAAGCCGGTCTTCCCTTGGCCGGTCGATCCGCAACTTGGCTGGCACGAAGTGGTCGGCGACATGGGCGAAGTGCGCGGCAATTATGACGGAGAGAGCCGCGACCATCTCCATGCCGGCCTGGATATCAGCGCGCCGGTGGGAGGGACGGTACTCGCCTCCGCGGACGAGACGGTGCGGGATCCGCTGCCCAATTGGGATGTCGAGGGCCTGAGCGAAGGCCTGCGCGTCGACCAGATGACCTATATCCATATGCGCGTCGGCCGGTCGCTAACCGGCGCGCCGCTGGACACGAGCAGGTTCCAGATCATCCGTGACGGCGACGGCCATGTCGTCCGGGTCCGGGTCAAGCGCGGCACCCGTTTCCGGGTCGGTGATCCGCTTGGCACGATCAACCGCATGGCGCATGTCCACCTCGAACTCGGCCCCCCCCGCGCCAAGATCAATGCGCTGTTGCTGCGTTTTCCCAATTTTGGCGATCACATCGCGCCGCATATCGACGACATTTATGTGCTCGACGCCAATGGCCAGCGCCTGAACCAAAAGCAGAACGGGCGGCTAGTCGTCCCCGCCGGCGGCGTCGGTATCGTCGCGGAGGCCTGGGATCAGGTCGACGACAATGCCGCGCGCCGCCGCCTTGGCCTCTATGCGGCGGGCTTCCAGATCCTGAAGCCAGACGGTACGCCAGTGGCCGGCTTCGAACGGCCACGCATCACGATCGAGTTCGATCGCATGCCTATCACGCCTTTTGCAGCGAAAGTCGCTTACGCACCCGACAGTGGCGATACGGTCCATAGCGACCAGCGGACGCGCTTTCTCTATGTCGTCACCAACGTCGTGCGGCATGGTCGCGTGAGTCCGGGCGGCTGGAACCCGGCGGATGTGGCGCCCGGCAATTACATTATCCGCATTCATGCCGCCGACCGCGCCGGAAACGTCGCCGCGGCCGGGCGTGATCTGCCGATCACGATCAGGTGATCCGGGATGGCGGACGGGATTTCTCCGCGTCACGCGTCACTGGACGGCCTTATCGTTTGTCTCACCGAGGAAGACGACTGCCCGACGCGGTAGGTCGGCAAATACCGGCACTTCGTAGCCGGTCAGATCATGTTCCCGAAGAAGCCGAGACGCTTGTCGATGGGGCTGGGCGTGACAAGAGGATCGATCATGCCCCAGGTGGCCCCGACCGCTGTGTGATCATCGATGAAGGCAAGTGGAAAGCGGCCCGAAGGCCGCTCTCGCGATTTTCAGATCGTCGGCGTCGCGGCGTGCGGCTGTGCTGCCGTGCCGTTGCCTGCGGCCACGGTCTTCGCCGCTGCGCCCGCGCTGGCCGTTCCGGCCGACGGATTGCCATCGCCAGCGCAATCGCCCGAGCTGGCCGAGATCAGTTTCGGGCGCTGCTGCGGCCCTTGCGACGTCACTTGCCAGGACCGGCTGCAGACGCGGCTGCCATCGCTGGTCGACACGAAGCGATAGCTGACCGTCCCGGCCGGAAGGTCGCCGAACGCAGCAAGATCCGGCCGGCCCGCCTTGTCGGCCGGGACCGGCTGGAGCGCGGCCTCGGCCATCGCGGCAGCCTGGCGGTCCATATCGGCCATGATCCGGTCGATCATCGCGAATGGCGCCGCATCGAATGGATCGGCCAGCCGGACTGGCACGATACGCTGCGCTGCCGTCGGGTCGATCCGCACGCTCGGCGCGACAGGCCCCTGATATTCGATCCGCGCGACCGAGCCATCGGGCAGGCCGACCGCCATCACATGAATGTCCTTGGTCACCGCCATCGCGGTTCCCGCGACGCTCAGCGTCGCGATTCCCGCCAAGACGGCCGTACGAAGTTTTCGCATCAATCGTCCTCCATCAGATGACATGGGGTCCGGAAATTTATCTGGCGTAGCTGAACGCCGGATGACCGAACGCGCCGCATGTGCGACTGTCTCGGCTGGCGCATGGAACTGCTCGGCAGCAGTCGAACTGCCGCGATCTCGATCCTGCGCGGCTTCATCGTTTCGGAAAAGACTCGCCGCAGGGCGACGGTCAGCAGGCCATTCTCGAAATTGGCCGAGCTGACCTCGACGAAATCCGTGAGCTGGAAGCGGCGCTCAAACGGACGCGCGGCTATACGGCGGTGCAGATATTCGCCTCGGCCTTGGCCTTCGGCGCTTGCCGGTGATCGCGGCGTCCAACCGGACCCGGTGAGGCGTTCGGCAGCGAAGAAGTAAGTAATGGTCTTTTTGGCCAAGAACTTCATTAAAGTTAAATTTCGGGAGCACCCCGGCCGCTGGCCCCCATCAATCTGCAATACTGGCGAATCTAACGAAAGCTGATAACGCTCAGCGGTCGGTAATGGGTGACCGATATGCCAGGGGCGGATGCGTGACGGACTATGTCTTCAAGCCGCACGAAAGGCCGACGCTGCCTGGGTCGCCGGCCAATCCCGATCATCCGGCGAGCCGACGGGTGGTCTATTTCCTGATCGGCTGCCTGATCGGGATCACCGGCGGACTGGGCAATGCGCTGGTCACGGTGAATCTGAACTTCGCGCAGGGTACGCTCGATCTCTACAGCAACGAAAGCGCCTGGCTGACCGGCGCCTATTTCATGACCAACGTCACCGCCAATTTGTTGCTGGTCAAATACCGTCAGCAATTCGGGCTGCAGCCGTTCATCCGCTATTCGCTGGTCGTTTATGCCGCCACGACGCTGATGCATCTGTTCGTTCACGATTTCTGGACGTCGGTCGCGGTGCGGGCGATGAGCGGCATCGCGGCGAGCGGCCTGACGACGTTGACGATCCTCTATTTTTTCCAGTCGCTGCCCGCGGCCAAGCGGCTTGCCGGCGTGATGATCGGTATCTGCATCCCGCAACTGGCGACGCCGTTCGCGCGCATCCTGTCGCCGCACCTGCTCGAATGGGGCGATTGGCATAATCTCTACTGGCTCGAATTGGGGCTGGCGCTGGCGACGCTGGCGGCGGTGATGAGCCAGCCGTTACCGCCAAGCGAGCGCGAAAAAGTGTTCGAGCCGGTCGATTTCCTGACCTTCGGTCTGCTCGCGCCAGGGCTATGGCTGCTGATCGCCGTTCTGTCCGAGGGGCGGATCGAATGGTGGACCGATCAACCCTGGATCGGCTGGGCGCTCGCCGCCAGCATCGCGCTGATCGCGGGCGCGGTGATCGTCGAGCACAATCGCGCCAATCCGCTGATCAACACGCGCTGGCTGGGCAGCCGCGAGATCGTGCGGCTGATGGTCGTCGCCGCGTCGGTGCGCATCCTGCTGTCCGAACAGGCATTCGGGTCGGTCGGCCTGCTCAACGTCCTGGGACTGATCAACGACCAGATGGTCACGTTGAACTGGATCATCGTGCTCGCCTCGATTGCCGGGCTGGTGATCGCGGTGCTCACCTTTCGGCCGAGCGACGTCGCGCTGCCGATCAGCGTCGCGGTGATCCTGATCGTGATCGGGGCGTTCATGGACGCCGATGCCACCAACCTTACCCGGCCGAGCAGTTTCTATGTCAGCCAGGCGCTGATCGGCTTCGCCTCCTTGCTGTTCCTGGCGCAGGCGATGGTCATCGGCATCGCGCGGACCTTGCTCGCCGGCGGGCGCAATTTCGTCAGCTTCGTCGTGCTGTTCGGCTTAAGCCAGAGCGTCGGCGGATTGCTCGGCAGCGCGTTGCTCGGCACGTTCCAGGTGATGCGCGAGAAATTCCATTCGCACGAACTGGTCCAGCGCATCGTGGCGACCGACCCCCTGGTCGCGGCGCGATTGCGCGCGAGCGGCGGCGCGATCACCGGCGTAATCGGCGATCCGGCACTGCGCAGCGCGCAAGGCGCGGCACTGCTGAGCCAACAGGTCTCGCGCGAAGCCAATATCCTGGCGTTCAATGACGTCTTCCTGCTGGTCGGCGTGCTTGCCATCCTGATGGCGCTGTGGGGCTTCCTGATCCGCTGGTCGATCTGGCGGCGAGGCGAAGCATCGCCGGTTGTGTTGCTCCAGCAGCAGATGCAGGCTCAGGCGCAAGCGCAAAAGGGGCAATGAGATGAGCGACCAACCGTTGCCAGCGGAACCAGTACCCGACGCCCAGGTCGATCCGGCGCCATCGAGTTGGCGCCCGCCGACCAAGTCGCGCGCGACCGTGGCGGCGATCATCGTACTCGCACTCTGCGCGATCCTGGCGATCCTCTACGCTTGGCGCTTGCCGCCCTTTGCGGGCGGGTCGGAAAGGACCGACAATGCCTATGTCCGCGGCCGCGTCACGATCATCAGTCCGCAAGTCAGCGGCTATGTGACGCACGTCACCGTCCAGGACTTTGCCGAGGTCAAGGCAGGCCAGGTGCTGGCGACGATCGACGATCGCATCTATCGCGCCCGCGTGGCGCAGGCCGAAGCCAATGTCGCGGCGCAGCAAGCGTCGCTGGCCAATTCGGCGCAGGCGCAACGCTCGCGCGAAGTCGCGACCGAGGCGCAGAATGCCGGCATCGCCAATGCTCAGGCGCAATTGGTCAAGGCGCAGGCCGATATGCGCCGCGCCCGGGCGCTGGTCGCCGATGGATCAATCTCGGCACGCGAATTCGACCAGACCCGCGCCGCCTTGCTCGCGGCCCAGGCCGGCGTGCAGCAAGCCCGAGCCAGCCGCGCGATCGGTACCCAGGATGTCCGCACCGTGGTGGTCGGCCGCGCCGGGCTCGAAGCTTCGGTCGAATCGGCCAAGGCGCAGCTTCGCCTGGCGCAGATCGACCTCGACAACACGATCATCCGCGCGCCGGTCGATGGCCAGCTGTCCGAAATCGGCGTGCGCGACGGCGCCTATGTCACGGCCGGCACGCAATTGCTGTCGATCGTGCCGCACAATGTCTGGGTGATCGCCAATTACAAGGAGACGCAGACGCGTGACATGGCGGTCGGCCAGCGCGCCACGTTCGAGGTCGATGCGCTGGGCGGCGCACGGCTCGACGGACGGATCGAAAATATGTCCCCGGCAGCGGGGTCCGAATTCGCCGTGTTGAAACCCGACAATGCGACCGGCAATTTCGTCAAGGTCGCGCAACGTATCGCCGTGCGCATCGCGATCGATCCCGGTCAGGCCGCAGCGGCGCGGCTGAGGCCCGGCATGTCGGTGGAGGTCAGCATCGACACGCGTGGCGGGCGGCAACGATGAGCATGCGACACGCCGGACTGCTGTTCGCGACGATACTCGCGTCCTGCGCTGGTCCTCCGGTGAGGACCGCCGTGGTGCCGCCAGTGGCGCCGCCGCCGACCTGGCGCACCGATGCCGGTCCGGTCGCACCGATCGACCGCGCCTGGTGGCAGTCGTTCGGCGATCCGACGATGGCCGCACTGATCGACAAGGCGCTGGCCAACAATAATGACATCGCGATCGCGATGGGGCGCGTGCGCGAATCACGCGCCAATCTGGCATTGGCGCGCGCGCAGCTGTTGCCGACGATCGACGCCGGCCTCACCGGCGGCCGGTCGCGGTCGGTCAGCCCGTTCGGTATGCCGTCGGAACAGAATGCCGCGCAGCCGCAAGTCCAGGCGGCTTATGAAGTCGATCTGTTCGGCCGGCTCGCCGACAGCAAGGCGGCGGCGCGCGACGCCTGGTTCGCGAGCCAGGCCGCGCGCGATTCGGTGCGGCTGTCGGTCGCGGGCGCCGTGGCGAGCGGCTATATCGCGTTACGCGGGCTCGATGCCCGGCTCGACGTCGCGCGGGCGACGGTCGCGGCGCGATCGGAATCGCTGCGGCTCGCCCGCTCGCGCGTGGGGCGCGGCTATTCACCCAAGCTCGAATTGCAGCAAGCCGAGGCCGAATATGACGCCGCCGCGCAGATCGTCCCGCAGATCGAGCTCGCCATCGCGCGGGCCGAAAATGCGCTCAGCCTGCTCACCGGAGAGACACCCCAGGCGATCGATCGCGGCCTGCCGCTCGACCGGTTGACGGTACCGGCGATCCCCGAGGGCCTCCCTTCGGAACTGTTGCGGCGGCGGCCCGACGTGGCGCAGGCCGAGTTCCAACTCGCCGCGTCGGACAAGTCGCTGGCCGCGGCGCGCAAGCGTTTCCTGCCGCAAGTCCGGTTGAGCGCCTCTGCCGGTGCGGCGTTTTCGACCTTGCTCAAGGATCCGATCACGCTCTGGTCGATCGGCGGCAGTATCCTGGCGCCGCTCTTCGAAGGCGGCCGGCTGACCGCGCAGGCGGAAGCGGCCGGCGCGCAACGCGATCAGGCGGCGTTCGTCTATCGCCGCGCCGCGCTGACCGCCTTCCGCGAGGTCGAGGATGCTTTGGCCGGCGCCAAGCGGCTCGACGAGCAAGTGGGGCTGGCCCGTGCGCAGCAGGATGCGCTGGCGGAGGGATTACGGCTGGCGACCAACCGCTATCGCGAAGGCTATTCGCCTTATCTGGAACAGCTCGATGCCCAACGCGGGTTGCTCGGTGCCCAATTGTCGCTGATCCAGCTTCGCGCCGACGCCCTGACCGCGCGGGTGCAATTGTTCCAGGCGATGGGCGGCGGCTGGCAGCGGTGTCCGACGGCGGGAGATACCTGCGTTCCGGACATCGCCGGCTATTGAGGGGAGTCTAGCCCCTCCCCTGAAGGGGATGGGCTTTAGCAACCAGATAATCCGCAGCTTTTTTGCCGTCACGGCTTGCCCTTCGATGGCGGTTGCCACCATGCGCGGGGCAATGACGTTTCAGATCGATATGGGGATCGATTCGAGCGGCCGGCCGGCCTGCGTCGATCTCGAGGAACTTCTCGCCACCCGATTGCTCGTCCAGGGCAATTCGGGATCGGGCAAGTCGCATCTGTTGCGCCGCCTGCTCGAAGGCAGCGCGCGTCAGGTGCAGCAGGTGATCGTCGATCCGGAAGGGGACTTCGTCACCTTCGCCGGCCCCTATGGCCATGTCGCGATCGAAGCAGTCGACTATTCGCTAGCCGAGATCACGCGCTTCGCCGCCCGCTGCCGCGAGCATCGTACGTCGGTCGTGCTCAGCCTGGAAGGGCTCGAGATGGAGGGGCAGATGCGCTGCGCCGCGACGTTCCTGTCGGCATTGTTCGATGCGCCGCGCGACTATTGGTACCCGGCACTGGTGGTGATCGACGAAGCGCAGATCTTTGCGCCCGCCGCCGGCGCCGAAGTCGCGGAGGACGTCCGCCGCGCTTCATTGGGCGCGATGACCAATTTGATGTCGCGCGGGCGCAAGCGCGGGCTGGCCGGGATCATCGCCACGCAACGATTGGCGAAACTGTCGAAGAACGTCGCAGCGGAAGCGAGCAACTTCCTGATGGGCCGGACCTTTCTCGACATCGACATGGCACGCGCCGCCGATCTGCTCGGGATGGAGCGGCGCCAGGCCGAGGCGATCCGCGACTTGCCGCGCGGCAGCTTCCTGGGGCTTGGCCCGGCGGTCGCGCGGCGCCCGGTGACGATCCGTATCGGCGAGGTCGAGACCAGCGCGCGCAGTTCGAGCCCCAAGCTGGTGCCGCTCCCGGACCAGAGCCCGGCCGAGGACATGCGCGACTTCATCCTGGCGCCGGTCGAGGAAGCGCTGTCGCTTCCGCTGCCGCCCCCTCCCCCGCCGCGCCCGGCGCCCGCGGCGGAATTGCTCGAGGCACTGGCGGCGACTCCCGCGGCCGAGCCCGAGGATGCCGATCCGGTCGATGCCGAGGCGGTGATGGCCGATGCGCTGCATGGCATCGTCGCCGATCCCGACAGCGCGCTGCGTCCCGCCGCCGCCTTGTTCCAGGATTTCCAGGTGCGCTGCCGCATGGCGGGGCTGCGTCGCATCGCGCTCGACCCGTCGAGCTTCGCGCGCCGGCTGGCCGCGGCGCGCGCGGGAATCTATCAGCCCGAGGACGAGCAATGGGCGCCGGCGATGACCGCCGCCGCCGCGGTGCCCGACGAAATGCTCGGTGCCTTCCTGCTGATCGCCCGCGCCGCGCGCGAGAATGCGCCGTGTCCGAGCGACGAGGAGATCGCGCGGATCTATGGCACCAGCTCGCTCGGCCGCGCGCGCCGCGTATTGGCCTATATGGAGGATCGCGACGTCATCGTGACGCGGACCGATTTGTCGGGGCGGCGGTCGGTGACGATCCCCCGTTTGGGCTGGACGACCGCGTCGACCGACGCGTGAGGCAAATCTCCCCTCCCGTTTACGAGCTTCAGGTGAACGATGCCCCGCATCGTTCAGATCATGCCGGGGCATGATCGGCCTGAAACTGGGTCGGGGGAGGGCATGTCACCTTCCCATCGCCAGTGGGAACACGCCCTCCCCCTCCCGTAAACGGGAGGGGAACTAAGTGACCGCGCCCGCGCTCTTGCGCGCCATGGTGCGCGAGCGGCTAAAGCTCGGTCCGCACGTGCCACAGTTCGGGGAACAGCTCGACCTCGAGCATCCGGCGCAGATAGGCGACGCCCTGCGTCCCGCCGGTCCCGCGCTTGAGGCCGATCACCCGCTCGACCGTGGTGACGTGGTTGAACCGCCAGCGGCGGAAATAATCCTCGAGGTCGACCAGTTTCTCGGCAAGCTCGTAGAGCGGCCAATGCGTATCGGGATCGCGATAGATTTCGGCCCAGGCGGTGCGGAGCTTGTCATTTTCGACCCGCTGCTCGCGCAGCTCGGCGCGCTCCGGTCCGACATCAAACCCCGAGCGGGCGAGCAAGCGGATCGCTTCATCGTACAGGCTCGGCCGCGCCAGGATGTCTTGGAGTTCGCCTATGACATCGGCACGATGCGCGTGCGGCTTGAGCATCGCCGCGTTGCGATTGCCGCAGAGGAATTCGATCGCGCGATATTGGTGCGACTGGAACCCCGACGACTGACCGAGATCGGCGCGGAATTCGGTATATTCGCTCGGCGTCAGCGTGCGCAGCACGTCCCACGCGCCGTTCAGCTGCTCCAGAATGCGCGAGACGCGCGCGAGCATCTTGAACGCATGCGGCAATTTGTCGTTGGCGATCGCGTCGCATGCCGATTCGAGCTCGTGCACCGCGAGCTTCATCCACAGCTCCGACGTCTGGTGCTGGATGATGAACAGCATCTCGTCATGCGCGGCCGAGCGCGGCTGCTGCGCGCCGAGGATCAGGTCGAGGCGCAGATAGTCGCCATAGGCCATCTTGTCGGCGAAGTCGGTTTCCGGCCCCCCGGCGTCGCCGGCATCTGATCTATGGTCGTCGGTCATGTCACTTTCGATCGCGTCGCATAGGCAGGGTCGTCCCACAAGCGCTCGGTCATCACACGTTCGAGCACTTTCGCCGCCGCGACGACATCGTCCTCAGACAAATAGAGCGGGGTGAAACCGAAACGGATCAGATCGGGCGCGCGGAAATCGCCGATCACCTCGTTGGCGATCAGCGCCTGCATGATCGCATAGCCTTGTGGGTGGCGGAACGAGACCTGGCTGCCGCGCGCCTGCGGGTCGCGCGGCGAGGCGAGCGTCAAATCGGGGCAGCGCGCCTCGACCTCGGCGATGAAGCGCTCGCTTAAGGCAATCGACGCGGCGCGGACATCGGCCATGTCGACCCCGTCCCAGGCATCGAGCGCGGCGTCGAGCACTGCGAGCGCCAGCACCGGCGGCGTACCGATGCGCATCCGCTCGACGCTCCTGTGCGGGCGGTAATCGAGGTCGAAGGCGAACGGCGCTTCATGCCCCATCCACCCCGACAGGATCGGCCGCGCGCTCACGGCGAAGCGCGGGGCGACATAGATGAACGCCGGCGCGCCGGGTCCGCCGTTGAGATATTTGTAGGTGCAACCGACCGCGAAATCGGCGTCCGCCGCGGTCAGGTCGACCGGCACCGCGCCGGCCGAATGCGCGAGATCCCACACCGTCACCGCGCCCGCTGCATGCGCCTTGGCGGTCAGCGCTGTCATGTCGTGGCGGCGACCGGTGCGGTAGTCGACTTCGGTGATCAACGTCACCGCAACGCTGTCGTCGATCGCGCCCTCCAGGTCTTCCGGCGCGACCAACCGCAATTCGAGGTCGCCGCCGAGCGCCTGAAGCAATCCGCTGGCGATATAGAGGTCCGATGGGAAATTGCCGGTATCCGACAACACCACCTTGCGTTCCGGATTCAACGCGAGCGCCGCGGCAAGCGCCTGGAACACCTTGACCGACAAGGTATCGCCGGTCGCAACGCTCTCCTCTGGGGCCCCGATTAACCTTCCGATGCGGTTACCGACCCTCGCGGGCAAATTGATCCAGTCGGCAGTGTTCCACGCCTTGATCAGCTGATCGCCCCATTCGCGCGCCATCACCTCACGCACCCGCGTCTCTGCCGACACTGGCAACGGGCCGAGCGAATTGCCGTCAAGATAGAGCACGCCCTGAGGCAGATGGAACAGCCGCCGGGTTGACATGAAATCGGTCATTCCGCCGTGTCACGCGGAAATCATCGCTTTGTAAAGAGATTGCCCGGTCGCCGGCCCTGGTCACCGGCCTTGACCATCAGCGAGACCGACCTTTCATTGCGAATGGCTGGGAGGTCGTTATCGATACAATTGCAGCCACGAAAAGGCTGGCAACGCAACGTTCGAGCTGAAGTTTTCCGCCGCAGGATATCGGTGTAAACTTCCGGTGAACCTATTTGTCGATTATAAATATCTCCGCATTTTCGGGAGAAATACTTTCTTAATTTAGAATTATTTTCCACGTTACTGAGTTAAATCGAAGTATTTATTTCGCATAAGGAACGAAGTTCTCGATGGATCGTTTGGCGCATCGAGAACAGAACCATTCGGTTCCAGGAGCTCCTTCATGCGTAAACACCTTTTCGCGGCGAGTATCGCCGCTGTCGTCCTCATTCCTTCGATCGCCAGCGCGCGGACCCGGTCCGAAGTGACCTGCGAGCAGCAGCGCACGACGCAAGTCGTCGCGACCGTTGCCGGCGCCGGGGTCGGCGGCGTCCTCGGCAACGTCGTCGCCGGCCGTGGCGACAAGACCCTGGGCACCGTGATCGGCGCCGCCGCCGGCGCTCTCGCGGGCAACCAGCTCGCCAAGCCGAACCGCGAATGCAACCATGCCTATGGCTATTATGACGAGGGCAATCGCTGGCACGCCACCGGCATCAACTCGGCGGATGCGCGCGGCTATTATGACCGCAACGGCGGCTGGGTCGATGGCGCGCCGAACGGCCGCTATGGCGACGACAACCGCTGGATCAGCAGTAACGCGTCGGCCGGCGGAAACGGCAATTACCTTACCAGCGGCGAATGGGTCCCGGCCTCGGCCGAGGGCTATTACGACCGCGACGACCAATGGGTGAGCGTTTCGACCGGCGCTGTCGGCAGCCGGTCCGGCCGCCGCGCGGACGCCTATGGCTATTACGACACGCAGGGTCAGTGGCACACCAGCTCGATGGCCCAGGGCCGCGCGACCGGTTATTACGACCGCAACAACGCCTGGGTCGCCGGCGCGCCGAACGGTTATTATGACGAGCACCGCAACTGGGTCCCCCAGCGCGCGGACGGCTCGGCGAGCGGCAGCTACGACAGCCAGAACCGCTGGATCCCGGCCTCGTCGAACGGTTATTATGACGAGCGCGATCAGTGGGTCGCGGGCACGGCGAGCGGCCATTACGACGCCAACGGGCGCTGGGTCGCCGGTGTCGCGATCGGTCATTACGACGCGCGCGGCCGCTGGGTCGCCGGCCAGGCCGGTGGCCATCGCGATGCGACGGGAATGTGGGTCGCCGATCCCCAGCCCGGCTATTACGATGATCGCCGCCGCTGGCATGCGGGCGAAACGTCGGGCTATTACGACAGCCGCGGCCGCTGGATCGCAACCGCGGCCGGGGCGAGCAACTATGGCGGCGAACGTCCGGCAATCCTCTCGCAGATCGCAACGCTCGACCGGTTGCTCGATACCGCCCGGTCGCAGCGTTCACTGAGCAATCGCCAGGCCGCCGGCTACCAGCGCGAGCTCTACGCCCTTCGCACCAGCGAGCGATCGATGACCCATGATCGCAGGGGCAATTTGTCCGCTCGCGATGAAGCCAGGCTGCAGGTGCGGGTCGATAGCTTGAACGGCCGGCTGCGGAACGAAGCTCAGTAAGCGGCCAGACGCGGATAAGCGGTCACCAGGGGAGCCGGCGGAGCGCTCCGCCGGCTCCTGATTTGCGTATTGAAGGTTCGGAAACGGCCCTTGATGCCGCGTCGATTCCGGCTGGAGCGCGGAAACGTTCGGTGACTGCACACGCAGCCACTGACCGCTTCCACCCAGTCGATAGCGGTCGACGCGCCTATCGCTTATCACGGCAAGATGGGCAGCATCCGCAACATCATCGTCCTGACCGGCGCCGGTATTTCCGCCGAAAGCGGCATCGCGACATTTCGCGGGCCGGGCGGGCTGTGGGAAGGGCATCGGGTAGAGGATGTCTGCACGCCACAGGCGTTGGCGCGCGATCCCGAGCTGGTACATCGCTTCTACGACCTCAGGCGCGCGGCGCTGGCCAAGGCTGAACCCAATCCGGCGCACCATGCGCTTGCGCGGCTCGATGCCGAATGGCGGGGCGAGCTGCTGATCGTCACCCAGAATGTCGACGATCTGCACGAGCGCGCGGGCGCCAAGCGGCTGCTTCATATGCATGGCGAGTTGAAGTCGGCGCTATGCGCTGCGTGCGAGCACCGGCAGGCGTGGGACGGCGACATGCCGCCCGGGTCGATTTGCGCGGCCTGCGGCGCTCCGGCGTTACGCCCGGACATCGTATTCTTCGGGGAGATGCCCTACGCGATGGACGTGATCGAGCGCGCGATCTCCCGCGCCGACCTGTTCGTGTCGATCGGGACATCGGGCGCGGTCTATCCGGCCGCAGGGTTCGTGCAAACCGCCAAATATCACGGGGCGCGGACGCTGGAGCTCAATCTCGAGCGGTCCGAGGGGAGCGGGTGGTTCCAGGAGAGCCGGTTGGGGCCGGCGGGAGTGCTGGTGCCGGAGTGGGTGGAGGCGGTGCTGGCCTAGCCATGTCCCGTCACCCCAGCGCAAGCTGGGGTCTCCAGCGGATGTGCGATGCGGCGTGAGATCCCAGCTTTCGCTGGGATGACGGTTATGGCGGCGGCTCAGTCCTAGGCCTAATCCACCCAATCCAGCCCGATATCGCGATAGACCTCGCGGTCCTCGTCCCAGCCCGGCTTGACCTTGACGTGCAGGTACAGATGCACCGGCCGGTCGAGCAATTCGTTCAATTGCGCTCGCGCCCGTGCGCCGATCTCCTTGATCCGGCTGCCGCCCTTGCCCAGCACGATCGCGCGCTGGGTCGGGCGTTCGACCAGGATCTGCTGACGGATTTCGACCGATCCGTCCTCGCGTTCGGTAAATGCCTCGGTCTCGACGGCACTGGCATAAGGCAGTTCGGCGTGGAGCTGGAGGTAGAGCTGCTCGCGCGTCACCTCGGCGGCCAGCGCGCGCTCGGTCGCGTCGCTGACCTGGTCCTCGGGGAAATGCCACGGCCCCTCGGGCATATTGTAGGCAAGCGCCTTTTTGAGCTCGGGCAGGCCGTCCCCGGTCGAGGCCGAGACGAAGAAGGTCTCGTCGAACTGGGTCGCCGCGTTGAGCTTCTCGGCATGGACCAGCAGCCGCGCCTTGTCGGCGATGTCGACCTTGTTGAGGATCAGGAACTTGCGTTCGGGGCGGCCGGCGATGCTCTCGACGATCGGCATCACCTTGGGGCCGAGCCCACCTTTGGCGTCGACCACCAAAGCGATCAGGTCGGCGCCCTCGGTTCCGCCCCAGGCCGCCGCGACCATCGCGCGGTCGAGCCGGCGCTGCGGCTCGAAGATGCCGGGCGTATCGACCAGCAGGATCTGCGTCTCGCCCTCGATCGCGACGCCGAGCAGCCGCGTCCGCGTCGTCTGCGCCTTGGGGCTGACGATCGCGACCTTCTGCCCGACCAGCGCATTGACCAGGGTCGACTTACCGGCATTGGGCGCGCCGAGCACGGCAACGAGGCCGCAATGTTGGGTTTGGGGCTGCGTCATGGCTGCACCTGCGCCAGCAGCACGCGGGCGGCGGCGGTTTCCGCTTCCTGCTTGCTCGATCCTTCGGCGTCGGCGCTGGCGAAACTGCCGAGCGATACGCGGACGGTGAAGCGCGGCGCGTGCTGCGGGCCGGACCGCGTGACGACTTCGTAGACCGGCGCCTTGCGATTGTGCGCGGCGGCCCATTCCTGCAGCGCCGACTTGGGGTGCTGCGGCGCGCGCGCATCGGCATGGACGCGATCGGCCCAGCGCGCCCGGACGAAATCGCGCGCCGGCCCGAACCCGGCGTCGAGATAGAGCGCGCCGATCAGCGCCTCCATCACGTCGCCCAGCACATTGTCGCTATCTGCGGCGCCATCGTCGCGCGCTTGCTTGCCCAGGCCGAGGAACGGCCGCACCTCGATCTCGCGCGCGACATCGGCGCAGACCGGCCCGGTCACCAACGCGTTGAGGCGCTTCGACAGGCTGCCCTCGGGCTCGTCCGGGAACAATTCGTACAGCCATTCGGCCATGGCCAGCCCGAGCACGCGATCGCCGAGGAATTCGAGTCGCTCGTAATTCGCGCTCGCCTGGCTGCCATGGGTCAAGGCGCGCTCGAACCGGGCAAGATCGGCTGGGGGGCGACCAAAAGTCGCGCCGAGCCAGCCGGCAAGATTCTTGTTATCCGTCACGTCGTGCCCCCTCAGTCAGGGGAACCGTCAAAAGCCCTGTCCCAGCCGGCTCCAGCGTGCCGCCGTGAACCAGGTCCAGGGCAGCAGCCATTGCGCGTTGCCGTCGGTCGACCAGAAAGTGACGACCGCCTTGCCCTCCAGATTTTCCAGCGGGACCATGCCGATCGCGCCATTTTCCTGCGCGGGGAAGCGGCTGTCGCCCGAATCGTCGCGATTGTCGCCCATCATGAAGACATGGCCAGCGGGAACCGTATAGACGTCGGTGTCGTCGCGGTCAGGAAATTCGCCGCGGTCGAGGACGTTGTAGCTGACGCCGTTGGGCAGGGTTTCCTTGAACTGCATGTAGCGGCAGATCGGCTTGCCCGCGCTGTCGCTCGCCTGGAATTCAGCGGGGCATTCCTTGCCGGCCGGATAGTTGGGCGTGAGCGGGATGGTGAAATCGGCGACGCGCACCTTGGGCACCGCGACGCCGTTCAGGATCAATTGGCCGTGGCGCATCTGGATCGTGTCGCCGGGCAAGCCGATGACGCGCTTGATATAATCCTGATCATTACCCGGCGGCGCCTTGAACACCACGACGTCGCCCGGGGTTGGGTTGCGGCCGAAGATGCGCCCCGGGATCAGCGGTACGCTGAACGGCAGCGAATGCTTGGAATAGCCGTAATTCCATTTCGAGATGAACAGATAGTCGCCGATATAGAGCCGCGGCAGCATCGATTGCGACGGGATCGAGAAAGGCGAGAACAGGAAGCTGCGGAAGATCACGACGACGATGACCAGCTTGACGATGAAGCTGGCCGTGTCCTTCCAATCTTCTTCCTTCTTGGGCTTCTTCGCGGCGGGCGCAGGCTTGCCGGTGGGCGCCACAACGGGATCGGGCGCGGCGTCGGACGGGGTCGCCTGAGGTGTATCGGTCATGGCGCGCGGTTTGCGCATGCAGCCTGCGCGCGTCAAGCATACGTATCACCGTGGCGCGGCAGCCTCGTTCCTTGAACGGGACGACCGGAACGCCCATTGAGGCCTCCGAGTCGAATAAGGAGCGTCTGTATGGCCGATTGGAGCGAGATCGAGGCGCTGAAGCGCATCCCCCTGACCAAGCTGTTCGCCGACGATCCCGAGCGGCTGGGCAAATATTCGGCCGACGTTTGCGGCATTCATTTCGACTGGTCGAAGACGCATCTGACCGACGAAGCGATCAAGGCATTCGAGAAGCTGGCCAAGGCGAGCGACCTGGCGGGCAAGCGCGAGGCTCTGTTTTCGGGCCAGGTGATCAACGTCACCGAGGATCGCGCGGTCACGCACACCGCCGAGCGCGGCGAAGGTGCCAAGGACGACGTCGCCGCGGCGCAGGCGCTCCACGCGCGGATGCGCGCGCTGATCGACGCGATCGAGGCCGAAGCGCTGGGGCCGATCCGCAATATCCTGCACGTCGGGATCGGTGGATCGGCGCTGGGCCCAGATCTGCTGATCGACGCGCTGGGGCGCGAAGCCAATCGCTACGAAGTGGCGATCGTTTCCAACGTTGACGGGCTTGCGCTCGAGGAAGCGTTCAAGCGCTGCGATCCCAGCGCGACCTTGCTGGCGATCGCGTCCAAGACCTTCACCACCACCGAAACGATGCTCAACGCCGAGAGCGTGATCGAATGGATGCAGGCGGGCGGGGTCGAGGACCCCTATGGCCGCGTCGTCGCGCTGACCGCCGATCCCGACAAGGCGATCGAATGGGGCGTCGACGAGACGCGCGTGCTGCCCTTCGCCGACACGGTGGGCGGGCGGTACTCGCTCTGGTCGTCGATCGGTTTCCCGGCGGCGATGGCGCTCGGTTGGGATGCGTTCTCGGAGCTACTCGAAGGCGCTGCCGAGATGGACCGCCATTTCCGGCTGTCGGCGCTGCACGAGAACGTGCCCGCGCTCGCCGCGTTCGCCGACCTGCTCTATACCCAGGCGTTCGGCTGCGAGACGCGTGGCGTGTTCTGTTACGACGAGCGCCTCCGCCTGCTCCCCTCCTATCTCCAGCAGCTCGAGATGGAATCGAACGGCAAGGGTGCGACCATCGACGGCAAGCCGGTCGGTCGTCCGACCGCGCCGATCACCTGGGGCGGCGTCGGCACCGACCAGCAGCATGCCGTGTTCCAGTTGCTCCATCAGGGCACGCATCTGGTCCCGCTCGAATTCATCGGTGTGATCGAACAAGCCGACACGCTGAGCGAGGATCACCACAAGACCCTGCTCAACAGCATGTTCGCGCAAGGCGCCGCGCTGATGAAGGGCCGCGAGAATCCCGACGACCTTGCCCGCGCCTATCCCGGCGACCGGCCGTCGACCACCTTGCTGCTCGACGAACTCGATGCGCGCACGCTGGGCGCGCTGATCGCCTATCACGAGCATCGCGTGTTCGTGTCGGGCGTGCTGCTCGGGATCAATTCGTTCGATCAGTTCGGCGTCGAGCTGGGCAAGGAAATGGCCAAGGCGGCGGCCAAGGGCGGCGGCGATTTCGACGTCTCGACCCAGGATCTGATCAAGCGAGCATTTGGGTAACCAACCGTCATCCCAGCGAAAGCTGGGACCTCAGGCGGGGAAATACGGCACGAGACCCCAGCGTTCGCGGGGGTGACGAAGGATGAATGAATGGCTGACTATGACTACGACCTGTTCGTCATCGGCATCGGATCGGGCGGCACCCGCGCGGCGCGCGTAGCGGCGGCGCATGGCGCGCGGGTCGCGGCGGCAGAGGAATATCGCGTCGGCGGCACCTGCGTGATCCGCGGCTGCGTTCCCAAGAAACTGCTCGTCTATGGCGCGCATTTCGCCGAGGATTTGGCCGACGCGCGGCGCTTCGGCTGGGATGTCCCCGCCGACTGCAAGTTCGACTGGAAGACGCTGACCGGCAATGTGTTCGAGGAAGTCGACCGGATCAGCAAGGCCTACAACACCACGCTCGACAGCCATAAGGTCGAGGTCATCAACGAACGCGCCGAGCTGACCGGGCCCAATTCGATCCGGCTGGCGTCGGGGCGCGAGGTCACCTCCAAATACATATTGATCGCGACCGGCGCGCGGCCGCACATCCCGACCTGCCCCGGCCACGAACATGGCATCACCTCGAACGAGGCATTCCACCTGGAAAGCGTGCCCAAGCGCATCCTGATCGCGGGCGCGGGCTATATCGCCAACGAATTCGCCGGCATCTTCCACGAATTCGGCGCCAAGGTGACGCTGATCAACCGCAGCGACCAGATTCTGCGCGGCTATGACGAGCAGATCCGCGACCGCCTGCTCCAGATCAGCATGATGAAGGGGATCGATTTCCGCTTCAACGCCAAGTTCGAGGGGATCGAGAAGCAGGCCGACGGGTCGCTCAAGGTCTCGATGTCCAACCACGCCCCGATCGAGGTCGATTGCGTGATGTTCGCGACCGGCCGCGTGCCCAATACCGAGAATCTCGGCCTCGACGCGGCGGGTGTCGAGCTCAACGAAAAGGGCGCGATCCGGGTCGACGATGACAATCGTTCTAGCGTCCCGAGCATCTTCGCGGTGGGCGACGTCACCGACCGCATTCAGCTGACCCCGGTCGCGATCCGCGAGGGCCAGGCGTTCGCTGACACGATCTTCGGCAACAAGCCGACCCGGGTCGACTATCATTGCGTGCCGGCGGCGGTGTTCAGCCACCCGCAAATGGCCGGCGTCGGCCTGACCGAGAGCCAGGCCAAGATAAAATTCGGCTCGGTCAAAGTCTATGTCAGCGACTTCCGCCCGATGAAGAACGTCCTGGCAGGCCGCAACGAGCGCGCGCTCTACAAGATGATCTGCGACGGCGAGACCAACAAGATCCTCGGCATCCACATGATCGGGCCGGAGGCGGCGGAAATCCTGCAGGCGGCCGCGGTCGCGGTGAAGGCCGGGCTGACCAAGGATGCGTTCGACCAGACCGTGGCGCTGCACCCGACGATGGCGGAGGAATTGGTGTTGATGAAATAGCGGCACACTCTCCCCTCCCGCTTGCGGGAGGGGTCGGGGGAGGGTCTGTTTTGGACGACGTCGCTAGCGGACACGCCCTCCCCTAACCCCTCCCGCAAGCGGGAGGGGAAAGTGGTGGTCGGCCCGGATTTGCCCGCGGCAAATCCGGGACTCGCCACGGCGGGCGGCGGGCCGGCACAGCCGGCACGTCCGACGGCGTGACCGCCAAGCCGAACGTTTTCCTGCTCCCCCGGAAGGAGGAACGGTGGCCTCCTAGCCACGGCTCGCCCGCTCGTTACAACAGGCGATGTGAACCGCATCGCTCTTATCGCTATCGTTGCCGCGGCTATGACCGCCCCCTGCGCAACGATGCTGCGCGCCCAGCAGGCCGCGCCTCCAACAATCATCCAGACCGCCAGTAAGCGGGTCGGCACGGGCGACTATCTCGAGACGATCGACGCCCTGAAATCGGCCGCCTATGCGCCCGATGGTACGACACGCAATCTCATGGCCGAGAAACTGTGGCTGCAGTTCAGCCCCTTCATGACGAATGAACTCGCACCCGCCAAAGCCGACTCGGCCGATGCCGATTACGTTCTTGGAGGCGGATGGGCCGCCAGAATTGCGGCCGCGACGCCGCGCGACGCTATCGCCGAGATCGTGCGCCGAGCCGCGACGTCGCAAATCGTCATCCTCAACGAAACGCACGCCGCCCCGCGTGATCGCGCCTTCGGTCTGGAGGTTGCGCGCGCGCTTCGGCCGCTAGGTTTCTCGATTCTGGCGTTCGAAACGCTCCGGAATGACGTGCCGACGGGTGATCCTGGCTCGGCAACCGCACAACTTGAACGTGACGGATACGTCCGCTTCAACACCGGCGGCTATACGCCCGACCCGGTCTTTGCCGGTTTCCTGCGTGAGTCGCTGGCCCTGGGCTATGAGCCGGTCGCTTACGAAGCCACGGCCAGGCAATTGACGGCGGGCGGCGGCATCGCTGAGCGCGACCAGGCGCAGGCGGACAATCTGGTCGCCGCGATCTTCGCCAGGCAGCCCAAGGCCAAGGTGCTTATCTATGTCGGCGTCAGCCATGTTGCCGAACGCCCGCTGGGCAAGACCGAGTGGATGGCATCGAGGCTGAAACGGATGACCGGCATCGACCCGCTGACGATCGACCAGGCGACGATCGACGATCTGTCGCCCGGCACGCGTGGCGCGTACGATATGGCGTCGGCGCGGATCGGCGACCGTTCCGCGATCTTCTTCGCCGGGCGGCGACCGCTGGTGCTAGGGCCATATGCCGGCGCCGTCGACCTGCAGGTCGTTCACCCACCGCGTTCCTATCGCTTCGGTCGGCCGGCATGGCTGGCAACGCTGGGCGGCAAGCCGATCGCAATCCCCAAAGAGTTGCTACCAATCAAGGGGCGCCGACTGATCCAGGCCTTCTCCGCAGGCGCGCCGGCCGATGCGGTGCCGTTGGATCAAGTGCTGGTCGAAGCAGGCGGCGCTGTCGCGATGCTGATGACGCCGCCCGGACCCGTCCGGTTTCAAACGCAACCCTAGTTCAACGCCACGCCCGAAATCGTGATCCGGTGCATCACCCTTCGGTGCCCCTGATAATCGTTCATCGCGCAATGCCAGGTCGAGCGATTGTCCCAGATCGCGAGCGAGCCCGGCGCCCATTGCAAGCGGCATTGGAATTCCGGCCGCATACCGACCGAATAGAGATAGGCGAGCAACGGCATGCTCTCCTCGCGCGTCCAGCCTTCGAAATGCAGCGTGAAGGCGGGATTGACGTAGAGGATCTTGCGGCCCGTCACCGGGTGGCGGATCACCACCGGATGGACGGCATTGGCATGGATCTCATGCCCCTTGAGGTCGGCGGCCTGATCGGTTTTCGCGTAGATGCCGTCATGGCCATAGATATGGTCGGCCGAATGCACCGCGCGTAGTCCCTCGAGCGTCGCTTTGAGCCCGTCCGACAGCGAATCATACGCCGCGCCCAGGCTGGCGAATAGCGTATCGCCACCGGTTGGCGGGGTTTCGCGCGCGAGCAGGATCGAGCCCATCGCCGGCACCTGATCATAGCTGTGATCGGTATGCCAGCCACCGCCGATATTGGTGGTCTGCGTCTCGGCCTTGCGCACTTCGGCGATCTCGGGATGGCCACCGTTCGCCGGGAAGTAATTGTTGATGTCGATCGAGCCCCAGCGCCGCGCAAAGGCGATGTGGTCTTCAGGCGTCAGCTCCTGGTCGCGGACGAACAGCACGCCGCGATCGGCGACTGCCGCCTTGAGCGCGTCGATCCCGGCGTCGTCGAGGTTGCGCAGGTCGACCCCGCTGGCCTCGGCACCGCAATGATCGGCGATCGGGCGAATCTGGATGGTCATGTTTCCTCTCCTTTGCCGGTCCTATTACAGCGCGGCTTGCGGTGGAATTGCTACGATCGTAGCAATTAAGCGATGGAAGTGCTCGATGCCCTCCGTCGCGGCCGCTGGTTCGCCGCGCTCGACCCCGCGCTTGCCGCCGAATTGGTCGCCGCCGGGCGCATCGCCACGCTCGATGCCGGGCAATGGATCTATTCGGAAGGGGACGAGGAGCCGGGCCTGTGCCTGGTTGTCGATGGTGTGCTGCGACTGGAGGCGAGCGTCGGCCCCGATCGCGACGTGCTGCTCGGGCTGGCGGGACCGGGCCAGGCGATCGGCCAGTCACGGCGTTTCGGCGGCGGGCGGCGGATCGTGACTGCGCGTGCCCAGCGCGCGGCACGCGTGCTGCTGGTTCCCGACGCCGCCTTGCCGGGGATCGCGGCACACCAGCCGGGCGCGTGGCCGGCGACGATGGCCTTGCTCTACGACCAGCTCGACCTGGCGGTGCACAATGCCGCGCTCAATCTCTGTTTGTCGCCACGCGAGCGGGTAGCGGCGCGACTGGCGCAACTGGCCGACGACAAGGGTGAGGTTCCCGCGACCCAGGCCGACCTCGCCGAAATGTGCGGCCTCAGCCGCAAATCGACGAGCGGGCATGTCCTGGCACTGGCGAAGCGGGGCTGGGTCGCGCCCGGTTATCGCTCGCTGCGCGTGCTCGACGCGGCGGCGCTGCGCGGGATTGCCGGGATCTAAAGCCCGAACAACCGATCGAACGCCGCACCACCGCGCTGACCGAAATCGATCACCCTGCCCTCGCCGCGTCGCGCCCAGCCCTCGTCGAGCGCGCGGCTCAAGATCTGCGCGCCGAGCGCGCCGCCGAGATGATGCCGCCGCTCGCTCCAGTCGAGGCAGGTGCGGCAGAAAGGCCGCCGCCCGTCCCCGCGCACGAAGCCGCGCTCGGCGAGCCAGAAACGGCCGGCATCGGTCAGCCCGTGATCGACCATCATCCCCGCATCGGCCAGTTTCGCCGCTACCGCCACCGCACGCGCGCCGGCGAGATGGTCGTAGCACACCCGCGCCTCGCGCAGCGCCGGATCGCGCGGGCCCGTCCGCACCCTGACCGCGCCGGTGCGTTGGGCAAGCTCCATCAATGCCTCGAGCGCGGTCGCCACGTCCGGCCCCGACAACCGCAGATAGCGATGCCGCCCCTGCTTCTCCGCGGCGAGCAGCCCGGCCGTCTCCATCCGCGATATATGTCCGCTCGCGGTCGGCAAGCCGACGCCCGCGACCTGCGCCAGCTCGCTCACCGTCAGCGCGCGGCCGTCCATCAGCGCGGTCAGCATGTTGGTGCGCGCGGGGTCGCCGATCAGCGCGGCGATTTCGGCGATATAGGGTCCTTCTCTCATGGTTCGATCTGTACCGAACCATCGCCGCAGCCGGAATCGGTAAAGTGCCCGCACACTTTGGAGATGGCCGAATGATCACCTGTTTCATCCGCTACGACATCGAGCCCTGGGGCCGTGACGCGTTCGTCGATTATGCCCGCGCCTGGGGTCAGGCGATCCCCGAATGCGGGGCCGATCTGATCGGCTATTTCGCGCCGCATGAGGGATCGGCGACGACAGCGTACGGCGTCTACACCATCGAGAGCCTGGCCGAGTACGAAGCGTATCGCGCACGACTCAAGGACCATCCGCTCGGCCGCAAGAACTTCGCCTTCGCGCAGGGCGAGCGCTTCATCCGGCGCGAGGACCGCCTCTTCCTGACGCGGGTCGACCGATGATCGCGGTGATCTTCGAGGTCGAGCCCGCCGAGGGACAGCGCGACACCTATCTCGACATCGCCGCACGGCTGAAACCCGAACTGGAGGCGATCGATGGCTTCATCTCGGTCGAGCGGTTCGAGAGTTTGGCGACGCCCGGCAAGGTGCTGTCGCTGAGCTTCTTCCGTGACGAGGCGGCGGTGGCGGCGTGGCGCAATACCGCGGACCATCGCCGCGCGCAGGCAGCCGGACGCGGCGGGGTGTTCGCGGATTACCGGCTACGGGTGGCACGGGTAGTCCGCGATTATGGGATGACGGAGCGGGACGAGGCGCCACAGGATAGTCGGGCCGTGCATGGGTGACGACCCGAACCGGACGTCATGGTGCATATCCTCGCAACAGGCGGCGGATATGCACATAATTAGGTACCCGCGAGGCATCATTGGGGCCCAGACGACAATTGAAACTGTCTTGGACGAGCAAAGCGTAATATGTCGCCCGACATGGTCCAGAAGCATAGCAGCCGGCCGTCCCTTCACCCCTGGATCGATACGGTTTGGCAAACGGTCTGCCTGAGCGATGGGCTGTATTCGGCGACACCCGATGGCTCGTGGGATCTCATTCGCAGCATCTCGCCCGACGGCGAGTCCGTCGTGTTCCTGAGCGGCCAGGCGACCGAACCGGTCGAGGTGCCGTATCGCGATGGCGAGAGTTCGATCGTCATCTCCTTTTCCGCCCATGTTTATCTCGCACAGGACAAGGAACCGCGCGTCGGACCGGAAATCCGGATGCTGCCGGTACAGGGAGAGACTTTCGAATTGGACGGCGTGGAGTTGCCGTTGCCGACATTTGAAAATGTCGAGCCGCTAGTCGATGCCATGATCGCGGCGGGGCTGCTCCTCTCCGACGACCTCGTCGCCCGAGCGTTCAGCGAGACCCCTAAAGCCGCCTCACCACGGTCGACGCAGCTGCATTTCAAGCGCACCACGGGCATCACCCAGAAGAGCTTTCAGATGATCCGCCGCGCGCAGGAAGCGGTGCGGCGGCTGAAGGCTGGCGAGACGCCGGCGGGGGTCGCTGCGGAGCTCGGGTATACGGACCAAGCGCACATGATCAAATCCATCAAGAAGATCATGGGCGCCTTGCCGTCGAACCTCGACCTGGTTCACAAGATCTGACCGCCGGACGCAGCTTCGCCCGGCGGTCGTCGCTTCGACACTCGTGCTACTTCGTCACCAGAGCCGCGAAGGTCTTGATGTCCTTGATATAGAAATCGGGGTCTTCCCAGGCAGCGAAATGGCCTGCTTTTTCCATATCGTGGAACTGCACGATGTTGCCGCCGGTCTGGCGATCGGCCCATTCGCGGGGAAGCCGCACACCGCCGGGGATCGGTGCCTCGGTCGCCACGGCGACCGGAATCTTGCCATTCCTGCCCTTGATCGTGGGCGGCCGCGTGACATTCTGATTGTAGATGCGGAACGACGACGCCGCGGTTTCCGTCAGCCAATAGATCATGATGTTGGTCAAAAGCTCGTCGCGTCCAAACCGCGCGTCTGCTTCGTCGCCGACGCCCATCCCCGCCATGAAGCTCATGATCCAGGCCGCCAATCCCACCGGCGAGTCGTTCATCGCGAAAGCCAAGCTCTGCGGTTTCGTCGCCTGCACAAGATTGAACGCGCCATGCTGGAAGAACCATTGCTGGATGGCGCCGGCATAAGCCTGTTCGGCGCCGCTCAGCGCGGCGAAGTCGGTGCTGTGGTCCGGATAGCCGACATCGGTGAGGTGAATGCCGAGCAGCGCCTCTGGATGGCGCTGTGTCAGCGACAGGGCAATAACCGAGCCCAGATCGCCCCCCGCGACGATGAAGCGCTCGTAGCCCAGCACATTTCGCATCAGATCGGCGAAGACATCGGCGGTCTCGTCCACGGACAGCGCCGTCCGGCCGGAGAAGCCTGTGCCCGGGATTGACGGGACGATGACGTGGAAGTCCGCGGCCAGCGCATCGATGACCTTGTGATAGCGATAGAAACTGTCCGGCCAGCCGTGCAGCAGAAGCAGGGCGGGAGCATCCTTTTTCCTGGCTGGCTGATGGACGAAATGCAGGTCGACCTGGCCTATCGTGACTTTGTAGTTCGGCCGAGCATTCAGCTGCGCCTCGGCCTTTCGCCAGTCGTACTCGTTCAGCCAATAGTCGGTCAGCGACTTCATATAGCCAAGACTGGTTCCGAACATCCATCCGGCATCGGCGGGTTCGTCGGGCCAGCGCGTATGGCGAAGGCGCGACTTGAGATCGGCGAGCTGCGCATCCGAAATGGCGATCTTGAAAGCTGCGGGCCGTTCCATGGTGTGGTTCTCCGTTGAGTGTGCTGGGTGGCTGACAAGGCTGCTCAGAACGGCCGCCGCGAGGATGTTCTTTCCAAATTCACGTCGGGTCATTTGCTGGCTCCCTGTGTCTCGATGACAGAGATCGGGCTATCGGGACGGCGTCGGCGCGGATTGTAAAAATGCGAAAATATCCTGCCGGCGAGCCCGAACTGCGCGCGGCAGTCGCGACGGTGGACGGGCGCATCTCGCCATCGGGCACGGCTAGGCGGAGCAGCAGTCCGGCCGGGACGCGAAGGATTGCGCGGCCTCCTATAATCCAATGTAAAATAGCGTTGACTATTGTTTTGGCGCGTTCTTTGATCGGGCCGACTACCCCGCTTGTGCCATCGCGGCCGAGACAATGGGGAAGTGGGAGAGGCAAGCATGCGGCGGCGTGAATTCGTACTGGCGACAGGCGCGACGATCGCGGCACCTGGGCTGATCGCGGCGTCGAAGCCCAGGGCACAACCCGCCATGCCAGCGTTCCCACCCGATTTCCTGTGGGGGGTGGCAGCGTCCTCCTATCAGATCGAAGGGGCCGTGAACGAGGACGGTCGCGGCACGTCGATCTGGGACAAATTCTGCCGGCAACCCGGTACTATCGCGGGTAACGCCAATGGCGACATAGCGTGCGATCACTATCATCTCTATCGACAGGATGTGGGGCTGATCGGCGAGCTCGGCGCGCGGGCCTATCGTTTCTCGATCGCATGGCCACGGATCCAGGCCGAGGGCCGCGGCGCGGCCAATCCCAAGGGTCTCGATTTCTATTCGCGGCTGACCGACGAATTGCTGGCCAAGGGTGTCGCGCCGATGCCGACCCTGTTTCACTGGGATTTGCCGCAAAAGTTGCAGGATGCCGGCGGCTGGCAGAACCGCGACACGTGCGATCGGTTCGCCGATTATGCGCACATGATGGCGGAGCATCTCGGCGACCGCGTGCCGCGCTGGATCACGCATAACGAGACTTTCATGCACCACGTGCTGGGGCACGTTCTCGGCGTCAATGCACCGGGGCTGAAGCTCGATATGCCGCAATCCTTCCCGGTCGCGCATCACTTGCTGTTATCGCACGGCAAGGCCGTTCAGGCGCTCCGTGCGACGGTGAAGCGCAAGGCGCAGATCGGTATCGCCCAGAATCTGGCGATGGTGCGGCCGGCCGATCCGGCGCGGGATGAACCGGCCGCGCAGGCAATGACGCTCTATTATTGGGGACTGCACGTCGATCCGCTGCTCCTCGGTCGCTATCCCGCCGAATTGCCGGACGCCCTCACCGCGACGGCCGTGCACGACGGCGACCTTGCGACGATCGCGCAGCCGCTCGATTTCCTCGGCGTCAATTATTACAATACCAACTTCATGCGCGTCAGCCCGCCGGGCAGCGCCCAGCCGATCGAGGAAGCGCCGCCGCCGGCGAAATTCGCGCGAACCGCGATGGGCTGGCCAGTCGATCCGCAAGGCATGACCGACGTGCTGCTCGGGTTACGCGATCGCTACGGCTCCGCTTTGCCCCCGATCGTCATCACTGAAAACGGCGCGGCCTTCGCCGATAGCGTTGCGCGAGGTGCGGTGCATGACGCCGACCGGATCGCGTTCCTCGACGCCCATATCCGCGCCGTCAGGAAGGCGATGGACGCCGGCATCGATGTGCGCGGTTATCTGGTGTGGTCGATCCTCGACAATTTCGAGTGGGCCGACGGTTACGGACCACGCTTCGGCCTCGTGCGCGTGGATTACGCCACGCAACGCCGCATCCCGAAAGATTCGTATTATTGGTATCGCAAGCTGATCGCAGCGCAGCCGGGCGCTGCGAAATGATGGATTTCGACGACATGGGTATCGCGGCTGCTTCCCCTCGATCGACTATGAAGGCTGAGGCGCCTTCGGCGAGGTCCTTTCGGCATCAAAAACGGACCATCATCGGGCGACCGGTATAGGTGATGCGCTTGGCGGCCGCGGCTGGAGCCAGCCCAGCCTGGCCGGCGGTCGCAACGAACACGAGATCAAGCTTCCGCGTCTTCACCATGCCCGGAAACGCCCCCTGCCGCGCACCGACCGTCAAGGTGCGGGCTTTGTCGTTCCAGACAAGATCATAGGTCGCGCGCTGGCCCTTCTCGTAATTGTAGGTCTCGTTGTCGTCCTCATAAACCGTGAACCGGGCATCAGCGCCAGGATAGATGCGCACTTCATAAGGGGCGTCGGCCTGGGCGGTGGCATATTGCACTTCAGGCCCCATCGGCACGATCGAGCCGGCGCGGACATAAAGCGGGACTATGTCGAGCGGCGCGTCCCGCGTCACCGTTCGCCCGCCGGAGAGACGCTGATTGTTCCAGAAATCGAACCAGTCGGCGCCCTTGGGCAGATAGGTCGAAACCGAGGTATCGAGCGCGCGGGTAGCGTTCCCCGTCGCGTTCAACTCGCTCGGCAGTCGCCAGCCGAAGCGTAGCGAACGATTGCCGCCACCCTGAAAATACTCGATCGTGACGGCAACCTGCTGCCCCTTGCGGAAGGACAATTTGGCGCCCTCGTAGCGCGCGGCGCCAACCTGCCAGCTCGACACTATCGTCTTGCCGTCGACGATCAGGCGGAACCCGTCATCGCCTTCCAGCCCAAGTTCGTAAGTGCCGTCCTCGGGCGCGGTCAGCGTGCCTTGCCAGCGGACCGAAAAATCGTTGAGCGTGGTGAGCCCGCCGGGAATGTCCGCTAGCGGCGGGCCGGGCCAGTTGTGATCGATCTTGGTGTCGACGAAGCGGCCTTTCGGCGTCCCGAAGTTTTCGCCCTCGAAATACTGGCCGGCAAGCCCCGGCTGGCCATCCGGCGTGCGCAGATACTCGGTCGGCACGGTCGCCGCCGGCGGCGGCTGGATGTGATACATTGCGCGCGTCACAGGATGGACGAGCAAAGAAGGCCCGAACATGAAACTGTCGTCGATCGTGTCGGTCGCCCGATCGTCGGGGAAGTCCATCATCAGCGGCCGCATCAGCGTGTAATCCGCAGACGTAACCTTCCAGCTCAAGCCATAGATATAGGGCAGCAGCCGATAGCGCAGGCGCGTGCTGTCGAGCAGCGACGCATAGACTTGCGGGTCGAGCGTCTTGAAACGCCAGGGCTCGCGCTCGACGTCGGTGCCGTGAATGCGCATGATCGGGTTGAACGCCGCGAACTGCAACCATCGCGCGAACAGCTCCCGCCATGCCGGATTCTGCTCGCCACCAGGAAAATCCGAGACGAAAAAGCCGCCGGTATCGTTGGTCCAATAGGGGTTGCCCGTCACGGTCACGTCGACGCCGCCGGCGATCTGCTGCTTGAGCGTTTTCCAGTTCGAGGGGATGTCGCCGCTCCACGACGCCGCGGCCGTTCGCTGCGCGCCGGCCCAAGCCGATCGGGTGAGAGTGAAGACGCGCTTGTTGCTCGTCGCGCGCTCGCCGTCATAGGTCCCCTGCGTCGTCAGCAACGAATAGGGGCTGAGATAGCGCGAGAAGTCGCCGAGCGCGTTGGCGCCGAGCGCCTTGGTGTCGCGGATATTGTCGGCCGCGTTCCACATGGCGCTGCTCACCTCGACCTCGGTGCCGTCCATCCACAGTGCATCGACGCCTTGATCGAGCAGGCCTGATTTGATGTACTTGAAATAGATTTGCCGCCCGAGCGGGCTATAGGCGTCGTAGACGCGCGCATGCTTCGAGATCCAGTGCAGCGGCTCGAAGCGGAGATGGTGCGCGTCCAACTCGCGCGCCAGCGCGGTATCGTTGCCGATCGACGGCCAGATCGACACCATCAGCTTCAGGTTCATGTCGTGGAGCTGGCGGGTCATCCCGCGCGGGTCGGGATAGCGGGTCGGGTCCCATGTCATCCCGCTCCAGCTGCCGTCCTTGTCAGAGCCCCAATATTGCCAGTCCTGTACGATGTAATCGAGCGGGAACTTCTCCTTGCGGAAGGTGCGCGCGATGTCGAGCAACTGCGCCTGCGTCTTGTAACGCTCCTTGCTCATGAACAGGCCGAACGCCTGTTTCGGATACATCGGCGCCGGTCCGGTGAGTGCACGATAGGCGGCGACCACCTCGTCCGCCGACCTGCCCGCCATGAAGTAATAATCGACGCCGCCCGGCGCGCTTTCAGCCCAAAGGGATGCGGCGCCCGCATCATCCTTGAAGCGCATCTGGGAATACGTATCCCACATTATGCCGTAACGCCGGGTCGACATCATGACCGGAATGATGATGCCGACATTGGTCTGGACGAGGAGCAAATCCTTGCCGCGCCGGTTGCTGGTATCGTCGCCGGTGAAACCGAAGCCGTAGATCGCCTCGTCCGGGCGCAGGGTGAAGCTGTTGGTCGCCTCATAGGTAGGGGCGCCCGAGATAGTGACCTTCTTCAGCTCTTGCGGCGCATCCGCCTTTTCCTGGGTAAAAAGCCCGCCCTTCGAATCAAGGAAGCGTAAGGCCCCTGTCGCCTTGTCCACCTCGATCCGCAGCTTCTGACCGATGATCGCCAGGGTCCTCGGCGTCTCGGTGATCGTGAAGGGAACCGGCTGTGGCTTCTTGACGACGACGATGCTGGGCGCCGTCCAGTAATTCTCGCCCAGATTGGCGTTCACCCGCACCGTGTCGGGTCCGTAGAAGACGATATTCTTGGTGACACCATTGACACGCAACTGCACGCCATCGGCGAGGCGTTGGTAAGCGAACGCACGGTCGCCTTTTGGCGAGACTAGCTTGAGGTGCCCGTTCGCATCGAGTCCTGTCGGAATCTCCTTCGCGTTGGCCGCGCCGCTACCGGCGATCAGCGCTATCGCCGCCACACGGAGCGCGAAAACCACGATACTGCCGCCGCCCATCCGGTTCTCTCCCACTTCAATTGTTCGCCACGGCCTTGCTTGGAAGGGCGCGCCGACTATGATAGCGCTATCAGTTGCAAAACATGCCCTGCATGGCAATCGCTAAATGGGATCGGCACGACGAACATTCCGCGGGCCGCCAACGGCGGTCCAGATTCGCGAGGGATTGATCTCAGTAAAGGGGTTATTGCACGTGTCGCCGTAATTGCGTACAATCGCCGACGGTCGAGTATGACGTTACTATCGGGGTATGATGAGTTCCCGCCACCTCCATCAGTTCAAGCTTGCCGCGGAGGTATGCCGCCTCTCAATCAATGAAACACAATATACGATATCTGTTCTCTGGTGGTGATGATGGGATCACAGGTTCCGGTACCAACAACATCAATAGTCCGTCCCTGAGCCATCGCTGTCATAACCCCCGCTATCAGTGCATTTTGGTTGGTCGCATTTAACGGGATCGACCATACGGTGTCCGTGGCGCAGGCCGGAACTGCGGATCGCGAGCTTGCGTTCATGGTCACTGCGGCGGGCGATCCATTGACGCCAATGGCGTAGGCGTACACCGTTCCCGTCTGCTGACTGGCTTGTGCAGGCATGCTTCCGAAAACGAACAATGCAGCAGTCAAAGCTCTCATCGAAGCGATCTTACCCCTCATCTGATTCCCCTTTCGGTCGCTTATAGGGCACGATTTTATCGCGTGCCCCTTCGGCAAAGTGCGCGATGGTCTTCTGCATCGCAGGCTCGACGTGTAATCCCAAAATCGTCACGCGTTGATCAGCAAGATTGCGATGGTCTCCGTGTCACCCCAAATAGAACAAGACTATCGACCACTGCCGCGATGCGTGGAACAAGCTCATCGATCAACAATCGCACATCTTCACCATTGGGTCCCGTAAATGCGCCCATGCGCCATAATCAATGTGGTTGTATCAGTCCTGCGTCTGGAAATAGTCCATGGTTTCTGTGTCGTTCCAATCCGTGCAGGCGCCGGTGCCGATTATCTGAAGCGACTTGCCTGTCGAGTAAGCGGTAAGCAGCAACGACAGCCTTGCCTGTCCGGCAGCCGTTGCGCCGTTGAACACCCAGCGCAACGGCAACCCCGCCGCGCAGCTCGGCAATGTCGTCCGGGTACCCGACATGTTGAAAAAGACCAGGCCATTGGCCAATATCAGAATTGAGGACGCTTTGCCGACCACCGAGCTCGCCTCAGCCGGACTAGCGGTCATGATCATGGCTGCCACCAATCCCACTGCCAATTTCTTCATTTTTATTTCCCCTTTTTATCAACTGCTGTTGCCTGGGGTTGGGTGATGGCCCCGCCAGATGCATCGGAGGCATAGGCAGCCGACGCCATCATGCAACACAGCGGGGCCACCAAGATTGAACGAACTTCATCTCAAGCCCTGCCGCCAAAATGACATTTGTGAATTTAACCAGTCGCCGCTCACTATAACTGAATCAGTGATGCATTGCATACCGAGCCACCACCGCCTGTATAGTCGACGCGCGCGATCGGGCGCCCGCTGACGCGTGCAGTCAGTGCAATCGCAAATATTCCTCGTCCCACTTCTGTAGAGGTGTCTATATAGATGATTTGGCCGGGACAGTTGCCCGAAGTGTTGGGGCTAACGATGATATAGCCGCCAACGCCCCCTTGGGACCCGACAGCTAAGATGGTGAGGTTACCATCAGTCGTGGCCATTGCGGGCGTTGCAACCATTAGCCCGAGAAATACCATGCCTATTCTCATGTTTAATTTTCTCATCGACTTCAACGCGGCAGCCAAGGAGTGTATCTTCATAACTCGTCTTCCCGATTTTCGATGGAAGTTGCACTTTCGATCGTGCAATTCACACTGGCCGGAGGTCGCCCCCTCCCAATTATCGCGAGCTAAACGATCATCGTAAAAAACCGCAGCGCTCCGCGACCTGAATTACGAACCGGTCACCGGGATTACCGTATAGCCGTTGAGCGGAACGACTATCCATTGACGGCTCGGGACGCTCGCTCCGGCGCCCGGGTCGCCACTGCCTCCGGATCCGCCACCTGACCCACCGCCGCTGCCGCCGCTGCCCGACAGTGTCACTGTTACGTTGGTTCTATTGCTGGCGGGGTCGTAGCTATACGTCGCCGCGGTGCCGTCGGTCGGGCCGCCGCTATGCTGCACCGTGATAACCCGGCCCAGGGCATCGTATGTGTAGGTCGTGGTTTCCTGGCCGAACGCCTGAACCGGTAGCGACGTCATAGCGACGGTTGCCAAGGCGAACCATATTGTCCTTCCAACGCGCATTCCGTTCTCCGAACTTTAAATCGATGCAATGGCCCCAGCTTGCCACATTGACATGCTATCGCGAGATGGAAGGATTGAGAGGGCTTGGTCACGACCGACGTCGCTAACCAGGCCATCGCACGACTCATGGAATTCCCCCCCGTCCGTGTCGAGAGAAAACAAGGAATATCCCAAGATTGCAAACGATATCGTGTTCAAAATAAGGGGTTATCAGCGAGCAAACCACCACCGAGCCGCCGCTGCCACCTCAGCGATGACGGAACGGTCTAACCGCCTGAGCCAAACACGATCTTCAGCCGCGCAAGCGCCAAGGCCTTCTGGCTCACGCGCGCAGCTCAAGCGCCGAGTACGTGCCCGATTTTCTCGAATTACGATGACGTGGCGTAATCCGCCTAAGCTAGCCTTTTGATCGGGGAATAAGGGGGCTATTGCACTGTCGCCGTAATTGCATTATCTTTTCAACGAATTTTCTTTCGAGAGAATAATGACGACAATATAGATAGGACGTATATCAATAATAATATGAGATTAAGTTTAGCGAAATCTGGCTCGATATATCCGATCAAGGATAGAATAGATATTACTATGTCGATCCATATAAATGGTACAAGCCATATGGATAAATCCTCCGGTATCAAATGCCGCAATATATTCATTAACATTTGGCCTTTCGACATTGTGCACTATCCGCAGCCGCCACGCCTGCGGCGACAGCATTACCGGTTCGATTTGCAGCCTGCCGCGATGCCGCTCTCGCGTCAGCAGTAGCCAATGCTTGGGAGCCTGACGTCATACCTGGACTAATTCGCGAAACGCCGCGCCGAAATACACCGGCCTGCGCAGCATTACCCGCCAACCGACCTCCGGCACCGCCGATAGCACCTGTCGCAGCTGCTCTAGCTACCCCTTTCGTAATCGGCTTACCATCGATGGCATTTTTACCGGCTTGCGCTCCCGCATTGGTTGCCCCCCCAATAACCGCGGCGGCCCCAGTCTTTACAACTTGGCTCGCGACCGCACGTTCCACTCCTGCGGCCAAGCCGCCGCCGAGCGCTCCGGCAGCTCCGGATACGGCGATCTTACCGAGACTTGGGCCCGCTGCTATGATGGCGCCTCCGATGTCGCCCTTGCCTATCGCCGCCCTCACGTTTGCTATTGTCCTAGAAGCCTCGCCACTCGCCACTTGATCATAGATCTCCAGCCCAGCCCCAATAACTGCGCCGACGCACCAAGGACATTCTCCACTGGGATCCTCGTCATTGATTGGGTCATTGTCGACATAGGCATATAGATTAACCTGATCCTTATACCCAATCGGATCAGTCTGCATGAACCGCCCCAGCGTGGGCGAGTAAATGCGCGCCTTGTAATAATACATACCAAGATCGGGCAGCCACGCCTGGCCGGTATATTGGAACCGCCCGATGTTCGTGCTGCTCGGGATGCCGTATTCGTCATAACTGTCGATCGCGAGCTTGTTGCCATTGGCGTCGGCGATCGACACGATCGAGCCCTGCTGGTCGATCTGGAGGGAGCGGCGGTCGCCCAGGCCAGAGCCCTCATACCACAGAACCGGGTCATCCTCGGCCGGGCCATGAACGTAGCGCCGCAGCATGTTGCCGCTGCCGTCATATTCGGCGACCAACTCGTCGTCATCGTAGAGATAGCGCGTCGTACCGCTGGCGCCACCACTGGTCTGCCATAACCGGCCACTGGGATCGTAGCTGAGCGAGAGGCCGCTATTGCGGCCGATCAGCCGGTTCTCGACGTCATAAGTGTAGCTGTTGGCGCCGTCCCCGGTCAGATTGCCATTAGCGTCGTAATTGAACAATGCCGAACCGGCATTGGTATATTGATTAAGCCCGTTGACCGCATAATTGCGGTTGACGTTGAAATAGGCCGTAAACCCGTAAGCCAGGTTGTTGCGCGCCTTCGTGATGATCTGGCTTGCCGGGTTATAGCCGAACGTCGTCGTCACATCGTTTGCCGTGCCCGCCAGGTCATCCCCGAGGCTGATCAGCCGTGAGATCGCGTCATAGCCATAGGCGCTCGTCACCCCGCTGCGCATGTCGCCCGAGCGCCGGCCCTGATTGTCATAGCTGATGGTAGCCACCACCGCCCCGCCATTCTCGTGCACCGCGGTCTGGCGGTCGAGACCGTCATAGTCGAACGTGAAATAGCTGCTATCAGGATAGGTCAGCTGCTTGCGGTTGCCGTCAGCGTCATATTGATAGCTCAGCGTCAGCGCATTGCCCGAAAGATTATTGCTGCTGCTGGCCAATTGGCCCAGACCGTCATAGCTCTGCGTCAGCCCGGCGCCGGTCGACGAGCCGTAACGCGCATAGAGCTCGTGGTTCTCCAGATCATAACCGTAATAGATCGTCGCCCCAGGCTCGGTCTTGGTCGTCACCCGGTTGAGCGCATCGTAGCTCGAGGTGATCACATTGCCGTCGCGCTTCCTTAACGTCAGCCGATTGCCATTGGCGTCATAGGTATAGGCTTCGTAATCCGTCGCGCTGACCGCTCCCACAGTCGCCTTGTCGGGAAAGTTCCACTGCACCAACCGGTCGAACCCATCATATGTATACCCGGCAAGGTTGCCGTTGGCGTCCTTGAGCGTCTTCTGCTTGCCGTTGTCGGTATAGGTGTAGGTGACGTAATCCTGTTGCAGGCCGGACAGGCCGTAGGCCTTGATCACCTTCAGCAATTGCCCGGCATCGTCATAGACATTCTTCGTGATGCGATCGGGGCCGTAGGCGGTGCTGGTCGTGGCCAACGTGCAGGCCGAGGCCGGCAGCGCGCTCCAAGTTGCCGGATTCATCCTGACCGCCGTGCAGTCGAGCCGACCGACCGGATCATAGCTATACTGCGTTACCGCGCCTTCGACCCAGGTAGACGCCGCGCTGTCCCAGCCCCAGCTCGCTTCCACCGTCTTGCGGTCGAGGCCGTCATAGCTCGTCTCGACCTTGGCGAAGATAGTAAAGCCGGTCCATGCCGATGGCGCGACGCTTTCCGACTGCCAGTTCGACAGCTCGCCCTTCTCGACCCGGGTCAGCCGGCCATCGGCATCATAGGTGTTTCTGACCGCCGCGTAGTGAATCGGACCCGCCCCATCGGGGTCGGGTGCGATCGTCCCCACCACCCGGTTGGCGGTATCGTACCGCGTGGCGGTGGTGAAGTCGGAAGGCGATGCCTGAGCAATCGCCGCTACCGGCAGCAGCCCCAGCAGGCCTCCCGCGAACGCGGCCAGCCGCCGCATCATGCCCGGGGCGCTCACGGGCACACCGTGATGCTGAGGTTGCCGCGCGGATTCGTCTGACTGATCTTCCTGCCCAGCGTATCATAGGCAAAACATGTCAACCGTTTGACCCCAGTGGCTAGGTCCTTCACCTCCGTACCCCTTACGAGAAGATTATCCGCGACCCCGTCGCCGCCATATTGGTAGGTCGTCTGTAGTCGCGGCCCCGCGGTATCGCAGGCCGGCGTATTACCGCCCGCCACGGTCTGGCATTGGATTACCGTGCTGATCATCCAGATCGGCAAGCCATTTGCCACCAGGGCACCGCTCGAATTTTTCACGTATGCGCTCTTTTGCACATAGGTATAGAGCTTGAGCGGCCGCGCCGCGCCAGTGGCGGGAGCTGGCTGCATTTCCGAAAGTACACCCGCATGCGTCGCGTCATAGGTGAAATTCGTTACCTGGCCCCTGCTGTCCGTCACCGTGAGCGGCTTGTAGCAAAGTGCCGGGATGCAACTCGCCGGGTAGGTTTTGGTACCGGTCACGATATCGCTCAGTCCCGTACCTGGCTTAGCGCTGTAGGTTCGGCCATTGTCGGCCAGGTTGCCGTAGGTGTTGTAAGTTACGTGGTTGCTTTCCGGGAGTTTTGCCGACACCAATAGCCGGCCAAAATAATTGAACTCGGTAAGCCTACCGATTTCGTCATAATGCCGGAACAGAACACCTTTCTCAAACCAAGTATCTGTAGTCCTCCCGTTTGGATATGTGACTGTCGTATACTCTATTGGGTCAAAATTATCCGGATCGCCGATAGCATTTTCCCCGCAGGTACAATCGAAGCCCCACACAGAGCCGTCGGCCAGCGTCTGACTAATGACGATGGGGATACCGTTCACCGTAAGTTTCTGCGCATAAACATTGGTGATCCGGCAAGCCGTTTCGCCGGGCCGGCGGATGCATGTCAGGCCATCGGTCAGGGTATAATCATAACTGTAGTTGGAAATATTTCCCATCACGTCAGTCGCTGTGGTTAGATTATTATGGACACCCTGCAGCGCATAGGTATAGCCAACCTTGACGGCCGCAGTTGCGCAGGTCGTGGAAGCCGAAACATACGTGCTTGAAAGATCGAATCCGCAGGCACTAATGACACGGCTGGTTGCCCCAGAATATTCCAAGACGATTGCGTACCCGAAATTACTCGTAATACGTACCGGCCGCCCGGACGAATAGACAAAGCTGATAACTTCGCCGTTCGGACGTGTGATGGTAGAAATTTTCTGAGGACCGCTTGTAGGGGCGAACTTGTAAACCACGCCATCGCGATCGGTGAATACGATCGAACCGCCCACATTGGCGAGTGTCGTCCCGACCTCGTCATTCTCCGGGGCGCCCCCGCCAGGAGTGGTAGACCATGAGTTGAACTTGTAGGTTGTCCGGCCGATAACAACTGTCGACACCGCGTTTCCGCTGACCGTCTGATCCTGCGCCCATATATCGAAATTGTGCGTCCAATGTTCGCCGAAATACTCGCTCGAACGGACGACCGACGACATATAGGACCGCGAAAAGGTCAGCGTGCCGATCTTGAAATCATCAACATCGTAAAGGAAGGCGAGGTCGTATAGGCTCACCCCTGTCGGCGAGACAGTGAAGTTCTTCGGCGGCGGCGGATCTGAAGGTGACGATTGCGCCATAGCGGCGCCCGCCGAAGCGAATGCCGCTATGATAAGCGCGCCAATCATCCGGCAAACAAAGAGGGGTAGTCTATGATTCTTCATCACCTAATCCCGACGGGTTGGATAAGTAGCGTGCAAACAGACGAACTGTGCAACGCTAGGTCGGCGATAGCGTCGGCGTCGGTCACGCGGCTGGCGCGCTCGTCGCCACGTCATAACGCGTACGATTGCCAGCCGCGTCGAAGCAGGTTCCAGTAGCGCGGCCGTTGTTGATCCCTCCGGTGATCGCGGAGCCCTTCAACCGTCCCAATCCGTCATAGGAGTAAGTTGCAATCTCCTGCGCCATCGCGCTGCACGACAGAATGGCGACGGTCGCAACCGATGCCGCCAGCCAAACCTTGGCACGACTCATGATATTCTCCCCTGCCCGAAGCGGCAGAGAATATTGAAGAGTCCAACTTTGCAATCGCTATTGCGTTCAAAACGAATGGTTATCGCCGCACGCACCAATTTTGTTCATAGATTCAGCTCAGCACGCTCCCTCAAACCGCCTTCGCCAACACCTTCTTCAACCGCGCATGCGCCGACGCCTTGATCTGGCACACCCGCGCCGCCCCGACGCCGAGCACATGCCCGATCTCCTCGAGGTTGAGTTCCTCGACATAATAAAGCTGCACCACCTGCGCCTCGCGCTCCGGCAACGCGGCGATCGCGCCGACCAATGTCTCGCGCAGATCGGCTTCGGCGAGTTGCTCGAACGCGTCGGGCTCGTCGGACATGAACCAGGGGCCGTCGTCGGTATAGACTTCATCCAAGGAGTCGAACCGCACCGCCTCCGCGCTCGAATAATCGGCGCGCAGTTTCTCCACGCTGACGCCCAGTTTCTCGGCGACATCGGCTTCGGCCGGGGGCTTGCGGTCGACGGTCAGCGCCGCGACCGTCTCCTGATATTGCTTGCGCCGGCGCATCGCGCCGCGCGTCAGCGTCGCCTGGCGGCGGAGCTGGTCGATCATCGCGCCGCGCAGGCGCGTGGCGAGATATTGTTCGAACGTCACCTGGCCGCGATCCTCGAAGCCATGGATCGCCTCGACCAAAGCGACCAGGCCGATCTGGACCAGATCCTCGACCTCGCACACGCCCGAAATGCTGCCATGGACGTGCCAGGCGATGCGGCGAACGAGCGGCGAATGCTTGCGCACCAAAGCGTCGATATCGGCGCCGGTGCGGCCATAGGTCAGCGGGCCGGGATGCGGTTGCGCGTTGGCGAACGCACCCATCATCGGTTCCGCGCTCATGCCGCGAGCGCCTGGGGAGCGCCGATCACGGCGACGACTTCGACTGATTTCTCTTCAGGCACTTCGAAGAAACTCATCACTGGAGTGTCGGGGAGGCAGGTCTTGACCAGCTTGCGGATGGCGAGGCGGATCGAGGGCTGGACGACGAGCGCGAACGGTTTGGCTTCGGCGACGAGCGGTGCCGCCGCCTGGGTCAGCGCGTCGACGATGCGGCGGCCGAGATCGGGTTCGATCGTGTGGCGGCGCGACGGGTCCGAGCGCACCGCCTGGCCGAGCAGCCCTTCGAGCTGCCCTTCCAGGGTCATCACGCGCAACGGCTCGTGCACGCCGCACAGTTTCTGGATGATCAGCCCGCCGAGATCGGGGCGGATCGCCTCGATAATCTCCTCGGCATCGACCGTGCGCTGCGCGGCGACTGCGATGGCCGAAGCGATGCGACGGAATTCCTTGAGGCTGATGCCTTCGGCCAGCAGGCCCTTGAGCACTTGCGTCAGCGTGGTCAGCGGCAGCGGCGCCGGGGTCAACGCGGCGACCAGTTGCGGATTGCGCTCCTTCAGCCCGTCGAGCAGTTGCTGGACCTCGTCGGCGCCGAGCATGTCGGACGCGTTCTGGCTGAGCTGATGGTTGAGATGAGTCGCGACCACGGTGCCGGCGTCGACCACCAGATAGCCCTGGCCGGTCGCGGCATCGGCGTCGCCCGGCTGGATCCAGGTGGCATCGAGCCCGAAAGTCGGGTCCTTGGCCTTCTTGCCGCGCAATTCGCCGACGCCCTGACCGGTATCGAGCGCGAGCATCTCGTCGGCCGATGCCTGGTCCTCGGCGATGACGACGCCGCCGACGATGATGCGATAGGTGTACGGCGCGAGGTTGATGTCGTCGCGGACGCGGACTTGCGGCACGACGAAGCCGAGATCCTTCGACAGCTGGCGCCGGACGCCGGTGATGCGGCCCATCAATGGCGCGCCGCGGCGCTCGTCGACCAACGGCACCAGGCCATAGCCGATATCGAGATGGATCTGCATGCCGTCGCTGACTTCGTCCCAGCCGATCTTCGACAGATCGGGCGCGGGCGCGGCGGGCGCGGGCGGCGGCGGACGATGCGCGATCTGGCGCAGCTTCCACGCGGCAAACCCGGCGATTCCGGCAGCCGCCAGCAGCACCAGGTGCGGCATGCCCGGCAGCACGCCGAGCAAGCCGAGGATGCCGGCGACCGGGGTCCAGGTGCGCGCCGAGCCGAACTGTGTGCCGATCTGGCCGGCGAGATCCTGGCTCGAGGTGACGCGAGTGACGATCGCGGCGGCAGCGATCGAGAGCATGAGCGACGGCAACTGCGCGACCAGCGCGTCGCCGATCGCCAGCAGGATGTAATTATGCGCGGCGGCGCCGACCGACATGCCGTGGCTGACCGGCCCCAGGATCAGGCCGCCGATGATATTGGCGAACAGAATCAGCAGGCCGGCGACCGCGTCGCCCTTCACGAATTTGGACGAACCGTCCATCGACCCATAGAAATCGGCCTCGGTCGACACCTCGATGCGGCGCGCCTTGGCTTCGTCGGGCGTGATCAGGCCGGCATTGAGGTCTGCGTCGATCGCCATCTGCTTGCCCGGCAAGGCGTCGAGGGTGAAGCGCGCCGACACTTCGGACACGCGGCCCGCGCCCTTGGTCACGACGATCAGGTTGATGATCACCAGGATCGAGAAGACGAAGATGCCGACGACGTAATCGCCGCCGATCAGAAACGACCCGAACGCCTCGATGACATGACCGGCCGCGCTCTCGCCCTCATGGCCATGAACCAGCACGACGCGGGTCGAGGCGACGTTGAGGCCGAGGCGGAACAGGGTGGCGAATAGCAAAACAGTCGGGAAGGCGGAGAAATCGAGCGGCTTTTGCGCGTTCAACGCGACCATCAGCACCGCGAGGCTGATCGCGATGTTGGTGACGAAGAAGATGTCGAGCATGGCCGCCGGGATCGGCACGACCATCAAGACGACGAGCAGCAGGATCGCGGCCGGGAGCGCGGCGTTGCGGACGTTGCCGCCGAGCAGGTTCTTCAGGACAGGCGGCACGCGCTACGCTCCCAGGCTCGCAAGCATCAGATAGGCCAGCCGCGCATTGTCGGGCGTCGGCCGGAGAAGGTTGACCGCGCTGGCATCGGCCGCCGGCGCGGCGGTATTGGCCTGACCGGCATTGACCCGCGCGAGCGCGGCTTTCGCCCAGTCGGCGGCGGTGCGGCTCGTGTCGCCGCTGCCGGTGATGACCTCGGCATTGGGGCCGAGCCCGGTCTGCGCGGCGAGCGAGGCGAAATTGGCCTTGGCGGTCTCGAACGCGCTGGTGCCATAGGCCTTGGCGAACGCGCTCGCGCCCGATCCGTCGAGCGCGTCGGACGCCAGGCTGGTCGCGCCGACCTTGGCCGCACCCTTGTCAAGCTTGGCGGCGAAACGCTGATAGATGTCGCCGAGGCTGCGGGCGTTGCCGCCGGCGTCGTAGAAGATCGAGCGGTTGGCGCGCGCCGCGGCGGGAAACATCGCCGCGCCCGACGCGCCGGGGTTGCTCTGCATCGTCTGGAGGAACGCCTTGGCGCCGCCCAGGCCGAGGAAATGCGCCATGTAGAGATCGGTGCCGGTGGCGCCGCGACCGAGCGTGCTCTCGAGCGATGCCTGATTGTCCGAGGCAAACTCGGCAGCCATCGTCGCGGACACTTCGGGATTGTTGCGCAGGTTGAGGATCGCGCTCTTCATCTGCGGATCGTTCACGACCCAGCGATTGCCCGAGCGAGTGATGGCATTCGACGCCCAGCCCAGGCCGTTCTGCGCACCGTGCTGCTTGACGATGCCGAGCCAGGACTGGTCGATGAATTGATAGAGGCCGGTCGCCGACGAAGTGCCGGCGCGCGCGCCTGGGTTCAGCCCGCTTTCGAGTTGGGCCTGACCGAGCAGATAGTCGAAATCCATGCCGGTCGAGCGGCTCGCATTCGCGATCGCCGTCCTGACGCGGTCGACATTTCCGGTAAGTGCTACGACGCCGCCCATGGGCTTTGACTGAATGCTCCCTGTTACGAGGAACACTCAGCAAGCAGCGTGCCAGTTTTGGTTAATGGGGGTGAGTATCTCCCCTCCCGGTTGCGGGTGGGGTCGGGGAGGGCGTGTCGAAACCAGCCCTGCCGCTAGAGGGACATGCCCTCCCCTAACCCCTCCCGCGAGCGGGAGGGGAACGGGAAAAAATTACGCGTAGGCCGCCAGATTGCCGCTGGCGCGGTAGCCACCGGCAGCGTCACCGGCAAGAATTTGCAGGCGGCGACGGACATTTGCCGCCAGCAGGTTGCAATAGATCCGCGCGGTCTCGTTCAGGCGATGCGCTTCCTCGGCCAGTTCGCGCACGCCGGGCTCGAGCGTCGGCGCGTCGATCGCGCCCAGCGCCTCGAGCGTCGCCAGCTTGGCGCTGGTCGCCTTTTCGAGCGCATCGGCATCGTTCGACTTCATCGCCGTGATCTCGGCGTGAAGCAGGTCGATTACCTTGATCAGGCCCTCACGCCGCGTCATCGATCCATTCCCCCCTTAGCGACAGCAACCGGTCCGCGACCTTCTGTGGGTCGGGCTGGAAGCTGCCATCGGCGATCGCCCGGCGAAACCGATCGACGCGCTCGGCGTCCACCGGAGGCTTGGCAGCAAGTTCCTGCGCCAGCTGACCGACCGGATGCGCCGCCTGCATCTGCTGCTCGGGCGTGGCGATGGCCGAAGCGATCTTGGCGGCAGCCGCCGCTCCGAGCACCGGAGCGATACGGGCATTGGGCGTTGAGCCCTTCGGTCCGATCGAGTCCACCATTGTCCACCCTGAAGCGTGTCTGGATCATCGAACGTCCGCCTGCCCAAATTGTTTAGAAAAAATTATTCCGCGCCGGGAATCGTGGCTTTGCCCGGCTCGACCGCAATCGCCTGGATCGGCGGCTTGCCGTCCTGGACGCGGATCAGCACGCGCGCACCGGCGGCCGCGTCGGTTGTCGCGATGCCGTCGCGGGTCACCGAAAAAGCCCCGTCGCCCGCGACCACCGTCACCGGATCGCCGCGCTTGATGACGATCGCCGCCTTGGCCGCGAGAGCGGGCACCGCTGCCGGCGTCGCGGCAGGCACGGGCCGTGCTGGCATCATCACGGGCACGAAGATGCGCCATTGCGGATCGGTGCACGTCACCACGACCGAATCGTGGCTGTCGGTGCGCCAGTTGAGCGAGACCATCGGACAGGTTGCGAGCTTCAGCCGGGTGTCGACCGCGGTGCGTGCGCCGCCCGACTCGCCGATCGCATGGCCGGTAAAGCCCGCGACCGCTTTGTCGATCAGCGTGGTGCTCTGGAAATTCTGCGCCGCGACAGGGTTCGCCGCGAGCATCAGCGCGATGAAGGATAAGGTTCGAGTCATGGTTTCTTCCTGGCGGGATCGCCGGTGAAGCTCATCGTCACCAGCGCGATGCGGCGGCCGGTTCCCGGCGTCGCGATCATGATGCGGTCGGCGGCAACACCGTGCGCGATCAGCCAGCTGGCCGTCGCGCGGGCGCGGTCGCTGGCCAGGATCTGCGCGCTGCCGGTGATCGGGTCGCTATCGGCCTTCGTCCCCTCGGCGCTGCCGGCGATACGCAAGGTGACACGCGGATCGCGCAGGCTTTCCATCGCGAAATCGAGCAGGCCGTCTGTGATGACGATCCTGGCCGAACCGGGGGCGAATCCCGCGGCGGCTGAGGCGAGCGGGATCGGATCGGCGGGGGTGGAGATCGCGGAAGCGGTCGTGGGCTTGCCGCCAAATCCCTCGCGCAGTCCCTTGGCCAGCGCCTGACGGTCGGTCGCCTGGACGAGCACGAAGAAGCCGACCAGCAACAAGGCGAGATCGGCCAGCGTCCATAGCCAGAGCGGCCGCGCGGGCGGCGGATCGAGCAGATCGGTCTCGCTCATAAAACCGCCGGCGTGAAGCTGGTGGGCGCCTTGACGCGCCCCTTTTCGGCAAGCGCAGCGAGCGGCGCGACGAGCCGCGTGCGCTCTTCGGCTTCGGCGCGCGCGCGGCGGCGCAGGCGCACCGCGATCGGCATCGCGATCAGATTGGCGACCAGCGCCCCATAAAGCGTCGCGAGCAGGGCGACCGCCATCCCCGCGCCGATCGCGGCGGGGTCGGTCATCGCCCAGAACATCTTCACCAGGCCCACCAACGTGCCGACCATGCCCATGGCCGGCGCGACCTCGGCGGCGCCCGCCCACATGTCGGCGGCGGCGGCGTGGCGCAGGATGCGCGCGCGGCGGCTCTCGTCGAGCTGGCGCGTGATCTCGTCGGGCGTCGCGCCATCGACGATCCCGGCCACCGCCGCGGCGACGTCGCGGTCGGCGATCACCGAGCGATCGAGCGCATGCATGCCGTGACGGCGCGCGATCCGGCCGAGCGCGGCGATCTGGTCGACCAAGGGCGTCGCGTCGAATGGCTTGCGCGCCAGCGCACCAAGCGCGGCAACACCGCGCCCGACATCGCCGAGCGAGGTGCGCAACAAGGTCGCGAACACGGTGCCGCCGGCCACGATGCCGATCGCGGCAGGGTCGAGGAAGGCGCCGAGCGTGATGGGATCCGTCGTCATATGCGCGATGCACTGCAAGCATGGTGCCAGTTCAATTGGAGCTTCAACAGACCCTCACCCTTCCCACCGCCTGCGGCGGCGGGCCCCTTCCCTCTCCCGCATGCGGGAGAGGGAAGGAGGCGCGAAAGCGCCCGAAGGGTGAGGGTCTGTTGTCCCCGGCAAACCGGCAATCACCTTTGCCGCTACCGGCAAAGCTTTGCCGCTCCCCCCGCCTTTTCTTGGCAGAAACCGGCAAATTCACCCCTGTTGGGCAATTGGCACGCCCCTTGCTGATCTCTCGCGCAGGATTTCACGCGAGGTGACGGCAATGGCCGACAACACTCTGTTCGGGATACATGGGGCGGCGCTCGAAGTGCGCGGTCAGCGCATGGGCGTGCTTGCCTCCAACATCGCGAACGCCTCGACCCCCGGGTTCAAGGCGCGCGACATCGACTTTCAGCAGGCGCTGTCCTCGGCCACCGGCTCCGGCGGGCTGACCGACACCGGTCTCGCGAGCGCGACGAAATATCGCGTGCCGCTGCAGCCCAGCCTCGACGGCAACACGGTCGACCTGTCGACCGAGCAGACCGCGTTCGCCGAGAATGCCGTCCAGTATCAGACGACGCTCTCCTTCCTGAACGGGCGGATCGGTCAGATCACTCGCGCGCTGAGGGGCGAATAATCATGGGCAACGGACCGCTCACGATCTTTCAGGTCTCGGGCCGCGCGATGAGCGCGCAGCTCGTGCGCCTGAATACGACGGCCTCCAACCTGGCCAATGCCGGATCGGTCGCGAGTTCGGCCGACACCGCCTATCGCACGATCAAGCCGGTGTTCCGCACCAGCTTCGACAAGGCGTCGGGCATGTCGACGGTCGACGTCGAAAACGTCGTCACCGCCGGCGAGAACCCGACGAAACGCTACGATCCCGCCAACCCGATGGCCGACAAGGACGGCAATGTCTGGGAATCGGCGGTCGATGAGACCCGCGAGCTGGTCGACATGATGGAGACCAGCCGCAGCTACCAGAACAATGTCGAAGTCATGCAGACCGCCAAGTCGCTGATCCTCGATACCCTCAAGCTCGGGAAATAAGAGATGACCTCGACCTTCGATACCACGCTGGCCAATATCGGCATCGGACGGACCGGCGCATCGACGCCGACGGTCGCGCCAGCCGGATCCGGACAGACGCTCGGCCAGGCCGATTTCCTGAAGCTGATGACCGCGCAGATGCAGAACCAGGACCCGTTCAACCCGGTCGACAATACCCAGATGGTCGCGCAGATGGCGCAATTCTCGTCGCTCTCGGGCATTTCCGAGATGAACTCGACGCTGAAGTCGATCGCCGACAAGCTGACCGGCACCTCGGCCAACGACGCGCTCGCTTATGTCGGCAAGACCGTGCTGACCGAAGGCGACACGGCGTTCGGGCGCACCACTGGCGGCATTGCCGGCGCGATCGATGTCGATAGCGCGGCGAGCGACCTCAAGGTCACGATCCAGGACCAGAACGGCAACACCCTCAAGACTCTCGACCTCGGCGCGCAGACCAAGGGCACGGTCAATTTCGACTGGGACGGCAAGACCGAGGCCGGCGTCGACGCCGGCGCGGGCCCGTTCAAGGTCGTCAGCAACGCCAATGCCAATGGCGCCACCGTCGCCACCCATACGTTGGTCTGGGCGCCGGTTACCTCTGTCTCGATGCCCAGCTCGGGCACCCCCGTCCTCAACGTCGCCGGGATCGGCAACGTCGACCTCTCCGCCGTTCGCCAGATCGGCTGACCCACCCCATCTCCCAAGGAGCCTGAACCATGTCCTTTTATACCTCGCTTTCCGGCCTCACCGCCGCCCAGACCCAGATGTCGACGATCTCGCACAACCTCGCCAACGTCGACACCAACGGTTTCAAGAAGAGCGTGACCGAATTCGCCGACGTGATCGCCTCCAGCGTCAACCTGTCGCCGACGATGATGGTCGGCGCCGGCACGATGGTGAAAGGCAACGTCCAGCAGTTCAGCCAGGGCAATTTCATCCAGTCGGCCTCGGCGCTCGACCTCGCCATTTCGGGTGACGGCTTCTTCGCGATCAAGCCACAGCTCAACGGCTCCAACGTCAATTACACCCGCAACGGCGGCTTCAAGGTCGACCCCGACCATTATGTCACCGACGCCCAGGGCAATTATCTCCAGGTCTATCCGGTCGACGGATCGGGTGCGGTCGTCGCGAGCGGGCTCGACCAGGCGATCAGCCTCCAGCTGCCGACGACTAGCGGCACGCCCAGCCCGACCCAGAATGTCGGCATGACCGTCAATATGCCGTCGAGCGCCGCGGTGCCGACCACCGCGACCTTCGATCGCTTCGATCCGTCGAGCTACAATCAATCGGCGCAGACCACCGTCTATGACTCGACGGGCAATCCGCAGACCATGACCACCTATTTCAAGCGCGAGACGACCGGTACGCCGTCGACCTGGTCGGCCTATAGCTTCATCGGCGACAAACCGCTGACCGCGGGCGGGTCGGACCATATCACCATGTCGTTCGATGCGACCGGCGCGATGACCGCGCCGACCGGAGCCACGACGTTCGATCCGGTCACCCCGGCGGGCGCAACCGCCGCGCAAACGATCAACTTCACCCTGGGCGCCGCGAGCGCGCAGACCCCCACGGCGTTCAACATCACGTCGCGCAGCGCCGACGGCGCCGCGATCGGCCAGCTCCAGGGCGTCACGGTCGATGGTGACGGCACGGTCAAGGCCAGCTTCTCCAACGGCGACGTCAAGTCGCTGGGCAAGGTCGTGCTGGCCAACTTCGCCAACCCGGCCGGCCTCCGCCAGCTTGGTGACTCAACCTGGGCGGCGACCGGCATATCGGGTGCGCCCGCGGTCGGTTCGCCCGGCAGCGACGGCTTCGGCAATCTGATGTCGTCGACGATCGAGCGGTCGAACGTCGACATCACCGAGGAACTGGTCAGCCTGATCGCAGCGCAGCGCAATTTCCAGGCGAATGCCAAGGCGCTCGATACGGCCAGCCAGATTTCCCAGACGATCTTCAACATCCGTAGCTGATGATCGAGGGGCATTGGGGGCTAAAACATGGATAAGCTGATCTATACCGCGGCGTCGGGGCTGAAGAGCCACATGGCGGCGCAGGCGGCGATCGCCAACAACATGGCGAATGCGTCGACGATCGGCTTCCGGGCCGAGAAGGTCAATTTCAACAGTCTGTTGCTCAAGGGCGCGGGCTTCGACAGCCGCCAGCCGGCGTCGGAGAACGTGACCGATTTCGACCGCAGCGCCGGCGCCGTCACCACCACCGGTCGCAACCTCGATATTGCCATTCCGGGTGACCAATGGATGGCGGTTCAGGCGAATGATGGTAGTGAGGGCTATACGCGCCGCGGAGATCTAAACATCTCTGCGACGGGCGTTTTGGAAACCGGCGACGGTTTCCCGGTGATGGGGTCGGGGGGCCCCATCACCGTGCCGCCCGCGACCTCTGTGTCGATCGCGCAGGACGGGACGATCTCGATCATCCCAGTCGGCGGCGACGCCAAGAACCCGCAAGTCATCGACCGCATCAAATTCGCCAGCGCGCAAGGGTCGCAGACCAGCAAGGGTCTCGACAATCTGATCCACGTGCAGGGCGGCGGCATTCTGCCGACCGACGAGAACGCCAAGTGCATCTCGGGCGCGCTCGAACAATCGAACGTCAACATGACGCAGTCGCTGGTCGACATGATCGAGAACCAGCGCAGCTACGAAGTACAGGCCAATTTGATGAAATCGGCCAAGGACATGGACGAAAGCGCCGCATCCGTGATGCGGATGCCGAGCTGAGGAGTAGAATGAGATGAGCAGCGCAGCGATGCACATCGCCCGCACCGGCCTGGACGCCCAGGACATGCGGATGCGGGTGATCTCGAACAACCTGGCCAACGTCAACACGACGGGGTTCAAGAAGGATCGCGCGTCGTTCGCGACCTTGTCCTATCAGACGGTGACCGCCGCCGGCGCGCAATCGTCGAGCGACAGCAAATACGCCACCGGGCTCAACCTCGGCACCGGCGTGCGCATCCAGGGCACGTCGCGGATGGAAACCCAGGGAACGATGCAGCAGACCGGCAACGCGCTCGATCTGGCGCTCGACGGCGACGGCTATTTCCAGGTGCAGCTGCCGGGCGGACAGCTCGGCTATACCCGCGCGGGCAATTTCTCGCGCTCGCCCGAAGGTCTTCTGGTCACCAACGAAGGCTATCAGGTGATGCCCGGCATCACCGTACCCGAGGGTGCGACCCAGATCACCGTCGGCACCGACGGCACCGTGTCGGCGACGGTCGCCGGCCAGACCGAGCCGGCGCAGCTCGGCCAGCTTCAGGTGGCCAACTTTCCCAATGCCGCCGGGCTGCAGTCGAAGGGCGACAATTACATGCTCGAAACCGCGTCGTCGGGCGCCGCCAATCTCGGCGTGCCGGGCGAGGATGGTCGCGGCACCGTCCGCCAGGGCATGCTCGAGGCGTCGAACGTCAACGTCGTCGAGGAACTGGTCGACATGATCGAATGCCAGCGCGCGTACGAGGTCAATTCCAAGATGATCTCGGCCACCGACGACATGCTCAAATACGTCAATCAGAACATCTGATGCGGATTATCAGCACCATTGCCCTCGGCACCGTCGCGATCGGGCTCGTCCTGTCGGCAGGCGTGCCTGCCGAGGCTCGCCTGCTCGGCAGGAAGAAGCCGGCCGAGGATTATTCCGCCGCGCCGCCGGTGGCACCGCCACCCGCGCCTGCCAACGGATCGATCTTCCAGCCGCAGAACGGCTATGCCGCACTCTATGAAGGATCGGTGGCGAGGAAGGTCGGCGATCCGCTGACCATCGTACTGGTCGAGAACACCCAGGCGTCGAAGTCGTCGTCGTCCAAGCTCGATTCGGGCGGCGGGTTCAGCCTGACCCCGCCGAGCACCGGCGCGTTGTCGCTGTTCAAGCCGAGCGATGCCTCGGTCAGCGGCGCGCGCAATTTCAACGGCAAGGGAACCGCCGACCAGTCGAACTCGCTGTCGGGCGAAGTCTCGGTCACCGTCGTCGCGGTCTATCCCAACAATACCATGCTGGTGCAGGGGCAGAAGCGCGTCACGCTCAATCGCGGCGACGAGTTCGTCCAGATCAAGGGCATCGTCCGCATCGCCGACATCAGCGCCGACAACCGTGTGCTATCGACCCGCGTCGCCGATGCGCGCATCGCCTATACCGGCAAGGGCGACGTCGCCCGCGCCGGCCGCCAGGGCTGGCTTGGCCGCTTCTTCTCGGTGATCAGCCCGTTCTGATGGTTAGCGTCGTTTTAACCTTCTCCATGCCACACGCCGACCTGATCGAATGATTGGATAGATTCCCATGCTGCGTGCCCTGCTCGTCCTTCTGGCTCTGATGACCGGTTTCGCCGCGACCCCGGCCGCCGCCGACCGCGTCAAGGACCTGGGCGGATTCCAGGGCATCCGCAGCAACCAGCTGACGGGTTACGGCATCGTCGTCGGCCTGGCGGGCACGGGTGACGACAATCTCGAATATACCATGCAGTCGATGAAGGCGGTCGCCTCGCGCTTCGGCCTGCAGCTGCCCGCCGGCGTCAATCCGGGCCTGAAGAACGCCGCGGTGGTCATGATCACCGCCGACCTGCCGGCCTTCGCCAAGCCCGGCCAGCGGATCGACATCACGGTCGCATCGATGGGCAAGGCCAAGTCGCTGCGCGGCGGCGCGTTGATCATGACTCCGCTGATGGGAGCCGACGGCCAGATCTATGCGATGGCGCAAGGCAATCTCGCGGTCGGCGGCCTGGGCATCGAGGGCAAGGACGGATCGTCCGTCGTCGTCAACGTTCCCTCGACCGGCCGCATCCCCGAAGGCGCCACGGTCGAACGCGCGGTCGATACCGGGTTCGAAAGCGCGCCGACCCTGGTCTTCAATCTCGCCCGGTCCGATTTCACCACCGCGCAGAACGTCGCCACTGCGATCAACAGCCGGTTCGGCGGCGGCGTTGCCGAAGCCGTCGACGGCGTATCGATCAAGGTCAACGCCCCCGCTGGTGCCGATGTCCGCGCGACGATGATGAGCGAGATCGAAAATCTGTCGGTCACTTCGGCCGACCCGCCCGCGCGCGTGATCGTCAATGCACGGACGGGCACCGTCGTGATCAATTCGACCGTCCGCGTCGGCGCCGCCGCGATCACCCACGGCAAGCTGACCGTCCGCATCGACGAGAAGCAGACCGTCGTGCAGCCGGCGCCGTTCAGCCAAGGCCAAACCGCCAACGAGCAGAAGTCCGGCGTCAACGTCGAAGAGGAAAAGCGCCCGATGTTCCTGATGAACCCGGGCCCCAAGCTCGCCGACATCGTCAAGGCAGTGAACGCGATCGGCGCCACGCCGTCGGACCTGGTCGCGATCCTCGAGGCGCTCAAGGAAGCCGGTGCGCTCAAAGCGGACCTGATCATCCTGTGACCGATATCCCCACACCCGTCCAGCCGACCAACGGCATCTCGACCGACACCAGCCGGCTGACCTCGCGCGCCAATTTGAAAAAGGCGGGCCAGCAGTTCGAATCGGTGTTCATCGGAATGATGCTGAAGTCGATGCGCCAGGCCAATCTGGGCGACGGATTGTTCGACTCGAAAAATTCGGAAACCTTTCGCGACATGCAGGACAAGCAAGTCGCGGAGAGCATGGCCGCGCACCAGCCGATCGGCATCGGCAAGGCGATGACCGATTTCCTCGCTAAGTCGCAAAAGGCGCTGCAGGACGCCGCGGCGGCCTCAGCCACATCGGCCGCGTCCCCCGCGCCCACCACGCCTGACGCAGGAACCCCGTCATGAGCGACATGCTGTCGATCGGGGCGAGCGGGCTCAAGGCTTATCAGGTCGCGCTCAATACCGTGTCGGAGAACATCTCCAACGCGGGCACGGTCGGCTATTCGAGGCGCACCGCTTCGACCTCCGAGGTCGCCGCGGTCGGCAAGAACACCTCGCTCAACGGCATGGGCTCGCTGGTCACCGGGATCGTCCGCGCGGGCGATTTCTACGCCGCGGCCCAGGTTCGCACCGCGGGGTCCGACCTGGCGCGGACCGAGACCAGCGTCACCTGGCTCGATCGCATCGAATCGAGCCTCGACGGCAACCAGTTGAGCACCCGGTTGTCCGACTTCTTCACCGCCTCGACCACGCTCGCGGCCGATCCGACATCGCTCGGCGCGCGCGCCTCGATGCTCGAAGCTGCGTCCGGCGTCGCCAGCGCTTTTTCGAGCACCGGCCGAGCGCTCGATCAGGTCACCCAGGATCTCGACGGCACCGCGCGTTCCTCGGTCGAATCGCTCAATGCCTCGGCCGCAACGCTCGCCCGGATCAATGACGGCCTCAGCCGCGCAGGCGCCGGCACAGCGGGTGCCGCGGCGTTGCTCGACCAGCGCGACCAGGTGCTCGAACAGATGAGCGCGTTGACCGATATCTCGGTCGACTTCGACGCGATCGGCCGCGCTACCGTCCATGGCGGCGGTGCTGCCGGCCCCGTTCTAGTCTCCGGGGCGCAGGCCGCCACGGTCATCTATGCCTCCAATTCGGCGGGCGCGGTGTCGTTCAACGTGATCAACGGTGCCACGCAGCAGAGTCTCGCTTCGAGCGGCGGCGCACTGGCCGGCGTGGTCGATTCGATGCAACGGGTGGTCGACGCCAAGAGCCAGCTCCAGGCGGTCGCGCAGGATTTCGCCAATGGCGTCAATACGGTTCAGGCCGGCGGACGCGATCTCGACGGCAATCCCGGCCAGCCGTTGTTCGCGCTCGGCACCGGCGGCACCGCCGAGATGACGATCACCCTCGACGACCCACGCGGCATCGCCGCGGCGGCGGTCGGTGGCGGCACGCGCGACAACACCAACCTTGCGGCGCTCGCGGCGCTACGTACCTCCGGCGGTTACGAGAACCGCATCGTCGACATGACGACCGCCAATGCCGCGACCTTGTCGCAACGCAAGGCGGTGGCCGCGGCCCAGGACACGATCCACAGCAACGCCGTCGCCGCGCGCGACAGCGCGGCGGGCGTCAATCTCGACAGCGAGGCGGTCGATCTGATGCGCTTCCAGCAGGCTTATGCGGCAACCAGCCGCGTCATCCAGGTCGCGCGCGAAACGATGCAGACGATCCTCGATATCAGGTAGCACCGATGCAGATCTCGACCAGCCAATTCTACGCGTTCAACCAGCAGAACATGCAGTCGCTGACCGCGACCGCCGACCAGCTGCAGACGCAAATTTCGACGACCAAGCGGATCAACGCGCCGTCCGACGATGCGGTGTCCTGGCGGCGATTGCAGAGCCTGGCGCGCGATGGCGCGGACGATACGGCCTATGGCGGCAATCTGACGCTCGTGGGCGCGACCTTGAGCCAGGCCGACGGCACGCTGAGTTCGATCACCGATGCGCTGCAACAGGCCAAGGAACTCGCGGTCAAGGCGAACAGCGGCACGCTGTCGCCAAGCGATCGGGTGGCGATCGCCGATCAGCTCGACGCGATCGTCACCAATCTGGTCGGCTATGCCAATGTCAAGGATTCGCGCGGCGCCGCGGTGTTCGCCAACGGCGACGCCAACGCGGTGACCAAGAATCCCGACGGGACGTTCAGCTTCGCGGCGACCGGCCCGACGGCGATCCCGGTCGGTGCCAGCGAAGCGATTCAGCCTGGCGACTCGGCGGCACGCGTGTTCGTCAATTCGAGCGGCGGCAACATCCTCTCCACCATTTCCGCTCTCTCGGCCGCGCTCAGGGGCAGCGGCGACGTCTCGACCATCGCCGGCGCGACCGGCGACGCGCTACAGGCAGCCAACGACCAGGCAGCGAGCGTTCAGGCCGGGCTTGGTGCCCGCGCCGCGCGAGTCGATCTCGAAACCTCGCGGCTCAAGGACGTCGCCACCAATCGCGAAGCGGCCCGATCGGCGCTCGAGGATACCGACGTCACCGCGGCAATCACCAATTTGCAGAAGACCATGACCGTCCTGCAGGCGACGCAGGCGAGCTTCACCAAGCTCGCCAGCATGTCGCTGTTCGACTTCCTGAAATAAGTCTGGCGGCGCCACTCTCCGCAACCGTTCCAGCGATGTTGCGGAGGGCGGCGCCGCACCCGGTTCGGCTCCGCTGAATCGACAAACCGCAACGTCCTTAACCGGTTGGCTACGAAAGCCGGTTAACCATCGATCGAACCGGTCGTTATCCGGTTAGGCCGAGATTGCAGGGGGTAAGTAGAGCTAAGATGTTTCCGGCAATCGGCCTCGTCGTTCTTCTCGCGATGGTCTTCGGCGGGTTCGTCTTCACCGGCGGCTCGCTGGGGCCCGTGCTCGAGGCCATTCCCCACGAAATGCTCATCATCGGCGGCGCCGGGGCCGGCGCGCTGATCATCGGCAATTCGCCCAAGGAGCTGAAAGGCCTGGGCAGCGGCATCATGAAAGTGATGAAGGGGCCGAAATACAAGAAACAGGATTATCTCGACGTCATCTTCCTCGTCTCCAAGCTGATGAAGATGCTGCGGATGGACGGGCCGATCGCGCTCGAACCGCATGTCGAGGACCCCAAATCGTCGGCGATCTTCGCCGAATATCCCCGCCTGCTCGCCGACCATACGTTGGTCAATCTGATCGCGGACACGCTCCGCCTCGTCGTCGTCTCGTCGGGCACGCTCGACGTGCACGCGGTCGAGGAAGTGATGGATAACGCGATCAAGACGCACCACCACGAAGTCGAGGGGCCGCAGGGGACGCTGCAGAACCTGGCCGACGCGCTGCCCGCTCTGGGCATCGTCGCGGCGGTGCTCGGCGTCGTGAAGACGATGGGCTCGATCGACAAGCCGCCCGCCATCCTGGGCGCGATGATCGGATCGGCGCTGGTCGGTACTTTCCTGGGCGTGCTGCTCGCTTATGGCATGGTCGGTCCGCTGGCGACGCGCCTCAAGCAGATCATCGACGCCGACGCCGCAATCTATCACGTCGTCAAGCAGATCATCATCGCCTCGCTGCACGGTCACCCGCAGCCGCTGGTGATCGAAGCCGCGCGCTCGGGCATCGCGCATTCCAACCAGCCGGCCTTCGCCGAGGTCTTCGACGGTCTGCGTGGACGCTGATCGTGCAGCCGTCGGCGTTCGTCCTTGATATTCGCGCAGAGGCGCAGAGGACGCTGAGGCGTTCTCCCGCGCGTCAGCGCAGCTATTCAGGGCCGCTCGGAGCGAAGGGCCGCCGGCGCGGCCGGGAAACGCCTCTCTGCGTCCTCCGCGCCTCTGCGCGAACCAATATCCTGCTGAAAGCGGAGGTCGCCTGATGGCCGCTCGCGCACCGCATGGCAGCAATCAGCCCCCGAAGATCATCGTCAAGAAGATCTATATCGAGGCCCATGGCGCGCATCACGGCGGCGCCTGGAAGGTCGCCTATGCCGACTTCGTGACCGCGATGATGGCGTTCTTCCTGTTGCTGTGGATCCTCGGCGCGACGACCGAGAAGCAGCGCAAGGGCATCGCCGACTATTTCTCCCCGACCCTGGTCAACATGAAGGAGAATAGCGCGGGGTCGAACGGCCTGTTCGGCGGATCCTCGATCACCGACAAGGACAATTACCCCCACAAGGCCTCGCAGACCGGCACCAAGTCGCTGACCATTCCCATTGGCGCGACCGGCGGAGCCAATATCGGCTCCGGCGAGAAGGGGTCGCTCAAGGCGCGCCTGACCGTCGAGGACCGGAAGAATTTCGAGGAGATGAAGCGCAAGCTCGAACAGGCGATGAAGACGCCCGCCTTCGCCAAGCTCGCCAGCCATGTGAAATTCATCCAGACCCGCGACGGCCTGCGTATCGACCTGGTCGACGACGCCGATTATTCGATGTTCGCGTTGGGCACGACCCAACTCGTCCCCGCGGCGAGCGACCTGATCGGGATGATCGCTGGATCGGTCAAGACGATGGAAAACCCGATCATGATCCGCGGCCACACCGACAATCTGGCCTATGGCAACCCGCTGGCGATGAACAACTGGATGCTGTCGACCGGCCGCGCCGAAGCGACGCGTCGCCGGCTGGCATCGGGTGGTCTGGTCGAGGATCGCTTCTATCGCATCGAGGGCGTCGCCGACCGCGAGCCGATGATCGAGAACAACCCCGCCGATCCGCGCAATCGCCGCGTGTCGATCACCTTGCTCTATCGCGCGGGGTCGTTCGACGACGGCGGCACCACCAGCATCCCGACCTCGCCGGGCACGCTTAACAAATAAGCCCGATAGTGCGGGCGCTCGGCCGCAGCAAAAGCGCGCGCGGGCCAGATTCGGCCACGAGCATTGTCGACCGGCCGATTGCTCGATCGGGGTTGAAATAAGCAGGCGCTGATCGAGGCCGTTTAAGCAGCCTCGCAATAGCCTGGAAGCCGGCCGGCACTCATCGGTTCTCGCGCAAGCGAAAGGACTGCCATGAGCCGAGAAACTCCGACGAATAACGCGCCAGTTAGGCCACGGTGGGATGTGGTAGTGCGGCTGACGCATTGGGGTATCGTCATCGCAATTGCCGGCAACGCCCTTGTCACCGAGGAGGGGTCTGGGGCGCACATCTGGGTCGGCTATGGACTTGCGGCGCTGTTGGTGCTCCGGCTCCTCTGGGGTTTCATCGGAACTCGCGAGGCTCGATTCACCGCGTTTCCGCCGAGCCCGCGCGCTGCTCTCGCCCACATCCGCGAACTTGCCCGTGGCAGGCGGGCCATCCATGCCTCGCACAATCCGTTGGGAGCACTCAACGTCTACGCGATCTGGGCCTGTCTCGCCGTCATCGTCGGGAGCGGGATCGCCATGGCCGGTTCCCGGCCGTTCGATGCCCGCAACCAAATTGAGCGCAGCCAAAGCGAGGAACGTCGCGAGCGCGCACAAATCGGCGCGGAAAAAGTCCGCGCCGGCATCTCCTCAGACACGGAGTCGCGCGCCGAAGACGAAGGGCGCGAGGGAGGAAAAGGAACAGAGGGTGGCGAAGCCATCGAGAAGGTGCACGAGACGATGGTGTACCTGTTGTATCTACTTATCGCCTTGCACCTCGGCGGCGTTCTATTCGAGACACGCCGGAACGGACATGCCCTGGTTGCACGGATGATGCCCGGCCGAAGCTAAGCTGATGGTGGGCACGGACAGGATGAAGGATCGTCGCAGCGCATTGAACCGCACAGCCGCTATTCTCAGCCTGGTCGTGGCGCTGCAATTGTTCGCCGCGATCTTCTTCCTGAGTGACGTTGCCGGCGATGTCACGGAGGACGGGCTGGGACCGCATCTGGCCGCCGAAATGAGCGCCGTCCTGGCGTTATTTTCGGGTATCTTGTTTGGCGCTTGGCACGTCAGGACCCTGGTCCTGCGTACCCGCGCCGACGAAACGCAGGTTGCCGCTGCTCGCGGCGTATTGGGCGAGTTGATGCGGCTGCGCTTCGCCGAATGGCGACTGACGCCCGCGGAGGCGGATGTTGCGCTGTTCGCTCTGAAGGGCTGCGACATTGCGGATATCGCGACATTTCGCGGCTCGGCGGAGGGCACCGTCAGGGCACAGCTGACCAAAATATATGGCAAGGCCGGCGTCCACAATCAGAGCAGCCTCATCGCATTGTTCATCGACGAACTGATCGATCCGGCATTGCATGCTCTGACCGCCAGCAAAGGATGAAGAAAGCGCGGGGCCGAAAGTAACCCGCCATCGGGGAACTATCCAATAGCGCACAGCCTGGTGGCCGATCCGAATGCCGCGGTAAGATGTGGACTTATCTTGATCGTCCTGAGCGGCCGCGGGCGTAACCTTCTAAAGCTTCAGCTGATCCATGCGTTATTGTCAATAAATTCAAAGTGTTAATTCGTCGCAACAGGCGGATCGCTGGCTGATGCGCGGCCTCCAATTGTCGTCCCGCCCTCGTCCGTCATCCGAGCGTAAGCTGGGATCTCATACGGCGACGCGATCGGGCCGTAACAACAAGACCCCAGCTTTCGCTGGGGTGACGGAAGGAGGGCACTAAGGATAGCCGATCAAGAGCAATCCGATCGCATCCGCCACCCATTGCCGCTGCGGTGCGCACGTCTTAGCCTAGCCTCATGCTGTCCTTCCTCCTGTTCGCTGCGGCGAGCGCGGCGCAGCCCGTCGCTTCGGTCCGCGTCACATTCGACCGCAAAGGAGAGACGTCCGCCCGCGCCGAGGGGTTCGCCGATCCTGCGGTTAATCGCGGCGTGACGCCGGACGACCCGGTGCGGATCGCCTCGATCTCCAAGCTGGTGACGACGATCGGGGTGATGCGGCTGGTCGAACAGGGCAAGCTCGATCTCGACAGCGATGTGTCCAAATGGCTCGGCTATACCTTTCGCAATCCGGCTTTCCCCGATGCGCCGATCACGCTCCGCTTGCTGCTCTCGCATCGATCGAGCCTGACCGACACGATCGACTATGTCCTGCCGCTCGACGGCGACATGCGCGCGACCCTGTCCAATTCCAAGGCATGGGACGCCGAGCATGCGCCGGGCACGTTCTTTCGCTACACCAATTTCAACTTTCCGGTCGTCGCCGCGGTGATGGAGAAGGCGACCGGCGAGCGGTTCGACCGGCTGATGGATCGGCTGGTGATCAGGCCGCTGCGGCTCGAAGCCTGCTATCAATGGGATACGTGCGACGACGCCACGATCGCGCGCGGCGTCGTCCTGTTCCGCGGCGGCCAGGTGACTAAGGATGACAATCATGGCAAACGCCCAGCCTGCCCGGTGACGCCCGCCACCGACGGCAGTTGCGACCTGTCGCGCTGGAAGGCGGGTGCCAACGGCGCGATGTTCGCGCCGCAATCGGGGCTGCATATCTCGGCGCGCGGGCTCGAGAGGATCGGGCGGATGCTGCTTGGCAACGGCAAGGTCGATGGCGTGCGTCTGCTCTCGCCCGGCTCGGTCAAGCTGATGGAGACGCCCGCCTGGACCTATGACGGCCGTAACGGCGATGTCGGCGACGGCTGGGTGTGCAGCTACGGCCTTGGCGTGTTCGTGATTCCGACCCCGCAAGCCGGGTGCCGCGACGATCCGTTCGGCGACGGCAAGCGGCGGTTCGGGCATCTGGGTGACGCCTATGGCATGAAGTCGGGATTGTGGATCGATCCCGCCGCCGGCACCGGTATCGCCTATTTCGCCACCGACGTCCCGGCCGATAAAGGTATGCATTCGAGCTATACCTCTACTGAAGAGTCGCTAGCCCATCCTTGACGGCGACTGCCGCGACCGAAAGGATCGGGGCCATGAAGTTGCGCCTCGCTCTCGCCGCCTCGCTGCTCGCCAGTTATTCGATCGGCGCAGCCCCCTCCCCCGCCATGGATGCGGACCTGATCCTGCGCGGCGGCACCGTCTACACCGGCGGCGACGCGCCGTTTACCGGCGATGTCGCGATCAAAAATGACAAGATCGTCGCGGTCGGGCCGAACCTGAAGATCGCCGCCGCGCGGACGATCGACGCGACCGGGATGATCGTCGCCCCCGGCTTCATCGATCCGCACACGCACGCCGGCCCCTGGCTCGCCTCCGCCGATGCCAAGACACGGCTGATCCCTGCCTTCCTGCTCCAGGGCGTGACCACCGCATTCATCGGCAATGATGGCGGCGGCAGCACCAATGTCGCCGCCACCTTGGCCACGCCGAAGACCAAGCCGGTCGGGATCAATTTCGCCACCTATGTCGGGTTCGGCGCGATCCGCAGCCAGGTGATCGGCGGCGCCAACCGCGCGCCGACGCCAGCCGAGCTCGACAAGGAAAAGGCGCTGGTCGCCAAGGGCATGTGCGAAGGCGCGATCGGCTTTTCGACCGGGCTATTCTATGCGCCGCAGAGTTTCTCCAAGACCGACGAAGTGATCGCGCTGTCGCAAGAGGCGGCCAAGCGCGGCGGCTATTATGACAGCCATATCCGCGACGAATCCAGCTACACCGTCGGCCTGGCCGCCGCGATCGACGAGGCGATCCAAATCGGCAAGGCGACCGGCATGCCGATCCATATCAGCCACATCAAGGCGCTGGGCGTCGACGTCCAGGGCATGGCGCCGACGATCATCGCCAAGATCGACGCGGCGCGCGCGGCAGGCGTCAACATCACCGCGAGCCAATACCCGTGGTCGGCATCGGGCACGAGCCTGGTCGCCTCCTTGATCCCGCTCTGGGCGCAGGACGGCGGCACCGCTGCGCTGATCAAGCGGTTCGACGACCCAAGCCTCAAGCAGAAGCTACGCGACGGTATTGCCGAGAATATGCGCAAGCGCGGCGGGCCGCATTCGCTGCTGATCACCGAAGGGCAATGGCGCGGCAAACGGCTCGACGAGATTGCCGCGGCGATGAAGACCGACCCGATCTCGGCGGCGATCGCGGCGATTCGGGTTCACGATGCCGGGGTCGTCTCGTTCAACCAGAGCGAGGCCGATATTGCCGCGTTCATGAAACAGCCCTGGGTGATGACCGACAGCGACGCATCGAGCGGCCACCCCCGCGTCTGGGGCACGTTCGCGCGCAAATATTCGAAATACGTCGTCGCGGATAAGGTGATCTCGTTGCGCGAGTTCATCGAGCGCAGCTCGTCGGTCACCGCCAAATGGTTCGGGCTGACCGGGCGCGGCGAACTCAAGCCTGGGGCGTTCGCCGACGTCGTGGTGTTCGACCCGAAGACCTATGCCGCGCGGGCGACCTACGAGCAGCCGACCTTGCCGGCGACCGGCGTGAAGACCGTCGTCGTCAACGGCAAGGTCGCGGTCGACAACGGCAAACTGACCGGCTCCGCCACCGGCCGCGCGCTGCCGCACACGCCGACGGCCGGGACTTGCGGTTGAACAGACCCTCACCCTTCCGGCGCTGCGCGCCTCCCTCCCGCGTCGGGTCGGCCATGCCCCCGGCATGGCCTAAACAGCGCGGGGCGCTGTTTACCCGACGCGCCCGCATGCGGGAGAGGGAAGGGGCCCATCGCGCCAGCGATGGGAAGGGTGAGGGTCTGTGAGCCCTCTGCGCTTCTGGTTCGCCATCCCCCTGTGGCAGCGCGTCGTCGGCGCGCTGGTTCTCGGCGTGGTGTTCGCGCTCGTCTGGCCGGCGGGCGCGCCCTACGTCCAGTTCATCGGCGACCTGTTCGTCCGCGCGATCCGCATGCTGGTCGCGCCGATCGTGCTGGTGACGATCGCTGCCGGAATCACCAGCCTGGCCGATCCAAAGAAACTCGGCAGCCTGGGCGCGCGAACGGTTGGGCTGTTCGCCGCGACCACCGCGATCGCGGTGTCGGTCGGCATGTTGGTCGCGACCGCGATCCGCCCCGGCGCCGGCGCCGGCGCCCCGCTCGGCACCGCTGCGCCGCATGCGCTGGGCGCGTCGGTCACGCCCTACGATCAGCTGATCGGCATCATCCCGCTCAACATCGTCGATGCGTTGGCCAAGGGCGACATGCTCGCGCTCATCTTCGTCGCAATCCTGTTCGGCGTCGGCACCGTGCTGACGGGCGATACGGGCAAGCCGTTCGCCAACTTCCTTCAGGCAACCTCGGCGGTGCTGCTCAAGGTCGTGACGATCGTGATGGAAGCGACCCCGTTCGGCGTCTTCGCGCTGATCGCCAATGCGGTCGCGGCCAACGGTGCGGCGGTGTTCGTCCATGTCGGCTGGCTCGCGCTCGCGGTGGTGGTCGGATCGCTGATCCAGATGCTGGTAGTGCACAGCTTGTTGCTGCGCCTGGTCGCGAAACTGCCAGTGTTGCCGTTCTTCCACGGCATTGTCGACGCTTTGGTCGTCGCCTTCTCGACCGCGTCGAGCGGCGCGACCCTGCCGGTCGCAATGCGCGTGTCCGAGGACAATCTCGGCATCAGCCGCCCGGTCTATTCGACCGTGCTGCCCTTGGGCGCGAGCATCGGCAAGGACGGCACCGCGATGTATGTCGGCCTGCTCAGCCTGTTCGCGCTCCAGGCGTTCGGCACGCCGCTGACGCCCTCGGTCTATCTGCTCGTCCTGTTGACCGGATCGCTCGCCGCGTTCGGCACCGCGCCGGTCCCCTCCGCGTCCTTGTTCATGCTCGCCGCCGTCCTGTCGGCGGTCGGCGTCCCGCCCGAGCAGACCGCGCTGGTCGTCGGCTTCGTCCTGCCGTTCGACCGCCTGCTCGACATGACCCGCACCGTGCCCAGCGCCTGCGCCAACCTTGCCGTCGCGACAACCGTCGCTCGCTGGGAAGGCGAGCTCGACGAAGCCGTCTATCGTTCCACCGATGATGAATGACGCCGAGCTGATCGAAGCGAGCCTGGTCGCGCTCGATGGCCACGAGGCCGAAATGCGCGACCTGTTGTTCGACCGCTTCCTCGCCCGCTTTCCCGAGCGCCGCGCGATCTTCCTCCATGTCGACGCCACCTCGGTGCGGATGACCGACGAGACGCTGCAATGGCTGTACGGTCTCGCCCAGGACCGCAAATGGGTCTGGAGCCAGGTTGCCGAACTCGTGTTCAACCACCGCAATTACGGCGCGCTCCGCCAGGACGAATATGACGCGTTCGTCGACTTCGCGATCGATGCGCTGCGCGACACGATCGACCGCTGGGACGGGGCGACCGAAGGTGCGTGGCGGCGGCAGGCGGCGATCCTGAAGACATTGATCGCGCGGGCACGCGCCGAATGGGCGGCATCGCCGCTCGCCTTTTCCTGACCGGGGATGCGATAGATGACGAAACAGGCTCTGGCTCTCCTCGCCGCATGCGCCATCGCGGTCCCCGCGGCCGCGCAGAACAAGGATCTCACGCAGCGGGTCGAGGCGACGCTGGCACAGCTGGCTGGCCCAGGCACCCGCTTCGGCATCGTCGTGGTCGATGATCAGGGCAGGGACGTTGTCGCGATCAACCCCGATGCGCGCTTCATCCCGGCGTCGAACACCAAGATGTTCACCACCGCCACCGCGCTCGACACGATGGGCGACCTGAGCCAGCCCGACACGACTGGTGGCGCCGCGGTCCGGCTCGACGGGCGCGATGTCGTGCTGATCGGCAATGGCGATGCGCGGCTGTCGGGCGCCGACGATTGCACGGTCGATTGCCTGACGACGCTGGCCAATGCAGTCGCGAAAAAGACGCGGATAGTCGGCAACGTGATCGGTGACGACACGCTGTTGCCCGACGAGCGATGGGGCCCGGGGATGAGCTGGAACAACATCCCGACGCGATCGGGCACCGGCACCTCGGCCTTGACGATGGACGACAATGAATTGCCCGTGACCGTCACGCCCGGCGCGATCGGCGCGGTGCCCAAGGTCGAGCTGCCGGCTTATTATACGGTCGATAACCGGCTGATCACCGTGCCGGGCAGTAAAAGCTCGGTCGAGTTCGACCGCGCGCCCAATGGCTATGAGCTTCGCCTGACCGGCACGATCGGCGCCGACGCCAAGCCCGACAAACTGCGCGTCGGGATCGACGATCCGGCGCGCTATGCCGCATGGCGCTTCGTCCAGCTGTTGAAGGCTCGCGGCGTCCGCGTCACCGGCAAGGTCGACGTCCGTCACCGCCCGCTGATGCCGAGCGACGATCCGGCGATCCGTGGCAACGCGCCGCCCGCACGGCCGCCTTTGCCGCCAGTGCTCGCCAAGCTGACGCCGCCGCCGCTGATCGACGACATGCATCTGACGATGAAGGTCAGCCAGAACCTCCACGCCGAATTGTTCCTGCGCCGCTCGTCGCTGGTCGCCGGCAGCGGATCGATCGCCGACGGCCAGGTCGCGGTGCGCGCGATGCTGGCCAAGGCTGGGGTGCCGCGCGCGACGTTCGACTTCTCGGACGGCTCGGGCATGTCGAGCTACAACCGCGTCGCGCCGCGCGGCGCGGTGATCATGCTGCGCTGGATCGCGACCCAGCCCTGGGGCGCGGCGTGGCGCGAGACGCTGCCGGTCGGCGGCGTCGACGGCACGCTGGCAAAACGCTTCGGCGGGACTTTGCTCGACCACAAATTGTTCGCCAAGACCGGCACGCTCAACGCGAGCGCCGCCTTATCGGGCTATATGATCGCCAAGAGCGGCCGCACGCTGACCTTCTCCACCTATGCCAACGACATCCCGCCGGGGGTGGAGGCGACCAAGGCGGTGGACGCCGCGCTGGAGCTAATCGCTGCGGAGAATTGAAGGATACCGATGTGGCCTGCGCCATCCCTAGTCGACAGCCACTGCTGATTAGCTTTGTGCATCGGATATCGAAAAGCGATCATTGAGTATCGTAGCGGAGGTGGGCGCTCATCTAATTTTAGCATCGGCAAAAGAAGTTAAGGATACGCGGAGGAATCACTTGCGGCTTCGCCGGAATTGCTCCGATTTGGACCATTCGTAACTTCGGATATATCGACTTTGGTCTACGTAACGATCACCTTTGCGGCGGGGGTTCGTTATGAAATTTATGTCGGTTGCCGTATCGGCGGCGTTGATCACTACGCCTGTCGCTGCCCGGGACAAGCTCTACGCACTGCCGAGCGACGGAGCGACAGCCAGCTATGAACGTGGCGTCGCGACCGTTCAGATCATCCGCTCCAATGGCATCGTACAACTGACGCCGTTGGGCCTCGATCATGGTGGGATGACGTTCCTAGTCACAGTGTTCAACAACACAGATCGCCCCATCAACTTCGATCTATCGAACATCCGGGCGAGCGCGAGTGGCCAAGCAGTTCGTGCGATCGGTGTCGACGAGTTGATCCGAAAAGCCAAGAACCGCGCCTTCTGGAAGTCGGTCGGCATCGGGCTTCTCGGCGGATTGGCTGCCGGCGCCGCGTCGAGCCGGACGAACACCTTTTATTCTTCCTACACGTCGCGATATGGAACGTCGTTCGCGATGGTCCGCTATCCGAGCTTCGCTGGGCAGCTCGAGGCCGACCGGATCACCGGTACAACGGTCTACGCGCTCGCTGCCATTGAGGGCCAACTCGCACGCACCCGGGAAATGCTCAGCGATCAAATCGTGCAAACAACGACGCTCCAACCCGGCGACAGCTATGCTGGCCGGGTAGTTCTCTCCAAAATCGCCGGCCCGCTGCCTCGCAATATTGAGATCAGTCTGGATTGGAATGGCGAAAGCTATCCTTTCGCGTTGCGACTGCAAGACGACGGCGCGACTCCGCCGCCTCCGATTGAATCGCTCACGTTACGGCAAACGCCAACGGTCTCCGCCGGAAGTAACGCCGCCGCGCTGGCCAGTTATTCGACATTGCCCAAGGGAGCCATTCCGATCAATCGTGGGTATCTGCGCCCTGCCAAGACCGCTTCCGGCTATTGTATCGTTGCTCCGCCCGACTATCGCGGCGCTGGCACCTCGGACAGTCCAGCGGTAACGAGCGGAAAGCCGCGCTGCGAAACGTCGAACTGACACCGCACCGTCGAAATCCTTCAGCCGAAAATCACCCACCCGAAAAAATTTGCGGACCCATGTCGATTTCCGACACACTCGTTCGTCGTCCCGATGAGACGCCAATTGGGGCCGGCTCGAGCAAGGAGACAGACGATGCGTGTAATGGTGCTGGTGAAAGGCAACGAAGACACCGAAGCGGGCCTCGCGCCCACCCCCGAAATGCTGGAGGCGTTCGCGGCGATGGACCGCTTCACCGAGGAACTGGTCGAGGCCGGCGTCTTCATCGCTGGCGCGGGGCTCAAGCCCGGTAGCGAATCGAAGCGTATCGCGTTCGAGGGCTCCGGCAGCACGGTGATCGACGGGCCGTTCGCCGAGGCGCGCGAGCTGGTCGCGGGTTTTTCGATCTGGGAAGTCAGGGACATGGACGAGGCTGTCGCCTGGGCCACGCGCTACCCCATGATGGCCGGCAGCGAGGTCGAGATCCGGCCGTTCTACGAGGCCGCGGATCTGGCCGATTTCGTCACGCCGGAGGAACTCGCAAACCCGCGCGGTGGTGACCGCGGCAAGCTGGGCGTCGCCTGATCGCGTCGGCTGGGGCGGCAAGGCCTCTCCAGCCGGCCCATAATCATCGGAGATAGACGATGACCATCACCATCACCGCGTTCGAACGGTCGCCTGACGGCGGCAAGGGACTGGCGCGCGACACGCGGGTTCGCTGGGCGCTCGAAGAAGCGGGCTTGCCCTACGACGTCCGCCTCGTTTCCTTCGCCGCGATGAAGCAACCCGCGCATCTGGCGCTCCATCCTTTCGGTCAGATACCCACATATGAAGAAGGCGATCTCGCACTGTTCGAGACCGGCGCGATCGTCTTCCACATCGCGGAACAGCATGAGGCGCTGCTGCCGAAAGACGCCGACGCGCGGGCGCGAGCGATCATGTGGATGTTCGCCGCGGTCAACACGGTGGTGCCGCCGATCCTCGATATCACCAACGCCAGGATCATCGAGGGAGACAAACCCTGGGCGCAGGAGCGGCTGGCGCTTGCCATGGACCGCGCTCGTGGGCGGCTGAAGCAAATGTCCGATCGCCTGGGCGACGCCGAATGGCTCGACGAGGCCTTCACCGCGGGCGACCTGATGATGGTGTCGGTGCTGCTCCGCTTCCGGATGCCGGGTCTGCTGGACGAATATCCGAACCTCGCCGCCTATGTCGCGCGCGGCGAGGCGCGGCCCGCTTATCAGCGCGCATTCGCGGCTCAATTGGCGATCAACGCGCCAGCGGCGAGCTAGGCCCGCTTGCGTCGCGGCTGTCCCTGACGGACAAGCGGCGGCGTGGCGGCGAGCGAGACGAATAGCAACGGCGAAACACATCGCGCGATCGAGGCGACCTTTCGCATCGAACGCGCCAGGCTCATCGCCGGCCTGGCGCGGATGGTGCGAGACATCGACCGTGCCGAGGAACTGGCGCAGGAAGCGCTGATCGTCGCGTTGTCCGACTGGCCGCGGAGCGGCGTCCCGGCCAATCCCGGCGCCTGGCTGATGGCGGTCGCCAAGCGGCGCGCGATCGACGCCATCCGCCACGACCAGATGCGCGACCGCAAGCATGAAGAGATCGCGCGGACGCTCGACGAGGAAGCCGAGGATGCGACCGCGGCGATCGACGCCGCGCTGGACGACGATCTCGGCGACGAATTGCTCGGCCTGATCTTCACCGCCTGTCATCCGATGCTGTCGCCCGACGCCCGCGCGGCGCTCACCTTGCGTGTGGTAGGCGGGCTCACGACCGACGAGATCGCCCGCGCCTTCCTGTCGAGCGAGGCGACGATCGCGCAGCGCATCGTCCGCGCCAAGAAGGCGATCGCAAAGGCCGGTCTGGCCTTCGAGGTGCCGCGCGGCGCGAAGCGCGCGGCACGTTTGCCCGCAGTGCTCGAGGTCCTCTACCTCATCTTCAACGAAGGCTATGCCGCCACGGCAGGCGACGATCTGGTCCGGCCGGGGCTGGCGCAGGAAGCACAGCGGCTCGGCCGCATCCTGGCGGGACTGATGCCCGACGAGCCGGAGGCGCTCGGTCTGCTGGCGCTGATGGAGATCCAGGCATCGCGACTCGGCGCGCGCACTGGGCCGGATGGCGCCTTCGTGCCCCTCACCGAGCAGGATCGGTCGCGCTGGGATCAGTTGCTGATCCTCCGCGGGCTCGACGCGCTAGCCCGCGCCGACGCGCTCGGCGGTCAGGGGCCTTATGTCCTGCAAGCCGCGCTCGCCGCTTGCCATGCGCGCGCGCGCCACGCTGCCGACACCGACTGGGCAAGGATCGCGGCACTCTACGATCGGCTGCGCGTGGCGACCCCCTCGCCCGTGGTCGATCTCAACCGCGCCATCGCGCACAGTATGGCGTTCGGACCGGACGCGGGGCTCAGGCTGATCGACGTGATTCCCGATGCCGACGCCTTGCGCCACTATGCGCCATTCCCCGCGGCGAGAGGCGATTTCCTGTTCCGCGCGGGCCGGCTGGCCGAAGCGCGTTCGGCATTCGAGGCCGCTGCCGCATTGACCCGCAATGCGCGCGAACGGGCGTTTCTCCTCGCGCGAGCGGATGCCTGCGGACCCTAGCCGCCTGCAACTAAGCCTCGCGATGCGCGTCCCAGGCGGCGATTACCGCATCGCCGGTCGCGGGCCTGACCTCGAAGATGCTCTTCCCCGCCTCGCTATGTCGCGACGGGTGGACACGGTTGGTGAGCAAGGTCCAGGCGATGCCGCAGTCGAAATCGACCCAGAGACCAGTGCCGGTGAAACCGGTATGGCCGATCGTCTCGCCAGAACAGGCCGCCCCGCCCGACCAGCCGTGGAAACGCCGTTCCCAGCCGCAGGTGCGGTGCTCGTAAAAGGGCGTGCGGATCGCCTCGAGCATGGCCGGCGACGCACCGCTGCCGTCGAGCAATCCCAAGGCGAAATCGAGTACCCCAGCGACCGTCCCGAACAGCCCGGCATGGCCGGTCTCGCCGCCCATCGCGAAGCAATTCTCGTCATGTACCTCGCCCTTGAGCACGCGCCCCCGCCATTGGCAGAGCTCGGTCGCGACCGCGGATCCCGGCGGTGGGCCGTAGCTCAGGCCCTCACCCAGCGGCCAAGCCGAGAGCGGTTGCCCGGTGATGCGCTCGATCGCGATCCCCAGCAGGATGAAATTGATGTCCGAATAGACCGGCGTGCCATGGCGCCATTCGCGCTGCAGCACGAAGGCACGCAGCCGCGCCGGGTCGTCGCCATAAGTGTAGATCGGCTCGACCGCGGGCAGGAAACTGCGATGCGCCAAGCAATCGCGAAAGCTGAGCTTGCGCTCGGCGGCGTTGGCGACGTCATACTGACGCAGATCGGGAATGGCGTCGGTCAGCGGGCGGTCGAGGTCGAGCTTGCCCTGATCCGCGAGGCGCAGGATCATCGTCGTCGTCGCGACCACTTTCGATACCGAGGCGAGGTCGAACCAATGGTCGAGCGTCAATGGCTCGGGCTCGGGTAGCAAGGCCGCCATCCCGGCATGCGTCACCCAACGCCGCCCGTCGGCCGCCACCACGCCCAGGGTCGCGCCGGGTATCCTGCCGGCGGCGACCGCGGCGGCAGCGGGGGCAAATGCTTGCTCGATCATGCCGCGACAGGCTCCACCATACCCGGATCATCGTCGGGTCGCGGCCTGGCGCGTACGATGAACGGCAGCAGCACCAGTACCGCGACACTCATCGTGCCTGCCATGATGAAGAATCCGTCATAGCCGATCGCCTTTTGAAACACCCCCGACAGCCCCGCGAGCAGTCGGGGAATCAGGAAGGCGAGCCCGGAGAACAGCGCATATTGCGCGGCGGGATAGCGCGGATTCACCAGCAGCGAGAGGTACACGACGAACACCGCGCCTTCGAACCCATGCCCGAATTGGTCGACCGCCATGGCGAGATAGAGATCGAGATCGCCGGCCGTCACACCGAGGCCGAATAGCGAGAACAATACCGGCCCGCCCGGCGCCTGGTGGGCGAGCCAGGCGAAGATCCAGTTGCTGAGCGCCGACATCACCCCGCCGATCACCAGCGACCAGCCCATCGATACCCTGGCCGCCAGCAGCCCACCCAAGGTCACCCCGAGCAGCCCCGACACCAAAGCGACGACACCATCGGCCGCGCTGATCTGCTTGAGCCCATAGCCCAGGAAATTGAACATCGGATGCGACAGCGTGTTCGCCATCACATCGCCGGTCCGATAGATCGATATGAACAACAGGATCGGGATGACGACGAGGCCGTATCGCCATGCCACGTCGACATAGGGACCGACCGCCAGCGACCGGCGCAGCGGTGCGTGCCACGGCAGCTTGCGAAGCCATGGCACTGCTGCGCCGAGTACCAGGAACGGCAGCAACCCGATGCCGGCTACCCAATATTTCATGATGTCGGGATTATCGATCCCGACCGAGCCGATCGCAGACAATAGAACCCAGCCGATCACCGCGGTCGCCGCGGTTATGGCAGCGATCGCCGCCGCGCTGGTCAGCAAACCGGCCAGCAGCGCGGAGATCCGGCCATCGACGCGCCCGCTCTCGGAACGCATCGCGGCCAGTAGCGGAAAAGGCAGAAACGCCAGCACGCCGATAGCCAGATAGGCAAAGGTCCAGTCGGATATCGCGGCGACGTAGATCGCGCCGCCGCCCGCCACCACCATCGAGATGCGATAGCCCCATTGGTTGACGGCGACGAGCGGGCCTTGCTCCTCGGCCGTGGGCGCCAGCTCGACGCGCCACCCGTCCGCCGCGATTTCGAGCGTGCTGGTCCAGAAGGCGAGCAACAAGGCGAACAAGGCGGTCAGTTGCAGGCTCCTGTCCGACGCGGTGAACGCCATGCCGATCGTCGACAGGAAGATGCCGAGCTGGGAAACCATGATCCAGCCGCGCCGCCGGCCCCAGAAGCGGCCGAACCCCGGCATGTCGTATTTGTCGAGCAACGGCGCCCAGGCGAATTTGAACGTCGGCAGCAGCGATACCCAGGCGAAATAGCCGATCGTGACGATGTCGACATTGTGCCGCGCCAGACGCAGGAACAGCACCGTGTTGAACATGTAGAACGGCAGGCCGGCGGAAAAGCCGAGCAAGGCATATAACGCCAGCCGCCCGAACCCGGGGCGCAGCACCGCGCGCTCCGCCGCACCGGGATCGATCGCCCCGACCGTCACGCGTTCGGGCCGAGCGAGCGGACGTTCAGGTGCTGCATCGGCGATCCTCCATGCATCCAGGTTATAGCTCTATGCACATCCGGCTCCGTCAATCACGGCCGTGTTGCAGTCGCGCAACGCTTTGCCGCCCCCGCACATAAAAAGGGAACCGGTTTCACCATTTCGCGCAAAAGAAAGGTGGCTACATTGGTCCATTTTGATGCTTAATGTCGTCAATCAAGCGCCAAGGGAAGGGCGCGTCCAGGGGGATCATAGCTATGACAGGATCGACTTCGCTTCGACTGATGTTGGCGTCAAGCACCGCGCTCGCCGCATTATTGTTGCCGACCGCGGCAAATGCGCAATCGACCAGCGGCGATCAAACCACCGCGCCCGCCGCGACGCCCACGGGAGCGGCGCTGCCGGTTTCGGACGATCAAGGCGACAGGGCCGGCAAGAGCAACGAAATCATCATTACAGGTTCTCGCATCAAGCAGGACCCGAACCGCAGCGCGCTGCCGCTGCAGATCATTACCACCAAGGATCTCAGCCGCGAGGGCATCAGCAGCCCCGAGCAGCTGATCTCGTTCCTGGCCTCGAACGGCAACGGCGCCGACAATCTTGCGTCAAATTCCGATGTCGTCAGCGGTGCCGCGCGCGGCACCAATGGCCTGTCCGCCGCGAATCTGCGTGGCCAGGGCAGCGCGTCGACCCTGATCCTGCTCAACGGCCGCCGCGTCGCCGCGCACGGGTTGCAGGGCTCGGCGGTCGACGTGAACCAGATTCCGTTCGCCGCGATCGACCGGGTCGAAGTGCTCAAGGACGGCGCCTCGGCTATCTATGGCACCGACGCGATCGGCGGCGTGATCAACTTCATCACCAAGACCGACTTCACCGGCATCGACGTCCAGGGCTTCACCGATATCACTGAACAGGGCGACAGCCCGATCTATCGCCTGTCGGCGACCCTCGGCTGGGGCAAGCTCGACGAGCAAGGCTTCAACGTGATGGGCGCCGTCAGCAAGAGCTGGAACAGCATCCTGCGCGGATCGGATCGCGACTTCGTCAACGGCAACCAGCCCAATCGCGGCCTGTCGATCGACACACGCGGTACGCCCGCCGCCACTGCATTCCCGATCAACCCGACAGGTGCGGGGGTCGGCATCACCCAAGGCGGGACGTTGCTCGGCGGCACCAGCGGCGGAACATCGCTGCTGACCAACCCCGGCTTCTTCATCCCGGGCACAACCGTCGCCGCATCGGGCGGCGTCAATCCATTGCGCCTGCCAGGCGGCGCCGGCTGTGACTCGGTCGATGGCGGGATGAATTACGATTCGGTGCTGTGGGCCAATCCGAGCTCGGCGCTCGCCTGTTCGTGGGACACTGGCCGGGCGGCGACGCTGCAACAGCCCCTCCAGACGCTGACATATTATGGCCGCGCAACTGCGAAGTTCGGCGGGCACCAAATCTATCTCGAAGTTACCGGGTCGGATGCGACCTCGCACAAGATTTTCTCGAACAATCAATACAGTGCCAATAACTCGACAATGCCGATCGCCTATCCGCTCAACGCGTTGACGGCGCCTACCTACAATGCGGTCTATAACAGCATTGTGTCTGTGCTGCCGGCGGTCGCGGCCAATTACGGCAAGCCGATCGCCTTCCGCTGGCGCTGCACCGATTGCGGCCCGCGCGAATATGTCACCAATACCAAGACGTTCCGGGCCGCGCTCGGGATCGACGGGCCAATCGCGCCGGGCTGGGATTATCGCGCCGGCGCCTCTTATGCGTCAAGCCGGGCGACGTCGATCCTGGGCAGCGGCTACAGCTATCGCGGCGTCTATGCGAGCGCGGCGGCGGTAGCTTATGCCAAGACGCATGGCGATCCCAACGCCGTGCTCGGTGGCCCCGATCCGCGCGCGCCGACCGCGCCGGGCGCCAGTGCGCCCGGCATCGTCGGTTTGTTCAACAGCGGTATCCTCAACCCGTTCTCGCTGCAGCAGACGCCGCAGGCGCTTGCCGCGCTCGACGCGGTCTCGGCCAAGGGCGTCAAGCTCTATGGCGGCAAATATGAGGTGCGGCAGTTCGACGCCTCGATTTCGGGCGAGCTGTTCCGCTTGCCCGGCGGCATGGTGAAGATCGCGGCCGGCGTCGATTACCGGCGTGAGAGCTACAGCTTCAACGGGTCGTCCGCGGCCGACGTCTCGGCACCGGACATCTTCAATGTCGCCTTCGACAACGTCAACGCGCTGAGCAAAGTCAACCGCGACGTCAAGGCGGCTTACGGCGAAATCCTGTTCCCGGTGTTCAACATGCTCGAACTGTCGGCGGCAGGACGTGTCGACGATTACACCGGCTTCGGCTCGACGTTCAATCCGAAGTTCACCGCCAAGCTGACGCCGGTCGAGTGGCTGATGTTCCGCGGATCGTACAATACCGGCTTCCGTGTTCCGAGCTTCAATCAGATTTTCAACGGCGTCACGCAATCGCCCAATCCCGGCAACACACTGGTCGATCCCACGCTCTGCCCGCAGGGCACGACGGCCGGCCCACAGCCGGGATGCGCCCCGATTACGCCGGATTCCCTCAGTGGCGGTAACCTGAACCTTGGCCCGGAGACGTCAAAGGAATATAGCGTCGGCGCGGTAGTCCGACCGACGTCGCGCTTCAGCTTCTCGGCCGATTATTGGTCGATCGCGGTGGATAATGTGATCGGCACGATCACCATTCCCCAATTGCTCGCGAATATCGGAGCGTTCGGCGACCGTATCCAGCGGACCAATGGCATCATCACCCTGGTCGACCTGCGCACCGGCAATTTCGGGTCGCGCCGTACGCGCGGCATCGATTTCTCGGCGCGTGGCAGTGTGGATGCGCTGGGCGGCGCCATCTCGGCCGGCTTCGACGGCACGTTGCTTCTGGAAAAGAAGGAGAAGCTGCTGCCCAATCTGAAGTACACCGATCTGCTCGGCGTCTTCAGCCTGTCGGGCGACCTTGGCCTGAAGTGGAAGCACAACGCCTATATCGCCTACACCAACAACGGGTTCGGGCTGACCTTCTCGCAAATCTATCGCGACGGTTATCAGAACCAGCAGCTGCCCGGCAGCGCCGGACGGCCCGACTTCAACCCGCGGGTCAAGGCCTATATCATCTACAATGCGTCGGTGTCGCAGAGCTTCAGCAACCATCTGACGCTGACAGCGGGCGTCCGCAACATCTTCAACACCGACCCGCCCTTTGCGATCACGTACGATTCGAACACGGGCTCGGGCAGTTCGTGGGAACCGCGCGTAGCCGATCCGCGCGGTCGCTCGTTCACGATGACCGCCGAGGTCAAGTTCTGAACCTGCCGACCATAACGAAACCGAGGGGGCGTCCGGCAACGGGCGCCCCTTCTTCTGTTGGTTAAGAGCACGCTGCGCGGAGGCGGACGCCGGTTATCCGCGAGTCTAGCCCGCTGAATCGGCGACCGAATCGTCACCAAGGCGGGCCGATAGCCCCGATTCGAAGCAAAAAACTGCGCAAATTGCGGATTTTGTCCTCGGGGCCTGTCAATGGTCGCGCAATGCGTGCGCGCGCAAACCCCTGCTCCATCAGCGAACAGGTTTGCATGCGACCCACAGCGACATTTTCACCCGCCCCTTCCAGTCCCTGGCCGGCGCTCGCGCCGGTCGGATTGTTCGTGGTCGCCGCCGCCGTGCTGATCGTCGGACGCACACCGCCGACAGCGATGTGGCTGGCGCCGGTCTGCTTCGGCGCCTTCGCCTCGTTGATCCTGCTGTGGCGGTCGGGGGCGCCGGTATTCGTCCAATCGGGCTTGTCGATGCTCGTCATCACCGAGCTCATGGTGGTCGGCGTGCGCAGCGACGCGCTGGGGATGCGCAAGGTCGAAGGCCAGGTATCCACCGCGATCGCCTCCTCCGGCACCGAGGGTGGCGATCCGGGGGCCTCGACGACGCCCGCGCCGGCATCTCGCGTGTCGATCGCGACGACCTCCACCGACGCCGCAAGCGAAGCCGACGACTTGTCGCGCAAGATTCAGCAGAATCTGCCCGAGCACCTGCGCAACAGTGAAATACGGGGCGATCTAAAGGTCGATCGGCTCCGCTCGGATATCAGGCTGGCGCTGTCGTGGTCGCTCGGGCCGGCGGGCAGCGCGACCTGGTGCGGATCGACCAGCGTGTTCGCGGCCGACGCTCGCGCCGGAGTCGCGCTGCTCGCCGCGGAAGTGGCGAAGCGGTTGTCGCCGCCGCCCGGCGCGCGCCCTGCATGCGGCAGCCGGCCTACGTAAAACTGCGTAGTTTGAGCAATCGCATCGCGCCGGCCGCTTAGCGATTTCGGCAATGCCGCTCGCCTAACCATGTCGTCATGACGAGCCATCTCGCATCCCTGTCTGGCCACCGCAGCGGCCGTCCACGACTTCTTCGCGACGAACGCGGCGCGGCACTGGTGGAGATGGCGATGGTGCTCCCCGTGCTGATGCTGCTGATCATGGGGATCATCGTTTACGGGCAATGGCTGGCCTGTGCGAACGCCCTGCAACAAAGTGCGAACGAAGGCGCGCGCGCCAGCCTGTCGGGCTTGTCGCAGGACGAGCGCGCGCTGACCGCACGGCAGACCGTCGCGGACTCGCTGTCGCATTATGACGGCATCGATCAGCGCAAGGTGGTGGTCGGCATCCAGGACGACGGCACCACACTCAACGTCACGGTCAATTACGACATGTCGGATCAGCCGGTGATGAAGCTGCCATTCGTGCCCATTCCCGACAAGGTCGTATCGCGCAGCGCCGCCGTGCGGCTGACCAGTTTCTGAGGGGGACCGAATGCGCGCCAAGCCGTCCCTGTTCGCGTCGACCAGCGGCAACGTCACGATCCTGTTCGGCGGCGGCCTGCTCGCGTTTCTGGGAGTCGCTTCGCTCGCGGTCGACGCGACCAATCTCTATTTGGCCAAGCGCCACGCTCAGGGAATCGCCGACGCTGCGGCGCTGTCCGCGGCGGCCAATATCGATGATGCGAGCGGTGCCGCAGCGGCGGCGCGCAACGCCAATACGATGCCGGGACTGTCGATCACGAGCGTCGAGCCTGGCCAATATGTCGACGATCCGACGATCGCGGCGAGAACGCGTTTCGTCGTCGGTGCCGACGGTGCCAATGCCGCACGCGTCCGCGTCCATGCCGATGTGCCGCTCTATTTCGCGCGGATTTTCGGCAAGCCGACGGCGCCGGTCGAAGCGAGCGGCACCGCCGCCCGAATCGACCTGGCCGCTTTCTCGATCGGCTCGCGGTTGGCCGGAGTCAGTGGCGGCCTGCCCAACGCCATGCTGTCACAGCTCGCGGGCACCGACCTGCAACTCAGCGCAATGGACTATCAGGCACTCGCCGGAGCCCAGATCGACATCCTCAAATTCAGCGAAGCGCTTCGCTCGCAGCTCAATGTCCAGGCAGCGACCTTTGGCGACTTGTTGAACATGCAGGCGACCCTGCCCCAGATTTCGCGCGCGATGGCCGCGTCGGTCACCGACGCCCAAGCCTCCTCGGTACTGAGCGCCGTCGCCAACCGGCTGCCGCGCAACTCGACCAAATTGTCTTCGTTGATCGACCTCGGTCCGCTCGCCGAAAACACCCAGTCCGACCCGTCGCGACCGATCACCGTCGACGCCTTCTCCTTGCTGCGCGGCACGCTCGAGCTTGGCGGACAGCATCAGATCAGTACCGATCTCGGCGCGACCGTGCCGGGGCTCACTTCGACCAAGCTGTGGATCGCGATCGGCGAGCGGCCGGCAAATTCGCCCTGGCTCCGGGTCACCGCGGCGCACGATGTCGAGGTTCGCACGGCCCAGACGCGGGTCTATCTGGACGTCCAGGTCGCACCGCAACTCGGCCTCGCCTCACTCAGAGTGCCGATCTATGTCGAATTGGCCGCCGCCAGCGCGAAGCTGAAGGAGATATCCTGCGCGGGCGGCGCGAACAAGGCGACGGTCAAGCTGACCGTGACGCCTTCACTGGGCGAAGCCGCGATCGCCGACGTCGACCCAACCGCACTGGGAAATTTCCAGGCCGCGCCGACGCTCAACCGCGTGACGATGCTGAACACGCCGCTCGCCAACGTGTCCGGCTTCGCCGATGTCAAATTGGGCGGTGCCGATCCGCAAGACGTGTTCTTTTCGGCAAGCGACATCGCCAACCACACGGTGAAGCAGGTCAGCACCAACGATCTGCTGCAGGGCGTTGCGTCCTCGCTGATTTCGGGGATCGACCTCAAGGTCAACGTACTGGGGTTGGGGCTGGGCGTGGGCACGCTGACGGCATTGGTGGGTCAAGTGCTCAGTCTGGCCGCCGCACCATTAGACGGCGTGCTTGGTCAGGTCACGTCGCTGCTGGGCGTTCATGTCGGGCAAGCCGACGTGTGGGTGAATGGCGTGCGATGCGGCACGCCGGTGTTGGTCGGATAGCGACCGGGGTGGGGAGGAAATGGGTAGATCGAATTTAGTCTTCAGGCGTGACGATAGCTGGCGGCCGCTCAGCTATCGGCTCGAATTGCCGGCCGAAATCCGTGAATTCCGGTCGTGCCGGCTCGACATATTGCTGCTCGAACTGTCGGTCGCCGGCTGCGGATTATGGGCCGGATTCAAGATCCGGGTCGAACGCCCGATTACCTTGTTCGTCGAGGGCTTCGCGCCGATCAAGGCGAGCACCGCGTGGAGCGACAGCGGCTTCGCCGAACTGATGTTCGACCAGCATCTGCATCTCAGCGTCGTTCAGCACATGGCCCGGGAGTCGGCCGCCTGTAGCCGCGATGCCAAGCCGTTCGGCGTGCCGAGCGCCGCGCATGCCGAGTTCGCGGCGCTGTCGCAGGAACTGGGCAGACCGCTGCAGATCTGAACGGGATGCCGCGGGCGCCGGTTCGCTGCCGCCCGGGCCGCCTATTTGCGCGTCACCACCATCACCGCGCCTTCGCTGCCATAGATGCCGCGCAGGTCCTTGATGGCGCCGACGGCCGGCACGGTGGTGCCGTCGTTGCGCAGGAATTCGGTCTCGAACCGTTGCGTGCCGCCATGGCTCAGCACGTTTTCGATCACGTCGCGCAGCATCACGCGCTGACCGACCGGCACGAGGTCGACGACAGACACGTTGGACAGTCGGTCGCGCGGAAGCTGGAGCATTTCGCACATTGCCTCGTCGACCTCCTCGATGCGGCCGCGCACGTTGAACCAGATATAGCCAATTCCGCCATGCGCCAGAATCGCTTCGATCAGCGCCTTCTTGGTGTCGGCCAGCCGATAGGCTTTCACATCATCGGTAATGTCACGCGCGAGCATCACGACGCCCTGGTGCGTCCGAAACGTCTCCATCCGATGCCAGGTGTCCGACCCGAACAGCCCCGGCAGTTCGAACGAGCACGGCTCGCCCGTGCGTTCGGTCCGATTGCAATAGCTCTCGAACATGGTTTCCCTGAGCGCCGGGAAGGCGTCGAACAAGCCGCGCCCGGGAAGCGTTCCTTCCGCCTTGCGCGCAATCGCATGCGCGGTGCGGTTGGCCATGACGATGTTCCGCTCTTCATCCACGACGACGAGCAATAAAGGCAGCCAGTCGGCGAGCTCCTGGTTGGAAAAAAGCGAGTCATGATCGCCGCTTTTCGCGCCGGCGAGAAATTCGTTATAATTGGCGATCGGAAGTAAGGCGTGGGTTTCGCGCCCATGATGCGTGACGAACACCGTCCGGCCCGCTTGGCTCAGATGCCCGAATTGCCGAGCAAACTCTGAAGCTCTGACAAAAATCCCCTGCACTCCGCCTCCCCATCCGGCAGCGTCATACATGCGTCGCAGTAATCTACACCAACCTGGCTTGGGTGTATAACCAAATCGTTCAATGTTCATTACTCGGCAGAGCATTTTCGTCCGAAATGGGGAGGATATATAAATAGATATATCCAAACCAAATTCGTTTATGTTTTGCGCAACTGTATACGTTGCTCACAATTGCGGTGGCAGTCGGAGGAGCGGGTGGGGTTGGGCATACGCCCGACACCCCGAGTCGTCACCAGATCGCGGCGCGATCAGTAGGCGCCAGATACAAGGCGTCCCCGGTGCCAACGCCGAACGCACGCACCCATGCCTCGAGGTTGCGTGCGGTCCAGACCCGCTGCGCGGCGGGCGCATGCGGGTTGGTCAGCAGACGCCGCCTGAGATCGGCGTCGCGATATTTGAGCCGCCAAATCTGCGCCCATCCAAGGAAAAACCGCTGGTCGCCGGTCAGCCCATCGATCACCGGCGCTTCTCGTCCGCCGAGCGAGGCGCGATAGGCGTCATACGCGATCGTCAGCCCGCCCAGGTCGGCGATATTCTCGCCGAGCGTCAGCGCGCCGTTGACGTGCAGGCCGGGCAGCGGCTCGTATTTGTCGAATTGCGCGGCCAGCACCGCGGTGCGTTTCGCGAACGCGGCGCGATCGGCCGCCGACCACCAGGATGCAAGCCGCCCCTGTTCGTCATATTTGGCGCCCTGATCGTCGAACTGGTGCGTCATCTCGTGCGCGATCGACGCGCCGATGCCGCCATAATTGACTGCGGGATCGACCGCCGGATCGAAAAAGGGCGGCTGCAGGATCGCGGCGGGAAAGGTGATCGCGACCTTGGGGTAATTGGCGAAGGCGTCGACGGTCATCGGCGTCGCGCTCCATTCCCAGCGATAGATAGCTCGCCCAACCTTGGCCGCTTCCCAATCGTGGCGAAACTCGGCGGCGCGCGTGGCGTTGCCGAACGCTTCGCCGTCGCGCATCGTGAGGCCGGCATAATCGTGCCAGCGGTCGGGATAGCCGATCTGGGCATGGAACGCCGCCAGCTTGCGGTGGGCGCGCGCCTTCGTCTCCGGCGTCATCCAGTCGAGCGCGTCGATCCGGTGGCCGAACGCGGCGACCAGGTTGGCAACCATCGTCTCAGCCGCGGCGCGCGTCGCGGGCGCGAAATGGCGCGCGACGTAGATTTTGCTGACCTCGTCGGGCACTGCATCGAGCACGAAGGCTATCGCGCGACGCCAGCGCGGTTCCGGCGTGTCGACGCCATCGATCACGTGACCATAGAAAGCGAAATCGGCAGCCCGAGCGTCCGCGGGCAAGACTTCAGCATAATGATGGAGCGTGCGGACGATCAGCATGGCGCGTAGCGTCGCGACCGGGGCCGCATCGATCAGGCGCAACGTGGCAGCAATGGCGTCGGGCTGGCGCAGGATGATCCGCGGCGTGCGATAGCCTAGGGCGCGCACCAGCGTGGCGACGCGATAGCGGGAGCGCCCGGCATCGAGCGCCGACACGGCAACGGGATTGTAGGTCCGGGCGGCATCGCGACTGTCAGCCGCCGACCATTGGGTTGCCGCGATCGCCGTCTCCAGGCGAAACACCGCATCCGCGGCGCTGTCCGGCGCCGCGACGCCCGCTACTCTCAGCACCCGGGTCAGGTAATCGCGATACGCGGCGCGCGCTTGCCGCATCGCCGGGGAGTCGGACGAATAATAATCGCGATCGGGCATGCCGAGCACGCCTTGCGATACCGTGAGCGCATAATGACTGGGATCGCGGTCGTCGGGCTCGACCGCGAAGGCAAGCGGCAGGTCCACGCCGCGCCTGCCGGCTTGGGCGGCGGCCGCCCAATAATGGTCCGGCGACCGGACCGCCCGCAGCTTAGTGAGCCAAGCGTTCGCCGGCGCCATGCCCAGCCGGTCGACGCGATTCTGGTCGAGGAACGCGCGATAGGCGGTGCCGGCGCGGCTCGCCCGGTCCCGTGCCAGCTCGACGAGGATGGCGTGAACCTGCGTCCGGCTGAGATCGTCGAGCTGGCCGATCGTGCCGACGCTCGACCGGTCGGCGGGGATCGCGGTGCGGCGCTCCCAACCGCCATTGGCGTAACGGAAGAAGTCCTCCCCCGGCGCGACGTTCCGATCCATGCCGCCGACGTCGAATCCCGAAGCCGCGGGCGTGCTGTCCGCACCGCCACGGGCAGGGATCACGATCGCCGCTGCGACGGCCAAGGCCGGCGCGCATTTGCGGGCTATCCCGACCAGTCGCACGATCGCAGGTCGTTGAATTGATTGACGCATCCCGTCGCGGCTCCTCCAGAACCGCCTAGCAGCGCGCGCCCCGCCCGGGCTAGCCCAACAATTCGGCGAAGCTCGCGGCAAAGCTATGCACGTCGCCCGGCCAGCGCGCGGAGACATAATTGCCGTCGCGCACTACCCATGCCGGGCGCGGATCGTCGATCGTGTCGCGCGCCAGCCCGCTCGTCTTGCGCCGGAAATTGGACGCGTCGCGCGGCACGTCGACATAATCGCCAGGGCTGGCCAGCGCGCGCGTCACCTCTGCCTCGACCGACATATGGCCCTTGGGCTGGCCGGGTTCTTCGACATAGGTGCGGTAATAATCGCGATCCCACCAGCGTCCGATATGCGCGAGCGTGCTGGCGGCGCGCTCCTGCGCCCAGGTCAGCGACGCGGTGCGGCGGCCGTACAGAACCGATTTGCCGTCGTCGCGCAGGCTGCGCGCGGCAAGCAGCACCCCGTGGCAGATCGCGCCGACCGGCTTGTCCGCATCGAAGAAGGCAACCACCAGCCGCTGCAGCACCGCGCTTTCGAGATAGTCGCGCATCCCGCGCGCGCGATGTCCGCCGGGAAGCACCAGTCCATCGAAATCGCCGGCCAATACTTGATCCCAGCGCAATGGCGTCCGGAAATGCGGATCGCGCTCGAGTTCGGCGTAAGCATGCCGCGCATCGCGATTGGCGCGCAGCACCAGCCCGATCAGGCGGATACGCCGCACTCCCGGCAAGCGGCCCCACGGATCGAGCCCGATGCCGTCGAGCATGATCTGATCGGCCGTGGCGAGTCCGCCATCCGGCGTCGCGAAGCGCACTTCATGTCCGCGATCGGTCAGCACGCGCCAACTGACCGCTACTTCCGACGGATCGAAATCGCGATGCGGCAGCGGCATGATGACGCGGGCCATCGGCAATCCTCTCCAGTTGGTTCCGCGATCGTGCCGCAGCGATCGGGGCAAGGCAATCGACCACGCAAGCGACGACTGGATGGGAATGCGACTCGACCGAAAATCGCATTCATGCCCGAATATTTTTCACTTCATCGCGCATAGGGAACGGTTTGCCGCTGCGATAGCTCGACTCGTCGATCAAATGATCGCGAGATAAAGTGTCACCTTCGAAACGATTGGCGTTTTAGTCGTGAGAATCGCTAGCGGGTCCGAAAAACAGCTGAAGACCGGAGCCGATAGTAACACGATCGAATACTACCATCCGAATCTTGCCGAACTATCGCGGATAGATCGCGCTTAATACGTCGACAGGCCATTTAGCCTGTCCAGATTGCAGCAATCTATTGCTATGATAGAAGTATAGCTTGCCGAAATTGTAAGTAATTATCGTCGTATACGATATAAATACTGTTGATTGTTAGTACGGCTAGGCGTATCTGAACCCCGTACTCGAACTAACGGGTTCACCATGCCATTGCCATTCATAGTATTGGACCGTTCCGCGGTCCTCCTCCTCGGCGTGTGCGCCGGGGCTGCCATAGGTCTCGGCTTTACCGGGCACGCCGGTTCTGGCGCGTCCGCAGTTAAAGCCCCTGTCTGCGCGATCCCCGCCAAGACGAGCGCCGCGCCGTCCGAAGTCGCCGCCGCGCGCTTATGCGGATCGGTGCCGCAAAAACAGTTGATCGCCACCTTGCGCCAGGGCCGTCCGGTACGTGTCGCGGTGTTCGGCGATTCGTACGGCGATGGTGTCTGGTCGGGGCTGCAGCGGCAATTGCCGCGTGCCGCCTTCGAGGTCGTCAAATACAGTCAACCGGCAACCGGCTTCACGCGCTACAAGCGGCTCAATATCGAGGCACATACCGCCGAGCAGATCGGCACCGAGCCGATCGATATCGCGGTGGTCTCGTTCGGCGCCAACGACGTCCAGGGCATCATCACCGATGACGGCAAATATGGCCCGATGCTCGGCGACCGCTGGAAGGCGCAGATCGCGAACCGGATCGACCGTTTTGTCGGCCTGCTCCGCCGCCACCATGCGATGGTCTATTGGGTCGGCCTGCCGCGCATGCGCGAGGCGCAGACCGACAGCGACATGGGCGCGATCAACGCTTTCTATGCGAGCGAAATGGCCAGGCTCGGCGTGCCGTTCGTCGACACGCGCCCGCTCGCCTCGGACAAGAACGGCCAATATGCCGCCTATCTGCCCGATCCCAAGAGCGGCGAGCGCACGTTGATCCGCGAAGGCGACGGCATTCATATGTCGATGACCGGCTATCTGTGGATCACCAAGGGATTGGCAGCGCGGATCCGCGATTATGTCGATGCCACGCGAGCGATCGATACCGCGCCCGCCGTCGCACCACAGGTCGCGCGGTGAAGGTACTCGTCTTTGCCCTGGCATTGCTGTTGCCCGGCACCGCCGCTGCCGACGATTGCCAGCGCGAGGCGTGCAATCTCGCCACCCTCAGGCCAGTCTTCGCGCGGCTCGACGCGGCGCGGGCGGGAATCCCGGGCATCCGCCCAGTCCATATCGTCCAGATCGGCGACAGCCATACCGCCGGCGACGTGCTGACCGGCGCGTGGCGCGATCTGCTCCAGGCGCGTTACGGCAATGGCGGGCGCGGCGTGCTCGCGCCGGGCCGGCCATGGGACGGCTATATCACGCATGGCGTGACCGCGACGATGTCGCCCGGCTGGCGGGTCGTGGCAAGTTTCGGCAAGGGCTCCGAGAACGGGGCGGTGCCGCTCGGCCTGTCGAGCTATTCGCTGACCTCGCTCCAGCCCGGCGCGACGATCGGGCTCACCACCGACAGCCCAGCGATGGATTTCGACCGTTTCGTGCTGTGCGCGATGGCCGGCCCCAATGATGCGACGGTGACCGTGCGGCTGAGCGGGATCGACCAGCGCATCACACTCGACGCCCCCATCCCGACCCCGCGCTGCACGACAATTCGCAGCGCTATGTCGCAATCGTCGGTCACCGTGACCGCCGGCGGTCGTCCCGCGACGATCACCTCCTGGGCGACGTTCCGCGACCAGGGTGGCGTGGTGCTGTCCAACCTCGGCGTGGTCGGCGCGCAACTGCGGCATTTCGGCCGCACCGACGATGCGGTGATCGCCGAGGAATTGCGCGCTTATACGCCCGATCTAATCGTGCTGGCCTTCGGCACCAATGAGGGGTTCTCGCCGCACCTGGACCCGCGCGAATATGAGACGAGCTTGCGCGGCCAAATCGACCGGATACGCACGCTCGCGCCCGGCGTCCCGCTACTGCTGCTCGGCGCGCCCGACGCGCTGACCCGTAACCAGGCGCTCCGGAACAATGCCGACGGCGCGCTGCTCGGCTGCTCCGACGCGGTAACGCCCCCCTTGATCGCGCCGCCGGCACTCGGGCGGGTTCGCGGCATCCAGCGCGAGGTCGCGCGCGATCTCGGCATCGCTTTCTGGGACTGGCAGGCAGCGATGGGCGGCCCGTGCGCGGCGCGCGCGTGGACGAACGCGATGCCACCGCTGATGCGCCCCGACCATGTCCATTTCCGCTGGCCCGGTGGTCAGGCGCTCGCCGCCCGGCTTCAGGCCGATCTCGACGCTGCGATGAGCGAGTGACGCGATGCTATTCCCGACGCTGACCTTCGGCCTGTTCTTCCTGATCGTCTTCCCCGCGGTATGGGCTGCGCGGTCGAACGAGTGGCGCAAGCTCCTGCTGCTCGTCGCGAGCTGGGTGTTCTACGGCGCGTGGGACTGGCGCTTCGTGCCGCTATTGATCGGCTCGGCGCTGATCAACTGGGGCACCGCCGCGCTGATCGCGCGCGGCGACGATGCGCGCGCGCGCAGGGCGCTGCTGATCGGCGGCGTCGCGGCCAATCTCTCGGTGCTCGGCTTCTTCAAATATTTCGACTTCTTCGCGCAACAGGCGGGCAGTCTGCTCACCTTGTTCGGCATCGGCCAGGACGCGCCGCTGATGCAGGTGATCCTGCCGGTCGGCATCTCGTTCTTCACCTTCCAGGGGATCAGCTACGTTGTCGACGTGCACCGCGGGCGTGTGCCCGCCGCGCGATTGCTCGACATTTTGCTGCTGATGTCGTTCTTCCCGCACCTCGTCGCCGGGCCGATCGTCCGGGCCGCCGATCTCGTGCCCCAGTTCCAGCAGACCCCCAAGCTCAATCGCGGAATGGTCTCGATGGGGCTGCTGTTGATCGTCTGGGGATTGTTCAAGAAAGCGGTGATCGCGTCCGAGCTCGCGACGCAATTCGTCGACCCGGTCTTCTCGGCACCCTCGGCGCATGGCTCGCTCGACCTGATCCTCGCGGCCTATGGCTATGCGGTCCAGATCTATTGCGATTTCTCGGCCTATTCGGACATGGCGATCGGCATCGCCGCCTTGCTGGGCTATCGCTTCCCGCGCAATTTCGACCGGCCGTACCGCTCGGCGTCGCTCCAGGAATTCTGGCGGCGCTGGCATATCAGCCTATCGCGCTGGTTGCGCGATTACCTCTATATCGAGGCACTGGGCGGCAGCCGCGGCGGCAAATTCAGGCTCTACCGCAACCTGATGATCACCATGCTGCTCGGCGGGCTGTGGCATGGTGCCGCCTGGACGTTCGTGATCTGGGGCGGGCTACACGGCGCGGCTTTAGTCGTCGAGCGCGTCTGGGCAACGAGCCCGCGCACTCGAGCGATCGTCCTGCCGCATTGGGCCAAAGTCGTACTGACCTTCCACGTCGTGACCCTGGGCTGGATATTCTTCCGCGCGGCGAGCTTCGGCGACGCGCTGGCCTATCTCGGCGGGATAGTCGCACCGGCGACGGGCGCGGTCACCGTCACCCCGCTGATCGTCCTGCTGATCGCGTTCGGCCTGGCCATCCACGCCTTACGCTGGGATTCGATGACGCGACTGGCCGAGCGGCTGCGCAGCCTCCCCGCTCCCGCGCTCGCCGGCGGCTTGGTCGCGGCAATGCTGGTGGTCGACGCGATGCGCTTCGAAGGGATCGCGCCCTTCATCTACTTCCGCTTCTGAGAGAGCCGATCATGTCCGACCTCTACGAATTCCCCGCCGACCTCCCCGACCAGGGCGATGACGGCCGCGCGACGCTAAAATGGGCCGGCACGATCGTCGCGTTAGCCACCTTAGGACTGGCGCTGTTCAACCCGACCGCGATCAGCTTCTGGGTCGACGACCTGCCGCCGGGACCGACCAATATACGCCTGGCCGCGATCGGCGAAGGCTGGGCCGAAACCGCCGACCGGATTGGCCTGGGCATGGGGCACGCCAGGCTCCACGCCGCGTGGAAAGCTGCCGAGCGCACCGATTGGAAAGGCCGCCAGCCGGTCGAGATGGCCGCGACCGACCAGCCCGCTACGCCGTAAGGTCGCGCAGGCAAGCGATCAGCGTGCGCCGCGCCAGCACGATCTTGAAGTCGTTATGGCCGTACCCGCGCGCGTCCTTCAGCAGCGCGTCGGCCGCCGCTTCGAATGCCTCGGTTCCGGCGGGCTTGCCGACCAATGCCGCTTCGGCTTCGGCGCTGCGCCACGGCACCGGCGCCAGCCCGCCAAAGGCCAGCCGTGCCGAGGTGACGACACCATCCTCGACCGCGACCGCCGCCGCGACCGACACCAAGGCAAAGGCATAGGACGCGCGGTCGCGCACCTTGCGATAGAGTTGCCGCCCCGGCGGTGGCGCGGGCAGCTCGATCGCGGTGATGAGCTCGCCGGGCTGGAGATTGGTCTCGATCTCTGGCGTGTCGCCGGGCAAGCGGTAGAGATCGCCGAGCGGGATCCGCCGCTCCTCGCCGTCAGGCAGCGCCGTCGCCACCACCGCGTCGAGCGCACGCAGCGCCACTGCCATGTCCGACGGGTGCGTCGCGATGCACGATTCCGATCCACCGAGCACCGCATGGATGCGGTTGAATCCGCCGATCGCGTCACAACCGCTGCCCGGCTCGCGCTTGTTGCAGGTAGCGGCGGTTTCGTAGAAATAATAGCAGCGCGTCCGCTGGAGCAGGTTGCCGCCGGTCGAGGCCATGTTGCGCAATTGCACCGACGCCCCCGCCAGCAAGGCGCGGCTGAGCATCGGGTAGCGCGCGCGGATCAGCGGATGCGCAGCGAGATCGCTATTGGGCACCAGCGCGCCGATCCGTACCCCGCCGCCGTCAATCTCCTCGACGCTATCGAGCGCCAGCCGGCTGATATCGACTAGCATCCCGGGGGTCTCGACCTGCAATTTCATCAGGTCGATCAGATTGGTCCCGCCAGCGATATACCTGCCGCCGCCGGCACCCGCCGCCAGCGCCTCGTCCACCGTCACGGCACGCGCATAATCGAACGGCTTCATTCTGCCGCCTCCGCCAGGCGCTCGGCATCCACCACATCGCGGATCGCCGCGACGATCGTCGGATAGGCCGAACAGCGGCAAATATTGCCGCTCATCCGCTCGCGTATCTCCACGTCGTCGAGCACGACATGGTCGAGATCGTCGCTGACATGGCTCGGCCAGCCCTGGGCGACTTCATCGAGCATCGCGGTCGCCGAACAGATCTGTCCCGGCGTGCAATAGCCGCATTGGAAGCCGTCATGCCGGACGAACGCGGCCTGAAGCGGGCTCAGCTGGTCGGGCGTGCCCAGCCCCTCGATCGTCACGATCTCATCGCCTTCATGCATCACCGCCAGGCTGAGACAGGCGTTGATCCGCCGTCCGTCGACCAGCACCGTGCAGGCGCCGCATTGGCCGTGGTCGCAGCCCTTCTTGGCGCCGGTCAGGCCGAGATATTCGCGCAACAGATCGAGCAAGGTGGTACGAACGTCCGCCTCCACCTCGCGCTCTTCGCCGTTGACGGTGATCCGCATCGCCTTCTCCCGGGAAAAATCGCGCCGTCAGGATGGCACCGGAACGGCACAATTCTGCGACAATTCAAATGTAGTGGCCTGCCTTGCTCCCGACCAGTAGCGGAAATTAAATGCGTCGTTCGATCAGCCTTGTCCTGTTGCTTGCCGGCAGCGCGCCCGTCGCGCTCCACGCCCAGACCGCGCCTGCGCCCGCGCCGACCCCGACGCCTGCGCAGCCGAAGCCCGCATCTGCGCCGCAATCAGACGATGACGCCCCGGAAGAGAATGACATCGTCGTCACCGGCTCTCGCAGCCTGCCCGGCGCGGTGGTCGGCGACATTCCGCCCGAACAGTCGCTCGGGCCCGCCGATGTCCGCTCGTACGGCGTCAACAGCGTAAGCGACCTGTTGAACGAGCTCGCCCCGCAGATCCGCAGCGATCGCGGCTCCGGCGGTGCCCCCGTCGTATTGCTCAACGGCCGCCGCATCTCGAGCTTCGCCGAAATCCGCGACCTGCCGACCGAGGCGATCGCGCGCGTCGACATCCTGCCCGAGGAAGTCGCGCTCAAATATGGCTATCCGGCCGACCAGAAGGTCGTGAACATCGTCCTGCGCGCGCGCTTCAAGGCGATCACGACCGAGCTCGGCGATCAGGTCGCGACCGAGGGCGGTAGCAACACGCCGTCGGTCACTGCCGATATCGTCACCATCCACCGCGACAACCGCTTCAGCCTGCATGTCGGCTATACCGACACGTCGCCGCTCTATGAAAACGAGCGCAACATCAGCGACCTGTCCAGCCAGTTCACGGCGCTCGGCACGATCCAGCCGGATTCCGGTCGAGCGCTGCCGCCCGGGTCCCCGTTCGAGATCGATCCCGCGCTCAGCGCCCTGGTAGGCCAGCCAGTCACCAGTGCCGGCGTTCCGGCCGGGGCGGCGAACGGCGCGCCCACGCTCGGCGATTTCGTCGCGACCGCCAACAATCCCGGCAGTTTCGACGAACGGCCCTATCGGACGTTGGTGTCGTCGAGCCGCAACTTCCAAACCAACATCGTCTTCGCCAAGCCGCTGGGCAAGGTGAATGCGACGATCAACGGCTCGTTCCAATATACCGAATCGACCGGCGCGCAGGGCCTGCCGACGATCAGCCTGACCTTGCCCGCCGGCAATCCCTTCTCACCGTTCGGCGACAATGTCATCCTCGATCGCGTCGCCGCCACCGGGTTCGATCCGCTCAAGCAGCGCAATTCGGCGCTGACCTATCATCTGGGTGGCGGGTTCAACGGCCAGTTCGGTCCGCAATGGCGCTGGTCGGTCAACGCCAATTACGATCGCGTCGACAGCGAGACCTTCACCGAGACCGGGTTCGTCACCTCCGACCTCCAGGCGCGGCTCGACGTCAACGACCCGACGTTCAATCCGTTCGGCCCGATCAACCCGCTCGATTATGCCATCGCGCCGGCCAATCGCGGCCAGTCGACCTCGAACAGCGGCGGGATCGACGCTTTGGTCAACGGCAAGCTGATCAAGCTGCCCGCCGGCGACATCTCGACCGCGATCCGCGTCGGCGGGTCGCTATCGTCGCTCGACAGCCAGTCCTATCGCTACGACATGCTCAACCCGGGCAATTCGGGGACGATCAGCGCGTCGACCACGCGCAACATCGGGTCAGGCCAACTCAATGTCGATGTGCCGATCGCGAGCAAGTCGAAGCACGTCCTCGCTTTTCTCGGGGACCTCTCGATCAACGACAATATCGCGGTGAACCAATTGTCGGACTTCGGCACGCTGACCACGCGCGGCTATGGCGCCAATTGGCAGCCGATCCAGGGCGTGCGCTTCATCGCCTCGGTCACCGATCAGGGGGACGCTCCGTCCGCCACCCAGCTCGCCAATCCGATCGTCGTCACGCCCAATGTCCGCGTGTTCGACTATGTCAAAGGCGAGACGGTCAACGTCACCAGCACGAGCGGCGGCAATCCCTTCCTCAACGCCGACAAGAAGCACACTTTCAAGCTCGGCCTGACCTTGAAGCCCTGGGACAAGGCCGATTTCACCTTCACCGCCAATTATATCGAATCGAATGTGCGCAACGCGATCGCCGGCTTCCCGGCGGCGACCGCCGCGGTCGAGGCGGCGTTCCCGTCGCACTTCACGCGCGACGAGGATGGCGACCTGATCGCGATCGATTCGCGCGCGGTCAATTTCGCGCGGACCGACCGATCCGAATTGCGCTGGGGCTTCAATTTTTCCAAGCCGATCAAGTCGAAGCTGCAGAAAGAGATCGAGGCGTTCCGCGCCGGTAAGGGTCCCAATCCGTTCGAAGGCCTGCGCCTGCCCAATGGCCGCCGGTTCGGCGAACAGTCGCCGGGTGGGTTTGGCGGCAATGGCGGCCCGCCCCCAGGCGGCGGCAATCCCAATGCCACGGGCAACCCGTCGCCGAACGGCGCAGCCGGTGCGCCCGGCGACGGTCGGCCGGGTGGCGGCTTCGGCGGTGGCGGTTTCCGTGGCGGCGGCGGTGGCTTCCGCGGCGGCGGCGGCGGGCGCGGCCAGTTCGGCGGTGGTGGCGGGCGTCTGCAATTCGCGCTCTACCACACCTGGCACTTTACCGACCGCGTCGAGATCGCGCCGGGCGTGCCAGTCATCGACCTGCTCAACGGCGGCGCGATCGGATCAGGCGGCCAGTCGCGGCACGAACTGGAGGCACAGGCGGGCTATTCGAACAACGGCCTGGGCCTGCGGTTCTCGGCCAATTGGCAAAGCGGCACGCGTGTGCTCGGCGGCACGCCGGGGACGCCCAACACGCTCGATTTCTCGAGCCTGGGGACGATCAACATGCGGCTGTTCCTCGACCTCAGCCAGCAGCTCAAGTTCATCAAGAAGAATCCCTGGGCGACCGGCATGCGGCTCAGCCTGAATGTCAGCAACCTGCTCGACTCCCGTCAGCGCGTGCGCGACGCCAATGGCAATACGCCGATCAGCTACCAGCCGGACTATCTCGATCCGATGGGCCGGACAGTGAAACTGAGTTTGAGGAAAGTGTTTTATTGAGCCGAGCGCCCCCGGAATAGCAGCCGCTATTCCGGGAGAGACGCAAGCCGCGTCGAAAGGCCGGCTACCGCGCCAGCCCCACCTTCTTCTCCAGCCAGCGCGCCGCGGCATCGGGGCTGACCTTCCCGTCATCACGATCGACCATATAGTTCGCCTCACGCATCGCCTCGACCGGCACGCGCCCGATCAGCGGCTTCAACGCCGCGATCATCCGCGCGTCGCTGCCATGGCGCGGGGCATTATGACGGTGACGTGGCCTAAAGCACTGTAAGGCAGCCGTAAGGCAGTGCGCGGCGCCTTTCGTGCGGACGACGTTTCCCGATGCTCCGACCCGCGCCGTCCTGCACGAAGCAGGGCACGCGGGCGGCGCGGGGACAGCCCGCTATGGCGCGGCGAGCGACGCCGACAGGCGCACCAGTTCTGCCTGACGCCGAACCCCGGTCTTGTCGTAGATGCGCAGGAGATGCGTCCTGACCGTGCTCTGTGCGATGCCGAGCGCGGCAGCGGCATGCCGTACATCGCGTCCGCCCGCGACCTGTTCGAACACCGCGGCTTCGCCCGGAGTCAGCCCGAACAATGCGCTAATGAGCGCATCGTCGGCAGCAGGCGAGGCGCCGGCTTCGGCGACGAAGATCGCGGCGAGGCGCAACGACCCCGCACGATCGGGGCGCAGTGGAAGAACGTGGAGCGCTCCAGCCTTGTTGTCGTTCCGCAAGAGCGGAATACCCACACCCTTGAGGCCGAGCGCCCTGTAATCCCCGGTTGCGTCATTTATCGCGGCAATGAGGGCGTGATGGGTCATCCTGTCGACTGCCGACAATGTGCCGCCCCGCGAACGCAGCGTGTCGTCCAGGACGATCAGCGCGCGCCCCGCGCGGTTGGCGTGCAGGATGTTGAGTCCGGCGTCCACCACCAGGACCGGCGCGCGCAATGTGTCGAACAGCGCGTCGAACGTCGCGTCGCGCAAGGCGGCGATATCGAGCAGCCGGTTGATCGCCGCGGCGCGCTGCGCATGCGGAAGGAGCAGCCGGGCGAGGTCGATCATGCGATCGTCGATCGGCGGTCCGTCACAATGCCGTCCGAATGCCATTCCCGCCAATGCGCCGCTGTCGCGCGCCAGCGTGAGCGCGAGCGCGTCGTTGATCCCCTGGGGCTCCAGGCACTCACGCCAATAGGGGTTGTCCAGCCCGCCTTCGGGAACCTGGACCAACCGGCTGAACACCAGCGGCTCGCTCATCGGGTGCGTTTCGATCCGCGCCGCTCCCCATAGATCGGCGATATGCGGTGCATATTGGACCACGAGCCTGGCGTAGCGATCGGGGATATTGGTCGAGTAATTGAGCATCGTGCCGCCATCGGGCAGCTTGAGCATGTCCAGCGAACTGTTGAACAGCCCGAAGGCGACCCGCATCGCCTCCAGCGCAATCGGCCACCGCCCGGGATCGATCGCGCAGTCGTATATCAAGCCGATCAGGTACGACAATTCTTCCGAATCGATCGCTACAGGCATGGCGGTCCCCCTCGCCAACTCAGCCAACGCCTTCCGTCATAACAGAAACTGGCACGGCCTCCACCATTTGGTGGACGCGAATCGCAGCCATACCCGTTCTGGTCACCGGGACTCAAACAGGAGGGTTCACGATCATGATTGCCTTTTTGACTGGCCGCACGCACCGCGTGGCGGCGCGGACATTCACGCTGTCGCTCCTTGCCACCGGCTGCTGCATCGCCATGCCCGCGATGGCACAGGTCGCAACAAACGTCAGGGTAATCGATCCATCCGACGGCTCGGACGATACCGGCGCCGTGTGCGTCTATGGCACCCAAATCATCGTCGTGGGCGGAGACGATTGCAGCTCGGCAGACAATACGGTCGTCCAAAAATTCACGTTCGGTTCGGGTGCCACCCAAACCACGCTGTGGAACGACGGTCAGGCGACCTTCAACAACCGCGTTTCCTTCAATGCGCAAGTCGATCTGAACGGTGCGACCAACATAAGCGGCACGCTCTCGCTGGGGGGAAGCCTGAGCACCAACGGCATCACCAATACCGGCTCGATCGGCACCGGCAGCCTGACCACGACGGGCAATGCGACGATCGGCGGCGCGTTGAACGTGACGGGCAACATGTCGGTCCGGGACCTGGGCGCCGACGGCCTGCTGGTGACTGGCGACTCGTTTTTGGACGGCTCCACCATTATCGTCGGCGCGCTGAAAGTCAGCCGCGGCACGACGGTCGATATGGACGGCAACCGCGTCCAGAATGTCGGCGCGCCGGTCGCTGCCACCGACGCCGCCAACAAGGCCTATGTCGATGCCGTGGCGGGGAACGGCACGCAGACCGGGACGAGTAGTGCGGCGGCGTTCGGCGGCGGCTCGACCTACGATCCGGCCACCGGGGCGATCACCGCGCCGAGCTACACGATCGGCGGCAGCGCCTATAACGATGTCGGTTCGGCATTGACCGCCGTGACCGGGATGAACGCGCAGACCGGGCAGGGCGCCGCCTCCGGGCTGGGTGGTGGTGCGGCATACGACCCGTCGACCGGCGCTATTTCCGCGCCGAGCTATA
>Ga0157371_10000095_pt1 | contig 136446 bp, 215 predicted proteins | sample C45metaG_FD_113462 | JGI IMG/M metagenome (GOLD analysis project Ga0157371, IMG submission 113462) | Corn rhizosphere microbial communities from Kellogg Biological Station, Michigan, USA - C4-5 metaG | ecosystem: Host-associated > Plants > Roots > Rhizosphere > Soil | place: USA: Michigan...
CCCGAGAAAAGACCTATAACGGCGATGATGATAGCTTCGGACATAAGACTATTATATCATACGTCCGGCTTGATCTTAAACTATTTGTCTGCTAGTCTGTAATGCTACGGTCAAGCAGACCGACGATAACATATTCATCAGGTTCTAGAGAATCAAACATCTCTACACCCTCTGCGGAAGATGTGACTTCCATCCCATCCTGAGTTTTCACTCCGATACCAAGGATTCCCTGGTGCAATACCAGAACTACGTACTCGTCTTCATTCATCTTCTGATTCCTCAGGCTTGTTGGGATACTCTGCCATTTCTAGGCCAACCTGAATGTTGCCTAGCTTGATTGCTACTGCTGCACGCTCTTTGATCCACTCGAACATCAAAGCTTTGTCGTGATCTGAGTACTCTTCTACATTATCACGATAGAGCCGGTATGCAAAACTCTGTGGATCGAACTCCACAATATCTATAATCAGCCCTGGCGTAGGGCATTTGGTGCCTGATTCCAGTGCTTGTGCTGCTATTTCATAGCTCACAGTTGTTCCTTAATGCTTTTAACTAATTTCACTAACTGCTCTACGTTAGCCTCAGATTTGTGACTGTTACGAGCTTTAGATACCTGACCTAGACTGAGGTATACGCCACCGTGAACGCCTGTACCGGAGGTTTCGACTCCCATTTTCAGACAACTAAGTTGGACGGGGCACCGACCGCACAGTCTGTCAGTCTCTATTGCCGTATCCGAATCTGTTTCGTATTTCTCGAAAAACAGATTCAATTCCATATCTACACAGTCAGCCTCTAGGGGCCAATTATCGCTTGAGCTTGATTCCATTCAAATACCACTTACCGTCCTCGTTAATATCGTACCTCTTAGCAACCTGCCAGATTCCGTTACGAAAGACGCCATTCTTCTTCATGAAAGCACCATCATGTGGCTTATAACTTACAAGGGTCCAACCATCCCAGGCCAAATCCATGCCCTGCTTGTTAAGTCGCTCAACCTTGTGGTCTGCTGTCTTTTCAGTAAGAATCATTTGTTCCTCATCATTTCTTTGTACGGAGGGAATCGTTGTTGAATCCCTTGTTGCCGCGAATTTCTGTAGTCTGAATCAATTTATCCACAGGACTATTATTCTTTTTATTTAACTCTTTTAGACTCTCATCAATGCTTGCTAAAAGCTTAATGATTTGTCTTAGCATATTATGCATGTTGCCCTTCGAAACGCTTGTTGCTGACATTTTCTTTCCTTAGATACAGTACCAGGCTAGTTAGCAAAAGTCAATACTCTAACTAACTAGCCTGGCTACTATAAACGGTTTAACTTAGACAGTCTTGAACGCACTATCGTTTGAACGGTCTTCCTTTGTTGCTTCGTAAAGCTCATCGGTAGCATCGTCCTGGTGTCCTGTTGCAGAAACTCCTGTTGCAACGTCAACATAACGACGTGAGCTACGCTCTTCGTCCTGCTGATGAATGTAACGGTCTGCACGGTCATCTGGAATTGAATTGCTTTCAGGAACCGTTACGGTACCCTGCTGAGCAATGTCACGATTGTAACGTGAAGCTGCTGTCTCTTCTGGCTGAGCTGCAATTACTGTGAACTGCGAACTGTTTGATACATTTGCTGGCATTATTCCTCCTAAAGTTTATTTATAATTCAGCGCTGAATCTTATTTAGATTCTCTCTCATTATACCACTACTGGAATAAGTAATCAAACTTTGTAGGCTTGTGCCCTTCATCCAGAGCTTTACGCACTGATCTTGGAATAGCTTCATTGCCTAGCTGTAGTTCAATCCAGTAGTAGCAATCCCGGCATATCTTAGCTGGGTATCCAACTTCCCTGTTGATTGGGCTGTATTGACAGATTACAGGATATCGTCTACTGCATCTAACATACTCTCGATCACAAAGCTGGCAAAAGTCAGTAAACGGGACTTCCACCTTCGTATCCGCTTCATCTATCTCACACGATCCTTCCAGGTAATCCGGCCAAAAGCTGTAAGGGATGACCCAACGATTGACCATCCTGGTTTCTGTGCCATTGCTAAAACGTACGTTTGCGACCATAGACTATCCTTGTGTACGTCTCTTCCATCTTGCATTCAAAACAACAGGTCCGACCATCTCTGAGCTTAGGATTTAAGTCTTTGCCTGTAGCTGTCTCGGTAGCTCCGATAAGCGGGTGTCTGTTACACACTGGACACGTCTTGCTTATCCTCTTCCGTTGCCTCATAGAAAATGATCGTCCCATCTGACTTGTGATGCCATACCAGTGCCCGAACGCTTGACTGCTTCAGGATATAACTTAGCTCTTCTACATCACCCGATTTGGCTGAGTGATTGCCTAGCACAATACCCCAACCAGGCACAAGTTCGTAGTTCTTATATGCTACTTGACGAGCAACGAACCTCTGACCACGCTTGAGCTTGATCCTGGTCTGTCGAATTGCGTCTTTAATGTCCTGATCAGGGTACCAGTCTTCACCCTTTCCTGCAAAATCTAGAGTCTGTCGGAAACCAAACAGAGTCTTCTCATAGTATTTGTCTCCGATATAACTAACAACCGGGACCGTATCGGGTGAAGTGATATAGTCCAGGTTGTCTGCTACAAAATCTTTAAACATTAGTCCTCTTTTTCGGGATTGATAGATACAACTGCAAGCGGGATGCCTGCATCTTCTGCTAATCGTTTAGCATACTGTATCTGGTGCCACTGGTCGTTGTCAAATAACAACAACAGGTCGGGTTTTAGCTCAATAACTTCATCTATCCAACGATAATGAGACTGCTTACCATGCATCTCAATGTCTAATGGCTTTTTACGTACAGTAACATTGATACCGTACCCGCGCAAACTGCCAGAAGTCTTGTTGATCGACTCAATGACCTCTCCTGTACTACCCGAAGTTACACCGTCATGTACGAACACAAAAGTGCTAGCCTTTCGATCGGCATCGAACTTCACACGATCAACAGCTTTAATTACAGCGGGTAGGATCAATCCATAATTGCCCTTGTATCGCGGACCTAATACGCCTATTACATACTCATTATTCTTATCTACTTTCATAGGCTTAGTATAGCTCTAATGAAATCAATTAGCAAGATTAGGATTTGACAATGTGCCAACCCTGAACGTAAAGGTCCGACTCGTGAGCTTGCAAGTGGTGTCCACAGAAGTACAGGTAGGAATTTAGTTCCTCCACGTTCTCTGCGTAAGCCTTAGCTTGTGCTCCGCACCTATCACAACGGTTTCTGGTTATCCAGTCTGTCGTTTCTATCGTATTGTCCATAGCTACCGTCCTCTATAATCTTACAACCGTCATAAGAATTATCTACTATGTCTTCCATATGTAGACCATCCGGTTGTAGCTTGTAGTAAGCCCACAGAGTAGCTACGCCTAGACCGATAAATAAAGCCGGTACGCTCGGAGTGCCCTTGCCTAACGTGTCAATAACGTTCAGAATAGCTGAACCAATTTGATACGTGAAGCTCAGGGATAGCGCAAACATCAGCAATTTACGTCTGTTCGTGAAAGCTGCTGCGATAACCATCAAGCCGATAGGAATACCTATTGCGACGATAACAGAAGCAAGTGTTGGAGAATCCACCGCGTTCAGTACCCAACTCTGGTAGTTCCAGAACTGAGTTACGATCAACTGGTGTGCCGCTGCAACGAGCGTATAAAAACCAACCAAGTACACGAGTAGTCGAATTATCTGTGATTCAAACATACCCTAATTATAGCATGAAATCATTTAAGAATGTTCTTAAGGTCTGCTTCGGCATCTGCCTGACCTGCAAGTCCACCGTAAACCATCAAAACACCTAGACCGAGAATGGTTATTCCCCAAGGTCCATCAAAGGGAACCGTCAGGAATCCCACGAACATCAAAGCCAATCCAACTCCGGTGAAGTTGCACGCAATGCTGTTCTTTCTCATAGCTTTTCTATAACGTTCTGCCTTGTTCATTAAAACCTCCGGTACCAGTATACATGGTAAGTGCGAGTGGTGGGATTAGAGGCTCCCACCGGGCCTGTAGAGCTAAGCGAATGCGAGAGTGCGTACCTTGTCGTACAGTTCGTCTCGCTTTTTGTTTGTAGCGTCATCCAGACCACTACCGGCAGCGAAGAAGTTTTCCAGGCTACCCGGCTTGTCGTAAACCTTACGGTTCCACTGCTGATCTTCGGTCAGAGTGTTGACTGCTGCCCATGCCGTACCGGCAATGTTTTCCTGAGTCTTGCCGCGCCACAGGTCCATGATCTGATCAGTCTTGTTGGTCCACTTGGTCAGAGATGCCTTGTCCTTCTCTGCATCAGAAGGCTTGACGTAAATCTCATTGACGATTGACCAGAACTTGTTGTCGTCAACAGGCTGTTCGAACATGACCTTTGCGTCTTCCTCGAACTTGTGACCGTACTTGATTGCGAACTCAGCAGTTGTCTTTGCCGATTCCAGACGCTCACTCATGGTCTTGGTGTGCCGAAGCTTGATCTGAGACTGCAATCCTTTACCGAGAGAGTAGCTCAAAGTGTTCTGGCAAACCACACGTACCGGCGTGACACCGATGATCAGAGCAAGCTTTCCGTTGTGACTCGTGGTCATCAGCAAATACTGCTTGATCACATCGTTTGCGCCGGAAGGATCAATGACAATCTCAGATTCCAGAGCCAAGGTACCGAATACCACAGTACCGTTCTTGATGGAACCTGCTGTCTCCCAACGCTGTCCGAACATTGCTCCGAATTCGAACATCTCTTCGTTCTGCATGATCGAATAAGCATCAGATGCATCACCCAGAACATTGATCGGCTTCTGGTTGTAACCAGGACGATTCAGTGATGCAATTTCAGCATCATAGAACGGGTTGTCACGAATGATCATGCTCTTGTCAACGTGAGTGCTCCACGTATCGGGCATCAATTCCTTGTAGCTCTTGGCTCGAATGTTCCAGTCGTTCAAGTGAGCAAGCTTCATGATCTGCTTGGTGTCCAAGTCCTCCGTGAAGACGGTACCCAAACCGTGCCATGCCGGGACACGGCGGGTAGCGAAGGAAACCTGTCCGTCTACAACTTCAAGTCCGTGCATTTTATCTCCTATGTTGTGACCGGCTGTTCCGGTGTTGAGAACTACTCTGCCAGACTTGAAACAGTTTGTCAACTAGAAGCTTGTAATTTCTTTCCAGTCGTTGCCGACGATGCACGATGCGCCCACGACCTTGCCATTTAGGTTGTGAATACAGTTGTCTCGTCCGTTGTCTTCTCCCTGATCAATCATCAGCAAGCCGGTACCAATGAACCCTACGATACCGAGAACCAAGACAACTGAGCCAGATTTGACCCACTTACCACGGAAAAGATTAATGCCTAACAAGCCAAGGCCAATCAAGAACCCTGCTGCTGCCAAAATCAAGAGAAACGTTAGTGTTGAAATCATTCTTTTTCTGCTTCCTTTACTATTTTGTATTGTTCTGGTGAGTAGCAGAGAGACGTCTTGCCTCTCACGTCATCCCAGATATTACCTTTGTCTGTACAAATTTTTGCTTCGTCTTCACCAGTAGCGACAGCCACAATCGGCCAAACTATTAAAGTTACTGCGAAAAGAATAGCTGCGCCTCCGGCCTGAGCAATGAATGCATCACTGAGTCTTTCATCACTTGAAGCCATTCCTATGAAAGCGGTGAGGGCTAGATAGATGACAAGAGCACCGAGAATCCAAACAAATACTGACATTTCTTTACTCCTGTATTAGAAATTGCCTTCTGCAACCTGAAAAACAGGCAGACCCAGCCTACGCCAACCGTCAACAACCTGATTACGATCATCGAAACAGTACAGGACATTGTAGTTGTCCCGAATCTTATCGTTAAAGATTTCTGTTTTGACAATCACGTCCATACGCTTGTCTTCTGCCTTACGCATCAGCAGAGCTGCACCCGGCTTGAGTGGGTTAATGCCAATGTGCTTGATAATCCATGCAACAGTCTCATTGAAGTGACTGTCTGGACGACCAGAAGTAAACAGAATTACCGTACCACGAGCAAACTCATTCTGAACACAACGAATAACAGCTTCGTAAGGATCGTCAGTGTGAAGCATATCGTAATCGTACGGACTACGATTGTGCAGAGCTACCGTACCATCCAGGTCAACAATGATCGCCTCAGGCTTAGACAGATCAGCAACGTACGGTTCTACCGGCGCTACCTGAGTAATTAAATCATCGAACATACCTGTCTTAGGCTTGTAACGCCTTGCCATATCTGCAATCACTTCAGTTCCAACCTGTCGTGTTCGCTGCCCATCACGAATGATGCAAGTAGCGTCTGACACGTCAGTGAAATACTTAAACTCTACGCTTGCGCCCCACTTTTCAGCCAGAGCAACCAGAGACTTGACGTTACCACGATTCAGACTGGTATCCGAAACGATTACGTCCTGATCTTTCTTGAATGCTCCCGTCATGATGCTGTGCTGAACCCTGGTAACCTGGTTCTCATCAATCGGGTCACCCCAATACGTTCCATAGAGCATGAATCGAATGTCATCCCGGTTGACGTTGATCGTACCCGGATTATTCTTTACATACTCCATTGCCCAAGTTGTCTTGCCCGAACCCGGCAGTCCTACTGTGATCTTTACGTTACTCATATATCTCTCAACTTCTGTGATTCGATTTTAGTTAACCTAATTGGTTTAACTTTGATTGGAGGAACCATCTTGGGTTCAGATTTCTTTTGTTTCGGAGAGTCCCAGTTCTTCTGAAGATCAGCAAAACTGGGAAGGTCACGACGAGGAGGTGTCCAACTACTTCCTGCCTTTTTCGCTACTGTCACAACTCCCCTGTCATGTACCGAAGCTCACGAATTGCGGCCTCTTTGCTTGGAAGTGGTTTGCTGTACTTCCACTTATTCGATGCTAGCACACATACCCAACCAGATACACCGTGTTTTGCCTGAGTGTATCTGGTTGCGGTTGCGAGCACAATACCCGATTGAGTAAGTGCTTCAATGTATGCTACGCCAAGGAACTCACGAACAACAATGACGCGATCAGCAAGGCTATCGTCTCGCTTCAAGCTGAAGACTGTCTTGTCCTTGTGCTTGTTCATTTTCGGCCTCTCGCTCGGTTCCGCCAAGAATATCAACAACTTCTTCTTCTGTCAATATTCCAACGCAAGACCAGATGAACTCCTGGCAGGCAATCCTATCAGAGTGATCAAGACTCCTTCGGTACTTCATAGCCGCTTCGTACAAACGATCTTTGTACCACCGGATATTCTTGACTTCTCCTGGATCACCGAACATGATAGCTCCTACTCGATTGAGTTTCCGTAATTGATTCCGACAGTTGACAACTCTACTCCGTCAAGCTGGTTTGTCAAGGCCAAGATTGCATCCTGCAAAATTTTAGGATCGCGCTTGATGTATGCCAATGTAACATGTGCCTTGTAGCCTGAGAACGTGTTGACGTGTGGCAACAGCTTAAGACGCTCATTCGCTTCTGTCAAACTGTCCCACGATCCGTAGTCTGCATCAAGATGTGCCACAATACAGTAATAAGGCTCATCTGCATAGGGAGATTCAAAGAAACCGACAGACTTTACTCTAACATGCTCTGTCCACCAGTCTTCCAGTACTGCATCCACATGCCATTTCTTGACACCCGGCAACAATCCGTACAGCAATGTAGCATGTGGTTCCTGTCCGACCAAACCGTCAATCCAGAACCTACGCTTGTCTTCCGACTTGTACAGCAATGCTTCTGGAAGCTTTATGTTAAGTGGTTCTAGGTCTAGCATGATGCATCCGAGAGTGCTTAGATCAATATCTAAATCTTCGTATACATCTGGGAAGTCGTGCGCCTTAACTTGAATCAATTTATTCTCTTTCTGTAGTGGTGATATGTTATAATAAGTCTATGTCAACATACCCTTATAATCTTAAAACACGTATAGTGACAGGTCATTTTACTGATGCCCTGCCTGATTACTTGGGCAATGGTGTACGTGATCGTGAAGGCTATATTGAAATCACTCCGTTTCATAGAGAAATAAGAGTTGACTCCGAAGATATCGAACTTGATCTATACAACCTAGCTCCGCAAGTAGTCAAACTAGTTAACGGTCAGTTCTCGGTTGAATTACTGGTTACAGACCAACCCGGCATTTCTCCTGGTGGTGCTTGGACATATAACTTAAAGCCAAGCTGGAAGAACGGTCGTAATCTAAACGTCCCTATTCTGACCAGCGATCCCGCTGTAATTGATATTACCAACTACAACGAACTTCCTGAAGACCCTGGCGTTATTATTGTCAAGGGTGATCCGGGTGAGACTGGTCGTGGAATTGTCGCAACCACAACTGAAGGTAACATCGTTACTATTCATTACTCAGACGGTACCACAAGTCAGTTCGAAATTCCAGTCATCGACTCTGAAGGTCTGATCAAGTATCAGCACATTCATATTCAGCAGTCACCGGCTTCTATTTGGAACATAAATCATAATCTTAACAGACCTGTCAGTTCAGTACGAATCAATCTTGGGGTACCAGGCAGTCCCGAATATAACGACCTGTTTCTATGTGCTTGGGAAGAAATTGATGCTAACAACATCAAGGTTTATCTTACCGAAGATGAACAGACTCAGTGGGCATACGCTTCTGGCCGCGCCATTGTAGCATAAAATGGTATAATTTATATCAAATAGTTTTAGGCAAATAAAACATTAAGAAAGGATGAAACACATTGCCATTAATTAAGTTCGGTAATCACGTAGACGCAGCAGGCTATGAGATTAGAAACCGCAAGGTAGAAGTTGTTACTTCTCTACCTACTCCTACTGCTCCACAAGAGGGACGTGAAGTTTACAATTCCTCTGACAAGCGCTTTTACGTATGTAATGGTTCTGGCTGGACTCTAAAGGCTACCGACTCGGACGCTTTGAATGGTCAGGCTCCTACATTCTATACAAACCGCGCAAACCACACTGGAACACAAACCAGTGGAACAATTTCTGACTTCGATACACAGGTTAGATTGTCTCGTCTCGATCAGCTAGCATTGCCTACAGCCGCTCTGAATATCAACTCTCAGAAGCTTACTGCTGTAGCTAATGGTACTTCCGCAACCGATGCTGTTAACAAGTCTCAGCTTGACGCAGTTCTAGCAGTAGCTAACGGTGCTGCTTCTGGCGTATCTATCAAGCTTGCTGTTCGTGCAGTATCCAAGGCTAACATCACATTGACTGCAACACAAACTGTAGACGGTGTTTCTTTGGCTGTTGGTGATCGTGTTCTTGTAACCGGTCAGACAACAGCGGCAACAAATGGTATTTACGTTGTTGCTTCTGGTGCTTGGACAAGATCAACTGATGCTGACCAGGACGGTGAACTAGCTCCGGGTACATTGGTTGCTGTTCGTGAAGGTACTTCGGAAGGCGATACTCTTTGGGGTATTCAGTCTGATGCTGCTATCACAATCGGCACAACCAACCAGACTTGGGCACGAGTAATTGCCGGTTCATCTGGTGGATTCACTGGTGCTGGAAATGGTTTGTATTCTCCTAGTGCTGGTGTTGTCGCTGTACAACCTGGTCTAGGTATCATTGCAGACGGTTCTTCAACAAGAATTGATACTGCTGTCGTAGCTCGTAAGTTCGTTGGTGCTGTTCCGGCTGGCGCAACTACTGCAACAATCACACACAACCTTAACACAGTTGACGTTACTGTAGCAGTTCACGAAGTTTCTTCAGGTGATATTGTTCTAGTTGGTGCTTCTGCTTCTGGTGCAAACACAGTAGCTCTAGATTTTGGTACAGCTCCAACATCTAATCAGTACCGCGTAATCGTTGTTGGCTAATCTTAGCCTCTGCATAGCCCTTAAAGATTAATTTCTTTAAGGGCTTTTGTGGTAAAATTGACAATATGGTTAATCTTAGATATGTCGGGTCTGATCCTTCTGTCCCCGACTCAATAGCAAGAAAGAAGGATATTGTAGTACCAGATGCTACCGATACCGTTAAGGGTGTAATGAAGCTCCCCGGATACGATATCACAATTGATCCCGGCTCACCTGAAGAACCGTTCTATACCTACGGTTTGGTTGGTGGTACTGCCGATGCTCCTCACGTAATGTACGTAACTTATTTAGTTAAAGCGTTTAGCGAGTGGGGTAGTCAATTATTTAATGAAGTCTCTACTGCAACTTGGGAAGTCAAACGTGATGCTTTGGATGCTGCAACTAAGGCTAGTTTAGCTCTAGCTGACAACTCGGTACAGCTAACAGGTACTCAGGTTATCGGTGGTTCGAAGAACTTCTCATTGAACCCTATCGTTCCTGGTCCTACTCTTGGCGGTCACGCTACTACTAAAACTTATGTGGATAATAGAGTAGACTCTAGGGTACAGAACACACCCGGCCAAACTCTGATTTTGTGGACTGGAACTCAGGCTGCTTATGATGCTTTACCAATCAAAGATGCTGCGACGGTGTATATCATAACATGACAGCAGTGAGAATTGGATCAAATTTGATCACAAACGCAAAGCTTGGACCGACTGACGTTCAAAAGATCATGCTCGGAGACACCTTGATATGGCAGAGACTTGTCAAGAAAACTTATACCGATAACTACAATACGAATACAATTGCTGACTACACAGTTACGGGACAAGCAGTAACGGTTGCCAGTGGTTCTATCGGTGTCGGTAATACAACTGACGGTGAGCGTTGGGCAATGTACAACAAGGGAACCATGAACACCGACGATGTACACCTTCGTGTTGTAACTGGTACTGCTGGAACGAGAATGACCTCTCTTGTAATTCGCTGCAACGCAAACAGAGACAGATATGTCAGACTCAACATGATCAATGGAACGTCATTCTTGCAGAGAGTTACAGCCGGTGGATCAATCTCTGATATTGGCAGTGTAGCCTTGTCAACAGTTGCCGGAACGACCATCGACATTTATGCTACCGGAGATAACTACCGAATCCTGAGGAACAACACTCAGATTGCTAACTGGAACGACTCTCAGCCTTGCGCTAAGGGAGTAGATTATCGTCAATGGGGATATGCTTTTACTCGAACCAGCTTCAACAACAGCCCTCGTATTGATGACGTACTGATAGAAGATCAGTGACCAACTATCAGTACGTCCTAGCTACGGCCTGATTGAATACAGAGTCTTTTTGAAGATTTCTTCAGCGGACTTACGATCCCAGTACATGAACAGGAAATACTTTAGTGGATGGTCCTTGAACTCAACCGCAAAGTCTTTCCTGTTTTTGTCTGGGTTTTGTTCTATCCAGCGAAAATAGATATCAATACACTGAGCCTGAATACTAAGAGCCTCAATCACGAAATAGTCTGACTTCTCAGCTATCTCTTTCTGAAACTCGTTAGGCATGTTGGCAATGAATTCCTTGTGCGTACCCGCATAAACCTGTTCCCAAATCCTTCGATCTGTCAGGTTGAATATGGCACGATGCAATTCAATGTAGTGCTCATGCTTGATCTTGTACTTGTTTGCAGACTCCAAATAGAAGATAACAAATCCTTCTTTGTTGTCTCGCTCAAAGTCTAGATCAGAAAGGTTCTCCGCAAAGAACTCTTCAGCCACCCGGCCTGGATACGTATTGTAGTCTGGGTCTTCAGGAACCATCCAACCACATATTCCGTCCTGGAACCCTAGCAGAACCAGATCAGAGTATTCGTAATCCAGAACAATTTTGTTCTCTGGGTAGATTATCTCCACGTGTGGAGTACCTAGACCAACAATCTTATCCTCAAACCAGTGAACATAATTCACGTTCTTTGGATCACGCAAGAACTGGGTAGCCCACTCTGCCTGATCCGAATGAAATGATCCTCGTGTTGCCACATGAATCAAACCATCGTACTCGAATACGATACCAAGACTTCCGTCCAGCTTATCGTACGCGTAGAACTCACCTGTTTCATTGTGGTTCTCAGGATCAAGGTTCCAGAACTTAGGCTGGCAGAAGGCAACAATCTCATCTGTATCTTTGTTGATGATCAGACCACGACACTTGATCATGGCATCTGGCCATTCCTCAGGACTGAACGAGTATGTTCCCTTAGGAGTATAGTTTAAAATTTGTAGTGGCAACTCGTGATGGTCACGTACAGAAATGTAACCCTCATTGATGCAGTCTTCTAAATCCTCTAGATCAAGGTACTCGGACAGTAACATTTTAGTCTTTCGGTAAGGCAGCTATCTTAGCTTCTATGTAGCTTAGTTCTAGCTGCATGTTTCTACGGGCATCAGCAGTCCATCGACTCTGACCAACTTTAGTGTGATATAGATCATCACGACTCAAGAATGAATCGAGAAAAGCTTTACGTCCGTAGTACCATTGCTCATCTGTGGCAAAGGCATATTCTTTACGTATTTGTTGGCTGTGCTTGATGTAGTTGTGACTAGCCAAACCGGCCAAATCCAGATCGACAATGATCTTTTCTGGCATACTGTTTGGCTGTGGATTGTGCGTCTTGGTGACCAAAATCAGTCTGCTAACAGAATCAATCCAGCCTTCGTCGTAGTAATACGCAAGCTCGTTAGCCGCTACTTCAGCGCTACGTTCTTCATTGTCATTACGACTGGCATCATAGATCACATCGTGGTAGATAATTGCTTGCTTGATCTGCAAATAAACCGGAGTCTTTTTGTACTTGTCTCTCGAAAGAGTGGCAATCCACATCTCTTCTGGATAGAAATGTTCGTCCAGACCGGCAAGCATCAATCCAATGTGCTTGAAGTTGTGATAATGCCTATCGCTTAGCGCATACTGGTTAAGAATACTATCTGGTGAAGTGATCATTGCTTTTCCACATCGTAATTGACTGAATACAGCTCTTCGGTCGCCTCGTCAAAAAGCTCGTTATACGCACCTTCATCAACCTTTTCGTAGATGCTCTCTTCATCTTCAACATCAGAAGTCACATCAACTACCGCGTATGTTTCGGTGTACTTTGTTATTCTATAAATTGGCATTAGTCAATCCTTTTATAATCATAGTCGGCATACTCATCAATGAGAGTGACGTTCTCAAGTAAATCTTCGTGGTCTAGAGGATCGAAAAGACGCAAATCCTCTTCATCAGATTCTACTTCGACTACGCTTCCCAAGTATCTGGTAACGGTTTTTTCAATTCGATATCTAGGCATGTACTCCGGGAGGGACTTGAACCCACTGTCTTCTACTTATAAGATAGATGCCTTTACCTGTTAGGCTACCGGAGCTTGTGCCACTTTTACTGAGTGGCCAACAGTCTATTCGGAGTACACTCCCGCAAGAATTTCGAGCTGTTCCTTTGTACCAATGATAGCAGACGCAGTGAACCTGCCGTCAATCTCACCTAGGGCTTCAACATATGTTGCTGTAATCTCGTCAACACGATCCTGATCCCATACCGGCAAATCAGAGGCAAGCAAATAACTCTGCTGCGCTGCAACAAGATCGTTACGTTCACCGATCAAGTCAAGAATAGCCTGATCAATGTCGTCAATCTCTTCATCGTACAAGCTCATACTCCACTACCGTTCTTGCGGTTAACCTGACGCTGCTTTCCAGCGATCTTATTCTTAATCCTATTCTTGGCTGACTTAGCCGGATCGACTGAGCCAAGGTAGACAAGCTTGTACTGCAAGGCAAGCAGAATGCCACGTGCCCAATTAGAATCAAAATGATTCGTTTTATCGTTAACCATTGCTATCTCTTTCTGTTGTTTCATCCCATGTTACTGGGTTTGGTTCATCCCAAGCTGAAAGATCATCATTGACCTTTTTGGTGTTTCTCTTGTTGTTCGCTTGCTCTAGCTTGGTTGCCCACCGGCAATTTCCTGGCTCGTAATTTCCGTCTACATTAATTCGATCAAGTGTGGTGTCCTTGGGACGCTCACCCATATCTGCTAGAAAATTAGCGAAGCTGGACCAACTGTGATGAACTGTAATTCCACGTCCTCCGTAGTGAACGTAGTCTTCTCTTTTTTCATTAGAGCATCTTTGCCGCATGGCATTCCAACTGTGATACGTTGGTGTTCGTTTTGCTCTATGTCCGTGAGTTTTCATACAGAATCAAACTCTTCTACATAATCAAACTCAGAGATTATTCGTATCTTACCACCAGGATAAGCAATTAGCCACTCATCGTCATAGATGTAAGCTACGTTTACTCCGTCATCAACAGCAACTTCCTCTGCTGTTATTATTACTTCAGCTTCAGTGTGCTTCTCGACTTCCGTCTTGAACCACTCTTTTGTAGCTTCGTTAAACTGAAGACTCTTCGTCCCCTTCTTCAATTTCGGTTGAATCATCTACTCGTTTTCTCACAATCATTATATTATTCTTGAATGGTCCACCGTCACAGTCAAGACCGTGAACCTCAGTGAAGTAATCTTCACCCATCAGAATCTCGGAGTACTTGTGATGATAATGACCATGAATGAAAAGACTTGGTTTTACTTCGTCCACAACGAGTTGCATTGTGTCTCTGTGAGCATCAGCTTCCCGAACAGTGTGTGCAGGAAAGCCATGTGGGTTGCCCTGAATGACTGAAATTTCTACCCTGCTTGGGCAGTCATGTGCAATCATGATATCAGCTTTAGCTCTAGTAGCTGTCAGAACATCTCCAAAACTAAGCTGTTCCTCCGACCACCATTCTTGACCAGGGACACGCCAATCTTTATCTACACTGACAGCACCACCTAAAGCAAGCCAAGTCTCACCGTTCCAGTCCCAACGGAAACCACGTGGAAGATGAATTACCCTATCCCGCAAGGGACGTGTACCGTCTTCAGCAATTTCGTAAGTGTACAGAACATGAAAGTTCTCATGGTTACCATCCACGAAATACAAATACATATCTCGCTTGGCCAACTCTTTGTTCAGATCGTCAAGAAACTCTGTACCGAAGTGATAACCGAAATCTCCTGTGTGGACAATTGTTTTACAACCTAGTCCATCGGTGTATGCAATGGCAGCGAGAGCGTAACGCTTATTACCATGCCAATCTCCCGCTGCCACAACACCATTGTGCTGTTCGATCATTTTATTCCAATTCTAGAACTGCAATCTCTGCGAGTTCTGCATCATTCATGTACTGCTTGAAGATTTCTGTCAGATCAGCAGTGCTACGACCCTTGGGGTCCAAGTCCTGTGTAGGCTTCTGTTCGTAGAAAACTTCGAACAACCTGTTGGCCTGCTTCACATCTGGCAGTCCGATTTCCAGTTGAAGATCAACACGACCGGGACGCAAGATTGCTTCGTCCAACTTATCACGATGGTTCGTAGTAAGCAAGGTGATCAAACCGTGGGGAGTAGCAACGCCATCCAACACATTGAGCATACCAGTCATGGTAACACCCTCTGCTTCACGGTCAGTCATAGAAGCAACGCAGTCAACATCTTCCAATAGAAGAATCGACTCACCCGGCAATTCCTGAATACGTGAGAACAGCTCTTCATCGTTCTTCACAGTGCTCAAGCTAAGGAAGTAAAGATTAAGACCCAGTTCCTTGGCGATACCCTTGCACAAACTTGTCTTGCCCGAACCGGGAGGTCCGTAGAACAACATACCACGGTGCCACGGAATACCCTTGTTTACATAGCCCTTTTCGCTATCAAGGAAGTTTTTAAGGTCTCCGATGATCTGTTCTGCCTGACCGTCTGCCAAAACCACAGAACTAAGCTCACGCAACGGAGTGGTCTGGTAAGCCCAACGGCCACGTGACCACATCAGAACCCACACTTCAGGTTCGGACTTGAACTGTGTTGCTGCAATCTCAGCCAAGTGAGCAAGAACAGCCTTCTGACCCTCTTCACTGAATGTTGTGATATTCAGATTCTTAGCCAAGCTGACAGAATACGATCCGTCATCTTCCGAATTAGCTCGTGGCTGTGAGACACTGAACTTGATCTTGTGACCCTTGAAGTAGAACTGCTTTTCCTGATCACTGTCGTAGCTGAAACGCAATTCACGTGTACCGTCATCAGCTTCATCAGCCCACCGGCTACGAACCGAAAGAGTTGACTGACGCTTTTCAGGAAGATTGCTTAGCAACCACTGCTGTACCTTGTCGTACAGATGCTCTTCCTGGTCAATCTTGATGTGATAACTATTACGCTCTTCGTGCCACTCTTTGATGCTCTTGCCCATGTTCCACAAGCTCTGACCTGTCTGAACCACAGCCATTGTGCGAGTGACGGAACCCATAATCTTGGAGGAATCCTCAGCGGACTTTACCTCCGACGAGTGCCTACGTGCAATGCTATGAACATTGTTCAAAGCTTCTGAAATCATTTTTGTATTTCCCTCTTGGAATTGAGTATTGAGTAGTTCACGTTCCCAAGCGGCTAAAGGCTCGTCTTGGGTGCTTGAGTTAACGACTGCTCTGACAGAAGGCCAGTTTCTTCCAGAGCTTCTGTTAGGACGCTTTCGCTTGCGTTCAGGAGGAATTGTGCTCTCTCTTCGGTCAATGTTGGGTTAAACCTACCATGTTCCAATCCATCCTGCAACTGGTAGTACATTCGCAGAGCATGACGCTTAGACTTTAATACGTACTTGGGTTCTCCGTCAGATTCGTCACGGATACCGAAAGCCTTGATTGTTCTCTGGTACAACGGAACAAACGTTGCTGTGTTGATGTAGAAATTATTACGGAAATCTGACAGTAAGTCAAATTCAGCTTTGGTACTGAACATGCAGTCGAGAACCTGATGACTACTTCTATTAGCATATAACATAAAGGTACTAAGGTTCATCTTGACTACATCTGACTTCCCCGCGATTTTCTGCTGAATGTCCTTGGCGGGGCTAGGGATTTTGTTTGAGTAGACTTCCCAGTAATCGTAGTCTGAGTTCTCGTTGGCTAGACCATATAATCGAGAACCGTGGATGGTTCTGAAAAGTAATTTGTTTTCTGACACTAGTACCAATACCAATTCACTCGTGGGTCACCAGAAGGTATCGGCCGATCAGTGATTTCAGGATATTGGTGCTCAGCGATCTTGTCCACAATACCGTCTCGAAACTTAATCCCTACGGTATCATATCCTCCATCAAAATGGTTTGTGTAGTCAGCCTCACTGATCTTCGTCAGAATGAAATCTAGCTCTTGCTCGGTAAACTCGGGTGGCACGATTCTCCTATAGATATAAGAAATCCGTAACTAGCCCTCTCAAAAATTAGTTACGGATTCTTGGTTATTCGCTTGGCATATCGAGTATGCGTCTAAGCTCTGATTCAGTCAGGAAACCATATCCCTTGACTGTGTGTTCTTCTGTGTCTTGAACGACTAGAGACGGTGTTGATCTGATTCCCGCCTCCGCAAAAGCATCTGGGTCTTCGCTGTAATGAATATAAGTAATATTCAGACCTTCAGCTTCTAGCTTCTCTAGGGTTGGATGCAAACGCTTGCAGGGTTGGCACGTCTCTAGATTGGTATATGCAATAACTTTCTTACTGATTTTTCATTCCTTCTTTCTTGAAGAGCCCCTACCAGGAATCGAACCTGGATCTAAGGATTCGTAATCCTTCGTCATCTCCGTTGGACCATAGAGGCAAATGCTAGGACTGTGCGCCCTAGCGGACCTGAGGAAGTAAGCATTGCTAAGAGGCTTCTCAGGGATTGTTACTACAATTCTATCATACCGTCTGCCACTTTACAACCATCTCTTCATACGGTTGAACCTTATCCAAACTAGCACAGCTATAATCAATACCATCATAGCTAGAGTAGTAAGCGCTCAGCCTGAAGAAATCTTCGGTGTTTCCAACCTGAACAACAACATACCATTCGTCGCCCTGACCTTCACCGCCGTGCTGATCGGTAACATGAAGTTGACCAGCTTCAATTGCGTATTCCTCTTCAAGAATCGTGCTGAAATGACGCCATTGAAAGCGGGCACCATCTTCAACGTCCATCACCTGAAGAACTTGCTGTTCAAACTCTTCTACTGAAAGGCTCATACGTAAACCGTAATCGTCTTGGCAGTCTTCTGAACCTCACGCAGTGCAGTACTCTCCCAACTTGTACCGTCAAAACTAGAGTAGTACCCATCAAAGCGGAAGAACTGACCAGTCTCTTCAATCGTGAAGACAACGAAATACTCATCACCTTCACCTTCTCCACCGACCTGCTCAACCAGCTTCAGGTGAAGTCCGTCAACTTCAAGACCTGTGCCATACAAATCTTCCGACAGGTCATCGGCAATTTCTTCAAAGTAGGTTACCCCATCTTCGTCGTAGTAATGCCCGTCTTCCAAACGAGACAAGTCCTCGTTGTAATACTCTAGAAGCTTCTCTACAACACGTTCTGCTGTAACCTTCAAGCCTTCGGCCTGAGCTGTAGAAATGGTAATGCTGTCTGTCATTTTGTCTCCAATATCAGTTTATGTTGATTATCTAAAAATCTTTGCCAGTAGTCAAACTGGGTATCCCGAAGCTCCAACAGGTTGTCAACGATCCATAACGCAAACCATCCCTTGCTGTAGTTCGTAATCATAGCCCGTAATGCCCTGCTGTATGCTCTGTGAACGTCTAACTTATTCACAAAGCCCTTGGACTCAAACAGAGGAATCAAATTTCTCTCAAGTGCTGTCACGTAGATTTCTTCACGTACCAGCTTCAGTTTCAGACTGTAGCCTAGGCGTTCGAACTTTTCTCTATCTACAGCCACTTTGCTACCGTCTTTAAGAATTCGTTCGAACATCGGCTGTCCGTCTGCAACACTTGCATGTAGACTATCATGTTCGTACGTTCTTGTCACGTTCTTGTTGAAGAACTTGTCTATCGGCAGACTAAGATCAATCTTTTTCTTGCCATGCAACTCTTCCCAGATAGGATAGAGAATGTTGTACAACTCTGGAATCAGCTTCGCCCCGGCAACTTGCATCTTCATAATGTCGTACAAGTGCTTTTCAAAGCTATTATTCTTTAGTCGCCAAAAGCTATGGCTTACCTTCAGTGTATACAGCTCGTCCAATGACGCAACACTATGCCAGGACCATTTTTCTAAGTCAGCATGATAGAAAACATCAGCACCGGGAATTGGTTCAGTGCTGATGTAATCTACGTCTTTTGGCTCACGATCCAGCAGAATGTGTTGTTCTAAAGCCTTGGAGCCGATCAGAACCTTCAAATGTCTGAGTATTCCCTGTCAGCATGTGCAACAGCTTCGGACCAGGTATCTCCTACGTCCTGACTAGTCTGAACACGCTGCAACCAATTGATTTCACGTGGATTCATCTCTTCAATCAGTACCGAAGCAATACGAATGAAGCTAGCAGAGTTACGCGTACGTTCTGCCCACGTCTCAAGAAAGACTGTTGGATCAAGGCCAACTCGCAAAGCTGCCTTACCGATCAGACACATGCCCTCAAGCGTCTTCTCGTCTACGTAGTAGCAAGAACCGTGCTCGTCACCGGCATTGAAAGTGTCACGGTAATTGAAGTCTGGGTTTTCCTTTGCCTCCAAGCGAACTGCTGCAACGAGTTCTGCACTGGTAGCAATGGGACGTACAAGTGTATCAGTGGTTATTTTGTTCCTTCGTCTGTTTTCTTAATCGCTTTACGCCAAGTCGTACCTTCGTCTTGACGCTTCTGAACCTGTTCAAGCCAAGCCGAATCTGTCGGACTGATCTTTTTGAAGAACAATGGAAGCAACTCTTTGATCGTCAGAATGTTGCTCTGGTCAAACATATCAGATGGGATGCCCAATCGCAAGGCTGCAACTCCCATGATGCATTTGCCTTCACCATCTTCATCTACATATTCGCATACGTATTGCAAACCGTACTGTGGACTGAGATAGCCATAGGTTTTTCCATAATTGAATTCGGGATTCTCTTCCCCGACCTTTCGCACTTCATCGACCAGCATACTAGCATCAGCTAGTTTTGCAAAATCAGGCATTTACATTCACTGGCAAGCGCTCTGCTGAATCTGCATCTTCCACTGCAAATCCCCAACTTTCGCCCATATCCTGACTGTTCTGGACGTATCCAAGCCAACGAACATTATGCCAGAATTCCTTGCTGGGTTTGATTCCAAACTCATAATCGGAGAAGATGTGCAAGCTGCTCATCACTGGAATGTGGTTCTTTTCCCCTAGGAAGTCGTTTCTGGTCATTCCCAACTCTTCTGCTGCCTTGCCGATGATGCAAGCACCCTCATCATTATCTGTATAGAAATATATGCAAGAACGATTGTGATCACGGTAAACATGATCTGGATTCTTTGCTGCGATCTTGCGGACCGTTTCGACAAACTGTGCTGAGGTAGGCATTATGCTCCTGAGTTGTTGTTTTAATTTAAGTAGCCTGAGAGGGAGTCGAACCCTCACGCTCTTTCGAGCACTGAATTTTGAGTCCAGCGTGTCTGCCATTCCACCACCAGGCCAGAACTAGGATTTCTCCTAGCCCGGTACCCTCGAATATACAGGATTCGAACCTGTGTGGACAAAGCTAGTGACGCTACTCACCAATACTTCATCCCATCGGATTCCGGCTAGCTTTACGCCTTGTCCGACAGCTATAAACCTGACTCTGCCAATATCCGTGATACCACGTTTTACGGACTCAATGCACTGTCACATGCGTATGAGATATGTACTCAACTATTAGACTATTTTTATGGTTGAGTCTACCGTAGCTTCAGAAGTGGGATTCGAACCCACAAGGTAAGCTGTTCAACTATGTCGGTTTCCCTCAAGAGAACAGAACCGCCAGTGTTTCTCCATATCCGAAGACTTAGGATACTAAACCAGCGCGTCTGCCAGTACCGCCATTCTGAATCCTTTTTCATTTTCATGTTCAGTCTAACACACGCTTCTCTGCTTGCGCTCCACGCTGTCTATTTAAAGACTGTGATAAACTTTACATCGGGTCTTGCCACTTCCAGAAGTTCATGCAAGTCTTTCTTCTGGCTACTCTAGTTCTATCTCTAGAACACTTGCGTACTCCCTACGGGACTCGAACCCGTACGTCCTTACGGACACTTGATTTTAAGTCAAGCGCGGCTGCCAATTACGCCAAGAGAGCTTGGGTAAGGGAGTGTATGAAGCTCCCTTACCGGAGAGAAAGGCATGAAAATGAAGACGGGTTAAATAGGCATCTCCTGTGTCGATTGGGTGTTGCGGCCTCTGTCTGCCAGTAACTAAATCTTACGCTACTCTAGCGCTACAAGCAACTTGCACTCGGGAACTTCAACAAATCCGCTCTGGTGAGTGCGAATCGGCTCACTGATAATCCCCTGATCAATGAGACATTCCAGCACCCCTTCGTTTTCCGACCAGTTCTTGATGAACACATTTCCCTGTTCGGGAGTGTCGTGCTCCAAGAACGTGGTAGCAGTGAAAAGCATTGAGCCATCGGTAGAAACAGCCCTCAAAGCCTTCGAACCATCTCCGTAACCCAAAACCTTGAGAACGGCAGGTTCATCCTTGACGTACTTGGTGTTTGCGGTGAAAGTGATCATTGCGATTCCTTTGTTCGGTGTGATTTCAGCTTACTACATCTTGGCTTCGTTTGCAAGGATTGTGTCAACTTTTCCTTGGCACTCGTTGAAGCTGTGCAAACGAATTCGTTCTTCCGTTGCCACGTCCTCAAGAATCCAGACGCCCTCTTGCTTGTAGCTACGAGATGCAAAGAACCGATCGTCTCGTGTTCGGTACACTCCCGGAGCAAGGCTTTCTCGCAACGTTGCCTGCTTGCTTCGCTCAATTGCTGCGACACGCTTAGGGTCTTCGTTTGCGTTCATTCTGTATCCTTTGTTCGGTTTGTGTGAACTAAGACTATCGGTTCTTCGCTTGCTTGTCAACTGTTTCAGAAGATCAAAATCAGCAACAAGATGATCAAGATAAGAGCAACTGCTCCTCCACCAACGTACACGGTATCACATCCTTCACTTCTATTTTACCATGTGCTAGAAGATGTAGGTGCTGGGAGGGCAATTCTCTTCCACGAGTTGGTTGCAATACATACATATAAATACGTTGCATCGTAACCGATTTGCCCCTTCGTACCTGTCGAATTGGGTAGTGCTGGTGCTGTACCAGTAGACACTACAATGTTCGGAGTTGTCAACACACCAGTGAAAATAGGATTAGCTTTATCAGCCTTCAATGCATCCTGTGTATCCACATAAGTTTTCTGTGTAGGACTTGTGCCACCCGATGCTACCGGAACGATCACCGTACCAGTAAACGTAGGACTAGCCTTGTCTGCCTTCAGATTGTCTGCTGTATCCACGTATGTCTTCTGAACAGGACTCGTTGCAGAAGATGCTACAGGAATGGTCACAGTACCAGTAAAGGTAGGGTTCGCGCTAGGTGACTTCAGATTGAGTTGCGTATTGACATAAGTTAAGTCAGCTTTCTTGGTCTCAATCTCAGCCATTTTGTTATTGTATGTACCGATCAAGACATACTGGTTCAATGGTCGTGGCTCTACCGCGCTTAGATCGGCTAGCCATACCTCGTTTGTGCCTGTGATATCAGCTTCGGTAAATGCTGTGGTCCCCTTGTATGCTTTGGTACCCTCAAAATCCTCTTTAATGTTGACCTTGGTACCACTCAGGGCACCGGAAATCGGATTCGTTGTTCCAGTGACGATGTACTCAACAGAGATTTCGCCATTTTGGTCAAGAGTGTACTTCTTTTTCTCTTGAGTGTATGTGACGTTGGCAGCGTCATCACCCAAGGGAGAATCAAGAGATAGTTCTATAGTACCTCGTGCTGGTGTCCCATCGGGTGCTTGCCACCTACCTCTTAATGTTATCGTAGTTGCGCCTGGTTGAAATGTCATACAACAATTATAACATAAAACTATTTAGTAACTACGCTCAGAAACTGGGAACCGTACCCAGAATCTCAAAGCGTTCAACCCTGACATACTTTGGATCATCATTTGCTTCATCATGGCAACCAAAAATACGCTCAATGAATTCTGAATCGTACTTGCATCCGGTGAAGTATACAACCTTGTTGACTGGTGCATTCTCTACAATGTAATCCGCGCCGGTGGAGTATGACTTGTTCACATCATTACGTGTGATCTTGTATGTCTTCTCTCCCAGATAGGTAGTAGCATCGTAGATTTTCATCTTACCGGCCGGAACCACATCTTCAGCATAAGTATAATGCATTGGTCCCATAAGGTTGAACTGGGAGATAAAGAAGCATACGAATGGAACCATCACGAAAGAGGCAAAGAATCCAAAGAACTGAGCATTGTCTTTCTGGTTTTTCTTATCGTTCTTTGATCCTATATAAACGATTCCGTAAAGCACGGAGTATACAACCACCGAGACCATACCAATGAATCCCCAAAACAAGAGAATGTCTACCATTTTATTGCCTCCGAAAGAAGTAGGTTCCCCGATAGCTGGTAGCAACTCACAGCCTGTCCAGATGGACTTTGAAGAGATTTCGTCGCTTCTCGGGGAAAGAAAGCGGGTCTATGTTGGTGCCCCCATCAGGAATCGAACCTGAATCTCAAGATTAGAAGTCATGCGTCGTGTCCGTTGGACCATGAAGGCAAGTCCCAGAGGGGAGACGTTAGTCCGCTAGTCTCTGGGCGCAGTATTAAAGTATATCAGAACATGGGATGATCAGTCAATCTCTAGTAGTGATTTGACTGATTAATCCAATTGACGACTTCATCAAGAGTTGGCAAGAAAGGCTCATCCTTCTGGTAACTCTCTGGTGTACGATCCCGATAATTGAGATTCATCTTGTTGAGCTGTTCCCCGGTGATTCCTTCTCCTGCTGTCTCAGTTCTCACTTCGTCAGGAATGGTCTCTCCCGGTTGAGGAAGCCAGAAACCCTGCTGAAATGGATTTTCACCACCATTGTCATACTCTTGAACCTCGTCAACCAAACCGAGAGAGTAGTGATCACTGATTTCGTCTTCAGTCAGCTTGTTGATCTGAATGTTCAGATGTGCCACACCGTCATGACCGAACAACGGAGTCTGATTGGACTGGATGAAACTGAGTACATCATAAAGGTCATCGGCGTAGATTACCATCTCCTGATGATCATCAAAAACGATACGCCAAGCAAATTCTGCCATTTAAATTAATTCTCCTAGATAAGGTTGCGCTCAGATAGAGCAATTACAATCTTGTTTGTCAGTCGATCTACGACCCGCTGGTGTAGAATACCAGCATTTTCTTCAATTTCCAAACGAACTACGCTGATAGCTTCAAGCTGAGCTTCAGTCAACAGGTCCACGAATTCTCCTATTTTGCGTCTAGCAAGAAATCCTGACGGATTGTGTTAGGTCGAACATGTAGTTCATCCATATTGCTCTCCGAACCTTCACATGAAGTAAAAGTCCAGATTGATGAATCTCGTACGCATACGAAATCATTCAGAACGTATGGTTGCTCATCAGGCTTTACGTCCTGAACGATAGTGTAGTGTTTAGTGTTGGCATTGTAAAGCTGAGTTCGTCCATCTTCATCTGCTGCATAGAAGGTGTACTTAAACTCTTCACCCTCTCGATACGTGCTCACAAAGAATGAACTCTCACCTTCAGCAAACTGCTGTTTACCGTCATCCAAGCCTAGCAGAACTTTGCGATCATGCTGCCATTCCCCTTCGTAGGTAACCCAATCTGCACTTATGATTGCCATAGGTATAGTGCCGACGATGCAAAGAACAAACAGCATACCGCCTACGTCTTCAGAGAAGAACATTGCAGTCGCAAACAGGCATACTACCAGATAAATGACAATTATGATGATCAGAGACAGCATATCAGTCAGCCGGAAGAATTTCGTAGTACATCTTCACGCCCGCGATTTTGAATGTGAAACCATTTGGCTTCAGCTTCGTGATCAGATGTGCGTTCTGACGAATGTCTTCGAGCAAGTATGCAAACGCTTTCTTGCGACTCGTGAACGTCTTGACGCAAACACCATCAAGGCACCCCTTATGGCTAATGACGATTTCGTACATGATTCCCTCTCAGAGAAACTTGATGGTTACGGTTGGCTTGGTTTCGATGACTAGTGCCTGAGTGGCATCATCGCAGTACTTGCGAACTCGCTCAAGTGTAACACCATCACGCGTTCCTGTCAGCTTTTCGAAAGCCGGTTCCCCATGCAGATTGGCAAGAGTGGACTTACCCATTGCCTTTGCGAGAATGTCCCGCAATTCTGCCTGACGAGTTTCGATTTTCTTCAGCTCCCTACGGGCAACAGTAGCCTTTCGGTTCAAAGTGTGCAACTCCGTTGCGAACTCTTCGTAAGCATCCATGTTCTTAGCCATTTGAACTCCCTGAGTAGTTGTTGGCTAAAGAGTATCAGATCAGCCTAGATCAAGCAAGCCGAAGTTTTGACCGTCTGAAGACTCAAGAAAGTCAACTACGTAGGACTTCACGGTAGAATTACCACCAACGTACAAGCTTGTCAAGGCACTTGAGATTAGCTCTAGAGAATCATCTGTGAGATTAATGTTATTTACTGTAGAACCGCTGGACTCGGGGAAAATGAAGAGAGTCTTCTTGTCTGCCATATGTTATTTCCTTTGATTGGTGTTTCTTAAAGTGCCCTCCCACGGAATCGAACCGTGAACTGTCGGGCTTCAACCGACCACTTTTCCAGTTAAGCTAAAAGGGCTTGGTGGAGCGCCTGTTTACCTGTCCCGCGCCCCTGTGAGACTTAAAGCTTTGGGCTTGATCAAATTGCTACCGAGACGAGCGGTACCCAATGCTTTGTCAGACTGGTTGGATTCGAACCAACGATTTCTCCTGTCCAAGAGGAGTAGATTACCACTTTCTCACAGCCTGTTATGCCAGATTTCTTGAGGATACCCTCTGGCTAGGTACTAACGAATTATTTGTTCATCCTCGTTGTCGGGATACGGGGACTTGAACCCCGCCCGTACGGACCCAAACCGCACATGCAACCGTATACACCTTATCCCGATATGATAGTTTTTACCCGGTTGATCATTCCGGCACTGTGGCAACTATCAAAGCGTCCCCGCGACCGGAATTGAACCGGCCCTAAATGCTCGACAGGCATTTGTGCTACACCAATACACTACGCGGGGATTACATGAATTTATAGTCGTCATGCCGACTAGAGGCGCAGAAGAGTTAAAGTTTTTTGTGTGGGCGATTAACTCCACCTTGCTCTTCTGCCTCCACCACCAATTCTTTAAGGAAATTGGAAACCATTGTGGAGCTACGGGGAGTCGAACCCCGATTGTCGGTATGCAAAACCGATGTTCTACCATTGAACTATAGCCCCATTGGGTATCTAATGGTAGCATACCCCTAACTTATTTGTCAACGTATGATTTCGATGACACCTTCATCACGCAATTCCTGAACAAACTTAAACAAGAATCCTTCGTAAGAGTAATCCCCTACGCGCAGTCCTGCCTTCAGTTCCGAAGCGTACTGTTCAATCAACTCATGCATTCTGTCTCCTATGGTACAGGGATAAAGATAACTTCGCTACCCTTGGTCAAACACTGAATGTTGTTGCCTTCGAACTCGATGATCTTACCATCTTTTTGTTCGCACTGTGCCCGAAAATAATCCTTCGTGGCGTTGTAGTTGTCTACATAGTTTCCCAGACCCGCGCCAAAAACGCAAAGTGCAGCACCGAGAACAACCAATCCTGACAGGTCATCGGTCACGGTCAAAATGTAAGTACCGCAAATGGCAATTACTGCTGCAATTATGATTAATATTGTAGTCAAGCTGCTTCACCTCGTGTTTGAATAACTCTGTAACCCTTGTCTTCTGACCATAGTACAGCCAATGGTGTGTTGTCAAGTGCTCTAAGGTGCGGAGTCCATTCCATCCCGAAACCATTACGATACGTCATACATAGTCTAAGAAAACCATCTATGTCTGTTCTCCACCAGTCATCTTCCTCAAACACTGGCATTCCAACTTCACAATGCACCATACAGTAATACATAATTCTCCTATAGGACTGGATTACGGTTTCTGACAGGCACATTTGCATGACCGCCCTGAGCTACCGCCCGAAGTGGTCCCTGAACGTCAATATCCAAGTAACCGCCTACGTCATCAGGCTCTTCAAGGAACGTCCACTGGTCTGAATCTTCCTTGCGCCAAATACGATTCAGCACACAAGCGTAGTATCCACCGTTAATGGCTTCTCTTGGGCTGTTGATCTTCGGCCCTAGTGCTCTCCACCCGGCAGGCAAGGCCGCAATGGCTGGTTCCTGCATAGTAGTTTGCGATTGGACTGACGAATTAAATGCATCTAGCACTTCCCTATCGGGAACGACCAAGTTTTCTGAGATGTAGCGTGGTATGTCCTGAATCCTGATCCACGATCCCGGCTCGGTTGGAGGGTTGCCTAGAGCCTCTGACAACAACTCAATCAAAGTCTTGGAAACTGGCTCGTAATCCTCATAGTTCTGCTCGTCCATCTCAATGTCAGTCAGATCATTCCAGTCTTCGACTGTGTCTGCTGGACCTGGATTTTCCAAGTCGAACCCGGCAAGCTCAAACATGCCTAGCATCTGATCTTCTCGTGCTTTTACCTGTTCGGCATTTGCTACAAGTGATTGTAGTTCGTCAAGAATTGACATTTAGATTTCCTTTATCTTGTGGTCTCCGTGAACCTTAAGTTCATCGTCTGGGTTCATCATGAATGTCTGGTTGATTCCATCACTGTACGTAACGACAACATTGACTGGCTGAATAGCCTTATATTTAATCACTAATAGAAGTTGGTAGCGGAGTCCCGGAATCGCACCGAGTTGCCGGAGGTTATGAGCCTCTGTGAGATTCTTACCTCCCACCCGCACGGTCGTCCTCGTGAGATTCGAACTCACATGTCGCGGTATGTAAAACCGGTGCTTCCCCATCAAGCCACAGGACGTTAAAGCGGAAGATTGAGGTGTCGATCCCCATGCAGTATTACCGCACCAGCCGCTTTCAAGGCGGTCCCAGAGGCCGCTCTGGTTAATCTTCCAAACACACGTTCCTCTTCCAGGAGTCTACGTGCAACTAACAGAGTGCTGTACCAGAGAGTTGAACTCTGCAATGCCAATGTATCAGATTGGTCTCGTCACCGGCTGAGTCGTACAGCATTACCCATACTACACTATATACAAACCTATTGCAAGTGTAGTATGGGTGTGTTACGGTCAGGCTGTCAGTTCCCATCCCATCCTGATAACAGCCATAGGAACACACTCAATGTTCTTACCAAGCTGTTTTTCCAGGAGTACCGGAAGGAGGTCTATCAGGTGAACTAGCATACTATCATCCAGTTCAGGGAAATTCAAGTAGATTTCAGCCACATCACGCTCCGTCTAGTTATCTTTCTCACACACTCGGGATATCTTGGACCAAGCGGTCAGTCTGTGTCAACTTGCCTGGTCACTGGAACTACACGCCTGTAATTCCCTCTCATCATAGCTTGTGCTGGCCGTGATGGGAGGGTTACACGCGGCCTAATCGTCATCAAATCTCGTTACGAACTTGTGACTACTGTTAGTCTTGACTTCACGTTCTTCGTCTGCTAGTACCGCATAGACGTAAGCTCTGAGGTCTTCCCGCCTTATGTAACCTTGACCTTCTGAGTCACAGATCATGATCGTTGCATCGTTCCAAGCTCCGTCAGGTGGGTTTAGCCAGAGTGCGCTAGTGCCCCGCTCAAGCGCTCGGTTCATCCGAACCGGGTCGTAGCCACACTCAATCGCCAGATCAAAGCTGAACGGCCATGAAGCTGGACTATCGGTCACTGTGGACCATTCGATATACTCATCATGCTCTTCATCAAGTTTGAAAATATATCTGCCCATGAACTTCTTTCGGTAGTTTTGGACCGCAATACGGGAGTCGAACCCGTCTATCAGGATTTGCAATCCTGCACCTAGTCCGATCGGTCAATTGCGGTTGTGCCAGAGGCGGGGATCGAACCCACTATAATCTTCTTATGAGAAAGATCGGCTGCCATAGCTCTCTCTGGCTTAGAAGTCTGGATTTGGTTTTGTACAGACTTCAGGATTTACATGTTTCCAACCTATATGGTAGAAGATCGGTTCCTTACAGGTCCAGCAGTGATCGTAATTATCTGGATCATCAAATGGATCAATCTCTTCCACGTAGTTGAACCTTGACTGTATCGTCTGGATTCTCAGCGTAGTCTTTCAAGTCCTGCAATGCTTCTGGGTTTCGATTTAGTCTAGCTAGAACCTCATCCATCTGCTTCATTGCTCTTCTCGATATCATAAACATTTTATCTTAACTCTTTCTCTGGATGCAAGTTCTTATGTAACTCGTATACATATTCTGCTTTGCATCTTGATTCTGCTGTCCAAATTGGCAAGTCAAACCCGGTTGATCCATCAAAGTCCTTGAACGCTTCGTACTCGTATTTAACAGACTTGCTGATCTTTGGATTTTCTTTTTGTAACTTTACCAGCTCGTAAGCAAATGTGTCAAATTCCTTGTCTGTCAGGATAGGGGTATCAAACACATAGTATAGAGCTGAGTGGATCACTAGCATTCGTCTGAGCTGATTGATTCTCTCAGGCGTTGTTTGTACGTACTCCGACATGAATAACCTCACCCGGCGTTTTCTGTAGAAGTTCAATGTGTTCAGGTCGAACGTCCCATTGACATTGATCAACTTGTCCTCCGAAGCAAGCGCAACGTGTTTCGTTACCGCCAACTACTTCAAAACTTTTGATCATGTAAAGAACCTTACCACAACTTACACAACAGTTGTGCAAACAGCAACCATGTTCGCAGACAATTTGATCATGATTCCATAATCTTAAAACATTATCCTCTTCGAACTCAAACCATCCTGCATAGTCCCAGGTTGGCTCAGTGCCAACATACTTGTATGCAGTAATTTCCGAGCATTCACACGTTTCATGGTCTACATATGGTATATCTTTATTTGTTTCCACGCACCCTCGTACGGTACCGCCCCGCATTCAGTGGGTTTGGAAGCCACTACATCACTTTAATGCTTCGAGGGTTTAGTTTAGTAAGCGGAGTAGTGCCCACTAAACAGAGCTGGTAGGATAGGAATCGAACCTATAATGGCTCTGATTCAAAGTCAGAGTTGCGCGCCAATGCACACCTACCATTGGTCTCAATACTAGCTCTTTCACGCTAGATTACTCCCTCCAAATGGAAGCGGATTATACTTATCCTATACTGAGAGTCTAACTGATTGATTTATCAGGAATCAAACCTGATCTTCCCGAACCCCGCCGGTCGCACTATCATTATACTATAAACCAATCTACGGGCCGCTTAACGGATTCGAACCGTTGACCGGTCGCTTACAAGGCGACTGCTCTGGCCGGACTGAGCTAAAGCGGCTTTCGTTAATATACTTGGATTCTAACCAAGGTCACCGAGCGGTAAGCCAAGTGTGCTCCATTACACCATATATCAACTGCGAGCTACTACGACGAATCGAACGCCGATTCCTTCATTACAAAAGAAGTGTAATTGCCGTTATACTATAGTAGCAGTGGAAAGCAGTAAGGTCGTGAGATGCTTACTGCTTTCCGGTCTAACAATGTTAACACACTGGCAGTGTGAGTGTCAACTGTTTAAAACCAGGGAATCTTTGTTGCTGGTTCAGGGTCTTCGTAATCAATGTCATCTTCCGTTTCAGGAATTTCGTCTTCATCGTTACCATCCCAAACATACGCTGTGCTGTACTCGTTGTCAAGTACCTGAATGACCTTGTAACGGCAAGTACGTAGCTTCTGGTCTCCACAGTCTGTGGGAACCGAAACAACATCTCTTGGGTTAATGTGTACTTCCAGTGTAACAGGTGCAAACGAACTTGCATAATTCCACGATCCAGCGTGCAATCCGAAGCTACAACCGTTGTTTGGATCAAACGTAACAGAGTCTCTCGGCATTTCGACAACAGAACCCGGCTTGTTTGGTAAGTGAGCATGATTGTACCACTCACCGTCAACAATACCGTCACCAGCATGTTGCGAAGTAAAGTCATTTCGAACTCCCTTGTAGGCAATGAAGTCACCGTTCGTGCTGATGCTGAGCTGCTGAGCCTTCAACCAGCGGTACAGGTGAGTCTTGCTGTGTTCGTTTGGATTAGTGTTCAACTTCTCCAAGAACAGAACTAGAGGCTTGAAATCCTCGTTGCCTTCATCGTAGAACCTCACGATAGTATCTGTCAACACGTCGTTAACGATACGTCCTTCGAACAACACATTACCATTGTGAATGGCAATCTGCTCCGACACCTTCTCAAAGCGTTCTGCAATTCCCTTGCTTGGGTCCAGAGACTCAAGTAAATTAGTTTCATCCTGAGGGTCGTTGCCAAATTCTGGGTCACGAACCGTTTCCAGGATACTATCAAACCTAGGATGATCGCCGGTAATGCTCTGCAATTCTCCTGCAAGCAATACCGTAAGATTCCTGAAGCCTGAGTTTTCTACGAGATTATACTTACTCGCCATCTTTCACCTTCTCTTGTTCATTATTGTAAATCCTATTAGCGTACTCATGTAGATGTTCAATCATCAACGCAGCATTTTCACTGCTGGAATAGAAAGTAGCACCGTCGATCAATGGGTATTTGGCATACACCTTATCATGTTTTCCTCTGGGAGAAAATTCAGGGAACTTGTACTTCTCCCTTTCCCTCCAAGGCAACTGATTAGCTGCATCCCTAGCCCTTTTATACCGCGTCTCTTCTGGATCTTCGGCATAACCAGACCCGGTGTATCTCAGAATTTTACTTAACTCTGGATCATCTATCTTCGTCCAGTCTAGCAAATAATCGTTACGATTGCCAGTGTAGAAGTAGTCAAAGAATTCAAAGTCTTCCTTGGTCATCCCCATCAGGTAATCCGTTACGAATTTATGATAGTAGTCAGCTATGAACTTAGCCTTAGGATACAGTTTCTTAAATCTGTCCTCCTGAGACGGTGTAACATACACGAACTGAGTGTCATCATCTACTACGTTCATGAAGACGCTGCTGCCTTCTACGAGAGACTTGCTTCCATAGTAAATATCTAACTTAGCGTCAGGCACACACCATGTGAAGGATTTCTTTGGCTGAGCACCGCCGATCAACTCCCACGTCTTGGCTGTTCGTGCAACCTTGGCTTTGGCAGGAACGGTCATCTTTCTGACCTCATCCCAAGATACCACAGTATTCTCACGGAACAACTCAGGGAAAGGCTTGTACTCCTGAAGAATAACCTGATATTCGGTACCACGACCGATCTTAGTCAGATATTCTTTAAGTTTACGTGCCTGAACCTTAGTAAACTTATTGTTTTTCCAGCCAGTAACGATCAGCATCTTATCATTAATGCCGTTGCTGTAAAGCCCATTGAACTGAACCGGACCGTAACTGGTACGACCAGTATCAATATTGGTTGACCATGCCGCGACTTGTGCTGCAACCATAGTCGGAAGAGCTGTGCCTCTATAAAAGAAACTCAGATTACGGCTACGGAAATCACGACGATACTTCTCTGACAACTCGAAAGCTTCTCTTGAGGTTTCACACTCTTCGATCTGTCTTTCTAAGTGACCCTTGAAGTAGGTCTCGAATTCAGCTTCCATCTTACGCAATGTTGCACGAGTGATAGACGTATCCATAAGCTCTTCACGAGCCGGTGTGAAGTCAACTTCGCCCATACCAATAAAGTAAATTACTTGGTGGGTACCGATTAGCTGGTTTCCAGTTGGATAACTGACGTTACCCATGACAACACGATCTTCAGAATTGCTGTACGAACCTCTCGGAACAATTGCCAAATCAGAAGTTACGTATTCCAGATCGGAATCAGGTTCCTGACCATTGACAATAATCATGCCCTTGGTTACATACTTGGCGAACTCATGAACCTTGTCATTGAATTCATCCATATCAACCTGTACCGGAACCTTAATCAATACTCCGTTAGGTTCATCAGTAGGTCTAGAATCAACAATCTCGATGCTGCCTGAACCATCACTACTACGACTAATAGAGACAAGCAGTCTAGTGCCGTCCTTGACCGTAATAAGATTAAACTGTTCAGTGAATGTGAGAGCTGACTTGGAACCTAGACCAAGCATTCCTGCCTCTAGGTTGTTGCCACGCTTTGTTGAATTACCAAATTGACTATAGATATTTTCTATGTCATCTTCAGACATACCAACGCCGAAATCCTGCACTGTGAAGTACGGACTTAAACGACTTGGAGTTCCCAATTCAACAGGTCTAGACTGACCCGCTGCAAGATGACTATCTAAAGCATTTGTTGTGTATTCTCTAATGACTGCCCCGGCAGGATCAGAGTACATATCGGACAAGACACTCATCAAGTGAACTAAACTATTAGCGTCTAGACTCATCTTGATTTCACGTCCACCAAGACTTCCATCAGTCCTGATATCTTTTGTGTTAACAAGCATTCAGATAATGCCTCTCTGTTATGTTGTAGAGCGGAAGATAAGGGATTCGAACCCTTGGTGGGACTTGCGCCCCACGCTGGTTTAGCAAACCAGTGCCTTAGACCTCTCAGCCAATCTTCCTTAGGTCAGTTCGTTCTCAGACCCGCGTTTTTGAGTTCCCAATACTCTTTAGCTTTACCTTCTGGAATAATCGGTTCAAACATTGCAAAACTATGATTCTGATCAAGATGCAAAGCTAGAGCTGCATATTCAATAAATTCAAGAACAACAAGTTCTACCAGCTTATCAATCTCGTACTGGGAGATTTCGGTAGAATCCCGTTCAAAATGGTCTTCTAGCTCTTCCGCTGACAATTCCCAATCAATCCGTTCTCGGAGATGGTGCATATCAAAATTATGAACGTTAATAATGTATTCGAAAGTATCCTTGTACGGAATGTAATATCGACGTATCACCCAATGCATCTTATGCTTATCGAACTCTACTTGAACTTCTGACGCTTGTATCTTGTTTCTGGCTTCTTGATTCACTACTGTTCCTTAGGTTGGTCGTGACGACGGGTTCACCATACCCGCGACTTTTTCCTATCGAGAAAATGTTTTTTCAGGGCTACCAATCTTAGCACATGCATTTACTTAGATTGTCTATACTACATCACGAGTCCTCTCCCTGAGGCTCGAACTCAGATCAACGGTGTCACAAACCGTCCGCTTGCCGATTAGCGTAAGAGGGGTTATAAGTTTAAGAGTTTTAGCGTCCGAAAACTTATCAAACTAGGACCGTTCTGTTTATTTTATGGTAGCTTTTTGAACTCGAAGCTCCCGCTTCCCAGGCTGGAATCGAACCAACGGAGGCAACATTCAGAGTGTTGCTAGCCTGCCAACAGACTGCTGGGAATTAAGCAGATTCAAGGTTCTGCCAGACCTAAAGCTTATCAAGCTTTCATTTGCTTGTCAACTCAGATTGACAAGTCGGTGATTGCAAACGAATCGAATGCGTAACCACTCCACTGAGGTTGTGCAAATGGATGATTGCTTGTCTGTCCTGCCGTAGCTCTACGGTTATTCAGACCTGTATTCACAATACCAGCAGTATCCGTCCAAGTCAAGATTGTTGTTCCAGTTGTCAGGTTAATGATTGAATACACATTACCCTTAGCTTGGAATCTTAACATATGTCCGAATGAGAAGGTACCTGTTCCGGTTGCCTTCTGAGTTACTGTGCCACCAGAAACAGAACTAATTGCTACTGCACCCGACGCACGAACTCTGAATTCTACTGCTGTACCGACACCGAATGTTGCTGTGTTACGGATACGGAAGTAGTCTGCCGAACCATTGCTGCCCTTGTCCAATTGACCCTGTAATACGTCTGCCAGTAATACATCAATGGCATAGTCATCAGAAGGTGCGGTTGCATTATGTACGCCCTGGATATTTACTACCTCGTTAACACCAGAAGCGCTCTGTCCTGCTCTGCCACTATTGACTCTAGCCTTACCAAGATTTCCTGTGAAACCTGTCCAACCTACTCCGTCAACTCTGAAGTCCTCATAGGCAACAACTGGTGGCACTGGTCCGCGCTGTTGTGCCTGAGTAATCAAGTATGGCTTCAAAGACTTAAGATAACGTCCTAAGTACTGACACATAGAACCAGTAGTTCCGTCCATCTGAGCAACAGGGAAATTATTCTTTCTGTTGTCATATGATGTGTGCTTGTTGGAAGACTTGCTTATGTAGCCCGCGATTTCTCTCAGAGTATTTTGAACTCTTCTGATCTGATTCGGAATGTCTAGCCAACCTGCTGCTGCGGCAACCCAGTTGACATTAGCTACGTTCTCATAAGTCTTAATTCCCCAATTCAAAGAGCCTTCGTTGAATTCCATATATTCGATAAGGTCAGCAACGTCTCTCAAGAATGAATCCGGAGCTGCATTACAGATCATATCCTTGGCATTAACTAGATTAAACTCTTGGATTCTCGGTGTGATGCCTGTTCCTAGAAGGTTAGCTACACCCCAACCGCCGAATGCGTCTGCCTGATCGCCTTCCAAAACGAACGTTGTCGAATTGGCTGATTGATCAGCTACACGGAATGGGTTAGCTACCAATACCGAACATAGCATTCGTGGCCATAGATCAGGATGCTTACCCGCGTAAATCTCCTGCATTACTTCCCAAGCAATACCTGCACCCTGACTGTATCCACCGAAGATCAACCAACCTTCTGTAGCTCTAGCCTTAGCAAGCAAAGCATTTCTGCCAATCTCACGACTGGTGTAATGATCTTGTCCACCTAGACCGCCGCCTGCTGGACCAATTGTAGAATCATATCCAACCCAGATATCCTCAATCTCGTCACCGAATTCGGCTGCGATTGCATATCCCGTATTTTCTACTGAACCTACTTCTAGGATCGTCTCTCTTACGTCATCCTTGTATGACTCACCTGTACCGGGAACCCAGAGGAATGAAACTTTGTCTGTCAAAATAAACCTTTCTTCATGCTTGTATAACCGTGAGATTAAAGATTTTCTCACATAATTATTATAACAAACATTCCGAAAGGTTGGTTACCAGTCTATTGAGTCTCTGAGTTCACGAACGGAGATATGACCTTCGATAAAGGCATCCATAGCTCTGGAATGAGTCTCGAAAACCAGATGCCATTCACCGTTAACATTTTTGAATATGCTTGCGTGTCGCTTGACGTATTCGATATGCTCGTACTTGATTGCCCCGGTCGAATCTCGGAGATGTTCATCATAATACTTGAAGTCTCGGGTGAACCTGGACTTTGCTACCGGCTCACGATACAGCTTAGGAATACTTTGATAGGTACTCTCTTCACTGATGAAGATGTAGATATTCATCTTTAGTTCCCACGTGCGTGGATTAGTTACTGCGCTTACCACTGAATCTCCCATAGTAAATCATTGATTGAACCACCAAGCAAAAAGTCGAGCATTGGTTGCGACCGATCAATCTCAATTGGATCAGTGTACACCTGATATGACCTATAAATCTCAGCAAGAGTGTCATACTGTCCGACCACCCCGATTTTGTAGATTGCTGCGGGCAACAGGTCAGCATCCAAACGAACAACGTCCCCATCGTCTTTTAGAACCTGTTTGCCGTCATGATCAATCTGAATACGCTTGGGGTTGCTGCGAAGTTTGATGAATTGTGCTGCATCCGGTCCTGTGAACCAACCATGCTGCCACTTGTCTTGTGTATGAAAAACGATAAGATAAGGCTTTTCGAATGCCACTGTTCTCACATTCCGTATAGAAAGGAATTCCGACAGCTATGTTTGTCGAAATGTAATGTCTCTTTGTTGTCGTGACTTGATTCTAGATTACCGCTCAGCGGTTTGAAGTTACGAACGATTGTCGTACGTGTTGTGATATACGAGTTCTGATATAGATGCTTGTTACCACACCAACTGCATTCAACCTCTAGTGCGTTCATCCTACGTTAGTCTTGATCCACTCGTCAAGCTCTTTGTATTCCGGCAAGACTGAGCCTCCACGGATATGGATTGCTAGGGTGTAATCTTGGGTTTGAGGAACGTTAATCCAAATCATTATCTCAGCACTAGCCCTGCTTGATCCACGGTTAGAATTCAATACACGCTTAAGATTAATCTCTGCGTCAGTGAACTGAAGCTCTTCACGCCGACCGGGAACGTAAGTAATATACTTAGCTGTCATTTCTTACCCTTCGTTTATTAGAAAACTGATCGCCTCCCCTTGTCGGGAATGACGACCAGTCGTAATGTGCCTGTGGAGAGATTCGAACTCTCACTGTCATGCTTCTAAGACATGTTCCTCTGCCGTTGGGATACACAGGCTTACGGTGACTAGTTGGATTCGATTCCAACACTCTAAACAGCTTTAGGCCGCCCGTCTCTCTATTGGACTATAGTCACCTAAGTATTAAATTATAACAGAATCACTTGTCTTCTGCTGGTGCTGGTCCAAATCCGTCTGCTGGGATAACGGTAGCAATTGGCTCTACTTCCGGTGTCTCATCAGGAATTGTCTCAACTGGTGGTGCTGGATCAACTGGTGTTTCAGGTTCCGGTTCTGCTGGAACTTCTGGTTCCTCAGTTGCGGGAAGAGTAGCATCTACGTCTGCACGTAGCTTACCAATCTCTACACTAGCCTCTTCGTTAACACGCAATGCTTCATCTGTTGCTGCCTTAGCTGCATCTAGTGCTGCATTCTGCTCAACATCTTCTGCATCCTCTGAAACTCTCAATGCTTCTGCTGCTGCACGCTCTGCTTCCAAAGCTGCCTTTAGCTCTGCATTAGAATCTACTAGTGGTCCGTACAAATTCTTGATACGGTCCTGAAGTGCGTCAAACGAATCACGCAAGCCCTTCAATTCATCTCTTACTGCCATGATAATTTCCTCCTTGTAAATTTTGTTTCCAGCAATGAACTCGCTGGTAGAAAGGAGATTAAATAAACCCATTGGTTCTCCTATCTGTGCTTGTGGCACTATACAAGTATATCATACATAGCATTTGTATCCCTGACTGGATTCGAACCAGCGACCGACGCCTTAGGAGTGCGTTGCTCTGTCCACTGAGCTACAGGGATAGATGCTCCGAAGAGCACATCGTTCAGGTTACCATAGACAGGGACTCGAACCCTCTGCCTGACCGACTAGGAAGTCTTAAGCCTTCCATAAGCTTATTGTAACATACTAGCGTGTTGGAACTACTGTTGTCGTACCAGGCCAGCAACCGAGAGGAGATTGGCCACGTTCCTTGACAATATCCAAGCACTTAGACACTAGCACGTTTGGATCGTTACTAATTGACGCACGTAGCTTGTCATTAGCTGTTGCTTCTGCTGTTGCAGTCAACTGCTTCTGCTGAGCAATACGTGTATTGCCAATTTCCTGCTGGTATGCATCAAGCTTCTGCTGGGTCTGCTCATCAAAGTTGACGATAGGAATAATGACACTGATGATGTCAACCTTGCCGTCTACTCGCTTACGCAAATCCTGCAAAACCTTATCGGCTAGAGTGTTCAAGTCTTCGCTAGGCTTTGCTGTTGCGTCTGGTGCTCCACCGCCGACAGAATTCAAAGGATTGTAACTAGCAAATACTTCGTTCAGGCTTGCCGTGATCTGACGTGAAACCAGATTATCTTTGATGGAATCAAAGCTCCGGTAATCCAAGAACAACTGATCTGCCTTGTCAGGAGTGATACGCCACTGAACAGAGTTTTCTACGCCTGCCTTGCTGTTATTTCCAAGTCGAACCTCAGAAGACTGGTGATTGATCTGGATTGCTCCGTCTAGCTCTGTAACCTTAGACCACGGTGCCTTCAAATGCAAACCGTTGCTGAGACTATCAGTTGGTCGCCCAAAGGTGGTTACAACACCGACATTCTTTGTTGACACGATTGTGGTTGATGCAAAGACAAGAAAAAGCAGTCCAACTAGTGCGATTCCAATTGCAGGCACCTTGTTAATATCTGGGATAAACAGTGCCAGTGCTGCTGCCGCAAATAGAATCAGCGACACGATGAACAAAATCATATGTTCTCTTTCTGTTAGTTTAGATGGTGGTCTTGGTTGCGTGTGCAGGTGACCACCAAACCCACAGCGTATTGTCCACCGGTAAGCTACGCAAAGCCGGATTCAATTAAGCGTGGGACGCCTCGGATTCGAACCGAGAGTCTGACAGGGTAAAAGCCTGCGGTTTTTCCAGTTAAACTAGCGTCCCTTGGTGCTTAGGCCACATATCCGATGACCTAAGCCTTGTCATAAACAATGAGTTTGTTTGTTGTGCTTTACTACACTAACACGTTTAAGAATAAGAATCAAGTTAACAGCGAGAGGTTTTGCCGCTAAACTACAGGCGCATTGGTTATTTTGTGTTGCTTTACGCTTAGCGTAGAGCGCCCGGCAAGATTCGAACTTGCGTCTCTCAATGGTTGTTCCTATTCAGTTGATTTAGTGTATGCACGAGTTGCTAAATTTAGAGCAATAATCTAAGTCTGATTGGTATCTCTGTTGCCTCTACCAATTGGGCTACCCGCGCTTGTTGGTGCGCGGAGAAGGGATCGAACCTCCACTTTACAGAGCATTTCCGTTAGTCTTAGGCTAAGCCTAAATCTACCCTTACGGGAACTGGTGCTCAAACCAGTTTATCATTTACCCATACGATCTACGCATGGAAACTTGTGTCAGCTAAACAGGTATCCGAAAATATCCTTAGCTGCTGTACGGTCAGTCACGTCAGTGCTGTTGGCCTCTTCACGTGCAAACTTAACTGCCTTCTGAAGCTCTTCAACACGCTCAACCAACTCTCGCTTACGCTTTGACGAAATCGCACCTGAGAAGTCAGTCTTGGCCCACTTGCCCTGCAACACCGAATCCTCAAACACATCGACCTGAGCCGGGTGCTTGTCCGTTGCCTCTGCACGAACGTGGTTCTTCAAGACCTTCTTGTTACGAACAGTCTCCGTAACCGCTGAACGATAAACGCCTGCATTGTCATCAAACGACCACTCGACCGCTGGATCAAGAGTAGGTAGCTTGCTAACAAACGTGTGAACATCAACCAGCTTCTTCTCAAGGAATAGAAGGTAAGTTACAGGCGCATCGGCAACCAGAACCTTGTTTCCAACCTTGATATCTGCCTTTGCCTTAGCATTTGCAGTTTCCTTGGTGAGTGTAATATCAACTACACGAGACAATACACGCTCTGCATCTTCCAGAAGATCAGATACCTTCACCTGTACCGGCGAATTCTCTGCTGGGAAAGTGTCACCACCATCTTCGCTTGGAGTGTACACCTTGCTAATTCCTGCAAGCAAGGGTGTCTTCTGCGACAAACGATGAAGTTCGGTGAACTCTGCCTGAGACTTGCTCTTGACGCTGTTTTCGATTGCAATGATCTGGTTAAGCTTGGTCATTTTGACTCTTTCTGTTGGTGTCTGATTAGACTGAATTTGAACATAAAAAGTAGGCCACCACGGTAACGATCCGTGTTCCCTAGATTAAGAGTCTAGTGCATCACCTTAATGCTTGTAGCCCATACGCAGTAGTACTTTATTTCATAGTACTCTCCCCGCCCCGTTTGTCAACCGCCGTTGACCACATGAAGCCGGTGTGCTCTTACACCTTATTGCTATTGTATCACAAGGTATCCAGCGACGGACCTTGCTTTACAATTGTTGGGGTGACAGGATTCGAACCTGCAAGTCTCGGAAGAACGTGGGTTACAACCACGCGGGCCACCAGTTGCCCAACACCCCATCGCAACACCCTTTGTAATGCAGACCTTATGCGCTGCACACTCTTTCGAGAGGTTGGTGTCGTAACCTTTGCTGACCATATAGGATTCGAACCTATATCTTGCATCTTAACAGGATGCAGCATTGCCTTTATGCTAATGGCCATTGAGCACTCTTTCAAGTGCTTTTCTATCTTACTACAGATTGTCTGGTTCTGCAAGTGTGATGTAGTCATAAACTACAACGAACTGATCAATCGGATAAACTCTATCCATTATCCGCTCAGCCTGTTCCATCGTCTCAAAGCCTACCATGTTGATTCCGTGTTGTCCACTCACAATGTCTACCCAGCGAGCTACGAACATTTTCTTAATCCTTAAAGTCGTTGAACGAATACGGGATCATCTGGAACAATCCCTGGCTGTCATTGCCACCGAGAAAGTCTTCGAAAGGTGACTTGATTCCCATCTCTACAAGAGGATCAATGTATTCACCATTTAACCAGAAGGGCTTCATTCTGTCAAGTGCTGATTGCATCTGTTCCGGCGTCATTCTCAAATGACTAACCTGCCTTCAAGCTTAGCATACTCTACGTTGCATACCGGCTTCCACTGCTCTTCACCATACACTTCGTAAAGATACGGGTCAAGTCGGTACTCTTTCTGTCCCGAACATTCGGGAGTACAAAAACATTCCATACTTCCAGCTTAGTCTATCTTGTCGATAGAGTCAACTACCACATCTTCGTTCCGTAGCCTACAAATTCATCTGTAGCTGCTGCTCCACGAGCACCGAACAGTACTGGAAGACTATCATTGACAATCTTCAGATTGAAACCCGGCAAATTACGCTTGACCATGAACGTGAAAACATAAACCCAAATGTAATCATCCCAGTTGTTCACCAATGCTTCGGCAAGTGTATCTCTGGAATCTTCATCTGGATCAAACCAGCCTTCTGGCCAATCAATACCGGCATCTACGAAAACCTGTGCCTGATCCTCCGTAGGATATGAATCAGCGTCATTGGCAATATCTTCAATGCCAAGACCTAGCTCTTCACGAGACTTTCGGTAGGCTTTGCCGATTTCTGCTGGATCAAAATCACCCTGTGACTCTACCACATGACTATCATAATGGCCGTGACCATCTCCTGACCAGTCACCAATACCGACCCTGTACTTCATTACGCCACCTTATTTCGGAGAGGCATGTAACCCAGTGCCCATTCAATAACTTCACGGTAGAGCATATCATACAGAGCGGACTTGTGAAACTCGGTCCACAAGCGATCACTGTACTCTTCGTCATTTCGATACGTCGTGTTCACCGTTCGACTATCAAGTACATTACCATTCTCGTCACGCAGATTCAAAGTGAACCAGTTGCTTCCATCTTTGGCATACGTGTCGATGTGCCACATACCGGGAGGAAGAATAGGAATATGAACGTCAACATAACTGATCATATCCCACTGGCTGACCTTATTGTTATCTTTTACGGGACGAGCGATCATCAATACGTAGTAAAGAATAAATCCGATAGCTGCTGCACCCAGCCAAAGACCAAGAGTAAGCATGTGATTCCTTTGTTTGTTGGTTGAAGTTGAACAGGCAGGGGTGGAATTGAACCACCAACTTCCGGGATTACGGGTCCAAACTGAACGAGTCGTCACTACTACAGTCAACGATACGTCTATCATTCGGCGTTCTTACCAAAGATACTTCCCACCTGATGGTATCCCTAGAGGGAATTGAACCCTCGTTTCCAGATTGAGAATCTGATGTATTTTCCACTATACGATAGGGATTTAAGATACGCCTAACTAGGCTTCCACCTCGGTGCGACATGTCCTGACGTATCTAGTGCGGTAAACGAGACTTGAACTCGCAACATCTGACTTGGCAAGCCAGTGCTCTACCAATTGAGCTATTACCACAGTGAGAATAGATCGGGAATCGAACCCTAGACTTTAAGAATGACCAGAAAGCCAACCACTGTCTATTCTCGGTTGCTTGGGGTTTGATATTTCCCCAAGACTTACCATCACTCATCACAATGTTGATTGACAGATGTGAGGCAGACGGGGATCGAACCCGCTAAATCCAGCTTGGAAGGCTGGCAGTATACCATTATACAATCTACCCCATAAGTTAAAAGATGACAGACTTGAACTGTCTCCTGCCGCTTCATTGCGGCCGTGCTGCCACGTACACCAATCAATTAACTTTTTGATTATACTCGCCCCGGTCAGGAATCGAACCTAATCTCCGTAACTGTGGCGTCGTTCCAAACGACTTACCAAAGCTGTATAATCCACTCAGTTTGCAACCTGAGTGTTTTCCGAATGATTTAAGCGCTACTCATTCAGAGAAAAGTACCAGAGACGGGAATCGAACCCGCGACGGCTAGGCCGACTAGATTGAAAGTCTAGCTACAATTATCCAACATTGTGACCCTGGTATGACCTAAGACTAACACGCTCAACGCTGCTTAGGTATTCAATTGTACCACTACCGCATTCGTTTGACAACCTTGGTTACCTGGTCAATGACCTCAGGGGAAACCGATGTTGTCTCACCGTCGTGTTGCCCAGTGATCAATACGTTTCCGAACAACGGGTTGATCTCTTCAACCTCTGCTCCGAGATACCTTGCCACAATTCGCATTGCGTAAGGATTCAGCGTTGCAAGAGGATCGGAAGGATTGGTAGTGATCGCTCCCTCATCATCCAACCACATATCAGTGGTGAATGCAAGTGGCACACGATCAACTGTCGAACAACCGATTGCCTTGTACATTCCCTGCAACGTAGAACCCTCTTCGGCAAGGTCAACAGTGCTGACTTCACCCTGAACAGTTACCAAGATTGCTGTTACTTCAGTCATTTTGACCTCCGAGCTAGTAGTTGATGTTCTGATCTGAAGTCTATCAGTTCAGAATCCGCTTGGCATGTTTCTTTGATTTCTTGCTCAGTTCCAGAAGTTCGTATCCCAGAATACGCTTGGCATCATAGCTCAAGCCCTCCAAGTTGTCCTTCAGGTTCAGCAAGTGTGCCTGACGATCGTAAGCCATATTGTTTCCTCGTATGTTCGTAGTGTTCTGAAAGTGCTTCTGCCAATTCAGCTCCCATGTTAACACGGAACTGAACCTCTTTGCGCATTGACTGTACCAGATCATCATCCAGTTTGTAAAATTCCTGAATCGCTTCAAGTAATTGTGCATACGCCTGCATGAACTCTGTTACGTCCTGACTAGCCTGTTGCGCTAAATTGTCCATAAGCTTCCACCACCTGAACAATCTCGTCTGCAAGCTGCTGTGTCATCATAGCACCATCAGGAATGCTGTACTCTACCAGACCTTCGTCATTCATTCCAGCTTCGATCTTACCCATAGTCATATGAGTGTGAATGAACTGTCTCATCCTAACACGACGATAGAGATTGACCCAATCGACCAGTGCCGCCGAAATCTCTAAACCTAAATAGTTTTGCAGGTCAGGCGACATTACAGCTTTATCTATTTCAGACCCTAGCATGTTTGGGAACCTCTTGGCAACTTGGTCCCTGAGCTGTGCAAAATCAATAAAGTTAGCTGGTATTGACGCCTTGACCTTACTCCACTTAGCATCGAATGCTCTCTGTTCAGACTCTCGAATCGCATCGGTTGCCTGATACAGCTCTGCTACATTTGTCGTGTAGTCATCGTAAAAATTTGTCAACTTGCTACTCCAAATGCTTGTGATGATGCTGGTGTTCGTTCGTACAAACCTATCACACACCACTTGCAATGGAAAATGCTGTGGTCACAGTCTTTTGAATCCATTTGTGCCCACTTGGGAAAAGCATACGGTTGTGGCAAACTACCACACGTATCACAAACTTCATCCTTGTCAAGGTTGCGACCTTCATTACAGCATTCCATTGGTGGACGCTTGACAACTTTACTCTTTGGTTCCTTGAACGGAAGTGGCTCTAGCTTTCCATCTTCCATGTATAGGCGTGAACCCTTCTTATTATTACACTTAAAGTGCATAAGAACGTAGTTGGACATATCGTCCAGCCCACCCGCCGAACGCGGGATAACGTGGTCAATGGTTCTGAAATTAGAGTTAGTAAAGGTGTATCTGTCGAAAGGGCATTCGTTAAATTGGCAGAAGTCACCATCGCGCTCAATCAGAGCTTCAATGGTTTCTGCTGTCTTTAACCGTTTCCTTTTGCCTTCCGACATTTCTTCAGTTGTAACTTCCATATCATAAAGCCTTCCATCCATCCAAAAAACTATTTAAGTAACCCGGCATTTCCGGTTTTTCAAGATTATCATTAAGTTGTCTAGCAGTCAATTCAGCCTCTTCCTTCAACAAACTTTCCATAGTTATCATTTTTAGCTCAGTGTCTCGAATTGTATGTCTAATACAGTTGTTCGTAACACCAACAACAGCTTCGGAAATATCGTTGAAGTGTTCCTTGCCGACAGGGTGATCTACCTTACCCTTGACGATAATCAAGTTCTTCAGTTCCTTCCACAATTTTTCAGATTGCGGCCCGGTCATTCTACCCTCAGACATTGCCGTTCTAAATTCTATGTACTCTTCACGCTTCAAACTGAACTTCTCTGAGTCCACTCCGACGCTCTCAAGATACTGAATGTTGTCGAACGATTGCCACTGGTCAAACGTTACCTTACGCACATTGAACTTTTTACACAAGAGCATGATGAAGTCCATCACTTCAGCATCATCAACCGGCTTCAGTCTAGTAGGTTCCCACAGTCTGAACAAGTCAATGGTGATGAAAGGTTGTGCGTCCGTATGGACTCTAGCATGTTGATCTGGCTCAACCCAATCGGACACGTGACCCATTGCGACTACTGTACGGTCAGAAACCTTTGAAAGGTCTACGTGAATAAAGTATTCTGTTTCTGGGTCGGTCTGCTGAGTCTTGACTTCTCCGTCCTCCCAGCCATTTTGACCAGAGAAAACTGATTCAATTCTCTCATGGTTCGTGATGAACGATGTTGCATCATGGTCCGGTGGGTTCGCACAAACACGCATGAGTGTATCAGACTCGTTGTTGTTGTGGTCACGCAGAAAGTCATCCCTATATCCTTCAATGTTAGCGTTTGGATTCACTCGGAAAGTAGGGGCCTTCAGAGCAAAAAAGTTCGGAACTTCGTAACTGTGGACTATATCTTCTGTCCAAGTTACTGTCAATGTGTTACCAGGCTCTTCAGGATCAAGCTTGTCATTTAGGACAAACTCGTGCTGAAAAGTATTAACCTCTAGGTCATCTCCTACAACCTCATTATATTTACGCATCATGAACCCCTCTTTTGTACGAGGGAAACTCAATGTGATTAACTTACCAGTAGCGGGAAAACGAGACGAGATGGTACCAGAAATAGCCTTGAATACATCGTCAGCGTATCCTTCAACTGTGAAACCGTCAAGCTCATCGAGTACTGCAACCATGATGTTCAAACCTTCGGCTGCCTCGAAACTAGAGTGCAAAGAGTATACAGTGATCTTGTGCGCAAAGCCAATGTCAGTTGATCTGTCATAGTACTTTCCGGCGAACCACGGACTTGTCTTGATTGCGATAACCAGAGGATCGAAGAACACACGTCTAGCCTGTGGAGCGTTCAAAGCCATATTGATAATGTCAATAGGGTCACCTGCTGGTCTCTTGAAGTACTTCTGTGGGTTCTTCAAGCACAATAACTTATAGACGATATAGAGTACGGTCAATCGGGCAACGAAGTCCTTACCGGAACCCTTACCGAGCATAAGCAAAAGATTCTTGACATTCCTGTCCCAAATCTCTTCTGCCTTTTCCTTGCCGTGCAATTCCACAAGAGTATGCTTGTAGTAAATTTGGCTACCGCGATCTACGATATCATACTGAATCGGAGTCAGTCTAATACCGTCATTGTAGATACCCATGTACTCTCTATCGTACAAGAAGGTATCCAAATCCACCGGGATTTCATCGAAATCAGATGGATTCAGAGCCTCTAGAAAATCATTATAATTACTCATTTGCAACACGAGTAGCGATTACTTCGCCGCTCATCTCCGCAATACGCTCAGCAATGTACTTGCCTGCATCTGGCCATTCACGTGCAACGTCCTTCAGAATCTCTACGATCTTCTCTTGACGTGCATTCGATTCGGCAATGTCATCACCGATATTTTGAGCTGACAATACGCCTGCCTTCTGCAATGCGTCTACACGCTTACCCTCTGTTTCCACAATAAGTTTAAGCGTGCTAGCCTTCAGCTTCATATCGTCTGCCATTTCGGCTGCTGTAATTACTTCATACAGTTGTACGATGATGCTGCTGAAATGCTCATCCATATAGCCGATGATTTCTCGACTTCTGTTTGAGGTCCACATATCATTGCGAATGAAAGTCTTGTACTGCTCATTGATCTTTCGCTGCTCTGCTGGTGGAACTCCGGTTGCCGAAAGGATATATTCTTTACTGCGCTGTTCGGCTGTCAGTTTGACAACTTCCATATTGCGCTCAGCGATTTGATCCTCTGGCAATTCTAATTTATTACTCATTTTTTCGTTTTGGCGAAACTTCTCTTGTAGACAATGCCCATGATCTTGTCAGGGCGAAAAGCTCTCCATCCTCCTAAGGTTGTGTCGTATACGTCTACCCATTCTTTCCCTGTGTGGGAATTTACTGCTAAAAAGCGGAACCTAAACACTGATCGTTCATGCTTTATCTTAATCAGTGATCCAGGTTTGATTACGTCGTTCTTGAAATTGATTTCATAGACCAGACTGACCTCTGGGTTGTTATGATATGGTGCTGTTTCTTGAACATAGGTCTTCCTACGCGTAACCATTTCACTTCATCCCTCCCGCTGTTGGTGCCCAAACTGAGCCTGAAAATCTTTGAAGTCGTTTCAGATCACCTTGATTATCTCTTTCAGCAATCGGAACATTCAGTTCGAACTCATTTCCATCTTTATCTTTATATATGTAAATCGGCATTCTCATTCTCCTTTATTGAATTAATGTAATCCACAGCGAGACTAAGACGACTAGCCGGATTTACGTCAGGCATCGTGAGATGATTGATCTTTGATCCTTCCAACTGAGTCCTAATTGATAAATCAACTATGCTGGTAGTCTTTTCATCTGTGGGTCTAAAACCGTCATCCTCTGGTTCCCAATAAACAGGGAAGTAGATTACCAACGGCTTAGTCTGTGCCCATTTCACTGCGTTCAATAAACTATTTACTGACAGCTCTGGGAAACCATATGCTAAATCATATCCTACTATGTCAAGCGGTGCCCGGTCAAAAACTGAATCCGCTCCCGTCGTTGCCAATTCAAATATCTTATCACTTATGTACTTCTGGTGTTCAACAGTGCCGATCTTAAACGGACTGGTTCTGCTGATGCTCGGTTGCAAGGGCAGGTCGTAGTGGTTGGACAGCAATTTACCAACGGTTGTCTTACCTGTACCTGAAGCTCCTGTCAAAAAGATTTTCATTTGATCAACCCGGCTTTCTTCAATGCTGTTCTAATCGTATTCGTACTGCAACCGCACTCTTCAGCCAACGATTCTACGCTTCGGTGCTTAGTTGTGTATTCGGCAAACAGCCATGCTCTGCTAGTATACTTTTTTGGTTTAACCATTTTTGACCAACCTAGAATGTCCAACATGCGCAATAGCAATTGCATCTGAAATATTATCATTCTCGGCCTTTACACCGTAATTCTTTTCTACCCAATCCATTGTAATTTGCTTTCTGTACTTTCTTACAGCAGTGTCGATCTGAGACTTTGTTTTAAGCTCTGGTCTAGCTGCTGCCCATGCCTTTTTAACGTTTCCCTTGATCACTGAATTTCCTATAGCCTCTTGCCATTGAATAGGAGTGAATTCGTGAACATCGGAACCTTCTAGAATGACAGACTTCACCGCCCCGAAAACCTCAGCCATTTTGATTGCTACCGCAATACTACGAACCATGACTGCTCTTTCCCAGACGATGAAGTCAACATCAAATATTTCTGCGTTAGCAGTTGTTTTCTTTCGAGCATCAACCAGCCTAGCGTGAATGTCTTTTCCGTAGAACATGATTTCACCGTAGTTGAGTAGTTTGCCGTCTTCGACAACACCATACGCTAAGCTGTTTGTAGAGCAATCAATGCCCATTACTTTAGACACGACTGTAGTCCTTCAGTAACGGAATGTAAACTTTTCCGTCACCTGCTTCGTCACAAGCTTCTTTGATTGCACACTGACCACAAATCTTCGAGTTCTTACGACGGTTCTTGAAATACTTTGGCATCTCTTGATCGTCATAAGCCTTGCGTGTCTCCTGCATCCAAGCCCAAGCATTATCAATTGTCTCTTGATGTTCGGGAGTCATACGAACCGGAATCATGATCTTATCATACGTGTTTTTGTTTTCGTACATGACGAATCCAAGGTCAGTTCCGAGAATCTTCATATAGACCAGTAATTGCAGAATGTGGTAATCGGCTGCTTTCCTGCTGGCCTCCCTGTACTCAAATGCTAGGTCGTTACACGTCTTAATTTCGATGGGTACACGCTTGTCTCCGAGGTTGACAATAACGTCACAGAAGCTATTGATCGGAGGATCAACATTTCTTAATTGCTCTTCACAGACCGCATCGAGTGGACCCGACAAAATCTGTTCCTGCATACGTGCGTGACCATCAGAACCGGACTGCATGTTGTTCTTCGCAAAAGAGGTAATCGTTTCTTTGGAATTGACACCATTGAAAAGAAAATACCAGTTACGCGGGCAACCACCAGCACCCCATGCCAAACGACTAGGACTGAATGTCTTTTTCTTAACTTGTTCTTCTGTTGTTACATCTCTAAAAGAATCCTGTATTCCCTTAGTTATTAGTTTTATATCTGAGGGCTGGCCAAAACCAGCAAGCCTATCGCCGTTATCCAATTAAATTACTTCCTTTTCTTATTCTTTTTCATTATATCACAAGAAAGTAACTTAATTGACATTCAGTACACACGAGTGGTGTATTTCAATGCTTGGACAAGCTTCTCAGTTTCTTCCGATAGAGACATATACAGGTTCTTTTTGACCGCCGCGTTGTGTTCGCCCTTGCCTAGAAGCATGAAATACTTCGCTTGCATCTTGAATACACCTGAGCTAGCCTGCAAAAAGTTAATGATCGGTGTAGCTCTATTGGCCGGAACGTCAGGCTTGGTCATAATCAGAATGATCCAAGCGAGAGCCTGATTCACCTGTTCGTTGTCAAGCTCTTCGGCAATCTTGCTAACCTCTGTGATGCTAGAGATAAGCTTGTCTTGCTCTTCCGTTGGCATTGGCTGATAATCATCCTCCATGCTTTTTGTACACCTCCCACATATCTAAGAACACTGCTTCACTCAAAGCTATTATTCTTATTCGAGTCTTCTCGTCTGTTCCGAGAACAATCTTGAACATTGGATTCGTCTTGTTGAACTTGGCATCCGTCTGTAGCTTGGTCCAAGTATTGATCGACACACCAAAACTTTTTTCATATTCTTTTACATCGACAGTGAAAAATCCTGTCTCCGAATCATCTTCGTCTGTACGTAAGATTGCATCGCCCTTGTAGAAGCCACGCCCGCTGTTCTTAACGGGCGTGGCTCCCAGACGTTCAACTTCGTACAGCTCTGACTCTTGGTCAGCCATACATCTCTTCCTCTAGCTTTTCCTTGACTTCACCGAACAACTCACGATCTTCTCTGAGAAGTTCGATCAGGCTTGGTCTACCTTGAACACTGATCTTGCCGTCACCGTACTTGAACCAGGAACCAGATTTCTCAATTACGTCGTAATCAACTGCAAGGTCAATCAATTCAGCATCATTGTCAATGCCGATCTTTGGTCCACCGTAGTAAATGTCATACGTACACTTGAGACTCTGGCGTCCATTGACCTTGTTTTTGGTGATGGTTGCTTCCACGTGTCGTCCGATTGGCTGTTCAATTTCAACATTACCTCTCTTGACAAAGCCCTTGATCTGCTGATCATCTCTATCTGAGCTTATCAACTTAATGATAACAGAGCTGTAGAAACCTGGTGCCTTACCGCCTTCTGCGATCTGCTTGACGTAGGTCTGACCAATCTCTGTTGTAGTCTGACTGATCAGAACTACCGCACAATCAGTTCCCGTCATAGCATACTGCAAGCCCTTGATCAGACGCTTAATAGACTTAGAGTCCGCGCCAATCTGACCACGATCTGTGTAGTCATTCAGCTCACCAGTTTTCTTATCTGTGAAAACGTCAGGCATCATAACACCGATTGAGTCTATACCGACAAAATCAATCCCGGCGCTGATCCATTCCTTGGCTGTTGCTTCAACCTGACTTGCTAGAACTACCTGAGCCACAACAAGTTCGTCAACATTGACACCTAAGTCTTCAGCGTACTGCCTGGACAAAGATTTCTCAACATCAATGAAACCGCATACCTTGCCGATAGCCTGCAAAGCTGCAATAGTTTGTAGCACAAGCATTGTCTTACCAGCAGAGTAGTTGCCGTAAATCAGAGTGATTCGACCACCACCGATACCGCCACCTAGTTTCTCATTGAGCTGCAAGCTTCCTGTGGGAAGATAAACCGTCTCAATGGTGCTGGCAGTCAGTAAGTTCTTGGCAAGCTTAGGTCCAAGGTTAGCCTTGAAATCCTCGAAACTCACCTAACATCACCGGAACCCTGAAGGGTACCGCGTTCCTTTCTCCCGTACAACTTATCTAGATTCTCTTCCGCAATGTCGGACAGATTCTCATCCATCTCATTTGCAAGTAATGCTGCGTACCAAAGAACGTCACCAAGCTCTGCTCGAATGGCTTCTTTTCTTTCTTCTGTCAGCACTCCGTTGTCATCACGGAAAACCTTTTTCATCTTATTCGGAATCTCACCGGCTTCACCAGATAGACCGAGAACTGTGTAATTCATTCCGGCAAGTGTTCCTCTGCCCGGATAAATTGCAGTTCCTAGTGCGGCCTGCTGATAATCATCTAACGTTAAATCACTCACTCTTGTCTCCGTATAGCTCTTCGTATTCTTTAATCTCTTCGTCGTTCGGACCTCTCCAATCGACGCTGAACAATGTGCGGTCTCCCGCTTCATTTCCTCTTGCGTGAATCACAGGAACATACCAACCCTGTGATTCGTTTATCGCAAACAATTCTCCCATGACATTGTTGTCAATAGAGAAGGGTTCAGCATTTTCCATCTCGTATGCTGTGATTGCTGCTGAAATCAGAATCGCCATGTTCTTGGGATTCATGATATCAACCTCTTCATTCTCCGACATAATTCGAAGCTCCTTCTAGGTACAATGAACCATCCTTTGTTGCATTAACCATTAGCTCCACCCGGCTTCCACGCTTGCAATACTTGCGTGCCATATCAAGTTGTCGATCAAAGATCAGGCAACTCTTCAACTTGTCCTTATGAGTAAAAGCTAACGTTCCTAGTTTCTTACCGTTCTTTGTGAGACGCTGCTTTGCACCTACAACCCAATGACCCTCTGCCATTTCACCGCGTGCGTAACGCATGAGTGGATGATTGGTTCTGTAATCTGCTAAGTCTTCTGCGTCCATCAAACTGTTCTTGGCAATAAGCATAATATACTTATGTCCTTTTATCAAGCCATGATCCTTATCGGCAAAGAACGATGCTGAACCTGAGCTGTCAATGATACTGATTCTGATGTAACGAGGATTCTCTTCAATCTTCTTTACGATGCAGACAACTAGCATGACTTCATCTTCATCATAATCAGCAACCTTCATAACACGAGACTGCATTTCCATAGTCAAGAACCCCGAATCGAACGTTGGGATTCCCAGGAACTCATAGAAGTTATCGGCAATCATCTTGTCGTCAACCTCTTTGTCATCGAACTTGTAAGCCCCAATGGCATCCAGTGATTTCAGGTGAGCTTTAGTAACGCCGTTCTTTGGTGTCTCCACCTTGGCCAACAAATCTTCATAACTCTCATACGGTCTCAGGGCCATGATCTTCTCAGCAGACTTGGCCGCGATTCCCTTGATGTTAGACAGCCCCATGTAAATCTGATTGTTCTTGGTTGAGTACTCAATCTCGGAAAGATTGATATCGGGACGATTCACATTGATGTTCAAACGTGAGCATTCCACAAGATAATCAGAAAGATGGTTGTCTTTCTTTGATGGGTCTTCATTGGCAAGCAATGCTGTCATGAACTCTGCTGGGTAGTAGAGCTTCAGATAGCCTGTAACGTAGCTCAGCTTAGAGTACGCCACCGCGTGACTGTTGTGAGTCAGGAATCCGTTAGCGTAGAAAGCATGTGGCTCATCATACAGTTCTAGATCATATGTCTGCTGAACGTCAGCGAACCTACGACCGTAAACGGTTTTCTTGCCTTCTGCTGTCCAGATAACGTCACTGTGATTGATATCGTACGCTTCCTTCCACCTATTGTTCAAACGGTGCTTATGGAAGTATGTAGATTCGATCCAGTGTTCAGAGTCCGTCCAAATGCGTACTGTGGCCTGCTCTCCGTTATCGTGAACCGTCTTGACCTTATGCCATGCGTCAGGACCAATTGAATTATCCTTGATCCACTCAGGACCACGAACGTAGAACTCTTGCTCTGGGTATCTAGCCATAGCCTTGAACAATTTCTCCACGGTCATGTTGGCCTGAGTATCATTCAGGTTGACCGTGACAACAGTATCCTTGGCAAGACACTTGTTGAATGAGTATTCAGCGGTAAGCTCAATATCAGCCCACAGCTTATCAGCAACGGTTGAACTTACTTGCTTCAGTGCTCCCTTGAAGAACTTTTCCTTATAAGGTTGTAGCTCAGACTTAGACTTTTTCTTAGCTGTCAGCTTACGAATCTTATTCGCATCTGACTTAGACATACCGGCGACTTCTGTACAAATCTGCATTGTCTGCTCCTGGTATAGGTAGAAACCGTAGGTCTCATCCAAGAACTCTTCAGACTGCTTCGTAGGATACGTGACTTTCTTGTATCCCTTTTTACGTGCAATGTACTCGTCACCGAACGCCTTCCAAGCACCCGGCCTAACCAGAGCGTTAGAAGCTACCAGATCATTGAAGTTGTCGATACCCATTTTCTTGATCACATCAGTTGATGCATCGGCAGAAGCCTGGAACACACCAAGAGTCTTTCCTTCAGCGATCATTGCGAACACCTTAGGGTCGTTCTCTTTAATCTTTTTGAAGTCGATCATGATGCCCCAGTTTTGACGAATGAACTGAATGCAGTCGGCAACGACAGAAAGCGTCTTCAAGCCCAGGAAGTCATACTTGACCAATCCCAACTCTGCTGCACCATCACCGTTCAGAGCGATAACAGACTGCCTAAAGTCTTCTCCCTCAACAGCTCTCGATTCAACACCAACCCAGTCAGTCAGAGGCTTCTCAGTGATAACCACACCACCGGCGTGCATACCGTACTGATTCAAACGACCTGTCAAACGAGTTGCGATCTTGTAGACTTCTGGATTAGCTTCACGGAACTCTTTCAGAGAATCCTTGGTTAGATACTCCTGCATGTTCTTTTCGGCTGCATCGTCATCCACGAAATCAGACAGCTCTTTAACGACCTTATTCGACTGCTTGTAGTCAATATTCAATACTCGACAAGCTGCCTTGATTGCTGACTTACCCTGGTACATACCATAGTTCGTAACAGAGGCAACGTGATCCTTGCCGTACTTCTTTTCTAGATAACGCTTAACCTCACCACGACGCTTGTCCTGAATGTCGATATCAATATCAGGCATATCATCACGTTCTGGGTCAAGGAATCGCAAAAACAGAAGCTTATGCTCAATAGGATCAACTTCGGTGATTTCCATTGCATATGCTACAAGTGAACCTGCTGCTGAACCACGACCCGCGCCGACAGCGATCTTTTCATTACGGCAGAATCTCAGAGCATCAGCCAGAATGACAAAGTAGACTTCAATGTTTTTGTCTTCAATAACTCGCATTTCCTCTTCAAGACGTGCCATGTAGACAGGCTTATTATCCAGACCACGCTTGCGCATACCCTGAGTAATGATCTTACGGAAGATACCTCGAATATCCTTGTCCGGTGAAGGCAAGGTGTACTGATCTTTCTTGTACTCGTAAGGCTCAATCTTAGCTGCAACCTCAAGAGTATTCGAGAACACATCAGGACGATCAATGCCTGTACGCTTCAGAGCTTCGTAACGGTTGGCTGCTGACTCCAAGAACACGTCCATATCCGCAAAGCGCATCTTACGCTCGGGGTACAGGTAATCGAAACGCTCTAGCAAATCAAGCTTATTTGCATAAGTCATATTTGCGTCTTTGTGAGCCTTTTCCTTGGTTCCGAGAATCAAGAATGCCTCTTCTAGCCAACGGTCGGCAGGATCGGCATAATGGCAGTCACCAGTCATGACAGTCTTTATATTATATTCATTTGCAAGAACCAGTAACGAGTTATTCAACTGTGGAGTGTTCGTGGTCTGAATTTCCATATAGAAGTCATCATCAAAACGGTCCTTGAACTTCCGAGTAAGATTCTCGGCCTCTTCGTGGTTCTCCGCTCGAATTGCAGACGCAATCAATCCACCCATGCAACCCGACAAAACAATTAGGTTATCTCCGTACTTGTCCAGCACTTCAAAGTCGATACGTGGCTTGTTGTAGAAACCTTCGGTGTATCCAATTTCAGAGAGCTTGTTGATATCTCTAATGCCCTGATCATTCTTAGCCAATAAGATAATGTGGTTGTACGTATCGGTACCATCGTCTCGCTTAGACTTTGCTCGCTTATCAAAACGATTCGTCTCTGAGATATATGCTTCAACACCAAGAATAGGTGTGATTCCTGCATCTGTGGTTGCCCGCTGAAAATGCCTGTGACCGGCTACAGTTCCGTGATCTGTGATTGCAATTGTGTCAATCCCAATTTCCTTTGCTCGAACACAGTATTCTTCTGGTGAGCTAAGTCCATCAAGCGGACTGTAGTATGTATGATTGTGTAACTCTACGTATTCCATTTATCCCTTTGCTTTTGAGCCTGCTATGGCTATTCTCGGTTTAAGGTCCAACGGACCCGAAAAGGGTAGAGAATTTAATCTCTACCCTTTTCGATTAGGTCACCAGCCCCAGTCTTCTTCAGACTTTGGCTCCTGTGGTTGTCCATTAGGTGCGACTGAACGACCTGTTGAATTTCCTGCACTACTTGTCGTTACTGAACTTCCCTGTGGGAGAACAGCATTGCGCATGTAGAACTCTTCCTGCTTTTCGTAAGGAACGTACTTCACAGCATGTTCGTTCAAATCCCAAGGCTGAACGCCTGATACGTCCATCTCATCGCTGACTGCCTTGATTCTCCACTGAGTGGAAGTACCCTCACCGACACGCTTGATTGCGTAAGTCTGTCCTGTGATACCAACGAATCCACCGTCTTCGTACTCTTCAATCAAATCGGCTACGAACTGATTAGAAAGATTACGCTGCACGATCTTTGGTACGATCACACCATCCTCTTCAACCGCGACATTGATATAGAAGAACTTACGTGGCTTCCATCCTGCCTTAGGGTCTTTGATGTGCTGTTCCTGTGCCCAGTCACGACCATCACGCTTGATGGTATCCAATGCACGACTCATGAAACCCTTTGGTCCCGGTGCCTGGTGTTCTACTGACTGTAAGAATAATCCGTAATCTGGATTGTAACGCTGTGCGTCAGGATCAAGCTCATTCAAGAACTGAATCTTTACTGCTTCTCCTGATGCTGGTGGTGTCCACCATCCCGCCTTCGGCTTATTACGATTGCGTTCCTGCTCGGCAATCTCTTCACGTGCGGCCTTTAGTGCTCCTAGAGCTGATAGTCCTTCTGACATTTGTTTTTGTTAATCTCCTTTGGTTTGTTTGCATCTTGTTACGATGACTAACTAAGTATATCATGTTAGTTGTTCTTACACAATAAACATTTCTCTATTCTTAATGCAGTGAACGATATCCTCTTCGGAGACTAACAGGTTTCCATCATCATCTTGATCAGAAACATCTTTCGCACCGTTCGGGAAAAGCTCTGTGGCAGAATACATTCCACGGAAAACTGCTAGTCCAGCTTTACGACTCTTGACAGCAATCTTCTCTGCAAATTTGATTCCAGCTTCATCATCATCAGTCATCAAGATAATTCCGTCAAAGTGACGATGTATTTGACTGATGTGATAGTCAGAAAATGTGCCTCCCAGTGTAGCACATACGTTCGGGTATCCTGACTGATGCACTCTCATTGCATCGAAACTGGATTCAACTAGGATCACATAATCAGAACCAGCTCTTTTGGCATTGTCGATATTGAACAAAGTCTTTTTAGTCGGGAGTCCAGTAGAGTTCTTGAACATCTTGTCTCCCGATATTGTTCTGCCGATAACACCGACAGGACGACCTTGATTGTCTATCATCGGAACCATCACCATGTTTCTGTATGGGTCATATCCGATATTAAAATGTTCCAGCGTGTCATCAGTGAATCCCCGCCAATGCATATATTCTTTAACCTGAGCTGATTTGGTATATGCGTTTTGCATCAGTTCTAGAGTCTTTGCCGGGAACTCTGGCATATCCTCTGTCGATGCAGTGATATCTTTCATGACCTCTTCGTACGTTCTGGCTTCACCCTCATTTTCAAGAATGAACCTTCTCGCACGAAACATTCCCCAACCTTGCGTACGTTCTACGAAATCAGTAAATTCACAACGTTCTCCACAGCTTGTATTAAAGCATAGGAAGAAACCAGTGTCTTTAGCTATTGATCCCGCCGCGCTTGCGTGATTGGCATGAAAGGGACACAAGATCATGCAATGGGTATCGTCTTCCCCCTTGACTTCAAAGCCCAACTTGTCCAGCATTGTTCTGACTTGTCCGTCAGACAATTGCTTTCTAACAGTTGTGAACTTTTCCGTCGTAGTAGACCAACGCTTCTCCATTTGCCCTTTCTTTCCCAACAAAGATACCATAAATAGTCATCTTAAACAAGTAATGTTCTTTCTCAGGAGTCCAGTCCATTGACCAGTGTAAGCCACAGTCTAGATTCGGAATGTGACCTTCCATTCTCATCTTATCTTCTAACATGATACGCACGGTATCTTTCAAAGTGAAAAGAGAAGGTTCACCTTCCGCTCTGGTTCCTTCTATGCTGAACTTTCTAATACGTTCGTGCATAGGTCATCCAATTGATTCCTGTTGAATAGAAGCAATCTGTGACAATTCCTCAGCCGCCTTCAGCCGCGCAATTTGCTCTTTAGCAGTTTCTTTCGTATCGAACATCTCTGCTAATGCTGCATCTTCCGCTTCTGCTAGGAAGTTCTGAGTCGCCTCTTCCATTGGTTCAATTGTGCCTATATCCAAGTCCATATAAACCCTGAAGCTGAACAGAGGTCCGTGCCTATTCTTACGGCAAACGATTTCTGTGGACTCAGCCTTGTGAGTAATTGGGTTCCTGTGAGTGTGAACAGCAAAACAAAGGTTAGCGTCATATTCCATCTGACTTGACCAGGCTAGCTGTGCAATATCAGGTGGGTTAACACGGTCTTTCTTGTCCTTGCCGGTAACAGCACAGATCATCAGAATGGGAACCTTGGTATTCATGGCTACAGCCTTGAACTCAGAACTTGCATTCTTTGCTCTCGCTGTATCCTGAATTGACATATTACGGTCCCAGAACAACTGCATGTAGTCACAGACCACAAAGTCAGGCTTGAACTGCTCAATCTTCTGCTGAACCATTGCCGTAGTAAAGTCTCCACCTTCAGTACCAATGATATTGAACTGAGACTTACCGGACATATAATCTACTGCCCAACGTCGGAACTGCTCTGGATCAATATCTGCCTTGACCAATTCATCCATAGAGTAATGACTAATCAGGAAGTAGATACGGTCACGTAGCTCTTCCGGCGTCATTTCCAGGTTGATCATCAGAACATTGAATCCCTGTTCCCATGCGTTAATTGCAAGCTTGATCGCAAACCAAGTCTTACCTAAACCAGAGTATCCCATTAATACAATGAAGTGACCTGGTGCCATTCCTGTTGGATAGTGGTCATCAATATAATCAAAACCAGTACTGATACCCGGCTTTCCACCGTGTAATCTAGCCATTTCACGAACTTGATCGTAGTGAATTTCCGCTGCTGCTGTGTCACGTACGTCAACAGAACGTGCAATGCCTGTGCTGCGACTGATTTCAGACAAACGACTGTTCAATCTCTGAACGACTGCCGAAGCCTTCTGATCCTTATTCATAACCGTTTTGAGAGCTGCCTGCAACATCTCCTGGACGCTGAGTCCAACCTGATGTTCTCGTAAGGCTTCAACATAGTGCTTCGTTGCGCCCTCAATTTTATCCATATACTGGAAGTCAGGAAATTCTTCCTTGACAATGCTGACTGGTGGCAGACTCTTGTTCGTCTCGTAATACTTTTGGATAAACCCGTATGTATCACCATATGCTGTCAACAGTGCTGGAAGGTTGTCTCCCATGACTGACGGCATATCATTATTCTTTAGTAGAGCGCTAAGCACTCTAATCTCATGATTCAAGCTGTTCCTTTTCCTTTCTAAGACGTAGGGTTTCCTCTTGCAAATACATTCGTCTTAGACGATCTATCTTCACTCTATGCATAGTTTCTCGGTACTTGTCATATGTATAACTAAAGTACTGAAGACTCTTATCGTCTGAGTAATACAGGAAGAACTTAATCAACTCGATAAGCTCATTCTCATCTTCCATCTGTTTTGCTATGGCGAGAATATCCCATTTGAGCTGGGTAACGTTACCTGTTTCTCTGTGGCCATACTTCAGTTGCAACTCATGAAATAAGCTCATGTAAGCATCAACTTGTTTCAAAGTTACGTGCATCAGTTAGGTTCCACTCCCATTTCCTTGAACTTTGCGGCAACCCATAGCGCCTCTTGGTTAATCAAGCGATCCAGTACTTCGGACTTGCGCTCGTCTGGCTTGACTACTTCATCCATAACGACTCCGATAGTAGTGCTACCGTAGTTTCCGTCACTGATCGTCCTCTTCAAGCTCACACTCACCTTTGGCAGGTCTGAATCCGAATTCTGATTGTTCTGTGAGGTCAATTGACTCATCCTCTTCGTCTCCTAGTTCTTCTAAATGTAGAATGACAGATGTTAGTCTGTCGCTTGCCTTGAGTGATTCATTGAAGATATCAACAAGGCTGTCTTGATCTTTTTCTCTTACGGCCATAGCGGCTGCTGCATCCAGATAGGACATACTGTGAACCAGTATGTCTGTAATATCCAGGTTTTCGTTTCCTTCAACTCGCTCGGAAAACGGAATGAAACGTTTCATATATACCTATGCTTTATACACTTTGACTACTTCATCACCCTTTTTGCGGAACTCTCTATCGTCTCCGAGCTTCATGCGGTGAATTAATTCATCTTGATTAGCCATTGTGTCATTGTAAGGTTCTCCGAATCTATTCTTCGGAAGTTGGTCCCAGGCTGCCTGGCGTAATTCCAACATATCATCCTCATTGATAAAGCTAATCAAGGGTCTGTAGCTGTTATTACTTATATCATACGACTTCTCCGGCCTTTTTACAAGTCCCTTATCTATAAGCTCTAAGATCACAGGCTTCTTAATATTAATGAGTTTAGCGGCCTGGTTGATAGTATACGCCTTTTTGAAAGCTTGTCTAACTAACGGTCTGGGTAACCAGAGGCGTGTCTCATCCTGATAACACCAAGCTACCACACTGTTGTCCGATCTGACAACTTTGATGTATTTGTGTAACTTGTCGTTCAGAAAGAAATAGTTCGGTATCTGCATCTTGTCCTTTTCCAACGAGTAAAGGGGCGACCGTAGTCACCCCTTTGTCTCACCCTTGCACTTATATGTTACGCTCTGTGGTCTCCACTAGGCGTAATTAGATTCCCTTCGAGAATCTTGTCTACTGAATCCGGCCATACCAGCTTGTAAATCGCTGTAGCCAAACCATAAACGATTAGAATAGTTCCCATCAAACCTGATGCTTCAAAGTTGTCAAAGCCACCATTTTCGATAACTGCTGCAACTACACCACCGACGATTGAAACTCCCAAAGCAATAAAGCTCTTTGTCTTTGTGGACATTTCAACAGTCTTGATCAAACTTGCCGCAACGATTACTAGAATCGCAGTAGCGAGAACGATAATTCCTGTTACCATTTAGTACTCCCTTCAAAAAAGTATATAATAATTATACCATGTTCAAGGTCGAACTTGTAGGCAGATAGAACGCTCTACGCTTGCTGATTCCTAGTATGGGTTTGTTCTCTGCATTTATATTGTACAGCATACCAGTATAGTACTTGTTGAAGTACTTCTGATTTTTAGGTCTACTTCCCGGTATAGGCATAGACTCATAGCTGATCTTTAATCCATAGGTGAACTTGTCGTAGTTCGTGTGAGCTGCTGTGTACCCCGCCAACACAGTCAGTTTAGTTAATTCGTCAAGAAAGAACTTATCCTTTATCACATGACTTCTAGACTTCACCGAGACTCTGCCAAATGATCCTTCGCCCGGACTTACCGAACACCAGAACTCTAGCATATCAATTAAGATCATTGCATCTATGCTGGTGCATCTTTGTGATATGTCCGCAAAGACTTCTCTATCATACGAATGCACCGCGCACATTCTCGCAACATGTTCCAACTCTTGTGTTGAGCAATTCGTTCCGTTGTCATCTGGCCAACTTAGCACAGGTAAGTACTTTGACGCAAGCCAACTCTTATCTGGCGTTTTAGTTTTAATCTGATTGAAGCTAATCAAGGCTGTACCGTGCTTTTCGCTATGATACAACAATCTGGCGTCACTTGTCACATCGACATTGTGAGCACCCGAATCAATGCTCTGTACCTTGCCATACAGAAAGTCAGAAGTCAAACCAGTAATGGTGCTGACTCCCGGCTTCCTGTTCAGGTCAAGCGTATAGACTTGATTCCCTACAGTCAAGTCTGCTGGGTTGACGAACCCTTTGCCACGAACGTAGACCTCACAGTCTCCGGTGATCATTCTACGCTGCGAATTTCTTTCCGTGTACGTAGCATGTGTAGTCTTCAGAGATTTGAATAAACTGCATGTGTGGCCATTCACCGTTCTCGATGATTCCGACCATGAAACCTGGCTGCCAATTCTTTACATTCGTGTATGACATACCAGTTGATTTCACGTCAGTCATGTGACCAATTTCCCAGCCTCTCAGTGTCTCACCCTGCCCTTGATTTCGCAACTCGTAAGTCTTGAAGTGGCTTCCTGCTCTATGGCTGTGACCACGGATCATACTAACACCGAAGTTCTCAATATCCTTTCGGACTGATTCTCCCGCGTGTTGTGAAATAGCTACTCCGTGATGTACGTGAATATCTCCGTAACGATGCTTCGGCATATCACCATAATGAATATAGTTAATACCTAGGTCATCGAGCTTCCATAGAGATTGAGGTGTGATTGCTGCTGCCTCTTCCGGCATTTTCCGGTCAACATAATCGAACACACGAACACAGTGATTTCCCAAAGCGATAAACATATTGGCCTTAGGTCGCATCTTACGCGTCTGTGCGTAGAACTCTGCGACTGGTCGTTCCTGTTCGAAAATGAAAGGCTTGATATCTTCCGATACCGGCTTAGCAACCTGATTTAAGAATTCCTCTGATGTTCCTATGCTGTACTTACTGAAGCAATCCTGATCTGATGTATCTCCGAGATAGTCAATTACGTCAGGCTTGAACCAGCGCATAACCTGAAACCACAAGTCTATAAATCTAGGATCGTGATACGGGATATGCTGATCACTGCTGATCATCCATTTTAAATCGTTTGTCATGTAGAACTTTCTGTTTAGTAGCCCAGACCAGTAATTGCATACCAATGTGTACCGCGCCACTCGTCACCATATTCAGTGGTTGTAGCGAATACTTCGATACGGAATCCTGCATTGTCCGGGAAGATGCCTCCACCGATGCCTTTAAATCCAACACTGTGAATGATAGCTTCAGTGAAGTAGTGGCTGTAACTAATCACTGGGATACAGCCAGACATAAACGGCTTAGGCCAGTAACAGTTACTAAATCGGGAAACATTATTGATGTTGGTCGTTACCTGTGTCAGGAATCCTTGAATACGAACACTCGTGTCCTTATTGAATCCATTAACATAATAACCACCGCGAACCATCTTATCATAGAGGAAATCTACGTTGTCTACAAGACGGTTCATCTTTTCTGCTGAAAGTGGTCCAGCTCCGAAACTCATACGTGTGAAATTGGTACTAGCCAATTGGATCACCCATTGGATGAAAAGCTAATTCAAAATCAAGTACGTCAATCGTCTCATGATCATTAAAGCCTAACATGCGGAACTCATCTTCGTCAATACGACGCTTCTGCACTCCGTCGATAAAATACCTGGTACCTGTCTGCGATTTAATGATGCTGGTCGGTCTGAATCCTAGCTTCTGTTTGGAGATATCATAATTATCTTCTACCGTTTCGTCATCGGCAACGATGATCGGTTGGTTCCAACTCAAAGCTGCATTCCACGAGACGAGAGGCAAAAGCGAATCACCCTGCACTCGATAGATTACATCATCATACGCTATCAATACTCCACTAGGATACAACATTACCTAATTACCTCTGTTGGTGTCAGGACTTCCGACTCCCCGGCATTGTCCCATGCTTGCTCTACCAAGTTGTTGTTCTCAGACTGAATCTGATCAATCTGGCATTCTAGCACTATAATTTGAAGCTGCGCATCAGCCAACTTCTCGTTTAACTTCTTGATTACGCGGTTTGCGTCGATTTCGTTAGTCATACATAAAGTTTATCATATATGACTAACGAACCGCAATTACGCAATACGAACAATGGCAATACGTGGACCTTCGACAACACGAGTGGCACCGTTAGCTGGACCAGAGTTCATATAAGCTCTGAATACCTCACCACGATTGAAGAACTTAACTGTTGCTGAGTTCATACCGGCTGTGTAGATACGACCAATACCCTGAGAGTGGAACGGGACGTTGTTCAAGTCGAAAGTCATCCACAACAAGTCCTGATCTGAAGGTACGTTAACACCACAGTGAATCATGTAGAAGCCTGTACGCATGAACTTCAGACCGTTGTTTCCTTCTCTACGAATATCATCCGCACCATATGTTGTCATTGTGGCAAGCATGGTGAAATCTGTTAATTCAGTTCTAGTGTTCGGAGCTAGGTTTCGGTTATTGAATGTTACTTCAATACCTGAAGGTCTCATAGGCTCGTAAGCACCCGGATACATGATACCTGCTTCTGAGAATCTGTAGACAGTGCTGTTGGATTCACCCGCGTAAGAACCGTTTGACTTGATTGACTTTCTATCAAACTGAATATCCAAATAGTTTGGAGCTTCACGATAAGTCTTCACGGCTTCGGCAGCGTAGCTAGAACTCTGATCAGGATCATATCTACCGTAAGCATCGTACAGCCAGTCAGAGTTAGACTGAGTGACAAGCTTCAATGCAGAATAGTTTTCTGATCTTGTACCGTTGGCTGCTGGACCCCAAGCTGTTGGAGCGTTAGAGTTTGCAACGTCAGGGTTGGGGTTTGTTGCCCAAGTCTTCTGTTCGATCTGTGGACGAGAAACCGCAACCTGTCTATTGCTGTTTGCAGAACCAAAAGCTGGGAACAACAAGTACGGTGTGCAACGGTTGAATTCAGGTGATCCGGCAGGCAATGTGATTGCCACAGAAACACGCTGAGCCTTACCCGCTTCAACAACTACAGATGCAGGATAGTCAATGAATGATGTACCTGTTGTCTGCATTCTCAATCCCATTGTCAATGTGAACTGACCTGGTGATGTACCAGTTGTACCGCTCAAAACCAAGTTGTTACGAATGAAGATAGAGAAGATATAAGTATTTCCTCTTCTGAATCCGGTGTGTGGAGTTGTAGCTACAGTCTGACTTGTTGTCATGAAGTAGAAACCACAGTTGTTCGATGCTGTTGGGTTCAGGTTCACCAAGAAACAAGGAATCTTGTAATTGCTATCAAGCATCATACCTGACAGTGCCCAACCTGTAACACCAATGCTACCAAAGGTTGTCACACCACCCGTACCCGGTCCAACTTGGTCGTTGTAACTTGGTGTTGTTCCCCAAATGTTTCCTGAACCAAGAGAGTAATCCCAAGGTGTAGTCATCAAGTTCTTAGCTGGTGAGTAGTAAGCTGCCTGAGCTTCCATTGTATTTTCTGCACGAGAGAAGTACTCAGTTAGACTGTTCTGCTTGTTGTTTGAGTCAGGTGTGAACGGACTACGAATATTCAACAAGTTGGTGTTGCCAACATAGTTGGTATTGTAGTAGAAGTTGTTCGTGCTGAGCAAACCACCGTTTGGCAATCTGATTTGAGCTGTTGGGTTTTCACGCTGGTACAGCAAATGATTCAAACCTGAAGCTTCACGGATAACCGGAGCTTGCTGGTAGTTGATCTGCTCACCAAGAGTCAAAGTGTTCAACAGTGTGTTATCAGGTGGCAATGAACCGTAAATACCGTCAGTATCATTGTCATTCGTCTGGATAACGAAGTTCTTGGCTGATGTAGGACCAACAGAGAAACGCATTTTCTTATTAGCGTTAGGAACTGTAGGTACGTACCATCCACCTGTCTGCAATGTTCTGTCATAGGCGTAGTGCTGACCCGAAAGCATCGGAGTAGCAATGGTTGTCGTGTTTGTAGTTGAACCTGGTGTGTAGATGATGTTATCTGCTACAGAACCCTTCAACCTCAAAGTGATACCGCCCGTAATACGCTCTAACAAAAGAGTCGAACGGAATGTACCGTTATTGAACTCTACGTCACCATCACCCTTGATGATCCAGCCTGATACACCAGCTAAGTAGTTACTTGATTTCACTACGCTGTTAGTTGTATCCGCACCGGCACCTACGATCAGGTTACCGCGAATCAATGCATCACCAACCTGCATGTTGCCCTGAGTATTCAATGACCATGCTGGCTGTCCTGTGATCGGTGAACCATCACCACCAATTGCAGGGCTAGAACTACGAATTGAACCTGTAACAATACCTTCACCGGCCATGCTTGTTAGACCCGGAGGTGCATAGTTACCTGGTGCTGTAGATGCTGCGATCTGACGTTCAACCTGAACACCGTCTAGCAAGTACTCTGTAGCTGCTGCATCAACCTTGACAATCGCCAAACGGAGCTTTGTTGAAGTGCTGTTCAATTCTGCTACAACAGAGACTCTTTGGTACCCTGCGCCTGTTGATCCGGTTACGTCTGCCTGGAATGTCTGTCCACCATTTGTAGTGACAAGCAATCTGTTTGTGCGAGAACCTGAACCGGAGTTCTTGATGTAGGCAGAAATGATGTACGTCTGCAAGGCATCTACGTCAACTGTCCAACCACCTGTCGGAGCAAGTGTCAAAGTGTTGTTTGCTGCTGTATTCGAGTCGGTGACCTTCAGTGCGGTGTTGCCGTACTTCGCATCCACAGACAGTGTAATCTTCTGTGCCGCATTGCTGGTCTGGATGAATGCTGTGTTGGCGTCATCAGTCGTGTTCGAATACATAGCCTTATTGAACTCAAAACCGGAGTAGTGAGCTGGAATGATATTCGGGCTTGACTGAATCTCAAGAGCTTTCGCCTTGATGATACCTTCATTGATTGTGATACCCGACTTGTTGATTCTCCAACCAGTTCCGAGTCCCGCGTCATAATTGCTAGAGCGAATCTCACCTGTTGCATCGTCAATTGTTAGCTTGCTTCTGATGTACAAATCATTTATGAATGCTGAGTTAGCTTCAAGCTTGTTGGCACTCAAGTTGTTGATCTTGGCATCGTCAATCGTGGCATCGGCAATGTAGGCACCTTCGATCAAACCTGGTGATGCCAAAGTGATTGCAGACGGCAAAGACTTCAATCCATTTTCACCTACCGCGACTACATACCAGTAGTACTCTGTATCTGGTTCTGTCACAAGGCTGATCAAAGTTGATACGCCAATTGTTGATCCGGTAGTAGAGATTTCAGCTAGTCTAGAGAATGGTCCTGGTGCTGGTGCCGAATTGTCGTTCTGCATGTGGATTTCAAGACGGGCAATACCTGTCATGAATGTACCAGTTGTATCTTCTAGTGTGTGAGCTACGAGAACCTTTGACACACCTGACATTGCAACCGGAGCTGATGGTGTCGGAATAGGAGTAGAGTCTGCACCTGTTGTATATGGATACGTCGGAGCATTGACCCAAGCTGATCTGTTGCCTGAGAAATCTACCGCTCTTACTGACACGTAATATGCTGTTGCAGGGCGTAAACCAGTGATCTTGACACTGTTTGTACCGGCTGGAATATTTACGTATGACCAGTCAATGTTGTCCACTGAGTAACGAACCTCAAAGTGATCCAAATCTGTATCGGCTGGTGCTGTCCAACTTAACTTAACAGTGCTATTGCGACCGTCTGGCTCTTCACTGATTGCAACAGATGTAGGCGCACCTGGTGGTGTTCCATCCGAACCTGTTGTTGTCTTTGGTGTTGCAACTGCGTACGCATCATTCTGAGAGAACAGACCGAAAATGTCGATTGCTCTTACCTTTACGTGATGTGGTACTGGGTTGCTGGAAGGCAAAACGAAACTAGTTCCTGGACCACTGAACTTCAGTGTACTTGGCCCCGGCGTAAATCCTGCACCTGTTGTGCTGACGTGAACTTCGTAACCAACCAAGTCTAGATCGGTAGTATTCTTATCCCAGTTTACAGAAAGATTTTCGACACCCGGAGTCACGACCAAACCTGTAACATCGGCTGGACGTGGATTGCTGGCTGAAACTTCTGTCTTGACTGAGCGGTTACCCATCTGGTCAACAGCCTTGACAACTGCTGTCAAATTACCGTGAGCGACACCGAACATTTCCTTGTTACTCTCGAAATCAAGAGTAAAGCTCTTGTCGGCTGTGAACAGCTCACGTGTTATCTGGTTGGTGTTATCGGTATTGACGAAATAAATCCAGTAACCTGCCAAGTCGGTACATACCGTACCATCTGCATTTACTGTAGGTCTGTCCCACTTTGCAATGAAACTACTACCTTCGGAAACCATCGTCAAGTTACTGACTGGACCCGGAGGAACTGTGTCACCTGAAGTAGTAAAGCTAAATACATTTGACCACTCTGAGATACGAGTAGGATCAGTCTTTGACTTAGCTCTTACCTGCACCTGGTATCTGTTACCTGGTGAGAATCCTGTTTGCTTAATATATGCCATTTAGAGAGCCACCGCGTATTCTAGTTCCATTGTCGCACCTGTTCTCTTGTACTGAGTCACAGCAAGAGGAGAACGCGCAACAAGTCCACCGTTGGCAGAACTGCTGAGGTTCAATGCATCGAATTCGATATCATTGCTCGCTGCTGTGGCCTGTACGGTGAAACGGATTTCAAAGATTTCATTCGGGTTGAATGATCCAACCTTCGTGAAAGTTGAAATTGATGCTTGCAAAGTATTTGTTCCTATCGCTAATGTAAAGTCTTTATAGGCGTAATTCAGTTCGTCATTCTTCAATGTCAGTCTGATTGTGCTCGCCTTTGTTGCGTTAACTCTGATCTTGGTTGTGTCGTATCGGCTGATGTTGACATTGCTGACCACCTTCGCCAAGTAGTCATCTACTGCTACCGAATTTAACTTGTAGTTGTTAGAACCTACTGAGCCTAGATTAGTAATATCGTATTCCAGATTACTGAACCATGATTCTTTTGGTTCGAATGCATACACTACGGCATTAGGTAAACCCGTACGAATGAACTCATCTGACTGGCTGATCAATCCTATTTCTGACACGTTACCGGCCAATTCTGCTGGCAGAGTACCGTGAAATACAACCTGCTGTAATACTTCATCTACGTAACTGTCTGTGATTGCGCATGTGGCCCAACCGAAATCCATCTGAGTAGCTGTGTTTGGCAGTGCAATTCCAGATGCCCCGACTGCGAACAAATCAGCAAATCGGTACACCTTTCCTGACACAAGCTTCAGGAGTTGCGTGCGTCCGTTGGTAGTGATCATCTAGTGATTCTCAACTCCCATTCCACAGAGGTTTGTCTTAAATCCGTAACAGCAAAAGTAACGTCAATCGTTGCCTTGCCTTCTGGGTCTTGAGAAACCTCCTGAGAAATGATTCCCTGGATGACCGGAGTATCAATTCTTGTATCTGGGTAGTGATCTGGGTTTGTGTATCCTTGATCAACATTATTGTTATCTCCACCTGTTGGAGGTCCACTTACTGAACCACCACCGCCGCCTTGTCTGTTAACGGGTTTAGCGTTACCAGGTACAGCCGCCCACTCTAAATCCTCTGGCACATCAATAAATGCACCCTCTTGATTATCTAACTTCTCATTACGAAAGAAGAAACTATTCTTTTCAGCCATTAATTAATCATACCATATCTACAGTTCTGCGTCTTCCGTCACTGGATTGTCTCTGATTCTTCTGACACCCAATGCTACGGAAAGTCCCTCTTCACCTGAATATGAATTGGTAACCTTTGTGACAATGTACAAAGCTTCCTTTGTTACATCTGCCTTGTCGTAGTGAATACGAACCTTGTCACCAACTGAGTAACTGGCATCCGCGTGAACTTCGATATCCATAACGTCTTTAGGATCAGCAAAGCTCTTGACAATCCAGTCTGCTAGATCGTCGGCTTGATCCTTGTTGTTGATCCAAGTTGCATCGTAATCGAGTCTTACCTCTCCACGATCCTTGATGCTGTCCTTGTCCAAACGAGTCAATGTCTGTTCGTCACCTTCAGTTAAGATATATCCGTATAGAACCATAGAGTGAGTGACAGTTGCATCCGCTTCAATCTTCTGGCTACCGTGCGCTAACACAGGTGAATCCGATACGTTTACAACAGAGAACTTAGCCTTATTCGGGCTGTATGTTGTCTCTAGAGGCTTAACGCTTGGATTAGAAGCAAGCAAGGCAACAGTTTCCACCGGACCCTTGTCCAAGTTGATATCGTACTCTCTGATTTCGTGCAGTGTTGAACCGAAGTCATCAAAGAAGAACTCACCCGCGAATTGAGCACCGTCACGATATGGTGCTGACTTTCCCTTAGCTGGGTACAGCAAACCGTTTTCCAAGTGGCTGGAAACGTATCCACCAGTCTTGAAATCATATCTGTACTCGTCTTCAGAATTTAAAGGATCAGCAAACTCAGTCCAGTGATATGCGTTCGCAATTTCAACCTTAGAAGCTGCACGAGAACCGATTGCCCAGTAATTCGTAGGCGCTAGGAACTTGTGTCTGTTCGCTGGACCTGCTGCATTGAATCCACCGACCGGAGAACCGTTTACCCATACATGAAAATGCATATCCGAGTTGAATCCGTAGCCACGACCACGAGTCAAGTCAATCTGAATGTCATACCAGACATTACGCTTGAACTCGTATTGGTATCCCTTCATTCTATCAGCCCATGATTCCCATGTATTTCTGTTGTACATACGGCTAGCTGATCCACGAATTGCATTGTCAAATGTACGGAAGACAGGATCAGGGGTCTGAACCCATGCTCCGATTTCGTGTGTAGCGTTACGAACTAGATTCTGAGTCTCCAAGAATGTCACCTGATAGTTCTGATTGAACGTCATCGGTCCACCCAAAGTTGTTGCAACCTCAGCATTGTTACCGATTGCAGTTCCCATGTTGAAGATCAGACTTAGCTCACCGATTGTTGTAGATTCGAGGAACTTGAACTTGAATCCCCACTGCTGCAACTTAGCTCCCGCTGATGCTGAACGATACAAGCACTGAGTCTTGAACCAATCGTCATTACGATTAGTCGGTCTGTTGATACCCAGAGCTGTAGTTCTTTCTGCGTCAATAGTATAGAAGCTTGTGTTCTGCTCACCATTCCAGTAACCAGGGAACATGCCGTTATAACCTACAGTGAATGTGCCTGGTGTCCAACCTGTTCTTCTGTTAATAGGATGATCAATGCGGTACTTGCTACTGTCTGCCCCGCGCCCAGTTGCCTTATTAGTCTTGGCATCACGACGGAGCATGACCTTACCAGTGAACTTGTTTACGGAGTTAAGATTATATCCGTATACAGCCTTGGCCTGGCGCTGCTTCAATTCCTCGTCACTGTGGATAACCTCACGGTAGTACTTCGGTGGACTTACAGTTGCATCCATCCAGTAGTATTCCTTACCCTCCCAAGCGATTACCTCACCATTGATATTGGCCTTACCCTTGAATGGCCATGTGTAAGCATCCTCTTGACGAATCCAGAACTCATTCTCTTCTGCGTATGTCATCGGTTGTACTAGCTTGGTAGCCATAAGTGTAATCGTGTCGTCAGACTGCCATACGATATCAGTCAAAAGCTGTTCGTTCAGAGGGTCTTTGGCCTTCTTTACCGAACGTGGACGCCACTTGACCTTAACCTTGTTAGCTTCCTGATCCCAACGCTTCTCTAGTGAAGATAAGTTAGTTAGCTTCTCGGGGTTGTCCATATCTACCTGCCCGCGAATATCGTAGTCAGCTTCCTTGTAGCGTGTGATTTCCTCTTTGGTCATCATCTGCAATACATCGTACTCGTCAAAGTAGATTGCACACATGGCTGTGTCAGCGATACTCTGCAATGTCTCCCAGACTGTCTCATCTGGCTTGTTGGCAAAGTAATCGACCAAAGGTGCTGTCAAAGCGTAGTCTTCACGCTCTAGCGCGTAACGACCGAATCCAACGCTGTCACAAATCTGAGCAACCAAGACGTGAACTGGAATATTCTTTTCGTAAATCTCAGGACACGTGATGTTCTGCAAGAACTTGGCAGAGTCAAACAGGTTGATTTCGTAATCGAACTCTGACTGACGAGTCCAGTCGGAAGAGTACATTGTGAACATACGGACACCATATGGTTCTGTCTCTCCCTGATTTGACAAGTCGTACATCAAGTCAGCAGTGATCTTGGTGGAGCGTTCTACCGTATTCTTAAGTCTTTCAACACCATTGGCGATTGCTTCGGACTCAGACATTTGAAATGCGTTGTCCCAGTTGCTAATCTCGATCTTGCCTTCGTTGGCACTGATCTTTCCTATGATACGAGTGAAGTCTGCTTCATCCATCGTCAAAGTAGCCGACAGACTAACCACACGGCTAGTAATGTCAAGCTGCTTTCTCGCTTCGAACTCAATGACCTCTGCTCTGGCATTAGACTTACTTAGCTTGTGGATAGTGAATTCAATTGCTTTCACTTCTGCTGAGTAGTCTTGCTCGTCAGGGATATCTTCGCCTCTGAACCAAGTTCCGTCTCCGTTACGGATATAAGTTAAGGAACCTGTCTTCAAGTCGATAGGAACAGGATCAGAAGGATTCAAAATTGTAACCCACTGCTCTGTACCTGAACTGTCACGAGTCAGGTAGCGAATTGTCATGCTTGTTGGACGTGGACCAATGTTCAATGTCAAGACAAGCTTATTCATACCTACCCAATCGTTGTAGTAGGTTCTGACTGTCGCCCCGGCCAAGTTGCCTGAAGCATCCGATACCTTATCAGACTTCCAGTACTTGTACTCAGAGTTCTCAGTACTTAACAAATAATATCTTGCTGGACGCGGTTGACCCTCACTGAAGATGTAGTTCTGTGGAGTCATAATGAACGCATCGTCGTTTCGACTGTTCAGTTCGTTGTAGTGGATGCCTGACAATGGTCTCATTGGCTGCACAATACTGTCTACAGAAAAGTATTCGCGCCATTCTGCCCATGCCTTCACCCCTGCATCTTCTGAATTAAACCCGATGATTTCAGGGTTGGCTCTTGGATCATCCTTGTAATCTGGATGAAAAGTAATGTCGGAATCTACTGGAATCGCTGTTTTGCCTGCTGCGATCATTGATGGACTCTGGTAACCAATCGAGATACCCCACGCAATATTGATGTTGTGCAATAGAGTACGAACTAGGTACTTTCCGGCTGTTGGGAAAGTGTACGAACCTGATTCAGTGTATTGCTGAGGGTCCATCTCTCTACCACCGTAATGTGAAGTAACTTTTGTTCCGTTGATCCATAGCTCATGGCTGTCATCAGATGCAATCCAGAACTTCCACGTACCGGCCTCTTTCACGTCAAGGTAGAATGTCTGTTCGATTGTGAACCACTCGTAAGTAGCTGGATCGTAATCTCTATCGGGAACACCGTTCCAGTCAATGTTCGGAGTATTTGAATACTGATTCCAGTTGACAGAACTGTGACTTAGAGTTTTCTTTAGTCTTCCAGGTGTGACAAAATTGGCAAAGGTAGCCGCTGTTGGGCCTCCCATACCTGTATTATCATAAACCTTCAAGATCGAACCGCGCTTAGCTGGATTAGCTAAGAACTTTGTGTTGTTCCAGTTCCATTCTGCCAGAACCTTCGGAACACCAGTGATATCGTGATTCAATTCTTGCTCAGCAATATAAGCTGGATGCAAAGGCTTTTTCATACCTCCACCAACTCAAGCTGCAACGTCCACAAGTCGCCAACTTCTGATTCTGTTCTCTTGACAACTGTGTATCCAAAACTACTAAACATAACTAAAACTCTTTCCGTCTCTCCGTCACCCATTGTGATTGTTAACCAAAACTCGCCTGGTGTTGATTTGTAAAATTCAAGCATTGACTCACCAGTCCAACCACCATCGACTGAACCCTCATCTTTACTAAATAAGTTTTCCCAACTTGCTGACCAAGTTCTTTTTTCCGCAACAATGTATCTACGCAAGGTTCCATTTACCATACGCTTTTCATTCATGATCTTTTCAGTAGATACGGAAAGTTCACTACGACCCGCGTCAGTGACTTCCGTACCATTGAACTGAAAGATTGTATCAATTGGAAACCTGTAACTCATCGAGTACCAAGCCTACGTTCCTTATCAATCTGATCCTGCTTTACCTGCTGCAAAATTGTCTTGCTCCATTCCTTAAGTCTATTATCCAAATCATCGACACCGATAATTGTGGCATCCTTAATTGTAACATTAATTTCGACATTAGACTCACTTGAGCGTGGCGCTGTAACAGCATTCTGCAAAGCAATGTTATCTGAGTGCAAAGCTGTCAAAATAGGATCGAAACCGACGATACCCATATTGCTCATACCGCTTAGCATAGGGATAAGGTTCTCAAACGCTGTTGTCTGACGTGGACTTAGAACACGCTCTGGCTTTAGAGTGTTCTTCATCATTGGTCCGATACCGTTTGCAATACCACCATCGTCATACCAGTTAGGGTAGTGAGAGTTCCAGAACGCCCATGCACCTACCGGGTCTTGACTGAATCCGTTGTTAGCTGCTGGACTTGTCGGAGAACCAATGTAACGAGCACCGTAAACTGCCTGCTGATATGGATCAGAAGTCTTTTGTCCACCAACAGTTGCCCAAGTTGTACTTAGGAACTGGAACAAACCGTAAGCGTCTGATGCTGGCCAAGCCGAAGCTGTTGGGTCCCAACTTGATTCGTGTGCAATCAACTGGTACAGAGCATCCCATTGACGACCTGTATCCCAACCTCTAGGCTTAACCGCTGCCTTTACAGCATCAACAACTGGACCATTGTAAGTACCCTTTTCAATGTCCTGACCTGCTCCACCATAGGAATAAACTGGTGCGAACTTAGCCATTGCATTGTCGCGGTACTTGTCAATACCCTTTGTTGTCCAGTTAGAATACTGAGGGAACTTTGCCTTGATATCATCACTAGCTACTGGTGCTACTGATCCACCACCTGAAGCTGCACCCTCACCCGGCTGAATTGGTCCATTAGAACGAGTGTGAACGTGATCTTGGTGACCACTGTAGTCAGAAGCGAAGTAACTTCCATCGTCTCTTTGTCTACCGTGCCAACCAATCTTCTGACCAGTATTTGGGTTCATCCAAATGATCTGCTCTAGAGTTGGTGTTCTCGGAGCAATGCCTAATAGATATTCAGCGAAGCCCTGCATTGCTGGAACTGAACCGGACCAGTCAATACCTCTGTTAAGACGACCTGGGTTCGGAGCGTAACCTGGTTCGTTACGGTCTCCCTCCTGGTGACCTGGATATGTAGATGCCTGAACGCCCTTGGCGCTAGCAAGACTGTATACCCAACCTGGGAATCCTGCTCCACCATAACTAATATTGGCACCGTTACGTAGACCATAACCACCACCGGCTCCACCAACATCAATATCTGGACCTCCACCCATACCGCTACCGCCGTATGTCTTGGCCTGCATCATGGCTTGTCCTGCTGCTAATGCTGCACGACTAACTAGAGCACCCATCATTGCGGCCTGGATTCCTCCACCGATTCCGGCTAGACCGTTACCAATTGGTCCACCAGCGTGGCGAATAATGACAGCTCTACCATCATTAACGGCCTTCATTGTTTCAGTACCGTAAGTCTCGTGTGCCTTACGACGAATCATGAACTCGCCCTGTTGAGCTAGAACATTTGTCTCGTCAGAACGCATCGGAGCATTCTTAGGAATACCTGCACGGTTGTTGTACTTGTCGTAACCTGATCCAACTGGACCACCGGCGTGACGTGTGAACGAACCATTACCGCGCTGACCGGCGTTACTATTCTGTGGAGTAGAAACACCGCCACCACCGCCACCTCCGTCGCCTGGCATTTCACCTGTACGCAAGAAGTTATTGAATTCTGCACCGCTCATGTTGAACGCACCTCTTGAGATACCTTCTGCTACACGGTTACCGAATTCGTTCCACATAACGTCATTTGACATTTCAGCAGTAGCCTGACGTGTTCTGTTGATCAAGCTATCTTCAATTGTCTTGGCCCAGAAGTCACCCTTAGTCATCAACTGAACACCGTGATCGTTGTAAGCTCCCTGTACACGTCCCATGTGTGCTGCCAATTCGGCTTCATTCAAAGGAATCTGAGTACGCAAAGCTTCTAGCTCACGGTTAAGTGCTCTCTGATTAGCTGCGAAACTGATTTCGAAAGCAATGTTTTCGTCTTCCTGCTTACGCTGCAAGTACTTCTGCTCTGCTGCTTGTTTAGCTGAAAGTTCCTCGTTGCGCATAGTAATACGCTCTTCCATTGCCTCCTGTTCCATCTGCTTCTGCTCTTCAAGACTCTTAAGACGAGCATCCTTCTCTTCATTGATAAGTTCAATAGCCTTGCTACGAGCCTTATCCTCGTCTTCTTTCTTGTAACCCTCTTCTGCGGCAACAGATTCCGTGTTGTAGTCAGTTGATGTTTGGGCAGCATTCAGAGACAAACGAGCAACCTCATCAAGGTCACCGCCTGCCATAGCGATATTTGTGTCAATACCGATCTGCATCAAAGACTGCAAGTACTTCAAACGACGAGATTCACGGTCAGCATTACGCTTACGCTGTGTCTCTAGGTCATCTTCAACCTTCTGCTGATCCTCAATTGCCTTAACACGATCATCGTAAGCCTTTGTCTCAGCTTCGATCTTGTTAGTCCAGTCCTTATCGAATTGCTTCTTCTCTGCCTCGTCGGCCTTGGACTGAGCCTTCTTTTCTAGATCGTAACGTTCTGATAGAGCATCGGATGCTGCCTGTTGCATATCCTTGAAAGCTCTCTTCTGAGCATCGAATTGGATTTGAGCCTGAGCATCCATCTCGTCAAGAACATCGTTCCAAGCATTTGTCATAACCTGCTTACGCTGGTCTACAACATCTTGAACTGTCTTGTCAATCTGAGTACCATCGTCCATTGTAATCTTGACGATTGCTTCCCAGTTACCGACCTTTCCACCGGCCAAAGTCTCTGTTAGCTCTTCTAGTTCACCGTTGGCGTCAACTGCCTGTCCGGTCATGGCTGCAATTTCTTCAGCAGACTTGACTGTTCTGTCACCTAGGTTCTTGGCTCCAAGAGCGGCCTTCATCTGTTCTACGTTCATATCTGCCAAACCGGCAGCACTACGGAACATGTTGATGACGCGTAGCTTCTCTTCGTCGTTTAGCTTCTCCCAAGCTGGACCCATTCTCGCAATTGTGCTGTTGAATGAATTCATTGCCTGGTCATAATTCATAACCTGAGAAGCAGTATTAGAAGCCATAGCTACCATGCTTGAGCTAACATCATCGAACAATGGTGCTAGCATATCGCTGCTATTGCCGAACTCACTCTTCATGTTGTTTAGCCACTCACGAATGATGTTCTGTTGGTAAGTCAGCAAGTCCTTTGTCTTGTTGTCTACTCCCTTCAGGCTATTGATATCTACGTTTAGTAGACCTCCCTTAGCTTCAATCTCCTTATTTACCTCAGGAGATAGCTTGGATAGGCTAGTAACCATATTCTTCTTGATACGGTCTGTGTACGCCTGGATGATTTGACCCGTTTGCTTTGGATCAGCACTCTGAAGCTCATTCAACATTTCATTCATTGTTGAAGCAAGCATTCCCTTAGCCTGCTGACTTAGCTGATTGTTGTCACCATTGGCAGGACCGAAACCGATACCGGCCATGATCTGTTGACCCATAGAGACAGTGTTGTTCGCACGAGAGCCGAAAAGATCGTCAACCTGCTTAGCAAGTGTTGCTGAAAGATCAGTTCCGTCAAGTCCGGTAGCTGTAACATTTGAGAACTCGATAATCATTTGCTTTTTGACCTTCGGGTTAATGTTTGCAGCATTTAACATAACTTCGATAGCTGTCTTAACCTCTTGTGCGTTAGCACCATCGGCAAACATCTTGACTGCTTCACGCTCTAGAGTTCTACGAACGAAATCTAGATCATCGGCCTTGTCCTTCAAAGAGTCAATCAATGGACGCAAGTTCTCGTCATTCAGTGCTTCCTTAGTCATAGACTTCATTGTGTCTACAACTTCACCAGCAGAGTTCTTTACCTGACCGAACTGAGTTCTGGTGTAGCCCAACATCTTTGACCAACCCTCAGTAGACTTGTTGATCTTCTCTTGAGCCTCTTGAGCCTTACGCTGGTCTGTTGTGACAAGACGGTAAATTCCGTATGCTGCTGCACCTGCTGCTGCAATTGCCAATAGTGGCCACATTGCTGCTGAAAGAGCTGCACCTACACCAGTTAACATACCTGTCATTGCAGGCATTGCGCTACCCAATACAAAGATTGCACCCTTGATTGCGATACCGACCTTAGCGAACAAACCTGGCATAACCATTGCAAGAGTACCGGCTACCATCAATGCTGTGACGAATGTCTGCATTAGCTTGTTGTTACCGGCCAAAAGTGAACCAATGAAGCCCAAACCTACTGCGGCACCACCGATTCGGCTAACCTGGTCTCTCATCAAGTTGTTAGCTTCTGTCATACGAACGTTGTTGCGATCCAAGCGTTCTGCTCTTAGACCATCTTGTCTTGCAAGTTCACGACCACCGTCGATACGTGCCTGAGCAATTCTGCGCTCTTCTACGAGAGCTGCGCGTGCGCCTGCATTGTTTGGTTGAGCACTGCTCATACCTGCTGCTGCTCTACGCTGTTGTTCAGACATACCACGCATTGGGTTGGCTGCTACGTTGCCAGAACCAGAAGAAACGAATGCTCTCTGCTCTGCTGTACGTACTCTATTGTAAAGTGCCGCATCCAATCTCGCCTGACGGGCAATACCTGGTGCTGCTACAACTGGCGCTGGTGCTGGAACTGGCGCTGCAAGTCTAGCTCCAAAAGCTGGATTAGTATTATTTGCTCTAGCTTCTGCTCTAGCCTGACGAGACTCAGGAACGTTGTTAAGCATGTTTCTGCGGTCCATTACTAGACCACCGTTACGGGCTGCTTGCTGCTGAGTACGTGTCAGACGACTGATTGCCTGAGACTGTGTGTTCATCGCTGAAGCAATTCTATTTGCGTTGCTTACAGCGGTATTAGTATTACGAGTAGATGTTGCAGACGCACTGGCACCGACTGTACGCATAGCTGCATAGCTAGCATTTAGTCTTTCCATAGATGTAGCTAGACGTGTAGTAGCTCTGGCTTCTGCATCTCTCTGCAATTCCATTTGCTTAGCTTGTAATGCGGCAGCTCTCTGAGAACCCGACTGGAATAACGTTACTCCCTTCGCGCCCTTCATTCTAGCAATTAATGCTCCAAGCATACCGAATACAGTGATCAAACCACCCTTGATTAGGAAGAATGATGATAGAGCTAGCATCAATGGACCGAATGCGATAGCTGCGACTGCTGCTGCTTGACCAATCTTGACTAAGATATCTCCAATAGGACCGAGACGATCAATGATTCCAGTGGCACCATTGTACACTAGCTTTACAAGATCAATGATTCCGCGAATTGCGCTAGTGATCTTTGGAAGAACCTTTTCACCGAACTTTTCAGCATACATCTGAATTTCGTTGATTGTCTTCTTGAACTGGTTAGAGGCAGACTGCATCTGGACTGCAACTTCTCTATTAGCTACAGACTTATTGTAATCTTCGAACTGCTTCTTATCCATAGCCATAATCTTGGCCATTTGCTCTGTAGGATTAGCAAGACCCTTGGTTAGAGTCATACCCTTGTTGAGCTGGTACTTACCCCAAAGTGTTGCCGCAAACTTCTTTTGGTCAGATTCACTCCAATTCTGTACCTTCTGAATACGTCCGATTTCAGCAAGAATCTTTGTAACGTCACCATTCATATCTTTGGTGATCTTACTTAGGCTCATACCGCCTGTCATATCACTGAATGTTTGTTCAAGAACCTTGGTAGGATTTACAAGACTGGCAAAACCTGACTTTAGAGTGTTAGCACCTTCAACAGCGTCAATACCACCCTTGGTGAAGCTTTCAAGCAAGATACCAGCTTCTTTTACGTCACCGCCCCAAGACTTAACAATCGAACCCATCTTAGGCAATGCATCCGAGAAGTCCTGAGCTGTAAGTGTAGAGCTGTTTTCGAATGTGTTAACAGTGTTAATCGCATCTTGTAGCTTCTCTCCCTCAAGGTCGAAAACAGTACGCAAAGTACTGATCATCTTCGTAGCTGAGTCAACAGATACATCACCAAGCAACATCAATCTTGCTGCGGCACTTGTCATGTAGTCTAGGTTCTTACCTGACTCACCCAAAGCGGCGAACGCTGATGCTAGATCAAATGTATCCTTTTGTGCTGTACCGTAATGCTGGTTTAGCTCTGCCGCTAGACCTCTGGCTGCTTCACGCAAATCTCCGAGACTAGCTTGTCCTGACGCTCCAACATCACCATAAACCTTGGCTAAGTTGGTAAGCTGCTTATCTACCTGATAGAAGACTGCTGCTGATCCACCCGCGATTAATGCGAGAGGTGCTGTGATGGAAAGCATTGCCTGACGACCCATGAAAGCCATGTTCTTACCAGTGTCCATAACCTGACGACCGTAAGCCTTGGCTGCTGCACCGGCAGTTGCCCATTCGACAGCATTACGACGCAACCAACTTGATTGCGCCTGTAGCTCGGGTAGATTGATTCCAGTACGGAATCTCTGGCTACCCATTTTAGTTATATTGGCAAGACTAGCCTTTTGGAGTGCATTTTGGTACTCATACATCTTGTTGGTACCACGAACTGTTTCAAGGAACTCTTTCTGGCTAATCTTGCCTTTTTGGATTCGCTTAGTTAGTTCATCCATTTGCCCTAACGGTCCGCGTAGATTGAAATCCATCATTGTTGGACCCTTTGTGCCACGACTTAGCACTGATGAAGACATTTTGTTCATCATCATTGATTGTGTTTGAAGTGCCTTCATTTCGGCATTCAAAGCTGCAATTTGTGCCTGCGCCTGCTTGGTTTGGGCATTGAATTGCATGTTAACGGCAATTACTGAACTAGCTATTTTTACTCATCCTCTCCTGCATCAAACCCGAACCCTTCAAAAGGAGAAGATTTTTCCTGTGCTAATTCAGAATCAGCGGAAATGTCTCCGTTTGCGATTGCTGCTCGTCTCGCTGCGCGTGCTTTAATATCTTCGAAACTCGATGTTTTCAGTTCTGGAACATCGTCTTCGTCAGGGTCTTTCCAAGGGTCCATCTTTACTCCCTCTAGAGAAGCTTGAATGCACGCTCGTTGTACTCCTGTTCTTGCTTTGCCATGAACAATCTGTGAAGTTCAGTCATCGTTAGGCTATCTTCCAAGTGATCTATACTAGTCCACTTACCCATTTGAAAAACCTGTTCTTCCAGCTTGATCATAGATATATCATCAAGCCCTAGTCTTTTCCCTCATCGGCTTCGTCTTTATTACCAAGCTCCATTGAACCGGCAATTTCACAGACTCTAGCCATTGTAGGATAATCTAAGTGCTCTTCGACATAATCAATGTCGATTTCTGAAATCTTTTTCTTTCTAACATCTGTTACACCCCATGCATTCAAGGCGATTACCGTGCCCTGTGCGAGAATGTCCAAGTATGTGTTTCCACCTTCAGCTTCTAGCTCTTCCTGAACGCGGTCATAAACCGTAGATTCGTCAAACAAAGGATTCTTCTTTTTAGCTTCCGCAACTTCATCTTCGATTCGCTTCTGAACTGCGCGCTGTTCCTTATCGTAATCCTTAAACAAGCCTGTCAAATTCTTAAGCTTTTTTATTGTAAGCTGCTTTGCTACAGTGCTGTCTTCGTTCTGGAACTCGATTACCTCTGAGTGGTAGTATTTCTTGTTAGCCATTTGTTAAAGTGTTACCTTTCTGGTCGTTGTAAACATATATAAACTATATCACGTAGATAGCAAGAGAGGCAAATTAGATTGCTCTAATTTGCCTCTCTTATAAGCTATTTGTTATCAAGCGATCTTACGATCACGGATAACGCCGTAACCTGAACCAGTCTTGCTAGGATCAGGCAAGCAACGGAAGGAAACTGGAAGTGTAGTTGCTTCTGCCTTCTTTAGACCGTGTGTTGAAGCGTCAGTCTGAAGAACTCTACGAAGCAAGTAAACTCTTTCCTTTGTTACAAGGCTGTTGGTACGTGGACCTGGACCTACGAATGAAAGACTACGCTCGTGAGGGAACTCGTTTAGAGAACCACCGTCAAGACCAAGTTCAGATTCACCTGTTGCCAGAGTGTCACCGTCCCATGCTGAACCGGCAGTCTTCAAAGCTGTTGCCTTAAGACCCCATACGAACAAAAGGTTTTCAAGTGTAGCTTCAGTCAAAGTTGTCTTAACTGATACGGACTGCTTTGTCTTAAACAAAAGCGCCGCGTCAAGCAACTGGTCAACCTCTACGTCAGTGTACTCAGGTGAGTACTCAACCTCCACACCTTCCGATGTGAAGCCGATGTGCTTCCAACCCGCTGTTACGAACTGAGTTTCACTGGCTGGTTGCCCTGCTGTGAAAGTTGGAAGTGGAGAGCCTACTGGACCGAAGTAAAGCGCTGCTGCACCCTGAATAATGTTATCTACTGTATATGCCATTTATTTCTTTGGAACTCCTTTCAAAAGTTATGTTTATACTCGTTACGAGTTGTTGCTAATTTTATTAGAACTAAATACGTGTTGTATCTTACCTGATATCAATTATATCAAAATAAGTAATTTTGCACAAACTACGCACGCATTCCTTGTTGCACTCCCGGTTCTGAGATGATAGGCTTGACATACTCATATTCAATTTCGACTATGCCTCCGTATCTTCCCGCCTCCTGCTCTAGTGGCAATGGTCCTGCAACCTGTTCAAACTTGGTATGCAAGAAATGAAAAACCTTTTTGTCGTCCGGTTGTGCTGCATTCAATGCCTGAGCTGACCAGTCCGCGTGACTGAACAAGTCTCTGATTGCATACATGATTTCAGCAACCTTCGCTGTCTTCGGACTGAAGATCGTGTATCTCAATGTCTCACAGTCGGAATAGACTTTGTTCTCTTCCTGGTTTAACTCAAAGTTATAGACGATGAATGCCGGTGCTCTTTCTGGTGTTGGACTAGAAGCGTCTTTCAGTTCCGGCGTTTGACCGGCTGGCGTCATGCTTGGTTGTGCTTGTCCCTTAATGATAATGGTTTTGTCCATTACGCCTTCCACCTCTAAGAAGTTTCTGACGTATTCGTTCACTACCGAATAAGGGTTGTGTGAGTACTTACTCATTTATTTTCCCCTTCCGTGTCTTGTCATTTGCTTCTCAATAGCGGCAATCATTTCCTTGGCTCTACGTGTAGCCTCTGGTGTCTCGTCTCTATTGATCTGCGACTTGTAATTTTGTATACGTGTCTTAGCTGCTTTAACTCTCGCTGAACGTACCGCGAAACTTTCGCCCAAGAACTTGGCTACATCTTCCATATTTTCCTGACCGATGCTGCCCCACCACAAATTGAAAGCATTCTGGAAGTTGTTCTTGAACTTTCCCATACCCGCTGGCTGTGGTCCCGTTGGCTTCTTTGTGAAGATTAGATTGCCTTTAGGATTTTTCTTGGATACGCTTTGCCCAAGAGTCTCTTCATACACTAAGAATGTTTTCTTAGGCTTGATAGTTACTTCCTCCGCATTTTCAAGCATCCTGGCCTTTTTGATGAATACGTGTCTGGATACCTGCTTTTGAGTCTTCGGAGTCAAAGGAACCTTTCTACGAGAGTCAATGAATGTGACACCGACATAACGAGAGCTGTTGTTGCCCGTCATGAATGTCTTCCAAAGTCTCGTGCCGATACCCTGGTGTGTTGATCCCCATTCAAACATGTGCTGGACACCGATGCTGCTTGTGTTTGCATCGGTAGCTGCTTTACCTGCCATGAATTTGTTAAATGCTTTGTCAGATACATCAAATGAAGTCTTCATCAATGAGTTTGTGAGCGCACCCTTTCTGACCATCTCTGTAGCGATCCAGAGAGTCTTCAGGTGAACTCGTGCATCATATGTATCTACAACGCTCTCTAACTTAGGGGAAACCACTTAGTTTCTAACCTCTGATCGTGAAAGCGTCACTAGAAACTCACTTGGCTTGCCTGTCAAAGGATTAACGATTGGGGCGCAACCGTCTACATCGAACATTGTTGGCAAACCATCTGATTCGTCATCTACCCATAGGACTAATCCAGTCTTGGCGTTTCTGACATTGGTTACTCTATCTCTTTTACCTAAAGCTGTACTAGCCTTCAATCGTGCGTAATCGAGATTCTTGTAAATGTCATCGAACGTTTCAGTTGAACCAGCACCACGAATACCGCCGCCCAAATATGGGATAACAATACACTTTATGGTTCTGGTTTTTGTCCAGTGACGATCTGTCTCAAGTGACTCTGGATCGTAGGTATGGCTTTCTGTATATACGTCTGCGAGCATTGTGTAAGCTGCTGCGGCAAGGCATGACACCATTTACACCACTCCGTACAAGAACAGACGATACGGTGCAAGAATTTGATCTGCAATTGGATTTCCTGTGCTGTCAATGTATGCGTTGTCATGAAACTCGATACGCATATCGTTGTTACGAATGTTGTCGATATATCTTCTGCGGTACTCAATATCATCACACAAGAATCCCTTGGCTAGCTCTAGGGCTGCCTGGTTAACTCCTGATGGAATAGTGCTGTATCCCCACAGACCTTCGACCGTGTAATTAGTGATTGCAGACTTTCCGTGCAGGAATGATACTGTTCTATCTCTGTCTGGATTGTAAATAGCTTTACCCGAATCAGAAATGATGAACCCTGTTAAAGGTGACCACTGATTCGGGATTAGCTTTGATCCTACGTTGATTGCGCTAAGCTTCTCTAGGTTCTCATGCAGTTGTATGTTTCCTGCCTCGCCTTGTACGATCTGAGTGCCGAACCAGCTATTGAACGTCTGATTACAGTAGGACTCAATTACTTTACGCACATCTGTTTCAATGAATGTAAACGTCTGATAGTCTACTTCCATTCCTAGCCCAAGCATGGCATTCAGTTCCTCGAAATCCATCAAGCGACGGGCAATATCATATGTCTTGTATTGCTCCATAACTCCGAAGTCTGGTAGCTCATACGTAATATTCATAGCTGCGTAACGCTTGTGTTGCAATAGGTTCTGAGGAACGGGAATGTCGTACTCCCCGTTGTCAATCTCGTTAGCTGTCAAAACAGCCACTTCCAATAAATCATTCTTGTCATTACCCGCCAATAATTGGACGGTCGGAGTTGCCAAAGGCAATGTTGGTCTGCCTTGAACTGCTGTAACGAGTCTGACTAGATTGGGTTCTGAGCTATATAGTTCTCTCATTTGTAGTAACTTTGAATTTCCTTTCGATTGGCGATATGAAATCCGCTGTACGCCTGGATCAATTCAATTGCATCATCTTTCGGCATAGGAACGAACTTACGCGTACCGGAAAATCTATAATCCTTCCAAACGAACACTGGATTCGTACGGGTCATACAGACAACTACGTCTCCCTCAACTACCGGGTTTTCCTGATCCTCGTACTCTTTTACATCTAGCTTATTTTCTTTCTTCTCTTCGTAAGCCTTCAACTTACGATTGTCTATTCCGTGGCGACCAAGCTCTAAAAGAAGTTCCTTTTTGTTTGCCTCATCAGGCACCGGAATCTGGAACTCCTCAAATACTTTCTTGACTTCTGCTACGCTTCGACTTGATAATGCTTTCATAAATCTATTTTACCTTAATCTCTCTTGTAGTTGCAACTGATCTTTGTAAATAAATTGCAGCACTAAGCAATAGTGCCTGATTGTCTTTGAATAATCCTAGTCCGATATTACAGTCTCTACAGAGCACTCCCCGCCACTCTCCTGACTCGTGGTCATGATCAAGTTGTGGGCTTATTAGTTCTATTCCACAAATCATGCAATCTGGACCGAAGTCTTCTAACATCTGTAGCCTGTCACGGCCTTTGAGTTTAATGATTTCACCGTTGTTCATTTCATAGTGACGAACATTAGTTTCCGCATGACCTCTTGGACAGACACCGCCCTGATTCACCCTTACGATGGTTACAGGGCCGCATATTTCACACTTAGCTTCTCTTTTCGCTAAATCTTTCTCGGATAATCTGTGTTGCATTTATCTATAATACCACGAAAGGCCCTTAGAGAGTTTATCTCTAAGGGCCGATCATGTTAAAGACTTACGCCTGGATAACTGGGATGTTGTCGATGACAACAACAGCATCTAGGTTCTGCCATGCGATACCTACACGGAAGAACATTGTGTATTCAATGGTATCCTTCTTAACGCTGTATTCGCGGTACAAACGAATATCTCTCTGTACACCCCAAATACGGTTGCTTGGCTTTGTTAGCTCAAGGTAAGAAGTTGTGTCATCACCAAGTGATGTACCAGTCTGGCTGTTGTACTCGTTGAAGTCCGTTGCGAACATTGGAACTTCACGGATAGCTACACCGAATGGACGTACTGGTGAATCACCGGCTGGACCCTGAGGACCAGTTGCCTTGCCTAGTGCCTGTAGAACAATCTCGTTAGGGACGTTACCCATTTCAGACTGATTGAACATGTAATCCTGTAGCAACTGTGTAGAAGCATAGAATCTCAAGTCATTTCTACGGCCATACTTCGGAGCTACTGCACTTAGAGCGCGGTGGAAGTCTGCTCTGTTAAGACCGACTGTTGGTCCACCAACGTGCTGAAGAACACGGCCACCGTTGATAGCCTGCTTGTGCCAACCATCGAATGTCTTCAATAGTGGATCAGAGCTAGTAGTGTCACCATTAATAGCCAAATCCTCCATATCCTGTCCGAACTGATTAGCGAACAAACGTGCTAGGTGCTGGTCAAGATTCTGACCCTCCACGTTATCTTCTAGGGACTCTGTTGAAAGTTCCCAGTCAAGACGAACCTTAGATGTACGGATTGAAACCTTGCTGAATGAAGGATGCACGTTCTTACCTGTGTCAATCGCTTCAAGTGCGCTACGTGCGATACGTGCGCCAACAGCTACGGCTGTCCATTCCTCTTCTGGTGCGTTCATGATACGAGTTTCTGATTCCTTAGCTAGAACGGTTGCGTCCCAGGCGTAAGAAATAAAGCTCTCGGCTTGCTTCTTTGAAAGAAAACCATCACCTGCTACGCCTGTTCCCAGGTTCGTAGAAGTAATAACCTTCTGTAAAATGCTTTCGTTACTCACTTATTTGAACTCCTTTCTAAAAGTTTATTTTGTGTTTTTTCATATAAGTGTTCGGGTAAGATACTCTTATACTGTCGTTCTATTTGTTCTTATTAAGTTTTTTTTATTATGCGTATCTAGAAGAGAAAACGCCTAGGAAAGGCTCATCCTCTGTTGGCTCTAGTACTGGCTCATCTGTAGCATCCAAGCTCTTCTTAATTGCTGAGTTGCTTGTCACTGCATCGAGACGCTTTTCAGTAGTCTTTAGACCCTCTTCAATAGAAGCGATCTTGGCCTTTAGCTCACTGATTGGTGCTTCGAATTGCTTCTGTGCATCCTCTAGTGAACTGAAACGAGAATCAAATTCCTTCTTAACTTCGTCAAGCTGTAGTGAAACAGTCTCTCCGACACTCTTTGCTACGGACTCATTCTGACCCGCGATCTGAGCGCTAAGATTCGCTAGAACTTCTTCTAGTGAAGGCTTTGCTTCTGCCTTTGCTGGCTCTTCGGCTGGTGCCTCTTGAACCTCTTCTGCTACAGGCTCTACAACTGCCTCTTCGGTGTTTTCAACCTCTGAAACCTCTGCTGGGTCTGTGCTCTTGTTAATTTCTTCTGCCATTTTTGGGAAATCTCCTTTCGTTTGGATTTCAAGTACCTTTTGAATAGTGCCATACAAACCCATCGGGTTTGCGACGGATTCATCTCCGTCCACTGACTTGTAAATTGTGTGAACATTAGCCAAGTGATTTGCTGGACTATCTACCAAGCTAAGCTCAGTAAGTTGATATTCCTTGATCACCTGTACAGTTTTTCCGATATCTTCACGGTATTCTGGTTCTGTACGCTTTACTGCTCCACCGATACTGAAACCTGAAAGAGTGCCGTCAAGACACTTTTGCCAAACTCCCGGTTCTGAGTCAGATACCGCAACAGCGACCTGAATGCCTGAATATTCCTTTTGTGTTTCTGCGTCAAAATACGTAGCTGGTGCTAAGTCAACAACCTTGCCGACTGGACGTAGCTTATCGTGCATTAAACGCACATTACCTCTGAAGTTTTCGAATGCCTTCTGGCTTGCTTCAGCGGTGATAACATCATTAGTTAGATCAACATTATCAAGAGTTGCAAAACCAATAACTAAACGTTGGTGTTCTGCATCCTTTTGAATATCGACCGGTACATTTAGCTTATTAGCCTTATGACCACTATCTAAAAACTTCTGCATGTTACTCATTGTAAATTATTATACCATATCCCTTTCTAGTGACACAAATCAACAAATAATTATTTTTCTTTCTTGAAATGTGTCCGTAAATTTGCGGATACAAAGATGCTATAAACTGCTACTCCACCCATGAGAATCCAAAGGTTTGCGTGCATATCTCCGAAGAATGCTAAGCCCGACATAACCGACCAAAGCACACCATTGATTGCCATTGGAAAACTCAGTTGTGATGGCTCTCCCCTTTTTTGAATAATCACTAAGATTGCACCGAGAACGAAACATGCTATTCCCCACACGAATCCAATGTCATAGAAGTTGAGATACGCTACAGGCTCAGTAGCACCCGGCAATAAAGCCCAAGCACCATACAGCACATTCAACGCTCCGAGAAGAACGCAAAGGTGCGGATTGATTGGTGCTAGTAACGAGTCCCACAGATTTCTTTTAGCCATTTTTATACCTATGTCTTATTATACTACATTTCGTATAGCTAAGCTAAGTAAAGGGCTAAGAGTTTGTTTTCTCTTAGCCCTTTAGCTTATTTCTGTTGTCTCCCCGAACCGGCTGAAGCTCTGGACTTCGTTGCTCCGGTTCCGTCAGTCTTGTTGGCACTTCTATCCGCATCACGCGTACGTGACTTGTTAGCTGTAGCCTTCTGAGCTGACGCTGCCTTACCTGCTGCTCCACCTGTGCTGGCGGCTGCTGCTGGCTTCGCTGCGGCTGTCGCCTTAGCTGCTGCTGCATTTGTCTTAGCTTGCTTCTCAGCGCTTGCCAACTGTTCCTTTTGTAGGCTTGCAGTTGATTCAAGTGCCTTGTCTGCCATAGACTTTGCGTCAACAGGCTCGTCACCCTTGCCGTCAGGACGTGGACCTTCGCCCAGTTCTGTACGAACTTCGTCAGGCAAAAGAGCACCCAAACGTAGGTAACGTTCGTGAATCTGTGACTTCTCGTTTTCGTCTGTAAGTGTGTACTCTGTAAATCTAAATACAAATAGATCAGTAAGTTCACGGAAGACCTTGGCTAGCTTCTTTTCTAGAAGTCTTTGCTCCGGTCCACAGACTGTTTGCTTGAAAATCTTGTTGGCATCTCTAGAGTCACCAATACCAGTACCACCAGTCATACCAAGTCTATTGGCTGGAACACGGTGTCTCGCAAGGATATGCGAAGTGTTCTGGTTAACCCACTCTACGAAACCGGCTTCCTGCTTTTTGGTCTCAATAGGGTGGAATTCAATCTCCGCGTTCACACTTGGCAACGGGATGATGACTGAACGGTGGTGCTTGCCCTGCTGTGTAGTCTCAAACATACGCAAAATGTCTTGGTAGACAGCCTTTGTGATGCTTGCACCCTTCACAGTGATGAAGTATCTAGGGATTGCCTTGTGCTCAAAGAAGTCAATGTTAAACTTGTTTGAGAACTCGATACCGGCGATATTATCAGTGGAACTGATGATTTCTGGGATACCGTAGTAGTTGTTTGTCGGACTGTAGTTCTTGTAGTGAATAATCTCGTTAGGCTGAGGATCAATACCGAACGGATCACGAGTCTTTTTGTCTCCGAAGTTACGGAAAAAGATCGGTTGATCGCCCTGATACTGTACGAACCCATCACGAATTCTACGCACGCGCATGTGAACTGAGGGAATGTGACCGATGTAGCCAATTCTTCCGTCCTTGGTGCGAGAGATTTCGAAATATCCATTTCCTGTAGTGAAACGGTCCTTCAATACCTTTGCGATAACTTCTTCAAAGCTATCCTGCTTATTCATCTTGTCAAGTGCGTCATCAAGAGCAAACTTGTCATCAATCAAGTTCTCTTCCGTCTTGTTACGCTTTTCTTCGTCCTTGGCTGCTGCGCGCTGGCGAATCTTATCTGCCTTGCGGCTGTAATCCCACCAATGCCCTAGTCCTGCAATGTTATCAATCTTAGCGTCTACCGATGCTGCGTGGATTGCGCTAGTCTCATATAACTTTGCTAGATACTCTTGACTGTAAGGAACTTCAACACAGCCTGTAATGCCGTACATTGAGAACTTGTCGCCCTCTACGTACTGCTTAGACCCTGCTGTTCCTTCCTCATTTTCATATGCCTTGATCAGACGATTGTTTACCGCGTCAAGACGCTTGAATAAACGCTTAGTCAATGCCGCATTAGGCGTCTTGATAGCGCTTTCGTCAAACTTCTTTAAGAAAATGTCAGTGCTGGCATCCTTGACGGACTCTTTAGTCTCCGTAAGAAGGAAAACCTTCTTAATTTCGGGAAGAACGTCCTCTACAGTGATTTCCTTTTCTGGATCATTGTCTTCTAAGGTGAGCATCTGGTGTCCTTCCGGCAAGCAATTCTGCCTCTTGCTCTTCGTATTCCTCGTCTGAAACCTTTAGAGCCTTTTCCCATACGGCTTGACCGTCAGAAAATCCCGCATCGGCAGCGGCACGTGCCATTGCTGCCATTACGGTAATGTCGCCTCTAAAGCCATTACAGCTGAGCATTCTTCGTTCTGTATCCGCGAGGTAATTTCCGTTCGGAAGTCTCCACAAGAAAACTCCGTAACCATCTTGTTCTTGAACTTTCATACCTGTACGTGTTAATTTCATTAAGTTATTGTACCATACCTTTCTTTAGCTGTTCCATTGTACGATTACCGCTCCGACAGGTTCTCCTGCTGTTCCAGCATTTGGAGAAACACCATCAATTGGTTCGTCAATTAACTCAATTGCAGAGATAAATGTATTTCCTGCAAAAGTATTATATACGTAATACGCATCTGCTGCGGTATAGGCTACTGAACTAGCACCTACACCCGCGATTGATGACGCTACATTCTTGTCTGCATTAATCGTTACCGAATCCAAGCCTGCTGGGTAAACGATTACTACATGATAAATCTGATTAGGAAGCATGTTTGCTAGTGAGCTTGGTTGCCCATTTACATACACAGTCGCCCCGGTCGTGTCGATCCACGTAGAGCTAGCCTGATTCAGTTCTCCCAGAAACTCTAGTGTTCTGATCTGTTCTTCCTGAGCTGTCAAAGTTATACTGGCTTGTGTCATATCTGACTGATCAACATCGTAATAACCTGATCCGATCTTGCTTGGAATGTGCAGAGGTCCATCTACTGACAGATCAAAGAACGCAAGTGGGAAGTGAATTGATTCACTGCTTACTACGTCAATAAAGTAATCTGAGTCTGAGTCTGTCTGATGACGGAAGATGATGCTCGGGTAGTTCTGATAGAGATTGAGTGTCACCGGCAAACTGACCCATGTTGCACCCTGATCAATGCTGTACTCCACTGGGAATCCAGTTCTTCTATCTACTGACCAAATTGAGGTAGCTGTGCTTGACTGTACCGCCGCGTAAAAATATTCATTCTCGTAACTGAAGTCATTGTTCGTCAGTTCGTCAATACGTGGCTGACCCGCGTCATTCAAGTAGATGAACGATGCTGCTCCGTCTGGTCTTGGTACTGTATCGAGACGTTGTTGTCTGAACAGCTCAAAATATTCACGCGGTCTTGGCAATGTTCCGTCCAAACTGAATGCTATTTTGTCTACCAGCGTTACACCACCTGAACTACCCATGTTGAAGCTGCTCAGCGGCATTGCATCACCTTCGATGGTTACCGAGTCATTATTGAGCTGCATCGTGACAGTGTTACCGACTCTGTGCAAAGCGAAATAACTTACCTCTTCAAAGAAGATGATCTGCTTTTGCTCTAGAACTCCCTCCACCGGCCACGTCAGGGTGATCGTAGAGTTTGAATTCAGACGAACGCCGAAGTTGACGGTGCTTGAGATTCCGTATTCCTCTTCGTATTCTGGAATGTATTCCTCTACTGTGACCTCTGAGGTGAAAGAAATCAGATCAACATTTGACTGCTCTGGATACAGAACCATACTGATTCCGAAGTCGGTGAATTCTGGACCTGTAATCTGACCGATATCAGACAATCTGACCGAACGTGAAGCATCCGAAACGATATTTCTATTCTTGACTAGTGGATCATACGTAAAATTGATATCAGAAAAAGCACTATTGATCTGCCCTGTAATCGTGTTTCCAGAGGATTCTAGGGCAGACCAATATTGAGCTAGATTGTAGTTTCTGATCTTTACGTCAAAATTCTTCATTATCTTCTACTATACCATATTTAGTATGTATCCGAATACATTTCTGTGTAAGAATCAGGAATTGTAGTGCCTGGATCGACGTGAGGAACGAATTCTCTATCATTTCTCTCGTCACCCTTTTCGTCCCATCCTCTTGCCTTACGGTCATCGAGAATGCGTAACCACTTACGGTCAAATCTTTCCTGTGCTGTCTCTTCTACGTACATAATGTTCACGACTTATGCAAATCGTGGAAGGTCACCTTCAATCACACGCACTCTATCAACAGTCATTACGTTGGTTGCTGCATTAGCACCCGACCATTGTGGAGAAATCTGAACCGTCAGCAATGAACCTGGCGAATCAATTTTCTTGGTTAGATACAACCAGTGGAAACGATTACGAGTAGCTGATGAAATATCAACACGTCTCTGCGTACCTGATCCACCCTGATCCTTGACCAGCAGACCTACACCCGCGATTGTGTTGGTTGTCGGAACGAAAATTCTGATTCCAACAGTGATCAGCTTGCCGGATACTAGACCCTTGATTCCGAGAGATGCTGGTGTAGCTGAGAACTGAGCAAAACATGTACCTGTAGCGGTAGCTGTAAGCTTCATTCCGTATGTGCCAGTCTCGAAATTGGTTGTATCCTTTTCTGCTGTAACCTGAGTGAGGGTCCATCCTGTTGGAGGGGAACCATCTGTCCAGTCTGCGAATTCAGTATTAGGAATCAGTGATCTTGCTGGCTCCACGAAATACGATGGACGCTGAGCTGGGGAAGGTACTGCTCCTGTGTACTTCAAAGCCTTCATGACTGTATCTGCCCACAACTGAGAACCGTTAGGTGCTGGTGAATCTGCTGATGTTGTAGGGTGGATATTGTCAACCTTGGTGTACGCCTGAGCATTTCCTGTGTCAGTGAATGCCTGGTGAACGTCAATGAATCCGTATCCGTGACGAGCTGCCAAAGCCTGTAGCTCTGTAGCCTTGATATTCTGCCAAGTTTCACGTCCTGCTGTGTAGCTTGGATTCTGAGACATTAGAATAATGCCCGAGTCGGGGAAAATCTGGCTTAGCTCTTCAGTCAAGATCATCACGTTAGGTCTGAAACTAGCTCTTAGGTTCGGAGTAGTAACATCTAACATGTTGTGACTATGAGAGATAAAGATTGTGTCTGGTACGTCAGGCAATGACTCGTATGCCTGAGTGAAGCGTTCTCCAACGAAATGGAAAGTCGCAAAACCTGATACAGAACAGTTCCAATAGGTAAGTACTGGCGGTGTTGTGCCGGTTCCTGTCTGGATTGTCACTGCTGCATCGTATGTTCGGCTGGTATCGTTCCAAAGACGGTAATTGACTGTGTACTTAGGGAACTGAGCTGCTAGAGCCTGAGCTTCTAAGTAAATGTGTTCAAGCTGTTCGTTACCTGTTGAGTCACCAACGTACAATACTGTAGCTGAGTCAATACCTCTATTTAACTTATTCAGTAGTCTACTGGCATTGGCTGCCGCCGAATTCTGGCCTAGTCCCAGATTAGTTACACTATTTGTAGTCGCCAATGGTGCGAAGATTGCGTTACCAACCTCGTTTACACGAGCATCTACGGCTGTCTGGTCTATTGCTGAATCTAATTCTGTCTTAACTTCTTTGAGTGCCGCGTGGATAATCGTGTGATCATCAATATGTCCTGGCGAATTAGCAACCGGAACTTCTGGCAACTGACTTACATTGTCTAGTGTCATTATATGATTTTATCATACTTTGGTATGATAAATGCTTTACGCATTCGCTCCCGTCGCATCTTTCCAGTTTGTTCCATCGGACCAAATTGGCTTGCCTAGAGTGGTATCAAAAATATTTGTACCTGTTCCGGCTGTTGCTGCTGAAGGTCTAGTTGCAGTAGTGTATGACTTGATCTGAAGTCCACCGTTTATCGTTGCTCTTCCGTCACTTCTACGAATTGTCAAGTAATCTGCAATCTTAGTTCCGTTGTCTCCGTAACCTGCAACCACGAAATTAGAACCGGCATTTGAACCTGACTCTGCATCTCCTGATGCTGCAACGTCCCAACGAGCACTGCTGGCTGTTAATGCCTGACCAATCTGTCTTCTAGAACCTGCTGCTCCGTTTACATCTGAACCACGAACGGTTCCTGAAGCTGTATTTGCACCTGCCCTTAAACCGCTTGGCAAAATAAGCATAGACTGAATGATTGTGGAACCAAGCATTCTACGCTCGAAACTGGCACTGTCTGAAGCTGCTGTTCTGCGTGTACCAGAAAATACGATGCCTGAATAATCCGGTGCTGTCGTACCATCTAGATACAACGGGTAGTTCGTTCTTGGAGTGCTTCTATTGTCGATAACCTTAACATCTGTAGCATTGAATCCTGAGACGGTACCGGCTGCAATACCACCTGTACCAATACCAAAGTTCTGTGTTGTTGATGTATCTGGGATGACTGTTGTTCCGTCGTAATCGAATTCAGAACCAGCATTGATAATCAGACCGTTACGAACCGTAATATCCTTCGATCCTGTGACTTGAATTCCACCCTTTGCACAGTCAATTAGAACAAAGTCATTGATTTCAATGTTGCTTGCGTAGTCTGTTGGTGTTGTTCTGTTGTCACTTGGGTATCCACCAAATCTGATTCCGATACCACCTGAACCGTCTGGCTCATCGGATGGACCTCTGCTTACACCATTAATGTAAACACCTGTGATCTTACCGTTCTTAGGACCGTTGTCCAGTACGATACCGCCCAATCCCGCATTCATAATGCTGACATTAGAGATATTGAAGTTCTCCGGTCCCTTTCCTGCTGGACCATCTGTAGTCAAGAATCCCGATACCCAAACTCCGTAGAATGCTGGGTTGATTGCGTACAAACCTGAAGCAATGACGGACTTGTTGCCACGACTAAACGAGAATCCGTTATCTGCCGATAGGACTGAAACAAGATTATGTGCAACGACGCGCTCACAGTAAATCCAACCAGGGTCCATTGTGTTTCTGAACTCAGAGTTAGTTACTTCTGCTGTTCCCGATACTCCTGAGAATATGAAGGGAAGTGTGCGTGAGCCATTGATCGCTACGTTGTTGATCTTGATGTTTTCAACCTTTGGGTAGGCTGGATTTGGTGTTGATCCGTCGTTTGCTGGGATTCTATCTCCACGGAATGTGAAAGCCTGACTGAATCCCGGCGTTGGACTGAATACTCTAGCTCTGCGTGGTCCTGTAGCATCGTCCACAACAGTTCCCTTAACTGAAAAATCAGTGAATGTTAGGTTGGAACATGGTCCGCTTGTCCAGAATACCGAATCCACCTGATTGTTGGAAGCTGTTCCAGGAACAAAGATTTCGGTACTTCTTATTCCATTTCCACTGACTTTCAGGCGAGAGCAACCATTCATGTTGATGCCTTGCTTGAAGACGTAATTACTAGCCTTCATTCTGACTTCTTTGATTCTGTTATCCTTTGCGTAAATAACAGCTCTCTGCACCATTTGGTGATCTGCGGTATCGGAACTCTGTCTGAAATCCTCTACGTCTACATATGATTGACCCTTATCCAGGTTTGTCTTAATTTCTTTTAAGGCTGCGTGAATAATCTCATGGTCCTTCGGATGACCAGGATCATTCTTAACTGGTCTCTCCGGTAATTGGCTTACGTTGTCTAGTGTCATAGTCCAATTTTATCATACTTTAGTACTAAAATTATTTAATGTTAACTGCTGTAGATACACAGAAAGCACCTTTCGGGGCTTTCTGCATTACCTAAGGTAGCGAAATTCAGGTATGCACTTCTGGTGGTGTGTAACGACACTGAGAGTCCTATTCACTCTCAGTCAGCAAGTCTCTAAACTGTAGACTCTAGACCATGTTCGTAGGATTAGTACGCTGGACATACCTTAATTATACTACCCTGTTCTCTTAATGTCTACTCTCTTGCCGCTCAAAACCAAGTAGATATCATTTGTCTTTGTATCCTCTTCGATTGAACCTGCTTCGAAATTGGCACGACGCTTGCCGTCCTTTTCGACAACATCAGAGATTGGCATACCTAGGCGTCCATTTTCGTAACCTAGCTGACCATAAATCTTAAAGATTTCACCTGTGATCGCATTTGCATCCTTGGTGCTTGTCAGATTGTAAATTGCTCCGTTCTCAAACGACTGAACGAATCCTCTACGATCCTGTGTCGCAACTGCTGTTCCGGTCGGATAGCCAAGCTTGGCTTCGTATCCCACGCGTGCGTATTCATCCCATATTGGACCGTACAGAATTTCTTTTGCACCTGTCTTAGGACTGAAGTAGATGTGACCCTTTTTAAATCTCTGCAAGCGTCCTATGCCGTCTGGTGGTGTAATCTCGTCGGTCTCGGGGAATCCTAGAATTCCGTTCTCCCACTTCAATTCAGCCCAACGGCTACCGATGACACCATTCAATACGTAACCCTGCTTGTCAGCATCACTGTAATAGATAGAGCCATTCTGGAACGCCTGAGCTTCACCACCATTGATCTTGATTGCGTCGGCAACTGGGTAACCCAAGAATCCGATTTCCCAACTGTTCAGTTCGAACTTTGGCCAAATATTTTTGTTAATTGTTCTAGCGCCAAAGTTTGGATGCCAGTAGATGTGACCGAACTCGTATTCCGCGAATTTTCCTACGCTGTCAGCACAAGGCAACTCGTCACCAACGGTGATCTTCTTTCCTAGCCAAGGGTTTTCACGATACTTAGCCTGAATTGCTGATTCCTTAGGCTTGTCGCCCTCGTTGTACCAGCGATTGACTTCACGTCCGAACCATGCAGCATCGAAACCTGCTGGGTCAATCTTTCCATCACGCTTATTGTAATCTCTGTGGAAAATCCAACGATCTGCTGGAAGTCCTAAATCCTTAAGTAAAGCTGCTACAACCTTGGGGTAATTTGAGCGCTGTGCGTCTGTCCAGTCGTTGTAACCGTTTGACACGCCTTCAATTCCAATCGAGTAGTAATTTCCGTTGCCTTCTGGCGCTCCCCACATTGCAGGTCCGTAACCCGCGTGCCAACAGACACCCTGAGCGATAATATGTGGATTACCGTCTCTCTTTAGAACTAGCTGAGACAATGGACCTGGCAAATCTGATCGTCCGTCTCTAACTACTCTAATATCTCCTGACTCATTGCCACCGGCAGTATGATGCAACACTAAGAATTGTACTTTGACAATATCTCCGTGACCTCTATTACGCCAACCTGGCTCTTCTGTGTATTTGATCCCGAACTTCTGAAAAGCTTCTGGGTATCTTGTGTAATCTGCTATTTCAATCATTCCCTTTCTTTTGATTACTCTTATTATAGCAAAATAGACCAGACTCCGTAGAATCTGGTCTATCTGCTTTAACTATCCGAATTTAGCCTTCGCAAGCTGTGCATTCGGAACCGTTCTCGATTGCGCAACTCTGTGTATCGAAACTAGTGTTACTCCAATCAATGTTGAAATCGTCCATAAATTATCTCTCCTTCTTTGTATTTTTAGAAGCCTGGATTCCTGCCTTGCTGCGCATGTAGTAAAGACCCTTTATGTACGGGTCAAGCATGGCTAGCTTGTGAATCTTGCTGATGTAGGCCGGAGACTCGTTAGCGTCAAAGAAAAGATTTAGCGATTGTCCCTGGTCAATAAATTTTTGTCGTTCAGATGCTTGTTCGATTATGGCCTCTTGATTAATCTCATAAGCTGTCTTGAATACTTCCTTCTCATGGTCAGACAACCAATCGACATTTTGAACCGATCCTGAGTCATCAATTATCTCGTCAATTGTCTTCTGGTCGTACTTTCCACGTTCCTTCATAATGTCAATCAGGGTAGGGTTGATTCGTGCCATTTCTCCTGCTGCTGAGGACTGATTAAATACGTTTGCAACGATCGGCTCAATACCCTGACTGACTCCACCAACAAGTAACGCGGTGGACATTGTTGGAGCGACTGCCATTAGGTGACTGTTACGTCTTCCCTTTGGTGCCCACTCTGCTGAACCAGCTTTTTCACCCATCCAAGACGAAGCCTCTTCTGCGTAACCTCTGATTCCAGAAAAGATAAACTTATTCAGATTTTGAGCCTCTTGCGAATCGAAAGGAATGCTCTTGGACTGCAATAGTGTGTGCCAACCCATGACGCCCAATCCAAGCGCTCTGCTCTTCTCTGTAAAACGAACTACCTTTTCCATACCCTTGACCTTGCTGCCACGATCTATCAAATCCTGAGCAATACAGTCAAGGAAAACTGTTGCGATGAATACTAAGTCAGTACCCTTCCATTCGTCATACTTTGCTAAGTTAAGTGAACTAAGTACACAGCTAAAACTATGATCCGCGTCAGAGTGCAATGCAATCTCCGAACACAGATTAGAAGCCTTGACGCTCAATCCCTTTTCAGCATATCCGGCTGGATTCTGACGGTTCACCTTGTCAATGAACCAGAGATAACCCTTACCTGTCACAGCGCGAGTCTTGAGAATCTTTTGGTAACGACGAATCGTATCCTTATCACCGGACTTTAGCTTGTCAATGAAATTATCTGTGATGTTCCAACCGACATTCAGCCCGTCTGGGTTGTTATAGAGATAATCAATGACTTCATCGAAATCATCGTGATCAGCCTCTAGATAGCCTGCCCAAGCGCCACGACGCGTAGAACCCTGGCTGGTGTCGTCCATATCTTGAACGAAGCCTTTGAATACCGGCAAAACTCCGTTAGCTTTTCCATTGTCGCCGTAAGCTGATCCTCGTGGGCGAATGTCGCCAAGATATCCACTAGTACCAAATCCTTGCTTTGTCAATACTGCTGATTCTAGACGTGAATCGTAGAATCCATAAATTGAATCTTCAATGTAGTTACCAGTACAGCTTACAGCCATACCGCGCTCTGTTCCTAGATTCGCAAGAACCGGAGTACTTGGACTTAGCCAACCGTTCCAGATTGCTTCAAAGAACCTTTCTTCCCAGTCGATTTCGTCACCGTACAAGCGTACTGCTATTTCACCAGCCGCTTCGGCAATTCTTACATATCTATCTGCAAGGCTCTGCCCCGACTCAGCATACTTTAACTTAAACATCTGGTAGCCGGGTGTGATGTACCAATCAGGTACTTCTCCCTTTTCCTGAAGTTCTTTGCGTTCTGCCGAGATTTGCTCATAAATGCTTGTCATTAAAAAGTAAATCCTCCATCTTCTGTGTCTTCAAACGTAAATGCATTTTCATCCCAGTCTCGGTTGTACTCGGACTGCACTCCGTTGAAGAAGTCTCCGAACTGAGTGGAATTAATTCCCTTGTAGAACCATTCTGCTACTGGATTCTCATCAATCTCAAACTGGAAATTGATATCCAAGTTGTCAAGACACATATTGATACGTGACTTAACAAAAATCTCTAAGTCGTGCTGGTTCAGGCCGGGAATATCGCCCTTCTCAAAGATCATTTCAATGATTCGCTTTTCATGCTCAAATACTGCGTGGGCAGCTTCGACAATCTTCAAATCAAGAATTGCTTTTTGTGTGCTTGTCTGCTCTGATTCACTCTGCAATGTTCGGTACAACCAAGCACCCGCTTGCGCGTGCAAGTTCTCGTCACGAACACTAAAGTTAATTCCTCTACAGACATTGTTCAACAGGTTCTTGCCCTGTGACTGAAATGACTTCAGAAACGCAAAGCTAGAGTAAAGTACCGCACCTTCGAGCATACTGAACGTAGCCAAGCTGTAAAGCAAATCATCACTGTCTGCGGCGGCATTGACAAAATCAATACGTGCCTTCAGGTCTGGATCATCTGCATAACTAGAATAGAATTCATCTGTGTTCAGCAACATTGCTTCATTCAGCTTGTTGTAGAACGGAGCGTGGACATTGATTTCAAAGAAACCGAATGCATTGCTCATCATCTCAATATCAGGGCGTGGGAAGCTGTTCTTTACTTTACCGCCCCAATATTCGTTGCCTACTAGCAACTCATACAAAGTAAATAGCTTTAGAACTGTGATCACTCCGTGCTTTTCAGCTTCGGTCATGTTCACGCGTAAATCTTGTACATCTTTCTCAACATTGATCTCATCTGGTGACCAGAACACGTCTCGCTGAGTCTTGGCAAACTTAACTGCCTCTGGGTAGTCAAAGGTATACGTATCCTTTGGTGTCGTAATTCTCGGTGACAATTCTTCTCCTTTTTCTTATAATTTTTGCAGTGTTCACGGTGAAGAAGAGACAGTTATAGCCCTCTTTTTGTTTGAACTGGTTCTATCTATTATACGGCTTTGGGCTAAATAAGACAATCGTACTGTTTAGCTAAAACGCGGATCATCCACTATATGTTGGAAGGCTTCTCGTGTCAAACACAACCAGTCGTACTCTTCGTGCATCTCAAAACTATTCTTAAATGCCTTCAAAGCCTGGTTCTCAAAGTCATCGTAGCTTAGCTTGATCTTATCTACCAAATCTTCGAAATCTGGCTTGTAGACCTTGCCTGGATGCTCGTCTGGCCACGGTGATTGTACCAGTTCCGACTTGACTCCCAAATCATTTAAGTATTTGTGGTAGTGACACCATGATTCTGTGCAAATTGTTGGAGTACCCTGAGCTAAGCTTTCCATAGGGATGAAGCCCCATCCTTCACCGTAACTTGGATATATGTTCACGTCAAATCCATCAGTGAACCGAACCAGTTCGTCTGTTTCCATAGGCTTAGTGATCACCGACACATTTGGTAACTTGTCAGGAGATTGAACTACCCCATTCTGGTACCAGCGTACATGACTTCGTTGATACGCCTTAATTGTTAACGTAGCTTTGCTCGAATCATCCTTGAACGCCTCCCGGAAAGCTTCGAATCCCTCTTGAGTTCCTTTACGGCTAGCTGGTGCTCCCTGAATATAATATTTCAGTGGACCCGACCTCCGCTTCAATCTAGGCTTGTACATTTTCTCTATGCCGTGAGGGTATACCGTTTTGACGTTGTTGACACCGGCTGCTCTGTACACATCAGCGACCCAATCAGAGGTTGCCCAAACTTCATCGGCTGAATTGAACTTTTCAACCCAACCTTCGGGAAGTTCTGTTGACTCCCAAGGGCATAAAATTATTTGATATTGATTGTCTTTAGGGGTGAAGTAGTCAGGCTGCGCGAACGTAAATTCGACGAGTGCTAACGGAGTATTGAAATACACTTTGTGGCCAAGTTCCTTCAGAGCATTGACGATGCCCCAACCAGCTCTACCGAATCCGTTGTTCAGTGTGAAGTTGCTGTACGCAGTGTTGTAAGAAATGATCATGTTCAGTATTCTATCATGTTCTCATCGTGCCGTCAGGCTTCAGTCTAAACGTCAAACCGTATACCTTCTTTGCTCCCGAACCAAATCCTGTATCGAACAACCAACCGTTCTCGAAAAGTAGATCAAGATGTTGCTGGACTTCTGGTGGACTGACCTTTATGATTCTTGATATGCTGTACGCACTGATTGCAGACAGTTGCATCTGAACCTTTCGCTGGTATGTGCAGGTAGATTCAATCACACTTGCAACAACCTTGGTAGTCATGCTTAGATCGGACCTGAACACCAAGTCACGCCACTTGTGGCGGCTGTAGACAGTTTCTAGATCATCTGGTTTACTTAACTCTGGCATCGTACTTCCTCATCACTCGACAGATCAGTATGACAGTCAGTAACTCATATTTCAAGTCCAACCAATCAGTGATCTTGCTCATATCACAATTGTATCAAGCTGGCAAGTTGTTGTCCAACTTGACAAACGAGATTCTGCTTACTAGACTATTTATGGGGTTTGTAAGTAAATTGTTTGAAATTAGGTTAAATTAACTACTCATTATTACTCTTTAACTACTCTTAATAACTTAAAGAATAGAAAAGAAAGATAAAGAGAGGTACTAATAAGAGATAAATTAAGGAAATTAGTGTTAAGAGAAGAATTAAAGACAGATATTGGTAAGAGAATGTTTGACTTCTCTCCTATCTCCAAAAATCATATACCTTCGGAAATTTTAAAAGAACTTATCCAAATTTATCTTAAAGAAATAGAACTTGATCTTGAATATGAAATAGAGTCAATTCACGTAGGTTCCCAAGTTCCCCCTATCTCTCGTATTATCACATTTTTTACAGAACCAGATATTTTGCTGTATACTAAGTGGAGAGGTGTCTTCTCTGTACATGGTTACGAAGCTCCTATAGTAGATTTTATTCCGAAAGAAAGTTAAATTATGTTAATTACCATAGTCTCAATCCTATTTGCTATCCTCTGTTTTGGATTGTTCGTGTTTGTTGTTCGTAAAGTCAAGGTCTGGCTAGATAAGCAGACCCCGGAAATTCTTCATCCTGACGAGTACTACGAGAAATTACATAAAGATTTAGACAAACAGATTCATTCTCCCTATGAAAAGGATTTAAGTTAATGTGGTACCAAAATAGAGACACCCTTGACAGAATATCAAGTGCTGGTGTTCACTCCTATGAGTCTGAATACGGAAATCCTATTGTTCGAATGAATGGTAATTTCTGGTTAGAGTGTGAAAAGGATGATGACGCCTTCACCCCACCGGCCCTGAGAACAGGAAACTGGGAGGCTTGGAATGCTGTTGCTATCATGAACGAACTTAAGGATTACGCTTGGTTCGTGGACGCAGGCGCAAACGTTGGTTACTACACCGTAATGGCTGCTGTGGCAAATGTTCCAGTGTTTTCCTATGAACCACACCCTGACGTATTCAAATTAATCGTACGGTCTCTCAGGCTGAACAACATTGAACCCTGGAATACAAACGTCAAGCTGCACAATTATGGTTTGGGGCGAGAATCTGGTAAGCTCGTGTTGCACGAGGTTGAAAACCATACTGGTGCAAACAGTTTCGCCGGATCAGGAGACGGAATCGAAGTAGATGTTGTCACACTTGACCATTCGCTAGATCAACCGTACACTTCAGATGTAAAGCACGTCATCAAGGCAGACGTAGAAGGTTTCGAACGTGAAGTTTGGGACGGTGCAAAACAACTCAACGAGAACTGTGATACAGTATGGTTCGTTGAATGGGTACCTGTTCGCCACGGAGCGGACTACAACCGTGAATGGTTGAACGAGGTTATCCAATCCCACGATCTACAAATGGTCAATATGGACGGAAGTCTGAGGCCGGTAGGTGTGGAAGAAGCTCTTAATGTAGAGTTTGAAACAATCGTATTCCGTAAGAGGGTTTAACATGCCCTACTTCGGTGATCAGGAATCTTCCCTATTGGAAGAGTGGTTGGCAGAAGCCGAACAAGAATATCTTTTAACTTCAGACGAGTTTCAAAAGAGTGTTGTTCGTGACAGAATACAAGACATAAAAGACGTTCTCTACCGTAGGGGACGACGCGGATGATTAGTCTTATCTTGGACATAATCTGGATAGTAAAAAGGTTCCTATGGGAGCATGAACTTGACGCGTACAGACATAGAAAGTTATCTTAACTAACGTGAATATTATTGCAAAATCGGCATTGGTCGTAAGCATTATCGGAGCTGGCGCTCTCGGAGCAACATCTATTGCAAGCGCTGAGCCAGTACATAACTGGAATGCAGTAGCAGAGTGTGAGTCTGGTGGAAACTGGGCTATCAACACCGGAAACGGTTATCATGGTGGATTGCAATTCAGTCCAAGCACCTGGTCAGGATATGGTGGACAAGAGTTTGCTCCAACAGCTTATCAGGCAACCAGAGAGCAACAAATCATCGTTGCTGAGCGAACATTGGCTGGACAGGGAATCGGAGCTTGGCCTACGTGTGGACCACTTCTATATTCTAACCCTGACCCAGCAGATGACGTTGTTGTAGAACAGCCTCTACCTGAAGTGAAGCCGGTTGAGCCTCTAGCAGTGAAGATTCCTGCAAGCCCACGGTATTTCACAAATGATCCGGTAACGATTCCGGTTCCAGTAATTCCAACTCTTGAAATCCCAGTTAATGAGTGGAACATCTCTAATGAGTCAATCAACAGGGATTACACCAACGCAGTAAACGAAGTTAATAGAATCCTAGAGGAGAATAAGTAATTTGTCAGTAGATGTTAAGTTTTTCACCGACTCTGAAGTTCAGTTGATCAAGAGTAATTCAACTGATCAAGACGTGGCGCGTGCAGCTTGGGTATCTACACTTGGCGAAGAGGCAGTGGACTATGACTCATCACGACAGAATGGTTTAATTAACTATTTGATGCGTGATCGTCATGGTTCGCCGTTCGAACACGGTAGCTTTACATTCTTTGTGAAGACACCGTTGTTCGTTCGGTCAGAGTTTCATCGTCACCGTGTAGGTTGGTCATATAATGAAGAGTCTGGTCGTTATAGCCAGATGAAGCCACACTTCTATACCATCCCTGAGGGCCGCAATCTTACCCAGTCTGGTAAGCCTGGACATTATCTTTTTGCTCCTGGTACAGCGGCACAGCATAACCTTACAAAGGGTATCCAGATCAACAGTTCCATTACTGCTTACTCTGAATATCAGGTATTGCTAGACGCGGGCGTAGCCAAAGAGGTTGCCCGTATGCATCTTCCGCTCAACCTTATGACGAGCTTCTATGCAACATGTAATTCCAGAAGTCTTATGCACTTTCTCGGATTGAGAACCAAGGATGACTCTGCAACCTTCCCTTCTAACCCACAATTCGAAATCAATTCGGTTGCAAGTAAGATGGAATATGAGTTCGCAAAGCAGATGCCTGTGACCTATCAAGCATGGCTGGACAACGGACGAGTAGCGCCTTGATAGACGTCAAAGCTGCTATACTTGATCTGTTGGCTAAGGTCAGCGGAAAGGCAAGGTACATCAATATGCAAAAAGTTAAAGACCTAACTCCGGTCACGAAGTACGGAGTAGGCGGTACCGATTTAGGTATTCCTTTCACATTGGAAAATGGTTCGACAGGATACCTGTTCGGAGATACCTTCAGTTCGTTAATGCCGGGTGGTGCTAATTGGCGTAGTCCTGTAGCATTGCGCAGTCATGAACCTATTGAAAATGGTATCGAGTTTGATTCAGCTTATAAGTTAGCTGGCGAGGGACTAGCACCCGAAATTATCGCAAATCAGCACAACACAAGCGGTAATGGCGAGTTTACTATTATCCCTAACGACGGAATCAGCTTCCCTGAGACCGGGCGTCAGATCATAAGTTATATGTCTGTGAGAAACTGGGACAACGGTACTTGGCGAACTAACAATACTGGTTTTGCTTACTCGGATAACGGCAACGATTTCGTTAAGTTAAACTGGCAATGGAACAACAACTGGGCAGGCACAGATATCTTGCAGATGGTGTCGATGCAACGAGAAGGCAACTGGGTATACTTGCTCAGTACTTCAAACGGGCGACATTTGACAGATGGTTTGTACTTGCGTAGGGTTCCCTGGGACAAGATGTTCGATCCATTCGCTTACGAGCATTGGACTTGGAACGGTACTTGGCAGTGGACTAAGAATTATAATTGGTTCTTTCATCCTATCCTTGCTGGTAGATTCGGAGAGCCTAGCTTGAGAAAGCTAAAGGATGGACGTTGGGTAATTAGCGTAATCGACGCAGCGAATGATAGACTCTCGTTGTACGATGCCCCAACAGTCACATCAGTATGGAACCACCGAACACTGATTTCGAACACATCTTCGGAATCCATATACGGAGGATTCGTACACCCCAATTCGACAAGCCAGTCATTACATGTAATACTGAGCAAGTGGAATGCAACCAAGTACGGTTGCGAACAGTGGAAAACTAGTTTGTAAGAAAGTTGACAGAGAGTCTAGCAAGTGTTAGGCTCTCTGTTATACCAACCAAGGGAGTTCACATGGAAAACCGTAGCAGCCTTCAGTACATTGCAGATTTTTACGCTGGCGCACAGAAGACCACCCAACCTTCAACAAATTCCAAGGGCGTATTTGCACGCCGACAAGCAAAGTCACAGCCCAAGATGGGCAAGATGTGCCCCGCATGTGGTTTGATGCGCAGTCTTTCCGGCTCTTGCGACTGCAACACCTTTTAGATTATCATGACTTGCAAACACTGTGATAGAGAAATCAATTTTATTGAGTTCCATCAGGGCTTCTGGTTACATGACCACACCGGTAGAGTTCTCTGCACAAGCGGAGAAACAACCGCAACTCCAAAACAAAGGATTACAAATGATTCAGCTTCTTAACCGTCGTGTCAGCTTCAGCCTGTTCTATGTGCTGGAAATCTTTCTGTTCACCATTGTGCTTCTGGCCACCGGATCATTCTGGCTGGCGGTTATCGTTAACGCGGTTACAATCGTCATTTGGAACTTGAAGTTCCAGAATGCGGGACGACAGACCATCGAATTCGAGGACGGTAAGTAATGGCAGCAGGATACGATGACATTGCTGAGTGGTTCGATTGGGGACTTTCGGCAGAAAAGGCTTACATGATCGTCTGGTGTGACATGTTTGATTACGATGACTATCCAGCATATTATGAAGACAAAGATGCAGCTCAGGCAGCCTTGGATTCTCCAAGCAGTATGCAGCGGGCAATGGAATGCTACGATCTGAATTCCGATAGGGATACTCAGTTAGATAAGACTCGCGCTTGGGCACTAAAGAGGAACTACTCTTGAATATCTTGCCTATTGAAGAGCAAAAGGCAATGCGTGAAAAAGATTGTTTTGATGACCGGAACATCGTAGAGGAATTTAAGGGTCTAGAGACCGAGACTATCAAGTCAATTATGAAATTACGCTCTAGTAACCTGGTCGTCATGTGCTCAAACGAAATCAAGGATTTCAATTGGGGTAGTGTGGTTCGCTCTGCAAATAGTTTTGGAGTCTCGGAGGTAGTTTTCACCGGACGCAAGGCTTATAACCGTAGAGGTGCTGTCGGAGCGAACAACTACACTGATATTCAATATGTCCCAGACACTATCGAAGCTCTGACACATTATAAAGTTAATCTAGGTTATCGCCTGGTTGCTGTGGAATATGACGAGCGTTATCAGATGGAAAACTTGCAGACCTACGATTGGTCTGAGAAGTCTGTTATCATATTCGGTGAAGAGGGTCGTAGCCTTACAGAAGAGATTCTTGATTTCTGTGATGACATTGTGTACGTTCCTATGTATGGCACAGTTCGAAGCCTGAATTTGGCAAGTTGCGCCACTGTGGTAATGTATGACTACGACACAAAGATGCGACAAACACCAACGTATTAATGTATACTTAGAGTATGGAAGACCCATACGAGGACGAAGAGGAATACGAGGATTGGTTTAATCCATTCCCCATGATAGTCTATGCAAAGCAAAAGACTTCCGTACATCTTTCTTCAATAACCCACAGACTATAGGAGTTAACTTAAATGATGGCAGCTCGCCCAATCGTGGCGCGTACGAGTCGTGAAGACATTCTTCCCAACAGCATTACGAATGCAAAATGTGCAGCGTGCGGGAATGTTTTCAGTAACTCACGTAATTTTGATGCTCACCGCCGCTGGTCGGATGCCAAGCAGGAAAGCTACTGTGTAAATCCTGACACTGTAAAGCTTCAGCTCAGTGACAAGGGTCTGTGGATCACTGCCAGTGAATGGTTCAAGGAACAGTAGTGGATAACGAAGACATTATTGAGTACTTGCAGATGCACAGTACTCAGCAGGAGCAGTTAATTGACATTCTGATGGTTCTTTTGAGCCTGTCAAGCCCTGAAGAGGCCGGGTTCCTGGATTATGCACACAACACGCGTAAAAAGTTTCTTAGTTCGTTAACTAAAGAGGAATACGCACAACTAAGAGGAGAATTTGAACGTGACAGTCGTTGAACCTATTCTGGGAATCATCGGTTTTCTTGTTGTAGTTTATCTGGCAGCAAGAGTCATCATCTGGGGAATTGATAAGCTCTATGACCGATTCTTCGGAATCTGGGACGAGCCTATCTCGTTTGACGATGTTGAAGAGGGCGAAATTAGTGGCTGAAAAGTACTCGGTTTTTATTTACCCTGACGCGGTAATCAACGGAAATCGCATTGACCGCAAGGAATTAGAGACGACTCTCTATTCCAATGAGCGAAATTGCAAGTACGTCATCCCAACACGGAATATTCGATACATTAGAGAAAGTATTTAATGGAGTTTGTAGAGTACGGAAAGACGAATCGGTTATACCGAGATATAGTTATTACAGAAAAGATCGACGGCTCAAACTGTGTCATCGGAATTGACATTGAGAACCGCAGAATCTACGCTGGTAGTCGTACTAAGTGGCTGAATAATGAGCAGGATCACTTCGGTTTTCACAAATGGGTTACCGAAAACTGCCACACTCTTTTCAATGATCTTGGACCGGGCTTGCATCGTGGCGAATGGTTTGGTCAGAAGATGCAGCGCAAGTACGGTATGGATCATAGAGAGTTTGCTTTATTCAATACCGATAAGTGGGGAAAGGTAGAATTTGAAACCCCAAATTTACGCACAGTGCCTGTATTATATGAAGGAATCTTCTCTGAACATGCAATCATTGGTCGTCTTGATGAGTTGCGGGAATACGGTAGTGTTGCATCACCGGGATTCATGAATCCCGAAGGTATTTGTATATTCCATACGCAAGCCAACATGGTGTTTAAAGTTTTGCTAGAGAACGATCAAATGTCCAAGACGGAGGCGGGTGTAAAGTGAAGACGATACTTATCGTACTAGCTCTTGCATTCGCGGGCACACTCATGGTAGGTTGTGGTTCAGAGAAATTCACACCGGATAGTGCGGAGCATGTTCCTGATATGGTAAATGTTCCAACGTACAAGGTTCACCTACAGAATGGTGGATATCTAACGTGTGTATACCTGACTCAAGCCGGTAACTATGGTGGTACTGGTGGACCAACTTGTGATTGGAGCAAGGCAGAATGATTGAGCTTTTTACAAGGGTCGGTAGGCGTCTGTGCGCTATTGATGCTGACGAACATTTCATGCGCTTTCCTGGTGGAGAGTTGCATATGAAATCTGATGCTGATATGTTCAGCGGAGATGAAATTGCTTTGATCCGTGGGCATGTTGAGACTGACGATTTTATCAAGCTTGCCATGTGGTCAGAAGTTGTTGCTGATCAAAACGGTACTTCGTATGCGTACATCCCCTATTTGCCCGCTGCGCGTGCAGACAAGGGCGTTCCTCTGGGAGGTCAGATTTACGCTAATATGATCAACAGTGCAGATGTTGATTTGCTGTTTGCTACAGATGTTCATAGCCAGAAAGCAATTGAGTTCTACAGCGGCTTGCACAATTACAACGTGGATGATATTGTCGCAGATTATCTTATTTCTAACGGTCGTCGGTATGATGCAATTATTGCCCCTGATAAGGGAGCCGCCGAACGTGCGCGTATATTTGCGGAATACATGAAACTGCCAGTATTGCAGGCAGAAAAGGTGCGTAACCAGAACACTGGTGCATTGTCGGGTTTTAGTTGTACTGATGCTGAAGAGTTCGGAGCGGGACACTTTCTGATTTTCGATGATATTTGTGATGGTGGTGGAACCTTCAATGGTCTAGCCGATCAGATCATGCAAGAGAATCAGAGGGCTAAACTGGATTTGTTTGTCACTCATGGCATCTTCAGCAAGGGAACGCGGGAGCTTGACAAGCGATTCATCAACATCTTTACTACTGACACATGGTCTAAGTATTCAACCGGGAGTCAAGATATCATTCCAGTTGTCAACCAAGTTTTGAAAACTATTTAAGGAGCTATAATTCAGTTCAATCCTATCGGGTTGATTGATGCTTACAAGTATGGACACGCAAAGCAGTATCCTGAGGGAACTGAGTTTGTTTACTCCAACTTCACCCCGCGTGGATCACGCATTGAGGGTATTGACGAGGTAGTCTTTTTGGGACTACAGGCGTTCATTGACGATCTAACTCAGTCCTACGAGGATGGGTTCTTCAGTCAAGATATTGATCAAATTGTTGCCGAGTTCGAAAAGAATACGCTAGAGATTCTTGGACCGAACAACGTTGGCTCTGATCACTGGCGCAAGCTTCACAAGCTGGGTTACTTGCCACTTAAATTTAAGGCTCTTCCAGAAGGTACTTCTGTACCTCTGAAGGTTCCTGTATTTACTGTGGAAAATACCCACAAGGATTTCTACTGGTTGCCCAACTACATTGAGTCTCTTTTGAGTGCTGCGATTTGGTTGCCGTGTACCAGTGCCACTACGGCCAAGCGTATGCGAAAGTTGCTTGACGAGTGGGCAATTAAGACGACAGGCAGCAATGCCGGTGTAGAGTTCCAGGGCCATGATTTCAGTTTCCGTGGTATGGGTTCTCTTGAAGAGGCCGCTGCCAGTGGTGCGGGTCACCTTGCAAGTTTTGTTGGTTCTGATACCATCATTGCAAAGGAATGGATCAAGGAACACTACGGAGCAACAGAGCCGATTCTGTTGTCTGTGACTGCAACTGAGCACTCTGTAATGTGTGCCGGTGGTGATGGTCCGGGAGAGGAACAGGAAACCTATGCTCGTCTTATGCGTACTTATCCTTCTGGCATCTTGGCTGTGGTTTCTGATACGTGGGATTTGTGGAACGTCCTTACGGTCATTCTACCCAATCTCAAAGATCAGATCATGGCTCGGGATGGAAAGCTAGTTATCCGTCCTGATAGTGGAAACCCAGTTGATATTTTGTGTGGAACTGGTGGAGACACACCGGCAGGCAAGGGAGTTATCGAACTCCTATGGGACTTGCTTGGAGGTACGGTTAATGAACAGGGATACAAGGTAATTGATTCTCACGGCGGCGCGATTTACGGCGACAGCATTACTTTTGATCGTGCTCATGATATTTGTAAGCGTCTTGCTGATAAAGGATTCGCTAGTACAAATGTTGTGTTCGGCATTGGAAGCTACACGTACCGTTACGTCACGCGTGACACGTTCGGGTTTGCAATGAAGGCAACTGCTGTTACGATCAATGGCAAGGAACGTGCTATTTTCAAAGACCCAATCACTGATTCGGGTGAAAAGAAATCGGCTCGTGGTCGTATGGTAGTGCAGCGTAAAGACGGAAAGCTGAAGCTTCTGGATAATCTTAATCTTGGAGAACAGCGTGCTTTGTCGGAGCACGATCAGCTAAGGCCTGTCTGGATTGACGGACAGTTCGTCCACAGGACAACTTTCGATACAATTCGTGAGCGAGTGGCTCGGTCGTAGCACATTGGCGGGTATACAAGTGATACCCGCTTTTGTGTTATCATTGAGAGATGAATAACGTAAGAGTAGTAACGCCAAACGGCGAAATCATCGGTGAGAAGATTCTCGAAACCGAATCCACAATTATCGTCAAGACTGAATCAGGTAGACTGTCTATTGACAAGACAAACGACGTATTGATATTTGATTATGTCGATCCCGCTAGCTATAGCAAGGGAACCATAGTCAAGATAGGCACGATTTACGGTGAAGCAGCTTATCTCAAAGCGCGTTCAAATACCTGGCGACTAGTCTGGCAATCCGAAGCTGACGCTAACGAAAACCTGACTATGACCGATACCTTCATGGCCAACTCGGTCGTTCTGAGCTTCGATGATTTGTTGAAGCATTATGTTGACAACCCGGCATAGCTCTGATAAGTTCTAGTCATGACCAAGCAAATAGAGAGGCTGCGCCAAGCCCACAGAGACCTCAAATTAGAACTGTCGTTTTTAGGCGGGCTGGTTGCAGGTAGCATGATCTGTCTGATACTGTGTGTCGTAACAGTCCAGTACGTGATGTTCATCGTGTTCTTTGTGATTACTCTCATGCTGGGCATGGCATTGGCCGATGTATGGTTGGACAATGACGGTTCCAGTCGATTGGCAAAACGTAAACGAGACCTGGAAAGGGCAGAACGTGAAGACCGAAATCCGGGTGATGAGCTACAAGCTGGCTGAGAAACCAGCCAAGTCAGAACGTAAAGCTGATATGTCCAGCTTCATCAACACAATAATTCACGATGCTTTCCGAAGAGGTGACAGCCTTAGCTTCAGGCACGTTGCTGATGTTGAAGAGGCTTTTTTCGACGCGGTTGACGATAATCTGATTCCGGTGCATATGACACATGAATTAGAATCTTTGATGAATGACCTGTATGACTATGCGACGGAGGTTGATAGAAGAAGATGCAGATAAGAATAATGACTTACAAGGCACCGATCAAGCAGAGCTTTGCCGAGTACGCCCGCGATAAGCCTTGTGTTAAAACCACATTGCTCGGAGACTACTGTAGGTGTGCCAAGTGCAACCCAGAGTGATGACGTATTCAGAACCTCTGCCTATAGAGAAAAAGCAGAAGCTTGAAGAGCATGATGACCTATTCGAGGGCGTGTTTACTGGCATGTTCGACTACACACGAAATGACAGATACGAAGACCCGGCTACTGATTATTCGTGGATAAATTTCGAGAGACGATGACTGACATAAGAGTGATGGTCTATCAGGAAAGCATTCCCGCCGTTTCGGAAGATCATTTCGAACCGTCCGAGAAAAACAACGTACCTGACTTAACTAAACTCAGTAAGACCCAGATTGTAGAAGGCTTAACCGGCTGGTACTATACAGGTATGAGTAACAAGTGGGACGTAACGAAATACGTCTACAGTACTCAGGACGGTTCGATAGCGTTTTCGCACGCAGAGCAAGAAAAACTAATTAGAGACAACATGTGGAAGGCAGATCATAATTTATGGCAATCACCAGTGGCGCAATTGAAGGTAAGTCGCCGGAAGACAACAGCAGAGAAGAATCGGGACAACCCTTTGCTCAGAAAGACTTTCTCGTAGAATACGAGCAGATCATTCGCGGTAGCACCGTCGTACGCGCCGAATCGGCAGCAGATGCTCACGGAAATTTCCATATGGCTACTGAAGGTCAAGTTGCTCTGAAGGTCATCAACATTCGTGAACTCTGAGCACAAGATGCGCTACATAGTCAGTGAAGACCCGCGCATACAGGTTAAAGTATACGAGCCTACGGGTGTGATCGGAACATGCGAAGCCTGCATCGAATGGCGGGTGGGTTCGGAGAAGCTTGCATTCAGTAACACAGTATTCAATTGGCTTTTGCAGGCGTGCCGGGTGCATCAGGAGAAACATGAAAAGCACAAAACCAGCTAAGATAATTAGTACGTGGAAAAACTTACAGCAATTACGTATAGTTCTATGGACTCATGAAGACGGAATGCCGACGAATAGGGTGGCATTGACCGAGCAAGAACTAGAATTGTTAACCGGATTTATACGAGACCTAAAGGAATAAAATGGGATTTTTCAGCAGCAAAAAGAGTCAGACTACAGCAGAGCTTGCAGCAGAATTTGGGCAGGCTCAGACACAGACACCGAGCATTGGTGCGGCCAAGACAGTAACACTACGTAAAGAAACGGGTGCTGCGGTCAGTCTGGATAAGATTCAGGCAATCAATAATGTCGATCTGACCAAGCGTTATCAGAAGGCCGGTTTTGCACTGTCGAAGTTCGGTATGGATGGTGCCCGAGCTAACGTAGTTATGTTATTGGATTTCTCTGGTAGCATGTACGGAGATTATCAGTCCGGTACTGTGCAGAAGATCGTGGAACGTGCTCTGGCATTCGCTGCCAATATTGACGATGACGGACAGATGCCGATCATTCCGTTCGACAACACAATTCATCCTATTATCAATGCCGATCTGTCAAACTTCAGCGGTATCATCAATAGAGAATTGTTTGACGGGCGAAGCATGGGTGGCACTCAAATGGCAGCACCGTTGCGACTTGTTAAGCAATTTGCTGAAGCAGCAGAAGACCCGATTTATTTGATCGTGGTCGGAGACGGCAGTCCGTGGGATGCAGAAGAAACAAAAAACGCCGTGATTGAGCTGGCAAATTATCCAGTGTTCATCAAGTTTCTTAGTGTACGTCCCGTCGATTTTCTGGACGAACTAGACGATTTGGACGACAGTCAACGTTTGCTGGATAACGTGGATGCCAAGTCTATTCAGAATCCAGATAGTTTGACTGATATGGAACTGGCAGAAATCATGGCCGACGAATGGCTTTCATGGACAGTTGCAGCAACAGCCAAGGGTGTGCTTAAATGACCGCAGATAGAGATAAGTTAACCGACGAACTGGATATTGAGTATGCAGATTATGCAATGGTTCTGGATAGAGGCGGTCACAGATTCAGTTTGACCACAGCAGAATTAGATGCTGTTCGCAAATGGATTCAGGAACATGTCAGTATAGAAATGGTTCCGGTTGTCAAGATCAGCAAGCAGCCTAAGTCTGATACTATTGACGAGATTATGCGCAGTGGCAGAACGATGATGCCTCTGATTGATCCTGGATTGAAGGTAACCAATTTGGATCATCCCGCGCAAAAAGAGACAGAGATTATTGTTAAGGCTAATAGAGGTGGCCCGACAATTGATCTGAGAGACAATGTTAGCAATATCTTTCAGGGACGTTAGAGAAGAGAATATTCAAAATTTCTCTTGATTACTGGTTTTCAAAATTGAACATTTTTCATAGTGTATATGATGTGTGCATCGGGCACGAAAAATTTTCAATACAGTGCGCACATAGATTTGTCAACCGATTGTGAGATTCAACACAAAGAAAATCATGTGATATGAATCTCATAAAAAAACTGAGAAAAAGCTTGACCTAAGGGAACTCATATGATCTAAAAATTCCCTTAGGTCAAGCTTAGGTTAGGCTTACATCAGTCCTACGATGATGCAGAGAAACAGAACGAACAGAATGATCTTGCCTAGATTCAAAATTACGATCATTCGGAATCACCGTGAGTTTCCATTGCTGCATCAATTTCGGATACGTCTCCGCCCGAATCAATTGCAACCGTTCGGTAGGCATCAAGGGTGCGAAGTAACCAAACGATCACTTCCTTTTGATCACTCTTGCTGTCCCACGAATAAACAAACTTCTGTTCTTCAATATCGAATCGAACAGAATGGATAGCACCATTGGCAGTAACTACCCGTAGCACTCGTGTGCTCTCAGGTGTCAACCCTAGGGCCTCTACGTACTCCTCTGTACGTGGGCGACCTGTTCTACCCTGCATGACTGCATTCAACTGAGAGCGCAATACAGGTACCTCTACGGTACGGCGCGCATGATTCACCCTACCGAGCCTATCCAACGGACGATGAAACACAGTTGCCACAGTGTCATCAGGTACAGCTACTTCGGGTGATCCTGCATCTAGCCATGCTTGCATGACTGACATAGCAGTCTTACCGCGCCACAAGGGAGTGTCATTATTCTCGTTGTGAAAACGTCGTGCGTTGTGGATATCTTCGGGTGAAAAAGTTCGGGTTACCAGTGATGCAGTCATTTTTTCTTTCCTCTCAGTTGTTTTCATTTGGAGTAAATGAAAATCAGAAAGCATTCACCTCTATAGATAAATGCTTTCCTACTTTCACTTATTCGTTGTATTCAAGAATTGCCCAACCCTCTAATATGGTTGGTTCGAATTCTTTTATTCCCTCGTCATCGTTCTCCCACGAATTCGCTACCACTACGTAAACACCCGGATGTTCTAGTAATGTGCGCTCTAGTCCACCACCGATGAATTCCGAATTGTGGTATTCGCCAAACACAACCCATTTATCGGAGATGACTTCGGACTCAAAGAATTCGGGTGCGTGCAAATCGTTCCTATCAACGATCGAACCATCTTCCAGAATTTCGATCACATGGTCGAATTCCATACGGTCATTTAGATTCATTTTCAATTTCCGTTCTTGTTTGTTTCCAGTGACGAGACAGAACCTAATGCCATGACCCTTGCAATATCAGCCATGACATAGTTCGGAACTTTTTCTACCGCAATAGAGCGATTGTCAGAAGTGACTTCGATTAGCAATCGGTCCGATTCAACCCGAACAGTCCACGAGTACTTACCCGATATTCCAAGGGTAATTTCGATATTGTTCGGTCCGATCAAAGTATCCCTGTACGCGTGCATCACTTAACCTCAATTTCGAATACGGTCACATTCTCGCAACCTGATACGTAGTAATGAAATTCGATTTTGCCGTTCCCGAATTCGTCCCGATTGTCGCGGAAGATTCCATAACCCGGAGTCCGGTCTACCTTTTTCTTGAATTCACGTATCCAAGAATTCAGGGTTGATTTTGCGATTTCCTTCAGTTCGTAGGGTTGCGGTTTGTGCTGTCCGATTGCATGACTTTTGATGACTGTTACTCTCATGATTTTTCCTCTCATAGACGAATGAACAAACAAGAACGAATAGGGAAATTACGCCCTATTCGAACTTACTTAGTCAGTCTTCGAAAATTTCGATTCCGTTGTTATCCTCCGCACGGTATCCGTTTGACTCTAGTTCTGATTTGATTTCTTCGATCAAATCATCTAGTTCGTAGTCAACGTTCTCAGGGTCAAGGTAGAAATCTTTTACTTTTTCTTCCCAGGAATCATGCGGATGGGGAGCGTACTTATCCGCAAACCGAGCAAGAAAAAGATCATTTGATTCCTGACCCAACGAGCCATCCTGAGATTCGATGGGTTCCAAATCACACTGAATCGCTCGGTAATGTCCGGGGTCGACTTCGAACAGGACACGCGCTGCATCATAAGAGCACTCTCCGAAGACAATCGGATCATGCAATTCGTTGATGAAATCATCGGTGCGGTCATCGCGTCGAACATCGTTGTAAGTCATTTTTCTATTTCCTTCTGTAGAGTTCGGGTGATCTGATTATCGAAATAATCATTTGAACGGTTGCGAATTACTCGCAACCGAACAGACAACTACTCGTGTTCGATCCAGAATGTAACCACTAGCGGTTTGTCATCGAGTTGATCGAACTTACAGATCAACAAAGAATTCATAGAAAGAACAATTTCTTCCACTCGGTAGTCATCAGCAATAGAGCGAAATTCTCTTACTGCTGATTCGATTGTCTCGTGTTCTGCCTGATGTACTTGGACAGATTGAACAAAAGTTGTTTCGGTCGGTCCGGTCGTTTCAGTCATTTTGATGACAAACATTTTCAGTATCCTCTGATCGGGTGAATTTCGGACAATTGATAGAGCGTTACGCACACTGTCCGACTGTTGAGTGCTGATGACCATGTAACCCGAGATTCGTTCCTGTTGAAATCGGAGACTTGGACGCCAGTCGGATAGTTCGGAGCAATCCACATATCCTGATGAATTGCTTTTTCGAATTCTTCGATTGCTTGCTGATCCGATTCGTAAAAATCAATTCGAATCGTTTCCGAATTGAACGGTTTGCCGTTCTCATCGTGCCATTGTTCAAATCGTGTCAGATACATCAGTGATCCTCTCACTCAAAGAATATTTCAAAAGAAATATTCTTATCCTCGTTGTGTCCTGTGGTCCGGTAGGCAGACTGTTCGATATGACCGATGTTTCCGTGAACGATTTTCCAAGAACCGCCCCAAACCATTACGGTTTCGCCGATTTTGTTCTGTACCCAATCGCCTACGGGTACCGAGCACTCGTGTTCGAATTCTTCCCGAAATTCCCGTTCTCTCTCAGTGCCAGAATCAAAAGTGATTCTAATTTCTGCCTGATACATAACTAGCTCCAATTCCATTGAATCTGGACTGATTCGTTTTTGTTGCTGATCGTAATGGTTTGGCAAGTAGGCGACTCCGACCGACTGATCAGAACCTCACTTGAGCCATACCGTGTGAAATCGCGGATCGCGTTGTGAATCGCGGCAGAGAAATAATTCTCCGATTTGGTTCGTTCGTGTTCGGAGAATTCGGTACGAACAACTAGAGGGTTGCCGTTGTTGAATTCGTTTCGATGGATTGATTCGATGGTGAACATTTTCAGAAGCTCCCACGTGAGATCGAAATTGCTCGCTGGAAATCAGCCAGATTGTTTCCGATTGTCAGATCATCCAAAATCGGGTTAGCGGGCCGATTTGCTTTCTTTGTGAAATTCGGAGCAACTGTGTCGGTTGCTTTTACGAGTGTGATTCGGTCGGTTGTCTTGTTGAAAGCAATTGCCAAATTGCAAGCAACCCGAACGGGTGAACTTAGGTTGTACTGATTTGCTGTAACGATCATTTTCGTTTCCTTCTGTTCGATGGGTTAGTGCTCGTCCGACTAGAGCGATTTGAACGCTTGTATCTCACCCGATACTGATGTGAGCTTGCTAGTCGGTTGTCGTGTTCCCTGTGGAATTATCTAGGGCTGTTACTTCCCTAGGGGCTGTGTGGCATCCACCACTCGCAATACTGCTACCCGTCAAAATTTCTCTGTCTGCCTCCACTTGCGCGAGACTTCGAAATTTTCTTTTGCGCCGTTCTTCTGGCACAACAAAAATTTACCACACCCGATTTTCGACCCTAAGGGATATATAGGTATACCCGTTTGTAAACATGCAGGTCAGAGCGTTTCTCGTCGGCCATTCCGTACCGATTTAACTTAAATCTGATTCCATAACAGAATGGTAACAGTGTATAACCGCTGGTCAAAAGGTTGCATAGTCTAACGATAGTCTCAATATGTGAGATTTTGCTATGTTACTCGCAAGTAATATGACCGTTAGAATCAATTCTAGTTTTGCATCGTTGCTGGTCAGAGGCTTAGTTGAATTGCTAACTATCGGTAGAATGAATTCTAGTTCTGCCTGTTTTGGCGGGTACAGAGCAATTCTGTTATCTAGTTGTGACCTACTGGCTTATTTGAGTTCTGTCATCTGCCTATACCCAAACATCAAATAGTTTCGTCACTTGACGTAATAGATCATTTCATTAGCTAACGAAACAATTACATACAGTAATTACTTAATGTCATTAGCAGCACAAAGAGTATAGATAGGCTTGCCTTACTTGAACGAGAATTCATATTAGGTTAGGTATAGCTTACTTGAATCTGATTTCAGGTTAGGATGACCTTACTTAGGTTTGGCTAATTTGAGGCGGGATTCAACTAAGGATAGGCTACCCTAACAAAGCATACCCTCACTTAGTCTACCCTTACTTAGGCAAGGCTTACCTTTCTCTATAGAGAATGATATAACTTATTTGGTTTTGTACCCATTAAGCGTCATTAAGTATTAGCCCTGGTGGGAGCTTAGACATTAAGTTAAGACTTTTGTAGGCCCCGGCCGGGTTTTCAAAAAACATTAAGTTTTGACGTTTTATGGTGAATTTCGGACATTTTAAGTTAAATATGTATGAAAAAGGCTTGTTTTCGAGTAAAAAACAGACATTAAGTTAAGCAACCTCAAAACTATTACATCTGTACTAGAAATCACGGCTATGAATGTTCAGTATTTCATATGACTACACCGATATGGCGTACACATGTTCATTTTAACGAACATTCATACATTAAGTATAGTATTTGATGAACATCAGTACCCATCTCTGTCTCTTTACGGTTCTCTATTTGCTTTGCATACACGAATACCCTACAAAGAAATACACAGACATTCTACATACACTTCTATATGCTTTATCTCTATACTTCTCTATAGTGTAATCACTGTATACACACCGCGCAAAAATGCTACGCAGTCTTTGTTCGTCTTGTATTCAGTCGCCTCTGGATCATCTCATACATCATTGTATCTACCTCATCGAACACTTTGTGATCAAACATGCAGTCATATGCAATCAGCATTGACTCTAGTTCCTGCACGCTGAATCTATCCACTCTATTCACCCTCTCTTATCAGTTCTGACAGCCTATCATTATGCCAATGCCACTTGGCCTTCTCGATACGTCTTGAAGCCTTAGAAATGCTCTCCTGCCATGTTTTATCCCAGTACTCCGCAAGACCGACTTCAATCTCATCAGCATCACCATCAATGTAGTAATCAGTAAAGACCTGACTGTACCACATTGGTTGACTTAGCTTGCCTACTTCTCTACGACGTGCCTTACATATCTCTATTCTAATTTGCATCGTGCCAATACACACTATCTTCCCACTCGGAGTTCAGTACTTCTGACCATCTCAGACCATCATCTACTGTATAGATATTGTTAAACCAGTTAGGGCATTCTCCGTCTTGTGTTGTATAGATGAACCAATCGTCATCCGTTGGACGATACCGCACCGCGAAAAATACGTACTGATCGTTCTGCACAGTAATGTCATACACTTGCTGAATAAGTTCTTGGGTAAACATTGGAATTTTCATGCTCATCTTTCTTGCTGAATATTTGTTGGCTTGTTTTTCCTGCTGAAAAATCTGCTGGATTTTTATTGCTGGAAATTTTGCTGAATATTTAGTTGGCTCAGATTTTCTGCTGAAAATTCATGCTCAATCTTTTTCCTGCTGAGAAATCACAACCGGACCATTTTTCGACTGCCATAATTCCTGCTGGCGTTTTAGCCTATCACGACGTTGCTTTTTCTTTTTCTCGTCAGTCTGTACAATGCTGGCTGAAGATTCGAGCTGACCCTTTTTACCGCTCATCCTCGTGTATCCAAACTGAAGTCATCTGGGTTTCGTAATGTACTGATCTGAGTTTCTACATGATCTGGAATTTGATTCTTGTCAATCCAGTCTTCTATCTCTTGTTCAGTTTCAAACGGTCCCCATGATCTATAGATGGTGATGTACCAGCTTGGATCAGGGATTGGGACTGTAACGATGAACATGCTCAGAATCCGATCTGATGAATGACAGCCATTGGAAATTCGTCTTTAAGCTCAGTCATCAGCTCTTTAGCATAGTCCTGAGTGTTGACCAAGTTTGCTTCTATTCTGCAACCATTTTCGATAAGGTCAACGTAGAACAGACCACTTACTGACTTTCCTGCTTCGATTATGTACCGCATAGTTGTATATACACCATTCCTGCTAGAAAAGCTATTGCTAGCATTATTGTTAAAGCATTACGTACCCCGCGAAAAACCGGATTCACCATGACCTTGACCACTTCCACTCTTTACCACAGCTACAGTAATACAATCTGTTGAAGATTGTGTCATACGTAGGAATCTCATAGTAACTTAACTTATGTCCCAGCAACCTATGCCATGTAATCATCTAGCACATCTCCGATACATCTTGTAGATTCTTTTGATAGCATTCCATCACCTGTTGCTGCTGAGCCACCTGACCCCATACGAGCAACACGAACAAACCTACCACTCCCACGGTTGATCCCACGCATACCCACATGTATTCCCAATCAATTTGACGCTTTGGCTTGTAGCCTGCATCACGATCAATTTCCCATTGGTGTGGTGTACGCTTCATCGGCTTGCTACGCTCTCGTCCAGAACAGCAATCCATTTGCTCATAACGCTGAGCATACTGGTCATCGTCGGCAAACGTGTCTTCTCGATTAGGGTTTCCTGACACGTAATATGGCCTAGGATTAATTTTCTTGGTCTGATACTGCTTGACTGTGCGTACCGGCTTATTTCGTGGATCAATGAAGCTGGCAGGTTCGCTGCACTTATTGCACATTCTTATTCTTTCTAGGCTTCAGGTCAGCATCTCTGCTCTTGCATGATCGACAGATGTACATTAGCACATCACAACCAGCAATGAAACGTCTGCTGGCAATTCGTTCGGTGTCTGATCCACTACACTCAGAACACATGAAATTCATTTGCTTGACCAGCTATTCTCACCAATGTAACCATGAGAAATGTCTTCATATGTCACTGTGGTAGTTGTCTTTTTCTCAGTCCGATACACGATCTTAGCATCGAACTTACCCCACTCACGTTCAAGCTTCAGTAAATCATCCTGTACCGCGTTTTTGAGGTCTGCATATGGTCCCCAATGACTTGATGGATTAAGCGTCTCGTTTGTCCACTCAGTACCGATCAAACGCTTCTGTCCTGAGTCCAGAGTGATTTCGGCAATGACTCTACTAACTGATTTAACTTTTCTCACTGTACCTCCAAACTGACTACGAACACGGTATCTCCAATGTCCAAACGTCCCTTGCTTACGTACTGCTCTTCTGTCAAGCAGAATCCACTCCTACCGAATCGTGGCAAGTAGTTGGCATTGTAGTCGCTGATCAACATCTCACGAACCACTGCTTCGGCTTCAAGCGGATCGGAGTATGCCTCTTCAGGAATAAAGATTGCCTGCTCAGAGTGTCGGTCTTCGATTGCTACAATGTAAACATTCATTTCTTGATCCCCAATTCGTATACTTGACCGAATGCGCCGAACGTCTTACTCGCACGCACAGAGCTTTTCTTGGCCTTCTCTTTGTCAGTGAACAGTGTAGCACGCTCTAGGCTGGTTTTGATCGGATTTTTACCAGGTACGTCATCTTCCCAGGCAAGAAAGCCATTCTTGTACTTGACTACATATGCTGACATGCCGACTCCTATGCTGGAAATTTGTCTGGATACAAAACAACCCTAGCTTTTTGGGCTAGGGTTGTCAAGTGTTAGATTTCTATGTGATAACCAGCACTTTTGCACTCACGACAAAACATAATATAGCTATATGGATTGTTTGCTACCACTGCTTGGTCTGCTGGATCACCAGAACGGTATATCTCATCACCACATGATTGACACTCAAGAATTAGATCAGGTTCATACATCTTCAGCTTCCTGTTCCGGCAAGTCTTCATCGTACAACAAGCCTTCAAGCATCCAGCCGTATTTGTCTAGACACTCCTGGTATCCGTCTCTACGACCACGAGCATACACATACGAATCTCTTAGCTGTTGGACTGTCAGTTTCATCGCTTTAGCTCACGAATCTTCTCAACACATTCTTCTAGAGTATAGACCTGTGCTCCCCATTGGCAACCTAATTCCCAACTAATAGCCTGTTGCCACTCGTATGCGTGAGTCTCTTTCTCACGTGCCCGCTCCTCTTTTTCAACCATTTTGGCTTGATCGGCACGACCACGCTCATACTCCTGAGCTAATGCTTCCTTGATCACATCATCTAGATACGTCATCGCTTCAACCTAAACAATTTGACTGCACCTTTGATCACGCCCATGAAGATAAGCACAATAGGCCAAACCAGACCCCAAACGAAAGCAAGAGCTACTGCACTCTCAGGATCATCGTAGTCTATCGCATACAGCTTTTTGCTTACTACTATCCAGAAGATCAGGAATCCCAGAAAGTAGAGTCCTCCGATAATTGCTGGTGTCATACTGAACCACTTTCATCAATTGGTACGATCTTGCCAAGAGGGCCGATCCTATTCTTTAAGATAAGTCCATCATCGGTTACAATCATCAAAGCCTCATGAACCCACTTGCTCGAAACAAGTATGTCCGTGAATGACTCCACAGGGGCGGGAGTGCTAATAGTGATTGGTGCCCTATCTGACATAATAAGGGTAATTCTAGACATTAATATGTGCCGCCTCTATCGTCATGGTCATAGTCCCAACCTTCTCGTGGATCACGTTCGGGACTATCATTATAGTTATACATTTGCGAATAGTCCGGTTCTTCATCAGGACCATCATAACCTAAGTTAAGTGTTGTAGGCTTGTACATGTATGGCTGTGGCATAATAGCCTGCTTCAAACCCTGATAGGCATCAGATTCAGTACGCGGGGAGTACTTCTCAATCAGTTTGTCTATTTGCTTGCGAAGCTCTTTTAGCTCTGCAACAAGCTCTGCACTCACCCGTTTGATTCCTTCAAGTGATGATCTATCCACATTTTCCCGCTGGTTTTGTAGCCACACGAGCACTGATACATCGTTGCCTGATCATCGTACGGGTGTGGCCACCAGTTTTCAAGTTTATGCATCATACGAAAACATTCTTCGTCTGAACATGATCATCCAACCACAAACGCAATGCTTCTGCTTCATCGGCAGTAAGCCGAAAACCCGAACCTGTAGGGCCTGAAAGCCTCATCTGGTTGTTTTCAACCATCTGAATGCTTACTGAATCGCTTAATGTCCACTTGTAGCTCAATGTAATCTCCTAGGTGTTGATAGGAATCGTCTAAGCACTCTTAGCCAACGCTTCACTTGAACAATCCGTTCTTTGCCATGTGCTCTGAAACACGGTGATATAAATCCATTGCTTTAGCACCCTCTTCCGGCTGATCCTGTTTATACAGAGTTTCAGCCAAGTCAGATACTCCTAAAAAGATAATGTTCCAGTCGGCCTTGCTCAGCTCCATAGTCCCCGATGCCTTGCCTGCTTGAATGCAACCAGACTCTTAGTGAGCTTGGTCCTGTCATTGCTGAACCTGAACCTATCAGAAAGACTGTCTGCAAACAACTCAGTGATCACAGAAGCATCCTTATCCGAATCGCTATTCAACAAGCCAATCTGATTGATCAGTACCGCCCAACGATGATCAGCATTCTTTTCTTCCTTATTTAAGATTAGGCCAATAGCTCTAACCTTGGCGTAGCTAGACACAGATGCAAACTCTGGCAGCATGATCCTCATCAAACCTGTCTCTTTCAAAAATGACAGGCCAAGGTCCACATTGTCAGACAGAAGCAACTTATCAAGCTCTTGTGCCCAACGCTCACGACTCACAGTCATCAGCTCATGCTTCAGAGTGTAAATGTCATCCATCAGATCAGCATTAATGTCAAATGCTAACTGAGTGGCAAGACGAACAGCCCTGAGCATACGCAATGGGTCTTCAGAAATACGGTCAGAACCTCGTCCCACAGGCATGATTTCCCGATTGTTAAGAGAGTTCTTACCTTCAAATGGATCAATAAGATCACCATCGAAGTTCTGAGCAATTGCGTTCATGGTGAAGTCACGACGTGATAGGTCAGCAACCAGACTCTCTGTGTACTGAACCTCAGGCTTACGATCACCCGGCACGTACAGCTCAGTACGGAACGTTGTAATCTCAATGTCTTCACCCTGAGACTTGAAACCGATTGTGCCAAAACGCTTTCCGGCAAGGTGTGGTTTCTTACCTGCCTTGCGTACTGCTGCTTCAATGTCATCAGGCAACATTGGTGTGCAGAAATCAAAGTCTTTTACTGGGCGTCCGAGAATGTTATCACGAACTGAACCACCGACCAAGTAGCCTTCGCCACCAAGGATTTCGCTCACTTCGTTCATCAACGGTGCTGATATCATCTTCTATTTCCTCTCGTGGGGCCATACCTGTACCGAAACATTCAGGACAGTCTATCACTTGCAAGGGACGACCGGTTGGGTACCAGGAATCATACTCCAAAATATTTGGTGCATCATTCCTGATATCCCAATCCCGATCAATCCAGAACCAGACTCTACCACGAGACATACAGTACAAGCAACGACCGTGACGACGCATTAAGTCTTCAAGCGTACCTATTGCTGCCATTTAACTTATTTCGCTGGCTTAGGTGCTGCTGGCTTGGGGGCAGGTGGTTTAGGTGGTGATGCTGGCTTAGGCTTATTAACATCAACCTTTGGTGTATCTACCTTGGGTTGCTGTGTTTTAGGCGCTGGTGCCTGTGTGGTGGGCTTTGGTGGTGTTCCTGTTGGCATCGGTGCCGTTGTCTTAGGTGCTACCGTAGCAGTCTTCACTGACTTCGGCGGTGCCTGAGTAGGAACAATGTAATACGTCCTATTGTTTTGAACGTATGTACCCAATCCGTAATTGAAGAACGGATCGTACTGACCATTGAAGTAATGCTGTCCCCAACTGTTATTGTAATTGTTATTGGGCTTAGAACCACAACCTGTCAGGAATGCTACGATCAGGATCGCCAACACGATTCCAACAACAAACCATTTCAAATTAAACTGAGTCTTCATCAGAAATTCAATTCCTCATCGTCCAGATCAGCTCCAAGGCCAATCTCGTCTTCGTAACGGCGCAACTTATTCAGTGCTGATTTACCGTCAAGGCTACGCAACCAGCCCTCAAAGCTGGGATTGCACAAACATGCAGGGCTACGAGACTCACGAATCAAAGTGATTGCTTCATCTGCTGTCCTGCCCTTCAGCATCAGGCTACGTGCCGCAACCAAAGAGCTACGATTCAAGCCTGCCTGGCAATGTACCAGAGTTGGACCCTGTTCGACAAACTCATTGACCTTGGCGGCAAGCTCGTCCACCTGATCAAATACCTGAGACTCAGAGTCGTACATCTTGAACTGAATGTGGTTCTCTTCGCTGAGATTGTGCTTGTACTCTTCCCAAGGGTATAGAGATACTACATGCTTAATGAAATCAGGGAGAACCAATTTGTTTTGACACCCGCCCTGCCAGAGGTTGCCCTCAATCTGGCTGATGAACGGTACGTCAAACGGTGTGCGTCCGTGATATGCGATACCACTCATACGCTGAATCTGAGGATCGAAATTGATATCAATCCTGGTTGGATCAATGCTGGTCATTCTGTGCCTTCCGTTGGCTTATCAGGTGCGTAGGTCCACAGTTCAAGATCAACCGGACCATCAGCGTAGAACTTTTCGAACATGGCTTTCATCGTGGACCATTCAAGACCACCGACACCACACCCTATCTGAGGCAGTGCAATCTTTCCAAAATCATTGGTCTTGGAGAAGATCACAGCCTGATTCAGGGCATGATTCGTCCATGCGTACTGTGCGTTGGGACCAGGCAAATCCTGGCTGAACAGGTTCGCAATGACCTTACCTGTTCCATCGTAGAAGTCGTTGGTCCAAATTGCTGCTGTGCCAACCAACCGCTCCGTTGGTAGCGTAGCACACAATTCCTTGTAGTAGTCGTGCATTTCGGGATACTGATCCCTGAACTGTACAGCAATACCAGATGCCATTGCTCCCTTGGTATTGACTCCGTGTCCGATGATATGTGCATCGGTAGTAAAGATATTGCCTGTCTTGAGCGTGATCGCCATGATGTTATTTCATTTCTGTTGATGGGTGTCTGAAAAGTGGGAGGGCCAACCTGTAGTCGAACCCTCCCACTACTTATGAGAGATAGCCTGAGAAAGCAAGCTAATTCTACCCCTCATCCTCCGACGCGTCTTCCACATCCTCTTCAGGAATCTCGTTGCCGTCTTCGTCAACAGGCACGCCCATTGCGAAAGCTGACGAATCTTCCTTGAAGACGTAGCGCCATTCCATATTGCTGATCACGTCCACCTTGGCGCTTGGCAACTGTTCTGCCATTGCGTTGGCCATTGCCTGTTCAACTGCTTCCTTGACCAGTTCAAGCCTACGTGCGTGAACCTTTCCTCCCGGTCGGAAAGATGCAACAATGTCGAGATGCAAATCACGACGGTAGAGTTCCGGCTTGGCTTCTGTTGCTGTGGTGTCCGTGTTGTCTGCTGCTGTAGTCATTGTCTTGCCTTTCTGGTTGGTTACTTAGTTGGTGTCGGTTTGACAATTTCTAAGTTACGCCGAATGGCAAGCATACGTCAAGTAACAGTTCTATAACGTAGAGTATTCGCTGGTCAGAGCAACACTATCATGAACTTACATCGTTGTCATTTCGTGGTCTCAGTAGGTGAGCACCGCATAGAGAACAGATTTCAAGTACGAACTCCGGGCTATCTGGTTGATCTGCTGGTTCATACGTTACTTCATGCTCACATGCTGCATGTTTAAAGGTCTGAGTAGTAATAACCATCTACTCTGCTCCTGCTCGTGGTGCGTGAGCTGCAAGAACAGCACTGAACTCTGCCTCTGACAACACAGGACCAACTTCGTAGTCAATACCGTCTTCATAGTGGAAGATGAAACCAACGAATGGTCCCTGTACTCCGTCAGATTGTGGCAGTTCATGCCTGACTGTGCTGACGCTACTGATCTGTGCCATTACTTATCCTTACATGCTCTTTGAATGGACCTTCGAACCCTACATAACCGCAATAGCAGTAGAAGTTCTTGGTGCTTTCCTTGTAGGCGTACCAATCGTGTACTTCTACATCATCATTAGTAGTTACCTCTTCGGGTTCCGGCGTGAATACCCAACTGAAATCATCGAATTCAACCTTCCCGATACGTTCTCTTCCCCGATAGATGGTGACTTCACCAATGTTCATATCAGTTCCGATGCTGTCTGCAACTGCATTCTCATCGTATGGAAAGACAATATCAATTTTCTGCAAGGCTTCGGTGACTTCGTTCAGGAATGAGAGTGCCTTCTGATCGTAATACATGATTTCCTATCTGAAAGTTGTTGTGGCTAACTGGAATACAGGACTACAAGCATTACGATTGCTACGATCATAATCAATATCCATAATGCTGTCATGTTCTGAATCCGTAGCAACTGTCACCGAGCATGTATCCACCGGCTGACTCACACGATTCTCTGAAGTTCTGTGCGCTCTGGTACGAACCAGTGACTACGAGAACGACTCCGACAATCATAATGATAACTCCCATTGCAATGGCAGGCCAACCTATATCTATCCCGCCGCATGTGAGAGCGAACCCAGCAAGAATGAAGATTATGCCTGCTGTAACTAAAATCCAAACCATTTCTGTCCTATGTTTCTATTGTGTTAACGGCGTGTTAACTTGGGCCAAGGCTTAGCTTCATATACGATGTTTCCGGCATTATCCGTCTCATCGAACGTGCTAAGCCTATAAAAGATATATACCAATCCAAGCATTATGTCCAAGGTACTACCGTTTCATCTGGGAAGTATCGGTTGATCATTCCTTGAATCCATTCGTAGCCAACAGGATTGGCGGTTAGCATCTTGACCTCTTTTGGAAAGTATTCGTTCTCGATGATCCACAGTACCACACGTCGGGTAGTGTCATCTCCACCAAGGTCATGATCAAATGCTACTGCCTCAAACTCTACGTTCCGCATTTTCCACAGTTCCAGATAAGCAAGTGCTTCACTGCTGTTCTCACACCATAGCCAATTGTCCGGTGCGACACGAATATCATCAATCCACATACGCATATTACTTACTCAACTTCTGTGCTAGAGCCAGTTCGGCTTCTGCTTGATGACGAATTTGTTCTACCGTAACAGACTTGATTCCTTTTTCTTCAAGTCGTTCCACATAGGCTAGCAGACCAACACTACTCAGAAAAAGTATTTGACTTTGAGTAAGACTATTTTCCGAATTCATGAGTGTTCATCCTGCCTGGCGAGAATGGAAGTCGCTCTACCTTGACTACATAGTTCTTGTCAAACCATGCTGCGTCCTGGTGAAAGTCAGTCTGGATTTTGACTTTCTTTTTTATGTCTACGATCTTTCCTGAAGTCATTCCGGTCCAACTACGATGACAGATTACATAGTCACCGACTGCCAGTTCCACCTTACGAGTATCAAGAATTGGTGCTGGCTGTGCATCTAACGGGTTTGTCATTTGTCCTCAAATAAGTAAAACGAGAGAATATCTGAATCATCCTCACGCTCGGGTACAGCTTTGTAACCGATCTTCTTTCCTACTTTACGCACTAAATCAATAACTAATGCGTCTTGGTTCTCCGGGATTTCCATATCAACTCTGTGCTCACCATTGCTGATTGCTCTCACAATCATATAGTTGGTGTCCAGAATGAAGTCAACAATGGATTGATCCAGCCTATCGGCCACGACCATATGTCTTCCAAGAGTACATTGAATGACTGTCCCAAGCCTTACGCTTAGGAACGTCTGTCTTTCCTACCCAGTTAAGTACGGTACTGGGACTGCAACGCAAGGTTGCCGCAATGTTATCAGAACTCATGCCTGCTGCATAGAGGTTGACTGCCATTTCCTTGCGACTTTCTTTTACTGCCATTTTTGTTTTAGTCCTTTGTGTATAGATCGAAGTCTAGTTCGATAGAGATTGAGAGGTTGTCTTGCTCGTCAGCGTCTAGAGGATTGCGCTGCATCGTGGACTCACTTCTGCTTTCGCTATTGCATCTTTCAATGTGAGACCTGGAATCATTTCCATCAGGTGGCGGCTGGCGGAATCTACACACACTACGTATGCCGCATTGCTACCTGGTGTTACTGGTTCTGGCTTATCTTGGAACGAATTGTATACAATGGCTGCAAGTATCGCTGCAACTATTCCTACCAGAACTCCTATCCGTACCGGACTATGCCCGATACCTAAGAACATTTCCTTCACTTACTTCTACTTCCATTGGTGTAATTACACGGTGATCCGTGAAAATTTGTTGGGTTCCCCATGACCAACATGAATCTGACCGCAAGTGCAATCATCGTATGGACGTAGATTTCGCTTGAACAGTTTGTCGTCAGGTCGTGAGTCAATGTACTCCCATGCCGCATTAGCATCAGAGTAGACTTTCTTGTGCGGATTCTTGCATGTTTTTGTTGGATTCTGGCGACTGAATGCCCGCTCATGCTTCACTGAGCAAAAGTCTGTACCGTTTGGTGTGAAGACATTCTGGCATTTCTTGCAACGGTTCATTCTATTTCCTCACTTGTAGAGTAGGGTGATCAGTTCGCCATTTCTTCTAAGAGCATATCCGATGCTCTCTCCTAAGTCAATTCTCTCAACATCGTTGATGATTGCCTTGATGATGTACTTCATAACGTGCTCAATTGCCTGGCTATGAAGTGAGTATTCATTAAACTCTTGATGCAGAATAACATCTTTGGACTGGTAGTGCGTAATTTCGAGGATCACCTAAAGGCTCCAATGGTAGATGACTGCAAGAACCATGACACAAGCTGAGGCGATCATACCAGGTAAAACCCAACTGTACAAGAAGTTAGCAATGAACCTCATTTGACGCCCTTCCAGTGAATGCCAATGGTCAGCCTAGTCTCGATAGGAATAAACTGAGACTCGGGAATTTCGGATAATAGCTGTCTGTAGATGGGAGTACCAGAGAGAACTCCGGGATGGAATGTCTCAAGCAGAGTGTCGAATTCAAAGAGGTTCATGTTCGCTCCTAAGTCGGTGGCTGTTAGAACTAAATCTACATCACCACCGACCTAGTGTCAACCCTTTGGCTTGATCTGCTTCCAGTTGTCATCGAACTCAGGCAGAGGCTTGCCATTCATCATTGCATCAGCAATTAACTTTTCGGCTTTAGCTTTAGCTGCCTCTTCCCGGCGCTCTCCAATTGCTTTCAGCTCAGCATCCACCAATTCCTGAATCTTCGGTGGTGTGATAATCTCCTGCTTATTCTTTTTCACTTCTGGTTGACGAGCATGAACCATGATGCCTAGATTCTCCTGCATCGGGTGATTGGGAGTTGCACGTGCCAGCTTAGCCACAGGCTTGAGCTTACGCTTGGATTTGCGGTCAAGATGCACGTATTCGCCTGCACGCATTTGGTCGTACTCATACGCTGCAAGGTCTCGATACAGCAACAGTATGCCTGCCATTCCCCAATATGGCAAGCCAATCAGCAAGAATGGAATGATCATGACAAAGTAAAACACATGAACGAAGATACCCAGTGCGATTCCACCAGCCATAGTCAATAAGCTTAACGCACTAAGAAAGTTACAGATTTCAACCCTGTAAAGATAAAGGGTTTGAATGCCGATTGCGTGCTTCCAATAGAACGGAACACGATCGGAGAGTTTGCTGTCATACGCGGGTCGCCGGAATTCACTTCTCATCGTCTTGACTTTCTATTTGTGCCATTAGCCCATGTACAGCTATCTGACTGATTAAATTGATTGTCACGTCTAGCAAAGCTTCTGCCTGCTGCTCATTCAGCAGATACAAACGTTGCCCAGCGAACTGCAATCCGTTAAAGACTACAGCCCACTCATCCTCACTCAGTGTTGCTGTTCTGCCAGATACCATAATAATCCTGCTTGTACCCAGCAGACTCAAGTTGCTCTTCCAACTCCGCAATGCGAAGAATCACAGCGTTCTGCTTTGCCTGAGCACCCGAAGACCATGCCCCACCCTCGTAATGCATCTCTGCAAGCAAGTTCTTCTGGTCAATCCACTCATCTATGATCTGAGTTGCATCCATTACGTTCCCCTTCGTTGTAGTTGATGCAAGCCTAATCTAGTTTGTACTTTCTGTCAAGCAATCTTTCCATCAGGTCTAATTCGTCTACCTGAATCTCCCAGTAGCTCAAGATACCGTTCTTGACGATTAGCTGCAAGTCTGACGTTCCCTCAATGTACTCAGCCACAACAGCTTCGTCAACCGGGCTGGCAGTTGTTCTCAAATGAGATATGTATTTTCCCAATCGAAAGCTCAGTTCACCATACAGGTTAAGTAAATCTACTATCTGTTCGTAATCTTCCATTTTTCTCTTCCTTATAGATACAACAGCGGCGGGCACCGAGTAGAACCATTCCGGTGCCCGCACTTGATGCGGTTCTGCGCTGTCGTATTGGGTGACTATTCGTCAATTTCCCATGCGATTTTAGCTTCTGAAATCCAATGTTGTAGCTGATCGACAAGAGCCTGAGCATTCTGAAGGTTCAGGTGTGCTGTAGCATCCTTTGTTTCACCCTGGTTCTCAATGTGACTTCCTGCTGTGTCAACATTGAGCCATACATGTGGACCCATTGCTGCACTAGAACCATAGATTCTAGTCTTTGTGCCGTAGGTGCAAGTGATGGGAGTGTACTGGACAAACCCACGTTCACTGTATGTTACTGCTACATCTTCGCTCATCTGATTACCTCTGTTCTCGTGTCTGTCACGTTTTGTGCATACACATTCTGAAGTTTTGCCCAATTGACAAGATCGCCAATCATTTGCTTCTCGTCATCCTTGTACAGCACACTAAACATAACTTTGTTCTGATACCAGGTTCTTGACTCAAGACTGTTTTCAAAGATTACCGAACGGCTCTTGCTACCAATTTCGACGTTCGTGCTGTCATTGACCAAGGCGACTCTCAGAACGATATCGTCTTTAACGTCTAGATGATAATGGATGCGTTTGCGTGGTACCTTACGATAAGCTACATGCCAACTGTGTCCTGCTGGTGGCTTGACCTGCTTGAGCTTATCCACAAGATATTCTTTGGGATAGAAGCTGAAGCCATAGTTTTCTTGCTTGGGCGGTGGTGCTGGCTTTGGAGTTACCGTTTTCTTATTCAGATCAGAGACGTAGACGATTGATTCATCTTCTACGATCTTCCATTCGTTCAGGTTCGGGTGTTCGAATTCAACCTGCACCGGCCTTGATTTAGGTGCTGTAGGACGACACGCTAGCCAGATCAGTAGCACAAGGAATAGGAATATAGCTACTCCTGCTAGTGCATATATCAACTTACCTCCACGATTTTGTAGCTGAGACTGCGTAGTCCCTTGCTGATTTTGAATTCATGACGTTCAACGACCATCTCGAAATCACCTTCGTTGATGAATCGGTCACGCAAACAAACAAGAACGTATTCTGCCTGCTCTAGCGTCAGTGGTTCGATATTAACCGAGTGCTTACGAGCGTTGATTCCGGTTCGCTGTACGTTGTACGGCATTTTGTCTCCTACAGTTGTGGGTACGTTTGTTCGAATCGTACCACATGGATGCCTTGCTTTTCTGCGTAGTCAGCACATTGTGTCGCACCTGGTGACTGATTCAGAATGAATGCTAGCACAATGTCTGGCTGCTTCTCTATCATAGCAATATTACGTAGCATACCTGCACGCTTGCCGTACTTTTTCCAGTGTTCATCTGTTACCGGGAAATCTTTAACCTTGATGTTCAGTCCCGCTTCATGCACACGATCACCGGCCCATAGGCTAGCAATGGTGTCCAATCCACGAGCTGCACCATGCAACAAATAGAAATCGTCTGAATTGCGGTAATACAATGTATCTAGCGCATTCCAGACGACCCTAGTGTCTTTCCAGTCTCTACTTCCCGTTACGAGAAGCTTATACAATCTGAACCACCGGCTCAGGCGGGCAGTACTCGTATTCGTACTCATCCTGGCAATTACCAGCCCACTCAGTAATCTCAGTGATCATCTGATTCTGGCAAGCCTTAGCACCGTTACGATGACGAACAGTCTCGCTCACGAATGCTTTCTTATAGGTGAAGTACGTCTTCAGATGCTCATCGTAGTAGCGTGTCAGGTTGAAGACAACCTCCGCAATCGGATCAGTGTTGCGTACGTCAATAAACTTAATGCGTAGCATACTGTCATTGCGATCTACCTTGACCTTTCCGTTCTCGTCATTCAGAACTTCACCGGCAATGTCCACGCTGATATCCCAACGAGTGTTCATCAACCTCTGTGGACGATTGGGGAAACTGTTCTTCACCTTGGCGAGAATGTCAATGTCGTGACCGTACGTTTCCACGTCAATCTTTTTGACAATGACGATTGGTTGATCCACAGACTTTGCAGTCCGCTTATTCTTGATGACATTCCATATGAAATTGCCTAGCTTCACGCCTCCGACGAAAACCAGTATGGATACGAATGCAATCAGAACCCAAATCATGTTCTACCTTTCGATTGTGTCTGGTTGGCCGTTCCAACCTTCTGCCTGAACTATATCATACGGTCCAGACGACATTAAAACTTCAAACTCTCCTGATAGATACTTATCAAATATCTCATAGGGATCAGTGCTATCGTACCCTGTCGTGTAGGCAATGCTGCCAATCTGCAAGTATACTGCATCATTGATCTTTACGATGACTGAATGTCTGCGGGACATAATTTTTGTTTCCCCGATATATCCAGGACCATCGTCAGGATGCTGAATCACAAAGCCATGATTGACCGGTGTTTCTTTCATCCACAGTTCAAAGTCTGCTATCACTCCTGGATATTTAGTCCAGTACTTAATTTCGTTTGTCATCTAACAAGTATAACTTATCGGACGACCAAACTCCACTCTCGTGCATTCATATATGCTGGTGGAGACATTTTAGCACAACGGCAATACCGAATAGACTTAATGCATGTGTTGCATGTATCAATGTTGATGGTGTGTCCCTCTTCACTGATAATACGCATAGTATTCTCTGTACGTACCGGCTTGTACTGGCTTAGGTTAATTCCTGTAGCTGCCTTACGGATCATCTTAGGGGCTGCTGGGATACTCTTTTGCTTCTGGTCTGGAAGAATGCGTCCGTTGGCGTTCCAGTCTTCAAACTTGGTTCCATCTGCAATGGCTAGCTTAAGAAACTCTTTAGCTTCATTGCTGAACTTACCGCGTGCTGTACGCTTGGCAAGGTTGTGATCTGCCAGAAAATCTCGTGCCTTCACTCAAAGTCCTATTCATAAAACTCGTTTGGTTCTCCACGGTCAAGAATGTAGTGCTGCTGAGAGCACCAATCCCCGGTTCCTGCGAATTCAGCGCCACAGTACAGGCACTCTTTCTTCTCTCCTACAACAGTAGCACAGAAGGCTTCATGCTTTCCCAATGACGCTTCGGTTCCACCTGCACAGTCACACTGGTTGTTGGTCATGACTAGAATCTATCAGACCAACAACCAGAGCGCAACTAACTGTCGATGTTCTTGGTGACCCACACGATGAAGAACACGATCAGGGCTGAACCAGCGGCAAGTGTTGCTGAATCTCCCATTGAGAACAGCGGAACGCTTTCCCAGTATGTATGCAGAACCTCTGCGATCTTACAGGTTGCGCTGGAAGCAAGGGCAAGATAGATTGCATAGAAGAAAACAAATTCTACTATGTCGCCAATCGTAGAACTCAAAGATTGAGTCTTACGAATGTTCACAGTTGTCTTCGTCATATCAGAGAGCCTTCAGTGCGACAGCAGTTTCCCGAATCTTGTTAGCAGTTGCAATAATGGCAAGCACCTGAACAGCGATTGCCAAGCTCAGACGAGCCTTTTCTAGCTTCATTTTTAATCCTCTGGGTTGTTGTATTTTTTCTTGCGACGATAGGCTTTCTTATTCCTATGTCGTGACGTGGCAGAACCCTTACGTAGCTCATTGCGTCTACGCCAAGCTTCAAGGTCTGACTGACGAATCAAGTCCACCAGGTCTTGCTCACGTTGATCTTGCGGACGTACGTCTTTCTTACACACTATCATGGTGTTGCTTCATCCTTAGCTCTGGATAGGCGAGTTGCTAGAATCTCTTCAATCTTCTGCTTCAAGACTGGATCAGTGACCTGTTGGCTGATCATCTTTAGTTGATAAAATACCTCAAACAGTGCCCAGTAGTCAAATCTCCACTTGTCGGCAGCGTCTTCAAGGATTTTCATTTCATCTTTGAGAGCTTTGATTTCATCTAGCTTACGGTCCAGCTCTAATCTTAACTCGCTACGGATACCGGAATCGGCTTCTGCCTTTTCTTTAGCCTTGCCCAGAAACTTTTCTAGTATCTTTAGTAAGGCGGTCGCGAGACCCCCCGAGAAAAGACCTATAACGGCGATGATGATAGCTTCGGACATAAGACTATTATATCATACGTCCGGCTTGATCTTAAACTATTTGTCTGCTAGTCTGTAATGCTACGGTCAAGCAGACCGA